>OLID01000002.1_pt1 | contig 521310 bp, 478 predicted proteins | sample 1609361 | NCBI WGS metagenome assembly OLID01 (sample SAMN05416778, study PRJEB24817) | seawater metagenome | isolation source: Sea water | place: Canada:Atlantic | collected 2013-07
GAGATTTCTGCCTGTCTCGTGGGCTCGGAGATGTGTATAAGAGACAGATGCATGCGTTGCTCCTTGTTTGTAATTTTATTGTTATATTGCTTGTAACGCTTTGTTCCTGGAGTCTTGTTTGCAGCGTGTCCAGCAGTATATAGCAGGCTGCCGAGAATTGACCAGTTGGGTTAAATCCTGAGTTCTCAGCGACTTCTGAGCACCCTTCCAATCCTACTGCACGGACGCAAGCCATGTCGGACACGAACAGACCGATCTTCTTTAATCCGGGGCATCATGCCAGTGACTTGGTGCAAGCCAGTGGGTGGAAAATTTTGCGTGAGGGACCTGGCCGCAGCCTTTACCGCTGAGCGTATTGGTTTCTCAGGCAAGATTGTCATACAAGACCCGAGCCAGTCTGTCTTCGTAGACGGGCGGCTGCAGCGCATCCGTCAATATGTGCGCGTAGTTCCCAATGTCCACTCGGGCAGGGAATCAGGTATCAGATAATGGAATTACAGATAGGAGTACAGCTAGCGTGGCGGTTGCAGCAATCGCGCTGTGGCGATGCTGCGGATGGTGGGCGGGAAAGTAGAGCGAGCCACTACCGGTAAGCTGACGCTAGCAGTAGCTCGCACAACTCCTTACATCGAGTAGCCTTTCTCTTCGTGGTCGGTGATATCAAGGCCTTGCTGTTCTTGTTCGGCGGTCACACGAATGCCGCCAGTCATGGCGCTAACGAGTTTGTAGAGAACGAACGTCAGCACGGCGGTGTACAAGCCCGTGGCGAGAATACCCAGCAATTGCACACCCAGCTGAGAAGCCATGGTCATGCCATCGGCGTAACCATTGCCGCTGAATATGCCGAGATTGCCAGACACCAGAATGCCGGCCAGTAAGGTGCCGACAATACCGCCGACTCCGTGCACGGGAAATACATCGAGCGAGTCATCAATACGCAGGGTCTGTTTCAGATAAGTAGTCGCAAAATAGCAAACCACGCCACCGCTTAATCCTACTAACAAGGCGCCAGCCGGGCCGACTGAGCCGGAGGCGGGGGTTATTGTCGCCAGTCCGGCGACCATGCCGGTAATCGCACCAAGACCACTGGGTTTGCCGAACTTGAACCATTCAATCAGCATCCAGGTAAGTGCGCCGGTGGCGGCTGAAATATGCGTGACGAACATGGCCATACCGGCGGCATTGTCGGCTGCCAGCGCGCTACCAGCGTTGAAACCAAACCAGCCAACCCAGAGCATTGCTGCACCGGTGAAGCTCATGGTGAGGTTATGTGGCAATGTCGTCGCAGAGAGAAAGTCGCGACGTTGGCCTAACATTATTGCAAATACCAGAGCGCCGACACCCGCGGTAACATGAACAACGGTGCCGCCAGCAAAATCGATCAATCCACGTTGCCCCAGCCATCCGCCGCCCCAGACCCAATTGGCAACCGGGAAGTAAACCAGCAAAGTCCACAGCACACTGAACAACAGCATGGCGGAGAATTTGATGCGCTCAACAAAGGCACCGACGATCAATGCCGGTGTGATGATGGCGAATGTCATTTGAAAGGACGCAAAGACTGTTTCGGGAATATCACCGGACATTGAATCTATGGTGATGCCACTGAAGAAACTCTTGGAGAGGCCGCCCCACCAGGCTGATTCTGCTGGCCCGAACGCAATGCTGTACCCGACGACTAGCCAAAGCAGGGAAATCACAACGGCAATGGAAAAGCATTGCATCAAAACTGACAGAACATTTTTAGTGCGTACCAGTCCAGCATAGAAAAGGGAGAGTCCTGGTAAAGTCATAAACAGCACGAGTGCGGTCGATGTCAGAATCCAGGCGGTGTTGGCGCCGTTAAGAGCATCATCCTGAGCAAAGGCGAGAGACGGCAGGCTGATTAACAGGAAAGCCAGTAGTGCTTTGGGCGTATGGTTTTTTGTCATTGTTAGTAGATCCTGCGTGCTGTTTTTTAGAGTGCGTCGTTGCCTGTTTCACCCGTCCGAATGCGGACCGTTTGCTCGAGTGCAGTAACAAAAATTTTGCCGTCACCGATCTGACCCGATCCAGCAGCCTTGCAGATGGCTTCAATTGCCTGATCCACCAATTCGTCAGCGACGGCAATTTCCAGCTTGGCTTTGGGGAGGAAATCGATGACGTATTCAGCGCCTCGATAGAGTTCAGTGTGGCCTTTCTGGCGGCCGAAACCTTTAACTTCTGTCATGGTCATGCCGCTGATGCCGATTTCCGACATCGCTTCTCGTACATCTTCAGCCTTGAACGGTTTGATGATAGCTGTGATTAGCTTCATGCTTATTCTCCTGCGCTATTTTGGTTCGTTTTGCGCGAAAATTCAGAAATGATCAATAAAGGTGCGGCTTTGGTCGGGTTTGCAACCACAAGCACGCCGGCAATTCCGAATAGCCACGTAAAAGCCGTGAAACTGTATCATGCAGCTTTATGAACCGCCAAATACTGCTCACCAGGCAGCTCAATTTTGATCATAAATTGTGCGTACTGATTGCGAATTGCCCGAATCCGGGTGGGTAGGAACCGTCCTTGTGCAAAAAAAATGGAAGCAGCCACTCATCAGGGGAGGGGGAGGGATGAGTGACTGCCTCCAAAGGGAGGGGACCGTTAAGCAGCGGCCCGCTGCTGAATCGTGCGCACTGACTGAATCAATGGCCACATGACCAGAAAAAACATCGCTATCAAGGTCATCGCCAGTGCGTAAAGCGTCGCATCCAGGCCTCGGGTTTCAGCCAAATAGCCAACCAAGGGGCCTGTGGCTATGAACGACAAGCGAAACAGAAAACTGGTAAACGAGTTAGCTGTCGCTCGAAACTCACTGGGTATTCGCCTGTTCAGGGCATTAACCAGAATGACCTGGTTCAGGCCGCGGCAGACAAAGACCAGTAAACCGATCGATATGCCTACCCAGCCCTTGAACCACGCCATACCGAAATGGCCGACAATGGGCAGAATGCCGATTACGCCGAGCGCAAACGCGGCGCCCATTCGTCGTTCAAGTACAAAGCCGAATTTATTGGCTAACGCTACAGCCAAACTCTGGGCAAACCACAGCGCACCAAATATCGCCAGTGATAAACCCTGGGCTTCCCAGTACGGCTGCATCAGCCAGGCAACATGAAAAGTGGCCAGGCTGTAAAGTGGTATAGCGATGACGATCTTGCGAAGCACCGGATCCTGTAAGAACAGGTGCTTGAGGATATCCATTATGCGAATTCGGTCAGCAATGTTGGTCTCGCGCTGGTTGGGTGGCTCGACAATAATCAATGCCAGCGCCAGGCACGCCCAGGCGACGATCGATTGCACCAATACCATCAAATCAAATGACACTAATGCCAGCGCTCCACCCAGTAGGGCGCCAATCGCTTCTGCGCTGCTCTTGAAAAATCCAAGATGAGCAATCACCTGACTGTGCTCAGTACCTTCTTCATCTTCCAGTGCTTTTTGCGTGTCATACAACAAGGCCAGATCGGCACCCGACAACAAACTTGAGGCAACGCCGAGTACAATCTCGAAGACGATCAGCCCTGCGAGATCATTGGTAAAGTTAAGCAACAGGTAGCCAGCGCCATGCATCACGCTACCAATCAATAATGCGAACCGCCGGCCAAACAGGTCGGCGAAATATCCCGATGGCGCTTCAAGCAAAACGATTGTTGTCGCGTAGATCGCTTGTAGATAAAAAATATCTGCAAGGCTCAACCCCTTGGACATAAACAAGGGGACGATAACCGGCACGATAATCAGAAAGCTGTGGAAAAAAGCCAGTGCGTAGATTGTTGTAATATTTCTGTGCAGTTTTTTAGGCACAATAGTTCCCCAGTGCCTGCTCAAAATGAGCAAGTCATAAAAAATCAAAGCAAAAAAAAAGACCTCTAGGTGTTTGGACTTAGAGGTCTTTTCTTTGATTCGATTGCTAATCGATTGTTGGTCAGAAAATCACTCCAAGCAGGTCTCCCAATTCTTTACCACGCGCGCACAGAACTGATGACCCTGAGAAGGCATGGTCATGATCTGTAGCGTAATGGTGGAAAGAAGGTAAGTGTTCATTGGTCTGACAACATTAAAAGGTTTTTGGACGCGGGAATTGTAGTCCCATGAGTTTTTAAGTCAACCCTGAATGTTGATTTTTTACTTATTGTTCCGCATTCGTTTGTTGTTGGTCTTTCAACAAGTAATCCAACGTTGTTCTTTTGCGGCTCCAGCGAGCAGCGAGTAGTGAGCCGCTGATATTATGCCAAATGCTGAATAGCGCGCCGGGTAGTGCGGCTGTCGCAGAAAAATACTGCAACGCAAGCGCAACCCCAAGCCCGGAATTTTGCATGCCTACTTCTATGGCGATCGTTTGGCTTTGACGTAAGTTAAAGCCGAACAACCGGCTGACAAAAAAGCCGCCAGCCAGACCAAGTGAGTTGTGCAGTATGACGGCAACCAGAGTGAGTAAACCCACCTGGGGAAGCCGCTCGGCATTCAGGGCCACGATGACGGCTATAATAATAAGAATAAGTACAATCGCAATTGAAGGAAGTGCCGGTTCTATTTTTAGTACAACTGGACGTTGGAAGTGGTTGACGAGTGATCCAGCCACAACCGGAATCAACACCATCTGTAGAATGCTGATCAGCATAGAGATCGAATCAACCGCGATGGTTTCAGACAAGTAAAAAGCGCAGAGAAATGGCGTGGCTACGACGCCGATCAATGTTGACGCTATTGTCATGCTGATGGACAAGGCCACATCGCCTTTGCTGAGATAGGCAATCACATTTGATGCAGTGCCGCCGGCGCAGCTGCCTACCAATACCATGCCTGCAGTTAGCTGCGTAGACAACTCGAGCATATTGGCCAGCGTAATGGCGAGAATGGGCATCAGGACAAACTGTAAAATCACACCGACCATCACCGGTTGAGGCTGGGCGATGATGCGCTGGAAATCCTTTTTCTCTAACGTTAACCCCATAAGAAACATTATGCCTGCTAGCAAGGGAACAATAGCAGGTTCGAGCAGGGCTATGCTGTCACGCGCAATAATTGCGGCGACGGATAGCAAAATAGCCCACAGAGGAAAGAGTTGATTGAATTTCTGCATAACGGATAGCTATTGGTTGACGGTGTTGTGCGCTATTCAGCGCCAATTCAGCAGCGAACGCTACCATGCTCATAAGACGCTTTGTAACCTTTTTTCATAGAGAGCGTCTTAACAGAGATGAGAGGGATGTTGAGCGTTAAAGAATCACCTTTCTCTATCAATTGGGCTTTTTGGCTATAGCAATGATAAACCACTGCGGGGAACATAATGATTAAATCAAGCTTGATACTACTGGCTGCACTAATGATGACGGGCTGTCTGGTGACAGTGGATTCAGACTCCAGACCGCTTACTACTTCCTGGCATGACGGCGAAGTAGCTCGGCTCCAGATCGGCAATACGGATCAAGAGTTTGTCAGAAACTCCTTTGGCGACCCGATCACCAAGCTCACCTATGCTGATGGTACAGAAATCTGGAAATACCGTAATCGCTCTGAGAAGGACACAGAAGTCGGATTGTTTCTGGTGTTTTCAGTAGATGTGGAAGAAGAGCGAATCGAGACCCTGTCCATCGAGTTTGTCGATGGCCTGGTGAGCAATTTCTGGATCGAAGAACAGCGCTACTAAGTCGTTCAGGGTAGGGAGTTTTGGTTGTGAGAGGTTATTGGCCGGCGCTTTGGAAGCTTTTCGCCGATTCCAGCCAAGACTCCAGCTCTTCCCAATTTAGCGGGAAAGTGTGGCGGGCGCCCGGGACTACAGCGGCGTCTACCAGAGCACCAGCGCGCTCCAGATGTTCGATCATGTCCGTGATTTCCTTATTCCAGCGAAAATCATCCTTCTCACCAATTCTCAAATAGACAGGCAGACCGTGCAAGGCACCCAGGTCCACGTCATTGTGGATTCGCCCCGGGGCTGCAATCACGCCCATATAATGATCAGGGTTGCGCGCCGCGATTGCCAAAGCCGCACTACCGCCACTGGAAATGCCTACCAGCAATGTCTTGGCAGGTTGAATGCGATGTGTCTCGCGAACATGACTGATAATATCCGGGAACAGGGCGGCGTTCTCGATGAAGTACTTGCGGCCTTCGGGCGAGATAGGGATAGCGATAGCCCAGCCACGCGAGACCATTTCCTTGCCCATCCAGAACTGGGTGCGTGCCATGAACTCATTGTTGGAACCACCGGCGAGCAGGACCGCCAGTGGCGTCTCGTTATTAAAACCGTCAGGCTGGAAGTACAACACTTTGATCATTTCGCCATCGATAAGCGTGATAGTCTCCTCGGCGGCTTGCGCTGAGTAGCTGATCAATAGACAGAGTAATAAGGCGAGAAGATTTTTCATGAACTGGATTGTGTGCCAAGCCCCAAGTGAATGTCGCGCAGTATAGCAATGATCGACATTTTGGCGCAGAACCTTGAGATGAATGCGCGCTTAAAGCGGTCAATCGCCCGTCGCTACAGTTGGGCACTATTTTGCAGCCACGGTCAGCTGTAACTTTTTTATCACCCCTGCGTCTTTTAAAAGCAAATGATCACCGAATATCGACAAGCTATCGCCACTCATCGACAAAGGATTTACTCCTTTGCTCAATACAGCTTGCGTGCGCCTGCTGATGCTGATGATGTGACCCAGGAAGTCTTCATCAAGCTCTGGCAGCACTGGCAGAAGATTGATCATGATCGCCTGGGTGCCTGGCTAATGCGGGTTGCTCACAACGCAGTCATCGATCATGTTCGCAAGCAACGCACTGTGCAAGGGCACGTGGATGAATACAGCGATGTTCAGGAGCAAGCGGATGATGTTGATGCCGGCAAAGAGCTGGATCAGGCGTCCATACGCGAAAATCTGCAGTGCGCTATTCAAGCGCTCGATGACCCTTTTCGCAGCATTTTGATCATGCGCGATGTGCAAGGGCTGAGTTATCAGGATATTCAGGAAACACTGGAAATCAGTGAAAGTCAGGTCAAGGTTTATTTACATCGTGGCCGCCGAAAATTGCGAGAGAACACGGCGTTGAAGCAGGTGTTCAGCAGCTATCTGGGGCTTGAGAGCAAGCGCGATTCAGCCACTGCGAAAGATTCCAGAGCGCGATCGGACTAGTTGTAGTGAGGTGACAGGTAACAATTCAAGACGCGACCACGTCTTTACTCAAACAAGGCGGCAGTCAGGAACAGGATTCGACTAACGCCAAAATAGTGGGATGACCACAGGTGAACAGCAATGACACACAAGAATGACTCACAGTGCTATTTCGTCCAGTTGCAGATAGACAGTTATCTGGATGGTGAGATGAATGCGCCGCAACGCGAGACTTTCACTGCGCATGTGCATGAGTGTCTGTCCTGCGCCGCAGAATTGCGTTATGCCCAGTCAATCCATGATGCGGTAATGGATCTGCCGGCACTGGATTGCCCGGATGAGTTGCTCGAACCGGTTTACCGATTAACCCAGCATGATGAACAACAGCGGTCCGGCGAATCTGCCTGGCAAGGGTTTTTGAATTGGTTGGGAGCTGCCCCGGCAATGATTCGCTACGCAGTGCCAGCAGCGGCGTTGACCGCTTTGGTTCTGAGTCTGGCGCCAGCGCTGACATTGAATGAACAAATACAGCCGGAAGTTGCTGTGCAGACGGCAACCGGAGAGCCCGAGTACACGCCCGAAGAAGTGATCGCCGCGCTGCGTGATCTCAACACAGCTATCAATTACATGAACGAAGTCAGTGAACGTACTGAGGTCATGATTGGCGACAGATTTATTATTTCTCCATTGCAGGAAACGCTTAACGCATCATTTGAAAATCTGATTGATGAAGATGCTGAAAGTGTGAGCAATGGCCCTATTTAATCAAGCGTCCGGGTCGATGCCGGAATGCGAAGCAACGAGGTATTAGCATGAAGATAATCAAGCAGTGGATTCTGCCCCTGGTCATTATCGGAGTAATCCCGATGGCTTTTGCCCAGGAGGATATCGAGAGTCATCCAGGCTTTGTGGACTTCTCATCATTGACGGCAATCGCCAACTCCGAGCCTACGGTCGAAATCAGTTTGAAAGCACCATTGCTCAACATGGTCACCAATCTGATTCGTGCCGAAGACGAACAAGCGGCGAATTTTATCTCCAAGCTGCTGCGCGTCACAGTCAACGTTTTTGATAGTTCCGCTGTAGATGTTGACGAGATTAGTGACTCTATGGAAGGTGTCGCCAACAGTCTCGAAGCCGAAGGCTGGGAGCGAGTGGTCAGAGTGCGGGAGGAGGATCACGTGGATATCTACGCACGTCTGTCCAGCAATGGTGAGTTTATTCACGGTCTGGCCATAATGGTAGCTGGACTTGAAGAAACAGTGCTGGTCAATATCGTTGGTGATATCAGTGGTAATGATCTCGCCGCTTTGGGCCGTCGGTTTGATATCGACGAACTATCAGACCTGAACATGGACGTCGATTAATTTGCCAGCATTGTGCTTAAAAACAGCAGCCTGAGTCAGTAAGGAACCCGGATGAAGAATAATAAATACATGGCAACATGCGCGAGACTCACAACTGTACTGCTCGTTATTTTTACTACCGGCTGCATGAGTTTCTCTGACCGGCATTTCCGGCCAGTCAAGGATTCCTTGGCACAACAGATGCCAGATATTCGGCTCGACAAGGAGATGGCGTTCTCAGCCAATTCGGGATTGATCAACCTTGTCGATATTCTCGGCGGTAATGAAGTCGATCTTGATGACCTGAACCGGGTTCGCATCGCGGTTTACAAAGTAGTTCCAGCCAACCAGTCGAAGCGTTTCAATGATGTTGTCTTTGAGATGGCCTTGTTGGCAACCAACAGTGAATTGACCTGGGAGCGAATCGTACGAGTGCGCGAGGAAACGGAGCAGTTGTGGATCTTTGCTGGCTTGCATGAAGCCGAGCAACGCCTGGAAGTGCTGTCGATTTTCACGCTCGAACGCGACGAACTGGTGCTAATTAATGTCGATGGCGATCTAGGCAGCCTGTTGCAGCACGCCATGGCCCCGGTGCGAGGCCGCCGTGGCGTTTATCGCGCTGGCTAATCAGTCAGCGATTCCTTCGATTTCCATTCTTTCGCTACTGGCGACGGTGACCGTCAGCCCCCCCACAGTGGTGAAACTGCGCTGTCCCAATTGATACTTGTAGACCTCATAGGTGACCGGTTCGGCGGCGTTATCACGGTGTAATGTCACTGTCACGATAGTGTGGTCATCTTGCCACTGGTAGTAGTAAAGCGCGGCCCCGATACCCACCATAAAGATGACGAACAGGTAAGCGCCAGTGCGCAACTCCTGCGCCAGTGGTGTGACTTCAGGTTTGTTACCGGATTGGTCGCTACTTGTGGCTGACCTGGTCTGGGTAAGACGCGCTTGTGCATCGGTTCGATGACGCTGACGCAGTATCACGAAAGCAATCACAATGACAAACAGGGTGAGGAGGAGTTTTGTCAGCACCTGGGGAGTTTCCGTTTCAATTCAGCCCTGATGGTAGCAGTGGCCTGAAGCTGTGCCTAGTGAGCGCAGTAGGTAAGGAGTCGCCGTGTTTGCACTAGTTGGAAATGAAACGTCGCTTGCATGGGTCTCATCGGGTAACAAGCACTTTGTATCCTCCGGAAATTGCTGCTACGTTCCGCCAGCACGCAGGAACAAGCCGCATACAGTTGTTGCATCAAGTCATGGAAGCAGGACAGCTCACTTGTCAGAAACCGACAGCAAATCCAGTCAGTACGTCGCCAGCGGTATGCCACCGCTCGAGCATGACGGGCGTACAACCTCATTCTTCGAATTTTGGCCCATGTGGGTCATGTATCTGCCAGTAGTGTTGCAGTGGCTGTTTCTGAGTATCCGCTACCGGAGCTTGACGCTGCCATTGCTCGCCAATCCCGCTATCCCGCTATCCGGCATGGTTGGTATCAAGAAATCTGCAATATTCGATGTCGCTGGTGATCAGGCCAGGCAGTGGATTCTGCCCTGGGTGAATTATCGGGTCTCCGGGCAGCAATTGCCGCAGCAATGTGAGCAAGTCCTGCAATTACTGGCCAGTCACGAGCTGACTCTGCCAATCGTCGCTAAACCCAATATCGGTTGTCGCGGTGCCGGGGTCAAACTGTTGCAGGATCAGGAACAGTTGCTGGGCTATCTAGGGGATTTCCCTGCTGGCGGCGAAATCCAGTTTCAACGACTGGCCGAATGGGAAGCCGAGGCTGGCGTTTTTTATGTCCGCCATCCGGATGCCAGGCAAGGGCAAATCACTTCGCTGACTCTGAAATACACTCCCTTTGTTGTCGGTAATGGCAAACACACGCTTGCGCAATTGGTTGCGGCTGACCCGCGGGCTGGTGAACTGCTGCATCTCTATGAAGAGCGGCATGCAAGTCAATGGCAGGACATTGTTCCGGCTGGCCAGCCCTACCGGCTCGTATTCTCGGCCAGTCACTGCCGCGGTGCCGTCTTTCGTGATGCCAGCGAGCACACCACGGCGGCACTGACGGCCACGCTTGATGCCATTTTTGATGATATTCCAGGCTTTCACTATGGTCGCCTGGATATCAAGTTTCGTGATCTGGATAGTCTGAAAGCCGGGCAGAATCTGGCTATTATTGAAATTAACGGGGCCAGTGCAGAGTCCATTAATATCTGGGACCGCAAGACCGGCCTGGGACAGGCAGTGGCAACACTGTTGCAGCAATACAGGACCCTGTTTACACTTGGCGACGCCAACCGACGGCGCGGACATAGAGCCCCCGGCATTGCTGCATTGTGGCGAGCCTGGCGCTATGAAAATAATCTAATCAAACAATATCCGCTGAATGACTAACCCTTGCCGCTTACCAATTAAACCCAGATGGCTGGCCGCTTTACTGGAAAAAGCTCTGGGCCTGGCGCCACTCGGCGCCATTTACGATGCTCGCCCACGGGGCCTGGACCCAGTTGCCTTTCTGGATTACGGGCTCAAGGCTCTGGGCGTCAGTGTGCGATTGCAAAATGGCGAACTACTCGACGATATCCCGCGCGAAGGCCCCGTCCTGATTGTCGCCAATCACCCTTTGGGTGGGCTGGAAGGCATGGCAATAGCCCGGGTGATCGCCGCTGTCAGACCCGACCTGAAGGTCTTGACCAATGAATTGCTGAGACGCATCCCGGAATTGGCGGATATGTTCATTGGTGTCAACGTACTGGACAAGAAAGCGGCAGCGGGCAATGTCGGAGGTATCAAACAAGTACATCGGCATCTGGGGCAAGGTGGTGCGGTATTGCTGTTTCCGGCTGGCATGGTGTCCGCTTATGAGTTCCAGCATCGACGTATTCAGGATCGTAGCTGGACGCGATTGGCTGGTCAGTTGGTCAAACGCTATGAAGCCACAACGGTCCCGGTCAATGTCACCGGCCGCAATAGTGCCTACTTCTACGCGGCGGGAATCATCCATCCGCGCCTTAGAACTGTGTTGCTCCCCAGACAGTTGGCTAACAAAAAGAATTTCACATTACCGCTGACTCTCGGGCGGCCGATTCCCTCACAGGAATTACGCTTGCTGCAAAGCCCCGAGGCAGTTACCGACTATTTGCGCGTCAGTACTGATGCACTGATTCGACAGGTATCGAAACACAAGCCGCTGAGTCTGCAAGGCATCGACGTCAGCGACTCGCATCTCAATACAGCGCAGATCGATGCGGCAATTGCCGGGCTTGAGTCAAAGCGTCTGGTCGAGCATGAAGAATTTGATGTGTACTGCGCTTCGTTTGCGGAGCTGGGCGTCATCATGGAGCAGATTGCCATAGCGCGCGAAGTCACTTTTCGCGCCGTGGGCGAGGGCACCGGACTGAGCAAGGACTCGGATCAGTTTGACCCGTATTATCAGCACCTGTTCTTGTACGACAAGCAGCAAAAACGCATTGCCGGCGCCTACCGGGTTGGTTTGGTCGATGAAATAGTGGCCAAACAAGGTGTTAAGGGCCTGTATACCCGGTCGCTGTACAAATACAACGAGGCCTTTACCAGGCAGTTGGGCTCAGCCATTGAAATGGGGCGCTCCTTTATCCATCCCGATTATCAGCGTCGGCCTGTGGCCCTGAATTTGCTGTGGCGTGGAATCGGTGCGATTCTGGTGAACAACCCCAAATATCACACGTTATTCGGGTCTGTAAGTATCTCGCGAGAATACAGTGATCTGGCCCGTGCCTTGATTGCCGATACCATGTTGACCAACTTCCGGGCCAACGAGTATGCGCCGCTGGTGCAGCCACTGACCCCGCACCGAATTTCCAATCGCGTCTGGTCGCAGCGCATGCTGGCCGAGTTAGCCAACGTTAAAATGCTCGGCAAATTGATTGGTCGCTGTGATCCGGGCAAGGCCGTACCGGTCCTGTTGCGTCATTATTTGTCCCTTAACGGCCGGTTGGTATGCTTCAACATTCATTCCAAATTTAACCATTCTCTGGAAGGCCTGATCGTGGTCGATGTCCGCAAAACCGACCCGAAAACACTGTCGCGCTTTCTTGGTGCCGACGGTGTAAAATACTTTTTCTCTTTCCATGAATTGCAAGACTCTGCCTAGGCTATCTATAATTCGCTCATGAACAAATTTTATGCGGCTGCGCAGTTGCTAATTGCCGCCATATTGGCCATCGCGTCAATAGCAACCCTCGTGAACCTCATTCTGATAGTGCCACGCCCGGAGACGATTTCGGTCGTCAATACCATCATTGGTCAGGGTGTGATCATTATTTTCCTGTCGGCGATGGCTCGAATTCTGTTCCGCAAGGGGATGGCAGGCATGAAATCCAGTGTAAGCGACGAAAACAGCAGCGATTAACGCGGTTTTTACGACAGGCCCTACACGCATTTTCTCCTGCACAGGGCGGCGAAAAAGCGTATAATCTCGCGCTTTTACCGGCAGTCCGCCAAATTCCATGATCATTTTCGACGACCCCGAACGGTTCGCTCAACTCGAACAGAACTGCGTTGCCACGATTGGAAAATTCGATGGTGTTCATCTTGGGCATCAGCTGATTCTCGACCAGCTGAAGCGCAAGGCTGAGGATCTCGAAATTCCCTCTCTGGTTATTTTGCTTGAGCCTCATCCGGAAGAATTCTTTGCAGGCGAATCCGGTAATTGCCCGGCTCGACTGACAGTCTTTCGGGAAAAGCTCGAGCTGCTGGAGAGCTTTGGCATTGATTATGTGTTCGAGTTGAAGTTCGACGAAACGCTGGCCAAGGTCAGTCCGGAAGCCTATGTCGATGATATCCTCGTGGGCGGTTTGGGTATTCAGGCCTTTATCGTGGGCAATGACTTTCGCTTTGGTCATGAACGTCGCGGTGATTTCGCCTTGTTGCAGCAGAAAGCACAGGAGCATGGCTTCGAAGTGTTGGAAACGTTTCCTTATGAGCGCAACGGACAGCGCATCAGCAGTACTTTTATTCGAGAAGAGTTGGCCAAGGATAATTTTCCTTTGGTTGAACAGATTCTCGGCCGGCCTTTTTCGATGAAAGGCGAAGTGGAACAGGGGCAGCAGATTGGCACCGACATAGGCTTTCCGACCTGCAATATCAATCCTCATCGCCGCGCCATACCGCTGCATGGCGTGTATGCCTGCGAAGTGCGCATGGTAGATCGGTACTATCCGGCTGCTGTGAACATCGGTTACCGTCCGACTGTGACAGAAGACGGTGAAGCATTACTGGAAGCCCATATTCTGGATTTTGCAGAAGATTTATACGGTAAAACAATCGAAGTGATATTCCGGCACAAGATCCGGGACGAACAGAAATTCGCGGATCTGGAGGAATTAAAAGCCCAGATTAGCGCGGATGTGGAACAGGTTCGAGCACACTTTGAACTTGCGACAACTGAGTAAACGACATCATGAGTGATTATAAAAACACGCTGAACTTGCCCCATACCGATTTTCCGATGAAGGCCAATCTGGCGCAGCGGGAACCCGAAATGTTGAAGCGCTGGCAAGCGCTCTCGCTGTATCAAAAAATCGGCGAGAAGAACGCGGGTAAGCCAAAATTTATTCTCCACGATGGGCCACCCTACGCGAATGGTGAGCTCCACCTTGGCCACGCCATTAATAAAACACTCAAAGACATTGTGGTGAAGAGCCGTCAACTCAGCGGCTTTGATGCACCTTACATTCCTGGTTGGGATTGTCATGGCTTGCCGATCGAACACAATGTTGAAAAGAAAAAGGGTAAAGCTGGCCAGAAGATCAGCTTCGCAGAATTTCGCGAGGCCTGTCGCGAGTATGCCGCCAAACAAGTAGAGATTCAGAAAGAAGGATTTGTGCGTTTGGGTGTGTTCGGTGATTGGGACAATCCTTATCTGACCATGAATTTCGAGACCGAGGCTGACATTGTCCGTGCTTTGGGTAAGATCGCCGGCAATGGCCACTTGGTCAAAGGCTACAAGCCAGTGTACTGGTCGGTTGTGGGCGCCTCAGCTCTGGCCGAAGCCGAAGTGGAATATCAGGACAAGCAGTCTTTTGCTATCGATGTACGTTTCCCGGTATTGGACCGCGATACCTTCCTGGCTTCGTTTAGTGCCAGTTTAGGCAAGAGTAGTAGTGAGCCGGTGTCGGTTGTTATCTGGACGACAACACCCTGGACGTTGCCATCCAATCAGGCTGTTTGTCTGCATGCCGAGTTGGACTATGCGTTAGTGCGCTGTGATCTGGGGCAGGGGCCTGAACTATTGGTGCTGGCTAATGCCATGGTGGAAGGCGTCATGCAGCGCTATGGCTGTGAAGATTATGAAGTGCTGGCGACAGTAGCTGGTGCCTCACTGGAAAACCAGAAACTGAAACACCCGTTTGCACAGCGTCATGTGCCTATTATTCTCGGAGAGCATGTCACTACGGATGCCGGTACCGGTGCAGTGCACACGGCTCCTGATCACGGTGTCGATGACTTCAATGTGGGCCGCCAGTACGGGCTTGGCACACTGAATCTGGTTGACGAGAACGGCGTTTTTGTCGAAGCCGCAGGAGAATTCGCCGGCGAGCACGTTTACAAAGTCGACGAGAATATCATTGCCCGTCTCGAAGAAAATAAAGCGTTGGTTGCACAAACCACCATTACACACAGCTACGCGCACTGCTGGCGTACCAAGACTCCTCTTATCTATCGAGCCACCCCGCAGTGGTTTATCAGCATGTCTGAAAAAGGCTTGATGGATTCGGCTCTGCGTGCAGTGAAAGACGTTAAATGGATTCCCGATTGGGGGCAGGCGCGAATTGAATTAATGATCAAGGGTAGCCCCGACTGGTGTGTTTCACGCCAGCGTACCTGGGGTGTGCCCATCACCTTGTTTGTGAACAAGGAAACTCAGGAGTTGCATCCACGTACCAGTGAACTTTTTGAAGAAGTGGCGCAGCGTATCGAGAAGCAGGGTATCGAGGCGTGGTTCGAACTGGATCCCTCTGAATTACTCGGTGACGAAGCCTCGGTCTACGAAAAAGTCACGGATACGCTTGATGTCTGGTTTGATTCGGGTGTGACGCATTATTCAGTGGTCGAGCGCCGCGAAGAATTGCAGTATCCGGCTGACCTCTACCTTGAAGGTTCTGATCAGCATCGCGGTTGGTTTCAGTCTTCATTGAAAACAGCGATTGCCATGCATGGCACTGCGCCTTATAAAGAAGTACTGACACACGGCTTTTTCGTTGATGCGGAAGGTCGCAAAATGTCGAAGTCGCTGGGCAATACGGTTGCGCCGGCGAAAATCTTTCAGCAGTACGGTGCTGATATCTTAAGGCTATGGGTGGCTGCAACAGACTATCGCGGCGAGATGACTGTGTCGGACGAAATCTTCAAGCGCGTCGCGGATGCCTATCGCCGCATTCGCAATACCTGTCGGTTTATGTTGTCGAATCTCAGCGGTTTTGATCCGCTGACTGACAATGTCCAGGACAATGAATTGATCGCGCTGGATTACTGGATTATGCGTCGCTGTCAGTTGCTGCAGCAAGAAATCATCGAGCACTATCATGAATATAATTTTCTGAATGTATATCAGAAGCTGCACAACTTCTGTGTGATCGAATTGGGCGGCTTCTATCTGGATGTGATCAAGGATCGGCAATACACCACGCAAGCCGATAGTCTGGCACGTCGCTCAACACAAACCGCGATGTACCATATTCTGGAGATGTTCAGCCGCATGCTGGCGCCAGTGTTAAGCTTTACGGCAGACGAGATCTGGCAAAACATTCCCGGTGAGCGTGCCGAATCCATTTTTCTTACCAACTTTGCTGATGCGCCGGACTTGCTGCCAGAGTCCGATGAGTTCAGCGATGAGTTCTGGCAGCAAGTGATGCTCGTAAAAACTGCGGTTAACAAAGAGCTGGAAAGCAAGCGTGCGGCGAAGGAAATTGGTAGCGGGCTTTCCGCCGAAGTTGATTTGTATTGCGATGCCGCGTTGCGTGCTCACTTGCAGCGTCTTGGCGAAGAACTGCGCTTTGTATTGATCGTGTCGCGCGCAACCTTGCATGATGCTGATACTGCAACCGCCGAGTCTGTAGCCACTGAAGTAGCCGGGCTATCTCTGCAAGTGACTGCATCAAGCGAAGAAAAATGCGAACGCTGCTGGCATCATCGCAGCGATGTAGGCAGCAACACCAGTCATCCGACTCTTTGCGTGCGCTGTGTCGATAACATCGATGGCACGGGCGAGCAAAGGGCATTTGCCTGAGCGGCGTCATGTCAGCGGATGAGTTAATTCAGTCGGGCTCGCAGGTGAGTCTGCATTTTTCACTGGCTTTGGTCGGTGGAGACATGATCGACTCCAATTTTGACGGGCGCCCGGCCAGTTTCCGATTGGGAGACGGCAGTATGTTGCCAGGTTTTGAAGAAACCCTGATTGGCCTGGCAGCTGGCGCGGAGCAGGAGTCAATTGTGCCTGCGGAGAAGGCGTTTGGTGCGGTCAACCCGAAAAACCTGCAGTCGTTTCCGGTAGAGCAGTTTCAGCATTTGCTGGACGATGATCTCATTCCGACGGAGCCGGGCAGCGTTGTCTCATTCAAAGACCCGGCCGGCTTTGACTTGCCCGGGGTTGTACGCAGTATCGATGCGCAGTTTATCAGGGTGGATTTCAATCACCCATTGGCGGGCAAGGACATTGTTTTTCGCGTCAAAATACTGTCCGTTCTACCGCCAACAGTAGACACTGTTGAAATCAAGCTATAGTGTGAGCAGGACTATGGAACAGCAAACCAACACAGTCGTGAAACAGCAAGAACCTGACGCGCCGATTCGGCTCGCCAATCCGCGTGGGTTCTGTGCTGGAGTCGATCGTGCGATCGATATTGTGAATCGTGCATTGGATATTTTTGGCTCGCCGATCTATGTGCGTCACGAAGTTGTGCACAATAAATTTGTTGTTGAGCGCTTAAAGACACGCGGTGCGATTTTCGTCGATGAGCTAAGCGATATTCCTCTGATTGATAGCAGAGGTCGTTCTTCTATCGTCGTGTTCAGTGCCCACGGTGTCTCGCAAGTGGTCAAGAAAGAAGCCGCCAGCAAAGGTTTCAAGGTTTTTGATGCCACCTGCCCACTGGTGACCAAGGTGCATCTGGAAGTTACCAATTTCAGTAAGTCGGGCCGTGAATGTGTGCTGATCGGTCATCAGTTCCACCCTGAAGTAGAGGGAACAATGGGGCAGTATGATGAGAGCCGCGGCGGCAAGATCTATCTTGTTGAATCTGTTGACGATGTTGGCAAGTTAAAGGTCAATAACCCGGACAAGCTGTCTTATGTAACGCAAACGACGCTGTCAATGGATGACACTGCGCGCATAATCACTGCACTGCGCGAGCGTTTTCCCTCCATTCAGGGGCCTCGCAAGGAAGATATCTGTTATGCCACTCAGAATCGTCAGGATGCCGTTAAGCAGCTGGCGCTGGAATGCGACCTGGTCCTGGTTGTCGGCTCGCCAAACAGCTCAAACTCCAATCGTTTGCGTGAATTGGCCGAGCGCCTGGGCTGTACTTCTTATCTGATCGACAGCGTTGATGACATACAGCCGCAATGGTTTGATGGCAAGCAGCGTTATGGTGTCACGGCGGGCGCTTCAGCCCCGGAAGTCCTTGTTCAGCAGGTAGTTTCGCATCTGAAAAAAATCGCTGCGCAAGATCCGCAAGAACTGTCTGGTGTTGAAGAAAATATTGTCTTTTCGATGCCGAAAGAGCTGCGCTACTAAGCGAGCGCATAACCGCACCTTTGCTGGCCTATTTCGGCCAATTACAGCCCTCCTGAATTCTACGTTTCTGCATCAGTAATTATACTGATATTGCTCTCAAAAAAGCCCCTTTTATCTAAAAAACTCTAGTCATATCAATTGATTAGATGATTTTCTTTCACCCGTCGAAATACGAAGTTATTTGCCTGAAACGCTAAAGCACATCCGTCTGGGCGTCGTATAAACCCTTGTTAATTCATAGCGAGTCAGGTGTTAGCTATTTACGCGTTGCGGCGAAAGTAACTAAAGCTTTGGACAAGAATTTCCGTATGCCTATTACAACTATGTTGTTACCGAGCTCATTAAGAAGGTCTGAAGGAAGGCCGCGCGCAAGTATGCAAGTAAGACCCGAATCAAGCTTTTTATATCTGTCATGCACCCTGCAACCTGGAATTCAATAGCCATGTCAAAGACTACCGCTCTCTTTAATAGTATCGCGTCACTCTTCCGTAAGTTGTCGCTCAAGAACCTGCGTCTGGCGCATAAATTTGGAGTCGTACTGCTCGTGCTTATTGCGGGGTTCGGCGCATTGGGGATGGCTTACTATCAAGTAACCATCGTCAACAGTCAGGCCAGTTCCGACCTGGAAGCCATCAATGAATTTGGTGATCTGTCGGATCGCATCAATATCCAATTTCTGGAAATGCGACGACTGGAAAAAGATTTCATTATCAATCACGACGAGTCATTGCTTGAAGAGCATGCGTTGGCGTTGGCAACTGTCGAAAACCTTATTGCCGAGTTGCTGGAAAATCCGCCAACAGAAGAAACCGCAGAATTGGTTGAAGAGATGTCTCTTTACCTGATGCTCTATCAGGGTGGTTTTTCAGAAATGGCCGACACCATGATTGCCGCTGGTCTGGACGCCGAGTCCGGTCAGCGCGGTCAGTTAACAGACAGCTCAAATGCTATTGCCGACATCCTGCTGGATTACGATGAGCTTGGCTTGAGCAATTCTCTCCTGAGACTGCGTGAACTCGAAAAACTGGTCGTGGTCGAGCCTCTACCTGAGTACAGCGATGCTGTGCTGGCCGAGCAGTCAAATTTTGAATCATTGCTAGCCAGTTCAGAACTTTCGCTGGATGACCGTGAAACTGCGCAAGAGCAAGTAGCCTTTTTTGCTGACACGTTTATTGCTTTGGCGGATAACGAGCGCCGTTACATGAGCGAACGTGAGACGTTCTCCGAAATTGCCTTGGAGTTTGCGCCTATTCTCACCACTATGCGTGATACTAAAAATGCTCTGCAGACTGCGAGTCAGGAATCTGCCAGTGCTGATCAGCGTAAAATTTCGACCATTTTCGTTGGCATCGTTTTGGGTGTCGGTGCATTCGTCTCACTGACCTTCTTCAGCATGTCTCGCATTATTCGCCGACCGCTGCAGCAAGCCCTTGATCTGTCTATCGCTATTTCTGAAGGTCGCCTGCAGAACGAAGTGCAGATCGAGTCCAGTGATGAAACCGGTGAGCTACTACAAGCACTGGAGAATATGCAGACACAGTTGCGCGATCAGAAACTGCAGTTGCAGAAGCAATCTGAAGAAGATCGCAAGCGGGCTGAAGAGTCCAAGCGCCTGGCTGATGAATCCAAGCGTATGGCTGAAGAGCAAGCAATCGTTGCTACTGAAAATGGCCGCATTAAACAGGCACTCGATGGTGTCAGCTCGGCAGTATTGATGCTCAATGCTGATTTGGAAATCATCTACCACAATGAAGCTGCCCACCAGATGTTCCGTGATGGTCAGCAAGACATTCGTAAAACTCTGCCTGGCTTTAGTCCAGAAGGACTCGTGGGCAAGGGATTCGAATGCCTGTATGCCAATGCTACCGATGAAGGCCGTTTATTGAACAACTTGACCTCATCATCAACTTCCGAGAAGGAACTCGGCGATCGTACTTACAAGATTACAGTTAGTCCTGTCTTAGACAAGGAAGGCAATCGCATTGGTACAGTTGCTGAATGGACTGATCGTACGGCAGAGCTGGCGATTGAGGAAGAAGTTCAGGCCATGGTTGGCGCAGCCAAAGAAGGTAATCTCGGTCAGCGAATTGAACTGTCTGACAAGTCTGGTTTCTACCATAGCTTGAGTGAAGGTGTGAACGACCTGGTCGGTGTTGCTGAGCAGGTAATCAATGACACTGTAGTTGTGCTGCATGCTCTGGCAAAGGGTGACTTGACGCAAACGATTGATGGTGACTTCAAAGGCGTATTTGCGAAACTCAAGAGCGATGTAAATACAACAGTAGAGAAGCTGACCGAGGTGGTTCGTAACATTCAAACTGGCGCTGGATCGGTAGACAGGACAGCTCGCGAGATTGCAGAAAGCAACGCTGAAGTCTCTTCACGCACCGAAAATCAGGCGGCTGTCCTGGAAGAAACAGCTTCTGCGATGGAAGAGATGACAGCCACAGTGAAACAAACTGCCAATAATACGGCCGAGGCAAACAAGCTCGCCAACGATGCCCGTACACAAGCTGAAGCTGGTGGAGAGATTGTTGGAGAGGCGATCACGGCCATGAGTCACATCAATGATTCCGGCAATCAGATTTCCAACATCATCAGTGTCATCGATGAGATCTCTTTCCAGACCAACCTTCTGGCGTTGAATGCTGCCGTAGAGGCAGCTCGTGCCGGAGAGCAGGGCAAGGGCTTTGCGGTAGTTGCCGACGAAGTGCGCCAGTTGGCTGCTAACAGTGCCAACGCGGCCAAAGAGATTAAAGAGCTTATTGATCACAGTAATCAGCAGATTAATCGCGGGACTGATCTGGTCAATAAATCCGGTGAGGCGCTGAAAGCCATTGTGGAATCAGTCAAGCAAGTGACGACTATCAACTCCGAAATCGCTGCTGCGAGCCAGGAACAGGCTCAAGGCATTGATCATGTGAATCAATCCATTACCAACATGGATGAAGGTACCCAGCAGAATGCTGCCATGGTTGAACAAGTGACCGGCGCTAGCAACATGCTGGAGGATGAGGCACATAAACTTAACCTGATGATGAATTTCTTTACCCTGAAGAACGACGAATTTGTCTCTGGAGGACGTTTGTCGCCTAACGGCTACGACGGCGCTACTTCCGGCGATATAACCAGGCATTAATTGCAAACCCTGTAAATTACTTAACCTCTCTACTCGAGAAGGAGAATGACGATGAAAAAACTGATGCTGACTTTTGGATTACTTGCCGGACTTGCTTTCAGCAACGCAACTCTGGCCCAGGATTGCGTCAAGCCCGACGCGCCAGTAATCCCTGAAGGCGACGCAGCTAGCGGTTCCGATATGTTGAATGCCAAGAAAGCAGTTGAAGCTTATGTGAAAGCTGCTGAAGAATTCGTAAATTGTACACGCAGTGGCATGCAGAAAGATCGTATGATCGCTGACATGGAAGAAGTTGCCAGCAAATTCAATCGCGAACTTCGCTCTTATAAAGCCAAATCTTAATCGATTAAATATTACTGTCAGCAGCTGTGTAGTATGAAGCAGTAGTAAAAGAGAAGTCGATCGCGCAAGAACGCAGATAACCTGATGAAGGGCCAGTGGGGTTAGATACTGAGTATCTGGACCAACTGGCCCTTTTTAGTTTATATGCTTTACTAATCGGCGACTGACAGAAATGAGGTGTTGCTACTCGATCGTGTAGCAAGGACGATAGTCGTCGGCGCTAATCTTCATGCGCTTGTGCGCCACGAAATCCTTCAGCATGGTATCCATCGCAGCCATCAGCTTGGCATCTCCCTTCAAGCGGAATGGGCCGTGTTGTTCAATCTGGCGAATACCGTAGGCTTTCACATTGCCAGCCACCAGCCCTGAATAGGCCTTGCGTAACTGCGAAATCAATTCGCCGCGTGGTAGCGACGGGTCCAGTTGCAATGCAGCCATAGATTCATGTGTTGTATAAAATGGCTTCTGCATGGATTCAGGTATAGTCAGCCCCCAATTAAATGCATATGACTCGTTAATCTTGCGGCGGTGAGCCACTACCCGGTTGATGTTGCGCAGCGATAACTGTGCCACCTGTTCAGGGCGATCAATAATAATCTCATAGTATTTGGCAGCCTCGTCACCCAGCGTGTTGCGGATAAAACGGTCCATGCTGATAAAATAATCAGCACTGTCTGATGGGGCGGCGAAGATCAATGGCATTGGCACATCGGCGTTGTCTTCGTGCATGACCAGGCCGAGCAAATAGAGAATTTCTTCCATGGTGCCGACGCCGCCCGGGAAGACAATAAAACTGTGGGCCAGTCTGACGAACGCTTCGAGTCGCTTCTCAATGTCAGGCAGGATGACCAGCTCGTTTACAGTAGGATTGGGTGATTCTGAGGCAATAATGCCCGGCTCGGAAATGCCAACATAACGCCCGCGTGAATTCTTCTGCTTGGCGTGACCAATCATGGCACCTTTCATTGGCCCTTTCATGGCGCCGATACCACAACCCGTGGCGATATCCACGCCGCGCAGGCCGAGGTGATAACCGACTTCCTTGGAGTAGTCGTACTCTTCACGACTAATTGAGTGTCCACCCCAGCACACAACCATATTCGGAGCCGTATTGGCCCGGACCACGCCGGCATTGCGTAAAATTCGGAATACGGCGTCGGTAATGCCGGTGCTGGTGGTGATGTCGAAACCGCCAGTGCGGTCTATCTTGTCCTGTGTATAGACGATGTCGCGCAGGGCAGCGAATAGATGTTCCTGAACACCGCGAATCATTTTGCCATCGACGAAAGCCGTTCCCGGGGCATTGTTGATCTTTAATTTGATACCGCGGGATTCTTTGATGATTTCTACAGAAAAGTCTTCATAGGCTTTCATCAACTCGTCCGCCTCATCGGTGTCGTTCCCGGTGTTGAGCACGGCAAGTGCGCAGTCTCTAAACATCCTGAACACTTCATCATTGGTTTTCAGTGCTGCCAGAATTTCGTTATGGGAAAGCAAGTCCAGGCTGACCGAGGGGCGTACAGTGCATTCGCTAATTTTGCTCATAGTTCGTTGTCTCTACTACGTAAACTACCTTTGTTGGATTCATAACACATTTGTCTTACGTCTAGTTTACATGATTTGGCTGGCGGAGCAGCTCGATACTGCCGCATAGGTGGGCGCGCCCGCGGAATGAATCGCAGGCACAGGGTGTTTTAGGATGGAGAGAGGTGGTGCCGGAGGCCTTGAGGCAGGGTCAGCAAAGCTGACGCTGACCTCAGAGTTTGTCCAGTCCGTTCAGTTTGTCGCGCAGTGAGGCCAAGGCGCTGCTCATTTGTGCTTGCTTTTCCTTTTCCTTGGCAACGACTTCTTCGGGAGCGTTGTCGACGAACTTGGCATTGCCCAGTTTGCGTTCCACGGCTTCCAGACCTTTTTCAAGCTTGCTGATTTCCTTGGTCAGTCGCGCTCGTTCAGCATCGACATTGATCAGGCCGGCCAGCGGTACAAGAATCTCGACTTTGCCATGCAGTCCCGTTGCTGCCGCAGGGGCCTCCTGATCTTCTGTCAGCCACTCAATGGATTCCAGCTTGGCCAGTTTTTGCAGGTAAAGCCGGTGTGCTTCCAGGCGCTGCTGATCGCCTGTATCGCCATGCCGCAAGAACACGGGAATAGCTTTGCCCGGTGAGATATCCATTTCGCCGCGAATATTGCGGATTGCCACGATAATGCCTTTCAACCACTCGATCTGCTCTTCGGCTTCGCGATCAACCGTGTCGTTGTCGAATTGCGGATAGGGCTGCAGCATGATGCTCTCGCCTGCTATCGCTAGCTGAGGCGCAACTTTCTGCCAGACTTCTTCAGTGATGTATGGCATGAACGGGTGTAGCAGTCGCAGGCTCTTTTCCAAGGTGCTTAGTAACACGCGGCGAGTTGCTTGTGCGGCTTCGGGGTTATTTTCTTCATCCCAGAGTACCGGTTTGGACAGCTCTACATACCAATCACAGTATTCGTTCCAAACGAACTCATGCAAGGTCTGGGCAGCGATATCAAACCGGTAATTGGTCATGGCCTCTTCGACGGCTTTGGCAGCTTGCTCGAAGCGACTCATGATCCAGCGGTCGGCGATGGAACATTTGTTGGGGTCGATTGTCTCGGATAAAACCTTGTCCTCGCTATTCATCATGACATAGCGGGCAGCGTTCCAGATCTTGTTGCAGAAATTACGAAACCCTTCGGTGCGTCCCAGGTCGAACTTGATGTCGCGGCCGGTGGATGCCAGGGAATAAAAAGTAAAACGCAGCGCATCGGTACCGTAGCCGACGATGCCATCGGGGAACGAGTTGCGGGTGTACTTTTCGATTTTCTGTTTGAGCTGGGGCTGCATCATGTCAGCTGTGCGCTTTTGCACCAGTTCATCCAGTTCAATGCCGTCGATGAGATCGATAGGGTCGAGGATATTGCCCTTTGACTTGGACATCTTCTGACCGTGTTCATCACGCACCAGACCTGTGATGTAAACCTTCTTGAACGGAATCTCGCCGGTGAATTTCAGGGTCATCATGATCATGCGCGCGACCCAGAAAAAGATGATGTCGAAACCCGTGACCAGCACATCAGTTGGATGGAAACGGTCAAAGAATTCCCGGTCATCAGGCCAGCCTAGCGTTGAGAATGTCCATAGCGCAGAAGAGAACCAGGTATCCAGTACATCTTCATCCTGACGCAGGACGATGCCGTCGCCCAGCTTGTGCTTGGCGCGAACTTCTGCTTCGTTGTTGCCGACGTAAACGTTGTCTTCTTCGTCGTACCAGGCCGGGATGCGATGCCCCCACCAGAGCTGGCGAGAAATACACCAGTCCTGAATGTTGCGCATCCAGGCGAAATAGGTGTTCTCCCAGTTCTTGGGCACGAATTCAATATCGCCATCTTCGACCGCCTTGATGGCAGGGTCAGCCAGTGACTGAATCGCGACATACCACTGATGAGTCAGATACGGCTCAATGACAACGCCGCTGCGGTCACCACGTGGCACTTTTAATTTATGGGGTTCGATTTTTTCCAGCAGGCCGGCAGACTCCATGTCAGCCACAATTTGTTTGCGTGCTGCGAAGCGATCCAGACCCTGGTAGGGGGCGGGCACTTCGTCGTTCAGGCTGGCGTCGGAATTGAGAATATTGTGCATGTCCAGATCGTGACGCTTGCCAATTTCATAGTCATTGAAATCGTGCGCTGGGGTGATCTTCACACAGCCGGTACCGAATTCGGGATCGACATAGTCGTCAGCGATGATGGGGATACGACGATCGCACAGTGGCAAGTCAATAAACTTGCCTACCAGATCAGCATAGCGTTCATCATCGGGATGCACGGCAACTGCTGAGTCGCCGAGCAGGGTTTCCGGACGCGTGGTAGCAATGGTGATGTAAGTGCTGCCATCGGCAGTGGTGGCACCATCGGCCAGCGGGTAATTGAAATGCCACAGGAAGCCATCTTCCTCTTCGGCAATGACTTCCAGATCAGAGATCGCGGTGTGTAATTGCGGGTCCCAGTTGACCAGACGATTGCCGCGATAGATCAGGCCTTCGTTGTAGAGGTCGATAAAGACTTTTTCGACAACGCTGGAAAGCTGCTCGTCCATGGTAAAGCGCTCGCGCGACCAGTCCAGCGATGAGCCCATGCGGCGTATCTGTTGGGTGATAATGTCCCCGGATTCTTCTTTCCAGTCCCAGACTTTCTCAACAAACTTTTCCCGGCCAATTTCCTGACGTGAGGAGCCCGCCGCATTCAATTGTCTCTCTACGACCATTTGCGTGGCGATACCGGCGTGATCGGTGCCCACTTGCCAGAGTGCCTGACGATCCAGCATGCGGTGGTAACGGGTCAGGGCATCCATGATGGCGTGCTGGAAGCCGTGCCCCATGTGCAAGCGACCGGTGACGTTGGGCGGTGGGATTACGATGCAATAGGGATCGCCATCGCCTGATGGGGCGAAATAGCCACGGGATTCCCAAGTCTTGTACCAGTGATCTTCGAGTTGCTGCGGTTGGTAAGTTTTTTCCATCGGTGGGTCTTGGTGTCGGTTGATTGTCGTGGTTCAAAAGAAGGCGCAAGTATACATGAAGCGCGGGGCGAATACTGTCCCGAGCGACGTAATCTGGCGGCTTTCCCATGGTCCTGCAAGCGGCTGAGACTGGGCGAGAGGGGCTGAGAGAAGATGAGAGTAACGGTGAAGCTTTGTGCGGCTAGATCTTGAAGGTTTCCAGCTCGTGACCACCCTTGGCATAGTGCCGGTAGCGTTCGCGTCCCAATGCGAGCACCGCCGGATCGGCGCAAATGATCTCATTGATGCGCGAAAACTGCTCGGGAGTCTCGCAGGCAGCTTTGTCGAGGTTGATGAGGACATCGTGGTGCTGCCCGGCATGGGCTTGCTGACCAATAGCAACAGACTCTGAGTTGGCTTCTTCACCAGTCGCATTGCTGGTATGTGGCAAAAAAGCGCCAGCGCGGTACTGCCAGAGCAGGCTGCTCAATGCCTGCCCTTGCTGTTCAGACTCAGTTTGAATGAAGACCCGGTGCCCGAGCGAGCGGGCCTTTTCTGTCAGCCGGCAGGCAAACAGCAAGCGACTTTCCAGATCTTCATTCTGCAAGGAATAGAAATTGACTTGGGCCATGCTGACTCGTTAACTCCAGTGACTCAGTGTGACGGCACTGGCATGAGGCTTGTCCAGTCTGCGTGCCGTCCTCATGCTTTCTGGCGGCGCAGGTATTCCACCAACAGGGCAACCGGGCGACCAGTGGCACCCTTGGCGGCCCCGGAGTTCCAGGCACTGCCAGCGATGTCCAGATGCGCCCACTTTTGTTTTTCGACAAAGCGGGACAGGAAACAGGCGGCTGTGATCGTGCCAGCACGCGGGCCACCAATATTGGCCAGATCAGCAAAATTACTGTGCAGTTGCTTTTGGTATTCGTCATACATCGGCAGTTGCCATGCAGGGTCGTCGGCACTGTCACCACATTCCAGCAGTGTCTTGGCCAGACGGTCATCATTACTGAGCATGGCAGTCACCACTGACCCAAACGTGGCCACAGCAGCCCCAGTCAAAGTCGCGATGTCGATAATGCTACGCGGTTCAAAGCGTTCGACGTAAGACAGCGCATCACATAACACCAGACGACCTTCTGCATCAGTATTGAGAATCTCAATGGTCTTGCCCGACATGCTGGTGACGATATCGCCGGGCTTGGTGGCCTTGCCGCTTGGCATGTTTTCCGCCGCTGCCACGACACCGACAACGTTAATTGGCAATTTCAATTCGACGATAGCCTGCATCATGCCAAACACGCTGGCAGCGCCACACATATCGAACTTCATTTCATCCATGGCGGCGCCAGGCTTGAGGCTGATGCCACCGGTATCGAAAGTAATGCCCTTGCCGACAATCGCATAAGGCTTGCTCTTGTCTGCTGCGCCCTTGTATTGCATGACAATGAGCTTGGCTTCTTCGGCTGAGCCCGCAGAGACTGAGAGCAGGGAACCCATGCCGAGGCGTTCCATCTGCTTCTCGGTCAGAATCTTGGTCGTGACAGACTTGTTGCGCGCGGCCAGCTCGTTGCCTTGCTTGGCCAGATAGCTTGGCGTGCAGATATTACCCGGCAGGTTGCCCAGTTCCTTGGCTTTATTGATGCCTTTGCCAACCGCAGCGCCGTGCTTCAGCGCGTCCTGCAATGTCTTGCGGCGCGCGCCGGTGGCGACGGCCAGGGTGACTGTTTTTAAGGCGATAGCCGGGGCTTTCTTGCTCTTGGTAGTGTCATAGCGATAGCTGTTGTCCTCGCATTGCTGGGCCAGACGAGCCGCCAACCAGGCATCATCCTGATCCTTGATCTCCAGACTGGCGAGGGCGATATGGGCACTGGTGGCTTTCAGTTGCATGAGCGCTTTACACGCGGCATTGAGTACTTTTAGCCCCTGTTTGCTGGCCAGCTTGTTCTTGGGCCCCACACCAACCAGCAGAATACGTTTGGCGGGAATCCCTGTTGGGCCGGACAGCAGTTGGGTTTCGCCCAACTTTCCGGAAAAATCCCCGCTCTTGACCAGCTTGCTGATTATCTTGCCGCAGGCCTTGTCCAGCGCGGTTGCTTCTTCGCTCAGGGTGCCTTTGCTGTAGACCGCAACGACGACACAATCCGTGCTTACTTTCTCTATTGCACCTGCTTTCAATGAGTACCGCATAGGAACTTTTTAACTCCTCAACTGTCTGAATTAGTCGCCGGATCGGATCAATCGTTGACGAACTTTTGTGAACGATAATCCTAAAGTTATTCAGTAGCTTAAGCAACACGCCCAGCAGCCCGCTGGCTTCGCTAAGCATAGGTCCAAGCCTGGGTCATCGGTGATTGCCGTCGAAATCGTGATAGATCAGGCGTTTTCACAGGCACTTTACACAGGCACTTTACACAGGCACTTTACATAGGCTTTTTACATTGGCACTTTGCATAGCCACTGTGCAATGTCCGACAAGAGCCTATGCAATTGTTTGCCACGTAAGTAGATGGAATTTTTGACTCGACTTGCCAGAGCTGTCCGTACATTGGCGCACATCTGGATCAACCAGGTCGAGATATTGTCAAAGGAGTAGTTATGTCTCGCGTGAAAGTTACCAGCCCTGAGCACTATTTATTCAGTATGGAACGTACTGTGGGCATTAGCGACGTCAACTACGCCAAGCACCTCGACAGCGTTGCTATGGTGCAAATTCTTCATGAAGCTCGCCTGCAGTTTCTGGCCAGTCTGGGTTTTACAGAAGCCAATATCTATGGTCTGGGCCTGGTAGTCACCGACATGGCTGTCGACTATCGTTCCGAATCCTTTGCCAATGATTGCCTGATTATCGATGTGGGCGTATCGGCTTACAATCGCTACGGATTTGATATTGGTTTGCAAATCACCAACAGCGCGCTGGAGGCCATTGTCTGCAACGCCAAGATCGGTGTCGTCTTCTTTGACTTTGACCGGCATCAGATAGCGCCCATTCCTGAGCAATTCAAGGCGCTGGTCAAGCTGCCCAGTGATGCCTCTGATCGAGAGGCTGAGCAGCAAGTCCAAGTGGCCTGAGTCGGACAAGTCGGTCCAGGTTGAGCACCCCGCCGTAATCCCGCAATTGCCAAACGAGCCAATCTCGCCCTGACTTGACTGCCGGGGTTCGAGTACACTTGGGTAATTCGCAGTGTTTCACCGCAAGGGCAGGTTCGATTGATCATATTCCGCTATCTGAGCAAGCAGATTCTTCAGGTGACCGCTGCGGTTACCCTGATTCTGCTGATCGTGGCACTGACCAGTCGCTTTATTCAATATCTCGGTGATGCCGTCGCCGGCCAGCTGGCTTCCGACATCCTCCTGCTGCTTATGCTATACCGGCTGCCGGATTTCCTGCTGGTCATCCTGCCGTTAGCCTATTTTCTCGGCATTATTCTCGTGTATGGCCGCATGCATGCTGATAACGAGATGGTGATTCTCAGTGGCTCCGGTTTTTCGCCGCGGCGCTTGCTTGGCTTCACGCTCGGCACAGCCGTAATTGTCATGCTGCTAGTGGCCAGCCTGAGCCTGTATTTGGCGCCCTGGGGTGTGCGCAATACCGAACAACTGAAGCTCAGCCAAGAGCAACTGACGGAGATCGATTTAATCGTCGCCGGGCAATTTCAGATCTTCGGCAGTGGTGATCGCGTGACTTATGCTGAATCGATACGCAGCACAGAAGCAGGGCGGCAGTTGCAAAATGTCTTTGTCGCGCTTAGCCGGCCGGGTGCGGATTATCAGGAGCCACCGCGGATTGTGCTGGCTTCGACCGCGCAACCGGAAGTTGACCCGGAAACCGGAGCCCGCTTCATGCGCCTGGAGGACGTGCAGCAATACGATGGCAATCCCGGGTCGGCTGACTTCAGTGTTGGTCAGTTCGCGGCGCAGGGCATTTTATTGCCAGAACCGACAGAGTTTGAAGAAGTGCTGGAGGAAGCCACTCTGCCGATCGCCACGCTGTTTGGATCTGATGAGTTGGCGCATCGTGCTGAGTTGCAATGGCGCGTTTCTATCTTGTTGTTAGTGCCTATCATTAGCCTGATAGCCGTCCCCATGAGCAACGTCAAGCCGCGTCAGGGTCGCTACAGCAAACTCATTCCGGCGGCGCTTATCTATGCGACGTATTTCGTCTTGCTGCAGTTCTGTCGCGACCTGATTGCGGAGGGCAGTTTGTCAGCAACGCTGGGTCTATGGTGGATTCACGCCCTGTTCCTGTTACTTGCTGTGGCCATGCTACGTTTTCCGCGCGTTCTGCAAGCGCTCAGGTTGGCTTAACCGATGCGCAGACTGGATCGTCATATCTCTCGCTCTGTAGTGCTGGCCATGCTGGTAGTGATCGCATTGATTGCGTCACTGGACCTGATTTTTTCACTGATCGATGAACTGGGCGATGCAGAGGGCGACTATACGGTTGCCAGCGCGCTGGCTTTTGTAGCCATGACTACGCCGACCAGTGTTTATGAATTATTACCCTTTACCGCCCTGGGCGGGGCACTGATCGGTCTGGGGGTGCTGGCATCCAATAACGAACTCGTGGTGATGCAATCGGCCGGCGTACGCAATAGTCGTATCGTTTTTGCCGTGCTCAAACCTACTGCTGTAATCATGTTACTCAGCTTGCTGATCGGTGAATATGTGGCTCCACCGCTTGAGCAGTTAGCCAATAGTAACAAGGCCGTGCAATTGAGCGGCAATGCCTCGATCAATGCCGAGCAAGGCGTCTGGCGCAAGATTGGTGAGGATTACATACACATCAATGCGATTGCCCCGGGTGGTGCTTCGCTCTTTGGAGTGACTCGTTATCGTGTAGACGGGCAGCGCCGATTGAGTTCGGCCAGTTTTGCTGAATCAGCGGAATACCAGCAAGCCAGTGATCGGCCCTATTGGCTTCTGAATAATGTCCAAACCACCGTCTTCACACAGGCAGGACTGCGCACGCAAAATTATCTGCAGGAAGAGTGGCAAGTGGAATTATCACCCGAGCTGCTTAGTGTCTTGTTGGTGGAGCCGGATCGGCAGTCCATATCCGGGTTGTATCGCTTCGCCCGCTTTTTCGAATCCGAAGGATTGGACAGCAGCACGTATTTTCTGGCGTTTTGGAAAAAGCTTTTTCAGCCCGTGACTACATTGGCGTTAGTGATACTGGCAATTTCATTTATCTTTGGGCCATTGCGCGAGAGCACTATGGGATTTCGCGTCTTTGTGGCGCTGGCTATCGGGCTTGTCTTCACAATCCTGCAGCGCATGATGGAGCCGGCCAGTCTGATCTATGGTTTTAGTCCCTTGCTCGCAGTTCTGGTGCCCATTCTGATTGCCGTTGCTGCCGGCAGTTACTTGCTGCGCCGCACGCAGTAACCGGTGCGCGATGGCTGCCAGAAATATTCAAGCCAATAGCGCAGGATTGTTATGCGCGCGGCAATCCTGCAAATGACAAACCGATACTGTATGTTGTTAAATGACAGCGCGTTAATGATGAGGAGACCAGCACGGTGACAGAACTCTACTCGGCACATCCTGCCATGTTCAAGAACAGGCCTTTCAGTTTTATCTTGAGTATCCTGTTAATACCGGCCTTTGGTCTGGGTATTCTTATTTTGCTGGTCTGGTATCTGCGCTGTAAATCCTCCAGGCTTATTGTTAACGAAAAGGAAATTTTGTTTGAAGAGGGCTTGTTGAGTAAGAGCCGCTCGGAAATTACGTTGAGCAGTGTCCGCACTGTCAAGGTTGAGCAATCATTCGTCAATCGTATCTTCGGAGTTGGCACTATTGAGCTCTATACGGCCGGTGACACCCCGGAGATTATTGCCCATGGCATGCCAGATCCGAATAAAATTCGCGACATTATCTAGCTGCTGATTACAGGAATAGAGCATGGTAGGCGAGTCAGATCAAAAAGATAAAAATGAATCGCGCAAGATTCTTATTGCGCTGGTGTCGCTGATACTCATAGCTGCTATTGGCGCGATCTTGCTGTTCCCCGCTTTCAGTGAAATCGTTAGCGCACATCTCGCTCCAGGATTGGGGCTACGTGATTCTGCTGTGCTGTCGTTTTTTATTACGCTGGTCATCATGGTTATCTTTGCCGTGGCTTCCGGAGATGGTTTGCTTGGTGAGATTCAGTTTATTCTGGCTGGCTTTTTTGTATTTTTTCTTATCATCTGGTTACTGCTCGCCTGGATTTTCTGACGAGCATTGTTGATCGGGCTGCACCGGTTCACTGTTGTGCCGGGCAAGGAAGACAATTTTCGTCAGTACTTGCGACACAATCTCCAGACTTTACTATTGCGCCTCCGGCAGATTGGCTGCCGCTATTTCGACTAACTGCAAGGAATGTTTACCGTGAATCGATTGCTGTTGCCTGCAGACAGTGCAGTGCAAATCGTCCTGGCCGCCGCGTTAGTGGCGCTATGCGCACAATTTTCTTTCCCTATTCCCGGCACTGAAATCCCGCAAACTGGGCAAACGGTCGCAGTATTGGTCTGCGGTGCCTTGCTGGGTGCGCGTTTGGGGGCCGCCGCGTTAGCCTTGTATTTGCTGGCCGGTGTTGTTGGCTTGCCGGTCTACAGCGATGGCGGATCAGGCTGGTCAGCCTTGACCGGCGGCAGTGCTGGTTATTTTGCCGGTTTTGTTTTGGCCGCTGCAGCCATGGGGGTGTTGCACAAAAATCTCCAGAGTCGGAAAAATGCTTTGTGGATGCTCTATTCTCTGGGTTTTATGCTGCTTGGGCACCTGATTATTTTGTTGGGTGGCTGGCTTTGGCTCAGTATCGACGCAGGCTTGTCAGGGGCCTATCGGAGCGGAGTGCAGCCGTTTTACTATGGTGGCTTAGTGAAATCAGTGCTGGCCACAGCCATTATCGCCCTGACTTGGCAAATACCGGTGAAATGGCGGCTTCGAGCGCTGCCCAAAGGCTGAGCAGGCGCAAGTTTTAAGCGAGTGCATACGTATGGGCTGCTGGTATGAGTTGCCAGCGTCGCCGAGATGCGTACAATACGCCGCTCGCACCGTGAAAGTGCCCCTCAAGAGCCGGGTACGGAGAGAATTTGCGGAGAATTCTATGCTTCTGACATTACTGAAAGGCAAGCTGCACATGGCAGCGGTCACCCAGGCTGAAATCTGGTATGACGGCTCCTGCGCCATCGATGCCGATCTCATTAAACTCGCCGGCTTGCGTGAATTCGAGCAGATCGATATTTACAACGTCTCCAACGGTGAGCGCTTCACCACCTACGTGATACAGGCGGCTGCAGGCTCTCGCACAATCTCCATGAATGGTGCGGCAGCGCGCAAGGTACAGATAGGTGACCGGATCATCATCGCGGCTTATGGCCAATTTGATGAAGCCGAAGCGGCGAATTTCAAACCCAGCCTGGTTTATCTGAATCCGGATAACTCCATCGACCGTATTTCCAACGCGATTCCCGAGCAGGCAGCCTGAGTCCAGAGGCGGTCAGTCTCCGGACGACCCTCAGCTGACTACTTGCCAGCTTCAGTTTACGGATAATTCCCACCGCCGACTTCAAAATCAGGCCAGCGATTGCTAGTCTGGGCCTATGACAACAACAATAAACTATCTGCAAGATCCTATTCCTCAGGACCAAGAAGCTGATGCGTTGCAAAACCTGTGTCAGTACCTGGTCGCTAAAGGCAAATACAAGAATCTGGACGCCGCGCTCAGTGATGCTGACAAGCGTGTGACGTTTCTGGAGGATGCCGATGTCTACTCGGACGACCCCCAAATGGCGACCGCCTCCAAAGACCTGAAACTTACCCATGCGCTGATAGCTGGCCACAAATTACACGATATTCTGTCAGAAAATGACGGCTACCTGCCACAGCTGGAAGAGGCTAAAGTAGCCAGGAAGGGCAGTTCGCGCTCGATCACGGATGTGTTTGGCTCGATTGCGCTGGATATCAAAGTCGGCATGAGTAGAGAGCAAATCATCGCCAAGCTGGTAGATGATGGGCTGGCAACTGAAAATGCTGAGGAAGCCTACCAGTTTGTTATGCGGCAACAGGCGCAAAAGAAGCAGGCCCGCCTTACCTCCGTGATCGCGATTCTTGTGCTGGGTTTGGTTTTATTCGGCCTGAGTTTTTTCTGGTTCCGGTAGTGGCAACCAGTAGCATCTGAATAATCGACAATACAATCTGGGTTTTTTGCCGGCTTCGCGTTGCCACCGCGCTGCAAGCCTGTGGTTAGAAACAGCAAATTTGCCGAAAAGTTGCGAACTGTAAAATCTGTTCTACTCTGAAATCACGCAATTCATTAATTCAACCAAAGGAGTGAAATTATGCGTGAGTTAACATTGGAAGAGCAGGATAAGGTTGTTGGTGGGTCATTAATGGCTGATGCTGCGGCTGAAGGCGCGGCGGTAGGCACTATGGTTGGCGCTATAGCAAGAAACACTGTTCGAGGGGCCGTCACCGGAGGTGCATGGGGCGCAGTAGGTGGAGCAGCATTTGGTGCTGTTTATTCAGTCTCAAGCTACATCTACGATCGAGCGTCATGAGTGTGATGATTAGTAGTCGCGCAGCCAATGTCTTTACTAAAGTACTTTTTGCTGTGTCGGTGTTTATGTCGCTGGAAGGCACGTTTGTTTCACTGAATTTTATTCAAGCTGCAGTGAATATTCCGGCAGCATTTTGCTTCTATTTCCTGATTCGCAATCCAGTGCTTTTGGTAGCTAAAGATTTTGATGAATTTGGAGAATTGTTCGACGATGCCGTGGACAAAAAGTTCATTTGGGGTACTGCACCAATCTGCCCGGCAATGCTACTAATCTCGATCAGCTATATTGCCTTCATGAAATACGGCTTGCCATTCTAGGCAACCTGAAGCTGGGGTTTGCTGGCAGGAAATCCTGTTAGCAAGTCCCGGCTGCTTTTCTGATTGATATTCTTCTAGAGTGATGCGAGTGACTATTTGAACGGCTGATGCGACTTCGGCAGTAACACCACGCGTGTACGACTAAAACGGTCATGCATGGTGTCGCCATTGGGGTCGATAAAGATCCACAGGAAGCCAACGCCAAACAGCGCGAAGGATGGCCATGACAGGATCCAGCGCAGTGCCGCACGCTGAAGACCGACTAATTGTCCGGCAGGCGTTTCCAGACGCAAGCGCCAGGCAATCATGCCAAGGGTCTGACCGCTCTTCATCCAGAACCAGGCATAAAAGCCGAAGGCGCTGGCGATCATTAACGCAAACAGTATTGCGCCCATAACGGGGTCGGTTTGCACCTGACCATCAACCAATTGGTTGGCGTCCGGGCCAAACAGCAGCTGCATGAAATAGCCTATGACGAACCAGATGGCTACCACCAGAAAGCCGTCATAGAGCAGCGCGGCCAGACGGCGCAGCAACCCGGCACTTGGATAGCTACCGGGCGCTGTGGTCTCACTCGATTTGATTGTCATGCTGTTACTCTCTAAACATCGGTAATCGACTAACGCCGCGCTAAGCCTGCAATATTCTCTTCGAATTGCTGCTGAGCGCGGCGCGTCAGGCGCTAGCCCAGCTCTTTGACTGAGACAATCAATTCATTGGCAGCTTTTTGGCCGTCACCAAACAGCATTTTCGTGTTATCGGCGAAGAACAGTGGATTCTCGACCCCGGAGAACCCTGTACCGCGTCCGCGTTTAACTACAATGACATTCTCTGACTTGATGGCATCAAGTATGGGCATGCCGAACAAGGGGCTGCTGGCATCTGACTTGGCCGAGGGGTTAACGACATCGTTGGCGCCAATAACCAGCGCCACAGTCGTGTTCTTGAAGTCAGCGTTGATGTCTTCCATGTCGTAGATCATGTCGTAGGGTACCCCGGCCTCGGCTAACAGCACATTCATGTGGCCGGGCATACGGCCTGCGACAGGGTGGATGGCGAATTTAACAGTGACTCCACGCTCATTCAGAAGCTGTGTCAGCTCCCAGATTTTATGTTGGGCCTGTGCCACTGCCATACCGTATCCCGGAATGATGATTACCTGGCTGGCGAAGGCCATCAGGATGCCGGCATCTTGCGATTGAATCTCTTTCATCTCGCCCTGTTCACCATCAGCCGCAGCTGCTGCGCCGGTGCCAACGCCGGCGAAGAAGACATTGCTGACGGAGCGATTCATGGCTTTGGCCATGAGATGGGTTAGCAGGCTGCCTGCTGAACCAACCACAATACCGGCAATAATCATGGCGGCATTGCCCAAAACGTAGCCTTCAAAACCCACGGCCAATCCCGTCAAGGCATTGAACAGGGAAATGATGACCGGCATGTCTGCACCGCCGACCGGAACCGTTATGAATACGCCCAGTACCAGTGCCAGGCCAAAGAACGCAATAATAGGTGCCAGGTCGTTGCTAAAGTAAATCGCTACGGCAAAGCCAATAGTCGTGACGGCTACCATGGCATTGATGATGTGCTGTGCTGGCAGCAGGGTATTGCGATTCAGACGACCATCCAGCTTCGCCCAGGCGATGATGCTGCCGCTGAAGGAGATGGTGCCGATGATGGCGCCGAGAATAGCCAGAATAGTGACATCGCTTCCCAGTCGGTCAGCAATCGTTATTGTGCCGGTGGGGTCGAGTTGAGCTTCGCGCGTTGCTTTGAGGAGTTCAACGGCAGCGATCGTCGCAGCCGCGCCACCGCCCATGCCGTTGTACATGGCAATCATTTGCGGCATGTCGGTCATGGCAACTTTCTTGCCAGTCACCCACGCGTAGCCACCGCCGATAGCGATGGCCACAATGATGAGAACGATATTGGTAACCGCGTGTTCGGAATCGATCACTTCTGGTACGGCAAACGTGACCAGCGTAGCCAGCACCATACCGGCGCCGGCCCAGACGATGCCGCGACGAGCGGTGACTGGTGAACTCATTTGCTTCAGGCCGAGGATGAACAACATGGCGGCGACGAAGTAGGAGCCTTGAATCAGAAATTCCATAGTCATCATGGCTTAACCCTCGCCTTCTTTTTTATTGCTGGATTTGAACATTTCCAGCATGCGTTCCGTCACAACGTAGCCACCGACTGCATTACCTGCACCCAGCAACACGGCGACGAAGCCGATGAATTGTTCGACAGGAGTCTCGGCGATGCCGAGTGCGAACATGGCGCCAACCAACACAATGCCATGCACGAAATTGGAACCTGACATCAAAGGCGTGTGGAGAATGACCGGAACCCGGCTGATGATTTCATAACCGGTGAAACCCGCCAGCATGAATATGTATAGAGCTGCCAGACCTTCAATCATGAGTCACCTCCTTGAAGCTGTTCTTTGATTCCGGCGTGAACAATTTCTCCGCCGTGTGTAATGAGACTGCCTTTGATAATTTCGTCTTCCAGATTGATGTTGATTTCACCCTCCTGAATTAACAGATCGAGAAAGCTGAGCAAGTTTTTGGCGTACAGCTCACTGGCATGATTGCCGACAGTGGCCGGCACGTTGATCGGGCCAAAAATCTTCACGCCTTTGTGGTCGACTGTCTCGCCAGCTTTGGTGAGTTCGCAGTTGCCACCCCCTTCAGCTGCCAGATCGACAATCACCGAGCCGCCTTTCATACCCTCGACCATCTCTTTGCTGATAATGCGCGGTGAGGCGCGACCGGGAATGGCGGCCGTGCTGACGATGACATCGGCGGCAGCGACATGCTTGGCCAGAATTTCCTGTTGTTGGGCTTTTTCGTCGTCGGTCAGTTCGCGGGCATACCCGCCGCTGCCTTCGGCCTTGATTTCAATGTCGACAAATTTGGCACCCAATGATTCCACCTGCTCTTTAACGGCAGCACGAACGTCATAACCTTCAACCATGGCGCCGAGTCTCCGCGCGGTTGCAATCGCTTGTAGTCCGGCGACACCGGCGCCAATCACCAGCACCTTGGAAGGGCGAATTGTGCCGGCTGCTGTAGTCAGCATGGGGAAGAACTTGCCAAGCAAGTTAGCTGCCATCAATACGGCTTTATAGCCTGCGATTGAGGCTTGCGATGACAGGGCGTCCATGGCCTGAGCGCGAGAGATGCGCGGGATCAATTCGACGGAAAAAGCGCTGATATTACGCTGGGCTAACTGAGTAAACCGTTCCAGATCAGAGTAAGGGTTCATGTAGCCAACCAGCACAGATCCTTTTTTTAATTGCTTAATCTGTTCGCTAGTGGCCGGGTTGACCATCAAAGTGATGTCGCCAGCGGCCAGCAATTCAGTGCTGGAGGGCACAATCTCGGCGGCGCTGTAGTCGGCATCGAAATAGCCGATTCGGTCGCCTGCGCCGGCTTCGATGCTAACAGACAGCTCTTGTTTGCTCAGTTTAGCGGCTGAGTCTGGGATCAATGCGACCCTCTGTTCGCCGTCGCGAACTTCCCTGGGTACACAGATTTTTATGGACATAGATTACCTCGGTGTTCGGCTCGGGCATGGGGAGAGGCAGTATATAACGCGCGCAGAACAGGTCAACTCCGCGGTGTGTTGTTGCAAGTCAGTTAATTTCAATGACTGGCTTCTTGCAGGCTCTTGTTTTTGATAGAATTCTCGCCCTTCGCTCCGGGCAGGTAGCTCAGGCGATCTAATTACAGCATCTGTATCAGGACACCACCATGAGCGCCAATGCGCAAAACCGACAAATCAAGCTGCTCGACACGACTCTTCGTGACGGCGAACAGACCCAGGGAGTCTCTTTCTCAGTTAACGAGAAGATGAATATTGCCAGGGCTTTGTTGCAGTCGCTCAAGGTCGATCGCATTGAAGTGGCGTCTGCCGGTGTTTCAGAGGGTGAGAAAGAGGCAGTGAGCCAGATCACGGCCTGGGCCGCTAAACACGATCTGGCTGATCGCATCGAAGTGCTCGGTTTTGTGGATTACAAACGCAGCGTTGACTGGGTGAAAAGTGCCGGCTGCCAGGTTTTGAATTTACTGACCAAGGGCAGTGAAAAACATTGTCGCGAGCAGCTGGGCAAAACTTTGGAACAACACGTTGCCGATATCGAGCGCACTGTTGAATATGCCAAAGAGCAGGGGTTGCGGGTTAATATGTATCTGGAGGACTGGTCCAATGGCTATGTACAGAGCAAGGATTATGTCTTCGGATTAATTGAAGGCACCCGGCACCTCGGTATCGGCCATTATTTGCTTCCCGATACGCTGGGTATGATGGCCCCCAAGGAAGTCACAGTTGCTTTGACTGAAATGCTGGGCAGGTTTCCTGATGAGGTTTTCGATTTTCACCCACATAACGATTACGGTTTGGCCACTGCCAACGTCTTGGCGGCCGTGGAAGCAGGCATCAGTAATATTCATTGCACCATGAATTGTCTTGGTGAACGTGCGGGCAATGCCTCGCTGGCTGAAGTGGCCGTAGCTCTGCGTGACAAACTGGACGTCGAATTGTCAATCGACGAGACCAGCATTGCCATGGTCAGTCGCATGGTGGAGAATTTTTCCGGTAAATGGATTGCGGCCAATACGCCGATCGTCGGCGCCGATGTGTTCACCCAAACCGCCGGCATCCATGCCGATGGTGATCTCAAGGGTGATCTCTACAAAACGAAACTGAGCCCGGAACGCTTTGCCCGCAAGCGCACTTACGCGCTAGGCAAGATGAGCGGTAAAGCATCACTGATCAACAATCTGGAAGAGTTGGGCATCAGTCTGTCTGAAGAAGACCAGGCCAAGGTGTTGGAGAGAGTCGTACAACTGGGCGATTCCAAGCACATTGTGACGGTGGAAGATTTGCCATTCATCATTGCCGATGTGATGGAAAGCCGCGAATTTCACCATATCACCATGCTGAATTGTTATATCAACACCGGCTTCAACGTCGATAGCACAGCCAGTATCCGGGTCGATATCGAGGGCAAGCAAGTGCAGGGCTCAGGTGCCGGTAATGGCGGCTTCGATGCGTTCATGGATGCCATTACCCGATTGCTTGCCGAGCGGGACTTCGTCATGCCTTCGCTGGAAGACTATGAAGTGCATATTCCGCGCGGCGGCAAGACCGATGCCCTGACAGAATGTATTATCACGTGGAATTCTGGCGAACGGAATTTCAAGACGCGTGGCGTCGATGCCAATCAGGTGTTGGCTGCGGTCAAGGCCACCATGCGCATGATCAATATTCGTATGGCTGGAACTGCCAGGAAATAGCGATTGGGTCGCGGGTAACTGCAGTTAGAGTTGTAGGCGTGAAGCCGCATATTGCACAAAAGAAAAAAGGCTGACCGGTTGTCCGGGCAGCCTTTTTTAGTATTGTGGTTCTCTTGGTGAGATTCTAACGGCGCGGTATTGCCGTCTTGGAGCTAGTCGTTAGCTCTTGCCAAGAGCAGCAACAACCCGATCGCCAAAATCAGCAGTGCTGATCAGTTTTACATCGGCGCCGGGTCGCGACAGGTCTGGTGTTGAAAAGCCATCAGCAAAGACGCTTTGCATGGCAAGCCATACGTTGCGCGCCTCATCAGCCATGCCAAAGCTCATCTCCAGCATCATCGCCACAGAACCGATCATCGAATAGGGATTGGCAATGCCCTGACCGGCGATATCAGGGGCGGAACCATGGGAGGGTTCATAATAGGCTTTCTCTGGCCCAATGCAGGCAGAAGGCATCAGGCCCAGCGAGCCAAGAATGCCGCCGCCCTGATCGGACAGAATATCGCCAAACATGTTTTCCATGACCATGACATCGAATTGGCCAGGATTCAGGCATAAATAAGTTGCTGCAGCATCGACGAGAATGTTCTTTACTTCGACATCAGGGTAATCTGCCCCAACTTCGTCCATGACTTCATTCCACAGCACGCTGGACTTCAATACATTGCTCTTGTGAATATTGTGCAGCACTTTCTTGCGTTTTTGGGCTGTCTCGAAAGCGACTTTGGCGATGCGCGAGATCTGGTCTTCATCGTATTCCAGCATCTCGTTGACATAGCGCTTGCCAGCCGCGTTGACCCCTGTTTCTTTTTTGCCGAAATACAGGCCGCCGACCAATTCGCGAATAATAATGAAGTCGATACCTTCACCGATGATCTCTGGTTTCAGCGGCGAGAAATGAGCCAGGCCTTTGGGTAGCGATACTGGGCGGAAATTGGCGAACGTATCATAGCGGCGACGCAGTGGTAGCAAGGCGCCACGTTCGGGTTGTTCGTCAACGGGAATTTTCTTGGAGTCTTCATGACTCAGGCCGATTGGACCTTTGATAATGGCGTCTGCTTCATCACACAGAGCCTTGGTCTCTTCTGGAAACGATTGGCCATGACTGAAGTAGGCGCTGGCACCAAATGCACCAGGCAGTAATTGGAAGTCTACGTTCTGGCGCTCGGCAACCAGATTAAGGACTTTAACGGCTTCGGCCATGATTTCTGGGCCGATACCGTCGCCGTCAAGAAGGGCGATTTTATATGCGCTCATGCCATTTCTCTGTGTTTAGTTGGGCTTGTGACAGGACAGACTGGGTCTGACATGCAATTGGAAACTGCTTGAAAATTGAAAGGCGCGTAATTTAGCACGCGAAGACGCCCGATAACAGGGAGAGCGGGGCGCCTGTTACGGGTAATTTGCAGTGAGACTTGGTGCCGGAGGAGTATCGAACCGGGGCGTGGCAGGACTAGCTAAGAGCTTGAATGACAACCGAGACCTGGCGAATAAAAACCAGTGTCAGTATGATCACAATGGTATAAACCACGCCATCACTCAGTTCCAGGCCGAAAAACGTCTTCGGTTGGCTCTCATTACCAGGCCGCTTTTTGGCTGGTTGTTGCTCTGTATCTTCATCAAAACCCATGAGCAGATTTCCCCTACTACTGTTAATTCGCAACCGATCTGTACTTACCCGGTTTGCCCAATTCTTTGACCGCCGGTCGGTCAATTCCTGAATTATATCGGCGACTTGGGGCTGTACTATAAGGTATTTGGGTAAAATTGGGGAGTAAACCCTGCATCTCAATAGCATTTTGAAGAAATAATAGGCTATTTGATGTCTTAAGAGATGGTACCAGTGGACGGACTTGAACCGTCACTCCCTCGCGGGAACCGGATTTTGAATCCGGCGTGTCTACCAATTCCACCACACTGGCACTACAGTCGAATCCGCAGGGCCAATAGTGTCCTGGTGAGATATCAGGATCAGTTGCTGCGGTTTCGAGGGCGCGATTATACCAATTGCCAGACCGCGCGCAATCAAAGTAAATGAAAGGCCTCATGTCGGCATAGTTGCGGCTTGGAGTAGCGCCCGGTTTCCGCTAGGCTTGGCGCACTTTGTGCCAGCCATCAGCTAAATGGGGCTTGCGATCGCGAATCCTGAGTATGGGACATGGAATGCAACTGACTGACTTTACTTACGAATTGCCTGACGAGCTAATCGCTCGCTTTCCAGTTGAGAAACGCAGTGCCAGCCGGTTGTTGGCGTTGCGTCGGGCGGATGGGCAGATTCAGCACAGGGTGTTTAGTGATCTGGAGGAGTACCTGCAGCCGGGTGATTTGTTGGTGCTGAATGATACCCGTGTCATTCCCGCACGTATTTATGCCCGCAAAGACACCGGTGGGCGTGCTGAAATTCTGATCGAGAGAATACTTGCTGAGAATGAGGTTCTGGCGCAAATACGCGCCAGTAAATCGCCCAAGCCGGGCACTGTGTTGCAGTGCCTTGACGGTAGTGACAATTGCGACACAGAGGCCGAGGTCATTGGCAGGCAAGAGGAATTTTTCCGCTTACGTTTTCCAGCGCATTGCGATTTGGGTGAGGTGTTTGCCCGTATCGGTCATATGCCGTTACCGCCATACCTAAAGCGAGAGGACGTGGACCTTGATTCGGAGCGCTACCAGACTGTCTATGCGAAGAATGCGGGGGCAGTTGCCGCCCCAACCGCAGGCCTGCATTTCGATGCGGAGTTATTCGCCAGGCTCGAGACCAAAGGCGTTAACAAGGCGTTTTTGACTCTCCATGTCGGAGCCGGGACTTTTCAACCTGTGCGTGTAGAGAATATCGCCGAGCACCGCATGCACAGTGAATATGTCAGTGTTCCGGAATCGGTGTGTGAGGCCATCGCAGCCTGTAAAGCAGCCGGCGGCAGGGTAGTGGCAGTGGGTACAACCTCGGTTCGCAGTCTGGAAAGTGCAGCAAGCAACGGCGCCCTTGCGCCATTTTCAGGAGAGACAGATATCTTTATCTTTCCTGGATTTGAATTCAAAGTCGTGGATGCCATGGTGACCAATTTTCATTTGCCCGAGTCCACGTTGCTCATGCTGGTTAGTGCTTTCTCGGACAAAAAAATGCTACTTGACGCTTATCAGGAGGCAATCAAGGAGCGCTACCGATTCTTCAGTTACGGCGATGCGATGTTGCTGTATTGAATACCAATCTCGCTGCCTGGCAGATGGAAGCGCAGGCTGTACGGGCAACAAATTCAAGTGTCAGTGCGCGTAAGCCACGGACAAATCAAGCATTTTCTACTCCGCAGGCAGAATCTGCTATACTTGCGTCCATCACGGCCCGACTATTCGAGCCTAGCCGCTGTTCAATGTGTCGATAGTTTCAATCTCGATGCTTTACCGACAGGTCAGTCCACCGATACATCGGTGCAATCTGATAGTTGGTCAAACAGTAAATTTGTCGATAAATCAGTAATAAGGATTATTAAGTCATCATGAAAGCACCAGTTCGCGTCGCTGTTACCGGAGCCGCCGGTCAAATTAGTTATTCCCTCTTGTTCCGAATTGCCGCTGGCGAAATGCTGGGCGCAGACCAGCCGGTCATCCTGCAACTACTGGAAATCACACCAGCGCTGGAAGCCTTGAAAGGCACAGTAATGGAAATTGAAGATTGCGCATTCCCATTGGTAGTGGACATTGTTCAGTCCGATGATCCCGAAGTGGCTTTTAAAGACATCGATTACGCACTGCTGGTTGGTGCGCGGCCACGTAGCCAGGGCATGGAGCGCAAGGATCTGCTCGAAGCCAACGCCCAGATATTCTCTGTGCAGGGCGCAGCATTGAATAAAGTCGCCAGCCGCGACGTGAAGGTGCTGGTAGTCGGTAATCCAGCCAACACCAATGCATTGATCGCTTATCGCAATGCCCCGGACCTGGATCCAGGTCAGTTCACTGCCATGACTCGTCTCGACCACAATCGAGCCATTAGTCAATTGGCTGCCAAGACTGGCAAGCACAGCACTGATGTTGCTGACATGATCATTTGGGGTAACCACTCAGCCACGCAATACCCCGACATTCACCACTGCTCGGTCGATGGCAAAGCCGCGACCGATCTGGTTGATCAATCCTGGGTTGTCGATGATTTTATCCCGACGGTACAACAGCGTGGCGCCGCCATCATTAAAGCCCGTGGCGCCTCCAGCGCAGCTTCGGCGGCTAACGCCGCCATCGAACACATGCGCGATTGGGCGCTTGGTAGCGACGGTATCGTGTCCATGGGTATTCACAGCGATGGCAGCTATGGCATTGCTGAAGGCCTTATCTATTCTTTCCCGGTTACCTGCGAAGGTGGCAAGTACACAATCAAGCAAGGTCTGGAGATCAATGACTTTAGCCGTGACCTGATGACCAAGACCGAGACGGAATTGTCTGAAGAACGAGACGCTGTCGCCGATCTTCTGCCCTGAATGTGAATGAGTCTGATCAGCGCGCTGCGCTGATCAGATTTCACGCTGCTTCTGAGACGGGCTTGCCTCAACTTTTCAACCTCTCAACCAGGCTCTCAACCAGGCTCGGAACCAGACACTTAATCAGAATTTCATCCAGGCTCTTATTCAGAACCCAATCAGCCTCATGGCCAGCAGACCCTTACCGCTCATACGTAAAAGCCAATTCTGGATTTTCCAGTTAGTAGGTTGGTCGGCATGGGTTGCCATGCTGGTCTTGCGTGATCTGATATTTGTCCCCCCGGAATACATCTTTCCTCGCGCACTGGTTTTTTCAGTCAGTGCTTTGCTGGCTGTGTTACTGACCAGCTGTCTCAGATATTTATACACACTGGTCTGGGAGCAGGGGCTCTTCGTTCGCTTGCTGATGACATTTTTTGGCTCGTTAGGCGCGGCGATGCTATGGCAGCCTTTTCGTAACTATATTGCCTTGCTGCCATTTGGTGACACTATCGATTTCGCCAACGCCAGCGCCGAAGATCTGTTTGATGGGTTGTTCAGCAGCTCCTGGTTGCTGCTGCTGGTATGGAGCGGGTTGTACTTTATTATCAAGTATTACCAATTATTCCAGGAAGAAAAAGAAAAGGGGCTGCGATCCGAGGCGCTTGCCCATGAGGCGCAGCTGTTAATGCTGCGCTATCAGCTCAATCCCCATTTTCTGTTCAATACTCTCAATGCAATTTCGACACTTGTGCTGGCCAAGGCCAATGATCAGGCTAATGAAATGCTCACTAAATTGAGCAAATTCTTGCGTTATTCTCTGGATCACTCACCCTTGGATCGTGTTAGCCTCACTAGAGAATTGGAGACATCCAGACATTATCTGGATATTGAAAAGGTTCGTTTTGCTGAGCGGCTGCGCTTAGAATTTGATATCGAAGCAGGGGCAGAGAAGGCGCTAGTGCCAACCATGCTGTTGCAACCAATTATTGAAAATTCGATCAAGCATGGTATTTCCAAGTCGGAATCTGGCGGTAGTATTGTAATCAGGGCCAGAAAAGACGGTAATAAGCTGCATCTTGAAGTGGCCGATGATGGGCCGGGATTGAGCGAGAGTAGCGGTTTGGACAACGAGCTTTCGCTTTCCAAGGGAGTTGGTGTGAGCAATATTCGTAATCGCCTACTTGAAATCTATGGTGAGCACCACGAGTTATTATTTGAGAATGCAAAACCAAGTGGTCTGACAGTAAAGGTAATTATTCCTTATGACACAGAGTGAGCAAGTATTGAAAGCCGTCATAGTTGACGATGAAGAGTTGGCGAGACAAGGATTGGCGATGCGATTGGCAGATATTTCTGGCATCGAGGTTGTCAGTCAGTGCGCTAACGCCAAAGAAGCGTTGCTGGCGATTAGCGAGCTCGAACCTGATGTCGTCTTTCTGGATATCCAGATGCCTGGCAAGAGTGGCCTGGAGATGATCAGTGAAATACAGGGCGATGTGATGCCCATGATTATTTTCGTAACTGCTTACGACAGTTTTGCGGTTGATGCATTTAAGGTGCACGCCATCGATTACTTGTTAAAGCCAGTGGAATCCGAGCGGCTTGAAGAGGCTATCAAAATCGCTCGCGAGCAGCGTAATCAGGAATTGGCCAGCGACGAGAAGAAAAAGTTGCTGGAGATGGTGGTCTCGCTGACCGGCAAATCACCTGCTGCTATTGATGAAATGTTAGAAAGTGGCGAGAAGCTGGTCGAACAACCAGATCGTCTGGCTATCAAGGATGGCTCATCAATTACATTCGTACCAGTACATGATATTGACTGGATTGATGCGGCAGGTGACTACATGTGTGTGCACGTACAAGGTGCGACTCACATCATGCGTACCACGATGAAGGAGTTGGAAGCCAAGCTCGATCCCTCCATGTTTCAGCGCGTGCATCGCTCAACTATTGTTAATCTGGAGCGCGTTGAGAAAGTCTCATCGCATATCAATGGCGAGTTTCACCTGACTCTCAAGTGCGGTACTTCACTGAAGATGAGCCGTTCCTACAAGGACAAAGTGAAGCATTTCTTCTGAGTAGGAAAACCTGCTGATTCTGCTCAGCGGGGTTGCAGGTGAGTCAACGGTAGCTCGGTGGAGTTCTGTACTTCCCTGAGCATAAAGCTCGAATGCACATCCGAAACACCCTCGATACGCGTAATCTTGTTTAGCAAGAATTGCTGATAATACTCCATGTCCGGTACGACTACTTTTAGCTGGTAGTCTGCCGATTGGCCGGTGATCAGCAGGCACTCGATCACCTCCGGAAAACCTCTTACTTTCTCTTCGAATTGCTCAAAGCGATCTGGCGTATGCCGGTCCATGCTGATTTGAATCAACGCTGTCAGTTTCAGATCCAGTTTCGATGCGCTCAACAGCGTGACCTGACCCTTGATGACGCCTGCATCCTCTAGTTGTTTGACTCGCCTGGCGCAGGGAGACGGTGATAGTCCTACCTTGTCTGCCAGTTCCAGATTGGTGATGGCACCATTGCGTTGCAACTCCCCAAGTATGCGTATGTCCAGTTTGTCCAATTGCATGGTGTCTCCATTGCTAATCAGTACGTGGCCTATGTTGCTCGCCAGCTATGATTAGTGAGGTGTGAATAAAGCAGATAAGCTCATAATATTTCATAAAAGGATTAAAATATATAATAAAATATGAATAAATGGTGATAAACACCAATATATAAGCAAAATAGGGCAAAAAAGACATAGAATCACCCCGTAAATTAACCTATTCTACTCAACCTCAAGCCACCCTGGATTCACAAGATCCAGGGACTTCAGGCCAGCTTCCACATCCGGGAGCAAATGCTCGAGATAAATTTCGGCCACAAACTGCGCAGTTATGTCCGCAGATAGCGTGTCACAAGCACGGCGGTCACGAGCTCGGCGCCACAAGCGTCAGCGATTGAGCAAGCAATAGCGATTAAAGTGAGCGAGTAAGCAAATAGATAGCCAACAGGCCCGAAGGCCGATTACGACGGAGCCAGCAACTCACAACATGGGTGAGTGGAAACCAAGATCATGAGTAACAAGCGATTCGACCATCGAAAATACAAACCTTTTCCGCCCATCGCGTTAAAGGATCGTACCTGGCCTGATCAAGTGATCACCAAAGCCCCGACGTGGTGTAGTGTGGATCTACGTGATGGCAATCAGGCGCTCATTGAGCCGATGTCAGTTGCGCAGAAACAAAAGCTGTTTGCCCTGTTGGTAGAAGTGGGCTTCAAGGAAATTGAAGTCGGCTTTCCAGCGGCCTCGCAGCCGGATTTCGATTTTGTGCGCAGCCTGATCGAGGAAAACCGAATTCCTGATGACGTTACTATTCAGGTGCTTACCCAGGCTCGGCCAGAGCTGATTGAGCGCACGTTTGAGTCCCTCAAGGGGGCTCGCCGCGCTGTTTTGCATGTCTACAATTCAACGTCTGTAGTGCAGCGCCAGAAAGTTTTCAAGACCGACAAGGCAGGCATTATCGATATTGCCGTCAAGGGAGCGCAGTGCGTCAAGGAATGTGCCGAACGCGCGCCTGAGACCGAGTGGGTGTTCCAGTACTCGCCGGAAAGTTTTACCGGCACAGAAGTGGATTTCGCAGTCGCCGTTTGTGATGCGGTGACGGATGTTTGGCAGCCCACACCGGAGCACCCATGCATTTTGAACTTGCCGTCAACAGTGGAGATGGCCACCCCCAATGTCTATGCCGATCAGATCGAATGGTTTGGCCGCAACATCAAGCGTCGTGATGCCATCATTATCAGTTTGCACACTCACAATGATAGAAGTTGTGCGGTAGCTGCGGCCGAGTTGGCAGTCATGGCCGGCGCGCAGCGTGTCGAAGGCACTTTGCTGGGCAATGGCGAGCGCACCGGCAACATGGACATCGTTATCATGGCCATGAACCTTTACAGTCAGGGCATTGATCCGGAACTCGATCTGCATGACATGGATCGCATCGTATCCATCGTGCGCGAGTGTACACAGATCGATGTGCATCCTCGTCAGGCTTACTCGGGCGATCTGGTATTCACCGCGTTTTCCGGATCGCATCAGGATGCCATCAAAAAATGTCTGGATGTCTATCAGGAAGGCGCGCCCTGGGAAATCGCCTACCTGCCGATTGACCCCCGTGACATCGGGCGAACGTATCAGGATGTGATACGTGTAAACAGTCAGTCTGGTAAGGGCGGTGTTGCTTACGTACTGGCCAATAAATTTGGTTTTGAACTGCCGCGCTGGTTACAGATTGAATTCAGTCGCGTAGTACAAAAGCACACGGAGGAGTCCGGTCAGGAGATTCACCCGGAACAAATCTGGACCTTGTTTAATGACTATTATCTGAGCAGTGACAAGGCGCTGAGCCTGGAAGATTTCTCCATTAACAAGAGTGAGGGCAGGGAAACATTTACTGCCAAGCTGGATTACTTTGGTGAAGAACTTGCTGTGAGTGGTGAGGGCGATGGCGTGCTGGATGCGTTCGTCGAAGCGTTGAAACAAGCCATCAATATAGATTTTGAAATTCTCGAATACGGTGAGCATGCACTTGGTCAGGGTGCTGATGCGGAGGCTGTCACTTATATTCAGATCAAATGCAACAATCGGCGCTACAGTGGCGTGGCCATTAGCAAAGATATTATTGCCTCATCACTCAACGCGTTTATGGGAGCGGCGAGCGAGCTGCTCACTGAACAACGCGCCGCGGCCTGACAAGGCCGACGACACCCGTTCAAGCAGGATCGACAGCCTGCTGACTCGTGACAGAATTTGTGCCCACAAGGCGCTTGCCATGCGGAATGGCTGTCACGAATCGGCAGGTTGCCTGCTACCTTATCTCCGATAATTTGTTTCAGCTTTTGGTTCCCAGCTTATTGCCGTTATGGCTGCAACGGCGGTCACCTCTGCTATCATGTTTGGCATGAATCAGCGGTTATTACGTTTGTTGCACCGGCGCATGGGAATTACCAGTGCGTTGTTTGTCATTCTGTTAACGGTCACCGGCTTGCTACTGCAGCATAGCCCAATACTGAAACTCGACACGAGCTATATCCAGTCACCAGCATTGGTGGACTGGTATGGCATCGAAGCGCCCAATGTCGACAGCGCATTCGCAGCTGGTACTCAACATGTATTACAAATCAATAATCAGCTGTTCTTCGACACGCAACCACTGACTGGCAGCTTTTCTGACTTGCGCGGTGTTGTGCGCACGGATTACGGCTATCTGGTAGCGACGACAAATCAGTTGCTGCTCCTGACAGAGTCAGGGCAGATTATTGAAATCCTGAGTGCGACTCACAACGTCCCAAGAGCCATTGCGCGTATTGGGGTGTCCACAGATGGTGGCATTCATGTGCAAAGCGGGGCACAGATGCGCCGTTTTGATATCGATGAATTACTATGGCCTGTGAGTGAGATTGGTCCGGCTGGTGCGCAATGGAGCAGGCCGACGACTGCCCCGGCTGAATTGATCGAACAACTACGTGCTGAATTTACAACGTCCGTATTGAGTTGGGAGCGTGTGCTGACAGACTTGCATAGTGGCAGGTTGTTTGGTGCGCTAGGCGTCATCGTAGTGGATGTGATGGCAGTGCTGTTTTTGTTGATGGCACTGTCTGGCTTGTGGATCTGGACGCGCCGTCGATCTTGATTACCAATTTCTGGCGCTCGGCGTTATGCTGGGGCAATGATTTATTCCATTCTGATCGTATCTGCCGCGGGCTTTTTCAGTTTGTTCGGTGTTAATTGGGAAGCCATCGACGCGCGAATCGCTGAAGAGTATCCGGCCGTGCAAACCATTGAAGGCGACGTACTTCTGAAGCAGTTGCAGACGGCAGAGCAACCGGCCCCACAATTAGTTGATGTGCGCGAGCAAGATGAGTTCGCAGTCAGTCATTTGCAAGGGGCACGGAATTGGCAATCGGCCACTGAGATCGCGCAACAACTAACAGACAAGACTGCGCCTATAGTCGTGTATTGCTCGGTCGGCTATCGCTCAGCCGGGGTTGCCAGCGAACTGGCGGCCATGGGCTACACACAGGTACGTAATCTTCGCCATTCAATCTTCGCCTGGGCCAACACTGGCAAGCCCATGGTGAATGCACAGGGGGCAACCGACAAGGCCCATCCTTTCAATCTTGTCTGGGGTTCGCTACTGATCGAGCCGCTGCGCCAGCGCACGCCGTAACTCTCCGCAGGCCCGCTTTCGGGCAAACTATTCTCTCCTGTCTTGCGACTTAGTAATTAAAAACCAGTATCCTGTTTGGTGAATTATTGCGATTTGCGACCGATAACTCGCTTGAGCGTTGCATGAATAGTGCGCTGCCAAGGCGAAAGGCAAATCTACGACGAACCACGGGAATGGCTGAGATGAGCTTGGATGCAAGCTTGCAAGACGAGGACGAAGCATTAATTGCGGCAGCACTTAATGGCTCAGCCTATGCCTGGGAAAAACTGGTCAGGCGCTATGAGAGCAGGGTCTATAACCATGGAATGCGCTTAACGGGCAATAGTTCCGATGCCATGGATCTGATGCAGGAAGTGTTTCTCGGCGTTTATCGCAATCTGCACCGTTTTCGAGGCGATGCGAAATTCAGCAGTTGGCTGTTTCGTATTGCCCATAATAAAGCCGTCGATTTGAATCGGCGCAAGAAGCTGTTCACATCATCAGCGCCCTCGGGGTGGGATGAGGATGAACCAGCCGATGTCTACGCCGGGTTTGCCAGCAGCATTGAAGATGAACCGGATATGCGCTTGCGTCGACAACAACAAAACCGCCAAGTAATGCAGATGCTGGCGATGTTGCCAGTTGAGCAGCGCATGGTAGTGGAATTGAAAGTATTTCAGTCGCTGACGTTTGAAGAAATTGCCCAGCTGCAAGACATATCTGAAAACACGGCCAAGACCAGATTTTATACCGCATTGAAGAAACTGAAGGTGGAAACGGAGGAAACTGATGTCCTGTCCTAAGACCCAACATCTATTGCAAGAATATTTTGCGGACGATCTGGCGCCTAAGGCCAGCGCAGAAATAGATCACCATCTTCAGCAATGTGAGCACTGCAGTACTGAACTGGAATCTTTATTGCTCGCCCGCACCAACTTGAATGGCTGGCAGGACGAACGCGTGCCACATTGGGATCGCGGTACTGAGCTGTTTCGTCGTGAGCATGGCAAGCAAGTTCCCGCAGAGCCATTCTGGAATCGCTGGCAATGGCTGCCAACGGCGGCGTCATTCGCCATGCTCTGCATTTTGATTCTCAATACAACAGTAGTTAGTAGTGAGCAGGGATTCTCTATCAGCTTTGGCGCTGGCGCGTCTGGTTCAGAACAATTATCAGCGCAACTGGATGCCAGATTGGCAGAAATAGCCAACGAACAACGTCAGGAAACACAGGCTGCGCTGGCCCGTCTCGAAGCGCGACAGGATTCCAATAATGTACAACTGCTTCAGGCGGTCATGGAGCAGACGCAGCAAACCACTGCTGAAAATCTGGAGCGTATTTACACCATATTTGAACAGCAGCGAATTCAGGATTTGCAAGATATGCGTGCCGGTTATCAGCAGTTGGTTGATAGTGATTATCAGACTATTCAGTCACTGCAGCAGCTAGCGCAGTATGTCAGCTATGACGGCAATACCAGGTAGATGATCATGAAGAGAGTAGTGCGCAAGATTCTGTTAACAGCAATGCTGTCGTGCGGGGTTATCAGCCCGCTGTTTGCACAAGACGATGATTTGCGCGATTTGCGATTGAGTATCGAAGCTTTCGCGGGTGTGCTGGAAGATGCCTTGGGTTTGAATCAGTCAACCGGTTTGTTCGGCATCAGTCTTGGTGGCACAGAGAGTACTTACTTGCAAGGTCAGGGGGCAGTTATCGAGGTGCGCAGTCCATTGGCGACTCAGCGCAACAGGCTGAGCATGGCGTCTTTGAGCACAGCGATGCAATCATTGGCGGCACGGAATAATCCTTTTGAAGCCATGCGCCGACAAACGGCGAGTGAGTCTCTGGCTGCAACTGCTGCGGATTCGCCGGCCGACAGTTTTTACAACGAAATGATGGAGCGCATTGCCAGCGTCGATTTTTCGCTGGCTGTGAATTCTGCACTGCAACAAGCTGGCAATGCAGCACGTTCGTTGCGCTCGCTGGATGAAATAGATACGCCAACTTACGAGTCAGTGCAGTCCGGACTGGATGATTTGCGCGATCGAGTCAGCGCCCGGCAGAATGAATTGCGCCAGCTGCAAAATGAGATTCGTTCTGCCGTGACACAAGAAGATGTCAGTGAGGATACATTGTCTTCTCGAGTTGATACCTTGCTTGGCCAGTTGGAACCGCTACGCAACGAAGCAGAGGCGGCGGCAGAGCAATTGAATGCGCGCATGGAGCAAGCCTCCCAGCGCTATGCGCAGCAGTGGCAACAGGAATTTGTCAGTTTCGAAGAACAGCTATATACGGCTATGTGTGATTTCGGTGCCAGCTTGCGTGAGTTGCCCGATAACGAAAACATCTCTGTCATCCTCGTTGGTCTTGGTGAGGACGGCGAAGACAATCGTCGGACAGACAAAGTACACATCTATTCCGTGGCCGATCTAAGAGCCTGTCAACGCGGAAACATTGATGCGGCTGTCTTGCAGGAGCGAGCTAGCGCGTATAGCTATTAGTAGCTGCTAATTATCGAATAGCATTCTCTCCAAAATTCACTCTCTCCACAGTTGACTTGCTAACTCGCCACGCGCCAGTTCAGAAAGGTGTGCCTGTAATGTTGGCGTCAGCCGGGGTAAACGACTTTGCGCCATCTTGTTGTTGATACAGCCGGGTGATCAGCAACAAAACTCCTGGCACGTCCAGCAGATCAATGTCATCGAAGACCAGTTTGCGGCGAATGCGTTCTCGAGTCGTAAACATACTGCCGTCAGTCCTGAAGTTCAGAAATGTAAAGTCCTCATCTTCTTCACCCCAATCCTTGGAGATTTCTTCCTGACCGATGCGACCATCAAAGCGTGGGAACGGGTAGAACCAGCGTCCCCCTGAGCGTCCCGCCTGATAGGTGATGATGTTGCGTCCATCGGGGTAGTACCAGGTCACATCGAAGGCGCGAAAGTAATGTGTCGCCAGATGACCGTTAGGCCAATACAGCGCTTGATCACCATGCATCCAATGGGTGGCCATGACTTCGCCGTTAGGATAGAAAATGCTGGTATCCAGTCCGGGGCCAGAGAAAAGTTTCTGCCCGTTCGGGAAGCGCCACGCATCGTAGTACAAGTCGGTAGAGGCCAGTGCGCCATTGTCATAATGGCTGTTGCCGCGTGTGAACCCGGTGAGAATTACGGGTTGGCAGACCAGCCGATTCATCTGCTCGAGTTGTGACTCCATTTCGATCAATTCGCCAATAGGATCATCGTTAGCTGGCAACAGACGGTTTAATGTGACCATCTTGGCCATGAATTCCAATGTCGCACAGGCACTGCTCACATTATCAGCGCCACTTTGGGCGAAACTGTTAGTGGTCAACATCATGAATACAGTCAGGGCAATTGTTCTCTTTATTGTCATTGCAATCCTCCTACGCACCCAGTCAGGGCATTGTTGCCAATTCGCTGCGCCTTGCTATTGGTTTTCTTCAATTTGCTACGATTCGTATCGGTTTACAGGAGAGTCTAGGGATTCATAAGTGAATGTGGACTTAATAACGCGAAAATGTTGATGCTTACGCAATTGGGGCTTGGTCTTGGGGTGTTTATTCCGATAAAATGCCTGCGTTCCAGGGGTCTTATGAATCCGCCGATACTCGCTGATAGCAAATCAGGTATGAGCATCAGTTGGCGACACAGATTGAGTCCCGAAAAAGAAAAAGCCGACTCCGAGGAGACCAAGATGGACTGTCCGAAGTGCAATTCCGAAATGCAGATTCTTAATATCGAGACGCTGCAAGGCAAAGTAGAAATTGATCGCTGTAATAGCTGCCACGGCCTTTGGTTCGACAATGGCGAAGCCGAAAAACTCAAAGGCGACTGGATGGCTGATTTTGCCGATAGCGGAGACCCCGGCGTAGGAAAGACATACAACACTGTGCGTGATATTCAATGTCCGCGTTGCAGCAAGCCAATGACCAAGATTAACGATCCCAAGCAGCGTCATCTGGAATACGAGGCATGTGAAGAACATGGCATGTTTATGGATGCCGGTGAGTTCACAGACTATAAGCATGAGACGTTGCTTGATATTTTTCGTGACGCGGTTTCGCGAATTCGTCGCAAGAAATAGTTTTCGTGAATCGCAAACCCCGAGTCACCGACTCAGTTTGATTCAACGCTATAAAATCACAAAGCTGTAAGATTCAGTGATTAAGAAGAATGCCATCTGGGATGTAGCCAGATGGCATTTTTTTTTGCTTGCGTGTTCAGCGGGGGGAATTTACCAAGATCTGTCCAGTGTGCAGCGCTGTCATGAAAATCTGAACCCTGGGACATGTAGAGTTTGTGATGAATTGCCAGGTCTTGCAGGCGCTTTTGTTCATCAGGGTCGACATTGCCGTAATTGGTTTCCAGGGCTTCGCCGCCAGCCTGATGAAAATCTTTGACGAGCGTGTCCAGTTTACTCTTGCTCAATGGATAACGACCCGGGTGTGCCAATACGGCTATTCCGTTAGCCATGGTGATCGCAGCGACCACGTCATCGAGACTGTGCCATTGGGCTGGCACATAGGCTTTACCGCGTTTGCCGATGTAGCGTTTGAAGGCTTTCTGTAGTGACTTGCTATGACCTTCAGTAACCAGAAAATCGGCGACATGGGAGCGAGTCACCGCTTGCGCCGGCAATTGCGCAACAAACTCGGCCAAGCCGACAATTCCGATCTTCTGCAACTTGGCATCCATGGCAGCCATCCGCTCACGACGGGCTTGCTGTTGGCGTTCCAGGAGGGCGTTGAGACTGCGATCCGTGACATCGAGGCAAAGCCCCACAACATGTATTTCCTGATTTTCCCACTGACAGGAGATCTCGACTCCTGGTATTAGCTGGACGGAATCGGAGGCCGGTAGTTTGCTGGTTGCATGCAGGTAATCATGGTCAGTGATGGCCAGATGAGTCAGGCCGACTTCTGTCGCGCGCTGCACCAGCGCCTCGGGCGTATGTTTGCCATCGGAAAAATGGCTGTGACAGTGCAAATCGGCTTTCATAAAGTGAAAATCATGTCGTTGGCAGGTAGATGAATGCAAGTAATGCATGTAAAGAAAATTCGTCTGGTGTGCAAGTTTCCCAGACCTCGTCGGTCTTGTGTCTTAATCCCACAATAATTGGCTGTTTAACAACTGGCTGATAAACAAGTGGTAATTGTCGACATGCAGGATGCAGCGTAACAGAAAGGTGCGACTGCGTATCATCTGAATGTGTCATGCTATAGTGCCCGGCATTGCATCGCTTGACCCATAATTTGATCAATAGTTCGAACCAAAGCTCGAGCCCCAGCTAGAGCCATAGACAGTCCAAGGAAAGTTGCGAGAATGAAAACAAGCAAGGCGCCCAGCGCGTCAATGCAGGACGTTGAGCATACTGAATCGTTGCTGGCAGGCTGTCGGCAATGTCTCGGTCAGTGTCAGGAATTATTGCAGCTGGTCGACGCTGACGTGTTTGCGCGGGCGGCTGAAAATTGCTCGTCAATCGGTGCTCATTTGCGCCATGTTCTGGATCGTTTCCAGAGCTTTTTCAACGGCTTGCAATCAGATTGTATCGACTATGACGAGCGTCGCCGCGACGCCTCTATCGAGGCCAATCTTGAGGCGGCAAACTTTGCGTTGACCACTACGGTGCGCCGCATGAGGGAACTATCTGCAAACGACCTGCAGGGTCGCGCCATTGCAATCCGTGAATCTGTGCATGCTGAAACGCCGCCAACGTGTCTGGACAGCACTATCGAGCGCGAACTCATGGCCTTGGTCACACACACTACCCACCATCTTGCTTTGATCGCGGTGATCCTGCGCCAACAGGGTATGGCGCTCGATAGCCACTTTGGCAAGGCACCCTCCACGATCCGTCACGAACAGAGCTAAATTCCTTTTGGCTTGTATAGCAGGCGCCCAGACGGCTTGATTCGTCCTGTCGTCAATACTTGACTAAATTACTTAGGTATTCGATAATTTGCCCTACAAATTTGCACCTGTTGTGGCATTTCTATGCGCTTGACCACCAAAGGACGATACGCCGTTACGGCGATGCTGGACCTGGCTCTGCACAAGAATCAGGGGCCCATCAGTCTGGCTGATATCTCCACTCGGCAAGCCATTTCACTGTCTTACCTTGAGCAATTGTTTGCCAAGTTGCGCAAACGCTCTCTGGTCAGCAGTGTGCGTGGCCCGGGCGGTGGTTATGAGCTGCAAGGCGACGCTGGCAGCATTTACATTGCCGAAATCATTGATGCGGTCAATGAATCACTGGATACCACGAAATGTAGGGGTAAAGGTGATTGTCAAGGCGGTGAGATTTGCTTGACCCATTATTTATGGGAGGACCTGAGCAATCAGATTCACACGTTTCTTGAGAACATTTCGCTAGCCGATCTGGTCGCCAAGAGTGAAGTGAAAGAGATTGCCGATAAGCAGGATCGCAAACATCTGATTGTCAGTGAGCATCAAGAGCATGCTGACATCAACGAATTAACCAATTTACGTATACCGATCACGAGTCCGTGAAACAGGAGCTCAGGCGGAGCCAAACTATGCAATTTCCGATTTATCTCGATTATTCAGCCACTACCCCCGTAGACCCGCGCGTCGCGGAGAAAATGGCCCAGTGTCTGACGCTGGAGGCCAACTTTGGTAACCCGGCTTCGCGTTCGCACATGTTTGGCTGGAAGGCTGAGGAGGCTGTTGAGACAGCGCGCAAGAATGTCGCTGATCTGCTTAATTGTGATCCGCGAGAAATCGTCTGGACCTCTGGCGCCACCGAAGCTGACAACCTTGCTATCAAAGGGGCGGCGCACTTCTATCGCAAAAAGGGTCAGCACATCATTACTTCCAAGATCGAGCACAAGGCCGTCCTCGACAGCTGTCGTCAGCTCGAGCGCGAAGGGTTTGAGATCACTTATCTGGACCCAAGCAAGGATGGCATTATTACGCCAGAAGCGGTTGCCGAAGCCATTCGGGAAGACACTATTTTGGTGTCGCTGATGCATGTGAACAATGAGATCGGCGTGATCAATGACATTGCAGCGATTGGTAAAGTCACTCGCGAACATAAAGTGATTTTCCATGTCGATGCCGCGCAGAGCACTGGCAAGCTGGATATCGATATGGAGCAAATGCCAGTCGATCTGATGTCACTGACTGCACACAAGATTTATGGCCCGAAGGGTATCGGTGCACTCTACGTGCGTCGTAAGCCCCGTGTTCGACTCGAACCACAAATGCATGGCGGTGGTCATGAGCGTGGTATGCGTTCTGGCACGCTGGCGACTCACCAGATTGTGGGTATGGGCGAAGCCTATCGCATCGCGCGCGAAGAGATGCATGATGAGAATGCCCGCGTGCTGGCACTGCGTAATCGCTTGCTGGAAGGTTTGAAAAATATCGAAGAGGTTTACGTCAACGGTGATCTTGATCATCGCATCGCCGGCAACCTCAATATCAGTTTTAATTTCGTCGAAGGTGAATCTCTGATGATGGCATTGCGTGATCTGGCGATTTCGTCTGGTTCTGCTTGTACATCAGCCAGTCTGGAGCCTTCCTATGTGTTGCGCGCACTGGGTCTTAACGACGAACTCGCGCATAGCTCGCTGCGTATCACGCTTGGCCGTTTCACGACCGAGGAAGAAATCGACTACGCAGTCGAGAAGATTCACGAAGCGGTTGCTAAATTGCGCGACCTGTCACCGCTTTGGGATATGTTCAAGGACGGCGTCGACTTAAATCAAGTTAAATGGGCTGCCCACTAGGCAGAAGAGGTAAACATGGCTTATTCAGACAAAGTAATAGATCACTATGAGAACCCGCGCAACGTCGGCAAGATGGACGACGAGGATGTGAATGTGGGTACTGGCATGGTCGGTGCACCAGCCTGTGGTGACGTCATGCGTCTGCAAATCAAGGTCAATGACCAGGGTGTCATTGAAGATGCCAAATTCAAGACTTATGGCTGCGGTTCAGCAATCGCATCCAGCTCTTTGCTGACCGAATGGGTCAAAGGGCGTTCACTGGACGAGGCAACGACAATCAAGAACAAAGATATTGCCGACGAGCTAGGCTTGCCGCCAGTCAAGATTCACTGTTCTGTGCTGGCCGAAGATGCCATCAAGGCTGCAATCGCTGATGTGAAGAAAAAGCGTGGCGGTTCAGCGGAATCAGAAGCAGCCGAGTAAGGCTGCGTTTTACGACGGTACGAAATAATGACTATCTCCATAACAGAGACAGCTGCCAAGCATGTAGCACAACAACTGGCGAGTCGTGGTGGCGGCCTGGGCATTCGTGTCGGGGTCACAACAACTGGCTGTTCAGGCATGGCCTATGTTCTGGAGTTTGCCGACAAGCTGGAAGTTGGCGATCAGGTTTTTGAAGAGCAGGGCGTCAAGATTATTGTTGACCCAAAAAGTCTGGTTTACATCGATGGAACAGAAATGGACTTCGTCAAACAGGGTGTGAATGAGGGTTTTGAATTCAGAAACCCAAACGCCAAAGGCGAATGCGGTTGCGGCGAAAGCTTCAGCGTATAACAGTGGCCTTGAGCCGTTGTTATGCTCTGCAATAGCGGAATGAGAACAATATTCCTGAGCATGTCTTGAAGCCGAACACAAAGATTATTCAGCATTACTGCATTTGATTCGCTATATGGGCGTTGCTTGTCGAAATCGACAAGCGACGCCAATTGCCGGGCTACTTATTCACGGACGCCAAACACTCTGTCAACTTCCTGTGTCACAATCAACTAACAATTTTTTTGAGCTTTTCGGATTGCCGCAAACCTATGCAATCGATGTCGATGCATTGGCGGCTAAATACCGTGAGTTGCAAGGCGATGCTCATCCTGATCGACACAGTGGTGCTGATGAGGCGGCAAAGATGCGCGCCGTGCAATTGACGAGCCTGATCAATGAAGGCTTTGCCACGCTAAAGTCGCCGCTGAAACGCGCAGGCTATCTATTGAGCCTGGAAGGATTTGACGCGGAACAAGTTAGCCAGGCAGATCTCAGCATGGACTTGTTGATGGAGCAAATGCAACTGCGTGAGAGTCTGGAATCATTACCCAAGGATGAGTCGGCTCTGGATGAGCTGGCAGATCTGAAAAGCGATACGGAACAGAAAATCGCCAAGCGACAGCAAGAATTCGAAGTGGCGCTGACCAGTAATGACTTGTCAGATGCCAGGCGCTTGTTCCATGAAATGCAATTCCTCGACAAGTTGCTACAAGAAATAAACAGCGGAGAAGAGCAGAGGCTCGGATACTAGATTATGGCGTTATTGCAAATCGCAGAACCCGGAGACAAGCCTGCCAAACCAGCGCATCGACTGGCTGTGGGTATTGATCTGGGCACAACCAATTCTCTGGTGGCCGCGCCTTGCGCGGGCAAGGTTGAAATCCTGCCTGATGCCGATGGTGGCTATTTGCTGCCGTCGATCGTCCATTACGGTGCAGAAGGGGAAGTAACTGTAGGTGCCGACGCGCGCAAATCCTCTCTTACTGATCCTGGCAATACGGTTGTTTCCGTCAAACGCTTGTTGGGTCGGGGTGTGGCTGAGCTGCGAGACTCTCCGCAATACCGCCACTATGAATTCGCCGCGGATCGCGATGATCATTCGCCAGCCATCGTAACTCGCGCTGGTAGCAAGGACCCTGTCGAGGTCTCTGCCGAGATACTGAAATCTCTGGCAAAACGTGCCGAGCACAATCTTAACGGCGCGTTGGAAGGGGCGGTCATTACTGTGCCTGCCTATTTCAATGATGCGCAGCGCCAGCAAACCAAGGATGCTGCCAAACTGGCTGGTCTGAATGTTCTGCGCTTGCTGAATGAGCCCACAGCAGCGGCCGTTGCCTACGGACTGGATAGCCAGGATCAGGGCAATATTATTGTCTTCGATCTGGGTGGTGGCACTTTCGACGTGTCATTACTGAGCCTGCAAAAGGGTGTATTCGAAGTTCTGTCTACGGGTGGTGACACCCATCTCGGCGGCGATGATTTTGATCAGTTGCTGGCCGACTGGATAAGTGAGCAAGCAGGGCTTTCGATTACTGAGGTTGCAACGCAGCGCGCACAACTGAATCAGCTTGCAACGCAATTGAAGCATCAATTGAGTGAGCTGGAGTCGGTAGAAGTTGAATTTGCTGGCTGGCAGGGTGAACTGACGCGCGCCGAATTTGCTGACTTGTGCAAACCGCTGGTGGCTCGAACGATCACTACTTGTCGCCGGGTTTTGCGCGATGGCGATCTCAAGGTCGAGGATGTTGACAACATCGTCATGGTAGGTGGTTCGACACGGATGCCTGTTGTGCGCGACGCAGTGGCCAACTTTTTTGGCAAGCCACCGTTGACCAATATTGACCCGGACAAGGTTGTCGCAATCGGTGCCGGAATTCAGGCCGATGTACTGATTGGCAACAAGCCGGCTGACAGCTTTCTGCTGTTGGATGTCAATCCGCTGTCGCTGGGACTGGAAACCATGGGTGAGCTGGTTGAGAAAATCATTCCGCGCAACACCACAATCCCGGTGGCCCGAGCGCAGGAATTCACGACTTTCAAAGATGGCCAGACGGCGATGTCACTGCATGTTGTGCAGGGCGAGCGTGAGCTGGTATCCGATTGCCGTTCATTGGCCCGCTTCGAGCTGCGCGGTATTCCTCCCATGGTGGCGGGTGCGGCGAAAATACGCGTGACTTTTCAGGTGGATGCTGACGGTTTGCTCAGCGCTATGGCGGAAGAACTCAGTACCGGGGTGCGTTCGGAAATCCAGGTCAAGCCGAGCTATGGCCTGAATTCTCAGCAAATCGAGGAGATGTTGCAGGCTTCCCAGGAGCACGCTCGCGAAGACATGGAAATCCGGGCCCTGAAAGAAGCTCAGGTGGAAGCGGCGCAGCTGGTTGATGCGATTCAGGCAGCGCGCGCAGCCGATGGTGATTTGCTGACGGCAGAAGAGGGCCAGCAGATTGATACTGCGGTCGCGGCCCTGGCCAAGGCGGTTCAGGAAGCCGACAGCAAACAATTACACGAGCAAACAGAAGCCCTTAATCGCCTGAGCGGGGAATTTGCGGCCCGGCGCATGGACTTGCATATCAGTAAGGCCTTGCGCGGCGAATCGATTAATAAAGTGGAATCAACGCCCGAATAAGGGCCGGAATAAAGAGCCAGACATGCCAAAATTAACCATTCTTCCCCATGAAGTGATTTGCCCGGAAGGCGCTGAAATAGAGGCCGAGAGCGGGGAGACCATTCTCAATAATGCCCTGAAGCATAAAATTTCCATCGAGCACGCCTGTGAGAAGTCCTGTGCTTGCACCACCTGTCACGTCATTGTCCGTGAAGGCTTTGATTCGCTGGATGAAGCCTCCGAGAACGAGGAAGACTATCTGGACAAGGCCTGGGGGCTGGAGCCGGAGTCGCGGCTGAGTTGTCAGGCGTTGGTGACGGACGAAGATCTGGTGATCGAAATCCCCAAATACACTATCAATATGGTCTCTGAAGATCACTAATTACGAGGTTTCCCATGAAATGGACTGATGTCTACGATATTGCCATGGCGTTAACCGATGAATTTCCGGATATTGACCCGCAATACATCAATTTCGTTGACCTGCACAGCAAGATCGTCGCGCTGGAAGAATTCGACGATGAGCCTTCGCGCAGCGGTGAGAAAATACTGGAAGCAATTCAAGCTGCCTGGATCGAAGAAGCCGCAGATTAAGCCCTGAAAAATCAGGGTTTTTTGTCACTTTAAAGCGTACAAAACCAGCAAATTACCACGTATAATGCGCGCTCTTTTGCGTTTACCACAATACTGGGAGTTAAGATGGCGATTGAACGTACTCTTTCCATAATCAAGCCGGATGCGGTTGCCAAGAATGCTATTGGCGACATCATCAGCCGTTTCGAAAAAGCCGGACTTAAAGTTGTCGCAGCAAAAATGCTGCAATTGGACGACGAGTCAGCCGGTGGTTTTTACGCTGAGCATAAAGAGCGTCCGTTTTTTCCTGATCTGATTGAATTCATGACTTCTGGCCCTGTGGTTGTTCAGGTGCTGGAAGGCGAAGATGCGATCGCATTGAACCGTAAATTGATGGGTGCGACGAATCCGGCCGACGCAGAGCCAGGCACAATTCGTGCTGACTTTGCCAAGTCGATCGATGCCAATGCCGTTCACGGTTCGGATTCCGCTACTAGCGCCGAGCGTGAAGTCGGTTATTTTTTTACTGACACGGAAATCTGTTCCTGAAGCACGATCCAGCCTTTGAGGTAGGTAGAGCATGACGGAAATCAACAAACCCAATCTGGCCGGAATGGGCCGCGACAGACTGCGTTCCCTGTTTAAAGACATGGGGGAGAAGTCGTTTCGTGCCGATCAGGTGCTGAAATGGATTCATCAGCGTGGTGTAGTTGATGTTGATGTCATGACGGATATCAGCAAGTCCTTGCGCGAGAAGCTCAAGCAGGACACCGTTATTGCTCTGCCCGATGTTGTTGCCGACTATCCGTCCAATGATGGCTGCCACAAATGGCTAATCGAAGTCGCCAGTGGTAGTCGCGTTGAGATGGTATTTATCCCCGAAGCGGGCCGCGGCACCCTGTGTATTTCCTCGCAGGCCGGATGTTCGTTGGATTGCAGTTTCTGTGCCACCGGCAAACAAGGCTTTAATAGTAACCTCACTGTGGCTGAAATTATCGGTCAACTCTGGTGGGCGAATAACAAGCTTGGCGGATTCGGGGCAAAGATTGAACGCCCGGTCAGCAATGTGGTAATGATGGGCATGGGCGAACCATTGCTCAACTTTGATAACGTACTCGAAGCAGTTAACCTTATGATGGATGATTGCGCTTACGGCTTGTCGAAACGCAAAGTCACTATCAGCACATCAGGTGTTGTTCCGGCTATTCGCAAACTCAGTGAGTACACTGACGCGTCATTGGCCATTTCATTACATGCACCGAACGACAAATTACGTAGCGAGATCATGCCGATCAACAAGCGCTATCCGATTGCGGAGCTGTTGGATGCGGTTAAAGGCTACATGTCCAGCTTGCCAGATAAACGCGTACCCGTGATCGAATATACGCTGATTGCCGGTGTCAATGATCACCGTCAACATGCACGTGATCTTGCCACTTTACTGGTAGATTTCCCTTGCAAGATAAATCTGATTCCATTTAACCCGTTTTCGCTGAGCGACTATCGACGACCGAGTAAGACTGCGATCAGTAATTTTCGTCAGATATTGCAGGACGCCGATTACACGGTCACCGTGCGGACTACACGCGCCGATGATATTGGCGGCGCCTGTGGCCAGTTAGTGGGAGCGGTGCAAGACAACACGCGCCGCAGTGACAGGCATCGTCAAAAAGCTGCGGAGGCCGCAGGAAAAGCCTTCACGAGCACTGATAATTTGGCCGTTTCGGCCGACAGACTATAAAGCAGAGCAACCACTTTGGTAGCAAATCGATGATATTGCGTAAGTTGGCGTTCAGAGCAGCTGTATTGGGACTAGCGTGCATTGCCATGCTGCTTTCATCCTGTGTGACGACTACCACGGGCGGCTTCAATGTCGACGCGTCAGAAGAGCAAGCGGTAGAAGATTACGTACAGCTTGCCATCGCCTACTACGACGCGGGCGATATGGGTGGCGCCAGACGTCACATCAATAATGCTCGGCAGATCAATGCGCGGCATCCTGCTGTCTATAACATTCTCGCTTTGGTTTTTCAGACCGAAGGTGATTTGGATCTTGCGGAAGAAAATTTTCAGCGCGCCATCAATCTGGATCGGGATAATTCCCGCGCGCGAAATAATTATGCAGCGCTACTCTTCAATCAGAATCGCTTCGAAGACGCCTATGAGCAGTTACGCATAGTCACAGAAGACGTTGATTATCCGGGTCGCGCCATAGCTTTTGAAAACCTTGGTCGTGCCGCTTTGCGTACCGATCGAACAGTCGAGGCAATACAAGCATTTGGTCGCGCAGTGCAATTGAATTCAAATCTGTATATCTCCTCATTGGAATTGGCGATCTTGAGTATGAGCGAGCAGCAATGGTCTGCCGCGTTACAGCGATTTCAGCAATATCAGACAACAGTCGAATTTTATAATATCCCACATACGCCTCGCGCGTTGTTGACGGGTATTCAATTAGGTGCGCATTTTAGCGACCAGGATATGGTTGATGAATATGCGTTAATTCTGACCACGTTGTATCAGGACACTCCTGAGTACGTGATTTACCAGCAACTGAGTGATGCCAACTGAAGATTCACACAACTCGCAAGAGGGGCAGGCCATGAACGAAACTGAAATCCGTTCTGCCGGCGCGTTGCTGCGTGAAGCTCGTGAAGCCAAAGGGCTTGATGAGAAGGCGATTGCAGATAAGCTGCATATTACCGTGCACTATATCAAAGCGCTGGAGTCAGACCAGTTCGAGAAATTGCCCGGTACTATTTTTGCCAGAGGCTATCTGAAGAGTTATGCCGGTTTGGTTGAAGCCGACAAGACCGAGATTATCAGTCGCTTCGAGGCAATCACTGGTAGTAGCAGCCCGGCACAGTCCAGTGCTACTGGCATCACGACGCGCACTGCCGCATCCGGACATTGGTCGCCGCAGGGGCGCAGCTCGGCCCGCAATACGCGGTGGGTATTTGCCTCGCTGGGTGTCTTTGTCGTTGGTTCAATAGGCTTGTGGTTGTATAGCTCGATCACGGATGATGCTGTTGAAACTCAATTGGCCACAACCGCGTCACAGCGGCCAGAAACGCCAACAACCCAGGCGAATGCCGAGCCGGCAGCTACCGATTTACGCACATCTGCTGTAACGCCTTCAGCGATAGCCTCGACTTTAGATGGATCACCTGCCGTGCCGGTGAGTTCGACAAGCAATTCTACAAATTCGGTGCAAGCCACGAGCGCGGCTCCTAATCCTGCTGCAGTCACCTCAGCCATCGAACCAGCAGCAGAGCGAGCGATTTCTGCGTCCGACAGTGTGATAGATGATGCCGTAGGCAGTAATCTGGAGGAGCCAGTCACAGAGGCTGCAGCCCAAATAGAGGCGCCAGCCATGATCGCGGCTGCTGAAACCGCCGATATTGCAGCGTCGCCAGTGCGTAGTGAATCCACTGTTGAAGTGACCGAGATTACTGTGAACGAGCCGGATGCGTCGGGGCCGGCGATCAGTGTGTCTCAGCTACCCAATGGCGATCGGATGATTGCTGTCGATGGGCAAGAAGGTGACGACGTGCTGCGTATTAATTTTAATGGCGAGAGCTGGGTTGAAGTCAATGATGGCAGCGAACAGCCTATTTACCAGGATTTACGCATCGCCGGAGATGTGCTCGAGATTACCGGGCAGGGGCCATTTAATGTATTGCTGGGCGATGCCCCGCTTACTCAACTTATTTTCAATGGTAGTGAGGTCGATGTCAGTGACGAAGTGCGTATCGACAATTCGGCCAGACTTACCGTAGGTTTATAGCAACATGCGATCCGAATCTTTTATTCAGCGCCGCAAGACTCGCCAGATCATGGTCGGCAATGTGCCGGTCGGTGGTGATGCGCCAATCTCGGTGCAAAGTATGACCAATACTGAAACGACTGACGTCGCTGCGACGTTGGAGCAGATCAACCGACTGCAAGTCGCAGGCGTTGATATTGTTCGCGTTTCCGTACCGACAATGGATGCGGCTGAGGCCTTTAAAAAGATTCGCGCCGAAGTGCAGGTTCCACTGGTAGCTGATATTCACTTTGACTATCGCATCGCTCTGGAAGTTTTGGAAAATGGTGTTGATTGCCTGCGCATTAATCCCGGTAATATTGGCTCCGAAGAGCGTATTCGTCAGGTTGTCGACAGTGCTCGCGATAAAGGTATTCCCTTGCGCATAGGGGTCAATGCCGGCTCGCTGGGTAAAACCCTGTTGCGTAAATACAAAGAACCCAATGCCGAAGCCATGGTGGAATCAGCGCTGACGCAGATCGACATACTCGACAGACTCAATTTTCAGGATTTTAAAATCAGTCTCAAAGCGTCAGAAATTTTCATGACGCTCAAAGCTTACCGTAATCTTGCTACCCAGATTGACCAGCCATTCCACTTGGGTATTACCGAGGCGGGGGGGTTGCGCTCCGGCACCGTAAAATCAGCTATCGGCCTCGGCGCTTTGTTAATGGATGGTATTGGTGACACGATTCGAATTTCGCTGGCGGCAGATCCTGTCGAGGAAGTGAAAGTCGGTTTTGATATTCTCAAGAGTCTGGGCTTGCGTTTCAAAGGCGTCAACCTGGTTGCCTGCCCAAGTTGTTCCCGCCAGAACTTTGACGTGATTGGAGTGGTGAATGAGCTCGAATCGCGTCTGGAAGACATCACAACACCGATTGATGTGGCAGTTATTGGTTGTATCGTCAACGGACCGGGCGAAGCAAAAGTAGCCGAAATCGGCTTGACTGGCGCGTCGCCGAGCAATCTTGCTTACGTCGAAGGGGTTCCAAATCATAAAGTACAAAATGAGAATCTGGTGGATGAGCTGGAAGCCATGATTCGGCAACGAGTAGCGGCCAAGCAGGCTGTTGAAAAGGACGTTATTGCCTCTGACTAGGCAAACCTCATTACCCTCACTACCTTCTATCCCATCAAGCAATTCATTATGGCAAAACTACAAGCAATCAGGGGAATGAATGACATTCTCCCTGGACAATCTCTGACCTGGCAATATCTGGAAAGCTGCTTTCATCGAGTAGTGCAGCGCTATGGGTATCAGGAAATTCGTTTCCCGGTGCTGGAACAGACGCAGTTGTTCAAGCGGTCAATTGGTGAGGTCACTGATATCGTCGAGAAGGAAATGTACAGTTTCGATGATCGCAATGGCGATAATCTGAGTATGCGTCCGGAAGGTACGGCTGGCTGTGTGCGTGCGGCGGACCAACATGGTCTGCTCTATAATCAGCAGCAACGACTTTGGTACGCTGGTCCAATGTTCCGTCACGAGCGCCCGCAAAAGGGCCGTTACCGCCAATTTCATCAATTTGGTGTTGAAGCATTTGGCATGGCGGGCCCGGATATCGATGTGGAGTTGTTGCAACTGGCTGCTCAGCTCTGGCAAGAACTGGATATTGCCGAGTTTCTGACGCTGGAGATCAACAATATCGGTAGCGCTGCTGACCGCAAGGCTTATGGCGCCGAGCTAACGGCGTTTCTGGAATCCCGCAAAGAGAATCTGGACGAGGATGCCAGCAAACGCATGTACAGCAACCCCATGCGTGTTTTGGATAGCAAGAACCCGCAAGTTCAGGAAGCACTCGAGGGCGCTCCCGAATTGGCAGCTTTTGTCAGTCAGGAAAGCATTGAGCACTACGCCATGCTCAGAGCCATGCTCACTGAGCTAGGCATCGCCTTTCGCGAAAACGCCCGTTTGGTGCGCGGTCTGGATTACTACAATAATTGTGTCTATGAGTGGACCACCGACACGCTCGGCGCCCAGGGCGCCGTATGCGGTGGCGGTCGCTATGATGGGCTGGTTGCGCAACTGGGTGGCAAGCCCACGCTGGCGGCGGGATTCGCTATCGGTGTAGAGCGCCTCGTCCTGATGCTCGATTCGCTAGAGAAAGTCCCTGCCGAAGCCTTGCATCCGGTTGATATTTATGTACTTTCCGTGGGGAAGGTCGCGCCGTCATTGGGCCTGCAGGTAGCCGCCGAATTGCGCCAGAAGTATCCACAATTGGGCATTGTCAGCCATTGCGGCGGTGGCAAGTACAATAGCCAGATCAAGAAAGCATTCAATAGCGGGGCCAGTCTCGCTGTCGTATTGGAAGCGGGGCAAGACGGGGATAACGCGGCTGTTGACGTGAAGATTCGCCGCCTCGGCGACAGTGACGAGTCTCGCGACGTTGCCCTGACGGACTTGACCACGCAAATCGCGGAATTTCTTTAACTTTCAGGGTATAAGACGGCAATTCTGATGCCTGAGATTGAACAAACGGGTATCATTGCGGTCTTTTATACTATCGCAATTCATTAGTAGCATTTTTAGGAGTACGTCCGTGGCATTACAGGCGGAAGAAGAAGAAACCATTGAACGCCTCAAGGCCTGGTGGAAAGAAAACGGCCAGCGTCTGGTGACTATTGTTGTCGTTGTTGTAGCAGGCTATAGCAGCTGGATTTTCTGGCAGAATTCGCAAACGGCCACAGTTTCAGCAGCCTCTGATCTGTATGAGCAAGTCTTGAGCCTGGCCGTGACTGACGGTCAGACTGAAGTCGGTGCGGAAGACCGCCAGACTATTATTGCTCTCAGCGAACAATTGCGCAGCGAATTTGCCGACACTGACTATGCCCGCTTTGCCGCCATGTACGCCGCACAACAATACGTGGCCATGGATGAGCTTGCTTCAGCTGAAGCCTCTTTGCGCTGGATACTGGATAATCCACGCAGCGGATTGTTCAGCCAACCGGATGAAGCGCTTGAATTAACCGCGAGTTTACGACTCGGCCGGGTATTGTTGGCTCAGGGCGAGGCGGAAGCGGCTCTGCAATTGGTCAACAGTGTCGACCCACAATCATTCGAAGCTTCTTACGCTGAATTGCGTGGTGACATTTATGTTGCCATGGATCGAGTTGTCGATGCTCGTGAGGCCTATACTGCTGCACAACAAGCCGGATCTACCAGCTCCTGGTTGCAAATGAAAATGAATAGTCTGGCTGATGAGAGCTAATTCCCTTTGAAGATGTCTGTATTCCAACTGCACAACGTGAATTTTCATGCCCTGCGCGCTACCAGTCTGGCTGGAGTGATGCTGGTGACATTGTCTGCCTGTTCGGCTATGAATCCGCTGAACTGGTTCTCCGATGATGAAGTTAACCCACCGGCCGAGTTACAGGATTTCACGCGTGAAGTCAGCATGCAGCGTGCCTGGAGTGTCAACGTCGGGAATGGTCAGGGTAATGCCTATAACAAGATAACGCCGGCACTGGATGGCAGCACGCTGTACGCTGCCAGCGTCAATGGCAATGTGGTCGCAGTGAACGCCGACAATGGTGACATTATCTGGCGGACTCGTATCGACGGCACCATTACTGGTGGTGTTGGTGCTCGCAATGGCCTGGTCATGATTGGCACAGAAGAGGCCGAGGTAGTTGTGCTGGAGCAAAGCTCTGGTGAAATTCGCTGGCGCCAGCCAGTGTCCAGCGAAGTCTTGTCAGCGCCACAAACCAATGGTGATATCGTCGTCGCGCAAACGGTCGACGACAAGCTGGTGGCATTGGAGTATTCCGATGGCACGCAGCGCTGGATATACGAAACTACACAACCGGCACTGACATTGCGTGGCACCAACCGGCCCGTTATTACTTCAGTTGGAACTGTCATCGCTGGCTTCAGCAACGGCACCATGGTGTCTGTCGCAGCCGAGGATGGTATTTGGCGCTGGGAAGAACGCATCGCGATTCCTGAAGGACGCTACGATATTGAACGTGTCATTGATGTTGATGGGCAGCTGTTGCTCGATGGCAACCGAATTTTGGCCTCCAGTTACCAGGGCAATCTCATGGCGCTCGATATTATGAGTGGTCGCATAGTCTGGGGAATGGAAGCATCCAGCTATAATGGCCTGGCGCGTGGTTTCGGAAATCTTTACTACAGCAGCGACGACAGTCATGTTGTGGCAGTACGCGACAACAGTGAAGACATTGCCTGGCAAAACTCTGACTTGGAATATCGTGAGCTCACGGCGCCAACAGCCATCAATAACTACATTGCCATTGCTGACTTTGAAGGCTACGTCCATTTGCTGTCGCAGATCGATGGTCGAATGGTCGGCCGAACGCGCGTCGATAACGACGGTGTTCGTGCGCCTATGATAGTTCGCGCTGGCATGCTCTATGTGTTCGGCAACAGTGGGCGCCTGGTTGCGCTGCGACTGCAACAACAGTCTTGAACGCCTAAAACAGTCTTGAACGCACAAAACAGTCCCGAGCGCTCATAACAGACAAAAACGCTAGAAAGTCATGAGCACCGAGTAACTATCTTGAACCCGGAAAACTGTCCAGAGCTGAAGTAGTGTTAAATCTGCTGCTTGAATTCTGACACGCCATCCACAACCAGCTCAATTTATTAGCTATCAGGCAACTACAATGCGCCCCGTCATTGCGCTCGTTGGACGTCCCAACGTCGGAAAATCTACTCTCTTTAATCGGCTCACTCGCAGTCGCGATGCACTTGTCGCCAATATGCCAGGCCTGACTCGTGATCGTCGTTACGGGGAAGGCACAGTCGATGATCAACGCTTTATTGCTATCGATACGGGCGGTATTACCGGCTACGAAGAGGGCATCGATTCTGAGATGGCGGCGCAATCCCTGCTGGCTATCGATGAAGCCAATGTTTGTCTGTTTCTTGTCGATGCAAAAGATGGTCTCACTCCCGATGACAGCAAAATCCTGGAACATCTGCGTCGGCAAAATAAAAACTTTCACCTTGTCGTTAACAAGATAGACGGTATGGACCCTGACCAGGCCTGTGCGGAATTTGCGACATTGGGCATGGCAGACTTGTTTCCAATTACGGCATCACAAGGCAAGGGTGTCGCATCCATGCTGTCGACTGTGCTGGAAGGCTTTGATGGTGGTGAACCAGAGGAATTGGATGCCCAGGAAGCCGGCATTAAAATTGCGATTGCTGGCCGTCCCAATGTGGGTAAGTCCACCTTGGTAAACAGAATGCTTGGCGAAGACAGGGTCGTCGTTTTTGATATGCCCGGAACGACTCGTGACAGTATCTATATTCCTTTCGAGCGCCGTGATACGCGCTATACCCTGATCGATACCGCAGGTATTCGTCGGCGTGGCAAAACCAACGAAACCGTGGAGAAATTCTCTGTTGTTAAATCGTTGCAGGCGATTCAGGATGCCCATGTCGTCGTGTTAGTCGTTGATGCCAGAGACGGTATTGTCGAGCAGGATCTGCATTTATTAGGTTATGTGGTTGAGACTGGCCGTGCCCTGGTCATCGCGCTAAACAAGTGGGATGGCATGGAACATTCGGAAAAAGACTGGATCAAAACTGAAATTCGCCGTCGTTTCACGTTTGTGGACTTCGCCAAGATCCATTTTATTTCAGCATTACATGGCACTGGTGTGGGTGAGCTTTATCCATCGATTCACAAAGCCTACGATTCTGCACATGCCAAGCTGACGACGAATCGTGTGACGCAATTGCTGCAAGACATCGTCGCCGATCATCAGCCTCCGGTGATCAATGGTCGCCGTGTGAAGCTGCGCTATGCCCATGTCGGTGGCCATAATCCGCCAATTATTGTGATTCACGGCAAGCAAACAACCAAATTACCTGGTTCGTATATTCGCTATCTGGAAAAATCATTTCGTCATCATCTGCGTCTCGAAGGCACACCTTTGCGTATAGAAACGCGAAGTGATGATAATCCGTTTATCAAGGGTGAAGAAAACCTGACGCAACAACAAGTGGCGCAGAAGCGGCGTATTCGCAAGAATCGCAAAACCAGCAAAAGCAAAAGTTGAACACAAGCTGATTTACCCGCAGACTTAAATGGTTCCCTTATTCACAGGATCGTTATGTCGCAATCACTACCACTTTCTCTGGTTGAAATTGAAGCTGCAGCGCAACGCCTCGATGGCATTGCCGTGCGCACTCCCGTGCTTACTTCTCGCGAACTCGATGCAAGAGTGGGGGCACGGGTATTTTTAAAAGCTGAATCACTACAGCACATCGGCGCCTTCAAGTTCCGCGGCGCCTATAATCGACTTGCCCAAATTCCTGAGCAGCAGCGTGACAACGGAGTTGTTGCGTTCTCATCGGGCAATCATGCGCAGGGTATCGCGTTGGCCGCGCAGATGCTGTCCATTCCGGCAACCATTGTCATGCCCACCGATGCCCCGCGAATCAAGCTGCGCAGTACTGAAAAGCTCGGGGCCACCATCCAGCTCTATGATCGGCACAATGAATCCCGCGAGGATATCGCTGAAAGTTTGGCTGCACAATCAGGAGCCGTGCTGGTGCCTGCTTTCGATGATATTGATGTCATTGCCGGGCAAGGCACTTGTGGGCTCGAGTTAATGCATCAAATCGCCGATTTGGGTGCAGTACCTGAGTACCTGCTAAGCCCGGTTGGCGGCGGCGGTTTGCTATCGGGAGTCAGCATCGCCGTGCACAATCTGCATCCCGGCGTACAAATCTACGGTGTGGAACCAGATAGCTTTGATGATCATTTGCGTTCCAGGCAAACCGGAAAGAGGGTGCGCATTGATGGTAACAAGCCAACCATGTGCGATTCATTGATGGCCACGTCACCAGGTGAGATTACCTGGTCAGTGACTGGTGAACTGGTGACAGATTTTCTGACAGTCACTGAAGAAGAAGTGGCACATGCTATCAGCTTTGCGTTTCGCTATTTAAAGCTGGTGGTGGAGCCGGGCGGCGCAGTAGCGCTGGCGGCCCTGCTCAATAATAAATTGCCAGGCAAGGGTGTAGGCAAAGGTGAGGGCAAAGAAGAGAGTGTGGCCGCAATTCTTTCCGGCGGAAATATTGATCCGGAGCTGTTCTGCCAATGTCTGACGGACCATCCTTCCCCTTAAGTAAAAGGCAATTCCATTAGCCAATTGTTTTAATTTCCAACTACTTTCAACTATTTCCAATTAACAGGTGAGAAATACATGTTTGCTCAACAACCGATAAAAGTAGCAGCTGGGATGCTCATAGCATTGCTGACTCAGTCCTTTGCGATTGCACAATCTGCGGACAACTGTATGGATGGGCTGCAATGTGAGTCTGCCTGGATAGGGCTGTCGCAAAGCGAGCGAGAGTCTGTATTCGAGTTTGCTGAGGACTATAAAGCGTTCTTGCATAGTGCGCGTACTGAGCTGAGCTTTGTCACTGAAGCAATTGCATTTGCCGAAGCGAATGGATTTTCCGAGTTGACGGAGAGTTCTACATTGACCCCAGGTGCCCGTGTTTATGAAGTGAATCGGGATCGGACTATTAGTCTGATGGTCATTGGTGAGCGGCCGTTAACTGAAGGCTTTCAGGTTATCGGCTCACATATTGATTCACCACGACTCGAGTTGAAAGGTCGGCCGTTGTACGCTGATAGTGAGTTTGCCCTCTTCCAGACTAACTACCACGGTGGGATCAAATATCATCAGTGGACTAACCTGCCGTTGGCGCTTGTCGGTCGCATCGACCGCAAGGACGGCACAACAGTTCAGGTCTCGATTGGTCTTGAGGACGATGAGCCTGTTTTCATGATTCCCGAATTATCTCCCCATGTGGATCGCGGACGAAATTCGCAAACCCTCGGAGATTTCATAGAGCCGGAAGATCTGGATCCGGTTGTAGCACACATGCCACCCTTGCAGGGCGGTGGTGATGTGATCGATCAAGTGCTGGCCTATCTGGCAGCTGAATATGATGTCACGCGTGCCGATCTGGTCTCTGCCGAATTATCTTTAGTGCCTGCCGGTAAGCCACGCGATATGGGTTTTGATCGTGGCTTGATTGCAGCCTATGGGCAAGATGACCGCTTGGCCTCCTATGCGGCGATGCGTGCTGTCGCCGAGATAGATCGGCCTGAGCGAACCACCATGGCTTTTCTGGTAGACAATGAGGAAGTCGGGAATCGCAATAACACAGGTGCGCAGTCGGATCACTTTGCTGACCTTTTGTCGCGCCTGTTGTATGCCGAGTTAGGCAATGCGTATCGCGAGCCGGTCTTTCGCAATGCGTTACGGCAAACGCGCTTTATTTCGATCGATGTTAATCCCGGCGTCAATCCCATGAATCCGGGAGCGTGGGAGTTGGGGAATGCTCCGCGTCTCGGCTACGGTGTCAATTTGAAGCTTTATGGGCAAGGCAATAACGCCAATTCAGAATTCATTGCCTGGACGCGCAATTTGCTGGATGAAGCCGATGTGCCCTGGCAAACCAGCACTTATCGGGTGGGCAGTGCTGGCGGCGGGACCATAGGGGGTGTTTTTTCAGCACAAAATATTGAGGTTATTGATTTCGGTGTGCCGCTGTTATCCATTCATACGCCGTTCGCGGTCAGTTCCAAAATCGACGTGTACAGCTTGTATCAGGCGGCGCTGGCCTTCTATGGTTATAGTGAATGAAAAAAGTATCGTACATAAACTTAAGCACCGTCAGCATTGGAATCCATCATGTCAGCTAACCTGGTAACAGATTTGGGCAACGGTATTAGTTGTATTGACACGTTGTTGCACGAACCGGGCATTGCCGCTTGCTATCTGATTGAACAAGATGGGGTAGCCGGGTTTATTGATACTGGTACCAGCAAGTCTCTGCCAATACTGATGGATGCATTGCAGCGCCGGAAATTGACGCCGGAGCAAGTAGCTTATGTGATGCCGACCCATGTGCATCTCGATCATGCCGGTGGCGTGGGTGAAGTCATGGCGGCGTGTCCCAATGCCACACTCCTGATTCATCCTCGCGGGGCGCGGCATATGATTGATCCAGCCAAACTCGAGCAAGGCTCTTTGGCTGTCTATGGTGAGGAAAAGTTTGCCCAGTTGTTCGGGCGGCTATTGCCAGTGCCGGAAGAGCGAGTGCAGAGCGTCGAAGACGGCTTTGAATTGGATTTTAATGGCCGCTGCCTGACATTTTTTCATACCGAGGGGCACGCACGGCATCACTATTGTATTCATGATCGCATTAGCCACGGGCTGTTCACCGGAGATACTTTTGGTGCCAGTTATCCGCGCTTGAATCAGGGCAGGAACCGCTTTATTTTTCCGCCGACTACGCCCATTCAGTTTGATCCGGAAGCCTGGCTATTAACGGTGGATCGCTTATTGGCATTGAAGCCGGAACGCATCTTCGTAACCCATTTCGGAGTCCATGAGGAGCCTGAAAAACTGGGTCTGCAATTGAAACAGCAAATCAAGGATTACGCCGAGACCGCCGATGATCTTGCCAACATGCCCGAACGAGCACGAGCTATCGAGAATAGCCTGACATTGCAGAGCGTTAATTTTTTGCTCGACCAACAATGCGGGCTCGACCCTGACGAAATTGCTGCTTATCTAAGGATGGACATGGCTCTCAATGCGCAGGGTTTGGAGCATTGGTTAACTCAGCGCCAATGATGCGTTAGCCATACTTGGCTGTATTGGCTTCCATGCGGTCTTGCTGTTTTTTCTGACGCCGCATGGCCATCCAGGTATCGATGCTGAATTGGCCGCCACCGAAGGCAAAAATCACAAAATAGACAAGAAAATACATAGCCGCCAATTCACCACGATTCAGTGTTGGAAACCAGGCCAGATGCGCAGTCAGGTAGGCCATCACCATGAGTATCATGGCCAAGAACGCCATCAAATGTGTCCACAGGCCAATCGCCAGTAGCAAGCCGCCAAAAAGTTCGATCACGCCAGCAATGTATAGAGCATTGATTTCCATGGGCATGGCGAAGCTGATTGATTCACCAATGCTCACTGTCGTCATCCCGCTGCCCTGAAAGACTTGCGGGTTTTCGCCGAACAGTTTGCTAAATCCATGTGTCATGAACATGGCGCTGCCCAGCAAGCGCATGAGAGCCCAGCTCAATTCCTGAAAGCTTTCACCAACCCGCCCAAACAATCGATCTACTTTATGGAGCATCGTTTTAATCCTTGTTGTGATGATAGACTGAGACTGAGAACTGCAGCTGAGTTAAGACTACTGTAAACACAGCAGCAAAGGCTACTGTAAAAAATTACTGCACAAGAGGCGGCAGTAATAAGACTATCCTTATAGGCTGTTCAAAAAGCTAACTGCAATGAGAGGTCAAAAGTGCCAAGTAACAAACCACTTCTGATAATAAAAACCGGCAACACGGTTGCACCTCTGCGCGAGCAAGGCGAAGATTTCGAAGACTGGTTTATTGCCGGTTGCGGAGTCACTGACGATGAAGTGCTGGTGGTATCTGTGTTTCTCGGTGAAGTACTTCCCGCGCCAGAGGACGTGAGTGGGGTTATCATCACCGGCTCGCCGGCCTACGTAACTGATCAGGAACCCTGGAATTTCTCAACCGCAGAGTTCATCAAGAGTGCGGTCGCTGCTGAGATCCCCGTTCTTGGGGTATGTTACGGTCATCAATTATTGGCCTGGGCCTTTGCTGGTGAAGTGGGTTTTCATCCGGAAGGCAGAGAGATAGGCAGCGTTGAAATAAGCCTTTCTGCCGCCGCCCAGGATGACTTACTGTTCACCGGCATGCCAGCAACTATGACGGTCCAGGTTTCGCATCAACAATCTGTGCTAGGCCTGCCGGCAGGCGCATTGCATCTGGCCAGCAATGAGTTTGATCCCAACCATGCGTTCCGCATCGGCAAATTTGCCTGGGGCATTCAGTTTCATCCGGAATTTGATGCCCGTATTAGCGGCGCCTATCTCAATGCGCGACGGGGCGCATTGATAGCAGAGGGATTGGATGTCGAGCAGTTGGAAAGTGAACTGGCGGAATCACCGGAAAGCCATGCGCTGCTGCGTCGCTTTGCTGAACTTTCCGGGTTTACAGTACCGCGATCTTAATCGCTAAAATTCAGTCGCTAACTCAGTCTGCAGCGCCAGTGCCGACTTCTTCGGCGACGGCATCCAATATACGCTGGCGGGACGGGCTGCCAAGAAAGCGCCCGTTGACGAATACAGCCGGTGTGCCGCGCACGCCAGCGGAGTTACCGCCACGCTGATCGGCACGCACTTTGTCGATTACAGCATCAGATTCCACATCTGCCAGTAGCTGATCCAGATCCATGTTTAATTCCAGCGCGTAGCTGTTGAATTCTTCTTCCACCGCAGGCATGCCGGACCAGATGCCCTGAGTGGCAAACAGCGTGTCATGCATTTCCCAGAACCGGCCTTGTTGTGCTGCCGCCTCGGCATACAGTGATGCAGTCCAGGCATGGGCGTGGGTTGTTGAAATGGGGAAGTGACGGAATATCAAATGCGCCTGATCACTGATGCGTGGCCATATCTGGCTCATTGTTTGATGCTCGGTGGCACAGGCAGGGCATTGAAAGTCCGCGTATACAACAATACTCACCGGGGCATCCGGGTCGCCTCTGAGATGATCGTTTGGCGCAATTTCAACCGGGGAATAGGTTGGCCCTTGACTCATGATCGTATAGACGACGAAGAGCAAGATAACGGGGGCAACGCCATAGAGGACTACTTTTTGCAATAAAGCCATGGTCTGCTGACGTTGTTTGGCAGCTTGCTGTTTCTCTTCTTTTCTTTTTCGTTGTTCTTCCCGCTTACCCATAATTCGCTCTGTTACTCATCAATTAATTGGCTGTCGGCAGGCAGCACCGATCGACGATCAGGGTGCCTCAGACGAGCCCATACTATACGAAAAAGTGGTGACTCAGACCATGCTTTTGCTACAAAGAGCGCGCTGGAGAGATTGCTTGAAGAGGCTGTCAGCTTATTGGAGGACGGTGTAGATGAGCAGGGCGTAGAGCAGCTTGCAGAAGATATGAATAGCCTGATCCTGATGCACAGAAATCCAGCCTTCACATTTCGCGTAGTCAGTCAGCCAGTGCAGTACTGATTCCAGCAAGCCCAGAATGAGCGCATACATGCTGCCCAGCAGGCTGTAGCAAATAAGGTAGACTATGCCGCCGTGCACCAGAGAATGGGCAGTTAGCCAATACCACCAATCCGGGAACAGGCTGTGCTCCTTGTCGTGGATATTGGCGTTGCGATTCTTGCCGTAACCCATGGCTTCAGGCTGTAATACGAAATCGGCCAGTGCATGACCAAAAACGAGCAAGAATAGGCTGTCCAGCAATGGCATTCTTCTCTCCCTACAGGCGCAGGTTTTAAGTGAGCAGGAGGAGTGTGTTCCTGCGGCGCCCCAAATCCCGGCTGTTCTGAAGGCGGTGTCGGAGTGCTCTTACAATGTTGAGTAAATTGTAAGCATTTCCAGTAACTAAACACGGGATACCAGTCACAGTTCCACAGTAAATTCGCACTTTCGCGTGAGCTTGACCCTTATTTTACCCAGATGGTGAGGAGCTCCCCTATCTTGCTGATTTCTATGGCTTTAAGGTGATTATCTGGGGCTGTGCGTGGGCAGGGATTGAAACTTATGAATCAGCTTGAGCGAATCTGATGCAATAAACCGGTGCCAGGTTGCCGGCGATTTGCTGCCAGTGATCGCCAGCATTTACTGATGCCCAGACATTGCCACTGGTTGAACCCATTATCAGAGTAGTACCGTCGCCGGCGACTTCGAGGCCGTGACGATACACGAGGTCATAACTGTGTGCTTGTGGCAACCCGGATGCCAGTTTCTGAAAGGTCTCGCCGCCATCAGTCGTGCGGGTGACTACCAGAGCACAATTGACAGGCATTCTTGATTCATCTTTTATCGCAGGAACAAACCAGGCGGTGTCGGGATGTTCGGGGTGGACCGCCAGGGCAAAACCAAAGGTGGATGGGTCCACTGCATCGATTTCCTGCCAGTACCCATCTGTTTCGTCGCAGCGGAAAATCCCGTTGTGATGCTGCACCCAGAGTCGGTCCGGGTCGGCAGGGCAGGCCAGCATTCTGTGGGGGTCTTGAGTGTTGAGGTCGCCAGCCATTTCTGGTGGCAGATAGGCGGCGCGCATTCCGTGAGACTTGTTTGCCCAACTTACGCCATTGTCTTCGCTGTGCCAGACGCCGCCGCAAGAAATAGCGATAGTCAGTTTATTTTGGTCTCTTGGATCGACAGCAATGGAGTGAATGCCGGGATCATCATAGCCGCCACCAAACCACTCTTCGGCGCCCGGACTGGCATTAAGACTCTCTATAAACTCCCAGCTTGCTCCTTCATCCGTGGACCGAAACAGGCCGGCAGGAACCGTGCCGGCCCACAGGCAATCATCGATCCCTCGTTCCAGAATCCAGATGAACGCGACAGATTTGGCCTCCAGAGCATCCTTTGGGGCTTCGGGGAAGGCCGGCGTTGCAACTTCTTCCCAGGTTTCACCGTGATTACTGGAGCGGTGTAATTTCGGGCCAAAGTGGCCGAGATTAAGTGCGGCGTACATGTAGCCGGAGCCATTGTCGGGCAATACCATTGAAACCGGCTCACCGGGAAAATGTGGCGGGGAGAGCGACCAGTTACCGGAGCCGCTTGGTTGGGCTTCGATGAGGCCTTTGCGAGTTGCGATCCAGCAGCTTGGGGTCATGATCAGATCTTCAGCGTGGCGGAATGTTTAGCTTAACCACCGGACAACGCCTGGGCAATGAAAACTTCACTGTGGTCATCAAGGCTATCACTCAGACCTTCACGGTCACGTAATTGCTTGCCGTCGATAAACACAGTGACGTGCTTGCGTAAGCGGGATTGGTCATCCAGCAAGTAAGGTTTTAAGCGTGCGTCTTTCTGACAAACTGCATCAACAAGATTGCGCAAATTGCTGGCAGGCATGGTCATGCTGCTTACATTGATGTGTCGCGCAAGATTGGGAGTGAACGATACCTTTGCCATTACATCAGCACAGCTCCGAGGTAAGCGAGCGCAAGATTGTGATTGCGCAGAGAGCATTTGATTTTAGTCCATTCATTCTTTTTTATATTGTTCTCTCAGCAGACAGCTGGCTATTCGTCTTGTGGCTTCGCGGGCGAAATTTTATCCACGATGGCTTCGATTTTGCCAGTGCCAAGTTGCGTTGTAATTCTGGCGCCTTTGTTGGTGTCTTGCGCATTACGCAGGAGCTGTCCGTTCTCGCCGTAAGTAACGCTGTAGCCACGCGCTAGCGTATTCAGCGGGCTGGTCGCATTGAGCCCGCGACTCAAAGTAGCCAGCGTGGCTTGCTGGCTGGCCAGTAAGCGCTGCCAGGCCTGCACAAGCAAGTGATTGCCTGACTGCAAACGCTGGCGTAGCTGGCGTAGCTGTTGCTGCGGTGAATTGACCGATAAATTACGCTGCCAGTAATGCAAGGCGGTGTGTTTTTTATCAAGGTCAATCTGTATGGCCCGCGTGAGGCTTACTTCCAATCTATCAAGCGTTTGCGCATGTTCTTGCAAGCGGCGATCAGGCCTGATGAGGTGACGCCGCAAGTTGCTCAGTTCGACCTCATGCTGTCGCAAAGTGCCGCGTATCGACTGCGAGAGCAAATGTTGGTACCCCGCAAACTGGTCGCGATAATCATCCTGGGATGGGCTCATTAACTCGGCTGCGGCGGACGGTGTCGGGGCGCGTAGATCGGCAACAAAGTCCGCGATGGTAAAATCTATTTCATGTCCCACCGCACTGGTCACAGGCAATTCACTGTCGGCGATTGCGCGCGCCACACTCTCTTCATTGAAGGCCTGCAGATCTTCCAGTGAGCCGCCACCGCGGCCAATAATAATGGCCTCAAGGCCAAGCTTTTTCTGCAAGCGATTGGCGCGGCCGATAGCGGCGACAATTTCTCCGGCGGCTGCCTTGCCCTGTACGGCGACAGGGATCAAGGTCAGCTGGGTAGCTGGAAAACGCCGGGCGAAAACACTCAGCAAGTCGCGTATTGCTGCCCCGGTGGGCGAGGTGATCAGGGCTATGTGCCCATAATCGCTGCGCACTTCCCGTTTGCGCTCGCTGGCAAACAAGCCTTCTGCTTGCAGTTTCGCTTTGAGTTCTTCAAAGGCGCGTTGCAAGGCGCCATCACCGGCTTCTTCCATGCTGTCGACAATCAGCTGATAGTCGCCACGGCCTTCGTAAATACTGAGTTTGCCGCGCACTATTATTTGCTGACCGTTCTCTGGGCGAAAGCGCACGAAGCGGTTACGGTTGACGAACATGGCGCAGCGAATCTGTGAGCGCTTGTCTTTCAGGCTCAGGTACCAGTGTCCTGAGCTCGGAATGGCCAGGTTGGATATTTCACCTTCGACAGTGACGCTGGGGAACTCACTTTCCAGCAGGGTCTTGGCCATATGATTGAGGCTGCTGACGGAAATCACGGCTGGCTTGTCGGCCTGATTCTCTGGCGCTGGCGCGGAAGTCGAGTGGTAGGGGATATTGCGAGTTGGCATAGAGTGCAGTCTAGCTTAGACAGCTCGTAAAAGTCAGTCACCGACGTGCCTTTGGGGCTTCAGTGATGGCGCTCAAGCGGTGTCAGAGGCGCTACTTCGGGTCAATCCAAGGTAATCAGTCGCGTTCAGGCGGCAACCTGACTGTCGCATGGCGCAACCAGACGCGGTAATCTCTACAATTAGATTTTCCGGCCAACAAATCGGCAATCTGGAGTAGCATGTGCTGCTCTACACTCGATATCAAGGAGCTGATATAACAATGATTCGTAGCAATCTTCTTACTGCCCTCGCACTGACCGCACTATCAAGCGGTACGCTTGCGCAGGACTTTCAAACTGGGGAGCCTATTGGCTCGGTCAATGAGCAGGGCGTTCGTGTTCCAATGTCCAGCAATGTCAAAGTCTATGGCAGTTTTCATTTCTCGGAGAGCTGTACTTTCGATCCCGAGCGCAATCTGATTCTTGCCATGAATAACGGTAACCGCGGTGACGGTACTGAGAATGATGGCTTTGTTTCGCTGATCAACCCCGACGGTAGTGTGCATACGCCAAAATGGATTGGTGTGACACGTGACGGTCTGGAACTGCACCATCCTCTGGGTAGTGCTATTGCTGGCGGCGTCCTCTATACAGTTGACGTGGGCTACTTGCGCTCCTTCGATCTGGAGACTGGGCAACCTTTGCGAGCCGTGGAAATTCCAGGTTCTACAGTGCTCAATGGGATCGGCGTTACCGACGATGGCACCGCTTATATTTCCAACACGCGCAGTCCTGAGGTCATTTACAAAGTGACTCCGTCGGGCGAAGTATCAACTTTCGCCGATGGCGCGCCACTGGCAGCCCCTAACGGTGTGGCGATCGACAATGAGGGTAATATTGTGGTCGTGAATATCGGTGACAATGCAGTGCTGACCTATAACCCGGCCGGTGAAGTGATTCGCACTGAATATGCCGCAGAAGGGGGCAATGACGGTGTGGTAGTGCTTGCCGATGGCACCAAATACGTAAGCAGTGTGCGTTTTGGCAGTGTTTCCCGTATTGCGCCAGGCCAGGAAGCTGAAGTTATCGCCGAAGGCATCCCAAGTGCTGCTTCCATGTGTTATGACTCAGTACAGAATCAGTTGGTCATTCCGCTGAACAGCAACTTTGCGCTGGCGTTTGTCCCGCTTTAATTGCACCGGCGACTAATCGCCAATCCTGCCTCATGTTGAGCTGCCATTTGCGTTTATTGCGCAGATGGCGGCCTCAGCCAATGTTCCTCTGTTGCCAATGGCGCAGTGAGAGTCTCTAAAAAGCGAGTGAGCTGTTGCAACTGCACTTCACGCAGTTCCAATGGCTTGGCTTCGTTGTGGCTTAGCATGGATGTCGGTGCGTCGTTGTAGTGCCGGACGACTTCCAGCAATTCATTGATTTGCCCGCCATGCATATACGGTGGCGTCGCCGCGACATTGCGTAAAGTAGGCGTCTTGTGGGCGCCGACGAGATCGTTCTTGTCGTTGGCAAAGCGCAATTCCAGACATTGCTCGGCGCTAGCGTCGCTGTAATCGCCCAGACAGTTGAAAGGATCTTGCCGGGCAGCGCGTATGCCGTCATAACGCCCCATTGATGGCAATTCACCCAGCGTAGTCAGTACGCCTGTGTTGTGGAAGTCATTATTGGTCAGTAGCGGCCCGTTGTGGCAGTTCACACACTGACCCTTGCCGATGAATAACTGCAAGCCGGCAATTTCTTCTGCATTGAGCAAATCACTCGCGGTTTTTGGATTCTCCGCTGACAGGCTATCTGCATAGTCATCAAAGCGAGTCCGGCCGGGCCTTAGCTTGCGTTGATACGCTGCCAGAGACTTGCCCAAATTGGCAAACGCCGAATTGATGACGGTCTGCGTGGCCGAAGGCAGTTTTTGCCAGGCAGCTTGTTGCTCGGCATTGCCTTTGGGGGAGGCTTGAATCGGGTTGGTTGGCAAGTCTGGAAGTGCGCCGAAGAGTTGTTGGTAGGTCCCTCGAAGCTCAGCGTTATTGGCGATATAGCGAAGTACGCTGAGCCGATCAATATTATGCTCGTGGCTGGCTTCCAAGGGTGCCAGCGCTTGTGCCCACTGGCTGTCCTTGCGCCCGTCCCAGTAATACCAAGGGCTGTAACTCAGCCCGACCAGGCTCGGGGTGTGGCGCGGCCCGGCTTCGAGACCCACTGCCAGGGGCAATCCATCGGTAAAGTATTGATCGGGTTGGTGGCAGGTGGCGCAAGAGACCGCGCCATTGCTGCTTAAACCGGTATCGAAATAAAGCAATTGGCCAAACTTCGCGGCTGCGTCGGAATCAGCCATTTGATTACTGGGGTCAACCGGAAGCGGCGGCAGGTTGCTTAGCGACAGGGAATCAATCAGAGCCAATTCGGCGGGACTCCAGACCTCGGGAGGTGGCGCCGGACGCCATGACCAGGCCAGCATCGCCAGCCCGCTGATCGCGAGTATGCCGACTAGCAACTTCAGTTTCATAGTTCGAATTCAATCAGCAGGGTTTCGGTGCCAGACTCGGTGGCAATCACAAATTCCATCTGCCATTTGCCCGGCATGTGAAAGCGCACGCCTTGCAAGGTGTAGTGACCAGGAGCGGGCGAATCTGTGACCAGAGGTTGGGTCGGCAAGCCGTGATCATGCTCCGGCATGCCGCCAACGACGCTGACGTCAGCACCTGACACCGGATTGCCTTGCGCATCCGTGATTGCCAGACGCCAGCTATGCAGCTGGTTGATTTGCAGCGGTGACAGCGAACTATAGACGCGCACTGATGTGCCGGACGTCGCAGTTTGCTGCAAATCCGCGGTTTCTTCGTTGGCATGAATCAGCGGCTGGGTAAACGGGCCGAAGCCGGAGGGGGCAATCGGGGCCAGAAAAGATACAAGCAACAAGCTCAGGATTGATAAGGTTGGGGTGTATGTCGACATCCGGTAATGATAACAAACTGGGCGAAGTCGGCGCACAGAATCACCGCCCATAGGGCCCGATTCTGAAAAGCTGTTGTCGTAATTGCCGCGCTATTCTCTCTATTGTTCCTAGCCAGGCAGACTGGTCGCAGTAAAGGCATTCAGGATCAGGAAATACAAATTGGTGAGCATGACCACCCAGTGAACCCAGGTGATCGTGGTGAAAGCGGGCCCGAAGAGTACGACAATGAGCAGGAAGCCAATCGTGCTAAACCCGTCGCCAAGAATAATAACGTCAGCCAACTGCGCGGTAGTCACAAAAATGGCCAGCCCGATGAAGATCGGGCCACGGCGTGACAGGTAGTAATCACGCAAGCGGAGGTCTTCGTCCGGGTTTACATTGGGTGTAATTGCAAAAGCCACCAGAACAATAAACAGGGTTGGGATAATCAGGAACCAGACCTGATAAATGTAGCTGAAATTCACTTCCCGATAAGGCCAGATGCCGACCCAATACTGGATGGCATACATCACTACCACTACAGTCCAGCTTAAGTGCAGCCAGTCGATTTGTGGAGCAATTCGCGACCGCAACAAATCGCCCCAGCCACCAAAGATCTCGGTCAGGCCGATGGCAATGACCACCGACGCGATGGCCATGAGAAATTCAAAATAGGTCATCGTCAATCACTGCCTCGTGAGGTTCAATCCTCACTGTTGTAATTATCAGGGTGAAAGGGGGGTGTGCAGACTGCATAAAAGATCAGATCAGTCTCGCTGGTATTGCGAATACGTTGTTTGATGCCTGGTGGGATTATTACAACATCCCCCGTTGTTACTTCCCGGGGCGTCTCGTCTCCCACTTCGACTTCCCCATGGCCGGCTATGATGGCATAGCGTTCAAAGGTATTCTCCAGCCAATGCCATTTGGTCTGCTGACCCGGTTCCACTCTGGCGCGCACTATAGATGCCTGATCGTCATCGCGACTGTTAGACGTCTCTGTGATGAAGCAGCCCTCATGGAAAAAGTATTCATCATTCAGATTCTGATGTTTGACGTATTTGCTCAAAACGGCGCCTTTTATTGCTGCTTTTACTGCGTACGTTGGTCCAACCAGGCTTTCAGTGTGGCCGAGACATAGTCTGCAGCATCGTTCTGGACAAAATGACCAGCGCCGGGGACCGCCACAATAGTGGTGTCGGCGTCATTCCAGTCCCAGGTGTTATTCAGGCCGTCAGAATGCAGCGCTGTATCGTCCAGACCATGAAAGACCAGCAACGGGATATCCAGTTGCGGCGCGGCGGGTGCTGCACTCTGAGCAGAATCCGCACGCGGGTAGTTTTGCTTGTAATAGGCCAGCATGGCGTCAAAGTTGGAGCGTTCAAAAGCGGTAACGTAGTGTGCACGAGCCTCTGCATCGCTCACCCAGCCGGATAGTGTTTGCGGCGTCATTGGCCCACCGAAGAAGATGTCAGGATCTTCCGGACTGCCAGCAATGAATGCTCTGGCATAGGCACTGTTACGCTGCTGCTCGGCATTGTTCACAAGTTCGCGGGCCATGCCATTGGGGTGGGGAAGATTCAGAATAATCAGATTGTCCACCATGTTGGGCAGGGCAAACGCGAATTGCCAGGAGACCACGCCGCCCCAGTCATGGCCGACGATATTGGCGCTCTCAGCACCAAAATGCTGAATCACAGCGGCGACATCACTAACCATATACCGCATCTGGTAATTCTCATCACCTTCCGGGGCATCACTTTGGTTGTAACCACGCTGGTCGATTGCCACAACTTTGTAGTTGTCTTTCAGGGCGTTCATCTGATGGCGCCAGCTGTACCAGAAGTCCGGAAAACCATGAATCATGACTACCAGCGGCCCCTCGCCAACCGTTGCATAGTGGATAGCAACGCCATTGTTGTCGACATAGCCGTGCTCGACTTCGTCCATTATGTCGGCCACAGCCGTCGAGCTGACGGTGAACAAACTGAGTAAAATTGCTCTGATTCTGCTTAATTTCATATTCATAATGCTTCGTCCCGAACTGTGAGCGGGTGAGTTGATAGCCTTAAGGGCCTGGTCAGATTAAAGCAAATTTGTGCTCCGGCGATAAGCAATTCCTGTCTGGTACCAGACATGGCCTTTTAATGGGCTATTATCTCGCAGAGCGAAACAGGGGTGCTGCCTTGATTGTTCGTGATTCTCAGGGTAGTTACACGCATTACAGTTTGAATTGAACGCAGGGCAATAAATGATGAAAGTGCAACTCAGAACTCTCCACAAACGACGTCTGGCCGCTACTGTGATTTTCGCCGTTTGCGCCCTCACCGGCTGGCAATTACTCGCTCAAGAGAATCCCGTAGCAGAACGTCTGTCGGTTGCGGAATTGATGAATGGTCTGATCACCCCCGCAACCAACACCATCTGGGGTGCCTATCAATTGCAGAGCGAGGCTGAATGGCAGGCCGTTGCTAACGCGGCAATCACTGTGTTGGCAGCAGGGGAGTTGCTGGCTCAAGGACATGCCGATAGTAAGCGCGCAGACTGGCAAACCTATAACAATCAGATGCTGTCTGCGGCGCGTGCCGTGCTGCAAGCTGTCGCTGACAAGGATAAAGAACAGCTATCGGCAGTGGGTAACGATTTGCTGTATCCGCCTTGTGAATCCTGCCATCAACAGTTTCAGAATTGACAAGCCAAGATAGTCAAAGCTGGTTCAAGACAAGCCAATGTATTGAACGGATCAAGCCGGCAGTAAGGCTGGCAATCGTTGCAGGAACCAAAACGTAGCGATGCCGCCCAGCCCATAGGCGAGCCCGCGCTGGACTACCGGTACAATGTCTTGCGCCCAGCGTTGCAGCAAGAACTGGATCGCCAATAGCAGGCCAATAAAGGCGACCTGACCCGCTTCAACGCCTAGATTGAAGAACAGTAACGCCAGCGGCACATCGTTTGGGCTGAGACCCAGCTCGCCCAATGCGCCAGCGAATCCAAAGCCGTGAAACAGGCCAAACACGAAAGCGACTGCCCAGGGCCACTGATGCGCCAAGGAGAACTGACCGCGCTGACCCATAAGAATTTCTCTGGCAAGCAGGGCAATGGACAGAGCGATAAGCACTTCCACTGGTGCATTGGGTAGCGGAAAGATCTCCAATACGGCAAAGGCCAGCGTGATACTGTGAGCGATCGTGAAGGCGGTAATAGTCTGAATTAACTTCCAGGCATTGCGCTGCAGGAGCAGTAGTCCCAGCACAAACAGTAAGTGGTCGATACCGAACAGAATATGTTCTGCGCCAAGAATAGAGTAACGCGTTGCCAGGCTGAGCAGTGACCCTGCGCCAGCCTGCAGATCACTCATGGGTACGCTGATGATGGAGCCGTCACCGGGGAAAAAGCCCGAGATGTCTGTGCCATCTTGCCAGCGAGCCACCACGACCACGCCCTCAAGACTCCACGGGAAGTACAAGTGATCGTCGATGTTCAGGGTAGGATTGCAGCTGAATCGATAGCTGTAACCGCCCGGCGGCAAGCCGGCACAGCGTTCAGGCAGGATGCGTTCAATATTGAATAATGGCGGAACTTGCTGGTCAACGATTGACAGGCTGAATTCCTGTTCACTGGTCTGATCCAACAAGACTCGCGCCACGCCAGTGACATCCACATCGTGACCCAGAACGCAGGCAGGCAACAACAGTAGCAGGCTAATAACCGTCTGTCGCCATCCGTGCCAACGTGCTCTCCGCCGACAGTTACTCATCTGCAGTACCGCTGCCGACAATGATGCTGTACTGCGCTTTCAGTTGCTGAATTTCCGATTCCAGGCGACGTTCCTCTTCGATGGCGATCCATTCCAGTCGAACGCGATCCCGAATAGCTTCCAGCGGTGGAATACTGGCTGGCAGACGTTCGGTAATGCGTAACCAATGCTGGCCGCGGTTGCTCAGATGGGGGCCGGTCCACGCATTGTTGTCTGCTGCGAACACCCGGTCAGCAAAGGTCGGGGAAAAAATATTGGCCAGGTCCAGTCTGGTCACATTGTTTAGTGGGGCACTATTGCCTTCCTGTAATGCTAAAAGTGCCTCGGCATCAGCACCTTCTTGCAACGCACTGCGGATATTGTCGGGTAGCTCTTCGCGACTGTTAAAGACCAGTTCATCCACAGACAGCGCAGCCGGGCGCTCATAGAGAGCCTGATTTTGCTGATAGAAACTTTGTAGTTCACTGTCAGTGGGCTGAATGACATCACCACTTAACACGTGGCGCATCTTCTGGGCCAGTAAATCGTGTATCCGAGCGTCATCGTCCAGGCCCAATGCCAGCGCTTCCTGCACCAGTATCTGTTCCTCTATATAGGACTGAATAATGGCGTCGCGCTGTGTCGCAGCCAATGCCTCGCCTGTTTCAAGCTCGCGCATGAATACACGGGCATCGATTGCGTTCTGATCAATTTCCAGGATCTTGCCGCGACTGGATTCGGTCAGGCTATAGAAAGCAAACAGTGCAGCGGCGATAAACAGAAAATGCACGGTAGGCTCGGTCAGGAGCCGGCGGAAAAAATTGGGCGAGGCAGTCGCCGAGCTGGAATCTGGCCGAGTCATTATTTTTTGTCTTGTCCTCGAGCATCAATCGGAATCAGGATTTTGTCCGGCTTCGCGGCAGGGTGCAAGCCTTCAGAAAAATTCTATACATCAGTTTGGGCCATCTGTATAATGCCGTTTTTGCGGATAGTGGAAATCTTATGTTACGCATTGCTGAAGAAGCTCTAACATTCGATGATGTTCTGCTCCTGCCTGCCCACTCCACAGTGCTTCCCAAAGAAGTCAGTCTGGAAACCCGCATCACCCAATCTATCGGATTGAAAATTCCTCTTGTGTCCTCTGCTATGGACACGGTTACGGAAGCCCGACTTGCTATCGCGATGGCACAGGAAGGCGGTCTTGGTGTAATCCACAAGAGTATGTCCGTGGAGAAACAGGCACGAGAAGTACGCATCGTTAAAAAATACGAATCCGGGGTAGTCAAAGACCCTATAACCATTCCGGTTAATGCCTCCGTGCGCGATTTGATTGCGCTCATCAAGGAGAACGACATTTCCGGTATGCCAGTGGTTGGCAGCAGCGGTCTGGAAGGTATTGTGACCAGCCGGGACGTGCGCTTCGAAACCAATCTGGATGCGTCGGTGGAATCCATCATGACGCCGAAGGACAGGCTGGTTACCGTGAAGGAGAATTTCAATATCGATGAGGTGAAGGAGCTACTGCACCGTCATCGAATTGAGAAGATTCTGGTCGTCAATGACGATTTTGAATTGTGTGGTCTGATCACCCTCAAGGACATTCGCAAGTCGGAAGACTACCCGAATGCCTGTAAGGATGAATTCGGTCGGCTGCGCGTAGCTGCAGCGGTAGGTACCGGCAAAGACACCAGTGAGCGTGTTGATGCATTGGTTGAAGCCGGCGTGGATGTGTTGGTCGTCGATACGGCCCATGGTCATTCCCAAGGCGTCATCGACCAGGTCAAGGCAGTCAAGAAGCGTCACCCAAACGTGGCTGTGGTTGGCGGCAACATCGCGACTGCTGAAGCGGCTCGCGACTTGGCAGAGGCCGGAGCTGATGCCGTGAAGGTGGGAATAGGACCTGGATCCATCTGCACAACGCGGGTCGTGACTGGTGTCGGCGTTCCGCAGATCAGTGCAGTAGCCAATGTGGTTGAAGCCTTGAAAGACACAAACGTTTGTGTGATTTCTGATGGTGGTATTCGCTTTTCCGGGGATATTGCCAAGGTTATTGCTGCTGGCGCTCATGTGGTGATGATTGGCAGCTTGCTCGCTGGTTCCGAAGAGGCGCCTGGCGAAGTTGAGCTCTATCAGGGGCGTAGCTATAAAGCCTATCGTGGTATGGGTTCTTTAGGTGCCATGTCGCACTCTCAAGGTTCCAGTGATCGTTATTTTCAGGATATCGAATCAGGAGCGCAAAAACTCGTGCCGGAAGGTATCGAGGGGCGAGTTCCCTACAAAGGTTCGATGTCTGCGATCGTGCATCAATTAATGGGTGGTCTGCGCTCTAGCATGGGCTACACCGGCTGCGAGAATATTGACGCCATGCGTACCAAAACGCAGTTCGTCAAGATTACCAATGCCGGCATGAGTGAATCTCATGTCCACGATGTGTCGATTACCAAGGAAGCACCGAACTATCGGGTTTCCTGATTTATGGCTGGAACCCGTTACGGGGCAGCACTGCCTGATTGTCGCGATGATGTTGGGGAGTGTAGTGGCTGGCGAAAGTCAGCCATTGTTGCCCCCAGGGAGTCTTTTTTTCGTCTTACACTCCGAGTACTGCCAACGTGACTACTGCCAATATTCATAGTCAGAAAATTCTGATTCTCGATTTCGGTTCCCAATATACACAACTGATTGCACGTCGCGTTCGTGAGGCTGGCGTGTATTGTGAAATATGGGATTACGAAGTGGATGAAGCGCTGGTGCGCGAATTTGCGCCCAACGGCCTTATTTTTTCGGGTGGCCCGGAGTCGGCCAACACCGAGCAGTCGCCGCGAGCTGCTGATTTTCTGTATGACTACGGCGTACCCATTCTCGGTATTTGTTATGGCATGCAAACCATGGCAGAGCATTTTGGTGGCAAGGTGGAAGCGTCCAATAAATCTGAATTCGGGTTTGCAGAAGTAACTCTGGCCGAGCCGAGTCGATTATTTGAAGGCATTGAAGACCGCGTGCTGGAATCCGGCAAGGCGCAATTGGATGTCTGGATGAGTCATGGCGACAAGGTCACGGCGCTGCCGAATGATTTTACGCTGGTTGCAGAAACCGAGAGCGCACCAATCGCCGCCATGTGTAACGATGAGCGATCGTTCTATGGGATACAGTTTCACCCTGAAGTTACTCATACGCTGCAGGGCATGCGCATTATTGAGCGCTTCGTGCATGATATCTGTGGCTGCGAGGCGTTGTGGACGTCGGCCAATATTATTGAAGACGCGGTACGCACCGTGCGTGAAAAGGTTGGTTCCGACAAAGTACTTCTCGGCCTGTCCGGTGGGGTCGACTCTTCCGTGGTTGCGGCCTTGCTGCATGAGGCTATCGGCGAACAATTGATTTGTGTGTTTGTTGATAATGGTTTGTTGCGTCTTAACGAGGGCGATCAAGTCATGGCCACTTTTGCCAAGAACATGGGTGTTAACGTGATCCGCGTTGATGCCGAAGATCTGTTCCTGGATCGGCTGGCAGGTGTCGCTGACCCTGAAGCCAAGCGCAAGGCAATCGGTAATACCTTTATTGAGGTGTTTGATACTGAAGCCACGCGCTTGCAGGGTATCAAATGGCTGGCGCAGGGCACGATTTACCCTGATGTCATCGAATCGGCAGGATCCAAGACTGGCAAGGCGCACGTCATCAAATCGCATCACAACGTCGGGGGTTTGCCGGACGACATGGCGCTGGAACTGGTAGAGCCACTACGTGAATTGTTCAAGGATGAAGTGCGCAAGATCGGTCTCGAGTTGGGATTGCCCTATGAAATGGTTTATCGACACCCGTTCCCCGGCCCCGGTCTGGGAGTGCGAGTGCTTGGTGAAGTTACCAAGGAATATTGCGATATTCTGCGGCAGGCGGATGCGATTTTTATCGAAGAGCTGCACCGGGCTGATTGCTATCAAAAGGTCAGTCAGGCCTTTGCTGTTTTCCTGCCGGTAAAGTCGGTGGGTGTAGTCGGTGATGCGCGCCGTTATTCCTATGTGATTACGTTGCGTGCTGTTGAGACAATCGACTTCATGACGGCGCGTTGGGCACGCCTTGATCCGGAACTATTGGAGAAAGTATCCAACCGCATCATGAATGAGATCGCCGATGTGTCTCGGGTTGCCTATGATATCTCCAGCAAGCCGCCGGCGACGATTGAGTGGGAATAAACTCAGAGCGATGGCTTGCTAAAGAATTGCTGCGCCTGGCGCAATAACAGCAGTTGCTACCGCCTCAATTTTGCCCCAAGGCAGAAGTACTGCTAACCGGGTATACCTACCAAGAGTAAAAGTTATGTTGAAAGCGTTGTCTGTCAAGACAGTGCCGCGAGTCGCGTGGAGTTCTCCGCAGCAATTCAGCTTCAAGCCACGACTGCCGACTCTGTTTTGGTTGTGTTTTGGCTTGACCCTGTTCGGGCTGGGCGAGGCATGCTTGATTGCAGCGGGCGCCGGGGTTAGCCCATGGACTGTGCTGGCGCAGGGTATTGGTTTGCAATTGCATTTAACAATTGGTTGGGCCACTTTCGTTTGTAGTTTACTGGTACTTTTTTTGTGGGTTCCATTAAAGCAATTGCCCGGTCTTGGCACCATTCTCAATGCCGTAATTATTTCGGCAGCTATCGGTTTGTCACTACCGTATCTGCCCAACCCAAACTTCTTGCCGCTGCAATTGCTAGAGGTCGTTGTTGGAATTCTCTTCGTCGGACTGGGTAGTGGCTTGTATCTCGTTGCACAATTAGGGCCAGGTCCGCGGGATGGTCTAATGACGGGGCTGCAGAGAGTATCGGATCTTCCGATAGCATGGGTAAGAATGGCGATTGAAGTTTCTGTGGTTTTATTGGGTTGGTTACTTGGCGGAACGTTCGGTGCTGGAACGCTGCTGTTCGCCATTGGTATAGGTTGGTCGGTGTCTCTGGGTTTGTATTTGGTGGGCAGAGTGTTCACTCAGCAAATAGACGCAGCCCCGGAGAATTAAAGGGATGTCTGTCACCTTATGACTGTGCAACACACTGAACACGAAGCCTGGATGCGTTTGGCGCTGGCCCAGGCTGACCTGGCGCGCGCCAAGGACGAAGTGCCAGTTGGGGCGGTATTGGTCAACGCAGGCCAGCAGCTCGCGGCAGGCTATAACCAGCCGATAACTGCCAATGACCCAACTGCCCATGCCGAAATCGTCGCGCTACGGTCCGCTGCTCTCGTGTCGGCCAATTACCGGCTTCCCGGCAGTGTGCTCTATGTTACTATCGAGCCCTGCACCATGTGCATTGGCGCTTTGATTCATGCGCGCGTCGATACATTGGTATTTGGAGCGGCTGAGCCGCGAGCAGGTGCAGTAGTAAGCCAGTTGAGTCTGGCTGACAAAGATTTCTTCAACCATCGTATACAGATTGTGTCGGGGGTGTTGGAAACTGAATGTGCAGGACTAATGAAGGATTTCTTTGCCGCGCGAAGGCGGGGTAAAACATGATCTGCGTCATGCAGTCACAATAATAAAAAACGATAATGACTTTATTCAGCTTGTGAATTCATAGTTGATCAATCCGGGGACCACTATCATACAAGTCGCACTGACAACGCACAGGGCAATTGCCCGGGCTGGGCTATGGCATCGTCTGATGCGGTGTTTGCTGGTTGGTGGCATCGTGCTCACCTTTACCAGCTGTTCTTCGGTGTCGACCTTCAGAGCCTATTCGGGTGATGAGCGCTCTGACATCGAAGTTGCCATCATTGAAGGTGAACAATACCTGCGTCAGGACTGGCTGAATCGCTACGTGGATGTCGTGCGCATCTCCGCAGTGGATGAGTTTGTCGTCACCGACAGTGACCGATATCGACGTGTGGAAGTGGCGCCTGGTTTCCACGATGTCACGGTGTATTTTTATTGGGACCTTGGGAGCCAGCGTGGTTTGTCCCAGGCTTTGGTCCAGTTTGCTTCTGGTCAGGAAACCTTCTCTCGCACCATGCGTTTTAATGCCCGTGCCGGCGAAACCTACACTGTCCATGCACAACCGGTGTTCGGTGAAGGAAGAAGGGAAATTATCAACCTGACCCATGTTGATTTCTGGATCGAAGATGACTCGGGAAATGAAATCGTCAGCAAGGCAGAAGGCCGCTTTATTCCCGGGAATGAGTTTCCGGGCTGAAAGGCTTGTTCAAGGTGTGATTTGTCAGTTCATGGATAGCCTGGAAGGAAAGTTTTTCTGAATTCCCCGGATTATTCCAGTATCATTGCGCTACATTTTCAGTTTAATTCAGCGCTATTTTCCAGGACCCTGATTCAATGCAAGTGATGTATGGAGCGGCGGCTCTCTCGCCATTCAAATCCTCCAGATTACTTCGCGCTCTGCAAGAACTCTCCCCTGATATTCTCTCGCTTCAGACCCGATATGTTCACTTGCTGGACTGTGAATCGGAACTGGATCTGGACCAGAATTCCATACCGGCGGCGCTGCTTGCCTATGGTAACGAGAATCCGCCAGCAGCCGGGCAGAGTAATCTTACGCGTGTTGTGATTCCGCGGCCCGGGACGATTTCTCCCTGGTCCAGCAAAGCGAGCGATATTTTTCACAATTGCGGGCTGCACGCAGTCAAGCGTGTTGAGCGCGGAATTGTCTACGAGCTGCATTTTAGCCAGGCGCCGGATACCGATTTGCTGGCCGCAGTTGATGCGCTGCTGCATGACCGGATGACCCAGATCGTCATTGCCGACGTCAACGAGGCAGCGCAATTGTTTGAAACAGCCGCACCTGCACCAGTGCAATCTGTGCCGATACTCAGCGGTGGCAAGCAAGCGTTGGCCGAGGCCAATCAAAGCATGGGCCTGGCGCTGGCCGATGATGAAATCGATTATTTGTTCGAACAGTTTCAAGCCTTGCAGCGCGACCCGAATGATGTCGAATTAATGATGTTTGCCCAGGCCAATTCCGAGCATTGTCGACACAAGATATTCAATGCAAGTTGGAGCATCGATGGCGCCGAGCAAGCCAAGTCGTTGTTCGCCATGATTCGTCACACGCACGAGCGCTCTCCAGACAATGTACTATCTGCCTATTCTGACAACGCCGCCGTCATGCGCGGTCATACTGGTGAGCGATTTTTCCCCGCCCCCGGCAATGGGCAATATGGCTATGTAAAAGAGCCGATTCATATCCTGATGAAGGTGGAGACACATAACCATCCAACTGCCATTGCCCCTTTCCCTGGCGCCTCTACTGGCTCGGGTGGGGAAATTCGCGATGAAGGTGCCACAGGATGCGGCGCCAAACCCAAGGCCGGCCTGACGGGTTTCAGCGTCTCCAATTTGCAAATACCCGATTTGCCGCAGCCATGGGAGCAGCCGTTGGGAAAACCGGCCCATATAGCGTCGGCACTGGATATCATGCTGGAAGGGCCGATTGGCGGCGCCGCGTTTAACAATGAATTCGGCCGCCCGAATCTGTGTGGCTACTTTCGCAGTTTTGAAGCCGAAGTCCTCAACGAGGCTGGAGAATTGGAAACCCGGGGCTACCACAAGCCAATTATGATTGCCGGTGGCCTGGGTAATATCCGCGAACCCCATGTTCTCAAATCCGATATCGATGTCGGTGCCAAGCTGATTGTTCTGGGTGGCCCTGCAATGCTGATCGGACTGGGTGGTGGTGCTGCGTCGTCGATGACTGCAGGCACTACCAATGCCGATCTGGATTTTGCGTCCGTGCAGCGTGAGAACGCGGAAATGGAACGCCGTTGTCAGGAAGTCATCGACCGCTGTTGGCAAATGGGCGACGCCAACCCCATTAGCTTTATTCACGATGTTGGTGCCGGTGGTTTGTCCAATGCTTTGCCTGAATTGGTCAAGGATGGTGGACGAGGAGGGCGCTTCGACCTGCGCAGCATACCCAATGCCGAGCCCGGCATGTCACCACTGGAAATATGGTGTAACGAATCTCAGGAACGTTATGTATTGGCAATTGGTCCTGATGCGATAGAGACATTCACCGCCATTTGCGAACGCGAGCGCTGCCCGTTTGCGGTCGTTGGTGAGTCCACGGCAGAAAAGCATATTTCATTGGCCGACAATCACTTTAACAATGCACCGATCGATTTGCCTATGGATGTGTTGTTCGGCAAACCTCCCAAAATGCACCGTGATGTCAAAGCAGGCAGTGTAGCGATTGACGAGTTTGCGACGGATGGCATTGAGCTTGCTGATGCAGCCCGGCGTGTATTGAATATGCCCAGTGTGGCGAGCAAGAGTTTTTTGATTACTATCGGCGACCGAACTATCACCGGTCTGGTCAGTCGCGATCAAATGGTAGGACCGTGGCAAGTACCGGTTGCTGATGCCGCGGTAACAGCGTCTTCCTTTTCGTCTTATACCGGCGAAGCCATGGCGATGGGGGAACGTACCCCCCTGGCATTGTTCGACGCGCCAGCATCAGGGCGCATGGCAATTGCCGAGGCGGTGACCAATATTGCCATTGCTGATATCGAAGAGATTTCAGATATCAAACTGTCGGCCAACTGGATGGTAGCTGCCGGACACGGCCATGAGGATGCCAAACTCTATGCGACCGTAAAGAGTGTGGCCATGGAGCTTTGTCCACAACTGGGCATCTGTATCCCGGTAGGAAAAGACTCGATGTCCATGCGGACAGTGTGGGACGAGAACGGCCAGGCCAAGAGCAATACGGCACCTTTGTCGCTGGTTATTTCGGCGTTTGCGCCCGTTCTGGATATTCGCCAAACAATTACCCCGCAGTTACGCACTGACGAGGGGGACACATCTCTCTTTTTAATCGATTTGGGCCGCGGCCAAAACAGGCTGGGAGGTTCGGCACTCGCACAGGCATTCTCGCAGCTAAATAGCAGTGTCCCCGATCTCGATTCAGCCGATGATCTGCGGCATTTCTTTGAGTTCATCACCCACTGCCGCCAGCATAATCTGTTGCTTGCCTACCACGACCGTTCCGATGGTGGTTTGTTTGCCGCATTAACCGAGATGTGTTTTGCCGGACATTGTGGTGCCAACATTGTGCTTGATGAGTTGCCGTCAGCCGATACCGTAGCAGCGCTTTTTGCCGAGGAATTGGGCGCAGTCGTACAGGTACGCGCAGCTGACCAAGCTCGGCTAGAGGCACTGGCACAGCAATTCCAGCTGGATCAATGTCTATATCATATTGGCGGTTTGAATCTTGATGATGAGATTCAGATAAAAAGGCAAAACGAGATTCTGTTTCAAGACTCGCGGGCGGAATTGCAACGTCAGTGGGCAGCGACCAGCTATCACATCCAGCGTCTGCGTGATAATTCCGAATGCGCGCAGCAAGAGTATGATCTGCTTTTAGAATCTGAGAATCCGGGGCTTAATACTGATTTAAGTTTTATTCTCAACGATGATGTGACCTTGCCCTATATTAATGTCGGTGCCAAACCCCGGGTGGCGGTGCTGCGTGAACAAGGCGTCAACGGCCAGGTCGAGATGGCGGCGGTATTCGATCGCGCGCGCTTCAAAGCTGTTGATGTGCACATGACTGATTTATTGACAGGGCGCCACAACCTGAATGATTTTAAAGTGCTCGTTGCCTGCGGCGGCTTTTCCTATGGCGATGTATTGGGCGCTGGCGGGGGCTGGGCGAAATCGATTTTATTCAATCCTGCAATGCGCGAGCAATTTGGTCAGTTTTTCCGTGATAGCAACACGCTGACCCTCGGCGTCTGCAATGGCTGCCAAATGGTATCTCTTCTGCAAGAGCTTATTCCGGGGAGTGAGCATTGGCCGCAGTTTGTCCGCAATCGCTCAGAGCAATTCGAAGGGCGCTTGTCGCTGGTGCAAATCGAGCAAAGTAACTCGGCCTTTCTTGATGGCATGGCAGGCTCGCGCTTTCCACTGGCAGTGGCGCATGGCGAAGGTCGGGCACTGTTTCGTCAGTCTGATGATCAGGCTGCATTGACACAGGCCGGGGGTATTGCTTTACGGTATGTGGACAACAAAGGCATGCCTACCGAGCACTATCCGGAGAATCCGAATGGTTCACCAGAAGGAATTGCCGGCCTGACTTCCGCCGATGGGCGCGCCACAATCATGATGCCGCATCCGGAACGCGTTTTCCGAGCCAGCCAAAATTCCTGGCACCCGGATGATTGGACCGAAGATGCCCCCAGCATGCGCATGTTCCGTAATGCGCGTTGTTGGCTGGATTAATACTTAGCCATGACTACCTTGTTCAAGCTCGAATTTTATGTGCCTGCAAGCCATCTGGAACCGGTGAAAGAAGCCATGTTCGCTGCAGGAGGTGGTCGCGTAGGGGATTATGACAGTTGTGCCTGGCAGACAGCCGGGCAGGGTCAGTATCGGCCGTTGGCCGGCAGTGATCCCTATCATGGTCAAACGGGTAAGGTAGAGACCGTGACTGAGTACAAAGTCGAAATGGTGTGTACAGAAAACCGGCTAAAACCAGTGCTGGCGGCCTTGAAGACCGCCCATCCTTATGAAGAAGTGGCCTTTTCGGTCATAGCCATGGCCGATATTTCCGGCGCCTGAGAACTGCTTGCAACGGTTGGTTGCTGCAGTGACGCCCGGGCGCGGCGAGAAATCGTTGCTTCTGATACCCCCAGTGCCTGCGCGGCGCGCTTCTGATTACCGTTGTAATAGCCAATGACGTGCTCAACAACCGAACCTTCCAATTCCTTCATCATTTGTTTGAGATTCAGCGCCTGCTGGCCCGATGAGTTGCCAATGGCAATGCAATCGGTGATCTTTGAGAGCATTTGCTTGTGGAACTGGCGCTCGCGCGTGTAAGGCAACATGGTGAGGAGTCGAAACAAGCGAGTCTTTTCTTCGGAATACACCATCAGCCCGAGCATCAAGGACAACGTGAGCGACATGAAGATGGCGCCATTGAGCTTAATACCTATCGCCATCAATCCCACGACGCTGATCGCCATGAGCATTGGGGTGGCAGCGCTGATCATGACTACCAGGCATTTCTGCCGGTCGATGTTATTGCTTGCGTGGCGCAGTCCATAGATCAGCAAATAAGTGACCATGGCCAGGCCTGAAAACAGATAAACCTGAAACAACCAATAATAGTCGCCAGGGATGCGGGTAAGAGAGAAGTTATTAATGGGTTCGACACCAGCAATAATGGCTGGGCTGGTGAACAAACCGATGATGAGGGCAGCCAGTACAACGTTCAAGCCCAGTTTGATGCGCGATGTTTGCCAGTTGAAGCCAGAGTATTGCAGGACGACATTAATCAGACCATGAATCGTGAAAATCACGCAGCAATAGTAGGCGAGCAGGATTATCCGCGAAGTTTCTGCTGCAAACTCAGCCTTGATGGAAAGTAGCTCGAAAATATTGAGAAAGAACACGGCGACAAAAAACACGCCGAGATCGAAATTCTCTTTTCTCAAGGAGCTGTGATAGCGCCAGAAAATGCCGATTTTGATGCTTATCGCCAAAATCGAGGGGATGATAAGTATTTCCATAGCTTAACTGTCTCTACTGTACTGTGCGATTGAGTCCAAGAGTTCATGTAAAAACACAACTTGTCGCCTGGCCTATGGCTGGAACTTCCTTGATCTCAGGCCGGCAGAAAGCGAAAATCGCAAAACGAGATCTCCGCTTTTGCCTGCATTTTATCTACAATTACCGACAGTAAGTGTAAATAGATGGCATTTTTAGCCCGGTTGCAGAATTGCATTTTGCTTGCAAATCTAGAGCACCATACCAATTTGACTGATAGACAAGCCGCTTCCTGCGCCCAGTATCAGTATCCGGTCGCCTTGCTCGGGTTTGGCCGATGCGAGGGTTACCGGAATGGTTGCACTGGTGAGGTTACCATAACTCTGAAATATGGTGGGAGCTTTTTGTAGATCAATTCCCGCTAATTTGGCCATTCTTTGATGTGGCTTGGTGCCGACCTGGTGACAAATCAGGTGATCCACGTCTCCTGGCTGCCAATCCAGACCTTCATAGGTCTCTTTGATCAGCGCCTGATGCATGCGAATCATGACCGCAGAGATCTTGTCCATGATCATCTGGCCGCAGCGCTTGCCGGTTTCATCAAATTTGTAAAAGCACAACTCGGCGTAGCGCCCGCGGCTGGTGAACCGGTAGGTCTTGATGCCCGATTCAGCCGAAGCGCGCTGCAGGATCACGGCACCACCGGCATCGCCAGTGGTGAAACCACCGATCTTGCCTTTAAAGTTCTCCAGAGTCGGGTTGTCGCCAATATCGCGAATTACGTCATGGATCAGATGGCTTGGTACTTCGCCAGTCACCACCAGTACGTTTTCCACCGCACCGGTAGCAATCATGGAATCTCCTACCGACATGCCGTTAGAAAAGCCGTGGCAGGCATTGGTGATATCCATGCACGTGGCGTTAACACAGCCGAGTTCACGCTGGATACGGTGTGAAGTCGCAGGTTCGATCCAGTCACGGTCGATGCCGCAATACAACACCATGCCGATTTCTTTCGGGTCCAACCCAGCCTGTTCGAGCGCGCTACGCCCGGCGCGTATCGCCAAATCAGATGGCTTGTCTTCAGGGGCTGCAAATCGACGTTCCTTGATACCGGTGAGTTCCTCAATCCAGGTGTTGGGGATGCCAAATTTGGCCTCCGATTGCACCTCATCCATCAATTCTTGTGAGCTCACTACCTGCTCGGGCAAAAAAGTCCCGATAGATGCAATTCTTGAATGACCTGTCATGTACATAACTGTTTCCTTATTCCTAAGCAACGAAAAAACAAAATAACCAAATGGTTACTTCATTATCGACACATCCACTGGAAAAAGAAAAAGACAGTTCGCAAAAAGTTGCAGTACTGTAATGCTGCTTGTTTCTGGCTTGCAGTGATGAAAGCGCCTGATAATGCTCAGATTTTTCAGGGGAAAGAGGTCCGCTATTCAAGCATGTAAGAATAATCCTACAAATTACTTTCTCGCTTCAGCGGACTTATTTGCCTGTTTATTGTTTTTGCGAAAATTTCACAGCATGGAATTGGCGCCCGGCGTTTGCCCGGCGAGCATCACGATGTATTTTGCAGTGGCGTGCTATGGCTGATTAGCGTGGTGCTGATAGTGCGGTTGTCACCATGAATGACATCAAACATGCGCACTGGAAAATGCTGTGTTGGCCGGTCGGCGAAATAATGCTCCAGCGTGCTTTTCACGACCGGAAAGGCGATTTCGCTCCAGGGGATTTCATCTTCGCGAAACAAGGCAACATCCTCGGACTCGATACCGGCGCTGAAGTCGAGGTTTGCCAATTCAGCGCGAAAGAATAAATACATTTGATTAATGTTGGGCAGGTTGAACAGTGTGTATAGAGAATCGTTCGCTACCCGAATCGAGGCCCCGGCTTCCTCGCGTGTTTCTCTGATTGCACCTTCAAGGCTTGATTCCCCATTCTCCATGAACCCGGCAGGCAGTGTCCATTTTCCCGACCTGGGCTCGATGGCGCGTTTGCAGAGCAGCACTTTGTCCTCGTAGATCGGGAGTGTGCCAACGACGTTCTTGGGGTTTTGGTAGAAGATGGTTTCACAGGCGACGCAGACATGGCGAGGTTTGTCGTCGCCCTCGGGTATATGCACGGTAATAGCGGCAGCGCAGTGATGACAGAACTTCATAGCGTGGTTTTCGGTTACTGTGCGACCGAATGGTCGCACGGCAGGCTAGTGTACTGTCTTCAGTTGCAGATGTGAAAAGTCGTGGCGCGGATCAGATGCGATTGATTTCGCAATGCAGTCGGAAGCGCTTGGAGGTCATGTAGGCTTCAATGTCTCGTAACCGTGTCTCAAGCTGGCTATACAGATGAGTGCACTCGTCTCGGCTGTAAGCGCGAGAGCTGTGAGAGCTGCGAGAGTCGTGTGCGTTGGGCTCAGCGAATTCTGCCGAAGCCTGCGCGGCCTCGCCTGTATCTATGACTTCTTCTTCGTTCACATAGCCTTTGCGTACCCTGCTGCGGGCTTTTCTGCGTGCCATGCGGGCCGCGTGGCGTTTGCGTTTGTCAGCTCTGCGGGCCTCTTTGCGGTGTCGGCGATCAAGACGGTCTGCATCGGTCAGGAACGGGTCGCGGTCAAAAACGATCCAGCAAATAATGTAGCCCCAAAATGTAAAAGGGCCGAAAACAAACAGCGAAATAAAGGTAAGCAGTCTAACGACAAATGTGCTGACTTCCAGGTAATCGGCGATGCCCGAACAGACACCTGCTATTCGCTTATTGCGCTCATTGCGATAAATAGGCTTGCGGTAGTCCAACTGGCGAAAATGTTCTGCTGTTTCGGAATCGCGAACATAGTCACGCATTTTTTCCGGGGTCAGGTCTTTTTCCATGACATAGTATGTAATGAAGTAGCCAAGTGCCAATGGCGGCCAGGCCAACACACAAATTACGAAAACGACTCGTACCAGTGCAGCAGGGATTTCCAGTTGATCGGCAATGCCAGCGCAAACACCCAGCCACATTTTATTGTCGCGATCTGTGTACATTCTATTTGCCTCCAGGCTCGTTCTGTTCGCGCCAGTCAGGTACTTCGGCGTCCAGAATAGACTCGAGGATATCGATGCGATCGCGCATGGATTCAGCCATGCTGCCCAACTCGCTCAGCTGATAATGGCTTTCCGGTTCGCTATGTTTGCGACGGCGATCTTTGCGCAGAATGATTATCCAGAATGTGACGGTACCCAGTACCAATGCCACAAGAGAGATAATGAACTCAAATAGACCCATGATAAAAACCTAATGATCGAAGTTAAGCGGATTAGCCTTTGTTAAGTTTACTCTTGAGCGCTTCCAATTCTTTATCGATGGACTCTTGCTTTTCCAGCTCATCAAACTCGCTTTGCAGGTTGCTCTGTTCGATGTGAGCGCTATCCATCTGGCCTTCCATCAGGTCGATCTTCTTTTCGTAATACTCAAATTTGTCCATGGCATTGTCAATAGCATAGCTATTCAGGTGGCGATTGACGTGTAGCCGAGACTCGGTAGCCTTGCTGCGCATCACAATTGTCTTTTGGCGCGCACGAGCATCATTCAGTTTAGCCTGGAGTTGTTCGATTTCGACACTGAGCTTGTCCAGAGTCTCGTCGAGTTTCAACATGTCCTTCTCAGTGATTTCGATACTGGCGTTGATATTGGATTTTTCCATGAGGGCGGCTTTCGCCAGATCTTCACGGCCTTTCGACAATGCCAGTTCAGCTTTGCCTTCCCAGTCACTCGCCTGTTTTTTCAATTGATCCAGACGGCGATTCAAGGTCTTCTTTTCAGCAATTACCTTGGCTGTGCCGCTGCGCACTTCGACCAGGGTCTCTTCCATTTCCTGAATGACCATGCGAATCAGCTTCTCAGGATTCTCGGCTTTGTCGAGCAGGGCGCTGATATTGGAATTGATGATGTCAGACATTCGCGAAAATATACTCATTACTCTTACCTCAAAGTCTCTCGGAGTATCCACCCACATCGGGTGACTTGATTATGTTTTTGCAGAGTCTGTGCCAACTTCACAGTCTATGTAACACACTGATAAATAACATATTAAAATTTTCCGGGTTTGATAGCGCGACAGCTCATGGCCAAATAACGCAACAAGTGGTAATTTTCACTACACGATGGCCGGGGTAGTGGAAGGGGAGTTCACAACATGGAACGTATGAGCAAGAGCGGGTCTGCACCGCGTATGCTGGGCGAATCCGCCAGCTTTCTGGAAATGCAGGAACATATCTCCGCAGTGGCACCGCTTAACAAGCCGGTACTCATTGTCGGTGAGCGTGGTACGGGCAAGGAGCTCGTTGCTGCGCGCTTGCACTATCTGTCGCGCCGTTGGGATCAAAACTTCCTGAAGATAAATTGTGCGGCGATGTCAGAAACCCTGCTCGAAGCTCAGCTTTTTGGCCATGAAGCGGGTGCCTATACGGGCGCTACCAAGCAGCGCATGGGTTATTTTGAACGCGCTGACGGCGGCACGCTGTTTCTTGATGAGCTGGCCAATACCGACCTTTCGGTTCAGGAAAAGATTCTGCGCGTCATCGAATACGGTGAATTCGAGCGCCTGGGTGGCAATGAGACCTTGTCGGTGGATGTCCGCATTATTGCTGCTACTAATGAAGACTTGCCTGAGTTGGCACGAGCTGGAAAATTTCGCGAGGACCTGCTGGATAGATTGGCCTTTGACGTAATTACGCTGCCACCACTGCGTGAACGCGCCGAAGATATTTTGATATTGGCCGAGCATTTTGCAGTAGGTATGGTCAAAGAGCTGGGTGGCGAATACTTCGCTGGCTTTTCAGCCAAGATCGAAAAGCACCTCGGTCATTACCCGTGGCCGGGTAATATTCGGGAATTAAAGAACGTGGTGGAGCGAGCTGTCTACCAGCACGGAGACAGCGTCATCGGCAATCTGGTTTTCAACCCATTTGATTCGCCGTTTCGTCCAGTGCCGGGCAGGGATTCGCTCTCTGCGGGAATTGATGACGCTGGCAATGAAGGTGTGCCCGATTTGTCTGTTTTAGAAACATTCGATTTTAAATCCGAAGTCCAGAATATCGAAATCAAACTGCTCAAGCAGGCGCTGGAAAAAAATCAGTTTAACCAAAAGAAGGCTGCCGATTTTTTGAACCTGAGCTATCACCAGCTGCGCGGTTATTTGCGCAAGTATGATTTGCTTGGCTAACAATCTGCTGGTTTATCAAACAATGCGAATAATCAAAAAAGGAGGCTTAGCCTCCTTTTTTGTATTCAATTCGCCCCTAAAGGCTGTTTCAGGCTTAGTCTTGCATGGCCTCGTAAACTACACGCTGCGCGACATTATTGTTAAACGGTGAACGTGGGCCGCCGCGCTTTTGTTCCATGTAAATCATGTAAAAGTCATTCTCCCGGTCGACCACAAAAATGGTGCCGCCAATGCCGCGCCAACCAAAGTTGTGTGGCCCGTCCGGGTCATCGGTTGTGGGCTGTAGATGAAAGCCCAGCCCCCAGTCGCCAGTTTCCCCGTAAAAGAAATACTCCCGCGAAACATCGTCACCGATTTTCTTTTCCAGCATAGTATCCAGAGTTGCTTCTGCAATAATTCGTTCGCCACGATAGACACCACCGTTGAGAAGCATTTCGGCAAAGCGCACATAATCCTCGGTGGTAGAGTTCAAGCCACCACCGCCAGAGAGCATTCGGCGAGGAATGGTATTGTCAGTCATGTCGCCATGAATTGGTTCGGCAATACGGTTGGCTTTGCTTTTGGGGACCCAGAAAGAAGTCTCTTCCATACCCAGGGGCGAGAAGATTCTCTCAGCGAGCAACACATCCAATGTTTGCCCGGCAGCAACTTCCAGTACAGCGCCAAGGACATCTGTCGAGTGGCCGTAGTGCCAGGCGGTTCCCGGTTCAAAATAAACCGGCAGTGCGCCGATGCGGCTGGCAAATTCCTGGGCAAGCATGTCACCAGAAAGTTCGCTGTTATACAGTTGGCCCAGTTCACTGTCCGGCGAGAAAATATATTGAATAAGCCCAGACTCATGACTCAGCAAGTCTGCCACAGTAATCGAATTCATCGCCGCGCGCCGCTGACCGGTATCACTATCAATCACCTGGAGATCGGCAAAGGCCGGAATGTAGTCTTCAATCGGGTCGTTCAATGCCAATAGGCCATCTTCAACCAGAGTCATGGCAGCAACGCTGACCACAGGTTTGGTCATCGAGTAGATACGAAAAATAGTGTCCTTGTTCACCGGGTCTTGAGTGCCTTCGGCGCGATAGCCAACGCTTTCCAATACGCCAACGCCCTCGCTGTTACCGACTAAAAGCAATGCGCCGGGCAAGAAGCCGCCATCAATGGCAGCTTGCATCTGCATTTTGATGGCGTCTATTTCCGTCTGATCAATGCCGAAATTTGTTGAATGAATACGATTGATCGAGCTGAGATTGCTGGCTTCACTCGATGTCGACTGATCATTCGTTGCAGTGCAACTGAGCAACAGGCTCAGAGACAGAATAGAGACTATTTTCAGGAAGTTTGTTGTTGTCATTAGTGCTTCTCCTAGAATGCCTGACCGGCTTGCAGGTTTTATTGGCTGACCATGGCTCTCAAGCGCAGAGGTGGCGTATAGCTGAGCAGGGGCAAGCAAAGTGTCAAGCAAAATCCCGTAGCAGTGATTCGGTGATTTCCTTGGCTAACGTGTCAGTGCTGTATTGGTAGTTCATGTGCTCGCTGCGAATAATCCAGTCAGCACCAGCTTTGGCTGCAGCGATAGCCTCATCACTGAATTCGAAACGTAAGAAATGTACCGATGACGTTTTATCATCTGTCGAGCGCGGCAAGTCTTCGTTGGCAATGGGGAACACCGGATCATGATCGCCGATCTGTATTGAAATCAATTCTTCGATACCGATCAGTTGGCCCAGACGTTCGCGGCGTTCTACTTCGTCAGGGTATTCGAGCATGAAGGTGACTTTCAGATTTTTACCGTCAGGAATTAGCGGGTTGTAGGCTTCCAGTTCGCCTTTCAGATCTTCCTTGGCAGTTATTTTTTCTGCCCGGATCAATTCAAGCACCTGATAGCGCATGACCATATAGTCTTCGAAATGCAGCATGGCATTGGGCCCCAGCGCGACGCGTCGGGTTTTCTTGTGGTCCATGATAGCGGTGCGAATTGCCGGGCGCTGTGCCTCATAGGCTTCGATGGAAAGCAGGTCTGAAAGTGAAATCTTTTTCATAGCTGGCTTTACCTCATTAGTTGATGTCATTGCATGTCCTCCTTCAGATGCCGTAAGCCATTCGTAACATGTCGATTGGGTGTACGGTGGGCTGCTCGGAGTTGAGATTATTCTCGATGTGTTTGCCGGCTACTGGGCAATCGCTGCCATACATATCTGGTTTGGCTTGTTCAATGGCGCGAACAATAGGGCGGGCAATCTTGTTGGCAAACTCCAGTGTTTCTTTCTTGACGCCATAGGTGCCGTCGTGACCTGAGCAGCGTTCGATGTTTTTTACGTTGGTGTCTGGAATCAACTCGAGAATCTGGCGTGTCTTCGGGCCGATATTCTGTACGCGCTGATGGCACGCGACATGGTAGCTGACAGCACCGAGGTTGGTGGTGAAGTCGGTATTCAGTTTGCCGTCCTTGTGCAGTTTAACCAGGTATTCAAACGGGTCATTGAAAGCGGCGGCAACGGTTTTGACTTGATCGTCGTCCGGAAACATCAGGGGCAGTTCCTGTTTGAACATCAGCACACAGGAAGGCACTGCTGCCATTAATGCATACCCTTGCTGGACCAGATCATAAAGTATGGGAATGTTCTCGTTCTTCAGGCGAGTCACGGTATCCAGATCGCCCAGTTCCAGTTTTGGCATGCCGCAACAATGTTCTCTGGCCGGCAATGCGACTTCGATATTGTTGTGTTGCAACACCTTGATGACGCTGTCGGCCACATTAGGTTCGTTGTAATTGCAGTAGCAGGTAGTAAACAGTGCCACTTTGCCCGCTCTCGAGGCCGCTGACTGGGTGCCGCTGTCAGTTTTGGCGGGGTCATAGATTAGTGGAGCTTGCTGTTTACGGGCCGGCTGACGAGCATACTCGGGTAATTTGGCCTTGCTGTGGATGCCCAGCGTACTTTCCAGAACACCGCGAATGGCGCCATTTTTATTGCCACCATTGACCAGGGAATTGATAACGGGTTTGGACGCCAGTTTGCCAACCATATCGGTACTGGTAATCAGATTGTCGCGCAAGCTGGTTTGGCCCTTCTTGAATTTGATGGCTTTGGCGCGCAGCATTAAATGTGGAAAGTCTACATTCCATTCATGGGGAGGTACGTAGGGGCATTTGCTGAGGTAGCACAGATCGCACAAGTAGCATTGGTCGACTACCTTGGTGTAGTCAGCTACATCGACGCCATCGACTTCGAACGTGTCGCTTTCATCGACCAGGTCGAAGAGAGTAGGGAAGGCATTGCACAGGCTGACGCAGCGTCTGCAGCCATGACAGATGTCGTAAACCCGTTCCAGCTCTTTGTTTAAAAGTGCTTCATCCCAGAACTCGGGGTCGTTTTGCTTGAGGGGGTGTCGGGTTGGCGCATCAAGCCCGCCTTCTCTGCCTTGCTCTGCCATGGTGAGCCTCTTTTTACCAATGCGCACTCGATACGAAATGGAAGTGAGTAAGCGCTGCGCAGACCCAGCAATTTGCTTGTCCGGGCCGCAAACGAAACCTGCCGCCCGAAGGCGGCAGGTGAAAAACGCGTGCCGGAGTTAGTCGTCCAGCGCGTCCAGGGCTTTTTGGAAGCGATTGGCATGTGAGCGCTCGGCTTTGGCCAATGTTTCCATCCAGTCGGCAATTTCGTCGAAACCCTCGTCACGGGCGTCTTTAGCCATGCCTGGGTACATATCAGTGTACTCGTGAGTCTCGCCAGCAACCGCTGATTTCAGGTTATCGGCAGTGCCGCCAATTGGCATACCGGTAGCCGGATCACCGACTTCTTCGAGGTATTCCAGATGGCCGTGGGCATGACCTGTCTCACCTTCAGCCGTGGAGCGGAACAGCGCTGACACATCGTTGTAACCTTCAACGTCCGCCTTTTGGGCGAAATAAAGATAGCGGCGGTTTGCCTGTGATTCTCCGGCAAAAGCGGCCTTCAGGTTTTCTTCAGTCTTGGATCCTTTGAGCGACATAGTGAATCTCCTGTCGATTTCTTGTGGTGAACGCGAAAGTTAGCGCTTGGAACTTAGATAGATGGTTTACAGCAATTCTAACCCTTACTTTACGGATTGGCATCATTGATTGCCAATAGGTATTTTTAATGTCTTGATCGCTTTTTTCGATTATATTCTACCTTATGATACCGTCGATAAAACAGCTCAAATACCTCTGCGCCGTCGCTGAGCACAAGCATTTCAGCAAGGCTGCTGAGGCCTGTCATGTCACACAATCTACTCTTAGCGCGGCAATTCAAGAGCTTGAATCGCAGTTGGGGATTATTATCTTCGAGCGCAATAAAAAGAGCGTGCTGATTACCCCGCTGGGCGAGCGCTTGCTGCATCAGGCACGAATCATTCTTGGGGATGTCGAGGACTTTGTCAGTTTGGCAAAATCCCATGATGAGGCGTTGGCTGGTGAGTTGCGTCTTGGCGTGATACCAACTATCGGACCGTTTCTATTGCCGCGCATGCTCGGTGAGCTGCGTAAGCAATATCTCAAGTTGAAACTCTTTCTGAAAGAAGACCTGAGCTCGCATTTGGTTCAGCAGCTGCAGCAGGGTGATCTTGATCTCATTATTCTGGCATTCCCTTACCACATGCCAGACATGGAGACGGTCACCTTGTTCAAGGATGAATTTTTGCTGTGTTTACCGCCGGGCCATGCGCTGGAAGGCAGTAAGCAGGTTCGCCAGCAGCAGCTTCGTGGTGAGCAGCTATTGCTCCTCGAAGAAGGCCATTGTTTGCGCGACCATGCGCTTGAGGCGTGCAAATTGGAAAGTGCCGATACCGATCTGGTCTATCAAGGCACCAGCTTGCACACCCTGGTGCAAATGGTGGCTAATGGTCTGGGAGTGACTTTGTTGCCGGCCATGTCTGTGCAAGCCGACGTGCTGGGTGAGACACATTTGATGCTCAAGCATTTCAACAACGAAAACGTGTCCAGAGAAATTGGCATGGCGTGGCGTAAATCTGACCCGCGTAAAGAGGATTACCGGCTGCTCGCGGAGTTTATTCGCCAACACGCCAAGCTGGCCCGGCCTATTCCATAAGCGAGTTAACCGCAAGTTGTAGTGCTGGAACTACCTCTTCTTCAAACCAGCTATTGCGTCTAAGCCAAAGTTGATTGCGTGGCGAGGGGTGTGGCAATACAAAAACTTCAGGAGCAAATTCGCGCCAGTGGGATACTCTCTCGGTGAGGGTTTTATAGTGGCCTGGTAAATAATAGTTCTGCGCATATTGGCCTATTAATAATGTGCAGCGAATATCCGGTAGCTTTCGTTTGAGTGACTCGTGCCACAAGGGTGCACATTCCGGGCGAGGGGGCAGGTCGCCCGACTTGCCTTTGCCAGGGTAGCAAAACCCCATAGGCATTATGGCGACTTTGTCGATATCGTAGAACGTCGCTTCATCGAGGCCCAGCCATTGACGCAGGCGTTTGCCACTGGCGTCGTTCCACGGAACACCGGTAGCGTGGACTTTTGTACCCGGAGCCTGACCGATTATCAATAATCGTGCTGCTGAGCCGAGCCGTACCACCGGATTGGGCTCCGGAATCCAATGCTCACAAACACGGCATGCGCGCACTTCTTGCAACACCGACTGTAGTTGAGATGCTAGACTGCGACTCATAAATACCAGTATAGACTGAAGTCGGATCTTCTCGGAAGCGGATGGGTCCAGTCTTTATTGCGCTTAGCTCGATATGGAAAAGAGCAGCATGGTTAAGAAGAGCAGGAAGGGCAATAGAGAGGGTCATTGGAAGGTTAACAAGAAGCCCAAAAGTAAGCCTGATAGGAAGTTTTAATAAACCAGTGGAACAAAAAAGTCGTTGATGAACATTTACGCGGTCTCTGACTTGCATGTGGATTATCCGGAAAACCGGCAGTGGGTAGCACGCCTGGCCGAGTCCTGTCATCGTGATGATGTGTTAATCGTCGCGGGGGATGTCAGTGACCAAACCGGCTTGCTTGAGGAAACACTGCGTACCCTGAAGTCCGGATTCAAGCACGTGTGTTTTGTGCCGGGTAACCACGATCTGTGGACTTGTGATGAGTATGACTGCTCACTGCAAAAATTCGAAGCGCTGCAGACGCTTTGCCAAAGACTCGGCGTGGAGACTGGCGTGCTGCACCTGGATTCAGTGTCCATTATCCCGTTGCATAGCTGGTATGATTTCAGTTTTGGTGAACCGGATCGCTATTTGCGCCGCGCATGGCGGGATTTTCGCGCCTGCCACTGGCCCGCGCCACTGCATGATGAGGCTGAACTCACCAAGTATTTTCTGGCTTTGAATGAAGCACATTTACAGCTCAGTAATGACACAGTAATCAGTTTTTCACACTTTCTGCCGCATCTGGATGTTATGCCCGCGCAGATTCCCGAGCATCGCCGCAAGGTCTACCCCGTGCTTGGTAGCCACAAGCTTGGCGAACAATTGCGCAGACTGCAGCCAGATATTCATGTCTATGGCCATAGTCATGTCAATCGGGACATTGAACTGGATGATATTCGCTTTATTAATAATGCCTTTGCCTATCCTGCAGAGCATCGTATAGCACGCAAGCAGTTGCACCTCGTTTATCAGGCCGCGGCAATAACTCAAAGCGAATCGAAAGAAGACAGTCAATGAACACAATGCCACAAGTCAGCAATGAGACATTGCATCTGCCCGAAGGCGAGATCCATTTGTGGAGTGCCAACGTGCAAGATTTTGCTGTGGCTGAATTGATAGTGATCGCGCAGGAATGGCTCAGCGAGCGAGAGTTGGCACGCTATCAATGTTTGCAAGTGGCGGCGCAACGGCACCGCTTTTTGCTGGGTCGATGGCTGCTGCGGCAAACCTTGTCAAGATATCTGGGTAGTGAGCCAGCGCAATGGCAATTTGTCGAGAATGAGTACGGCAAACCAGCGCTGGCGAGCGCCAATGCGCAGTTACAATTCAACCTGACACACTCGGGTGACTTTATTGTCTTGGTGTTAGCAACGAACCACGAGCTAGGTGTGGATATTGAATACAGTCATCGTGAACGACGTTTTCAAGCGCTGGGTGAGCGCCATTTTTCTGCGACCGAAGTGGCCGCACTACAACGCTGTGCCGCTTCTTCTGATAGTTCATTGCAGCAGCATTATTTTTACCAGCTCTGGACGCTCAAAGAAGCTTGTCTCAAGGCGGTGGGGAGTGGTCTGGTGTTGCCATTGGATGGTTTTAGTTTTGATTTGTCGCAGCCGAAAAATTTGCACATGGATGTTAATGCGTCGGTGCAGACATCGGCCAAGAGTTCGGGGCATTGGCAGGTTTGGCAATTGGAATTTGCTGCGGATTACGAATTGGCTGTTGCGCTGCGCAGTCAAGAACGACTTACAACACAGCTAGCCAGTTGGCGCTGCAAGGATTTTCAAGCAATAGAAAAGTGCGATCTGTCGATACGTCGTCAACTCTAATGCGCATTAATCGGCAATGAGTTCGAGTGTGTTCGCGTCGGGCCACATACGCACAGTGCGGATGACGTTGTCTTTTATTTGCACGATCTCTGCATAGTAACCGCCGAGTTCGATACCCACGGAAGAATCTGGGATAGCCTGTAGAATTTCCATGAGCAAGCCGTTAATGGTTTTTGCGCCGGCAGTGTCCAGTTCCCAGCCCAGCGTGCGATTGATTTCGCGAATGCTTGTTGCACCATCAATCAAATAGCTGCCATCGTTTTGCGCATGGATGTCCTTGCTGTTCGCGGCCAGGTCGGTAGTAAATTCGCCAACAATTTCTTCAAGAATATCTTCCAGCGTCACGATGCCTTTGACCGCGCCGTACTCATCAACAATGAGCGCCATGCGCAATTTCTTCTTTTGGAAATTAAAAAGCTGTGTATGCAATGGCGTACTTTCATGGATGAAGTACGGGTCATTGGTTTCCTGAACCAGCATGGCCCGGTTTACGGTTTCCACCTTGACCAGCTTGCCGACACTGCGCATGTGCAGGATGCCAACGACATTGTCAATGTCCTGGCGAAAAACCGGCATTCGGGTATGTTGGCTGCCGGCAATCTGGTCGAGTATCTCGTCCATGTCATCTTCGATATCGATGCCGAGGACTTCATTGCGCGGCACCATGATGTCGCTGACCGTGGCTTTCTCCAGATCGAGAATGTTGAGCAGCATGCCGTGACGGCGTCGGGGAATCCGCTCGCTCGATTCATACACGACGGTGCGTAATTCTTCCTGAGACAATTGCTGCTGGTTGTCGTCCTCGCCAGGTTTAAAGCCAAGCAGGCGTACCAGTCCGTTGGAGACGATATTGACCATCCATACTACTGGATAGAGGATTTTCAATAACAGGATCAACAGGATGCTTGAAGGATAGGCTACTTTTTCCGGGTAGAGTGCAGCGATAGTTTTCGGAGTGACTTCAGCAAAGATCAGAACAACCAGTGTGAGGATGATTGCTGTTGCGATAGGGGCCGGGTCGCCTACTATGGCAATGGCGATAGACGTGGCAATAGACGCGGCAAGAAAGTTGACGAAGTTGTTGCCAATAAGAATGACGCCAATCAGCTTGTCGGGCTTTTCCAGCAGTCTGCTGGCCCGCATTGCGCCAGCATGTTTCTCTCTTTTGAGATGTTTGAGCCGGTAACGATTCAGGCTCATCATGCCTGTCTCCGAACTGGAGAAGTAGGCAGAGGCTAGTATCAGGGCTGCGAAGGAAACCAGCAGCATAGTTAATGAAGGGCTTTCGCTACCCATTTATAAAATCAACCTTTAGATTATTGTAACGGCGTGTAGATGCTCGGGCCTGAACGGCAATGCTTTTACCCGATAACGAGTTCAAGCGCGATTTTGGACCCATAGAAACCGACGATGAGCAAACCAAAGCCGGTAAGAGTGCCACGTATTGCTGTGCGTCCACGCCAACCTAATTGGTGTCTTCCCCACAGCATCACTGCGAAAACGAGCCAGGCAAGAACTGAGAAAAAGGACTTGTGAATAATACCGTCACGACCCCAGATGTCATCGATGAACACCACGCCGAAGACTATTCCCAAGCTTAGCAGGCATTGGCCTACCCACAGCAATTCAAACAGGAACACTTCCATATCCTCAAGCGGTGGGAACCTGCGCAGGAAACCGCCCGCATGACCGTGCTTGAGCTGTCTGTTTTGGTAAGCCAGAAAGCCTGCCTGCAAGGCGGCTATGGTCATAAAGCTGTAGGCGAGTATGGAAATCAGAATGTGACTGGCCAGACTCAGGCTGACCTGAGTTGGCGGCAAGTCGCTGGGAATGGTCAGCGACGCCACGATGGCAACAATGGCTAGCGGGAACAAGCCCAGAAACAGGTTTTCCAGTGGTTTGCGTAGACTGGAGATCAACACCAACAGGGAAATAGAGACAGCGATCAGCGTGCTAATCTCTGACAGGCCGAAATGGTAACCGTTGCTGGCCCGGATGACGCCGTATGCACTAATGGCGTGAGCTGCCACGGCCAAACAGCCAAATAAAAACACCTGGCGGCGGGATTCTCGCTTGCCAGTGAAATTAAGACCCTGGAATACGGCGCCGGCCAGATAAAACATGACGGCAAATAATCCAGAAATAACGGTAACTTGCATGTGTAAGTATGACTAGGTTGGGTATCGGGAAAGTGTCGCACAACCGGCTGGGTGGTTGAAGTCCTTTTTTAAGGGGGCTGGTAGCCGCTATAATGCCCTGTTCCACTCGCACCAAGTCCGGGATGTCAGATATCCCCCAGCAAATTGAGTTGTAAATCGTGTTTGATAATTTAACAGATCGACTGTCAGGTACCTTCCGGAAATTAACCGGCAAAGCCACTCTTACTGAGAACAATATCTCCGAAGCGCTGCGGGAGGTACGCCGTGCCTTGCTGGAAGCGGACGTCGCTTTGCCAGTGGTCAAGGATTTTATTGATCGGGTCAGCACGCGTGCGGTTGGTCAGGAAGTGTCCAAGAGCCTCAGCCCCGGCCAGGCTTTTATCAAGATCGTGCAGGCCGAACTCGAAGCGGTCATGGGCAAATCCAATGCCGAGCTGGACCTTAAGGCGGTCCCGCCAGCGATTATCCTCATGGCCGGTTTGCAGGGCGCGGGTAAGACAACAACCGTGGGCAAGCTCGCCAATTGGCTGAAGACTTCCCAGAAAAAGAAAGTCATGGTGGTCAGTGCCGACGTCTATCGTCCAGCAGCCATCCAGCAATTGCAGACTTTGGCCAGTGAAATCGATGTGCAGTTCTTTGCCAGTGACGCCAGCCAGTCGCCTACAGCCATTGCCGCTGCCGCAGTCAAGGAAGCAAAACGTCAGTTCGTTGACGTTCTGCTAGTGGATACCGCGGGTCGTTTGGCCATCGATCAGCAAATGATGGATGAGATTCGCGCGCTGCATCAGCAATTGAATCCGGTGGAAACCCTGTTCGTTGTCGATGCCATGACCGGTCAGGATGCGGCCAATACGGCAAAGGCATTCAATGATGCCTTGCCATTGACCGGTGTTGTACTGACCAAAGCGGACGGCGACGCCCGCGGTGGTGCGGCGCTGTCGGTGCGCCACATTACTGGCAAGCCGATCAAGTTTATCGGTATGGGCGAGAAGCCCGATGCCCTCGAGCCATTTTATCCCGAGCGAATTGCCTCGCGGATACTCGGCATGGGTGACGTGCTCTCTCTGATCGAGGAAGCCGAGAAAAAAGTCGACAAGCAACAAGCCGAGCGTCTGGCCAAGAAGATCAAGAAGGGCAAGGGTTTCGATCTGGAAGACTTCAAGGAACAGTTGCAGCAGATGAAAAACATGGGCGGCGTCAGCAGCATAATGGACAAAATGCCTGGTATGGGCGCATTACCACCTGGCGCAGCCAGTATGGTGGATGAGTCTCAGTTCCGCCGTATGGAAGCCATTATCAATTCCATGACCATGCGTGAGCGCGTCAACCCTGACGTGCTCAATGGTTCGCGCAAGCGCCGCATCACACAGGGTTCCGGCACCCAGATTCAGGATCTCAACCGACTGCTGAAGCAACACAAACAGATGCAGAAGGTGATGAAGAAGATGAAGGGTGGCAACATGGCCAACATGATGCGCGGTCTGGGTGGCATGCAAGGCGGCCCAGGCGGGGGAGGATTCCCCGGCGGTGGCAAATTCCCTCGTTTTTAACGAATTTTTACAGAGTCGGAATAATTGCGCGAAGGCTGGAAATCTGGGCTTTCTACGCTTCCAATGCTGGCTCATTTGACATAGAATACCCGCCTTTTTACCCGGGCCCCCTTAAAAGCCGTGCCTACTGCACCTAAGCCCGTGTAAATACTAGAGTTTTTTGACAGGAAATATTTATGGTCACGATTCGATTGTCTCGTGGTGGCGCCAAGAAGAAGCCGTTTTACCACATCACTGTTGCGGATAGCCGCACAGCCCGTGATGGCCGCTTTATTGAGCGTATCGGTTTTTTTAATCCAATGGCAAAAGGTCAGGAAGAGCGTTTGCGTCTTGATCTGGACCGCATGGATTACTGGCGCACCCAGGGTGCTCAACTGAGCCCACGCGTTTCCAAGCTGGCTAAAGTAGCCGTCGCAGCGCCTAGCACTGAGGCCTGATAACGGCCCTGACGGGTTGCCAATGAGCGACGACATGAGTGCAGTCACTGGCAGTGCCGACTCTACACTTGTGTTGGCGAAGATTGGCAAAACCCATGGTATCAAAGGCTGGGTGAGACTGATTTCCTTCACCAGCCCGGAAACCAACGTAGCTAACTACCGACATTTTCAGGGTGCCAGCAAGGGGCTGAAAAGCCAGAGTCTGGCTTTGGAAATGGATGACCACAAACTGCAAGGCAACGGATTAATAGCGCACTTCAAGGGCTATGATGATCCGGAAACCGCTCGCCAGCTTACTGGTGTGGAATTGGCCATCAACAGCGCAGAGCTGCCGACTCTACCAGAAGGTGAATACTACTGGTTTCAGCTGCAGGGCTTGCAAGTAGTGAATCCTCGCGGCGAATGCTTTGGAGAGGTGAAAGAATTGCTGGAAACCGGTGCCAATGACGTCATTGTCGTGGTCCCGAACCAGAACAGTATCGACGATCAGGAACGACTGATTCCCTTCTTGAAGGAGCGGGTGGTCCTGAAAGTAGATTTGGATAGCAAGCAAATTACAGTTGCTTGGGAAGCGGACTATTTGTCCTGAATTGACTGTCCTGAGCGGGCCGTCCTGAACAAGCTTCCACGACTGAGAAGCATGGGGATCCAATGCGCTTTGCAGTAGTCACCCTGTTTCCGGAAATGTTTGATGCCATCAGTAATTACGGCATCAGCAGCAGAGCCGTCAAACAAGGACTGGTAGACCTGCAGTGCTGGAACCCGCGTGACTACACGACGGACCGGCATCGCACCGTGGACGACAAGCCTTATGGCGGTGGTCCTGGCATGCTGATGAAGACCGAGCCGTTGGTTGCTGCCATTAATGCAGCACGCAGCGGAATTGCACAGGCAGATGCAGATTTAAAGACTGAGTCTGCTAAACCAACGCAACAGAATTTGGCCGACCCGGCCGGCAATGTAAGAAAAGAAGCGAGTGCGATGACTACGGTCTACCTCTCGCCACAGGGTAAGCCAGTAACACAGGCGTTACTGGAAGAGTTGGCGCAGCGGCCAGGACTTGTTCTGGTTTGTGGCCGGTATCAGGGTATCGATAACCGGGTGATTGCCAGCGAGATCGACATGGAATTGTCGCTGGGGGATTTCGTCATTAGTGGTGGCGAACTTGCGGCCATGGCCTTGATCGACGGCTTGATCCGTTTACAGCCCGGGGCATTGGGCGATGCGGGTTCGGCGCGAGAAGACAGTTTTAGTGATGGCTTGCTGCATTGCCCGGAATACACCAGGCCGGAATCAGTAGCGGGCCAGAAAGTGCCGGATGTACTTCTTAGTGGGGATCATCAGGCAATCAAGAGGTGGCGCAGCAAGCAGAGTCTTGGCGCAACCTGGTTGAAACGACCGGATTTATTGCAGGAAGAGGCTTTAAGCGAAGAGCAGCAACAATTGCTGGCGGAATTTAAAGCTGACCATGAATTACAGCAGGGCAGAGGCGACTGAAATCGCCAGAACCGATTTTCAGGAGTAGGAAAATGAGCAAGAACAAAATTATCGAGCAGATCGAAAATGCACAAATGCAAAAAGAACTGCCAGAATTTGGCCCAGGCGACACTGTCGTTGTTCAGGTCAAGATCAAAGAAGGCGATCGTGAGCGTTTGCAGGCTTTCGAGGGTGTTGTTATTGGCCGTCGCAATCGCGGCCTGAATTCCTCATTCACTGTGCGTAAGATCTCTCACGGTGTCGGCGTTGAACGTACTTTCCAGGCCTACAGCCCTCAGGTAGACAGCGTTCAGCTCAAGCGTCGCGGCGATGTTCGTCAGGCCAAGCTGTACTACTTGCGTGAACTGACTGGTCGTGCGGCTCGCATCACCGAGAAGCTGGACAAGAAGCCAACTGCCAATTAAGGCAGATTGTCCCGGCAGTATTGATCTGCAGGGAGCAGCTAGCGCTTAGCCGTTAGCAGTAAAAATAGTCAGCAAAATGACGCCAAACAGGACGAGAGGCTACGCAAGTAAGCCTCTCGTTTTTGTTTCTGGAGCAAGAAAGTGGCAACATTGAATAAACAGGCCAACTTTCCGGTCTATAATTGAGGCAAGCAACGCGCAAAGTACTGAACATGGACGGTATCGGCGGCTGACGCAAGCCACGATATTGGCAGGTTTACTTTTTAAGCCTTTGCACTGCCTGGCAGAACTCTAGATAGAAATTCTCATTCAAAACTCGTAATCAGAGGTAGTTGAAATGACATTGAAGCGATCCGGCAAGCATCTCACGGCTTGGCTGACTGTAGCTGTGCTGGCTGTGGCTGCCTGTGTTCAGGTTGTGGCACAGGAAAGCGTCGAGGAACGCGCACAGGCGGCAAACGTGCCTGTGGCTTTAATGCGCAAGATGATTCAGTCATTAGAGACAGCGTCTGGTGGTCAACTACAAGTCGTGAGCATCAAGGACACACCGCTGCCCGAGATTTACGAAGTTGAGCTCAGCACCGGTGAGTTACTGTACAGCGATGCATCCGGCGATTACCTGTTTGCCGGCGACATGTATCAAACCACTCAGGAAGGTCTGGTGAATCTAACCGCATCCACCCGCCAGGTGCAGACGCTGGAAAAGATTGCCGCTCTGGATGAGAGCGAGATGATCATTTTTGAACCGGAAGGTGAGCAGCGTGCAGAAATTACTGTTTTCACTGATGTCGATTGCACCTACTGCCGCAAATTGCACGGCGACTCAGAACAACTGAGTGAAATGGGCGTGCGTATTCGTTATCTGGCTTACCCGCGTGGTGGTGAGAATGCCGGTTCGTTTGACAAGATGATCTCGGTCTGGTGCTCGGAGGACCGGCAGCAACGCATGACCCAGGCCAAGCGCGGCCAGAACATTCCGTCGCGTGAGTGCGATACGCCAGTACTCAAGCATTATGCTCTGGGTAATGAGCTGGGCATTAGCGGTACCCCGGCAATCGTCTTCAACGACGGCAGGGTAATACCTGGCTATCTGGATGCCGCGACTTTGGCGTCAATGCTGGGTCTGAACTAAGCTTTCACCCAGGCCAATTCAAAACTGCACTGCCACGCCTGAAAGCTGGCAGTGCACCTCCAGATCGATGCCAGCGCTGCTGGCAATTCCCGCAAGTATCCCGAACTGAACCGAGCTGCGAATAAGCATGGTCAGCGCTGGGCTTATGAAGTCAATCCAGTATAATTCGCAGCTTCGAATCAGCATGTAATGAAAGGCGATCACTTGAATTCTCCAAAACCAGAAGTATTACGGGTAGGGATTTGTGGTCTCGGCACTGTGGGTGGCGGGACGCTTAATCTGCTTACTTCCAATCAGCAACTTATTGCCCGGCGCGTGGGCATGCCAATCGAAGTGGTGAATGTCGCCACGCGGACCCTCGATCCTGCCAAAGTGGCTGGTGTGGCGCGTTCGGGCACAGACCCGTTTGCGGTAGTCAAGGACCCGGAAGTCGACTTGATTGTGGAGACCATTGGTGGCTTCGACCCGGCATTTGAAGTGGTCAAGCAAGCTCTGGCCAACGGCAAGCATGTAGTCACCGCCAACAAGGCGCTGATTGCTGAGCATGGCAATGAGCTGTTTGCCGTAGCTGACGAGAATAATGTGTCGCTGGCTTATGAGAGTAGCGTGGCTGGTGGTATTCCAGTGATCAAGGCGCTCCGTGAAGGTCTGGCTGGTAACAAGATCGATTGGCTGGCCGGGATCATCAATGGTACGGGCAATTTTATACTCAGCGAAATGTCGGCCCACAAACGCCAATTTGCCGACGTACTGCAGCAAGCACAGGAAATGGGTTACGCCGAGGCCGATCCGACCTTTGATGTGGAAGGCATCGACGCCGCGCACAAACTCACCATCATGGGGTCCATCGCCTTTGGTATGCCACTGCGGTTTAGCAGCACCTATACCGAAGGGATCAGCAAGATCACGCCGGAAGATATCAGCTATGCCAAAGAGCTTGGCTATGTCATCAAGCATCTGGGCATCGCGCGTCGCACTGATGCGGGTATTGAAATGCGTGTGCACCCAACCCTGGTCAGCAAATCGCGTTTATTGGCCAAGATTAACGGCGTTGGTAACGCGGTCATGGTCTATGGCGATGCAGTCGGCTCAACGCTTTACAACGGTCCAGGGGCAGGCGCTGAGGCCACAGCCTCCGCTGTAGTGGCAGATATTATTGATCTGGCTCGTCATCAAATGGCGGGTGCGACCAAGCCGGTTTATCCGGGGCTTGGCTATCGTGAGCTGGATGACAATCTGCAAGTGATGAATATTGATGCGATAGAGTCGGAATACTATCTACGAATTCTGGCTGCGGATAAAGTGGGTGTCATGGCGAAGATATCCAATGTATTGCAGGATCACGGTATCGGTATCGATGCGGTAATCCAGAAAGAAGCAGAAAGTGAGAGCGTGCCCATTGTGATATTGACGCATCTGGCTATTGAGGCACAGATGAACAAGGCCATCGCTGCATTGGAGTCACTCAGTGACGTAACCGGTTCAATCATGCGAATTCGATTGGAGCCATTTCACGGTCAGAAAATCTGACTGTTAGATAGTGGGAAGTAACTAGTGGAATACATCAGCACACGCGGCGGTTGCCCGGAACAGAATTTTGAACAAGTCTTGCTCACTGGATTGGCGCCGGATGGTGGACTTTTTGTTCCAAAAGACTTGCCGAAATTCACAGTAGGGCATCTGCAGAAGTGGCAGTCCCTCAGCTATACGGAATTGGCTCTGGAGATCATCGAGCCATTTGTGGATGGTGCAATTCCCAGCAATGAGCTGAAAAAGATTCTCGATGAAAGTTACGCTGACTTCGCACATCCGGATATAGCGCCGCTGACAGAGATTGGCGAGCGTGAATACCTGTTAGAGTTGTTCCACGGTCCGACTCTGGCATTCAAGGATTTCGCTCTGCAAGTTTTGGGCAGGTTGCTCGACTATGTGCTTGAGCGACGCAAACAACGCGTCGTGATCATGGGGGCGACCTCAGGGGATACCGGCTCAGCCGCACTTGAAGGTTGTCGCCATTCTGATCATGTTGACATTTTTATACTGCATCCGCATCAGCGCGTCTCGGAAGTCCAACGCCGCCAGATGACTACCGTTCCCGGCGACAATGTCTTTAACCTGGCTATCGAAGGTAATTTCGATGACTGCCAGCGTTTGGTGAAAGCGGCGTTCGCTGATCAATCTTTTTTGCCAGAAGGTCGACAATTGGTGGCAGTGAATTCCATCAACTGGGCGCGCATCATGATGCAGATTGTTTACTATGTCTGGGCATCTTTGCGGCTTGGCGCACTGGAAAGCAAAGTTTCCTTTTCGGTGCCGACTGGCAATTTTGGCGATATCTACGCGGGGTATCTGGCCAAGCACATGGGGCTGCCAATTGATCGCCTGGTCGTCGCCACGAACAAGAACGATATCCTGCACCGGTTCATCGCTCACAATGAATATGCAGTGTCTGAGTTGAGTCCGACGTTCTCACCCAGCATGGATATACTGGTCTCCAGTAATTTCGAACGTTATCTGTTTGAGTTGTTTAACAGGGATGCGCGGCAACTGGGAGAATTTATGAATCGCTTTGGCAGTGAGACGCTCAGCGTAAGCGATGAACAGTATCGGCGCATCCGGGCCGAATTCGACAGCGCCAGCGTGGATGATGAGACTACCTGTCAGGTGATCGCCGAAGTATTTGCCGCTACCGGACAATTGCTTGACCCGCACACAGCTGTTGGTGTCAAAGCCGCACGCGAATGTCTTGCTGACAGTGCCAACCCCAAAGTCGTGCTGGCCACCGCCCATCCAGCCAAATTCAGCGCTGCGATTACAGCGGCGGGCCTGGATTCTCCAGCGTTACCAGCGCATCTGTCTGACCTGATGGAGAGGGAAGAGCGCGTCACAGTTTTGCCAGACGATCTGTCGGCGGTGACAGCCTACATGCAAGAACAACTCTGAGTGGCGATGTCCGTACAGGTTCAACGACGCACAAGTAATTCCAATTTAACGCTGCCCGATAGCGTGCCGCCTCTGTTGGCACGCATCTATCGGCAACGCAATCTGACTTCCCCCGAAGAACTCGACCTCGGCCTTGCCAATTTGCTCCCCCCGGACACGCTGCGGGGCATGCCCGAAGCCATCGCGCTGCTTTATGATTGCCTGCAACAGGATGGCTCGATTCTGGTTGTTGGTGACTTTGACGCCGACGGGGCGACCAGCTGTGCGTTGACCCTGACAGCTCTGCGGCAATTTGGCGCTTCCCGGGTTAATTACATCGTTCCGAACCGTTTTGAATACGGCTATGGTTTGACGCCGGAAATTGTAGAGTTGGCTCGTGGCTACGATCCGGCGTTACTTATTACCGTCGACAACGGTATCTCCAGCATTGATGGCGTGCAGGCCGCGCAAGCGGCGGGCATGAAAGTGTTGGTTACGGATCATCACCTTGCCGGGCGTGAATTACCGCCGGCCGAAGCCATCATCAATCCCAATCAACCAGAATGTAATTTTGCCAGTAAGAGTATTGCCGGCGTTGGCGTAATTTTTTACGTCATGATGGCACTGCGCAGTCATCTGCGGGAGCAAGGTTGGTTCGAACAACGGCAAATTGTCGAGCCGCGTCTGGCCGACCTGCTGGATCTGGTGGCACTGGGCACGGTAGCTGATGTCGTTGCGCTGGACCGCAATAACCGAATTCTGGTTGATGAAGGTCTGAAACGAATCCGGGCCGGGCGGACCCGGCCGGGTATTAATGCATTGCTTCAGGTTGCCAAGCGCGAAGCTGCGACCTTGTCGGCGTCGGATATGGGGTTCGCTATTGGCCCACGGCTGAACGCAGCCGGCCGTCTGGATGACATGTCCACAGGTATTGAATGTCTGCTATCCCAATTGCCCGGAGAGGCCTATCAATTGGCACTGCAATTGGATGGCATGAATCAGGACCGCAAACAGATTGAAGCGGATATGCGCGAGCAGGCTTTTGCCGCGCTTGGTGAATTGCAACTGGATGAGCAAACCATGCCAGCCGCGCTGAGTTTGTTCGATGCTCGTTGGCATCAGGGTGTGGTCGGTATTCTGGCTTCCCGCATCAAAGAGAAATTCCACCGTCCCGTCATTGCCTTTGCCGCCGTGAGTGAGGATGCCAACACTGACAATGCCGATCTTTCAATGCCCGGCATCGAATTGAAGGGGTCGGCCCGTTCGATCCCCGGATTCCATATTCGCGATGCGCTGGATACGGTTGCGACCGAGAACCCCGGCTTGATTCGCAAGTTTGGTGGCCATGCCATGGCGGCGGGGTTGAGTCTGGACAGTGACCGCTTCGACGATTTTTCAGCAGCGTTTGCTGAAGTCGCGGCGCGGCAATTACAGGCCGATCAACTACAGGCTTTGATTCTCAGCGACGGTGAAATCGCGGCCAGTGAACTGTCACTGGAAACCGCGCAGCTTTTACAAGCGGCCGGACCCTGGGGGCAGGCTTTTCCGGAGCCGATTTTCGATGGTCACTTCTTGCTGGTGAATCAGCGCACGGTCGGCGAAAAGCATTTGAAAATGGTTCTCAGCCCACCAGATTCACCACAGCTTGCACTGGATGCAATCGCTTTTTTTGTCGATGCCGAAGACTGGCCGCCGCAGACCGCACAGCGGATTCAGCTTGCCTACCGGCTGGATATCAATGAATTTCGCGGTCGGGTCACATTGCAATTGATGGTCGAGCACATTCTCGGCTGGGAGTAGCTGTGACAATTTGTCGCTTCCGTCATGCACGAATTCCGCTAAATTCAGGTCTAGTAGGCAAGAATCCGCAACACCGCGAAAGCGCTGGCAGCCGTCAAACCTGCAGTTAGAGTGAGTCAGGCCGACAGTTACCGGTGAAAACGCGATGATTGGTACGGTTTTACGTCTCTAAACCCCCGCTGAGACAGGTAAAATAAGGGGATACTCCGGGAATCTTATTAATGTCAGCCTTTTTACGTAACAGCCTGTATTTGCTTGTTTTGCTTCTGCCAGCACTGGCGTCAGCGCAACTGCATGAAACCGATCAAATTCAGGTCGAATTAGTCTCTGAAACCCGCAATGTCGTGCCGGGGGAGACCACGTGGCTGGCAATCAGGCTCGACCCTATTGAGCACTGGCATACCTATTGGAAATTTGGTGGCGATAGTGGGGAAGCCACTGAGACCCGTGACTGGACACTGCCGGAAGGCGTGACTGTCGGCGACATCGTCTGGCCGATTCCGGAATGGACACCGTTTCTGGGCAGTTCGCTGGTCACGTTTACCTATGAGCGCGAAGTCTTGCTGCCATTCCCGGTGACCGTACCAGCGGATTTTGATCAGGAACAACTGAACCTGAGTACCACGATTGCCTGGCAGGTTTGTGAAGAGATCTGTATTCCTGGTGAGGCACAATTTGCCTTGTCATTGCCAGTGGGAGACAAGCTCTCAATCGACCCGCAATGGCAGCCACTGTTTGCCGAAACCCGCGCCCGTACACCTTTGCCCATTGATGAACATGATCTGGTCGCCGAGTTCAATGATCACGACGGCAAGATCAATGTCATGGTGCAGGGCAGCGAGGCCCAATTCGCCGCTATCGATGAAGCCTGGTTTTTCCCGACCCAAAGCCGTGTGATGACTTATGCCCCTTATCGGGATGTCATGATTGATGGCGATCGACTGCAGATCAGTACTGAACAACATCGCCGCTACGATGGCGTGGCCGAGCTGAACGGTCTGCTGTCGTTTATCGATGACGATGGCAACTGGCACGGTTACGACATCCAGCCGCAAGCGAGCAATGTAGCCTGGGACAACAGCATCGAAGTCGAACTGCTTGCCGAGACCACCAGCATAGTTCCCGGTGAGACAACGTGGCTGGGCTTGCGCCTCGATCCGGCAGAGCACTGGCATACGTATTGGAAAATGGGCGGCGACAGCGGTGAGCCAACCAGCGTCAATGAGTGGCAAGCACCAGAAGGTACGCAGATAGGCGAGCTGCAATTTCCTGCGCCACATTGGCTACCGTTTTACGAAACCGATCTGGTTAATTTTGGCTATGAGAAAGTAGTGACTCACCTCGTACCAGTAACGATTCCGGCCGATTACAGTGAAGATAGCGTGACGCTGAGTACGCTGGCCTACTGGAACGTTTGCGATCAGATTTGTATTCCCGGTGAGCAGCGCTTGAGTATTACTCTGCCAGTTGCCGATGTGGCTGAACTCGATGCCGCGAACCAGTCTCTGTTTGCTGAGTCTCGCAGTCAGATGCCCGAGACCGAACATAATATTCAGTCATTGATTGCGGTAGCAGGTGAACGCGTCAGCCTTGGTTTTGAATCAGCCGATCCGGTTTTTGCTGATTTCACTGATGCGTATTTTTTCCCCGAACAGCGCCGTGTGATCAAACCCGGTCCGCTGCGCGATGTCAGTATTCAGCCTTCACTGTTGCAGATTACGCATCAGCAACCGCGCCGCATGCTCGAAGACTTGTCTTCAGTCTATGGTGTGCTGGTATTGGAAGACGAGTCCGGCAATCGCTCGGCCTATGATTTCGTCAATCCTGCAACGAATGCCAACTCAACGACGATTATGCCTTTGGCGCCTGCTGTCAATGAAGGCTCGGCGCCGGGTGGCACACTTATGGTATCGCTGTTGTTTGCGTTTCTCGGCGGCATTATTCTTAATTTGATGCCTTGTGTTTTCCCGGTGCTGTCATTGAAGGCACTCAGTTTCACGAAAAACTCGGGCCTGGCGGCCAGCAAGCAGCGCATGGATGGTCTGGTGTATACCGCTGGTGTTGTTAGTGCTTTTGTCGTGCTGGCCTCAATACTGGTCGCCTTGCGCGCAGGCGGGGAAGCAGTGGGCTGGGCATTCCAGTTTCAGCAACCCTGGTTCCTGGCGTTTATTGTCTATCTGTTTTTCCTGATGGGGTTAAGCCTGTCTGGTGTATTTGAAATCGGCACGTCGCTCATGGGTGCCGGTGGCAATTTAACAACCAAGGAAGGCTACAAGGGTTCCTATTTTACCGGTGTGCTCGCGACTATCGTGGCCACACCCTGCACGGCGCCATTCATGGGGCCGGCAATCGGTTACGCGCTGACCCAGTCCTGGCTGGTGTCCATGCTGGTCTTCGTTGCGTTGGGTCTGGGTATGGCGTTGCCGATATTGGCGTTGTCCTTCGTGCCTGGCCTGGGCAAGTTCCTGCCCAAGCCCGGCGCCTGGATGGTGACCTTCAAGCAAGTGATGGCCTTCCCGCTGTACGCCTCGGCCTTGTTCTTCCTGTGGGTGCTTGGCAATCAGGTCGGCATCATGGGCATGACGCTGACATTGGGTGTTTGTATGCTGATGGCATTCGCCGCCTGGATGTATCAACGCCGCTTTAACATGGGCCTGGTTCTGCGCAGTTTCAGTTATGGCACTGCAGCGGCGGTGTTGTTACTGGCGATCTTGTTGACCCAGTCACCGTTCATGCAAACGGTCATGACGGGTAATGCGGTAGCCGGGAGTGGCGATGGTGCTGATGCCAGTGCCGACTTCGAGCCATTCAGCAGTGCCCGGGTTGCCGAGTTGCGTGCCGAGGGGCGCCCGGTGTTTGTCAATATGACCGCGGCCTGGTGTATTACCTGTCTGGCGAACGAGCAGACAACACTGGGTACTGAGCGAGTGCGAACTGCACTGCGAGACAATGACATTACTTACATGAAGGGGGACTGGACCAACGAGGACCCGGAGATTACCGCGGTGCTGAATCAGTTCAATCGGCCCTCAGTGCCACTCTATATTCTGTATCCGGGTGACCCCGATGCGCAGCCGAGCTTACTGCCGCAAATACTGACCCCGGGAATCGTGACCGAGGCGTTTAATACGCTCTAGTAGTGCACTGGCTGCAGTATCAGCTGCAACCTCGGTCAATCTACTGGTGCGTATGTTGCGTAACAATAAAAAACACATCGAACTCGAGACCAACAGCGTGCATTTCAACAAAGCAGTATTGGCCCCAGCAAGAATTACCCAGGCAGCAGCTCAATACCCGGTGCTTAAACAGGCTCCCAAGCAGGGAGCATTACTGACCCTGTTATGGATGCTGGTGTTTGCAGCATCCTTGGGCGTTACTGCTAAGGCGCTGGGTCAAGAACAAGAGCGAGAGCGTCAGGTGCCGACTGCCAGCCTGACTGACTTCAGTGCCGCCCAGCGCGCCGCACAAGCACTCCCACGACTGCAAAGCCTGCTAATCAGCCAGCACGGTGAAGTGCTGTTTGAAGAGTACTTCGGCGACACTAACCCACGCCGTCCGGCGAACATGAAGTCAGCATCCAAGAGTGTTATTTCGGCGCTGGTTGGTCTGGCCATCGATCAGGGTTATATCGAATCGGTTGACGTACCCATCGCGACTTTCTTTCCGGAATACATCTCCCCTGAACGCAATGCCGATAAAACGGGTATTACGGTCGAGAATCTGCTCACCATGCAATCCGGACTGGAGACGACCAGCAATCGTAACTACGGGCGTTGGGTCTTGAGTAACAACTGGATCGAGTTTGCCATCGAGCAACCGTTAGTTGCCGAACCCGGCACGCGCATGCTCTACAGCACTGGCAGCACGCATCTGCTGTCAGCCATCATTACCCGTGCTACTGGCATGAGCACGAGGGATTTTGCCCAACAGGCGCTTACTCAGCCTCTGGGTTTCTCCATGTCCTATTGGTCGCAGGATCCGCAAGGCATCTACTTTGGTGGTAACGACATGGAATGGACGCCACAACAGATGTTGGCGTTTGGCGAGATGTATCTGAATAACGGCCGCGTCGGTCAGCAGCAAATCATTCCTGAGGCCTGGGTGGATGTGTCGCACCAGCCGCACGCGCGTTCACCGCGCGGGCAAGGGCGCTTCTATGGCTATGGCTGGTGGCTGCGTGATCTGGCTGGCTTGCAAGTACCTGTTGCCTGGGGTTATGGCGGGCAATTGATCTTTGTGGTGGAAGAATTTGCTATGGTGATTGTGGCCACGTCAGATAGCGAGCCAGGCCCGAGCCGCCGTGGCCATTTGGGTGATTTGTATGATCTGGTTGAAGAGCAGATTCTGAAGCCAGTAAGCCGGGCAGAGCGGGGCAGATTTTCTGGCGGCGAATAAGTGTGTTCGGTGGGCGACGGTTAGTGGTATTGAAATGGTAAGCTAACTCGCTATCTGGCAAGTCAGGTCAGCTGCTCAGATAGTATTCAATCTTCAGGCGGTTAATCTCGATCACATCATGATTTTCAAGCTTGATCGCGCGAGCACCGATTTCCTGGCCGTTAACGCGAGTCTTGGTGGCACCCATGCTGTTGTCGAGATTGACAATAAAGTGGCCATCGGGGCGCTTGTTGATTTGAACCAGTTCGGCACCGGACTTGCCCAGTTTGACCGAGGATTTGACCAGTGGGAGTTCTTTACCGGCACCCGAGCCGTTAAGGATTTGCAGTTTGGCGGTGTCGAGTTTGCTGTGTCCGGCTTCTGGCTCAAAGTCGATAGCATGAATGTCAGGGTTCGCTACGCTCTGGGCAGGCTCGGCTTTGCGACGAATGAGAACAGTCTTTTCAGCTTCCTGACCGACGCGGGCCGAATCGTTGATATAGCGTAGCTCGTGTTTGCCAATGGTGATGACATCGCCATTCTTCAGCGGGTGCTTGTTAATAGGCTGGCCATTAACGTAAGTGCCATTGGTGCTGTCCAGATCTTCTAAAAACGAGTCTTCAAAAATCGTCAGTAGCTTGGCGTGATGACCACTGACTGCCAGATTCTCGATGCAAATATCGTTGTCATCTTTGCGCCCGATAGTCATGACTTCCTTGTCGAGAGTGAACTCGCCAAGTTTGCTGGCATTGAAGCTGTATTCCAGTTTTCCCGGCATATGCGCCTCGTTTCTCATGCTACTTGTCCTGTTCGGTCATGCTGACTTGAATCAGGATGACAGAAATATTGTCTTTACCACCGTTGCGATTGGCCAGATCAACAAGATGTTGGGCAGTGCCCTCCAGTTCACAGTTGGCTTCAACGAGAACTTCCTGAATCAACCAGTCAGCGACCATATCCGAAAGCCCGTCAGAGCAGAGCAACAGAACGTCGCCGTCCATTAATTCCTTTTCTACTATGTCGACTTCAACTTGTGCCTTGGTGCCAAGGGCCCGGGTCACGATGTGACCAACACTGGCTGTCTTGGCTTCTTCTTCGCTGTAAAACCCTTTATCGATCAGGTCTTGAGCCAGGCTGTGGTCTTTGGTTACGCGCTGCAGCGCAGAGTCCCGGAACAGATACAAGCGAGAGTCACCGACATGGCCAGCCACCATACGATTACCCTCGATAATGGCAGCAACAACCGTGGTCCCCATGCCTCTGTGCTCTTCTGTCGTCTCAGAAGCCTGAAAAATAATATTGTTACTGTGGGAAATTGTATTTGACACGAACTCCAATAACTGAGAACCAGTTATCGATCTGGAATTTTCGCGTTTGGCCAGTACTCCCAGCTTTTCCAGGACAGATTCAACCGCCATATGGGAGGCAATCTCGCCGGATTGGTGACCACCCATCCCATCGGCCAATACCGCGATTCCAAGTTCCTGATTGTAGCCAATATGGTCTTCGTTATGCTGGCGACGGGTACCTGTGTCAGTACAGCCGGCTATTCTCACCTTGGTTAGATCCTCTGACATCGGTTTTCCCAAACAACCCCTGGAATTCATCGACCAGAACCGAATAGCTCTGGCTGATTTTCTCTTGCCCGTCAAACATGAAAAGGTACTGTGCAAAGACGAGTATCAACACAGCAAACAAAATATTCAACCGGCCTTTCTGCGGGCGGTTTCCCGCGGCCGCCATCACTGACGGATCATAACCTGTCGATTGTGGCTGAACCGTCGACGGAATAGCGGGTGGACGGGTTTTATCACGAAGGGGTTTGGCAGTAAACGTCTGAGGCTGTTTGCGCTCAAGGTGAGTCTGGAATATCTCAAGAGCACGCTCCAGACTTTGCTCATCGCGCTTCTCTGGCAGCGTAGAAAGCATGTTAGTGATCAAGTCTTGAATATCCAGAGGCATCTTGGCAAAGTCTTTGCGCAGGACAAAACCGGTCTGCTCACGGTGGCGCGGCAAAGCGCCGGTAAAGAGCTGATACAAGATTACACCGACCGAATAAATGTCAGAGGAGAAGGAGCGCTTTTCATCGGCCAGAGAGTAGTAACGGGCCATTTCCACATTGGAGGTATCATCCTGCAGATAGAAGTCAGTGACTTTGACCTTGCCGTCGTTGGTAAACAGGATGTTGGTCGGACGCAAATGGCCATGGATAATGCGATTGCGATGGGCGAATACCATGGCTTCGCAAATCTGGCTGGCGATTTCCAGAGTCTGCTGCCAGTTTAGCTGAAACGACAGCTTGTCATGCAGCGTACCGCCACTCATGTATTCCTGCACAAGCATGAAGAACTTGTCATTCTTGAAAGTGCCGAGTGTGCTGACGATGCTGGGGTGGGCCAATGTGGCGAGCATCTTGCTGGCTTCGTAACCGCTGGTCATCGCGAGTTTCTTTTTGATGATAAGCAGCGTGCCCTTCTGCTTTTGCTGATACAGGTAAACGCCACCGTATTTATCTTCGCGCAGCACATCCAGGAGCATGAAACGGGATTTGAAGCTGGTGATTCCGCTTTCCGCGCGTTTCTTTAGTTCCGTATTGATGTGAGCACCCTGTGCGGCTGCCAGGAGTCGGGTTTTGAGTTCCTCCGCAGAGGCCGGACGCTGCGCCGGGTCTGTATTCAGGCATTGCAGGATCAGTTCATTCAGTGTGCTATTCACTTCAGGGTTGAGCTGCGCCGGTTCAGGAAAGCGGCCGTTCGGCAAATGCCCGGTGAACAGGTTGTACATCACCACGCCAACTGAGTAGATATCGCTTTGCGCGGTGACGTTGTCAGACGATTCTTTTTGCTCCGGGGACATGTAGTTGTAAGTCCCCATAACCGTTCCGGTCGAGGTTCGGCCAATTTTTTGCTTTTGGTCTTCATAGAACTGGGCGATACCGAAATCAAGAATCTTGATAGCGCCTTCCTCATCGATGAGGATGTTGTCGGGCTTGATGTCACGGTGAATAACATTATTCTTGTGCGCGTAGGACAGCGCCTTGAGTACCTGTACGACGATCTCAATCTTCTCGCCATGATCCATTTGGCGCGTTTTGCTGGCAGTGCCAAGATCGATGCCCTCGATGAACTCCATGACGAAGTAGGGCATGTCGTCTTCGCTGATGCCCTTGTCGATGACATGAATGATATTGGCGTGGTTGAGGCGAGCGATGATGAACGACTCGCGCTCGAAGCGATGTCTGGCATCGGTGTCAGCGTTGAGGTCGTTGAGTAGAAGTTTGATAGCAACAGGTCGCTGCAGGGAATCCTGAATTCCCTTGTAAACTTGTGCCATTCCACCTTCGCCAATTTTGACGAAATTGGAATATCCTTGCAGTTGCAGTGTCATGAGCGGCCTTGGATAGCTGTTACGAATCAGTGATCAATTGACTCAGCCGATAGACTAATGAACGGGGCGCAAGGATAATGTGATAGTCTTCGCAAATGCTGGGCGGGAAGTATATCTACGTAAGCGTTGATTTTATTGAGAAAATTCGTACGAACAGCGTTCCGGATTGGCATTGAACAAGCTCAATGCATCTGACCTTTTTCCTGACTGCATACGGACAATATCAGAATCTGCGCAGTACAAAGCAAAAGCAAGAAGACCAAGTGGGATACGGCAGCAACAAGCGCCAAATGAAAAGGCAGTTAACGGCAGGCAAAGGCAGTCATTCGACAATCACCTGACATCGCGGGCACAAGCAAACAGCAATGAAAACTCTCAACTACACCGCTAGCGCCATTCTGGTTGTTCTGGTTTTCTATTTATTGATCGTCGGGGAAGCGTTGCTGCTGCCGTTGGTCATTGCAACTGCTCTTTGGTATTTGATCAACACGCTCGCGCGTGCATTCCATCAACTCAAGATTGGCGATTTCACCTTACCGATGCCGGTTTGTTTGCTAGCGTCAGTTCTCACATTTTGTTTCCTGATTTTCGCCTTGATTAACTTTCTCAGTGGCAGGGCGCCGGCAGTGCAGCGCGTTGCCCCCGTGTATCAGGCTAATCTGACGGAACGCCTGCAAAACCTGCCTTTTGTCGATTACTCGCAATTCGAAGGCCAGAATTTCATGCAGCTGGTGACAGACTTTATCGATATCCCGAGTTATGCGACCACAGTAGCCGCTTCGTTTGCCGGCATCCTCGCTAACGGCGGGCTGATTCTGATCTATATTGGCTTCCTGTTTTTGGAGCAGAAGCATTTCAGTGCCAAGATATCCGCGCTGGTCGCCAATAAGAATCAGGAGCGCGATATTCATCAGATCATCCAGCGCATCCGTGACGATATTCAAAAATACATCGGCATCAAGGTCTTTACCAGCGCGCTAACTGGCATCCTCAGTTATTCCTATTTACGTATTGTCGATGTGGATTTCGCCGGAGTCTGGGGGCTGTTGATATTCCTGTTGAACTTTATACCAACCGTTGGCTCTATTGTGGCAACCATCTTTCCAGCTATGATCGCGCTGGCACAATCTGACGGGTACACCCTGTTTCTGCTGGTGCTGATCGGCATCGGGGCCGTGCAGGTGTGCGTCGGCAATATTCTGGAACCTCGCCTTATGGGGTCGCGTTTCAATCTCAGTCCGCTGATCATCCTCCTGAATCTGGCCCTGTGGGGCTATATCTGGGGTATTCCGGGCATGTTTCTGTGTGTGCCATTCCTGATCATCATTACCATCATCCTTAGTTATTTCCCGCAAACCCGCCCGATTGCCATTATGCTGAGCAGCAACGGCAAGCTGGCAGTAGCGCGCGAGCATGCCCTGGATATCACTGTGTCGCCGAGCGAATCCACGCTACTTTCAGCAGACAGCGATCGTCAGGATTAGTCACACTAAATACCTGCAATTGACCCGCATTAAACGCTATAATCCGGTGCTTTTTTACACAGGCTGATGACGGGGCAATTCCCCGGTAAAACAGCAGCTTTCGACCCGATCACAAAGAGATCCAGATACGTTATGAAGAGCGCCGAAATACGACAGAAATTTCTCGATTTTTTTGCCGCCAGAGGCCATGAAATCGTTGCCAGCAGTTCGCTGGTGCCCGGCAATGACCCGACATTGCTGTTCACCAACGCCGGTATGGTGCAATTCAAGGATGTCTTTCTGGGCGATGAGAAGCGAGCCAGCAATCGGGCGACTTCCTCGCAGCGCTGTGTGCGCGCTGGCGGCAAGCACAATGATCTGGAAAATGTTGGCTACACGGCCCGGCACCATACCTTCTTCGAAATGCTGGGTAATTTCTCATTTGGTGATTATTCCAAGCGCGAGGCAATTCAATTTGCCTGGCAAGTGCTGACCGAGGAATTTGGTCTGCCGGCGGAGAAATTGTGGGTCACGGTCTTTCACGATGACGACGAAGCGGCCGCAATCTGGCTGGACGAGATGAAGATCGATCCAACCCGCTTCTCGCGTCTGGGTGAAAAAGACAATTTCTGGGCCATGGGAGATACCGGCCCTTGCGGACCCTGTTCAGAAATCTTTTATGACCACGGTGCCGATGTGCCGGGTGGACCGCCCGGTAGTCCGGATGAAGATGGCGACCGCTATATCGAAATCTGGAATCTGGTCTTTATGCAGTACGAAAAGTCTGCTGATGGCTCAATGAAGCCGCTGCCCAAGCCTTCGGTTGATACCGGAGCAGGGTTGGAGCGCTTGGCCGCAGTACTGCAGAACGTGCACAGCAATTATGAAATCGACCTGTTTCAGGCTTTGTTGAAAGATGTGGCCAAAGTAACGGGCCATTCTGATCTGGAAAATACGTCGCTACGCGTTATTGCCGACCATATCCGCTCCTGTAGCTTCCTGATAGTTGATGGCGTCATACCCTCCAATGAAGGTCGTGGTTATGTCCTGCGCCGTATTATCCGCCGCGCCGTACGCCATGGTTATCAACTGGGCGTTAAAGATATCTTCTTTTACAAGCTGGTTGCCTCGCTGGGCAAGGTAATGGGAGAAGCTTATCCGGAGCTGATCGAGAAACAGGAGTTTGTTGAAAAGATATTGCAGGAAGAAGAGAAACAGTTCGCTCGCACACTGGATAATGGAATGGCTATTCTTGAAAAGGCCATTGCGGATTTGTCTGGCGATACTATCCCCGGTGAGACAGTTTTCCGCTTGTATGACACCTATGGCTTCCCAGTCGATCTGACCGCTGATGTGGCGCGTGAGCATAACTTGCAGTTGGATATGGAAGGCTTTGAGAAAGCCATGAAGGTGCAGCGTGACCAGGCGCGTGCCGCCAGCCAGTTTTCGGCAATCGACAAGCTGGACCTGGATCCGGAGCAGAAGACTGACTTTGTTGGCTATGACAACCTGACTGGCCGCGGTTCTGTCGAAGCCATCTATTCGCTCGACAATACGGCGCAAGACTCGGTGTCTGAAGGTGATGAGGCGCTACTGGTGCTTAATGTCAGCCCGTTCTACGGAGAGTCGGGTGGTCAGATTGGTGATCATGGTTATCTCGAATCAGCCGATGCGAAATTCGAAGTGACCGACACGCAGAAACAGCACGATGTGATGATTCATCGTGGTCGTGTACTCAAAGGCACTCTCAAGAAAGGTGATCAACTCGACGCACAAGTTGATGCGCGGGCCCGGGCAGCGATCACCCTGAATCATTCAGCGACGCATTTAATGCACGCTGCCTTGCGCAAAGTATTGGGTTCACACGTTGCCCAGAAAGGCTCGTTGGTTGATGCGGACCGGTTGCGTTTTGACTTTTCCCATACGGCGCCAGTCACCGAGGCTGAAATTAAACAGATCGAAGAGATTGTAAACGACGAAATCCTTGCCAACTCCGCTGTGACGAAAGAAGTTATGCCGATTGATGCGGCGCGAGAAAAAGGCGCTGTTGCACTCTTTGGCGAAAAATATGGCGAGGAAGTGCGCGTCGTGACTATGGGCGGTGATTACTCCGTTGAATTCTGTGGTGGCTGCCACGTTGGTCGCACTGGTGACATTGGCGTATTCAAGATTATCAGCGAGACCGGCATATCAGCTGGCGTACGGCGCATAGAAGCGGTCACAGGCAAGGGCGCTTTGCAGCTGATTGCCAATGAAGAACGCACACTCAAGAAGCTCGGCGAGATTGTGAAATCGAGCAGCGATGATCTGGTAGACAAAGTGCAGCAATTGGCTGCTAGTAATCGTGCGCTGGAAAAAGAATTACAGCAGTTAAAAGGCAAGTTGGCAGCGAATGCGGGAGACGATCTCTCTGCCCAGGCTGAAGCGATCAATGGTGTCAATGTGTTGGTTAGCCAGGTCGATGGATTCAATGCCAAGTCGCTGCGTGACACTGTTGATCAACTCAAGAACAAACTGGGCAGCGCGATTGTGGTGCTGGCCAGTGCTGATGAAGGCAAGGTTTCACTTGTGGCAGGCGTCAGCAAAGATCTTACTGAACGAGTCAAAGCCGGTGAGTTGGTCAACATGGTAGCCCAGCAAGTGGGTGGTAAAGGCGGCGGACGCCCCGATATGGCAATGGCTGGCGGCAGCGATGCAGCGGCAGTGCCGGCGGCGCTGGCAAGTGTTAAACCCTGGCTGGAGAGCAAGCTCTAACAAGGACCGTTTATGGCATTATTAGTTCAAAAATATGGTGGCACTTCAGTCGGCAGCGTAGAGCGTATTCAGGCTGTCGCTGACAAGATTATCAAATTTCGTGAGCGGGGCGATGACATTGTCGTCGTCGTGTCGGCAATGAGTGGTGAGACCAATCGTCTGACTGCGATGGCCATGGAAATGATGGAGCAACCAACGCCACGTGAAATGGATGTGCTGTTGTCTACGGGCGAGCAAGTCACTATCGCATTGTTGTGCATGGCGTTGGAAGCGCGTGGTATGGGTGCTCATTCATTTACTGGTGGTCAGGTACGCATCCTGACCGACACCTCACACATGAAAGCGCGCATCAAGGAAATTGATGGCACCCGCATTCATGCGCAACTCGAGCAAGGCAACGTTGTAGTCGTTGCTGGCTTTCAGGGTGTGGATGAGCAAGGCAATATCACTACTTTGGGGCGTGGCGGTTCCGATACTACAGCTGTTGCTTTGGCCGCCGCTCTGGAGGCTGATGAGTGCCAGATATACACCGATGTGAAGGGTGTCTATACAACGGATCCACGGGTCGTTCCCGATGCCCGCTTGCTTACCAGTATCACCTGTGAGGAGATGTTGGAGCTGGCCAGTCTGGGAGCCAAGGTTTTACAAATTCGCTCGGTAGAATTTGCGGGCAAGTACAAAGTGCCATTGCGGGTACTCTCCAGTTTTGAAGAGGGACCTGGCACGCTGATTAGTCTGGAGGAAGAATCAGATATGGAAGATCCGGCGATTGCAGGTATTGCGTTTGAACGCGACGAAGCAAAATTAACTGTTACTGGTGTGCCTGATATCCCGGGTATTGCCTACAAAGTCATAGGCCCGGTTAGCGAAGCAGGCATCGAAGTCGATGTTATTGTGCAAAATGCTGCCGCCGATGGTTCTAATGATATTTCCTTTACGGTCAAACGCGGCGAGAGTGAGAAGGCCAAAAAAATACTCGAGCAGGTAGCCACTTCATTGAAAGCCCGGGAAGCGGTGCTGGACAAAAAGATCTGCAAAGTCTCTCTGGTTGGCGTCGGTATGCGTTCGCATGCGGGTATCGCGGCGAAAATGTTCAAATGTCTGGCAGATGAGAGCATCAACATCCAGATTATCACGACATCCGAGATCAAAATATCGGTGGTTATCGAGGAAAAATACCTGGAACTGGCGGTGCGTGCACTGCATGCGGCTTTTGAGTTGGGTGATCCAGATTACATTCCGAACAGTAATTAAGCTTGATAGCCTCGAAATTCACCGATTCCTGACGCTAACAGTTGGCATGGAGCTGGCTTAGGCGGATACTATAAATTGTACTGAGGGCAATGATCGGAGTGTCGCTGCCCTGATTGCAGGGACAGCCGGTGCGCGGGCCACCAACACGATACCCAGGCAGCCAACATGGGAAATCGCTAAAGGTGGCAGCCTGGCAGCCGTAGAGAAAGCAGCTTTCAGGCTTTCGTGCTGAAAGGGCAATGGAATGTACAAAGGAATGACTTAAGGAGGATGACCATGTTAATTCTGACCCGCCGCATCGGCGAGACGTTGATGGTAGGAGATGAAGTCACGGTGACCGTTCTGGGTGTCAAAGGCAACCAGGTGAGAATCGGGGTGAATGCGCCTAAGGAAGTCGCAGTCCATCGTGAAGAAATCTATCAGCGTATTCAGAAAGAAAAGGACGGGACTGGTTCGGACGGAGAAGACTCCGGGAGTAAAAACCCGGAAAGTGCTGAGTAGTCCTGCTGCGTGATGACTGAAGTTGAGCTTTTTCTAGCCAGCTCGACTGACTACCTTTGCATGCTGGGCTTTCGGCAAGCAGGGTAAACACCCCTCTCTGCCTATCTCATATTCTCCCTGTCTCGGAAAGACAGTTTTCCTGACACTTCTCTTATAGCCACACTACCTTGCCGCGTTACCCTTGCCGGCAATGCTATACGTCCGTGCTAGCTAATCCTGATACGTCCAATTAATGCTGCATGATATTCGCAGCATGGCTGAGTCTGGAGTGGATGGAGTGGATGGAGTGGATGGAGAGGATGGAGAGGATCAAGGAGTAGAAGGTGTGGAGCGGGATTCCTGTGCGATAGTAGTGGATACGGGAGGCGGTCAAGAGGCAGTCGAGATGGTCTGGGATAGTCAAAGATAGTCGGAGATAGTCACGTCTGAGTGACAAGCCGAACCTGTCCTATCACCTACCTATCACCTACCTATCACCTACCTATCACCAACCTACCACCTACCACCTATCCCGTCAGGGCACTGTGGTGCGGCCAGATGGGCTTGAGGCCTGCAATCACAGCCACTGTCTACATTAAAGACAGGCATAAAAAAGCCCGGTAAAACCGGGCTTTAGGACTGGCGGAGAGGGAGGGATTCGAACCCTCGATAGGATTTCTCCTATACGCCCTTAGCAGGGGCGCGCCTTCAGCCACTCGGCCACCTCTCCGAAAACGGGCGCATGATAGCATAGCGTTGCGTCGATAAAGAACCTTTCGATATGCATTCAATAAGCATTCGATAGCTTCTGATTGCGCTGAATGGCCTTAATCGGCACGAAAGGCGTTACTAACCACAGTCTGGAGCAGCCGCAGCCTAGAGAGCAGCCAGCGCCTCGCTGGCGTTCACGCAGGGCAAGCCCAGATCATCAGCCACTTCATTCTGTGTAACGTTGCCCTGACAGACATTCAGGCCATTACGGAAGTTGGCATTTTCCTGCAGTGCCGCTTTGACGCCTTTGTTCGCCAATTCACGGATGAAGGGCACAGTAGCGCTATTTAACGACTTTGATGCGGTGCGTGGCACGGCACCGGGGATGTTAGCCACACAATAGTGGATAACATCATCGACGATAAAGGTTGGATCACTGTGCGTGGTGGGCCGGGAGTTTTCACAACAGCCACCCTGATCGATCGCCACGTCGGCGATGACCGAGCCAGGCCGCATTTGCTTCACCAGCGAGGCCGGTATCAGATGATCGGCTTTGCCGCCGGGTACTAATACGGCACCGACCACCATGGCGGCAGTGCTGACATACTCGGCAATGCTGTCTGTTGTCGACAGCGCACAATTCACTTTGCCGGCAAACCGCGAATCGAGCTCGCCGAGGAGGTTTTCGGAGCGGTCGAGAATAGTGACACGTGCGCCCAGCCCCAAGGCAATCCGGCAGGCATTGCTGCCAACGATGCCGCCCCCGATGATAACCACAGATTCGGCTTGCACGCCGGGGGCACCGCTCAAGAGTACGCCCATACCGCCGTGGGTTTTTTCCAGATGGATGGCGGCTTCCTGTACGGCCAGTCGACCGGCAATGGCGGACATTGGCATAAGCAGAGGCAGTTTGCCGGCGTTGTCCGTGACGGTTTCATAGGCGATGCAGGTGGCGCCGGATTGGATCAGCTCATTGGCTTGCTCCGGGTCGGAAGCCAGATGCAAATAGGTAAACAGAATCTGATCGGCTTGCAGCATGGCGCGCTCGGCTGCCAGTGGTTCTTTAACCTTGATAATGAGTTCGCCTTTGGCAAACGTCTCGGTGGCATTGGCAGCGATTCTGGCGCCGACTGAACGATAATCGTCATCCGGACAACCGATACCTTCGCCGGCGGTAGTTTCTATCCAGACTTCGTGGCCATCATTGATGAGTGTCTTGACCGATTCAGGTGTCAATCCCACGCGAAATTCTTGCGCTTTAATTTCTTTGGGAACGGCAATAATCATGTCTTCCAGCCTTGAAAGATCAGGTTTTCATGAAAAAGGGAATGGTCTAACTGATAGAGCTTGAGTTAAGCGAAAAGCGGTTTTAAATGCAAGCAATATCGTTTATAACAAAGGTCACAATAATAAGTCTCGTAAAAGCCTTTTCGCTATTTAATTTTTCCAGGATGGTGTCTTTTGAAATCCTTCAATGCCTTGCTACTTGCTTCACTTTTTCTTTTCTCATGTGCTTCACCCACTGCGCAACAAGCTGTCGATAGAGACGACCCGGAAGCGCAGTATGTTGAGCCATTCCAGGTTTTCGATAATTTGTATTATATCGGCGCGCGCTGGGTTTCTTCCTGGTTGTTGGTAACCGATCAGGGTTTGATTGTGTTTGATGCGCTGTATGGTGAGTTGACGGATATGGCCATCGAGAATATTCGCACTCTCGGTTTTGATCCGAATGACATCCGCTATTTAATTGTCACGCACGCACACTTTGATCATGTTGGTGGCGCCAACCGCTTTCAGCGCGATTTTGGTTCAGTAGTTATGATGACTGAGCAAGACTGGCAAATGACGACTGAACCGGCCGTGTATCGTGAATATCCAACGCCGATTCGGCACCTGTCGGCCGCCGATGGCGCCACTCTGAATCTTGGCCGTACTCAGCTGCGCTTCATGAATACGCCGGGCCATACGCCCGGTGTGCTGTCCACTCTGTTTACCGTCTATGACGACGGTTTTCCCCATACAGCTTTCATGTTTGGTGGCGTCGGGCTCAATTTCGAAGGCGTTGAGCGCACTGAGTCATACATAAATAGCGTGCAGCGTATTCAGCGGCTCGAAGGTATTGAGGTCAATGTGCCCAATCATGCGGGTTCAGGTGAGGTGTTCGAACGTTACGAGGCGCTACAGAATCGGGAAGAGGGTGAGCCACATCCTTTTGTAGATCCTGAGGGTTGGAATGCCTGGCTGGCAGAATTGCTGGTCAATGCAGAAGCGAAACTGGCTGAAGAGCAGGCCGCGGCGAATTAGCCAGGCTGGTAGTGAATACGCTACGCGTCAGCAATTTTAGCTGGCGCGTGAGTGCCGGCCATAAAGAGTTTTCTCGGGTTCTCTATTAGTTGTCAGTGTGTAGAAAAAACTGCCGACTGGTTTCATCGGCTGGAAAGTAGCTTTCGATCAGAATCTCTTCCACACCTATATCTAATGCTGAGCCAAACTGGCTCAGCGTTGAGAATACACTAAGTGTCACGTCTCCCAATTTAAAATCCACCGTAAGCATCGGTCCGTCGTCCTGATTGTTCTCGGGCACCTGCCAATCTGCGGGTGGCTGCATGTTGAGCAGCCGTTCGAATAGCGCGGCATGTTCTTGCCTGCCATAAGCAAGCACCTGTCGGCGCAAGCGGCGCAGCAGATGGCTGGCAACCGAGTCCCAGTTGGCGATCAGTGGTCGCATGGCTTGTTGATCAAAGACGATTTCCAATATGTTCAGAGGTGTATTCTTTTGGCCGTTTAATTGATTGGCAGGGAGTAGCTGGCTCATGAACCGTTGCTGTGTTGAGTTGGCCATCAGCAGGTTGTATTGGCTGTCCATCACCAGCGCCGGAAAGGGATTGTGATTATCCAGTATCATCTGTAAGGCATTCCTGACCTCTTGCATCTGCTGGCAATCCAGATCCAGTTCACTATAGGCGGCAGAAAAGCCGCCCGAGTTCAGCAACAGATTGCAGTCCCTGTGCGGCAAGCCAAGTACTTCTGCCAGGCGTAGCAGCATCGCCCGACTGGGATTGCTGCGCCCGGTTTCAATAAAACTGATATGACGAGAAGACACATCGGCGAGCAAGGCCAGATCCATCTGGGAGATATGTTGGCGCTTGCGGTATTCGCTCAATAGTTGGCCGACAGCGGGCATAGACAGTTCCTCATGCAAATCAGACCCCCATTGTAGCGAGCCCGGGGAAGCAGAACTATTACCCGTGAGGTAGGCATTGAGTGCTGGGTACTTGGGGGTAAAGCAGAGCGGCTATTGGCCACTTGAGAGAAGGCAAGGGGTGAGAAGGCTGGTTAGTCAGACAGCGAGTGAGCGGCCTGGGGTGAGTGTCATCAAGGCCAGAGCTTGGTCACCCTGAGCAGGCAAATACGAGATCATTCAATCTGCCAGCGGGCAAACAGGCGGCGTGCCTGACTGAGCTGCTGGTCATCGAGTTGTTGCTGAATCTGTACGACCAGCGCTTCGGCCTCGGCATGTTCATTACGGACAGCCTGATTGGCCCACGCGTGTGCCTGCACGAGATCCCGATCAGTCAGGTCGCCATCAAGATAAATATTGGCCAACGAGAAAGCGGCACCGGCATGACCGGCCTTACCGGCGCTGGCAAACCATTCAAGACCGCCAGCGACGTCCTTGTCGACGCCATTGCCATCAATGTACAGACTGGCCAGATTGGCCTGCGCATCGAGGTGACCCTGCTCGGCAGCCGCCTTGGTCCAGCGGAAGGCCTGCTCCATGTTCTGGTCTACGCCACGGCCGGTGAAATAGAGAATCGCCAGGTTATATTGCGCCAGATCCAGCCCTTGCTCAGCCGCGACTGAGAATTCCTCGTAAGCCAGATCAAAGTCACCATCGAAGGCGGCATTCACCCCGTCCTCATAATCGGCCCGCAGCAGGCCGCTGATCAACAGCAAAGCCCCGAAAATCAGTGTCTTATAATAGTTTTGCCGAGAAAATAATCGCATGAGAGGGATAGTATTACAGCCCGGCGGCAGAGAAAACCAAACTAAGCCGATTTGCAGCACTTATGACTATGAAAAATCGAAGATTTCGCTATAATACGCCCCCTTCGCACCCGTAGCTCAGCTGGATAGAGTACCTGGCTACGAACTAGGGGGTCGCACGTTCGAATCGTGCCGGGTGCGCCATACAAATAAGCCCGCTTTCAGCGGGCTTTTTTGTATGCGGCTCCCGGCCGAGTTGGACTGCTCCGTTCGAAAGCCGCGCCAGCGGCGCAGACAGCCGCAGGCTGCCCCGTAGGGGTGAGCTATTGAGCCTAAGCTCAATAGCGAATCAATCGTGCCTCTCGCGGCTAGCGCTTAGCCCAACCCCCGCACCGGTTTTTCCTCTACATAAGCTCCCGTCGAGGCAGCGTGCTGCGTTCGAATGCAGCGCAGACCGCGCGCCTCACAGCGCGGCCCGTAGGGTGAGAGTTTCGGCTAAGCCAAAACTCGAATCAATCGTGCCTCGCCAGGCTTCGAACTACCCCGAACGAAACCAACACAACGACCTTCAGTAGGGCTTAAGTTGTTAAATTGTGAGTGTCCCTAGAAAACTGCCAGACTTTTGACTAATGCTAAGTTATTAAGTTATCAGTGTCCCCCTAAGGCTCATAAGGCTCATAAAATCCGATGACTTTTAGGTGACGGTTTTACGAAACTAGCGCTCAAGGTTCTTTTTTTGAAGTCTTTATTGTTTGTTCGAGTGTTACTTTGAGCGACGGCCTTCATAATATCCATGATGCAAATAGTGTAGTTTAGCGTCCAGTAATCCCGAAGGGGATTCAGGACTCCATGGAAGATCACTGTTCATATCCAGATATCTCTTCGCGTTAAAATTATCTGGTAAATGTGCGGCTTTGCCGAGAACGACAACGTCTTGAAAGCTTAATTCTGAAGGCCTCCCTCTCCATCGTCCGTAATGAATGTCGGTGACAGTTAGTCCCGACTCAGAAGCAATATCGAACAAGAAATCTTCTGTAACACCAACAGCAGCCATCGGGTCCTTCTGATCGGCATAGAATATGTGTTGATTTAGTTTGAAAGAATTGCGGTTGAAGCTAATCATTGAAATTCCGCTCTCTATACACGAATGCGTAAAGCTATTAATCAAAAACATGCTCAGTATAATTTTTCCATTTGGCTGTAATAGATTGCTGAGAAGATTGAGATTTAGTGCCATCTCTCTTTTGGGCATGTGTGTGAACACGCTAAATGCTGTAATAAGGCTGTAACTCTGGCATTCAGTCTCGGCTAAATGAGCAAGATTGTAGTCATTGGATCTAATATTATTCAGCCACTTGGAATAGTGAGAATTCTGGGCGTCGACACGAATGAATTGAGAATTACTGTATATCGTCGAAATTTCTGAGATACAAAAGTCAATTAAATCAGGGATTATATCTATCCCAACATACTTTCCTGCTCCTTGCATCTGTTCCAACAATGGGAGCGCCAATCGACCACAACCACAGCCGTAATCCAGAACGCTGGAGTTCTCGTTTAGTGAGTAGTACTTATTGAGGATAGCTAAATTTAGTTCTCCATTGTCGCGGGGATCTCCGCCTCCAACAAGGTCAGAGTAACCCTTGTCGATCATTAGCTGAATTATTGATTCATGAGACATTGGTGATGTTATTGCTCCTATTAGTTCCTGATAGCACTTGCCTTAAGTTAGTAACTGTCAGCCAAAACTGCATCAAACCGCCTACCAGAGCAATTGCCATGCAAAATTGAAAAATATATAGCAGATTGGAGTAAACATATGGCAATTGCCAATTTGTGTCATTTGGGGAAATTGGGAGTGTGTAGTAAATACAGCTGCCGACTGTTACGCAGCCGATTCCAAGCATAGTCAAAGTGGCTAGTAATCCATATACGCTTTTTCTATTATAATTTATGGCGCTCATCCAAACACCGACGATCCCTATAGCCCCGCCAATCCAGAGTTTAGAAATCCAATCTCCTAGTAGCAATAGCGGTGTTAAGGCAATCCACCATAGTATGCACGGTGCAAAGATCCCTAGAATTGTAATTGATTTAACTAATGACATTGCTAGATGAAAGAAGAAATATTTTTTACTACCGAAAAACCACGCCTACTAAGAATAACGTAGTCATGCTCATTGTGTGATTCGGCATCTACGTATTGTATGTTGGGAAAAATACTTGACCAAGTGGCTAGAATATAATCTCTGCAATGCAATGCAGTGTGGTAGTGAGAGGGCGTTCGAGTGAGGTTCCTGATACCTTTGTGAGTATGCATAAAGTACATTCCATTCGATTGAACCTTTTGGCGCCAATCCTTTTTGTCTTTCCATACTGCTTTGCCGTGCACAGTAATAATCAGGGTGCCATCGTCTTTAAGAATTCGCTTGAATTCTTGTAACCAAACTCGCTGTAACTGCTCATCTAAATGAGTAAAAATTGATATTGCATAAATTACATCGAAGTTATTGTCTCTAAACTGAGTAGGTGGCGTGACTTGGTTAGCACACCAGTTCGCCTGGCCATGAAAGTTAGTCTGATTCCACTCAACAGCTTCTTGGTCCAGATCGGTTCTAAAATATTCCCATGCTGAATCAAGTTCGAAAAAATGGCGAAGAGTTCTGCTACTGCCACAGCCGAAATCTAGAATCTTAGCGGGTTGATTTTTTCTTATCTCAAGACACTTAAAGATATTACTTAGTTTCTTAAAATCTTTTCTCCCGCTATCTAAATAATCTTCTGCAGAAAAGCTGCCGCAGACACGATGCAGTAGGCGGGGTGGGGGTAGTGGACTGTGTTTTTGATTTTTAGATGAGGCTGCCCAAACTGCTGTCGCTATAAAAGCCCGTGTTTCGAATACGCATCGCATTAGAATTCCATAGAGAAAATAAACTGCTGGGATACTCCTAAGTCGATCACGTATAGCGGAATGATTCTGAGTTTGGTTAGCACGCACAGTCATGCCCGAACCCTATGTGGGAATATTTCCCACACAATATCATTTCATCGAAATGATTGCCACTCTATTAGAGGGACTCTGGAAAGTGAAAGATTAGGTTTTGACTGGTCAATAGCCTGATCAGAAAACAGCTGAAATTGTTATAGCTGTCACAAAGACTCTGTAAAGAGGGCTCATTTAGATGTTGCATACATTCATTTACGGTTATATGACCAAGGCCGTAAGCCGCTGTTATTATTGACTATTAATCACAATTGCATTGAGACTACGAACTAGGGGGTCGCACGTTCGAATCGTGCCGGGTGCGCCATTTTGTTTTCACCCCCGTGAAAACCACTTAAAGCCTTGAAAGGCAAGGTGGTTTCGGGGGTTCGAAAACCCTCTCCACGGACATATGCCAATCTGTCAGCAAAAGTGAGTTTCATCACTGCATGACGGTTTGCCATATCCCCTGAAGCCCACAGTTCATGCGGGTTTGAGAGAAATTCCATAGCGGTTCGAAAACTTTCATCAAAGTCTTTCAGCGGAGTACCGCATTTCGCGATTTTTTCCTGCATGATCTGCTTTTCGAGCTGAAGTTCTCCAATACGTTTTTCGTAGGCATTTACCACGGACGTTGATTCTGCATCTACGATCCGATCCAGCAGTTGCCCAATCTTCTTCTCAGTCTTATTGATTTCCAACTGAAGGGATTTGCTATTCGTTTTCTGGAACTCCAGACGGTATTCCCACAGCTCTTTGAACATTGTCAGGGCTAAGTTAAATAGCTCCTTAGTGGGCTTCAGAGAGAGTAGGAACTGCTCAAACTCAGCTTCTATAACTTCACGCTTGATTGATTTGCGATAGCTAGAACAGCCTTTCTTGAAGCACATATAGTAGGGATGTTTAGCCTTGCGTCCTTTAGACCAGCAGGCAGTTAAATTGTGGCCACACTCGCCACAGGAGACAAAGCCTCGCAGCGGGAAATCGAGGTTTATATCCTTGCGTGCTGGAGCATAGGCGCTTCCTTTCAGGCGTTCCTGAATTTTCTGGAAAGTCTCAAGGTCGATTAGCCCTTCATGCCGCCCAGGACGAAGGCTTACATCCCAGTCACCGGATTCGACATATCCGGCATATAGCACCTTGGTCAGTAAGTCGGTTACACGCTGATTGCGTAACTCACCTTGGCTGTCTCTCGGGAATTCTGGGAAGGATTCCAGAAATCGCTTCACTTCAACCTGCAAATGGAAGCGGCCACTAGCATAGCCTTCCAGCGCTTCTTGGATAACGCTGGCTATGGGTTCATCCCGCACTAGTATTTTTCCCTGGCCAGAGGTTTTCTGATAGCGATAGCCAACAGGGGCTTGAAAAACCCAGTAACCGTTTTTTAATCGGGACTTCATTCGATTGAGGGTTTGTTCTGAATTCTTTTGGCGCTGGTGCTGAGAGACACTGGCCAGCAGGTTCTCTACCAGAACGCTGTCTGAATCATCCCCGAATTCAATAGATGGAGATTCCAGAGTTGCCCCAGCTTTGGCAATGGCTCCCCTAAGCTGAAGATGGGCATCCAGTCCACGCGCCAGCCTTGAGATATCGTCGATGATGGCTACTCGTGGGCTTTTCCGATGTCGGCTTAAATGTGCCAGCATTGCCTGCATACCAGGCCGTTTAATCAGGCTGCCCGACACATCATCGGTAAACACCTTTTCTACTTCATAGCCTTTGTACTTGGCATATTCGCGGCAGCGTGTTTCTTGCGAGCCAAGGCCATCTCCTCTGGTCGTTTGCGTCTTGTTGGAAACACGGCAATATATGACAGCCTTTTGGGCGCTATGGGTCATGTATTCCTCCATTCGGTACGAATTGTTTACTTGGCCCATTAGCGTCAGAAGGAGGCGCTAAATGAGGCTCATTTTCGGATGTTGACAGGATTTGTATTGAATCTACTCCAAATCCCAGATCAACGAAAGCTGCCATTATCAGCCATAGATTTTTCAGCAGCTCCGCTTCTTCATCTGGCGTTAAATCAAACTCCCGAACATGATCGCGATATTTTTCAACATCACATTTGGGAGGCTTAATTGCAGGCAGAACCTGTGAAGAAGTGTCTTCTCCATTCAAGCTGTATTTTTCTTTATCAGTCAACGGTCTTCCTCCTTTCAAGGCTGACATATCACCAGTTTTAAACTGGTAACCTGCAAAGGATGAGAGAAACGGCACAAAGGCAATTTGTGGCTGTTTTTGCAAAGCCTTTTGCCCTTGGAAGACGAAATCGCTAGTGATGAAACTGCGATGCGTAGCGTATCTATATTCATTTTACGACCTCATCAGTAAACAAAATCTTAACCCGCTGGATTTTTATCGCTCCAAACTCCGCTCTGAGAGCCGCTTTTGGGGCATGGCGCTTTCTCGTTGCCTCTCAAATCGGTGCATTTGTTCTGCCCTTTGCTCGCGTATCCAATCCTGATCAAACCAGGACTTTTTTACTTGATGAGCAAATTTTGGTTTCAACTCAGGAAATGGTTTTGATCGTTTCACCATTTCCGATCCACGACTTTCTTCTCTCATCTTGTTGTTGGCAGCCTCAGCGCTGCGATCATTGGCCGCAGCAAAGCTATCTTTAAGAGGCCCCGCTCGCCTAAGGCTGAGCGGGGCTTGTTCTCTCAATGAGGGCTCGCTCATAGAAAAGCTGATGCGGTTTTGACTGCTATCGTGAGCGGCCACGTCCTGCTTTCCTCTCGGTGCTTTGTTCAGGCGCATTTGGCTGGCGAGCGTCTTCGTATGTGCTCATACGCTCTTCCCTGAGTTCTCGAAGTGTTACTCGACCATCAACAGGGGTAGCGTCTAGCTGAAGGTCAATGCCCTGACCATCACGATGTTCTCAAGCCGCACCTACCTTGCTCCAGTCGCCTTTTCCATCGCGGGTATCGCGAACAGAGTAGGCAATAAAGTCTGGTCGTTTTCCTCCACTATTGGATTCTTGTTCACTCATTTCACTTCTCCGAAATGCCTTCTCCTGGAAGGTGACTTATCAACCGAAGGCAAAGTTGTATAAATCGCGTGGTTTTCAGTGTTACTTATCTCTTCTATCAATCATGGTAAGAATGGGGCAGTCGCCCATACCGCGATATCGCACAAGGCCTCGTGAGCCAAGATATTGGCAGTCGAGCATGTGGCGATACGAACCGCGTTGCTCATAGGTGTATTGCCATCTAAGGTGAGGGCCTATGGGTGAAATCAGAAATGCAGCCAATAACAACAATGGCCATCGACTCAAAATGCCAGCTAGGCCTCTCACCAGATAGGCAAGTACCTTTGCCCATCGAATGCGTTTTGGTGTGTAGTGGTTCACTTGTAGTCACCTCTCTTTAATCGAATTTTCACCCGTTTCAGAAATGGCTTGCCGTGGAACGGGTTTATTCCTATCTGTTTGCGCCAAGGTGAAATCTCAGCTACTGACACTGGCTCCAGAAGTGCTGAGGGCGCTTGCCTAATAAACACAATGCTCTGTTTACAGCGCCGAATTTCTTCGGGTGTCATCAGTACGCGAGCAGATTCACTTGTATTCTCTTGAACGCCAGATTGATTAGGAGATAGTCCGGCGCTCATGACGCTTTGTTCTCCCAGTAGCTGGCTTATCAAGCTCAGTGTTCTCGGAGAACGCTGCCCTGGTAGGAATTGTTTGATCTCAGTTTCAGAAAGGAGAGTTTCAACGGCTGTTTTGCCGTAGGTATTTTCGAACGCTGAAATATCCTGAAAGATCAGATGCAGCCTTAAGCCATATGAACGGCCCCAAGTCAGCAGACTGACTAAACTGTGTATCTTGTAATTGGTGGCCTCATCCATGATGAAGTACACAGGCACGGCTTTATTCTCATGGCGCTTGATTGCAGTCATGGCGCACCACTGAATTAAGCCGATGTAACTCTTGTAGGCTTCCATCCGGCTTGCATCAGCAACAATGAATAAGCTGGTGGGTGTGTCTCCAGCTTTCAGATCATTCATGCTGAAAGTTGAGCGCCGCATAGCTGGAGCTAGTCGGCCAAAGGCAAAAGGAGCGAGAGCTTGCTGTGCACCACTGATGAATGAGTCAAACGTCCGGCTTTCACCAGTGCCCATAAGGGCAAGTAGGCTTCTGGCTTGTGCTCTGACCCACTGGATGAACTCAGCCAGGTCGGCAGGTTCATGGATTTGTGCCCATTGGCAGCTTTCGATTGGCATTGGGCCTTCTGCTAAGGGCATGCCTTCCAAATCAACGCCAACAACCCAGCGCAGGTTGTGCTCCAGGGCTTCGCGGTCTTCGATCAGTAACGCTACTGATGCCAAGGTTGCATCTCTACCCTCGACCATACATTCGAGGATCATGGCAATGCCTTGGCACTTGCGAGAGCCTTCCCGCCAATAGGTGTTTTCACCATCACTTTGGGATGGTTCGGGCAAAATTTGAGAGCATTGCTCTCGCAAATCATCAGGAACATCGCGCAACCCACCTGGGCGTTCCAGGTCATCCACAATGATGTCGAGTGGGTTATAGCAGTCACTATCACCAATGATTGCGTTCCATAAACCACCAGGGTTTAAGACGCGAACATTCTCGCCTCGCTTTTCAAGAGCCTGTTTCAGGATGCATACCAATTCACCCTTAAAATCGCTGAAAACTTTCGAGGCACGGATGCCGAGGCCATTGGTGATTACGCTGTATATCCCTTTGCCGGAGCCAGCGGGGGCTACCGTCACAGCGTTCGAGGCATAGTCGCTGAAGACAGGTAGTTTTCCTCCGCTGATGAACCTTCCCCAGAAAGGGCCAATCCTTTTACGACTAAGCTCAGCCTTTAAGTCTCTTGGGGTTGCCCATCTGGCTGTTCCATCTTTTCCTGTAGGTTGATAAGCGCTAATCCAATCGAGAATAATTGCCAGGTATTGCAACAATTGGGTGACGATCTTGATAGCTAAGGCAGCAGTAAAGAAGTACAAAACCGCAGGCAGCCATTGTATTTCGTCGTATACATAGGCAGGCCCAGCCTGAATGCTCGCCCATGCGACAAGGCCAGTGATAATTATCAGGCTGGGGAAATGTTCGGTCTGTTGACCGCCAAGACTCACGACTTCAATCCTCAATGAAGCCGTGACGTACACGGATTATGCTTGGCTCAATTGCCCCGTTGGCAACCAGATAGTCATGCCAAAAAGTCCGTAGTTCCTCTTCGCTGTAGCAGAAAGAGAAACTACCCGAGCCATAGCCTTGCCTTTGGATCATAAGCACCTCGATATCTATGCCTTCAAGGGTTTCTGGCTTCAGGCGGCTGTATTCAGGTTTATCTCGGAAGATAGAAAATGGCGGCATATCGTTTTGAGTACGGCAGAATTGCACAGTGTCGCTGTTCTGGATCAGGTCGCTGACTATGATCAGTCGATCCCCTGTTTTTAGAGGGTGGAAGCGACGAATGCCTTGAACCATCTCCAGTATTGGAGATTGAAACCGTTGCCTGCTTTCTGAATCAGGTGACAATATTTGTTCCATGGCTGGAGCAAATATTTGTTCATTCAGTCTGGTTTTCTGTCTGGCAAGAAAGCCGCTGGTAGCAGCTTCTGCGTTTATAGCTGTGAGCTGTTCAGGATTTGTAGCTTGCCCACAGACATGAAAGCTTGCCTTGGGTACAGACCCAATCTGGTCTTCAGAAGTTGTCACGACACTTAGCCGCTCATTAAAATCAAGCTGGTCGTATGTCTGTGAAAAATATCGCGACAAGGAGCGGGACTGTTCTTCGTTAAACTTAGGGCCGCTGACATCAATCAGGGCAACGCTTTGGCGCTGTGGTGCTTCAGTAAAGCAGCCATATTCATCGGCGACCGCTTTGCCCATTGATTGCCAGGTGATGTAGCCCAGGCTCCCTGCGCCTATAGCCAAGATTGAAGAAAGCCCAGCTATTTTTAGAGTATTGTTGCTGCGATTGCGTCTGCTCATGACTTGCCTCCATTAGCGTGGTTTGCAGATTGAAATATTTGGGTAAGGCGGTGGATTGCTCGGTTTTTCTCAACAAGCAAATCTGATTTCAGTGCCCCTGTTTCTGGAGGTGCTCGGTAAGCTGGTATCTCAATATCGAGATACTTATCGAAGCTCACCATTTGTTGCAGTGCCTCCATTGGCACGTCCTGTTCATTGCCGGAGATGCAGCCGTAAGTGGTGATGAGTTCGGCAAGTTCGCCACGACAAGCTGTTTCAGCTTCACGTACCGACTGTTCAAGGGTGCGTCGAGCTTCCTGACATGCGGAAACTGCCTTGTTGTATTGATCTACAACCTTCCTCTGAGTGTCAGAAGGGGATTTCTGCTCTTTCTCGGCATCTTCAAAATACGCAGTGATTTCTTCTTCAAAATCATCCAGCGTGTTCTGAATATCATCTTTTGCCGTAGCTTCAGCACGTTGCAGTTGTCCAATTTCTGGATAAGGACAATCGAAGCTGTAGATGCCTTTGTTATAGGCAATAACGCTCATGCAACTACCCATAAGGATCAGGAATACAGCTTCAGGGGTGCAAAGCATTTCCAGGTATGCAAAAAGTGAATGATCTACGCTGTCTATGGTTTCTTGTGCTCGGACGAGTCCTACTGTGAGGTGGAAGAAGAGGATCAGGGCCAGGAAGCCATAAAATTGGAATCTGGCTTTCATCCGCTTCTTCCTGAAGGGTGACTCTTCACCGCCAAGAGCGTTATCGCCGTATTTCAGGTAACGACCGATGAAAAAGCCCGCGCAGGCACAGACCGCCACATTGGTCATCGAGATAAGAAAGCTGGTAAGGAGGGCGGCGGCTGGCCCTGCCACCATATGCGCGTTGCTCAAGAAAGCGGCATTTAGCAGCGCTTCGCCAAATACCATTGAAAGCAAAGTCAGAATACTAACTACAATGGAGTTGTCGCTATTCGAGCCAACATAGCCATGGTAAAGCTGGGCAGCATTAAGTGACTTCCTGGTTAGCTCATGGACTTGAACCTTATCCTTCACTTCCTGTTCTGCGCAGGCAAACAGATACTCCAAATCCTCACATTGCCGTTGGGGCGCTGTAGGTATTTCGGCCAGCTCTGGCGACAACTTTTCAGCCTCAGCACATTTGCGCTTTAGGCCGAAAAGTTTCTTTTGGATGGGTCTCTCGTAGTCAGAGAGGAGCTTTTGATACTGGCCATCCATTTTTTGGCCAATTACAGCCTGATGGGCTGTTCTTTCGTAGCTGCTCATATTTGCTCCTGGTCTTGTAGGTGGCCTTGATTGCGGTCGATGATCGGAGCCTATATGAGCCTTTTCCCCCATTTCTTCCCCATGTAAAATTTATGGGTATGAGTGAGACTAAAAACAGTATTCAGGGCGATGCGAATGATGATGTGCAGCATTTGACGCTGGAATACCGTCTGGCCGCTCTATCGGAATTTCGAAAATTCGTAGCTACTGAAATGAAGCCGAATGGGAAGAAGAAGTGGACGGTGGCACCAATTCTGGATGAGTTTTCAAACTTAACTAATAAGCGAAAGACCGAATTTGAACTCCGCTATGATTCCAAAAAGTTAGAAAACGTCATTACAGGCAGGTACGACATTATCCGTGACACGTATTTTCACAATGTCGTAAGTCAATTCCTCAGAAAGCATTGTCCTGAGCGAATTGAGAAGTTTGCAATGAGGGATGATTTGCAGGCATTTGGTCGGCAATTGAATGCTTTCTACTATCAAGTTCCTGATGACGATACGATAGCCGCCATTACGGATTCCCTTACTGAAGTCAGGGTATCTGAGGTAATTTTTAAGCCCGCTGAAAACTATACGAGCCTGCGCCATCCCTCAGGACAGATTCGATTGTTTTTATCCTATGTGGCCTCAGCCAAAGTTAAAGGGCTTTTTTACTCTACAGCCTTTGTCTACCCAGAGCCTTATCATCACGCAATTGGTGTATGGCTGCCCATTTACGGATTTCATTGTTTGCGCGGCTACCAGGACAAACTTCCTTTTTTGTTTACCTTGCAAAAATCCGAATCTACCCGAGAGGATAGTCCCCCGACATGGGGAGTTGATGGATATTGTTTGACCGTCCACCAATTTCTCTTTAATAGTGAAATTGAGGATTTTGTAGAAATTAGCGACAAGGAGGTCGTTTCTGTAGCAAACAATATCCTTGGCAGCCTGATAGCAAGTGAGGCCGACTAATGGGACTGCCAGCTAGGAAATTATCGTATTACAAAGATCGAGGGGAAATGGAATACCCACCGAATATTCTTGAGGGCGCGTTATTTAACGATATTGAGGAAATTGAAGCCGCAATAGCTGAAAATCCTGCTTGCATCAAAGAAGTAACCCAACATGGTATGAATGCGCTGCAACTGGCTCTGAGCCATGGTTGTTTCGAGGCCGCAGAATACCTGGCGGAAGCAGGTGTTGATCCCCTTCACAGAGATATGTTCGGTCGTACTGCTGTAATCATTGCTTCTCAGCTTGGTTTTGAGCGAGGTGCAAAAATCGCCTGGGAAGCAGAGGTTCGAGCATTGCCAATGCATATTGATGATCAAAATGAGATTGTAATTGATGGGGTGCAGCCACCCACTCCTTTATAAACCCAGCTTCGTAAACTTCGGTCGTCATTTTCATTTGTGCTTTGCACAATTCCATAGGAGCTAAGATGTTGAAATCTGGCGACAATGGTGGAAAGGACGACCGCAAGATGTGTATGTACTACATACATACTATCTTGGCAGGGAGATCACTGCCGTTCTCCCGTGCACCCTCTGGGCCGCTCTAGGCTTCGAATTTCATTCTCAGGCAAGAGCTGATGGTGGTGCTTTCACGGTATCGAACCATTCCAGCACCAGCAAACGAGTGGTCGTTTGATCACCACGTGGGGAGCCACCGATCTGCCCCAAGACCCCATGGCAAGGGTGGAGATTTCAGCTCTCCCCCTTTGATCCCCCATCGACCATTGGGCATTTCATAGCCCCTTGGAACCCTTGACCCACCGTTCGCCGATAGGATGCCGTGAGCGTTTCGCCGCTCAAACCCGACTACTGTTCCGCCAGTGGATGACGGCCAAGGGAAGCCCATGGATGAAATGACAGGGAATGTAGGTAGGCTACATATCTCCGGTTGCAATTCCTCGATTTTCCCATATTCTCTCCTGTAGCATGGAGATGATAAATGCTATGAATGATCAGATTTTGACCTTGAAAGAGGTTGCGACCTACCTAAAGCTCGCTGAGAAGACCGCCTACAAACTGGCCGCGGCGGGTAAACTGCCCGGTTTCAAGGTGGGGGGTAGCTGGCGATTCAAACGGGAAGATATTGATCGCTGGATTGAAGAACAGAAATCTGAGAACAAAAGTTCGTAATTGAGCGTGTGAGAATAGGAAAAGAAATACATGCCAGGTGAAAAATTAACCTTATCACAGCTAGAACAATACCTTTCGAAGGCGGCCTGGATACTCAAAGGGCCAGTGGATGCCTCAGATTTCAAGGTCTACATCTTTCCCTTGTTATTCTTCAAGCGGGTGTCAGATGTATATGATGAAGAATACCAGTCAGCGCTTGAAGAATCCGATGGAGATGCTGAATATGCATCCTTACCTGAAATGCATCGCTTTGAGATTCCAGAGGGCTGCCATTGGCGTGATGTTCGTGAAACCACCACCAACGTGGGACAAGCCATTGAACATGCCTTGCGCGGAATCGAAAAAGCAAACCAAGAATATCTCTACGGCATATTTGGTGATGCCCAATGGAGTAACAAGAATAAGCTATCCGATAGCCTGCTAATCAACCTGATTGAGCACTTTTCTCAATACATCTTGGGCAGAGAAAACGCGAATCCAGATATGCTGGGTAACGCCTATGAGTATTTGATCAAACACTTTGCCGACCTAACCAACAAAAAGGCCGGAGAGTTCTACACTCCGCGATCCGTAGTGCATTTACTGGGCTTGATCCTTGATCCCCATGAAGGTGAAACAATCTACGACCCCGCCTGCGGAACAGGCGGAATGCTGTTGGAGTGCGTTGATCACCTCAAACATAATAATGAAGACTACCGAACGCTAAAGCTCTACGGTCAGGAAAAGAACCTAACGTCCAGCTCAATTGCTCGTATGAACATGTTCCTGCACGGTATTGAAGATTTCAAAATACTGCGGGGCGATACTCTCAGGCAGCCAGCCTTTTTCGAGGCTGATGGTCTTCAAACTTTCGATTGTGTCATAGCAAACCCACCATTCTCCCTTAAAGATTGGGGCGCCGAGAATTGGGCCAATGATCCATATGGACGCAATATCTCTGGAGTTCCGCCACAAGGTAACGGTGATATGGCCTGGGTGCAGCACATGGTGAAATCCATGAATAGCACGGGAAGAATGACTGTTGTGCTGCCTCATGGAGCGCTATTTCGCAAAGGCGCGGAAGGTAAAATTCGTAAAGCCTTAATTGAACATGATCTGCTAGAAGCCGTAATCGGCTTAGGCCCCAATGTGTTCTATGGAACACAACTGGCAGCATGTGTGATGGTATTTAAGCAAAACAAGGATGCCGCCAAAAAAGGCAAAGTCCTATTTATAGATGCCTCAGACCAAATTCGTGTAGGCCGAGCCCAAAACTTTTTAGAGCCAAAGCATGTTCAACAAATCCATGGATGGTATCAGGCGTTCGAGGATGTGGATAACTTCGTAAAAGTGGCAACGCTTGAAAACCTATTAGAGAACGACTGCAACCTGAATATTCCTCTCTACGTCGAGAAAATTATTGAAGACAACTTGCCGAGCGTAGAAGAAGCCATGGCCGAATTGAAAGAGGCATGGGAAGCAAGTCTGGAAGCGGAAGAAAAGTTCAAAGCAGTACTGGAGAAGTTTATTTAATGTCGGCAAAAGAACTAGATCAAAAATCTCTAGAAAAGTACCTGTGGGGTGCGGCCACTGCCTTGCGCGGTACTATCGATGCAGGTGATTACAAGCAATACATCTTTCCGCTGCTTTTCTTTAAACGTATCTCCGATGTATACGATGAAGAATTCGAAAATGCACTGGCAGAATCCGATGGGGATTTAGAGTACGCAGCATTCGCCGAAAACCACCACTTCCAAATCCCAGAAGGCGCACACTGGAAGGACGTGCGTGAAACAACGGTAAACGTAGGCCTTGCCCTGCAAAACGCAATGCGGGCAATTGAAAAAGCCAACCCAGACACGCTGGAAGGCATATTTGGTGATGCAAGCTGGACAAACAAAGATCGCTTGTCCGACGCGATGCTTACTAACCTGATAGAGCATTTTTCCCAGCACAAACTGAATTTGAGTAACGTGCCTGACGACAAGCTGGGTAATGCCTACGAATACCTCATCAAGGAATTTGCTGATGATAGCGGCCATACCGCCGCCGAGTTTTATACAAACCGAACCGTCGTAAAGCTGATGACCCTGATTATGGACCCGCAGCCGGGGGAATCTGTTTACGATCCCACCTGTGGTTCTGGCGGTTTACTCTTGAATTGTGCCCTGCATTTGAAAGAAGAAGGTAAAGAGTACCGAACACTCAAGCTCTATGGTCAGGAGATAAATCTCATTACATCGGCCATCGCCCGTATGAATATGTTTATGCACGGTATAGAGGAATTCGATATTGTGCGGGGTAATACCTTGTCCAACCCTGGATTTCTGGAGAATGACGAACTTAAGAAGTTCAATGTCATTCTTGCAAACCCGCCGTACTCGATTAAATCCTGGGATAGAAAGTCATTCGAAAACGATCCCTTTGGCCGGAATGTTTGGGGAACACCACCACAAGGATGTGCCGACTATGCGTTTCAGCAGCATATTCAAAAAAGCCTCGACGAGAAAAATGGTCGATCAATTTCGCTTTGGCCGCATGGAATTTTGTTTCGTGATGCGGAGGCTGAGATGCGCCGCAAGATGATAGAGCAAGACCAAGTTGAATGTGTTATCGGTTTGGGTCCAAATCTTTTCTACAACTCGCCGATGGAAGCCTGCCTGCTGATTACTAAGACTAAAAAAGAAAAATCCAAGCAAGGGAAGATCCTAATCATCAATGCAGTTAAAGATGTGCGGCAGGATAAAAATATTGCATATCTTGAAAGCAACAACATAAACCGGATTTATGCAGCATATAAAGAATTTAGTGATCAGGAAGGATTCTGCAAAGTGGTTACTGTAGACGATGTATTTCGGAAAAAGGCCAGTTTGAATGTTGGTTTATATGTTAGCAATGTCGTTGGTTCAAAATTCAAGATGGGTGTTGAAGAGTCGCATGCGAATTGGTCTTCTTCCTCCGAAAAGCTTAAATGCAGCATGATTCAACTTTTCGAATTGGTGGGTTGATCATGGAGGCAATAAAAGCAGAACCAAGCATGATTAAATTAAGCAGCTTAGATAAATCAAATTGGAAGCAGTATCGATTTGATGAGATAGCGAAAAGTGTTTCCGAAAGAGTTGACCCAAATAACACTGACTTAGAAATTTATATAGGGCTAGAACATCTTGATTCCGGGTCAGTACATATAAAAAGATTTGGCAAGCCAGAGGATGTAAGCGGTCAAAAGCTAAAGTTTTACAAAGGCGATGTTATTTTTGGTCGCCGTCGCGCATATCAGCGTAAAGCTGGTATTGCAACATTTGATGGATTTTGTTCGGCTCATGCTCTGGTACTAAGGGCTAATCCAGAAGTAATTGATCCTGATCTGTTTCCGTTTTTTCTACATTCTGATTCATTCATGAATCGAGCAATTGATATTTCAGTAGGTTCCCTTTCTCCCACCATTAATTGGGGTGCTCTCAAAGAAGAGAGATTTTTGCTCCCTCCGTTAGATCAACAGCATTTGTTTTCCAAGCTTTTTTGGGCGCTAGATGCTTCTTCGGAATCCAATATTCTTCTTAAAAAGAAGATGAATAGATTTTTAGAGGCAGAGATTGAACAGAAAATTCATGGCGAAAAAATTAATGGTTATACGATCAATCAGGTGATTGATAATTTGGAAGAAAAAATCTCTATATCAAGTCTGGGCTCATTAGGGGAGGTTTTTAAAGGTAAGGGAATACCAAAAGCGGATGTTGTAGAGGAGGGTATTCCATGTGTTCGTTATGGTGAGCTATATACGAAACATCACAGAATAATTCGCGAGTTCCATTCTTCGATTTCCAGCGAGTCTACAAAGGCCGCGACAAAGCTTGAGTGTGATGATGTTCTCTTTGCGGGATCAGGAGAAACTATCTCTGAAATTGGAAAATCAGCAGCATTTACTGGAAATGACATTGCCTACGCTGGGAGCGATATACTGATTTTCAGGCCGCGAGATATGGATGGAGTATATTCTGGCTATTTGATGAATTCTCAGCTAGTTAGGCAGCAGCTCAATAAACTTGGGACGGGCGCCACTGTTATGCATGTTTATAAGACTGATATAGAAAGTATTAAAGTCCCTGCTAGAAAGAGGAAGCTTCAGGAGGAAATTGGGGTATATCTTGAAAATATATCTAATCGAATATTCATTTTAGATGAAAAGATTAATGCTACCTCCGAATTCCAGAAACAAATAATTAATCAGGTGTTTTAAGGATGGGATTCACTGAACTAAATAGCGTTGAGCACTACATCATCAGCCAATTGACGGGTGTAAATCTCAATAAGAGCAAAGTGGCTGAGACACCTTTGCAGCCCTATGGCACTGAGTGGCAATATCAAAATTCGGAGCAGCTTGGGCGTGGCGTTAATGAAGTGCTGGTTGAGCCGCAGGTGAAAGAGGCGTTACTGCGTCTTAACCCTGAAATTCAGGCCAAGCCTGAGTTGGCTGATGAGGTTATTTACAAGCTCCGCGCTATTTTAATTTCGGTCAATCAAATCGGCCTGGTAAAGGCCAATGAAGAATTCTTCTTGTGGTTGACAGGGGAGAAAACCATGCCTTTTGGCGAGAATAATCGCCATGTACCTGTTCGCTTGATCGACTTCGACAATCTCACCAACAATCAATACATCGTCACCAATCAGTTCCGTATCCATCACCGCGAAACCAAAATACCTGATGTGGTGATGCTGATTAATGGCATTCCAGTCGTAATTGGTGAAGCTAAAACACCTATCCGGCCTTCTGTGAGCTGGCTTGACGGTGCAAATGAAATTCACAATATCTACGAAAATGCAGTTCCACAGCTCTTTGTGCCGAATATTTTGTCCTTTGCCACCGAAGGCAAAGAGCTGTATTACGGCGCGATACGTTGCCCGTTAGAGTTTTGGGCTCCGTGGCGGCTAGAGAATGATGACGAGAAAATTGCTAAAAGCCTTGGTCTTGGCGGTGTGGGCAAGGAGCTTAAAGATTTGCTCAGTCCGGCTCGCTTGCTCGATATAATGCGTAACTTCTCCTTGTTTACCAGCAACAGCAAGAAGCAGCGCATGAAGGTCATACCGCGCTTCCAGCAATACGAGGGAGCGAACAAGATTGTTCAACGTGTTGTTGAGGGCAAAATCAAAAAGGGCCTGATTTGGCACTTCCAGGGCTCAGGTAAATCATTGCTCATGGTCTTTGCTGCGCAAAAACTCCGCCGCGAAGCCTCCCTTAAAAGTCCAACCGTTATTGTGCTGGTAGACAGAACCGACCTCGACACGCAAATTAGCGGCACTTTCAATGCCGCTGACATCGCTAATGTCGAAACCACTGAAAGCATTAAAGAGTTACAGCAAATGCTGGAGCGGGATACCCGCAAGATCATTATCTCGATGATCCATAAATTCCGCGATGCTAAACCAGACATGAATACCCGCGACAATATTATTGTTCTGGTAGATGAGGCGCACCGAACCCAGGAAGGCGATCTTGGTCGCCAAATGCGGGCTGCATTACCTAATGCTTTCCTATTCGGCTTAACGGGAACTCCAGTCAATAAGGCGGATAAAAATACATTCTGGGCTTTCGGCGCAGAGGAAGATCACGGCGGATATATGAGCCGCTATACCTTCCATGACTCCATCCGAGATGAAGCAACCCTACCGCTGCATTTTGAGCCGCGCTTGGTTGATGTGCACGTAGATAAAGATTCTTTGGATCAGGCTTTTGAGAACCTGAAGGAAAGCGCGGGCTTAACGGATGAAGAAGCCGATGCCTTAAACCAGAAGTCTGCAAAGATGGCGGCATTCCTCAAAGCACCAGAGCGCGTTGAGAAGATCGTGAATGACATTGCCGTACATTTCAAAGAGAAGGTTTTACCTCACGGCTTTAAGGCAATGATCGTCACGCCGGATCGCCATGCATGTGTTCAATACAAGGAAGAGCTGGATAAGCACTTTCCCGTCGACGCGAGCAAGGTCGTTATTTCCACAACAGCTAATGACGACCTCGAATTCAAACAGAAATGGGCCGTAGATAAAAGCCAGCAGGAAAAGATAGTCGATGAATTCAATGATGCTACCTCAGAGCTTAAATTCATTATCGTTACCGCTAAGCTTTTGACGGGCTTTGATGCACCAATACTTCAAACGATGTATTTGGACAAGTCCATTAAGGATCATACGTTACTACAGGCGATTTGTCGGACCAACCGCCTGTATCCGCATAAAACGTTTGGCAGAATTGTCGATTACTTTGGGGTGTTTGACGATGCAGCAAAAGCTCTAGAGTTTGATGAAGAGAGTTTACAGCAGGTTGTTACCAATCTTGCAGAGCTAAGGTCAAAACTCCCAAAAGCAATGGCTGACGCTTTATCTCATTTTGAAGGCGTTGATCGTACTCTGGAAGGGTTTGAAGGATTAGAAGCTGCACAGGATGCCATTGAGACAGACGAGAAGAAAGATGCCTTTGCAGCAGATTTCAAATATCTGGCCAAACTCTGGGAGTCGCTATCGCCGGACAATATACTGGATGTCTATAACACTGATTATAAATGGCTTGCCCAGGTCTATGAATCCGTTAAGCCTGCCTCAGACAACATTGGCAAATTGCTTTGGCTAACCTTGGGCGCTCAGACAACTCAGCTAATCCATGAAAATATTCATATAGGTGAAGTTCATTCCCTTGATGAGTTCGTTATGGATGCGGATGTTATCGAAGACATCTTCAACAACCCCGATCCAAGAAAGACAAAACAATTAGAGAAAGCGTTAGCGAAGCGCTTCAAGGACCGAACCGACCTGCCGGTATTCAAGTCGTTGAGCGAGCGGCTTGAAACGCTCAGAGATAAGGCTGAAAAAGGGTTAATCGCCTCAATCGACTTTGTGAAAGAGCTTTGTAAGATCGCTAAAGAAACTCTCCAAGCCGAGAAGGAGCTTGAAGAAGAAAGACAAGAAAAATCACCAAAAGCTGCTCTTACAGAGCTTTTCTTGGAGTTAAAGAGCGACCAAACTCCCGCAGTTGTCGAGCGGGTAGTTAATGACATTGATTCCATTGTTCGCATAGTACGCTTCCCTGGATGGCAGAATACTACCGGAGGGGAGCGCGAAGTTCAAAAGTCGCTGCGTAAAACACTTTTGAAATACAAGCTGCATACTGATCAAGATTTGTTTGATCAGGCTTATGCATATATTAGGGAATACTATTGATACCTTTGGGTAATATAAATTACACGGATCGGCTGGCGATAAAACATGCCTTGGACAAGCGAACATCTCGAATGGCTTAATGATACTGGTGATGTGATTACGATATCCACTGGTGAATCAGTGCCAGTTTTCGAGTTTGCATATGATATTGCTAATGAAGAGATTATGTCTCACTGGGCAACCCATTTCAGAAATCATTATTGTTCTGATGACGAAATAGAAGCACTGAAACCTCAAGGGATGTCTAATGCTGAATATCTGTTAAATCTAAAATTTCCTGATGGTGCTCCTGGGCTCGGACCAAGTACCCGGTCTGGAGACTTTGCAGAAATATTAGTCGCTGATTATTTAACATTTCTTCACGATTACTATGTTCCAAGAACCCGGTACGACCGGAAGATAATTGGCAATGAGTCTTCCAAGGGCTCAGATGTTTTAGGTTTTAAGCAAAAGAACAAAAAGCCATCTAACAAAGACGAATTAATAATTTATGAGGTTAAAGCGCGCCTTTCTGAAAACAATGCCAGAAATACTTTGCAATCAGCAATTGACGACAGCTCAAAGGATGAGGCTAGGCTTGCGGAATCGTTAAATGGTGCAAAGCAAAGGTTATACGATCAGAAAGATTTTGCCGGAATGGGTATTGTCTCAAGATTCCAACAAAATGTTGACCAACCATATAAAACAAAATTTGGAGCGGCAGCGGTTCTTACTGACAGCTCATGTTGTATAGAAACTTTGACTGAAGCTTCTACTCAGGAACATATATCTCGAACGCAGTTAGAAATGATTGTGATAAGAGGCCCTGTATTGATGTCTTTAGTACACAGCCTATACGAGAGGGCTGCTAATGAAGCTTGAAGCGCCCTCTAAGAAAATGCTGGCAATTACGAAATCGAAAGCAAAGATGTATGAGTTTGCAATTGATGAAGCATCCCATATAGCGCTGCCTGTCGATCCACGAAAGCTATTGGTTACGACTATTGGCATATTGGGCGATCTGTCTGCTTTCGAAGCTCGTGAAGAACAGCAGGTTGAAGAGACTGGTGAACATGAAGAGTTAAAGTATGAACTTATATCCGTTGGGCAATATTTTGATGCTTTGATTCAGTCTCATCTGGCTGATGAGATGGCTATTTATCTAAAGGTTATAGGTTCGGCAGCCTACTATTTAGCGAACATGCCTGGCAGCTCCATCGTTCTAGCTAAAAGTTTAGCCTATAACACAGAGCTGCTCACTGACACTAATCTTGAGGGGATTTTGATATGGATATTAAAGTCCAACTTCGAAGAAGATTGGTATCGCGTCGAAGATACCTATTTAACTCAGATAATAGATGATGTCGGCTACGCCACTCGAAGTTACTTTAGTTTAGGCGTTGATGCTCAGAGCTTTAAACAGGCAATACAGGTCTTAAGGCATGAGGTTTACGAAAAAGGTTCTGATAGAGAGCTTTTGTTCGCCGATATTATTTCATCTATCCTTCTAAGAAAAGTAGAAAACTCGTCAATAAACTGTTTGCCGAAATATACACAAATCCCCATAGAACAATGGGTGGATGTAATTACTAAGCCGAAATTTGTTCAAGAGTTTTGGCCTGCTCAGAGGTTGCTGGGCGAGCAAGGAGTTTTGTCTGGTATATCTGCTGTTGTGCAAATGCCCACGAGTGCGGGAAAGACAAAATCGACAGAATTAATAGTTAGAAGCTCGTTTTTGTCAGGACGCTCTGACGTTGCTGTAATTGTAGCGCCATTCAGAGCCTTATGCAGGGAGATTACAGCTACATTTGAACAGGCGTTCGAAGGTGAAGATGTAAATATCAATGAATTGCAAGATGTTCTGGATATTTCCGATAGTGATGACGAGCTTATAAGATTTTTAACCGGACAAACTGAACAGGACGGAATAGCTACCAGGTCTATAGTTGTTACCACACCGGAGAAACTTGTTTATCTTCTCAGGCATGAACCTGCGTTAGCAGACTCAATAGGCTTGCTAATTTTCGACGAAGGGCATCAGTTTGACACTGGAAGGAGAGGCGTCACCTATGAACTATTGATGGCCTACCTCAAATCCCGCGTAGGCGATGATGTTCAAAAGGTTTTGATCTCCGCAGTAATGGCTAACGCAAATTCTATTGGTGAATGGCTTAATGGAGAGGCCGGCGTTGAGATTCAAGGAGCAGGATGTTTACCAACAGTAAGAAGTACAGCCTTCGCGAGTTGGCAAACTGCAATGGGGCAACTCCAATATATCGATCAAGATCGTGAGGCCGATAGAGATTTTTTCGTTCCTAGGGTAATTGAGCAAATAAACCTCGGAAGGAGAGGTCGAGAGAGGAAAGATCGGCTTTTTCCAGCCAAAAACGATAATCCCAGTGTCGCAGCTTATTTAGGGGTCAAATTATGCCTTCAAGGGCCTGTTGCAATCTTCTGCGGTATAAAGAGTACTGTCACGTCAATATGCGAGCTTTTAGTTGATTGCTACGAGAGAGGGCTTGTTTTACCTTCGCCGAATACTTCAAGTGATCAAAGCGAATTGGACAAAATTTCGTACCTTTCCAGCTTGCATTTTGGAGAAGAGTTTATATTTACTCGTTCGATTTCTCTTGGAATATTGCCGCACAGTTCCAACATTCCAAATGGTATCCGTGTTTCTGTAGAGTGGGCAATGGAATCCAATAAGTCTGTGTTGGTAGTGTGTACCTCAACTCTTGCTCAGGGTGTGAATTTGCCGATTAGGTACTTAGTCGTTTCAAGTACATTTCAAGCCGGGCAAGAAATTACCACGCGTGATTTCCACAATCTTATCGGACGAGCAGGCAGAGCTGGATACCATACTGAAGGGAGTGTCATTTTTGCGGATACAGACGTTTTTGATAAGCGCAATAATTTTCGCGAAAGGTGGCGATGGCAAAGAGCTATGCATTTGCTCGATTTTACTAATGCGGAGGACTGCGCTAGTAGCCTACTGGACTTGATCTCACCTTTTGTTTTTGTAGAACTTAATGTTGATGTTATCCAGTTCATTGCAAACCCAAGCGGCTATAGACAAAGCTGTATAGACGCAGGGAATCAAAACGCTATTGATATCAGTTCGCTACTGGATCAGATGGATTATAAAGAAGCTTTAATCGAAGCAATAGAAAGCTATTTTTTGTCCTATTTGAAAGACAATCCAGGTGCGCCTCAAACGTTCTTTGATGAGTTGGCCCAAGGAACATTGGCTTACTTTTTGTCAGACGACGATCAGAAACAACAACTACGGACGGCATTTTCACTTATCGCGAGTAGAATTCTTTCTGTGCCCGAAGAGAAAAGGCCATTCTTCGGAAAATCGTTGCTGGGGTTAAAAAACCTATTCTTAATTGAAAACTGGCTTGATGAAAATTGGGGCGAAATGGCACAAGCTCAAAGCTCTGATGAATTTCTTGTGATTTGTTGGCCTTTGCTATCTCAGCTTAATAACAACAAGATGTTTCTCAAAATAAAGCCTGAAAACGTTATATTAGAGTTCGCTAAATTATGGATTTCGGGAAGTAGCTACGCTGATCTGCTTGGTCACATGGATCAATTAGGTGCTTATTATCAAGCAGGGTCTCAGCAAAGAACTATTAAAATGGACCATGTAGTAGACTTAGCAGACGGTGCGCTTTCTTTTGATTCCATGTTATATGTCGGAGCAATAGCTGATGTGGCCGAGGGTAAAGGATTAGACGATGATGTATTGGAGCTTCTTAGGAGCTTGCAAACACGCCTAAAACTTGGACTCTCAAATAGCCTTGAAATGTGGCTTTATTCTCGTGGTTACGTGGATAGGGAGGTATGCAAAAATCTTGCTCTAGCTCTTCAAGAGCAAGGTGTTGATATTGATGGCTTTGATTACGATATATTAAATACTCATAAGCATGTTGTAGACGAATGCCTGAATGAATTTCCGACCTACTTCAGTAGAAATAGGCGCTAAACTAGTATAGGTCTCTGCACGAGAGTTCATTTTGAATATTCTCAATGGATGCAAGTGCTATCCTTCTTTCGTGAGGACTATATTCACTTTTTGTCAGCTCATTGAAAGCGTTTCTTAATAACCCGTGCAGCTCGTTTTCAGTTTTTGCTGCTAATTCAAATCTTGTTACCAGTTTCATTTTAACCTCCAGTTTTGGAGGCCGCGCCTATCGCGGCCTTTGATGGGGCCGCTTATGCGCGTTAGGTCATGGTTTGCACCTGTGGTCGAAATATATGGAGAAGCATGTAAGTCATGCTTGCGGATTTAATGGGCTATCGCAGCTAAGGGATGGACAAAGTAAAGGCCGCGTAACGCGGGATTGGGAAACGGACGTTAATTGAATGTGATGAGAGGAGAATAGATAGAACAATGAAAACGCTTCTCGCGTTTTAAGATAGATTCACCTTGGAGGTGAGTTAGTCGGAAAGAAAAGATGGGGCATTGCATCCCCTCAAAATCAAGAAAAATGACGGTTTCCAGCAAAGCTAGACCCTCCGCAATTTTTCTGGATTTTTTCACCCCCGCCTAGTCGGCCTAGTCGCCAGAGGTTCATGAGCAGCGCACCACAAGCGGTGCTTGTAAGAACCTCAAAAGCGAATTTAGGAGCAAAGACAATGAGCGAAGAAATCAGAATTTATGTGGCAGACCTTGCAGCCTATAACAACGGTAAGTTACACGGTGTATGGATAGATGCGACGCAAGACATTAACGACATTCAAGACCAGATTAACGCCATGTTGGCCGAAAGCCCCGAAGGCTTCGCGGAAGAATACGCCATTCACGACTACGAGGGTTTTGGCGGTTATTCGGTGAGCGAATACGAAGGTATTCAGTCATTGCATGAAATTGCCTGTTTCATTGAAGAGTATCCAGACCTTGCAGGGGAATTGCTGAGCCACTTTGGCGGATATCTTGAGGATGCCAGAAAGGCTATGGAAGAGAATTATTCCGGTTGCTACAAGTCCCTGGCGGACTATGCAGAACAACTAACCGAAGACATCAGCCAGATTCCTGAAAATCTCGCTTACTACATCGACTATGAGCGGATGGGGCGTGATATGGATTTAAGCGGAGATATTTACACCATTGAAACGGCCTATGAAGAAGTACATGTTTTCTGGAGTCATTGACCGATGATAGTGATGCCGCCGGATTGTCCGGCGGCAAAATTTTGCTTTAGTCCCATTTCAGGGGCAAAATTTTGCGCCGCCAAGCCTTGCTCCGGCTCGGCGGTATAGAGCGGCGAATGCCGCTTATATCTCAGGTTCGTAACCTCGATCCCTGCCCTTATTTTTCCTTGGTTTTTGAGTCTTGTTTGCCTTATCAGAAGCATTGCGAAATTCTTCTTTAAGTGTGGAGGACTTGTTAGCTCCTAAATTTCGATAGTCCTGGATATCCTGGCGTAATAGCTCAATTTCCTGATCTTGGGTACGAAGTGTGCTACGTTGGCGCAAATTGAGCTGCTGGCGTTGCTGAATATGCTCGAAAATCATCGCGTCTTTTTCTTGGCGATCACGATGAAATGTAGCCAGTGCTTCTACCTCATTTTGGCCTTTAATTTTCTCATATTTGCCAGTAAGCCGATGCCAAATACCCAATAGGCCTTTGGATAAGCGCTGTGACCGAGCCTTGGTTTCCGCTTCCCACCGATTTTTCTGAATATTTTCCAAAGACTCACGCTCATTGCGTTGCTCTTCTACTAGCTGCTGGCGTTTAAATTCAAAAGAGGCCGAACGCTTCTGTTTGTTCGCTTCAGCTTGGGAAAGGTATTGCTGAAGCTTTTTGGACATTTGAGCTGAAATTCTGCCTTTGGTTTCCTCAATAGAAGGCAAAGCTTTAGGGTCGCCTAGACGTTCACGCACATCCTTAGCTTTAATGCCTGTGTATCTGGCGATGGCGTATGCCTCTCCACGGTAATCAACTGCAACAAAACCGCGCCGATCCCCGCGCGCCAGGACAAAACCCTTGCTGAGCAAGGCTTGAGCATAGGCATTGTGGTTGTCAGAAATAGCCCAGCATTCCTGAAATATGCGTTTGATTTCTTTGGGGTTTAGACCAACGCGGCGGGCTTGCTGCCATTCTTCACGGCTGAAATTGAGCGGGTTCCTGTCATTGCGATCAACAAGGCCGGGCGGGATTTGCCATTTATTCTCCAAATACAGCTCTCTGGACAGGTCTTTCAGCTTCATTTTGAAGAATGGCAGGTTGATAGCCTTCATCTCGTCTGAATCGATCCTCGACCACACAACATGGGCATGGCGGCGGCCTTTTTTCTCATGAAAGACGATAGCGCGAGGTTGATCTTCCAGGCCGAGCGTCAGCTCAATCTGCTCGATAGTTGTTTCAAATACCTCAATTGGTACGCGCTCGTTTGGTGGAGGGCTAAGGCTGAGGGAGAAAAAGGGTTGCTTCGCACGAGTACCCTTGCTGATGGCATGGACTTCATTAAAAGCGGAATGGAGGTCGTCAGACAAAAAGCCCCGCAACTCGTGAACCTCGACATGCTCATTCTGGTCAGCCTGTAGCAAATGGCTTGCGAGCTGCCTTCCTCCTGATCGTTGGCTGCCCTTCAGGATCATCAGCAAGCTCCTAAGAGTAGTAGCCCAGGGCTTGCATAAGCAGCATACGCATGACCCTTACATCGTTACATGCGTTTTGAAGGGCTTGTTCGGTATCGGGTGTTACGGGCAGGGAGCCAGTATTGCTCGCCTTGGCAAGCTGGTTAATATTGCTAGCAAGACGTGACTGGCCCAGCTTACCCAGCAGCTCTGCAAGCGCTTTATCGTCCTTCAGGGGCTTTCTAGAGCGTGTTCGTTGTTTCCTTGGGGCTTCAGAGCCACGAAACAGCTTGGAGCGTATAAACGCCCCTAATGGCTTGTTACCAGCTTCTTTCTCCAGTGCAGCGCGTTCCTCGAAAGTAAGCCTCAGAGAAAATGGTGCTGGTATCTTATTGTTTTTGCTGGAATTTGATGTGGAGGTGCTCATTACGCCACCTCCTTGAAGAATGGCGCAAAATTCTTGAGAAAGTCATTCCATTCTTTTAATGTTTGGAAAAGGCGGTTCGAAGTTTCTCCTCCGAAGTGCGCCATACAAATAAGCCCGCTTTCAGCGGGCTTTTTTGTATGCGGCTCCCGGCCGAGTTGGACTGCTCCGTTCGAAAGCCGCGCCAGCGGCGCAGACAGCCGCAGGCTGCCCCGCAGGGGTGAACTATTGAGCTAAGCTCAATAGTGAATCAATCGTGCCTCCTGCCGCTAGCAATTCGCCCAATTCCCGCAATGAATTTTCTTGAATGCGGCCCCCGGCCGATTCCACGTGCTCCGTTCGACAAAATCGCCGGGAGCGATTTTGCACGAGCGAAGCGAGCCCGAAGGGTGAGGCCCAGGGATGGGCCGAGTAAAGGAGCGTAGCTCCGCAGACGGCGCCAAAGCGCCGCCCATGCGAGCAACTTTCAACCTCTGCACCAGTCGCCAATTTCAAGAGTTCTTATTGGCTTTCTTGGGTAAGCAATTCAGCTTAGCTGAATTGCGCATCAATCGTGCCTCTCGCGGCTAGCGCTTAGCCCAATCCCCGCACCGGTTTTTCCTTTTAAGCCTTCACCCCTCACTGCCCAATAGCCCTATAAATCGCCGAGCCATCCCCCATATAACCTTCCGCAGTCAGCGTAAACTGCAAGTCATAATCGGACTCCCCTGACTTGGTCACCGACAACCTGCCAAGCAAATTCAAATTCGCTTCCGGGGACTTCGCCCAAGTGCCGTTAGCACTCAACGATCCCACCGCTTCAGAATCCAGCTCCCAGCCTTGCTCTTCAATCTGATCGGCAAAATAGCGATAGACCTCGTCAAGTGATTGCTCGGAAGTCATGCTCGCTTCGGTATCAACGGAATTGCTGCTGCTCGATAAACCACCCACCATGGCAACGCCCAGTCGTTGCCGGTTCTGATCTGCCGGTATTTCCATGCGCGGTAAATACTGTCGCAAGCCAATCGATCGTGACATTTGTCCGGCCGCGGCTTGCTGCATAGTCAATTGCTGCTGACAGTAGCCTGGCCGATTGCGCCCGGCTGATAGCGCGGCCGACAGATAGTTGCTGGGTGCTCTTTCTGAAAACCGAATTGTGACGCGGCCAAAATCATCATGGCAAAGCGCTTGAAAATTGCCCACGTTGATTTGATTGGGTGCAATAAACCCAGTCCTGGGCAGGCGACTCTCCATGATCGGTAGTTGCATCCAATTCTCTGCCTCGAATACATCGACCATCGCTTGTACGGCGTCTTCTTCATTCAGCTGGGTGGCAAAGACCACTCTCAAGCTGGTCATTTGATAGACACTGCCCACCACGCTGAACTCGGCAGGAATCTGCAGATCAGGAAATTCATCCGGGACATCGGAATACACGGCGAACTGGTTTTCCCCATAGGAATTAAACAGTGCTTCCACCACATCGACAGGAATAGGCCCCTCAAATTCAGTATCTGCAAGGGAAAACAAACTTTGCGAAAAGAATAAAAAACAAACGAGACGGAGTTTGGACATAGGCTTCACCATGGATCACAAAGCAAGATGCTGCTCAGGTTGCCACCAATTTAGTGAGATTGCAAGCGCCGGCGGGTGAGGCGTGTGAGGCGTGTGAGACGTGTGAGACGGGCGATAGCCGGGTTGAAGCTGATGAGTGGGGGATTAGCTAGTTGTGATTTCCAGCCTGTTTCAACACTTTGAGCAACCCAGCCCTCTGCACATCCCCACATAGCTCCTCATCAAACAACCGCCGCGACGCAGTCATGCTCTGTTCCAGCAAATCAGGCGAGCGACTCAGCTCAAGAATCCGCGCCGCCAAACTCTCCGCATCGGCCTCACACAGCAGCAGCGGATCGGCAACACTTTGCAAACAGGGGCTGTTTTTTGACAAAAATGCCTTTCCCATTGCTGCGTAATAATACAGTTTGTAAGGCAGCACCCTGTCAGCCTTGTCGGAATGACCAAAAATCCCGAGACACAAATCGGCGTCAGCTATATGAGCAATCAGTGAGTCTGTAGCCAGCATGGTTTGCTGCCAATGTAACTGTGCATGGGGGTGCGTGTGCTGAAAGTCCTCAATCAATTCGGCGTGCTGCCCGTCACCGATAAATTCAAAGCGAATCTGCGCTTCCGGCTGCAACAAGTCGATGGCCTTGAGCAGCGTGTCTATTCCTTGCAGCGGCACCAGAGAGCCCATGAACAAACAAGTAAATACGCCATCGTCCGTTTTTCTCACTGTGCTAGGTTGGCGGGGCAGTTCGGGAATGCTCAATGGGATCGCGGTGATCCTGTTGCTGCCGATTGCAAACAACTCGCTGTAGTGACGACCATTGTCCGGGGTATCCACGACTATGGCGTCGGCGGTTGCGAAGGCGCGCTTTTCGAGCTTGAATAAAACTCGCGCACTGAGACTCGAAGGAGCGAGCAATTGGCGATCATTAACCGCCGTGTCATACAGTGACAGGAAGGCGTCCATGATCAGGTAAGGCCGCCAGGAGCGGGGCAGCAGGGAGTAGCCAAGCAGCAGGAAGACTGCAGGATAGGTGACGTAAGTGATCCCCCCGCGCCGCCACAGGCAGTGGGCTAACACCGAAAAGTGCCCCCAGATGAATTTGCAGCGCTGTAACCATCTATGAGCTGCATTGCGCTGACTGACGTTGCCGTAGAAGCTGCCAGCGCCAAGATCGTAGAAGCAGACTCGTGCATCGCCTAACTCTTGCAACATGGTGATCTTGTATTTCACATTGGGGTACAGATCGGACAGATGGGAGACGCCGACGACATTGATAGACTTGTACTGACTGTGATGACTGGTCATTGCTTGTGAGCGACGGCAATCAGGTTTGTGCTTGGCTTGGCATCGGCGGCAATAAACAAATCCGCTGCGCTGAAATCAAAGTTGTGAACTTCTCCTTTGTTGTCAGCAGTCTTGTTGGTCAGTCGTTTCAGGAATTGCAGACATTTGACGCGCAACGCTTCCGGCATGATTGGCAAGGTAAAGGGCAGGGTGAGCCACATAGTGCGACGGGCTCGGCGTAATTCGATGTCCAGCACCTCTGGCTTGCCGCCCATACCCAGCACCTCTACTGATTTGAATTGGCTACCAAGTAATTGTTTGAAGCCCGCGTTACTGTATTCCTTCACATGCCAGACATTCCACGGCTTTTGGCCGGGCAATAATCGTGTTGAACGATCCGGCGTTGCGCAAATAAAGACACCGCCCGGTTTTAACACGCGTTTGATTTCACTGAGGTAGGTGGTGGTATCAGGAATGTGCTCAATGACCTGGAAAGAGATCACCGAGTCGAAACTGGCATCAGCAAAAGGTAGAGGTTCCTGCTCGGCCGGAGCAATGGACTGGTAGCGCAAATTGTCTGCCTGATATTTTGCTTGGGCGTAGGCGATAGCATCGGCAGAAATATCGACTGCGGTGATTGCCTGGCAATCCGGGGCCAGAAAATGGCTACCGTAGCCACTGCCGCAGCCATAATCCAGCACCGTTTTGCCCTTGATATAATCGCGGGCAAATTCATAGGTGATGCGGTGGAAAAGGTAAATCAGGTAACGCTCGGGTGAGGACCGATAGCTGTCTTCAATGACACGCTCGCCAGTGGTTTCCAATTCCATTGCTATGTGTCCTTGTTATCTGGTTCAGGCTTGCGAGCCATTAGCAAATAACCTACTCCCCAGTCTCTGTTCGCGGTCATTGATTGCATGCCGAAAGCCAGACGCATCGCCAACTGGCCCGGCAGGCTTGCCATGAGCGGGTAGAGTTTCATTATCGCGCTGCGGTCAACGCCGCTCTGGGCATTGTTGTGACTGCGGTCATTGCCTTGCTCGCCGCGTTCAGCAAGTGACTTCCGGTGCAGTCGCGAGCGCCACGACAGGAGCAGATTGGAAACCGGAAAACCCCAGCTTTCGATGCTTTCAATTGTAAATCCGCACTCTCGCACCAGATCAAGCAGGGCAGACTTTTCATAGCGTCGATAGTGGCCGGCCCAGACATCGGAGTCGGTCCATTTGCGGTCATGGGCGGGGACTGACATGAGCAAGCGGCCGCCCGGTTTGAGCCAGTTATACCATTGTTGCAGTGCCGCGCGATCGTCTTCGATATGTTCGAGTACTTCCATGGCCATCAGATAATCGAAAGCTGCCTGCCAGTCGTGGTCAGGGGTCGCGCTTATTGCTACGCGGTCAGCATTTATCAAGCTGGCGGTTTTCAATGCGGTAGCGGAGCTTTCCAGGCCGCGGCAAGTAAAGCCGCGTGCTGCCATTTCGTACAATAGTGTGCCGCTACCGCAACCCACTTCCAACAGCTCGCCGGGGGTAAGTGCTGCAACAAGTTTCAGAATCCGGTTTCTGCGCATGACGAAGCTGGGGGCGGGCACCCACTGGTGCTCGGGAACTACCGGGCCGTATAACTTATGAAGGTGCATTGTGTTGCTCCGCTTCCCGGTTGCGCAAGCCATGTAACAGCAGCGCGAGCATGCCTAGTGAAATATCGACGCCGGCGGTAATTAACCGGTGTAGCAAGGCGATATACATGGCGGCATTGATACCGATTACAGGGCCAAGCAATGCCACCACCAGGCCTTCGCGAACACCGATTCCAGCAGGCGCAAAGAAGGCAGCAAAGCCACCGATGTAGGAGAGCATCGATGCCAGTAGCACCAATGCCAGTTGCGGCGGTTGCTCACTGCTGCAAGCCAATAGGGCGTACCAAAGCACCGCAGACGCAGGAATCCACATCACCGTGAGCGAGCAGCACACAGATGGGTAACTTGCCCGGAAACCTGAAAGTGCCAGGTCACTTTCCTTGCCCAATTTGCTCAGTATCCAGGCCAGCAACTCATCGCTGCGAGCGATCAGCCAGAAACTGGGCAGGAGAGCGACTAGTGTTATGAATCCCAGCCACCAGCTTGTGTAGTAGGCCAGAAAGAATGTGAGGGTCAGTAATAAACCACTGTGCAACAGGGCAACTTGCTCAACCAAAGCTGACACGACTGCCGATTTGGATTGGCCGGTGTGTCGATACAATAAGGCGCCGCGGGCCAACATGCCCCAGACCTTGCCGGGCGTGTATTTGCCGATAGTGCTAATACCGACCATGATGACTGATTGAACAAACGCTAGCGGATGGATGCCTTGACCACGAAGGTTGATATGCCAGGACAGCACCACCGCCGCGATTGCCAAAAACTGCAAACTCACGGCGATCAGTAAATGGACTGCTGACAAGCTGGCCAGCGAAAAGCCTTCCAGATCCTGAGCGAAGTACCAGTTTAGCGCTGCGAACAGTGAGCCGAGAATAAACAGCATCAGTGCAGGCCAGAGAAGAGCTGTAATCGGGTGTTTTGCTGCTGTTGTCATATCTGTGCCTGTCGGGCAGTGGCCTGAACTTGGGCTATCAAGGTCTCTATCTGATTATCCAATCTGACTAATAGCGCGTCGGAAAACCATCGCCAAATTAGGGACTTATTGTAACCCTAGCGTCAGTAGCGGGCTATTGTGCAATGCTATTGCTGTGAACCGGTTAAGAAGTTGCGGATTGAATTAGCAGGAGTGGGACGGGCGAATTTGCTGGGCTTGGGCGCAATCCATGAGACGGATCTCCCGGAGCTCTGCGTTGCGCACCCATCAATATATGGGGAACTAGCCTTGCTAGTGAAATTTCTTTGCAGTACAAGGTGCTTGGAGCCCTCATCTACGGCCGCACGGCTGATTTCGCTTCACTGGCGAGATCACCAGCAGTTCCCACAAAAAAGCTAAAAAAAACCGCAAGTTGCACCTTGTGGCTCAGCTTGCGATGATTACGCCGCAATAAAAATTTGTCAGTAAGCTTGGGAGTCCAATGTCACAGGGTCGCGCATCCGCGCAGTTTATCAACAGACCGGTATTTTTCATTTCAGCAGGCCTGATCCTGCTATTCAGCCTCTATGGGGGCATCTTTAGCCGACACGCGGCCGTGACTTTCAATAGCCTGCAGAGCTGGCTGATCACGAACGTGGGCTGGTTCTATATGGCCGTCGTGGCCATGTTCTTTGTTTTTGTCATTTATCTGGCATTCAGCCGCTACGCATTTGTGCGGCTTGGACCAGATGATTCCCGGCCTGATTTCAGTTATCCAAGCTGGTTTGCCATGCTCTTTAGTGCTGGCATGGGGATTGGCTTGATGTTTTTCGGGGTTGCCGAACCGGTGACTCACTTCATTGCGCCGCCGGTTGGTGAAGGTGGCGATGTGGCAGCGGCACGCCAAGCCATGCAGCTGACGTTCTTCCACTGGGGCTTGCAGGCCTGGGCCATTTATATCGTGGTTGGATTGTCGCTGGCTTACTTCTCGTTTCGTCACGGCTTGCCGCTGACTATTCGTTCCGCTTTTTATCCCCTGCTGGGCGACCGCATTTATGGACCAATTGGCCATGCAATCGATATCTTCGCGGTGCTTGGCACCATGTTTGGTGTGGCAACCTCTCTGGGCATCGGCGTCATGCAAGTCAACGCCGGTCTGTCTTATCTCTTCGATGTGCCAGTATCAACGACAGTGCAGGTCGGTTTGATCGCGTGCATAACAGGGTTGGCTACTATCTCTGTCGTGAAAGGTCTGGACGGTGGCATCCGCCGCATCAGTGAATTCAATATGATCATGGCTGTTGTGCTGCTCATCTTCATGTTGGTGGTAGGGCCCACCGTGACGCTGTTAAGCAGCCTGATTCAAAACATCGGCGCCTATCTGTCAGGCATGGTGGAAATGACCATGATGCTCTATGCCTATGAGCCCAATGACTGGATGGGTGACTGGACGTTATTCTATTGGGCCTGGTGGATTTCCTGGTCACCGTTTGTCGGCATGTTTATCGCCCGGGTATCACGCGGCAGAACCATTCGTGAGTTCATTCTCGGTGTCATGCTGGTGCCGACTGGTTTCACATTTATGTGGTTGTCGTTCTTTGGCAATACGGCGATTTTTCTGGAGCTGGGCGGTGTCGGTAATGAAATAGCCAATGCGGTTAACAACGATATGCCCACCGCCGTCTTTGTCTTGTTGGAGCAGTTGCCCTGGACGACGTTTATGTCAGTGCTGACGACGTTGTTGGTAATTACATTTTTCGTCACTTCATCTGACTCCGGTTCGCTGGTGATCGATATTATTACTTCTGGCGGACAAGAAGATCCGCCTGTGTGGCAGCGCATTTTCTGGGCGGTATCCGAAGGTGTGGTCGCTGCCGTGCTACTCATTGCCGGTGGCTTGTCGGCGTTGCAAACGGCGGCAATCACCAGTGCCTTACCGTTCTCGATAATCATGCTGTTCATCTGTTTTGCATTGCTCAAAGGGCTGAAAGCGGAGAAGATCGTCTTGCAGCCGGTGGCTCATAAATACGCTGGCCATGTCGTGAAAAGTCAACATGCGGTGCAGCAACAGCAGCAACAGCAACAACAAAAAGAATAGTTTTGCGCGAACAGGAGTGTGCGTGATGTCGAAACTGAAATTACTAACGGCCGCGCTACTTGGCTGCCTGGCCGTCAGTGCTCTGGCCAATGAAGGCGACCGCGCCTTTGTAGGCGCCATTATTATCGATGGCACAGGCGCTGCACCCTTAAGCAATGGTGTGGTCGTTATCTCTGATGGCCGGATTCGTGCCATTGGTGCCCAAGATGATGTCGAGATTCCCGCCGGCGCTGATGTAATTGATGTCAGCGGTCGTACTATCATCCCTGGATTGATTAACGCTCATGGTCATGTGGGCGGCACGCTCGGTCTTGAAGGCGGCCATTACACCCGCGACAATCTGCAACGACAATTATCCCTTTATGCCCGCTACGGTATCACCACAGTGGTCAGTCTCGGTGGTGACGGAGCCGAAGGTCTGGCACTGCGCAACGAGCAAAATAACAGCGATCTGACTCGCTCACGTTTATTCGTGGCCGGGGACGTCATTACCGGTAATTCAGAACAACAGATTCGCGATCGGGTAAACGCAGTGGCGGATTCCGGCGTGGATTACATCAAGGTCAGAGTTGATGACAACCTTGGCAACTCGCAAAAAATGTCACAAGCACTGTTTAGTGCATTGGTTGATCAGGCCCATAGCCGCCGCTTGCCGGTTGCGGTGCATCTTTTTTATCAGGACGATGCGCGCTTCGTGCTTGACCAAGGTGCCGACCTGATTGCCCATAGCATCCGTGACGAAGATGTCGATAGCGACTTTGTCAATCAACTGGCGCAGTCCGGCGTGTGTTATATACCAACTCTGACCCGTGAAGTCTCGACATTCGTCTATGAGAGCGAACCGGATTTTTTTGGCGATCCGTTTTTCTTGCAGGAAGTCGACGACGATATTCTCGCTACCCTGCGCGAGCCGGCTCGGCAACAGCGTGTCCGTAACAGTGCCTCGGCACAAGCCTATAAAGCAGCCTTGCAAGTCGCCATGCGCAACGTGGCAGCGTTACATGAGGCGGGTATACCGATTGCCATGGGTACAGACAGTGGGCCGCCAGCTCGCTTTCAGGGCTACTTTGAACATCTGGAATTGAGCATGATGGTGGAGTCCGGTATGTCACCGGCAGCGGTCATTCAATCGGCGACCGGCGTGGCCGCACAATGTGCCGGTTTGACAGATCTGGGGACTCTGGAGCCTGGCAACTGGGGTGATCTGGTGATACTGGAAGAAAATCCATTGGCGGCAATCGAAAACACTCACAGCATAGAAAGCGTGTGGATTGCCGGCAATCGCGTACCAACTCCCTGAGACATTTTCGTTGTGGCAGTTTGTTGAAGAGAGTCTGTGTTAAGAAAGCCTGATTAGTCAGGCTGGCTTGCCGATCAGTTCCAGAGTGGAATTGAGCAGTACGTTGCAGCCTTTCTCGACATCATGCCAATGGCTCCATTCATCAGGCGCATGACTGACGCCGCCGACACTGGGAATAAAGATCAGGCCAGTGGGGGTGATGTCGGTGAAGAATTGCGAATCGTGACCGGCACCGCTTGGCATGACCAATGTCTTGTAGCCCAGCGCCTTGGAATGTTTCTCCAACAGCTCGACGATCTCGGGAGTACAGGGTTTCGGTGCGAGCCAACTCATCTGTTCATACTCGAACATCAGCTTGTGGCGCCGCGCGATTGACGAACAAACCTTGCGGCAGGCATCAGCGATGTTGTGCATGACCTCTTCAGACATGTCGCGTCCAACCAGTGTGAAATCCACCTCGCCCGGCACGGTATGAGCAAAGCCCGGTTTTAACTGTAAGCTACCAATTGTCAGGCGGGTTTTCTCAGTGCCTTCTTCATCGATAATGCGGGAAATCTCGTGCGCGAAATCGGCTACACCCATGAAGGCGTCACTGCGCAGGTTCATTGGCGCGGTGCCAGCGTGGTCGGCCTTGCCGATGAATTTAATCAGCCATTTGAATACTCCCGAGATGCCTTCCACAACACCAATCGTGTTATTGGTTTGTTCCAGAACCGGGCCTTGTTCAATGTGCAGCTCCATAAAGCCGACCAGATCTTCCGGGTCGCGTGCTGCTTCCATGGCCAGATGATAGGGTAGTTGGCACTTGGCCATGGCATCGCGCAGCATCACGCCGGTGGAGTCTTTGGCGCGTTCCAGCCAATCCAGCTTAAGTGCCCCGGTGAGGGCCTGCGCGCCAAGCATGCCGCCAAAACGACCTTCCTCTTCGCTGGTGCCAATCACTTCAATGGCATGCTGCAGAGGAATATTGTTTTCCTGAATTACCCGGATGACTTCCAATCCGGCAATGACACCCAACACGCCATCAAACATGCCACCGGCCGGGACTGAGTCCAGGTGCGAGCCAATCAACAAAGTTTTCTGGCCAGGCTCACCATAGCGCGCACAGACATTGCCCGCGCCATCCATGCGCACTTGCAGGTCCAGTGCTTGCATTTTTTCCATGAGCCATTGCCGGGCTTTCATGTCTTCTTCGCTAAAGCCTTGACGATAAATACCCTGATCTTCCGGATTGTAGCCAAAGCGACCGAGATCGTAGAGATCCTGCTTTACGCGTTCCAGATTTATTTGGGTATTTGTCGTCATAGTCAGCTCCTGATTCATGCGGCCCAGCCAAGCTCTTCAGCGCGGGAACGAGCCAGAGCCGGCACATCCGTGTCAATGAAATGCATGTGCAGAACTTGCACGCCAATCAGGTGGTTAATGACAGCATCCATCTGCACTTTGTCCGCTGCAGTTGTGGCTGGATCGTCATGGCGATCAAACAACGCAGCCACTCCTTCATAGGACAGAATGCCGGTTTCGTCAATACGCTCACGGGACAGGTGCTTGTCCGCCAATGCGCGCATTTGCTGCCATTTCTTGTCATTTGTATGGGCAGGAGGGGCCATAAACGCGAATTTTTCACGTTTGTAGAGCACCTCGGGAAGAATGCCTTTCATCGCTTCTCGCAGCACGTACTTCTCAGTGCGGCCTTTGATGCGATGCTGCGGTGGAATCTGCACAGCAAACTCGGCCAGGTGATGATCGAGAAAGGCGGGCCGGGCTTCCATGGAGTTGGCCATATCGACACGGTCACCACCCCAGGTGAGAATCTGACCTTCCAGCATGGTTTTACACCACACATATTGGGCTTTATCCAGCGCGTGTCGGCCTTGCAGTTGATCGATATCCAGGGCATCGGCGATGGCTGCGCCCGGGCGGTAATACTTCATCTCTTCTCGCATCTCGGGGGCGAGCAAGTCGGGAATCAAGTCTGCGCAGGCCAGCCAGGGCTGCAGACAGCTGGGTGTAAAGCCAACCGTAAAATGCAGTGCGGGGTCATCGACTTGCTTGTCGGACAGCATGGCACCAGTAAACAGGGAATTGCTCTCATTGAGCATGGACTGCCAGTTGGCTTTCTCTGCGGCAGACAGCGAGTCAAGACCGTGCAGGAACATGTCGCGACGGAAAGCAGGGTAGCCGCCGAACAACTCATCGGACCCTTCGCCGGTCATGACTACTTTGTAGTTACTCTTGTTAACGTGCCGGCTCATGAGCAGTTTTGCCACAGCCAGCGTGTTATAGATGGTGCGCTCTGTATGCCACAGAGTCTCTTCAAAATGGCCGTATAACTCATCACCCGACAGTCGCATTACATCCTGTTCAGCACCACAACTCTCTGCCATTTGTGTGGCAATTGGCGTTTCATCATAGTCCTTGTCATCAAAGCCGATGGTGAAGGCGCGCACTGGACCCTGTCGGCAAGCCGAGGCCAGTCCGATAATAGCGCAGGAGTCGATGCCGCCGGATAAGTAGCTGCCAACTGGCACGTCAGCTTCCAGGCGCAGGGCTACGGCATTCAACAATTCTTCGCGCGTGCGGCTGATGGCTTCTTCTTCGGACATTTCCGCACGCTCTATCTCGCGTGGGAAGTTCAGATCCCAATATTTGTATTCGTTAACAACGAGTTTGCCGCCCTGGCGCTTGATGCGAACCACGTGCCCCGGTTTTACCTGATGCACATTCTTGAATGCAGTGGTACCTGGCACCATGGTTTGAATGAGTTGGTGATAAAGGCCGTCAGATGTAAATTCCGGTTTTACTTCGGGGTGCGCGAACAGCACTTTCAGCTCGGAGCCGAAAATAATCGTGTCGCCAACTTGAGTCCAATACAGTGGTTTGATACCGAAACGATCGCGCACCAGATACAGTGCTTCTTCCTCTTTGTTGTAGAGGGAAAAAGCGAACTCACCGCGTAATTCTTTGAGAGTCTCATCCATGCCCAGGCGCGGAAACAAGTGAAGAATGATTTCGGAATCACTCTTGGTGGCGAACCTGGCGTTTTGCGATGTCAGACGGGCACGTATGCGTTGGTAGTCATAAAACTCGCCGTTGTGGGCCAGTAGCAGATTGTTGTCCTGGCTGACAAACGGCTGTCTGGCACGATTTTCATCGAGGTCGATAATCGACAGTCGTGCGTGGCTAAAGCCTACGCCGTGGTCGGGGAAAATCTCATAGCCAAAACCATCCGGTCCCCGGTGATGTTGAATGGCTGCCATATTGACAAGAATTTGCGGGTCGATAGAGGATTGAGATTGGGCATGTATTATGCCGGCAATTCCACACATAGTTCCTTCTCTGTAGTAAAAATAAGTTGCGAGTTAAACGACGTCCAGTACGCGTCCTTTCCGGTGTACCAAGCACGTCAGCAATGCCATTCGTAAGAACACCGCGCCTCGGGCCTGGGCAAAATACCAGTTGAAGCGAGTGTCATCGAGGTCAGTCGATAACTCGTGTCCTCGTGCCAGCGGGTGCAGCACGATGGCATCTTCTTTAAACGGCGTGTCCTTGTTCAGCACAAAGTTGGTGCCAAATGTTTCAAAGTCATCACCAGTCCAGGCGATCGCGTTGATGTAGACGACATCAAGATTGGACACATGTTTATCAAACTTGCTGCCTGCCTGAACGACATTCAAGCCGCGGTCGCGGAATGACTGAATCAGCTCTTCATTGGCTTCATCAGCTTCTTCATTGAACAGATAAACATGGGAAAACGCATGCGGGAAGATCGAAAAAATTTTCAGCAGGCTGCGCACAGTCCGCATCTTGTCGGGTACACCGATGATGCCAATTGAAACACGCTCATCTTTGGGCAGAGATTTCTTGATCAACTCAGGGCGCCATTTGAAAATCGTGTAAAGATCCGCCATTGCTTGCGTTGGATGTTCGTCGAGTCCGTTGCCAGCATTGATGATGGGGATGCGGAGCGACTCACGCATCTCCATCAGTGATTCCTGGCGCGTATCCCGAAGCACTACACAGTCAGCGTAGTTGTTAAACATCTCGCCGACGTCGGCCAACGATTCGCCTTTGGCAATACCAGTGGTGGAGCGATCGGTAATTGACATGATATCGCCGCCCAATCGGTGCCAGGCACTTTCGAATGACAGGCGCGTGCGCGTACTGGGCTCGTAAAACGCGCTGACCAGAATCTTGCCCTGTAAGGGTGTGCTGAATCGCTCCGGGTTGGCCTCGTACTTGGCAGCCAGCCGAAATAATTGCAGCAGCGTCTCCGCGCTGAATTGATCAGCATGGAGTATGTGTTGATGCTCAAGTGGTAGTAGGTTGTCACCATCTTCGATGATGGTACGCAACAATTGTTTGGGGTGGGCATCACCCTGAACATCCGGCTTTTCACGCGTGCGTATGTGCGCTTGATCTTCCACTTTTGGGTGCTCCTTGTTTACCACAATTTTCCTTGTTTCCAATCACGGATAACGAGTCCTATAAGAATTATCGGAGTAGCACTGGCACAGACGACTGCCAGCAATACCAAAATGGTCAATGCGTTGAGCGAAATCATAAGGCTTTGTCTCCTCGGGATAATTCATCGAAATCGAATGTCTTGTTTTCTATTTTGCTGACCAGGACTATAACCAGCAATGACACGGCGCAGGACGCCACCGCAGCGACGTAATAACCAATCGTAAAATAAGCCAGCAAGCCAAGACAGGTGCCCGAGAGCATCGCCAATGTTGCGGCAGTTCCCGAGGCCCATTTGTAATACAGACCAAATACGATTGGCCAGATCGCACTGGCGACAAATGCGCCAGTGAAGTAGAGCAAAGAGGCGAGTGTGGTCAATCGGGGCACGCAGAGTATCCATGTCGTCAGCCCCAATAACAAAATGATAATACGTCCGGCCCGGAAACATTTTTCGTCAGAGGCGCCGGGATTGATGTGCCCGCGATAAATGTCCTGAGTAATCAAGTCGGCGGTGGCAGCGAGTAGTGAGTCCAGACTGGAAGCCAGTGCCGAGAACACTACGATAAACACGACGATTGCGCCGGTGGTACCAAGGATGCGGCCAGATACCAACGGACCGACCATGTCTGAAGACGGCACATTGATGCCTAACGACGGCGCTGCCAAAGCGATGAACCCGGCAACGATAGGAATCGGCAGCCAAAAAAGCCCGGCGATAAAGTAGGCGCGAGCACCGGTATCCTGACGAAAAGCAAAAGCCCGTGACCACCAGACATTCGAATGAAAAATTTCCCCTACGCCAAACAGTAAATTATTGAACAAAAACATAATGGCGGCCGGGAACAGCAAGTCCAGTAGCATCGGGCGTTCAGTCTGCAAATCTGTGTGCATCTGTTCGAAGCCGACATTTTGAATCACCAGATAGGCGATAAATATCACGCCAGTGATGATGATGATGGTTTGCACAAAATCGGTGGCGATGACCGCTTTAAGTCCGCCCAGCAACGTATAAGAAACGCATACGACTAGAATCGTTGTCATGCCAACATGATAGGGAATGCCGCTCAGAGCATTGACCAGTATGCCGCCCGCCATCCCTAAACTGATGAGCCAGCCAAAGGCATAAAACAAAGAGATAACAAGAAAGACGCGCCAGGCTACGACACCATAGCGCTCGCGAATAAAATCGCCGGACGTGAAACCGTGCGGCAATAGCTGCTTGATACGCTTTGCCAGGGGAGCGAACAGCAATAGCCCCACTGCGCCGAGTGAATAGCCCACCATGCCCCAGACGCCAAGCTCATAAGTCACTTGTGGCGCGGTCATTGTGGTGTTGCTAGTCACCCAGGTAGCCATCGCAGTAGCAGTTGCAAAAGCAAGGCCAACATTACGGCCAGCCAGCATGTAGTCTTCAAGTGTCTTGTTGCTCCGGCCTAATAGATAGCCAAAGGCAATCCAGACCAGGCCAAAAATAACCAGGATGATCAGAGCAACGCTGGGAGAGAGGGCAATTTCTTGCATAATGTCAGCTTACGGTGCGTCGATTTCCGGTGAGAATAGTGATTATGAGGATGCTGAACAGAACCAACCCGAGCAGGAAAAAACTGCCAGCGCGAGCCAGACTATGATGTTGGACGGCGACATGGATTGATTCGGAAATGGTTTGACCGCTATTGGTCAGCCGGAAATAGTAATCACCATCTCCCAGACCTGTGATGGTGACAGCACCAGCCTCTGAGACCGAACGATCTATGGTCTCATTAAAATCAGTGGAGTTGGCTTGCTGGAGTAGAAGCTCGTCGGCATCAGTGTCGGACTGCCATGACAGGACGAAGTAGCCTTCGTTAGAGACATCGGTGCTAGCGGTAAGGTTTGCTTCAGCCGCCCGAGCAGGGGCTGTGGCTGCAAATAATGTCAGCCATAGTAGCCACAATAGGCGCTGCAAAAAAAATGCTCTGTTAGAAGAGCAGATAAATCCTCCCGCATCCGCCCAGTGAAACAAGCTTTTGATGGAGCCATTTAGGCCCTTTATTGCTGTCTGCAACTGGAGTTCGGACATTGATAAAGGTAGCTGATAATACGTGACCAGGCCCGAAAAGTCTAATTTGAGGGCGGTTCGCGCGCTTTCATTGTGCGCGTAGGTCGCGGAAAACATTCACTTTTTGCTTGCAAGGGTATGGTTCACTCTGCGAATCACCCGAACAGTCAGCAACTTTTTCACTCAACGACAGGCATTGATTGAGCGCCGCCATGCAAGCGATGGCGGCAGGAGCTGGTTGGCATGCTGTGACTGGCGAACAAAGCCAGTTTCCGGCTTTTTTGTTGTGGATTTATAGCTGATGATTGTTGCTCGCGCGCGGTCGCGGCTGAGAGCAATCGTGAGCGCAGCAAGCGGCTACTCAGGACGATTGGTGCCAATTGATGGTCAAATAGCCGCTTTTTGCGAGCGCAGGGCCGTACACTGGCTGTCATCAAGGTGAGCTAATTATCACAGGAGCAGGAAAGACGATGAAAACCAAGGCAGTGGATGTCGCCATTATTGGTGCTGGTACGGCAGGCATGACGGCTTATCGCGCCGCACGTGAGCATACAGAGAGCATCGTGGTCATAGAATCGGGGGAGTACGGGACAACCTGCGCTCGGGTTGGCTGTATGCCCAGCAAGCTGCTGATTGCGGCGGCGGAAGTCAGTCATCAGATTGATCAGGCCAGCATGTTTGGCATTGACGTGACAGATAAAAAGATCGATGGCGAACGTGTCATGACACGCGTTAAATCCGAGCGAGACCGGTTCGTCGGTTTTGTTGAAGAGGCAGTGGCAGACTGGCCGGCAGAACACAAACTCCAGGGCAGAGCGACGTTTGTCGATCAGCATACATTACAGATTGATGACCATACCCAGGTGCATGCCGAGCGCATTGTAATTGCCACTGGCTCCCGGCCACTGGTGCCCGGCCCCTGGTATGAGTTGGGTGACCGTTTGCTGGTCAATGATGATGTATTCAATTGGGAGAGGTTGCCTAAACGTATTGCCGTAGTTGGTACCGGCGTAATCGGTATGGAATTGAGTCAGGCGCTGGTGCGACTGGGTGTTGAAACTACGTTGTTTGGCATTGGCAACAAGTTTGGTCCTGTGACCGACCCATTGATTAATGCTGAAGTGGGGCGGGTTCTGAGTGAAGAAGTTACCGTCTATGCAGATGCCGCTGTTGAGTCTGTAAAGCGCACAGATGATGGTGTCAGTATCAGCTACAAGGAAGGGGGCAGTACTCACTCAATTGAAGTGGACTTTTTGCTGGCGGCGACGGGACGGCGTGCCAATATTGATCAGCTGAATTTCGCTGCGACCGGTATTGCCACAGACAAACTCGGTGTGCCGGCATTCAATGATGCAACAGGACAAGTAGAAGATTCTTCCATTTTCATTGCCGGGGATGTGAGCAATGCGCATCCGTTGCTGCACGAGGCGGCGGACGATGGTCGCATCGCTGGTGACAACGCAGGTCGGTTTCCGCTGTTGCGGGTCAGGCCGCGACGTACGCCTTTATCAGTGGTCTTCACCGACCCGCAAGTCATGTTGGCGGGCAGCAATTACGCGAAACTGGCGAACAGCGGTGCTGCATTTGCCGTTGGCCAGGTCAGCTTTGCAGATCAAGGCAGGAGTCGGGTACTTGGCAAGAACAAGGGCTTGTTGCGAGTTTATGGTGAGCAAGGGTCAGGCATTTTTCTGGGTGCAGAAATGGTTGGGCCTGCGGCAGAGCACATTGGTCATTTATTGTCCTGGGCAGTGCAGCACCGCCTTACCGTACAACAAATGTTAGACAGTCCATTCTACCACCCGGTCATCGAAGAGGGAGTGCGTACTGCGCTCAGAGATCTGCACAAGGAATTAAAGATGGGCCCGGCACCGGTGGAACGTTGTCTTGATTGCGGGCCGGGGGCTTGAGACGCGGCTCAGTCTGCAGGCATGCTTGCTCAGGTATCAGTAACTGCGCGAGTCTGGTTATTGCTTAACCACTCGCGCGGCGACTGCCCGGTACGTTTGCGAAACACCCGGGCCAGCGCTGAGGCATTGTCATAACCTACTGCATTGGCAACCCAGCCGACTTGCTTGCCACGCTTCAAGTGTTTTTGTGCCAGGGAAATGCGCCATTCCTGCATGTATTCACCGGCAGACTGCCCCATCACCTGGCGAAATTGCTCGGCAAAACGGGAGCGCGACATCGCGCTTAGTTCAGCCAACTGATCGAGTGACCAGTTTTTGCCGGGCTCACTATGAATCGCCATGATCGCGTGCGCCAAATGTGGATTACCCAGACCTGCCAACATGCCTGCGTCAACCAGACTATTGTCAATCACATGACGAAACAGGTGAATGACAAACACTTCAGCAAGGCGGTCCATCATTACCTGCCGGCCACTGTGCTCGGCAAACGCTTCCTCGAACAGTAGTTCAGTGGTGGCTTGCAGCATGGGTGATTCGGCGAGTTTAACAATTATCAATCCGGGCAGGGCGCGGGCCAGTGGGTTGCCGGTCCCGGTGCCGTAACGTACTGATGCGCAGATCAATTGGGCATTGTCACGTTCAGCTGCTTTGAGTCTATGCTGTGCAGGGCGCGGGAAGAACAGTACAGAAGGTTCGCTGATAGTTTGTTTTTGTCCGAGGTGATCGACAACTTGCATGCAGCCACTTTGCATCAAGTGCAAATGACCTTCTTCGATGCCGTCCTCGGGGAATGCCGACAAGCCGCAAAGGTTGCCGGCGTAAAATACCCCGGCCGAGATCGAGAAATGATTGAGAACGGCGGAAAGCTTGTCCATGCGGAATACTCAGGGAATCGCAACCGGCAAGAGCAATTCTGTGCCCGGTGGCCGTTGCACATCGAATGCCTTTAAAGTGATGGCGACAAAATTGTAGTAGCCAATCAAGCCAACCAGATCCATGACGCCTTCACGGCCAAAGATATCGATGGCTTCGTTGAACGTGGCAATGGAGACTTTATCTTCGCTGATGACTTCGCGTGCAAAACTGATGATGACTCGTTCTTCGTTTCCAAAGCCCGGCAAGTCTGCACCTTCGGACAAGGGGCGGCGGAATTTGACCAGATCAATAATGCCTTCTTCCAGGCCTGCCGTGATAGCTAGTGGTTCATGGGCGCTGTATTCATATTGATTGTTGATTTCGCGCGCGGTAGCAATGATAGCCAATTCGGTCAAGCGTTGGTCCTTGTCAGATTCGTAGCGTACACGTTGGCGCAGTGGAAATACGCCTTGTGCCAATTGTGGAGAATGCATCCACATGCCTACCGGACCACGTAGCCCGCTGCCGTAACCAGTGCCAGGTCGCACCCAAAGATCAAAGACTTCGCGGCCGTATTCATCAAGACTGTCTCGTTGCACTTGCGGCAGGCGGGCAAGGGAATCTATATCGATAGCGTCGGGGATCAGTGCCATGGTCATCTCGCCGGGCATGACATAGCCGGCATCAGCGGCCAGTGTTGGGGGCATCGCACCGAGCGATAACGCCAAAGTGAAAGCCAGGCTCAGAGTCAGGGCAGTGGGCGTCGGTAAAGATCGAAAGCCAGATTGAATCACTTGCATCATTAGCATCACCTGTATCTTTTTGTTGTTGTTATTGTATTGAATGTTCAGGGGGCTGTCGTTGAGTGGCTTCACATCAAGCGATGCGATTGGCGCGAAACTGGGCGATTTCCTGTTCGCTGTAGCCTAATGACTGCAGGATCGCATCGGTGTGCTCGCCAAGGGTTGGCGCGCGTTCACGCACAGTGCCCGGAGTTTCTGACAGTTCTACAGGAGTTGTCATGACAGGGGCGGGGGTTCGGAGTCCAGGGAAATCCATGGCCTTGAAGAGGCCCTTGGCAGCGACGTGCGGATCGTCGAGAACCTGTTGTGGTGACATCACAGGCCCTGCAGGCAAGCGCACGGCTTCCATTTCACTCAGGACTTCATCGGTGGTGCGTTCGGCACACCATTTGGCCAGTCTTTCACTAATGACTTCGCCATGGTCGCCGCGGCTGATGTCGTCTTTAAAGCGAGGATCATCGAGCCAATGATCTTCACCCATCAATGCTGCCCAGCGTTTGAACAGGGGGCCGCCTACTGATTGCACCAGTACCCAGCCGTCACGGGTTTTGAACGTGTCGGCGGGGGCTGATGTTTGCGAGCGATTCAGACTCGCGACCCGATCACGTTGGATGGTGGCCTGCTCGATGACAGTACCATTCATCATAGTCAGTGCAGTATTGAACAGCGAGCCTTCGACAATCTGGCCTTTGCCAGTTTGCTGGCGCTCAAACAAAGCCGCCATAGTGCCAAAAGCGGCCAGGCTGGCGGTACCAAAATCAACGTACGGGGCATAGGTTTTCGCCGGTTGCTCTGGTGTCCCGGACATAAACATGGCGCCGGACATGGCCTGTCCCAAACCATCAAAACCGACGCGATTCGCATACGGACCGCCGCGGCCAAATGCCGAAATCATAGTAAGTATAATATCGGGCTTGATTGCCTTCAGACTGTCATAGTCCAACCCCATACTGACCAAGCTATCCGGTGGCAGATTGGCGACGACAACATCGGCGGTGGCAACAAGTTTCTGCACAACTTCGCGGCCCTCGGGCTTCATCGGGTTGAGAGTCAGGCTTTTCTTGTTGCGGCCCAGTTGCATGAAAAGTGCGCCATCACCATTGTCAGTAACCGGAGACAGGTAGCGGTCCTCGGAGCCATCGACCTTTTCGACGCGAATGACTTCGGCGCCCATATCACCCAGCAGTGTCGCGCAATAGGGGCCAGCAATGTAACGTCCAAAATCCAGGACGCGGATACCTTCAAGAACTTGTTTCATTCGTTAAATCTACTCGGAGTAAGTTGGATTACGGCTTAAAAGTTTAGCATAACTTATTAATTTAACGGGAAATTAGCAGGGCCAAGGTTTGTCCCTTCAGGGCCTTGAAAACTGTGAGTCAGTTAACGCTAAGCTGCTTCGCATTAGCGCATAATAGCGAAAGATTTGCGAAATTAGTCACAAACTGAGCAGGTAATTTTCAAGTTTTGCGACTGCCAGCAGGGGCAAGCAGATCTAACTTTAGATAACTATCCATTTATCAGGCAATTGGTGGAGCAGGAACAGATGACGATGGCGGACAAGACGGCACCAAAGCAGGCAATGGTGGAATTGGTCTCCATACTAAAACAGCCCTACAAAGATGTTTGCAACGTCTGTAAAGGCTCGGGCAAGATTACAGAAACCAGCACTTGCCCCAAGTGCAAAGGCAGTGGCCAGCGGCTGTTAAGGCTACTCTAGACTCGCTTCGGCGCGACAATAACAACACTCTGACAATTCTTATTGGCGGGTCTGCCTGACCGGTCGTCCGCTATTGCCTTTCGCAATCCCAAGTGAGTGCCGTACAATGAGTTTCCAGCCTCGATCAGAAGGTCTCCTCATGTCCCGATTACACCAACGCACCAGTGCTTCTTTTTTGTCGCCCGTTATTCTCCTGACCTTGTTGCTGTCTTCGCTAGCGTCAGGCCAGACAAATTTCGAGCATCCGGGATACGAGGTTGATCCCCAGCGTCAAACTACCGGGATCGGCAAGTTCTACATGGGAAGAGAGATTTCCTTTGTTATGGGGCACCAGGCTGCCGCGTGGTTGAATCGGCCGGACCGTATCGAACAAGAGCAACCTGATCAGGTGGTCGAAAACATGAACTTGCAAGCTGATCATGTGGTCGCCGACATTGGTGCGGGTTCAGGGTATTTTTCCTTTCGTATCGCAGCCAAAGTACCGGATGGTCGGGTGCTGGCTGTCGATATACAGCAAGAGATGCTGGACCTGATTGATCAGCAACAGGCGCAGCGGGGTGTTTCTAACATAGAAGGTGTGCTTGGCGAGATTGATGATCCCAAACTCCCGGCAGAATCCATTGATGCCGCCATCATGGTTGATGCCTATCATGAATTCTCGCACCCTTTTGAAATGATGGCCGGGATTACCCAGGCGCTGCGCCCAGGTGGTCGCGTATTCTTGCTGGAATACCGCGGTGAAGATCCCGATGTGCCAATCAGACCGCTACACAAGATGACCGAGGAGCAGGTGGTTAAAGAGCTGAGCATTTTCGGATTGGAATGGACAGATACCCTCGACTTCCTGCCCTGGCAACATATGATGATTTTTACCAAACCCGAGTAGCTTGCGCCCGGTGCCGACGTGTTTTTTGTCGGCACCGACACTTCTGCTGTAACTCTTGGCTTTTTTTATCGTCTAATACCCAAATAACACAGATTCAGTGTCCTGTTCATGCGAGTAACTTATGCGAGTGACTCGCTACACTGTCTTTGTAGGGAAACGACGAATGCCCAATCATCGCTACACACATATCATGGTGCCAGCTCAGCGCTACATCAGCCAGCTGTCACCAGCAGCGAAAAAACTACTGCTGTGCTGCGAGGGTGGCTTGCTGATGTTGCTCGTGACATCGGTCGGTTTTTATTTGTAGATGCAGTAGTTTCCTCTTACCTCAGTAAAACCATTGACCTGCGCAATTTTCGCCGCTTATCCACAATTGCCTCGTATTGGTGCTCAGCCCCTTAAACATGGGTGCGCAGCCCCTAACCAAAAAACGCCTGTTACAAGACGGCGCTGCAGCAGCGGCAATTTCTTGGCAAGTAAAATTGAGCAAATTACACGATTGTCCCGGCCGCAGGTCTGCTGCCCCGTCATTGCAGGCGCCGCGGGGTCCAATGTCAGGTTCGGGCAACCTTGTAATAGAATGGGCGGGCGGCGATGAAGTGAGCCCGCCGGCAGCCATGCGAGAGATCACTTGGCTGAATCCCTTAGCAACCTGACTGCAGCAGCGTTTTGCGCAACATTGGTGAATTGAGGATAATAGCGCCGCGATTGCAGGCAGGCAGGAAGCCTGAACCTGAAATCGCAGCCAGGCTCATCCCCACAACCGAGGTTATCTTATGCAACGTGAATCCATGGAAGTCGATGTCGTTATCATCGGCGCCGGTCCAGCCGGTCTTTCAACCGCTTGCCGGTTACTACAATTGGCCAAGGATGCTGGCAAGGAACTGACGGTATGTGTATTGGAGAAGGGCTCGGAAGTGGGCGCGCATATTCTCTCGGGAGCCGTTTTTGAACCCAAAGCGCTGGACGAGCTGTTCCCCGACTGGAAAGAGCGCGGTGCGCCATTAAATACTCGCGTCACAGGCGACAATGTTTATTACCTGCCTGGCGCCGAGTCAGCCTTCAAGTTCCCCGGCTTTTTGGTACCCAAGCCCATGCATAATCATGGCAATTATATTATCTCGCTGGGCAAGCTCTGTGCCTGGCTGGCGGAGCAGGCCATGGAGCTTGGCGCCGAAGTCTTCCCGGGATTCGCGGCAGCTGAAGTACTGTACAACGACGATGGTAGTGTCAAAGGCGTGGCCACCGGTGATATGGGTGTGGACATCAAGGGCGAGCAAAAGCCTTCTTTTGAGCCAGGTTTCGAATTCCACGCCAAATACACGATTTTCGCCGAAGGCTGTCGTGGTCATCTGGGCAAGGAGCTCATCAGCAAGTTCAACCTGGATGCCGACAGTGATCCGCAACACTATGGAATCGGTATCAAGGAGGTCTGGGAAATTCCTGCTGAGCAGCATCAAGAGGGTTTGGTCGTACACACCGCCGGTTATCCGATGATCAAAGACAGTTCAGCCGCCACGAGCGGCGGGTTTCTCTATCACGTAGAGGGTAATCAGGTATCGCTGGGCCTGATTGTCGATCTGGCTTACAAGAACCCGCACATCAGTCCATTCGATGAATTCCAGAAATACAAATTACACCCGGTGATTCGCAAGACGCTGCAGGGCGGCAAGCGTATTAGCTACGGTGCACGGGCACTCATCAAAGGCGGCTTGAATTCACTACCAAAAATGACATTCCCCGGCGGGCTGGTAATCGGATGTGACGCGGGCACGTTGAATGCAGCCAAGATCAAAGGCAGTCACACCGCCATGAAATCGGGCATGCTCGCTGCCGAATCGCTCTTCGCTGCTTTGCAAACAGACGCGCCTGCTGCGGAGTTGACCGACTATACGGAGCGCTTCAAGGATTCTGATCTCTACGCAGAGCTGCACGCCACGCGTAACTTCAGTTCCGGGTTTCACAAATTTGGTTTCTGGATTGGCAGCGCACTGGTGTTTATTGAGCAAAACATATTCCGCGGCAAGTTCCCGCTGACCTTTCATGATCATTCGCAAGATCATAGTCAACTCAAGCCGGCTGCCGAGTGCAACAAGATCGATTATCCCAAGCCGGATGGCGAGATTACTTTTGACAAGCTCTCTTCGGTCTTTCTGTCCAATACCAACCATGAAGAGAATCAACCGTGCCACCTGACACTGAAAGATTCTTCCGTGCCAATAGCTGTTAATTTGCCGCTCTACGATGAGCCCGCGCAGCGCTATTGTCCGGCAGGGGTTTATGAGGTTGTTGAGAGTGACAATGGCGAGAAGCGCTTTCAGATCAATGCGCAGAACTGTGTGCATTGCAAAACCTGTGATATCAAGGATCCTTCGCAAAATATCCACTGGGTAGTGCCAGAAGGTGGCGGCGGCCCGAACTATCCGGGAATGTAGCCAGATTCACCAGCGTAGTGCACCCACTACGCTGGATTCCCCACCATTTCCACTCGCTTGACCTTCCAGTGGCGCCTGAGCCCATGCTACAGTTATTGGACCGCCCGGTTCTCTGTTGGGTTTTCAAATACTGAATGCACAGGCCGATTGCGGGTTTCGCTGGTTCTGTTGCATTTTCCCACTTTGCTTCGGGTGTGAAGGCCGCAGTGCTTATGAAGGAATGGGAAAGTAGCAACGCGAAAGTAACAATATGCTGGTGCGCGCGATTGCCCTTTTGGTTAGTGCATTCCAGATGGCGTACATACACTTTAGCGAGTTGAAAAGTGGCGAATCCAATTGCTATCAGCCAAACAGGCTTGGTGCGCGATCGGCGCAGTGGCGCCGGAATTGCTCAGAAACTACTGTCATTGTTGCTCTTGGTTATTCCGGCCGTGCCAGCCTATAGCCAGACTGAGTTGGCCAGCGAGCGTTGGTTTCAAGTGCAGTCGGACAATTTTATTGTTATCAGCAAGGCGTCGTCACGAGCAACTGAACGCTTTGTCGATGAGTTGGAAACCTGGCGCAAAATCGCAGCCTGGTTCGTAGCGGATTCGTCACCGCTACCCAAAGCTGCTGTGCCCAACTATGTGTACCTGTTTTCAGATGCTGAAACGCTCAGCGAATTTACCTATGCCCAGGACCCGGCCTTTTTCTACCCGACACCCAGAGCCAACTACATGGCGCTGGTTTTGGGTGATGAAGATTCTCATGCCATAGCACGCCATCATTACGCGCATTTTCTGATCAAGAATTTCGCTGACCTGCGCTTGCCGCGTTGGTTCGAAGAGGGGCTGGCGGGTTATCTGGATCGCATGCTTATCGATAATGGTGAGGCCGAGTTTGCGCGCCTGTCCCAGCGTAACAATGAGTTAATGCTGCAAATAAGCGAAACGCTTTCCATGGAGCGTTTGTTATACAGGGATGAATCGCTGGCGTCGCCGCGACTCATCCAGATTGCCAGTTTGAAGTCCGCCAGCTTGCTGCACTATCTGTTGCATGCCTACGAAGAAGAAGGCTACCCAGACCGACGAGCGCAACTTGATCGCTATCTTGAGTTGTTGCTCGAAGGTCGTGATGCGCGCTTTGCCTATGACCTGGCTTTTGATGTGACAACTGAGCAACTGGACGCCGAATTTCACGAGTATTTGCGTACCTCATCGCGCCCGCGCGGCGACATCGATTATGGCGCTGTGTCGGATAATAGTGACTACGAGGCAGTGCGGATTGCACAGGATGAAATAACTTTGCTATTGGGAGAACTGGCACTCAATGGTGGCAGCCCGGAGCTGGCGGAACAGTTTTTTCGAGCCAGTGTCGATGGTGAGCAAGCACAGGCGCGCAGTTATTCCGGTTTAGGTGACGCACTGCGTTTTCAGGACCTGGAGAATATGGATCAAACTATCGCCGGGTATTTCGCGCAGGCACGAGACATGGCGCCTGAAGATCCCTACATTATTCTGGATTACGGGGAATACTGGGAAGCGGAACTGACCGATTGCGACAAGGATTATCCTTTGGTGCAGCGGCAAGGCATTCTTGAAGATATTCGCGTGCATTTTGACAGAGCCATGGCGCTGTTGCCGGAGAGTCCGGAGACTCATCTGGCACTGGGGCAGTTGTATCTCTTTCCCGAAGAAGACTGGCGTCGCGGTGTTGACGCCCATGCCACCGCATTCGCTTTGTTGCCCGCTGACAGTTTCATCATGGAGCAGGCTGTACGCTATGCCATCGCTGCTGATGACTACGAGCGAGCGAGTCGCTTGATCGAGGAAATGGCCCAGCCCATTCATTTTTTTGGTGAGCCGGAATACGTCACTAACCTGCGTGAGCGTTTGCTAAGAAAGCGTCGCAACGAGCCTTATGATGTCTGCGCCGAATAAATGCCAACAATCTGAGCTGACTGGCGTGCATGTAATGGCTTCGCTTTGCACGGTATTGATCAGTGCGTTGTTAAGTACGTCGTTCATTACAACGGCCAATGCCGAAGCGCTGGACGCCGATGTGGCGACCGACGCTTTTCTGCAAAGTCTGGTGACCCGGCTTGATGCCCATGACATCGACGTCACGACCAATCTCAATGACCGTGACTTTGCTCGTCGCATCAGTAATGCGCGTCTGGGCAGATTTCCCGATCTGCCGGTCGGTCGCTATCCGGGCAGTGCCAGTCTCACGGCCTGGGAGCAAGCTTTTGGCGCTGGCGAGTTAGGCGGATTGGCACTGTTGCCCGCAAGATTGGCGCCGGAAAACACAGCGGCCGTGCCTGCCACTACAGTTTTTCTGCAGCGTTGGTTGAATGCCGCAGTGCGTGACACTCTCATGATCAGCTTTGCTGTTGCCGATGCGGCAACGCTGGCCAGCATTGGCGAGGAATTACAGGATTTGGGGTTTTATTCCCTGTTGCTTGATGCCAATACAGACCCAGCTGTAGCGGGAGAACTGTATGCCACAGCAGCGCAGCGACTGGCTCTGGATTCGTCGCAAGCCCGGCGCATTGACAGCGAGGTGCCGGAAATCGCCTTTTTGGGTGAACGTGTGCGACGCGGCACCAACAGCTTGTTTCGCGATGATGGTAATCGGGGTAACCGATCGCTGGCGAGAAATGAACCTGCGGTGTTTTTGAAAGAGACCTTGGGTGATGAATTCTCTGAATCTACTATCCGGGAGATCATCGTGCCAGGCGGTGTGGCGCTAGGAGAAACTGCCTATGTGAGTGAGGAGATAAGCTCAGCACGATTTGAGGCCGGTGAATTGATCCTGCATGGTCAGGCAGGGCAGCATTGGCAGCTACCCGCGGTAGATGCGGCGGCGTTGAAAGCATTATTCGATTTCACGCGCCGGTCACTGGATACGCAATCTGATGCCATTGTCGATATCGATGCCGATGGTCGAGTCAGTATTTCAGCCGCGCTGCGTGACACCGACGTGGGTTTCGCCATCATGCACGCTGATACCTTACCTTTTCAGACAATCGATTATTTGCGCGTCACCAAAAGCGTCATGATTGACACTGGTGTGGACTGGTTTGTCGATCCGGCACACGACGATACGCTGATGTTTGCGTGCAGCTTCGAAGTACGCTTTCTGTCTGCTGACAACATGCGAATTGCCCAGACGCGGGTGGCGCTGGAGTACGAATATGAATCTACCGACGCAAATGTCAGTTATATCGATAATTGGGGCGAAGAAGGCGGTAGATTGAGAGAAAATACCGACTTTGACGGTCTGGGTAATAGTGTAGGCAAAGTTGCCGAGTACGCCGGCTGGATAGCCTTGTTTCGATATTTGCTCGACCAAGAGGTACCATTCAGGCATGGCCGCTACGCTTTCATGAAACTCGACAAAGCAGGGCAGGAAACGCCTTATCGTTACTAGTTAGCTCACTTTAAATAATTCACAGCTAGCGCTTTGCGATTTTCCCGGCAGGACCTTGCAGGTCTGGACCTAACAGGTTGTAAAGCTCATGTTCAATACAGCACTTAAGCAATCGATTCTCCTCTCGGCGTTGGCGCTATCGCTATCGTCGTGCCTCGCTATTGATCTTGATACCGGGTTTGATCGCAGTCCTGATATGCATCAGCAGATTATCGATCAGAACGAAGATCGCTTTGCTGACATTGATCCGTTAGCGCTTAATGATGATATCAAGCAGAGGGTGGACAACGTTATCCCCGCCAATGCCAGAGATGAGCGCAAAGTAGAGTTGATTCAGGAATTTCTCTACGGTGATGAATATTTGCATATTCAGTATAGCGATGAGCGTACACATACGGCGCAAGAGGCGTTTTATGCGCGCGAAGGTAACTGCCTCTCAGTCATGAATCTGTATGTGGCCATCGCCCGCTACGTGGGGGTGCATGCCAATTTCCAGACTGTGCGCGTGCAGCCAAGCTGGGACCGGCGCGGCGATGTTCTGGTGCTTAGTGAGCATATTAATGCGACTGGCCGCTTTGGCGTGCAGAAGCGTTACGTGGTGGATTTCACGCCGGAAATAGCCCTGCAGCAAATGACCTCCAGAGTAATAAGCGATCAGGAAGCTCGCGCTTTGTACTTTAATAATCTTGGTGTCGAGCAAATGATTGCGGGCAATCTGGAGGCAGCGATTGTCTACTACAAGAATGCCTTGTTTCTGGATCCTGAGCTGTCAATTGCCTGGAACAATGTCGGGGCGACTTATCGACATCAGGGTAATCTGGAGTTTGCGGAATACAGTTACCAGATGGCATTCAATACCGATCCCACCAATGCTACTGCCATTAACAATCTGGCGAAATTCTACAATCGCCAGGGAGACACACAGTTGGCCCGCGAATATTCACGAGCCATCGAACGTTTTAACAACATGAATCCTTACTACCATTTTGCGCAAGGTCGCGTTGCCTATGTCAGTGATGATTTGCAGACAGCGCGGTTGGCCTTCCGCCGCGCGCTAAGGTTGAACAGCAATGAGCCGGATTTCTATCTGGCGTTGGCGCAGGTCTACAAGGATATGGGGTATCAAGAGCAAGCGCACGAGCTCGCTGTGCAGGCGCAGAATCTGGTCACGCTGAATGCGGAAATTTATCAGCCAAGTGACCAGAAGCTGCGCATCATCGATGGCTCGAGAATCCGGAATGCATCATCGCCCGGCCTGACAATCAATTTGAAGCCGTAGCCGGGGTTGACTCAGATCTGGTTCAGATCGCCATCTTGCCAATAGCGAGTGCCTTTGACGGTAGCCTGTAGCGCTAATCCAGATTGGGTTAGCTGATACACAGACACATTGTCGACAATGGCTTCACCAGCCACTGCCGCACCCAGATCGCCAGCCTTGGCGGCGGCATCGGCTTGACCACCGATTGCCAGGCCGACGTCGAGAAAGCGCGCTAGCGCACTCGGCGTATGAAAGACGAAGACGGCACGAAAATCCTTTACCCCGGCACCCAGTCCAACACCGATTTCGCCCATGCGCATATAGGTATCGCCGCCGGACGCATTGTCGTGCACGACACCCACGCCACCGCCGAAGCTGGCCAGGATCAAATTGATATTGGCATTACTGAATACTGCATAGCCGGCTGCGCTGCCAATCTGTACGCGAGTATCGGGTTTGACTGAGTAGAGTTCGTTGAGAACTTCCTGGCGCATCTCCTGGATCGCCATACGGCGTTCGTCTGGTGTGCCGCGCGTCAGGCCGGTCGTTGTGCAGGCAGTGAGTAAAACAGTCAGCAGTAACGCTATACCGGTTTTAAGTGAAGACATGGCGATCTCCTTGCTGGAGTGGTTGATGCGAAAACGTTGGTCGGGAGACTGGCAGTACTAACCGATTGATCAACTGCTGCGTTGTACGGAAAAATCCACCAGTTGCTGCATGGCATCCAGATAGCTTGAATCCGGCAAGTTGCTCAAACACGCGCGAGCCGCGTTGGCCTGCTCCTCAGCTTGTTGCCGAGTATAATCCAGAGAGTCACCGCTGCGCACGATATCGATGACTGCCGAGAGGGTTTCTTGCGGCAATTCTTCCGCGGTCAGGCTTTGCTTGATCATTGCCAGTTCACTGCTGCTGGCATTTTCCATGGCGCGAATCAGAGGCAGTGTGGGTTTGCCCTCGGCCAGATCATCGCCGAGATTCTTGCCCATGGTGTCACTATCGCCATCGTAATCCAGCACGTCATCGATCAACTGAAAGGCTGTGCCCAGATGCATGCCGTAACGTAACAAAGATTGTTGGGTAGGCTGATCCGCGCCGGCCAGAATGGCGCCACACTGGGCGGCGGCCTGAAACAGGATAGCGGTCTTGTTCTGGATCACCTGCATGTAAGTTTCCCGATTGGCATCGGGGTTGGACTTGGAGATCAGCTGCAATACTTCGCCTTCGGCGATCTTGTTGGTGGTATCCGCCATGATCTTCATGATCTGCATGTCGCCGATCTGGACCAGAATCTGGAATGCCCGGGAATAAATGAAATCGCCGACCAGGACACTAGACGGGTTGTTCCATTGCGCATTCACTGTAGGGCGGCCACGGCGCAGCGTCGACATATCGACTACGTCGTCGTGCAGCAGGGTGGCGGTATGAATGAATTCGATCACCGCGGCTAACGGGATATGCTTGCCGTGCTCAACACCGCAGGCCCGCGCTGCCAGTAGTACCAGCAACGGGCGCAGGCGTTTGCCGCCAGCATCCACGATATAATGGCCAATATTCTCAACGAGCGGCACCTCCGAATGGAGCTGCGCGACGATAAATTGGTTGACCGCGGTAAAATCCTGCTCAACAACGGAGCGTATGTGCTGATACATCGTCAGGAGACAATATCCATTAAAACGGTTAGGGCTAGCGCCGGATTGGGACAGAGCATGCTAGGGAGCGAAGTAAACCCTGTCAAGTCGTACGCACGTCGCTGTATTCGAGGGATTGGCCGGATATACCCGGTTTTACGCGTGCCGCAAAATCAGCTTATTTTGGCTTGCTTACTGTGTAGGTATCCCGTAAAATCCACGCCCCTGAAAGGATAGGGTGAATCGTCACCTTACTCAAAGATGTCTGGAGCACGGTTATGTACGCGGTTATTGAAAGTGGTGGTAAGCAGCACAGGGTGGAGAAAGGCGAAGTCCTGAAGCTGGAAAAGCTGGAAGCTGCCACTGGTGAAGAAGTGAAGTTCGACAAGATCCTACTCGTTGGCGAAGGTGAGTCTGTGAAAATCGGGACTCCTTATGTCGAAGGTAGTGAGGTGACTGCCGAAGTACTGCAGCAGGCTCGTGCCGACAAAGTGACTATCATCAAGTTTAACCGTCGCAAGCACTCGCGCAAGCAGCAGGGCCACCGACAGTACTTTACTGAAGTCAAGATTACTGACATCAAAGGTTAATCGGGAGTAAATAATGGCACATAAGAAAGCAGGCGGTAGTACTAATAACGGCCGCGATTCGATATCGAAACGCCTGGGCGTCAAGCTCTTCGGCGGCCAGGAAGTAAAAGCGGGTAACATCATTGTGCGTCAGCGCGGCACACGCTTTCACCCCGGTGAAAACGTCGGTTGCGGCAAAGACCACACATTGTTCGCAAAAGCTGACGGCGTTGTGAAATTTGCCGTGAAAGGCCCGAACAACCGCAAATTTATCAGCGTCGAAACGGCATAAGCTTCAAGCTTTCCTGAATCGGATTGCAGCAAGAGCCTCGTCATTCGACGGGGCTTTTTTGTTTCTGGTGTAGCACAATAATTATCACTCACGTAAGGCAAGCAGCAGACCGATCAACTCGGCGCTTGAGAATGAATCATGAAATTCGTTGATGAAGCGGAAATAACCGTTGAGGCAGGCAAGGGTGGCAATGGCTGTCTGAGTTTCCGTCGCGAGAAATATATCGAGCGTGGTGGCCCGGACGGTGGCGACGGCGGCAATGGTGGCAGTGTCTATCTGGTGGCCGACCCCGCGCTCAATACCCTGGTGGATTTCCGGTTTCAGCCGCGCTATCGCGCGCAGTCAGGGCAGGGTGGCCAGGGTCGCAACTGCACCGGGCGCAAAGGCGAGGATCTGGTCGTGCGCGTGCCGGTGGGTACCAGCGTCATTGATGTTAGCACTGAAGAGTTGCTGGTCGATCTGGATCATCCGGACGAGCCGGTCATGGTCGCCAAAGGCGGATTCCATGGTCTGGGTAATACCCGCTTCAAATCCAGTACCAACCGGGCGCCACGCAAGACCACACTGGGCACGCCTGGCGAAACACGTGTGTTACAACTGCAACTACGTCTGGTCGCTGACGTGGGCCTGCTGGGCTTTCCCAATGCCGGCAAATCGACACTGATTCGTTCAGTCTCGGCCGCCCGTCCCAAAGTAGCTGACTACCCCTTTACCACGGTAGTGCCCAATTTGGGTGTTGTCAGTCTTGGTCTGGAGCGCAGCTTCGTCATGGCTGATATTCCAGGCGTCATTGAAGGTGCTTCAGCGGGTGCTGGGTTGGGTTTTCGCTTTCTGAAACATTTGTCCCGCACACGCCTGTTAGTGCATCTCGTAGATGTTCTGCCAGTTGATAACAGTGACCCGGTCGCCTCGATCGTGGCCATTGGCAAGGAGTTGGAAAAATTCAGTACGACGCTTGCCCAGAAAGAGCGATGGTTGGTGCTCAACAAAATCGATTTGCTGGATGCTGAAGCACGTTCAGAATTATTGGCGCGGATTGATAAAGAATTGCGCTGGACTGGCCGCATTTTTGCAATCTCTGCCTTGAACAAGACCGGTTGTGATGAGCTTACCAGTGAGCTGATGCAGGCTGTCGAGTCGCACCGGGTACAGCTAGAGGAAGACGAAGATTATCGCCAGCAGGAACGCGAGCGTGAGCAGGCCATGGCTTTCGAGATTCGCCGTAGCATCGAGGCAAGCAAGCCAGCCAAGAAACAGGCTGATGAGTTGGATGACGAGGAAGAAGACTGGGATGACTGGGACTGAAGATCGCCGCGCGCGGCTGACCCGAGCTAACCGCTGGGTTATCAAGGTTGGTAGTTCACTGGTGACCAATAATGGTCTGGGTCTGGATAAACAGGCCATTGCCGCCTGGGCTGAGCAGCTGGTCGCACTACAGCGCGCTGGCAAGCAGGTGGTGCTCGTGTCCTCCGGTGCCGTCGCCGAGGGTGTGGCGCGTCTGGGGCTGCGTCAGCGGCCTCGTGAAGTGCATTTGCAGCAAGCTGCAGCAGCAGTTGGGCAAATGGGGCTGATACAGGCCTATGAAAGCTGTTTTATGTTGCATGGAGTCCATGCCGCCCAGATTCTGTTAAGCCATGCCGATTTGTCGGATCGCACCCGCTATCTCAATGCGCGCAGTACCCTGAGCACCTTGCTGGATATGGGGACTCTGCCGGTGGTGAATGAAAACGACACAGTGGCGACTGCCGAGTTGTGTTTTGGCGACAATGACACGCTGGCCGCGTTAGTGGCTAATCTAATCAATGCTGATGCCATGGTAATTTTGACTGACCAGGAAGGGCTGTTTAATGCCGACCCGCGTGAGCATGCAGATGCCACGTTAGTGAGTTCAGCCGCTGCCAGCGACAGTTCGCTGGCGGCTATGGCAGGCAAAGGCAGTAGTCTGGGGCGTGGGGGCATGCAGACCAAGCTGTCCGCCGCCAGGCTGGCCGCGCGCTCTGGTACTGACACCGTCATTGCCAACGGTCGCATCAATCAAATTCTGGCCAATATCGCCCGTGGTGAGAATCTGGGCACGTTATTGTTTGCTGATGATGAGCCCGTCAATGCCAAGAAGCAGTGGCTGGCCGGACAAATGCGCATCAAAGGCTCGGTGCATCTCGATGCTGGCGCCGTTCGGGTGTTGCAGGATTCTGGCAAAAGTTTACTGGCCGTTGGTATTCATGCTGTCAGTGGTGAATTCAACCGCGGCGACGTGGTCAGCTGTGTGGATGCCCAAGGCAAGGAAATCGCCCGCGGCCTGGTGAACTACGATCACGAGGAAGTGGCGAAGCTCAAAGGGCAGCCCAGCGAACAGATTGAACACATGCTGGGCTACGCCGGCGAAGAAGAGGTTATTCACCGCGACAATCTCATTCTGAGCGACTAGCCAACCTCATAGACTGCAGCAAATTTTTACGAGCACAAAAAAACCGGCCTAAGCCGGTTTTTTTTGTATCTGGTGCTGCGCTTTTGGGGATTACTTAAGCGCGCGAATCGCAGTGTTCAATCGGCTCTTGTGACGGGCAGCCTTGTTCTTGTGAAGAATGCCCTTATTGGCCATGCGGTCAATGACCGGAACGGCCTGATTGTAAGCCTCAGTCGCTGCGCTGTAATCGCCTCCCGCAACCGCTGTATCAACTTTCTTGATATAGGTGCGAACCATGGACCGGAAAGACGCATTGTGACGACGGCGCTTTTCGCCTTGTCGGGCACGTTTTCGTGACTGAGGAAAATTAGCCAATTGTAACTCCTGATAAAATTAGTTTAGTGTTTGTAATTCAGACACTTAGCTGCTCTATTTAAACCCTGGTCGCATTAATGCATAGACCCGGATTTTGAAGGAGCGGTAATATGCCGCGTTCGCCGGTTGATGTCAACAGGATCAGTGTAACGGCACTTCGGAAAATTCAACAAAATCAGCATCTAGCCCGACAACCTTTAGTGGCATGGCGCCGTACTTTATGGCGCGTGAACCTGCGATAATCCAGCGCAAGCAATAGTGACAGGCAGTCATGACAAAGAAACAGGACGAAACCGCAGCGCGGTCAGTAGAAGAACCGCAGCAAGCCAGGGAAGGTGGCTTGTTGAAAGCCAGTGGCGTCACCGGAAGCATGACCATGGTCTCACGCGTGCTGGGCCTGTGCCGGGATGTGGCCATTGCGCGCTTGTTCGGTACCACGGATGGTGCAGATGCCTTCTTTCTCGCCAACAAGATTCCCAATTTCATGCGTCGCCTGTTTGCCGAAGGCGCCTTCAATCAGGCCTTTGTGCCGGTGTTGTCGGAATACCGCTCGACGCGCTCCAAACCGGAGGTCCGTGAACTCATTAATGCGGTCGCAGCGTCACTCGGTGGTTTCCTGACTTTGTTGACAGTGATCGTACTTATTGCTGCGCCATTGGTGGCTGTGCCTATCGCCTATGGCTTTACCGATGAGCCGGCCAAGTTTGCGCTGTTTGTCGATATGCTGCGCATTACTTTTCCCTACCTGTTACTCGTCTCCATGACAGCATTCTGTGGCGCCATACTGAATTCCTATGGGCGTTTTGCGGTGCCGGCGTTTACGCCGGCATTGCTCAATGTATCTTTGCTGGCTTGTGCTTTCTTGTTGGCTCCGCATCTGGCAGTGCCGGAAATGGCGCTGGCCTGGGGTGTTCTGTTGGCGGGTATCGTGCAACTGTTGTTCCAGTTGCCGTTTCTTGGCCGCATGGGATTGTTGCCAATTCCCAAATTGACGCCCGGCCACGAGGGTGTAGCGCGCATCAAGAAGCTGATGGTGCCAGCCTTGTTTGGTGTGTCAGTCAGTCAGATCAATTTGCTGTTCGATACGGTGATTGCATCGCTGTTAACCGCTGGTAGTGTGTCCTGGTTGTATTTTTCTGACCGTCTCATGGAACTGCCGCTGGGGACCTTTGGTATCGCTGTAGCGATCGTCGTGCTGCCCAGTTTGTCGCGCCGCCATGCCGAGCAGTCGATGACGGCGTTTTCGGAAACGCTCGATTGGGCGCTGCGTCTGATTTGCCTGATTGCCATTCCCGCGAGCCTGGCCCTGATTCTGGTGGCGGAGCCGCTGCTGATGACACTTTTTCAAAATGACAATTTCACCATTACCGATGTGGTGCAGGCATCGGGCAGTCTGCGTGCCTATGCGCTGGGTCTGCTGGCGTTCATGGCCATCAAGATATTTGCGCCGGGATTCTATGCGCGGCAGGACACCAGAACACCAGTGAAGATCGGTGTCATCGCCATGGTGGCCAATATGGTGATGAATCTGGCTTTCTATATGGCTGGACTGGCCCATGTCGGTCTGGCACTGGCGACATCGCTGGCGGCCTTTCTCAACGCTGGATTGCTGTGGCGTGGTTTGCGCCGCGAACAGGTGTTTACCTTGCAGCCGGGGTGGTTGCGTTTTATTGCACAGATGCTGTTTGCCAATGCCGCCATGGCGGCGTTTATTATCTGGTATGCCGGTGCATGGCAGACATGGCAGGATTGGGAGTTGTCTGCTCGAGTCGTTAATCTGTCCTTGCTGGTCTTCGGCGGGATTGCTATCTATGTGATCTGTTTGCTAGTGGTAGGTATTCGTTGGCGGCATATCCACCGTTAACCATTGTTGTTGGAGAGCCAAAGTGAAGCGAGTTTACAGCGCCGATAGTGTGGCGATGGCCTGGCATATTCACAACATGTTGGAGTATCACGGGATCGCGACAGTACTGCGCAATATGAATCTGTTCTCGGTTGCGGGTGAACTGCCAGTATCAGAGTGCCTCCCAGAAGTCTGGGTGAGCAATGATCTGGATTTTCGCTATGCCGAACAATTGGTGCAAGAAGCCAATCAGCCTCAGTCTGCCGAGTTGGCAGGCGAGCCGGATTGGCAATGTCCGTCTTGTCATGAAAATAACGCCGCCACGTTTGATATCTGCTGGCAGTGTCAGATGTCGCGTCATCAGGAATTAACCGATCAGCAAAGTGACGCTTGAGCGCCAGCCAGGCTTGTTAGATGAAATTATGAACAATCCAGAAAAAGAGCACAGCGAATGTTTGCAACCTACCGCGATACAGCTCTCCCAGGCGCGCGCGCTGGGGCTGGATTTGGAGAACTTGTCTGATGCAGCGGCTTTGGTTCACGCCATGGATGAGCATCTGGGTAAGAAAGCCATCGAGTGGCAAGCTTATTGGTACGTAATGAGCGTTTGGCGAGATTTGCAAAATGGGCAGTGGCAGACACCCAAAGACAGCGGTCTGGATGATGCCACTCTGGAGTCGGTCCTACGCAAGTTTCTAGAGCGCCGTGAAACGCGTTATTCACTGACTCGAGTGCTGGCTGAAAGTCGGTATCGCTATAGCCTTGTCAGCTTCGCTGAGCGACGGGATATGCAGGAGTTGGCGCTGACCAGAACAACAAAGGCTTACCGGTTTGCAGTTGCTGCGCTATCGGAAGTAGCTCTCGCATCAGCCGAAGCCCCCATTAATGCCAGTGCAGATGCTTCTGACCCGGAGCCAGATAGAGCAGATTCAAGCACATCGAAATCGATTGTTGATCGCCGCGCGGCACGTCGTGCACGCGAGTTCGATAGCGCTGTAGCGTCGGTGGCCAGATCTGTTAATGACATGCAAGAAAAACCGGCGACGAATCTGGCTCGGCCAGTCGCCGAGCTTTCTGATGAAGAATACAGCGAACTACAGGAAGTTCTGCAAGACGATGAGAGCGAGATAAAGATTGTCCATTCGCGCCGGCGTCTTGGTGTATCGGGAGAAAGGGTGAGTTTGCTGCTTGGGCTTGTTACTGGTCTGCTGTTTTTTGTAGCCGCACAATGGGTTTTGTTTTGAGTGATTGCGCGGACTGACAAAATCAGGCGCGGGACATGAATTTCCCGGTCACTGTATTGATCTTGATAACCTCGCCGACAGATAAATATTCCGGCACTTGCACTTCCAGACCGGTATTGAGAACCGCTGTTTTAGTGCGGTTAGTCGCCGAAGAACCGGTTACCGGTGGTGGCGTCTCCACGACTTCCAGATTGACCGATTGCGGTAGTTCTATGGCCAGCAAATTGCCATCGACAATCAGCGCGATGATATCTTCCTGCTGATCAACCAGATAGGGAATCTGTTCGGCAAGTTGGTCACGGTTCAATCCGTACTGGCTGAAATCCTCCTGATTCATGAAGTAATAGGTTTCGTCGTCAATATAGGAAAACTGTACGGCAACGCGAATGCAGTCAGCCACATTCAACAGATCCTCACCTTTGAAGGAGCCATCCAGTTTTTGCTGGGTTGTCAGGTTGTTGAAGCGAATCTTGTACAGCGTCGCAGCGCCTCGCGAAGAGGGCGATTTGGCTTCAACTTGTTTGACGATATGTGGGATACCGTCAATCTCGACGATCATTCCTCTTTTCAGTTCACTGGCTTTAGGCATGGGGTTTCAAGGGCTCTGTAGTTTGGCTGGCAGTTGCTGTCGGTCTGGTGCTTGTCGCCTGGCCTGCACAGGTAGAACCCGTGGTAGCTTGCGTCATGCAGCCGGCAAGTTAGCCGAAGCCGCGGCGGGGTGCAAGCCTGTGCTTGTTCAGGCCTGGTGGTGTGGATTGCGTGCAGGACCTTTGAGTTAGGCGGCGATTTCTTCCATAATCCCCCACCTTGCGAATTGTAGTGAAGAAAATCATGGCCAAGAAGACCAAAGAAATCGAAAACTACCATATCATCGGGCACGACCTGTTGACCCCGCCGGATGACGTTAAAGCCGAGTTTCCGCTGGCTGGCGCCGCATTGGAAACTGTCAGACAAGGGCATCGTTCGGTCAAGGGCATCCTCGACCGTACTGATCCACGGCTGATCGTAGTGGTAGGGCCTTGCTCCATTCACAATCCGGAGGAGGCGCTGGACTATGCGCACCGCCTCAAATCTCTGGCCGACGAAGTAGCTGATGAGTTGTTACTGGTCATGCGTGTTTATTTTGAAAAGCCGCGCACATCGGTAGGCTGGGAAGGGCTCATCTATGACCCCTATCTGGATGGCACTCACCGAATTGATCAGGGAATCCGCATCGGTCGAAAATTGATGCTTGATATTGCTGAGTTGGGATTGCCAATCGGTATCGAAGCGCTCGATCTTATTTCGCCTCAGTATCTGCAAGATTTGGTGAGCTGGACGGCCATTGGTGCGCGAACTACTGAGTCGCCAACACACCGTAATCTGGCTAGTGGTATTTCCTCAGCAGTCGGTTTCAAAAATAACGTCGATGGTGATTTGATGGTGGCAATCAATGCCATTCGTTCCGCATCGGCGCCGCACAGTTTTATTAGTGTGACCGGTGAAGGCAGGGTGGCCGTCTTCCGTACCGAAGGTAATCCGCATTGTCACGTCATTCTACGTGGCGGCAGGTCACCCAATTATGATGCCGCCAGTGTCGCTGCATGTGAGCAGCAGCTCAGCAAAGCCGGTCACTCAGCCAACTTGATGATTGACTGTAGTCATGGCAATTCCCAGAAAGACCCGCAACGGCAACTTGATGTGCTTAAAGCCATTGCCGAACAAGTCGACCAGGGCAATGATTCAATTATCGGCTTGATGCTGGAGAGTAATCTTGAAGAAGGTAATCAACCGATCCCTGATGATTTGAGTGAGATCAAACCGGGCGTGTCGATAACTGATGCCTGTCTTGGCTGGCCGGCTACTGAACAAGCAGTCAGAGACTTTGCGGCTCGGGTTCGTGAGCCGTTGAAAAAACGTCGCGCTTGACCTAAATCAATCGCTAATACCCAGAGCGGCGGTAAGCTTGGCTTTCAAACTAAAGGGCAGAGATTGTCCTCATGAGAAAGCAATGGCTCGATTCAGCAAGGTACTGTTGGCGCTCGATCTGGAATCCTGTTCTGGTAATCTTATTGATCGCGTACTCCAAACCTGTGTTGAGGAGTTTGCCGCGATACATGTCGTGCATGTCGTTAGAAAGAGCATGTGCGACCTCTCTGAACTACACAGCAAGCAAGGTCTTGCTCCGCATGCGCGTCGTGACATTGATCATATGATGTTGCGGTTGCGTGATTTACTGCGCAGTCACGGTCTGATCATCCCCAGTACGAATTTGCATATACGTTTTGGCGAGCCGGCGGCGGAAATCAAGCGACTGGGAAAAGAGCTGCAGGCAGATTTGTTGATTGTGGGAAGTCAGAACAAAGGCGAGCAATGGTTGCCACTGCCCGGCCCAACGACCAATTGTGTGCTACAGGGTAGTACGGCCGATGTGATGGCGATCCGGGTCTGACGTTAAACGCTTAACGCCAAACCCGAAGACCAGATGTTAGCCTTTAAGAACAGCTGCCAGGCTGTTGGCCAGGTATTCGATGTTGCTGTCATTGATGCCAGCCACATTGATACGACTCGAATTGACCAGATAGATGCTGTAATCATTAACCAGCTTTTGCACCTGCTCAACATTCGTGCCCAGAAAAGAAAACATCCCTTTCTCGCGTTCGATAAACGAAAAATCCGTATCAACACCAGCTGCATTGATTTGCGCAACAAGTTGCGAGCGCAAACCGTTGATGCGGTTACGCATGGCTGTCAGTTCGGCATCCCATTCGCTGCTCAGCTCAGGGCGCGTCATGATGGTGGCGACAATGGCGGCACCGTGATCGGGCGGCATGGAGTACATGGCGCGTGCACCGGCAGCGATAAGTGTGGTCGCGATGGCGGCTGCGTTGTCGTTTTCCGAGATTAACGTCAGCGCGCCCGTGCGCTCTCGATAGAGACCATAGTTCTTGGAGCAGGAGCTGACTACGATCAGTTCTGGTAGCGCTTCGGCGAGTAGCCGAACACCGTAGACATCTTCTTCAAGGCCATCACCCAGCCCCTGATAGGCCAGATCGATAAACACCGTAAAACCCTGCTTGAGAGCGACGTCTTTGATCTGCTGCCATTGCTCGTGGCTCAGGTCGGCACCACATGGGTTATGACAACAGCCGTGTATCAATACCAGGTCGCCGGCCGGTATCTTGCTCAGGCAGGCTAGCATTTCATCGAAACGCACTGTATGAGTGCTGTAGTCGTAGTAGGGGTATTGCTCGATTTTCAGTCCGGCGGAACCCAGCAGCGGCACATGGTTGGCCCAGGTTGGGTCACTGACCCAGACGGTGGCATCCGCATTGGCTTTGTAAATGAATTCTGCAGCCAGACGCAGACCGCCACAGCCGCCCGGAGCCTGTACAGTCACGCGGCGTTTGCCCAGAGACTCCAGCAGCGGTTTGCCGAATACCAACTCGGCAATGGCATCATTAAACTCGGCGGCACCAGTAGGGCCTATGTAAGTCTTGCTGGCTTGCTCTTCCAGAATCAGGGCTTCGGCTTTTTTCACTGCGGTCATGACCGGTGTATTGCCATCGGCATCTTTGTAGACGCCCACACCCAAATCGATTTTCTTGGGGTTGGTGTCGGTGCGATAGGCAGCCATTAAACCAAGGATGGGATCAGAGGGAAGCGCTTGCAGAGATTGAAACATGTTGGACTCTCTTTTAACGAAGGTAAGCTTTCAGGGTATTTTGCAATAATGAGGCGCGCGTCATTGGACCCACGCCACCGGGTACCGGGGTGATGTAGCTGCATTTGTCACTCACCGCGGCAAAATCCACATCACCGACCAGACGAAAACCACTAGCACGACTGGCGTCTTCGATTCGCGTGATGCCAACATCGATGACAATAGCGTCCGGTTTGACCATGCTGGCGTCAACGAATTCGGCTTTGCCGATCGCCGCAATCAGAATGTCGGCACTGGCACACAGTTCTTTCAGGTTGTTGGTACGGCTGTGCGCCAAGGTCACAGTGCAATTGCCTGGTTTGGTATTGCGTGACATCAGGATCGACATCGGCGTACCAACGATATTGCTGCGCCCAAGCACGACACAGTGTTTGCCTTCGGTATCGATGTGGTAACGGGCCAGCAATTCCATAATGCCATTAGGCGTGGCTGACACAAAGGTCGGCAGGCCGAGACACAGATTGCCAACATTCTGCGGGCAGAAGCCATCGACATCCTTGCCTGGGTCAATAGCGACGGTGATCTTGTGCTCATCGATTTGCGAAGGTAGCGGCAACTGCACGATAAAACCGTCTATCTGGTCGTTGTCGTTTAGCTGACTGATTTGTTGCAGTAGCTCCGCCTCGCTGACTGACTCGGCAAAGCGCAGCAGGGTAGACGTAAAACCCACTTCCTCGCAGTCTTTAACCTTGTTGGCAACATAGGTTTCACTGGCGCCATCGCTACCTACCAAAATAGCAGCAAGATGAGGAGCCCGTTTGCCAGAGGCTTTGATCTGCTGAACCTTGGCGGCGATCTCCTCACGAATTTGTTGCGAGCAAGACTTGCCATCGAGTAATTGCATGGTGTTCATTCCGGATTAATAGACTTGCCACTTTCGGTCAGTTCAGACTGTTAATACAGACCTAGGGAGAGACCTGGAGGGTAGGGTGCCCGAAGAGCCGGTATCATAACCAAGAGGCGATGCCAGCTCAAGCCAGAGCTCACCAGGAGCCAGTGTTTTCCATGCTGGACCAGGGTTCGGCCGGCGGCAATGGATCGCCGCTCTGCAGAAGCTCGATGGAAATATTGTCGGGTGAGCGCACGAAGGCCATATGGCCATCTCGCGGTGGGCGGTTAATCGTCACACCGGCAGCCTGAAGTCGGGCGCAAGTCTCGTAGATGTTGTCGACCGCATAGGCCAGATGACCAAAGTTACGACCAGAGTCATATTCTTCCGGGTCCCAGTTGTAAGTCAGTTCGATCTGCGCAGCTTCATTGCCCGGTGCAGCCAGGAAAACGAGCGTAAAGCGGCCCGTGTCGCTGACCTTGCGGCGAATTTCTTCAAGCCCGAGTTTCTTGCAGTAAAAGTCCAGTGATGCATCCAGGTCACTGACCCGCACCATGGTGTGTAGATATTTCATGTCGTCTCCGGTGGCGTGTGAGATTGTCGGCGGCAGTCAGTTGGCTTCAGAATACAACAACAGAACGGATGCTGGTGCCTTCGTGCATCAGATCAAACGCTTTGTTGATGTCTTCCAATGGCATGGTGTGGGTAATTAGCGGGTCGATCGAAATCTTGCCATTCATGTACCAGTCAACAATGCGCGGCACGTCAGTGCGGCCACGTGCGCCGCCAAAGGCAGAGCCTTTCCAGGAGCGACCGGTCACCAGTTGGAATGGTCTGGTGGCAATTTCCTGACCGGCACCGGCGACACCGATAATGAATGATTCGCCCCAGCCCTTGTGACAGCACTCGAGTGCCTGGCGCATAGTGTTGACGTTACCGATGCACTCGAAGGAGTAGTCCACACCCCCATCGGTCATGTCGATAATGGCAGCTGTGACGTCATCTACTTCGTTGGGATTGATAAAGTCGGTCATGCCAAATTGCCGGGCCAGTTCCACCTTGGACGGGTTCAGATCCACGCCAATAATGCGGTCGGCACCCACCATGCGAGCGCCTTGTATGACGTTGAGTCCAATACCGCCCAGACCGAACACAGCGACGGTGCTGCCCGGCTCGACTTTGGCGTCGAATGCCACCGCCCCGACACCTGTGGTAACGCCGCAGCCGATATAGCACACCTTGTCGAATGGCGCGTCAGGCCGGATTTTGGCCAGCGCTATTTCGGGCAGCACTGTGTAATTGGAGAACGTTGAGCAACCCATGTAGTGCAGCAGGGGTTTGCCATCCAGTGAAAAGCGGCTGGTGCCATCGGGCATCAGACCTTGCCCCTGGGTGCTGCGAATGGACTGACAGAGATTGGTTTTGGGATGCAGGCAGAAATTACACTCACGGCACTCAGGCGTATAGAGCGGAATCACGGTATCGCCAACGGCAACTGAGGTTACACCCGGACCGACTTCCTGTACGATGCCAGCGCCTTCGTGACCAAGAATTGCAGGAAAGGCGCCTTCCGGGTCGTCCCCGGACAGCGTAAAGGCATCGGTATGACAAATTCCAGTGGCCTTGATTTCAACAAGGACTTCGCCAGCTTTCGGGCCTTCCAGGTCGACTTCAACGATTTCAAGCGGTTGACCGGCGGCAAATGCTACAGCGGCGCGTGTTTTCATGGTGATGTCCTTATTTCGTCTGATTTGCAGGCATTGTAAAAGTCTCCACTCAGCCGGGCAACCGGGGCTTCGCAAGTGTTGCGGCAATGGCTATCATTGGGCCGCTTTTAATCAGGCCGATACTTAATCAGGCCGGTACTAAACAGGGAAGCCTCTTCATGGAATCGAACCAGCCAGCCAAATATGTACTCACTGTAGCCTGTCCGGAAACCAATGGTATTGTGCGCGCAGTCAGTGATTTTTTATATCAACGTGGTGCGACTATCTATGAGGCTGCCCAACACCGTGATCCGATCATCAATCAGTTCTTTATGCGGGTGGAATTTGAGGAAGTGGAGTCGCGCCTGCCGGACTTGTCACAATTACGCGTTGATTTTGCTTCGGTTGCCCGACAATTCGCAATGCAAGCGGATTTTTTCGATCTGGCAACGCCAAGCCGAATGCTGCTGGCCGTTTCCAATCACGGTCATTGCCTGAATGATATTTTGCACCGTTGGGAGTCGGGAGCGTTGCCGGCCACAATCGTCGGTGTCATTTCCAATCATGAAGTGTTTCGCGAGCTGACAGAATGGTATGGCCTGCCGTTTCACTACTTGCCAATTACACCGGAAGGCAAAGCGGAACAGGAGCAGCGATTACTCGAGATCATGCGCTCAGAAAAAGTCGATGTGCTGGCGCTGGCGCGCTATATGCAAATTTTGTCAGGCGAATTCTGCGCGGAAATAGGAAACAGGGCGATTAACATTCATCATTCCTTCTTGCCTGGCTTCAAAGGTGCCGATCCATATCGCCAGGCTTATAATCGCGGTGTGAAAATAATTGGTGCCACGGCGCACTATGTGACAGCGGATCTGGATGAAGGGCCGATAATTGAACAAACCGTTGAAAAGATCGATCACAATTGTGATATCGACGAGTTGCGACAAATTGGTCGTGATGCCGAATGCGTCGCTTTTGCGCGTGCACTTAAATGGCACTGCGAGCACCGTATAATCGTCAATGGCAACAAGACGATAGTATTCCGTTAATAGCTGGCGCTGGCGCTGGGTCGACTAACCGGCTAACATCTCGCGCTTGCCAGTTTTCAGGTATCGCAGTTGACTGGCCGCCACCGCATTCACTTTTATTTATTTAACTATCGGGTTTGTGCAGCATGGAAATTGCCGCGGCAATTGCAGTAATTTTTATTGGCTCCTATGTGCAAAGTTCGATTGGGTTTGGGCTGGCCATTATCGCGGCGCCCGTGCTGTTTTTTATCGACCCTTCCTATGTGCCCGCGCCAATCACGGTTTCTGCATTAACGCTATCTCTGGCTAATGCGTTCAAGCATCGCCATGCGATCTCATTTGCCGGCCTGAAATATGCCATAGTCGGTCGGGTCCCCGGCACTATTGCTGGCGGCCTGTTACTGGTGGTGATCGATCAGCGCCAGTTGGCATTGTATCTGGGCTTTACTGTGCTGATCGCGGTGGCAATCAGTATGAGCAGTTTTCGATTTCGGCCAAGCAATGGGGCGATGCTCTCTGCAGGCTTCCTGTCAGGTTTTATGGGAACGAGTTCGTCTATTGGCGGGCCACCTATGGCTTTAGTCTTGCAACATGAAGCTGGGGATTATATCCGTGCCAATCTGGCCGCATTCTTTGTCGCCAGCTGTATCATGTCACTGTTCATGCTGACCTGGGTTGGTCGCTTTGGCAGCACTGAAGTTCTGCTTTCCCTGCCGCTTATGCCAGCGACACTCGCCGGTTATTGGCTGGCTATGCGTACACTAAAATACATCTCCCTGAGCAATCTTCGGCGTTTTTCATTGCTATTGTGCGCCGTGGCCGGTTCAGCAGCCGTATTCTCCTATTGGCTCTAGCGCGCTGGATTTTGGCTCTATCCCGGAATAATATCGGGAGCAACCAGCTACTGAGTCCTGGCGCCTAAATTCTAACTCCCAGCTCCTTGTCCTTTGCGTGTAATATTCGCTGGAACTGCCAGAAAATGGCGTTCCAAGGGGGCGGTTGTGTTTGTTTAGAGCCCTGCCTTGTCACCAGCTAGGGCGTTTTTGCACCGCCCTGCCGGCAACCAGGTGAAGGTCAAACTTAACAGTCTGGACAATCCGTACTAAACTGACTGGCCCTGTTTGCTACTGGCACATAATAATAACTAGAGACTAACGATGACTAATTGGCCCGTTAATACCAGTATGGAAGCTTTCCGAAGAGCCTGGGTGCTCGAAGGAGAAGAGTTTTGGACCAGTGTATTTGTAATGCACCAGGACAAAATGCAGATCAAGAATCCGAAAATTGCGATCGGTAATCTTGAGAAAATTTTCACCGCCACGTTTCGCCTAGCCAACTCTAAAGGCTTTCAAGCCATGAGCCTGCGCGACCTCAGTCGCGAAACGGGCATCAGTATGGGTGGCTTGTATGCTTACATCGGCAGCAAGAACGATCTGGCTTCAGTCATTGAAGGTGTGTTGCGCAATTACATCGACCGCGTCATTGGCAGTTTGACCAATGAAGACCTGGGTCCGGTGGCAAGGCTGCGCGCTATCATCTTTGGCGAAATCTACATGACGCAAACTCTCAATCCCTGGTATTACTTCTGTTTCATGGAATCCAAGGGGTTGGACCGCGAACAACAGCAACAGGCCATGGACCTGGAATTACGCTTTGACGGAATTTTGATTTCGGCGTTTGAGGCGGGTGTTAAAGAAGGCATTTTTGTCTGCGAGAAACCACAGATTCTGGCAGCTCAGGTTACGGCCAGCGTACAGCAATGGCACCTTAAACATTGGAAATTCAAGCTGCGTGGCGTTAGCACTCAAGAGTATGCGCAGAGCGTGCTGGATAATTTATTGCGTTGTTTGCAGGCTGATGAAGCCGTCAGCGATTCGGAAGCAATGGTCCGCAAGCTCGCCTGATACCTTAGCTATTGGCTGCGTTCAAGCCTTTCTTGTTCGCGTAAAATTGCTGTATCTGCTGCATGTCGACGTCAATGTCACCGCTAGGTGAATAGAAGTCGGCAATGCCTGCTTCCTTCTTCGCTGCATCCACATAGCCCAACAAAATGGGTACTTCTGCATTCACCGCAATGTGGTAAAAGCCAGTCTTCCAGCGTTCGACTTTCTTGCGTGTGCCTTCCGGTGGTATCAATACCACGAGTTCATCGTTTTCCAGATATTGGCGTACAGTTTCACTAACCATATTGTGAGACGCGCTACGATTAATGGGTATGCCGCCAAGCCACTTCATGAGCCAGCCCAAACCAAATGGGAACAGAGTGTGTTTGCCCATCCAGAATACTCGCAATCGAAGTTTCAGAACGACCAATAGCATGAGAGGGAAATCCCAGTTACTCGTGTGCGGCGCACCAATCAACACAAAGCGTTGATGAGCGATCTCTTCACCGCGAGCATGCCAGCCAATCAACTTGAGAATAGCTATGGCCAGCAGTCGTAGCAGGGGGGTTATGACGGGGGTAGAAAAGACAGTTGTGCGCATGGGAGATTCTTTTCTCGGCATTATAGCAGTCTTACGCCGGGCGGCGGCAATGCGAAATGCTGTCTTAGTCTGTATCGCCGAACAGGCGTTTTAATTCGGCCAGTGCCCGGTCAGCTTCGCTTTTTGGCGAAGCTTCTGCCACATCGTCTGCGGCGGGTGGTTCTTCACCGAATAACTCGGCGAGTTTGGCGCGAGCGGCACGCGATTCGCTGTCATTGGCGGCAACATAGGCTTTGGGGTTGGCATTGAAGTAGTCACAGAAATTGGCTGTGTCCTTATCCAGCACAAAGTCGGCTCTGTCTTCGTGGCAGCCGTCTGACAAGTTCTCGGCATAGTGACGGCAGGCCCTGCAGACATGCAAATCAGCCTTGCAGGCTGAACATTCTTCGTAGCGCGAGAAGGGCAGCAAGGCTTCCTGTTGCTCGCCGCATTTCCAGCATTGGATTTTCAGGCTGCGACTGGCCACTCACCACACCTGAAAGTAATCGCCCGGTTTAACTTGCTGAATATTGCGGGTGGCATCTTTTGCGGTGCCCAGATACAAAAAGCCAATTATTTTTTCATTGCTGCTTAAGCCCAACCCTTTCTTCACCACAGGATGAAAAGCCATCGATCCAGTCCGCCACATGGCACCTATGCCCTGGGCATAGGCAGCCACCAGCATGTTCTGTGTGGCGGCGGCGGCTGACAGATCCTGCTCAAATTCGGGCACCTTGGGATGCTCACTAGGACTCGAGATGGTCACGATAATCATGGGCGCACGGTGCGGCTTGTTCATCAGGCGTTCGGCTTGTGCATCACTGAAGTCGTCTGCATCGGCCCGCGCGGCCTGGACAAACAATTCTCCGAGACGGGTCAAGGCATCGCCGCGGATGATAAGAAAGCGCCAGGGCCGCAGTAATCCATGGTCAGCAGCGCGCAGTGCGGCTTTGCAAATGTTCTCCAGCTGCGTCTCATTTGGTGCTGGTTCGGCCAGTCGGGGAAAAGAGCTGCGTGTGTGTAAGGCTTCGAGTGCTTGCATGACGGTTATTAATCGCTTCTCATTGATGTCTGACAGGAGCTGGCAATGGTGATTCCTCCGCTTCCTAAAAGCAAGTCACGGCATCGCCGGAGGGTCAGTAACCACAAGTGAAGTAAGGGATTTTCAAGGCTTGGCGCACATATTCGCCGGTGCTGCTTGCCACACAAAGATGGTATACTTTGCCAATCTTCAGTCGATATGATTTAAATAGACTGATCGCACTGCCTCAGCCGGCATTTTTGCGAAAAATTTACAGCTCCAAGCTACACTCAGGGACACTTTGATGAACTCCAAGGCCGATGTAATCGCCATTAGCACAGAACGACCCGCTTACCCGCAAGACAAGTCCAAATGGTTTGGCTCTGTCAAAAGTGAACGTCTGCGATTGGTGTTTTCGTTCTACTCCCCTGACGGCAATGAAATTGCCATGCCAATCGCCAGTATGTCGGGCTATCTCAAGCGCGATTTTCCCTATGTCGATGTGATGTTGGAACCTGTGCTGATCCTGCGCGACGAGGAAAAATACTCGCCGGAAAACTATGCCCGTATGATTCAGGAATTACAGCCAGACGTGATCGCGTTTTCTGTAATGAGTCCGCATTGGTATCCAATGGAGCCTTACTTCGAAGCGATCAAAAAATTAATGCCTGATCTGCCAATTGTAATCGGCGGTTATCAGGCCATGCTGTCGCAACAACAGACGATTGATAATCCGAATGTGGATTACATTTGTGTGGGTGATGGTGAGTACGCAATTGGCAATGTCGTACAGCACTTGCGCGGCAGCAAAGATGGTGCGGCCGATGGCATGTGGGAAAAACTGATTGACGGCTCTGTGCACGAAACAGAGCCACATCAAATCGGCGACCTGGCCGCACTACCTTTTCCGGACTACGATGTGTTCGCGAAAGAGGATGGTTTTAATGACGTAAACTCGTCGATCTTTGGTCCAAAAGGCAAGCTTGTTCTGCCAGTTATGACTGGTCGTGGCTGCCCTTATCGCTGCACCTATTGCTGCAACACGCCGCTATTGGAAGGTTGGAAAACCAAGAAAACTTTCTTGCGTAAATATGATCCGGAAGCGATGGTGGACGAGCTTATTCGTTTGCGTGACAAGTATAATGTTGGCTATTTCGAATTCTGGGATGAGTTATTCCTCTCCAATCTGAAATTTGTACGGGCGTTCTTTGCCATTTACAAGGAACGTATTGCGTTGCCGTTTTCTATTAACTCTCGCGTTGAAGTCATGAACGAGGAGTTCTGCCGGACTGCCGCTGAAGCAGGATGTCATACCATCTGGTTTGGTATCGAAAGCGGCGATGAAAAATACCGTTCGCAGATGCTGGGTCGCAAGATGACTAACCAACAGGTAATTGATGCAGCTGCGAACTGCAAAAAAGCGGGTATTAATCGCTTAACCTTCAATATCGTTGGTATGCCGTTGGAGACAGCGGAAAACATGCGCCAGACACTGGAACTGAATCGAACTATTCAGCCAGAACACTTCTTCTTTTTCCCGTACATTCCACTACGCGGAACTCCGCTGTACGAAACTGCCAAGAAAGAAGGGCTGTTGTTAACGAACAAGAAAAACCTGCATTACCTGTCTGCCGCCAATGACAAGGTGTTTACTCAGAACATGAAAGAATGCCCTGAGCTGATGACAGCGGATGAATACAATGAAATTTGTACCGAAATGCTGGCCTTTCAAGAACAGAATAATCGCTTGAGTTACTCTGACGACGGCAGCATGGAAACTGAGAAGGCGACTGTGGCTGACAAGAGTTTTGAGTTTCGCGAAGACGAGCCCAAAGTCGAGCCTGTGGTTGCAGAACATTCCAAAGGTGGTTTGCTCAAGAGCGTCAAAAACCTGTTCCGCAGTTAATCTGACTAATCCTGGATCGGCCGGATTTCTCTGGCCGATTTACCTCTTTTACTTTCTTACGTCCTTACCTTTTTTAGCTAAGCTTAGCTTTGCCGTTCGTTCTTATGCGGTGCCGACGATAGCTGTCTCGTCCTGAGCCAATGCACGATTGAATCGACGCCATGAAATAATGGCCATCAACATGTTGCCAGCGACTGCACCGGCAAAAAAGCCGATCAGCCCCCAGTAGTAACTCCCCACCCAGGCCAGCGGTACATAGAAAACAAAAAACCGTGCGATGCTGAGATAGAGCGCTGTCAGTGGCTGATGCAAGGCGTTCAATGAGGAATTGGTCAGAATAATAATGCCCTGAACACCGTACCCGATCGGCATTATCCATATGAACAATCTGATGGTCGTGATGACTTCCGGATCACTGGAGAAGAGGCTGGCGATTGGGTGCGCAAGCACGGCGAGTATGGCGTAGATGGCCAATTGCCAAAGCAAGATAAAGCGAATTGCTAACCGGTAGGCTTCGGCCACCCGATCCATGCGGTTCGCGCCTAAATTCTGACTGATTAGTGGCGGTAACGACATGGACATGGCGAGAATCACGAGCGTGGCAATAGGTTCAAGTCGCGCTCCGACTCCGAAAGCGGCAACTGCCGAGTCGCCAAAGCTGGCGGCAATGGCGGTCATTACTCCGGCAGCCAGTGGCGTCATCATATTGGCGCCAGCCGCGGGAATGCCGATGCGTAACATGTCGCGTCCGGAGCTAATGAGAATGCTGCGGGACGGGACGATTCGGCTCACCATTTCCATTTCTACGATCAAGACATAGAGCAGATAAGCATAGACAGTTGCCCAGGCAATGACCGTCGCCCAGGCTGCGCCGGCTATGCCCAGCGCCGGTACCGGGCCCCAGCCGAAGATAAGCAGGGGGTCAAGCAAGGCATTGATGAGGCCCGCCACCGCCATCAACAGACTTGGCGTTTTCGTATTGCCGCAGGCACGGAGGATACTGTTACCAGTCATCATGCAAACTACCAGTACACTGGCGGGTAACCATACATCCATATAAGCATGGATAGGCTCTTCCAGGTCGGCGCTGGCGCCCATCCAGCTAAAGATAGGGTCCATGAGCAACCACAGTAGAGCGGCAGCGAGGGCGGCCAACAGGAATGAGAGGTAATTGATGACAGTGGCCGCTTGTTTGGCTTTTTCTTCCTGAGCGCCACCCAGACAGCGCGCCACAACGGCGGAAGCGCCAATGCCCAGGCCAATCGCCAGGCTCATAATGGTGAAAGTCACTGGAAAGGTGAAGCTGATCGCGGTGAGTGCTTCAGTGCCGAGAAAACTGATGAACAGTGTGTCGACCAGAGAGAAGGTAAACAGCATGATCATGCCAACCATCATAGGCAGCGTCATGCGGACCAGTGCGGTTTGAATAGAGCCTTCTACCAGATTGGGGCGCGCGGACTTTTTCCGTGACATGAAATACAACAAACCTGCTCAAGGAGAGGCAGCAGGCATTGGGCCTTGGCCCAGTGGGATGGAAATCTGCTGCTGGCTACTTAACTTGTTCTAATTATCTGAAGCGCACCGAAATCAGTTGTACTATATACAGGTAGAGTTGATGCGCGCTTGGAATCAGATTGTAGCGGTTTACAGCTTGGCGCGAAGCTTGACTAGCTCTCGAAAAACCTTCGGGCTGCCGAAAATGAGCTCATCGGCGGATTTATATTCGGGGCCACCCATACCGTCACCGATGAATCCTCCGGATTCGCGGAGAATCAATGCTGCGGCGGCCAGGCCTTGAGGGCTTTGCTTGGCGCAATATCCACCATCAATACGACCGGCTGCTGTCAGCACCATGTCAATTGCGCTGCAGCCGCTCATGCGAATATGGGCTTGTGAGGTGCGCAAGGCTTCCTGAATCTTTAACCAGACTTCCAGTGAACTGCCTTTGGTGCCCATGGCAATCATTGCGTCCAGAAGGTCTTTCTTGGGGCTACTGCGCAGGCGTCTGGAGTTAAGCTGTGCGCCTGTACCACGGCTGGCGGTGAATTCTTCCCGCAGTAGTGGGTTAACCACGACGGCGTGATTGACAACGCCATTGATCTGGCAGGCAATGGAAACGGCAAATTGAGGGTAGCCGGTGGCAAAGTTCTGGCTGCCCAAAAGCGGGTCGATCAGCCAGACGGTATCGCTCTGTTTACCGTCATGAAGCCCGGATACACGACTGTCGTAGCAATGCTCCGGGTAAGCTTTCTGCAGGTGATACAGGATTGTCTTGTCTGCATTGTGATCCATGGACGTGACAAAATTGTCTTCGTCGTGGCTGATGATGTCGACGCGATCCAGGCGGTCACTGCTGTGTGCTAGTGCCTCGCTGGCGTCGCGCGCAGCCCTGAGGGCTATGTTTATCATAGGGTGCATGTGCAGATAGTATCCTGGAAAGTATCTTGAGAAATCGCATCGAATGCCGGGATGCTGAGTCCCGAGCGGTGCGCATGATAACAACATCCATGCTGGCAACCAATACAAATGCGGAATTGCGCCGGGCTACTGCTATAATCCCGGGCTTTCCAGGCATTGAGACAGAAAAGGCTCGCTATGATCGCTGTACCGGATATCAAAATCGTACTCGTCAACACTTCACATCCGGGAAATATTGGCGCGGCGGCCCGGGCCATGAAGAATATGGGGCTCAGTAGCCTTGTTTTGGTCCAGCCGGAGGAGTTTCCCAGTGGTGTTGCGGTTGGCCGGGCTGCCTCGGCACTCGATATTCTCGAGCATGCCACCGTGGTAGATAGCTTGCAGGAAGCGGTTGCCGATTGCGGTCTGGTTGTGGGCACAAGCGCACGCTCCCGGAGTCTGCCCTGGCCGATGCTGTCGCCAGAGCAATGTGCTGAGAAAATTGTTAAAGAGCAAGGGCAAAACCGCGCCGCACTGGTGTTTGGTCGCGAGGACGCCGGTCTCACCAATGAGGAATTGCAGCTGTGTCACTTTCATGTGCAAATACCCAGCGATGAAAAATACAGTTCGCTGAATCTGGCGGCGGCTGTGATGGTGCTAACCTATGAGCTGCGTAAAGCTGTATTGAATGCTGAGGCGCAGCAAGAATCTGCTGACGATGAGTGGGATCAGCCTCGAGCCACAGGGGAGCAGGTCGAACACTTTTATGAGCATCTGGAGAAGGTGCTGATCAGAGTGGATTTTCATGACCCTGATAACCCACGGCAATTAATGCAGAGACTGCGCCGTTTGTTTGGCCGGGTCAGAATAGATGTGATGGAAATGAACATTCTGCGCGGTATTCTGAGCAATATTGAGCATAACCTGAAAGGCAAAGACTAGCTGAAAAAGAATTGCCCCGTTATCGTTTACTATTAATTACGAGTCAATGATCAAAGTCATCAATGAGTATTGCGCACACATTCTATTTTAACGACGGTCCTTATTTGCAGGCATTAAAAACCTGCTTTAAAGCAGCGGTGTCAACTGAATCTATTGTGCTGCTCACAGGCGAGAGCAAGACGGGCAAATCCCGACTGTCGGAAAAATTGACGCAGTTGCTACGTAAAAAGGGCTTCCGTGCGATTTTGCTGGGCTCCGATATCAATTCTCCCGAGCTGTTGCGTAATTTTCTGGCGCGGGAACTGGATTTGCCACAGGCCGCCAATTTCACTCGTTTGTTGGAAACCTCACTAAGTACCGACAGCAAGCAACCGTTGATACTGATATTCGATGATGCGGATCAGCTCAGTGATACCACGCTGATGGAAATCCATATGCTCTGTGAGGCGCAGCAGCACGACCGGCGCATGCTTAATGCAGTACTCTGCGGTGAACCTGAGCTTACGCGTCGGTTGGCGCAGAAAGCAGAACTCAAAAAATTTCAGCAACTAATAACCGAGCGGGTCGAATTGCCGCCCATGACGGCTGACGAAACGCGTCAGTTTGTCTATAGCTATGCCAACAAGGCGGGCAACAATGGCTTGCAAATTGATCCAGCAGCCGCCAATTATTTGCAGCGTAGCTGTAAGGGTTTTCCCGGCCCAACCCTGGAAATTTCTCGCGCGTTATTGCTACGTCGCGCTGAGAACGCCGAGCAGTCACCAGTATCGAAACAGGAATTGGTGGGGCTTGTTCGAACTCTGCCTGCCAACGATTCCACCCGCCCGAATGTTCCGGGCAATGGTATCTCATTGCGTCAGGGCCTATTACCGCTAGCGGCGGTCGTTGTGGTCGCGTCAATGGCGCTGCTCTATCAGCAATTACTTGCGCCAGCGGACAGCGGTGAAGCACCAGCTATCAGTTCTGACGGCAACCAACCGCCCGTGTTTACTGATCTGGCTACTACGGTAGACGATGCCAGTCAGTCTGCTCCCAGCACGCCACAGCTAAACGCTGAAAATACCGGAGATTCAGTCGACCCAGATCGCGCGCCGGATAATCTCTTGGCAGATGAGCCTGTGAATGAGGCTGCTATTCCGGAAACTGAGCGCAGTACCAGCACGGCATCGTCAGGCACTGGCGCTGCTGCCGCTGGTGACCGCGCTGATGGTGCAAGCGCACAGGATGTGGCGATTGCCGTACCAGAACCACTGGAAGAAGAAACCAGCGATTCTGGATTGCTCCTAGTGACTGCCGAAGAACGCGGCGTTGACGTTCAGGATATTGCAGAACCCGAATTCGAGACCGTCTTGCTTGCTGATGAGCCTGTTGGAGAGCTAGATAGTGAACTAGATAGTGAGATCGAAGAAGCGACGAACAATGCCACAACGCTATCCACCACAATAGCCGATGCCACGAGTGCCGGTGCAGACGATGACAGTCCAGCCGCAGTGAGTGAGGCAATGCCTGTAATAGAGAATAGTAACGACGGGGTTGCCGTCGATACACCAGTGCCTGCCGATAGCAATGCGACCCCGCAAGTTGTCGCGACTGAATCTGTGAGTGCGCCACTTGAACCAGAAACAACGCCATCAACTGCCACGGACACTAGTATTGAAATTGCAGTTGCCGAGACTGCAGATGTTGCAGAAGTGGTGCCGCAGCAAGAAGAGTCTGAAGTACCACTCGACGTGGCAGACGCGGCTGCTGCAGAAACACGTAGTACCGAACCGAGTACCGAACCGAGTATCGAAATACAGGACACCGAAATACGCAGTGCCGAGTTACCGTTGCCAGTAGTGCTGGAAGAAACGGTGAGCGAATGGATTGGCCACTGGCAAGCACAGGATCTGGATGCTTATTTTGCCAGTTATCACACTGATTATGAGCCCAGCTACCATGATACCCGGGCACAATGGAATCAGGATCGCCGGCGCATCATCGGGAATGCCAGAGGTATTGAGATGGCGATCTCCGAGTTTGCAGTAATAGACCAACAGGAAGATACGATCGAAGTGCAATTCTGGCTCGACTACGCATCACCTACCTACCGCGACAACACGCTGAAAAAACTGTTGTTGAGAAGCGAGGCCGGTCAGTGGAAAATTGTCGAAGAGACTAATCTTATCGTGCGTCGCTAGTGTCTGCGTCGTTGCGCCTTGCGACGACCACTCTTGCGTTTGAGCCCGCCAGCAGCTGTTTTGCGTTCCGGCGGTGGAATGAGGTGTTGTTTGCCTGTGCCAATCAAATCTGAACGACCAAGACGGTCCAGCGCTTCACGTAACATCGGCCAGTTTTTCTCATCGTGGTAACGCAGGAATGCTTTCTGTAGGCGACGGTCATCGAGGTCGCGGCAGATTGTCACTTGTTCGCTTTTATAGCGTACTTTCTGTAGTGGATTCTTCTGTGAATAGTACATGGCGGTCGCCAGTGCCATCGGTGAGGGATAAAAGGTTTGCACCTGATCCGGTTTGAAATTATGCGTCTTCAACCACAAGCTCAAGTTGAGCATGTCTTCTTCATCGCAACCCGGATGCGCCGCAATAAAGTAGGGTATCAGATACTGTTCTTTGCCAGCCCTCTTGGAAAACTTGTCGAACAGCTTCTTGAACTCATCGTAGGCATTGATGCTCGGTTTCATCATTTTATCGAGCGTTTTATTTTCGCTGTGTTCTGGGGCAATCTTCAGATAACCGCCGACATGGTGCGTAACCAATTCTTCAACATATTCCGGGTCGCGCAGGGCCAGATCGTAGCGTAGCCCCGATGCTATGGCGATGCGCTTGACGCCCGGTACTGCCCGGGCCCGGCGATAGAGTTGTGTGGTAGGGCTATGGTCAGTATTCAGGTGCTGACAGATATTGGGGTAGACACAAGATAGCCGCTTGCAGGATTTTTGAATCTTCGGCGATTTACAATTCAGCTTGTACATATTCGCCGTCGGGCCGCCGAGATCGGAAATCGTACCGGTAAAGCCAGGCACCTGATCGCGAATCTTTTCGATCTCCCGGATTACCGAATCTTCTGAACGGCTTTGAATAATGCGTCCTTCATGTTCGGTAATGGAACAGAACGTACAGCCACCAAAACAGCCACGCATGATATTGACCGATGTCTTGATCATGTCGTAGGCAGGAATGCGGGCATTGCCATAACTTGGGTGCGGCCGACGCTGGTAAGGCAGATCAAAAATCCAGTCCATCTCCTCGGTATCCAGAGGAATGGGTGGCGGATTGACCCAGATATCTTTTGTGTCGTGTTTCTGTACCAGTGTTTTGGCGTTGAACGGATTGGCTTCCTGATGCAGCACGCGAGAAGCATGCGCATACAAAGCCGGGTCATTTGTCACTTTGCTGAATGAAGGCAGGCGAATGTAACTGGTGGCCGGATCAAAATCATACTGGCGCTGCAACGGCAAAGGAATGATACGCACAGCCTGGGGCTCATCAGTATTCGCTGCGGTCTGTTGCGGGGCTTCGCCGCAAGCGGTCGGCGCTTCTTCGAGTTCCCCGTTAGCACTGGTATTATGGTACTCATAGGGGTTAGGCATCTTGTCGATCTTGGATGGCCAATCAATACGCGTGGAATCGATTTCCGTCCATCCTTCCGGGGCGTGATCCACCACCATTGCGGTGCCGCGTAGATCCCAGCATTCGCTGACAGGTTTGCCCGTGGAGATTTCATGGGCCAGTTCGGTGAGCGCTCTTTCGGCATTGCCGTACAGCAGTATGTCGGCGTTGGAATCAATCAGAATTGAACGACGGACCTGATCACTCCAGTAGTCATACTGGGCTATTCTGCGCAGGCTGGCTTCGATGCCGCCGATCACAATTGGCGTGTCGTAGTAGGCCTCGCGACAGCGCTGACTGTAGACGATGACAGATCGGTCCGGGCGTTTTCCTGCTTCACCATTTGGGGTATAGGCGTCGTCGCTACGCAGTCGCAAGTCTGCGGTATAGCGATTAATCAGCGAATCCATATTGCCGCCGGTAACGCCAAAAAACAGATTCGGCTGACCTAATCGCATGAAGTCACTTTTGTCATGCCAGGCAGGCTGGGAAATGATGCCGACACGAAAACCCTGCGCCTCCAGTAAACGACCGACGACGGCCATGCCAAAGCTGGGGTGGTCTACGTAGGCATCAGCTGTGACCAGAATGATGTCGCAACTGTCCCAGCCCAACTCATCCATTTCGGCGCGAGACATCGGCAGATAGGGTGCCGTTCCGAAGCACTCGGCCCAGTATTTGGGGTAAGTGAAAAGCTTACGACATTCGTGTTGGTGCCGAGTCGCGACTCGAGCTGTGCTGGCAGTTGCTGTCATAGTGGGTGATTATTGTTAAGCGAAACGCTTTAGAGGAATTGATTGAGTGGCAAAATGTCGCCGTTTAAATTGAATTCGCCATCTGCGAGCGAAGCCTGAAGCAGAATGCGTCCGTTTTCAATGCGAATAAAGCCTTGTTGAGCATAGGTATCGATCATCTGTGCCGCCGGGCTACGCATCACCGCATCCAGATCCAGATCGATGGTCAGGCTCATCTCCAGGGCATTAACGACCGCGGCAGGGGCGAGTGAGGCAAAATCGGCAAGATCCGGCACGCCGCTCCAGGTGACATGCAACTCGGCGTTGTGATCACCGGCAAACGCCGAGGTGTTGAGTTCATTGTGAGTCACCAGTCGATTGCGCAGAAAAATCAGTGCAATGTCTTCACCCAGAGCACTGGAGTCCATGCTCATTGTGCCGCCGGCATTGATGTCAGCCTGCATTTGTTCTGCCAGATCATAGTACCCCTGAATTAATGAGCGCGAGATTTCATTGATCTGTGAGTCGAACTGTAAATAGGTCACTGGCAATTCCATGACGATATCGTTGAGAGTCAGTGACTGGGCGATATCGATGGCACTGGCGTCTTCTGCCGATTGCCGCAGAACCGAGTCTGTCTCCACGCTGGCTATAGAAAACGGAAAAGGACCAGCGCTGGAGATTTGATCGGCGAGCAGAGTCGCATTGGCGGGCGCCATGACATCATTTAACTGATCGGAATGGCTACTCAGGCTAATACCGTTGATCGTGAAACCCATGTCGCCCGCTGGGTTATAGGCGCTGAACGCCCCCATGTTGAGCGTGAAATCGGCAGACAGATCGGCCTGACTATGCAGGCTGGCTGTGAGTCCCGCAAAAGCCAGAGTGCCGTCGGTGCCGTTGTAGTTTATCGGGTCGATTTGCAAGTTCAGCAGTAAAGATTGATCAAAATAGACAAGCAGATCGAAATAAATTTCTGGCGCGGGAAAGGGCAGTTCATTCAGTGTTTCATTGAGTTCTTCGTTTAATTCTGCATCTTCAATGCGTGGTTCGATGCGGGCCTGTGCCAAGCCCAGATTGACGCCTTCAGGTGTCATCAGAAGTGGTCCATGGTTGATGGCAAAATCCAGTTCCAGTACCAGAGGCTCTTCCAGGCCCAGCGGGTTGTACTCAGCGATAATCGTTGCGCTGCTGGAAAACCAACCGCTGGCGAAATCCTCTTCACGAAATTGCAATTGCTGACCGGCTTCGGCGGGGAACAGGCTGGTTATATTATTGAGTAAGTTGGCGCGGATGTTTTGCCCGATAATCCAAGGTGTAACCACAAGCAGAACAAGCACTGCCAGCAGTGGGATCAGGGATAGTTTAAGTAGTCGCATTAACAGGAATTTGCCGAGTGAGATATTGCGTGCACTATACCAGAAAGCGCGACTTACAGCGGGGAAAGTGTCAGCTTAAATACGCGATTCAGGCGAGTGGTGTAATCTTGTAGGCGCAGCGACGCGCACCGGATAGCAGGTGGTCAACCCTTTCCACTTTGGCCTGGGAGTTAAACAGTGATTGAAACAGGGTCAACTCGGCATGGCAGAATTGTTGACAGCTTTCGGCAGCCGCGCAAATAGGGCAGTGGTTTTCGATCAGCATCCAGCCATCTGGTAGCAGGCGGACTTCTGCCATGTAGCCTTCCATGCTGCGCTGCGCGGCCAGCGCCCTGACTCTGTCTGTTAGCTCTGAACCAGCCTGGTCCAGCGCTTTTTCATATTGGCCTTGCACCTTGTCGTTACGAGCAGTTATTACCCGGGACAGGCCATCTTCACCGAATTCATGCCGCAGCACATCAATAAGCTCGACAGTAATCTGGGAATGGCTGTCAGGAAACTGTTGGTGGCCAGTTGTCGTGAGCTGCCAAAGATGTACCGGCCGGCCGCGGGTCTGCCGGGTTTCTTCTCTAGTGCTGACCAGGCCTTGATCGGCCAGCGCCGTCAGGTGCTGGCGTGCGCCCATGGTGGTCATGCCAAGCTGCTTGGCCAAAATTTTAACTGATTGCGGGCCGCGGGTTTTCAGGCAATGCAGGAGACGTTGTGGGCTTTTTGCCAGTTCCATAATGGTTCCGTAGCAGTGACTGCGCTATGAAGTTAGTCGGCCATTTAAACAAAGTATTTACTTTTATTAAAGGTTGTGGATTAATAGTAAAGTAATTACTTTACTAAATAAGCGGAGGATATGGTGATGGCCCGAATTGAACATTTACATGTTGATGTGGATTCACTAAACGCGACGTTGGCGTTTTTGGAAACAGCGGATCGTTCCCTGAGTTGTCGGGGGCAGGGTAACGACGCCAGCTTTGGATCGTGGGTGCATCTCGGCGATGCCAGCAACTATATCGCCATGACTGAGGTAAAAGGGGCTAAAGCACCGGCGGGCTTGCGCCACATTGGTGTCGTGGTTGAGGATCTGGATGGCGTGATGCAGCGTTTGCAAGCAGCTGGTTTTGAGCCAACAGACAGCAGTGCACTGGATGGCCATCCCTATCGGCGTCGTGTCTATTACGCGGACCCTAACGGCCTGCCTTGGGAATTTATTGAATACCTGACCCAGAACCCCGAGCTGCAAAACCAGTACGACTAATCAAGGCTGTTTGGCTGTATCGGCCCGCGTTACAACCGCACTGCAAGGCTTGTCGTCTGTGCGCTTGGCGGCGAAATGGGACCAAGCGCCGCGAGCACGCTGTGATCTGGCGCAACAGCAGTTGTCAACGCAACTTCTCAACCAGTACTCTGAACATCAAAAGGCTACTTGCGCGGCGCAACTGAAATTGGAGTTCAAGGCTGATGAAAAGCAATCTAAAAATGCCAAGCCACCGTCGCTTGCCAAGCGCGTGTTCACAGCGTGGCGGGGTACTCGCATTTGGCCTGCTAGGATTGCTGGGAGTGGTTTTGCTCGCAGGGGCAATCTGGTTCTTTACTTGTCCTTGTGAGCGTACGCCCGGAGCGTATTTGTTTGGCGAAGTCGCCGAGCAACCGGTTGCGAACTGGCAATTTGCCAATTCTGTTGAGCTGTGCCAATTGCAGACCTACCCCGGATTGATTCCTCACGCACTCAATCTCAATTGCATGGCCTCCCAGGAAGGGCAGTTATATTTAAGCTGCTCGCAATGCGAAGGCAAACGCTGGTCGACGGCTGCTCTGGATAATTCAAATGCCAGGCTGCGTATAGATGGCACAGTCTATCCAGTGTCGCTTGCACGGGTAACGCAACCAGCTGAACTGGATACGGCCTGGCAAGCGCGTTACAGCAAATTGCAGCAACTCAGTGGCGACAATGCCGGTGCAGCGCAAGATGTGCCAGAGCGGCCGGGGCACTGGTGGTCTTTTCAGGTGGTCTCCCGATAACAGGATTTTAAGGCTTTACCAGACGTAACTGGCTAGCTGTAAAGAATCGAAGGAAAGGCAACTTGCCGTAGCGGCAGTTTAGTTAGCGGCGTTGTCTTTGTGTTGCGCTTTCTCATTGCCGAACTTGAATTGCCCGGTCACTTTGGCCAGTGTCAGTTGTCGCTCGCCTTCAGATTGTTGCTCCAATCTTGCTATTAACTTTACAGCTTCCTTGCCCGAGACGGTGCGAGCATGCTTGCCATGGCAGGTTATTCTCACGCGGTCCGACTTCAATAGTTGAAAAGCAAACGGGTTGTTACTGAGGTCAGGCATCAGCAATTTTGTCTGTAAGTGCTGTCTCGTGAGCATCACTTTGTGGGTTATCTCTACTCGCAAGATGCATCTCGAGATGCGGTATATTGTCTTCCATGTAGGGCCCTTTGACCTTGGTGAACCCGAAGCTACGATAGAACTCTTCCAGATATTGCTGGGCGGAAATGATAATGTCCTGATCGGGCCAACGTTGCTGACATTGCGCAATGCAATGACTCATCAGGGCCCGACCAAATCCATCGCGACGCACGCTCGCGGCACTCACCACACGGCCAATAGAAACGGCATCGTATTTACTACCGCGGGGCAAAAGCCGGGCGTAACACAGCAATTCTTCGCCACGATACCCAAGCACATGCAAAGCTTGCTGGTCACAGTTGTCCATATCCTGAAAAGGGCAAACCTGTTCCACCACAAACACTTCGCTGCGCAAGCGTAGCAGGGCATACAACTGGGTTGTCGTGAGATCGGCAAAGGGCAGGCAAAGAAACTGAGCAGCGAGCATGGCGGAACCTGATGTGAAGTTGTGGGAGCAAACAACGAGACAGAAAATTAACCGACAGTTGCTAACCAAGTCGACCCACGGCAGCCAATTCCCAATGGCCCAGGCGGGTCCTTGGGAATTGGTGCCCCGGGCAGGATTCGAACCTGCGACCTGCCCCTTAGGAGGGGGCCGCGCTATCCAGCTGTGCCACCGGGGCAACCGAGCAGGAGTATACATGCCACGCTGCGCAAATTGGAGTGTAAGTAGTGTTGCGGGTAATACGGGCTGTCCTCAGCTGCGAAGCAGCGCAGACGGCGCAAAGTCCTGCCTGCAGGGTGAGGTTTTTGGCTAAGCCAAAACCAGTCCCCAACCCACCTGCCAACTCCAGGAATTCACACTGTTCACCACTAAATCAGCGATACTTTCCCTACTTTACCCCACCGATTGAGCACCGGACTCTTCATCTCCCGAGCCAGTTGGTGCCAAATATATCGATATTTGGTGCAAATGTGTGTTTCAGTTCTGCAATTACTTATGCATTTTCAGTTATCAGTTATTGAAAGAGTTAAATTTGTCAGAAAATTCCCTATAAAAATCAGGAAGTTGACCTGTTGCCGCTGTGGGCACAAAATTAATTCCAGTTTTTACACACTTATTGCCAAAGCTGGCTCAGGGATCGCAGCAACGCACTTTGGCGCAGTTTCACCATTATTACGGGCAGTGGGGATTATTATGGGTGACGTCGTACAGCTTCGCGATTTTCGATTCGAAGAAGAGATCAGTCTGCGCACGATCCAAACAGATGCATTAGTGCCAGTGGAATTCGGTGTTGGCTTGGCAGATCGGCAGCAGTGCCTGCTCAAGATTGCCGAATTGGGCATCCGCCGTGTGGAAGTTCATCAACTGAAAGGCCAGTCCGGTGCATCACTCTGCATGATGAGCATCAACGACGCGATCTGGTTGAACAAAAAGCTACTGGAATGCGAGGAACTAAGCGATGCGGAGATTGCTGAGCGTATTGACTTGATTCAAATGCTGGAAAACTCCAACCCGTCTATGCTGGAAGCAATGTGGAAGGCGTTTACAGTACAATATTCAGTAGCGGCATTCCAAGCAGACTGACTAGAACTGGAACAGGGCGCTATGACGCGCTCTCAAAATTGGCTGGTGCGCCGCACTTCTTTATTCAGCGCCAGCTCATTCAAGCTCCGGCGCCTTGCCGGTTAGTGTAAGGCAACGGCTCCAATTTCACTGCTGTAAATTCCCCCGGAGCTGATGCCAGTGCCAGTTCGGCAGTTTCTGCCTCGGTTGGCAGTACAGCCATTATATAATTTGGCTCATCAACACCTTCGACCACGCTCATTGGTTGTACGGGTAATTCAGCATCACCTATGCGGAGCATTAAATCAGCACTGCTTGGTATCGGTTCCTTAGTACTTAACAGGTATAACCGCTTCTTGGGTGTGGCGCGATAGAACATGCGTGCCACGACTTCTTGCCCTGTATAGCAGCCTTTCTTGAAATCGATAACGCCAGCGATGTCATAGTTAAGCAGCTGTGGCGTAAATTCTTCACTGTCACCTGCATTCACGTGCAGTATGCCGGCTCGCAATTCCTCTCTCAGCCAATCTTGCTGATTACCGGCTTGTCCTGCTTTCTGTATTTGCTGGGCAAGGGGGTGTTCACCGGTACACCAGAATTCCAGGCGAGCACCAGTCTCATCAGCATTGAGCAGGACAGCATCTTGTAATGGCGTGGCTGCATTGGCTGTGGTGGGCAATTTGATTGCCCCGAAGTCGCTCACGTTGGCATCAATAACGCCAAGAACCTTTGTGATGCTGTCGTCTCGTACCAGTTCGACCTTGGAAAAAACGGCGTAGCGAGCCAGCGTATCGAGGATTTTTTGCGCCATGCCTGGTTGCGTCTGTAACAGATAATCATCGTTGTACCTGACGATTCGAAAATCGGCAATTACGCGCCCCTTCAGATTACACAGCACCCCGCGTCGGCTAGATGTCAGAGTTACCTGTGTCATGTCGCAACTGACCTGTCCTTGCAGAAACTTCTCCGCATCGGGCCCGCTGATACGAATAAATTCCAAATGGGATAAATCAATGACTAACATGGTGTCTCCTGTTGTTGCGATTTGGCTGCAGCGGCTGATCAAGTTAAACACGCTTGCTTCGATGTATATTGGGGCGGTCATTGGAATTCGCAACCCGGGCTGGAATTCGCCATAATGCGCGCTTCCGGGATGGTGGTCGTGCCAATGGCTCAACTACTGCCTCGACAGACTCTCAATATCAGTCTCAGTCTCGCCCTTGCGCCAGCGCAAGTATCGTATTCAATTTTTAGTCAGCGGATCAATATGTCGGAAATCAATGTGCAGCGAATCTATTGGCATAGCCGCCGCGGCATGCTCGAGTTGGATCTTTTGCTGATGCCCTTTGCCCGGGAAGTCTTTCCGTCGCTTAGCGAAGCAGAGCAATTACTGTATCAGGATTTTCTGGAGCAGGAAGATCAGGATTTGTTTGTCTGGTTAATGGAAAGAGGGCAGCCTGCACAAGCTCGTTTCACGCCAATCATCGAGCAAATTTTGGCGCATAGCCGTAAAGTCGACTAGTTTTAAACTGAACCCTGTTTAGTGAGAGCTGGTAGTGGCTGTCTTACTGCTGCAACCTACCCCGTCGCGCATCGCTTTTCTTGTCGAGTTAATGCTCTTCTTGCTGGCAGGGACTGCGCTGTGGTTCTCAGCGCTTCCCGGGTTGTTAAAGGCAGCGCTGACCGCCATCATTCTTGGTATGGTTGTAATCAAAATCCGGCGAGCGCCCAACTGGGCTGCACCGATTTCGCGAATTACATTGAGTCAAAGCAGGTGCCTGGTGAAAACCGACAAGCAGGTGTTTGTGTTAGCCCCGCCAAGTGTCACATTTTATAGTGCAACGCTGATTGAATTGCTTTTCGATGCGGCTGATGGTCAGCCAATGAGCGCCAGACACAAACGCTTGTTACTCTGGCCAGACAGCTTGACGCGTGACGAGGACCGCCGCTTGCGGTGTTATCTGCAGGCGCGCCGGCGAGCCTGAGTTTGCGCTTTTTAAGCGAGCCCGGTCACAACGCCCTAGTGCGGCGGCGGTATTAATATTGTGTCGCCGGGATTTACGATCTGCTCGGGGTAGTCCAACGTGTAATGCAGTCCGCGACTTTCTTTGCGTTGCAAGGCGCTGCTAATAATCAATTCGGCCACGAGTGCCAGATTGCGCAACTCCAGATTATCGTTGGTGACGCGATGACGGATGTAATAATCCCGGATCTCATCGCGCAGCAGTCGTATCCGCCGCTCGGCGCGTTCCAGCCTGGCGGTGGTGCGGACAATACCGACGAAGTCCCACATAAAGCGGCGAATCTCATCCCAATCGTGAGAGACCAGGACCTCATCATCCGAATCCGTGACCTGACTTTCATCCCACGGGCGAATATTGTCGACCAGATCGGTGCTGGCAATGCGTCCGGCAATATGTTCCGCGGCACCAAATGCTACGACAAAACATTCCAGCAGGGAGTTGCTGGCCATACGGTTAGCACCATGCAGGCCACTGAAACTGGTCTCGCCAATTGCATACAGATTGGCAACGTCAGTTTCGCCTTGGGCATTGATCATGACTCCGCCACAAGTGTAATGCGCGGCAGGTACGACAGGGATGCGTTCGCGCGTAATATCTATGCCAAATTCTAGGCAGCGTTGGTAAATAGTGGGGAAGTGTTCACGGACAAAATCGGCCGGTTTATGAGCAATGTTCAAGTAGACACAATCACAACCCAGCCGCTTCATCTCATGGTCGATTGCCCTGGCCACAATATCGCGTGGCGCCAACTCACCACGAGCATCGAATTGCGCCATGAAACGGGTACCGTCGGGCAATTCCAGCCACGCGCCTTCGCCGCGCAAGGCTTCCGTGATCAGGAAAGATTTGGCGTGGGGATGATAGAGGCAAGTCGGGTGGAATTGATTGAATTCCATATTGGCGACGCGACAGCCTGCGCGCCAGGCCATGGCGATACCATCACCACTGGCACCATCCGGATTGGTGGTATACAGATAGGCTTTGCTGGCACCACCAGTTGCCAGTGCTACAAAACGGGCACTGATCGCTTCCACTTTTCGGGTAGCCTGGTTAAGCACATAAACGCCGATGCAGCGGCGTTGATCACTTTCTGTTTCAGGTCTGGTAATCAGGTCAACCGCAGTGCAGCCTTCCAGCAGAGTAATATTAGGGTGTTCGACTGCGCGCCGCTGCAAAGTCTCGAATACGGCTTTGCCGGTAGCATCGGTAGCGTGAATAATGCGCCGATGACTATGGCCGCCTTCCTGGGTCAGATGTAATGAGCTGAGCTCACTCAAAGGAGTATTGTTGTTCCTGGCAGGATTTTGCAGAGCGTCCTGGGTCGTAAACGGTACGCCCTGATTCACTAGCCAGGAAACGGCCCCGGCACTATTCGCGACCATGTGCTCAACAATCTCTTTGTGGCAAAGTCCTACGCCGGCGGTTAGAGTGTCAGCAACGTGGGCATCAACACTGTCAGCTTCATCGAGTACGGCAGCAATGCCGCCTTGCGCATAAAACGTGGCACCTTCGCGCAGATCGCCTTTGCTAAGCACAGTGACCCGGCCAGCGTCGGCGACTCGCAGAGCCAGTGTCAAACCGGCTGCACCGCTACCAATAATGAGAATGTCCGTGATGTTGCCGTGTTCGGCGAGAGTTGCTGTCATAAATACTAAGTCTGGCGCAGTCGCCTCAATCGCGTAAAATCCGCCAGCGATCGGGCTGTCTCAGTCCGAGGTGTCGCGACGGTTACCGGGTTATCTGGCCGTAGAAGTCAGTTAGGCTGAGAGCCTAATCTCTGGCGAGGTAATGTGTCATATTTTTATCGATTCTGAGAACTTTTGCACCAACATGCTGTCAATATCACTGAATTTGCCCACTTGTTTCTGTTTGCACAGCAGGTGCGTTTGAGCTGGATGGAGTAGGAACAATTGGCTAAGGAGACTGATCAACAGCTCGTTGACAGGGTTTTGGATGGCAACAAGAACGCGTTTAATTTGCTTGTTCTGCGCTATCAGCATCGAGTCGCAGCATTGGTTGGGCGGTTTATTCACGACCCGCAGGAAGCAGAGGATGTCTGTCAGGAAGCGTTTATCAAGGCTTATCGGGCACTGGCGCTGTTTCGTGGCGACAGCGCTTTCTATACCTGGCTGTATCGCATAGCCGTAAATACCGCCAAGAATTACCTGGTCTCACGCAATCGCCGGCCACCCAGCAGTGATCTGGATGTTGAGGAGGCAGAAGTCATTGAGATTGGCACGGTGCTGCATGAAATTGAAAACCCGGAAAGCGCACTGGCCACAGAGAAACTCAAGGAAGTGATTATGGCTGCCATCGAGGACTTGCCCGAGGATCTCAAGACCGCTTTCACGCTGCGTGAATTCTCCGGACTGAGTTACGAAGACATTACCGAAGTGATGGATTGTCCGGTTGGCACTGTGCGATCAAGAATATTTCGCGCCCGAGAGGCAATTGACAAAAAAATCAGGGAACTCATTTGAATATTTGGTTGTCCTATAGAAGTAGGAATAATTGCAGTTGCTGACGAGCGACACCTTCAACATGGCGGGCAGATGCCATCCGAAGCAGAAATTTTTTCCCATAACTTGCTGTTTTTGCAGCTAAATTGTGGAAGATGGCGAGGCAATCGAAAGCCAAACGAAAGGCTGATCGAACACAAATTAACAGGCAGTAAAGCATGCCTGTATAAAGCCGGGTAAGGTAGTTAGATCAAAGTATGCAGGTTCTAGACGATATCCATAAGCAGTAGCAGGCTAACAGTGAGTGTTATCCGCCGAGTGATATTAGACAGTTGTTAGCTAGTCGAGAGCCGCAGTAACAATCAGTTTAGATACGTACACAGCGCCCTGAGGCGCTAGCCTGGAACACACAGAGAACCGCACTATGAGCCGAACGGACAAAGAAGCGCTTTCCGCACTGCTGGACAATGAAGCTGACGATCTGGAACTGCGCCGTTTGCTGCAGGATTGGGACAAGCATGCAGCTGACGAGCAAGCCGATTTGGCAGCCAGTTGGGCGCGTTTCCAATTGGTGAAGGATGTCTTGCACGGTCAGGAAGTCGCCAGAGCGGGCAGCATTGCTGATCGAGTTCAGGCGCAATTGGTCAATGAAGCAGTAGTTAGCAAACCGCGTTTCGCGAATTGGCAGCAGAACATGGCTAAATTCGCGATTGCCGCGTCTGTCGCCGCCGTATTTGTGGTGGGTGTGCAGAGTTCGATACAGCCTGGTCCACAACAGCCTCAGGTGGCGGAGCAGGCCACACAGTTACCCGTGAGCAATACAGCAGATAGTGGTCTCGAGAGCGATTCGGCGCCGGTGGTTATTGCTGAATCCACCAACTATCAAGTGAACCCGGAAGCTGAACAGCGCATGCGCGATTATTTCCAGGCTATTACTGTCGATGCCTCTGAGCCAGCGGGCATTGAGCATATTCAGGATTCACCGCTTTACCGTTTGGTCAATCAGCGCCAGGAACCCCAGCAGTAGCGCGTATTGATCACAATTTGCCTCTGCCAATAGTGCTAGCGATCGCCTAGCCCCATTCGATTTGGCGCCACTTAGGCCATGCTTTGCGAACTGGCACTCAAATAGCCTCATGCCGCGGCCTCTGTATGCATGCCAGTCCAGTGTGCTACATTACTTCCCTGTTTTCTTAATGTTGGCGAAACAATCCGCAGAGATTGTCCCGTCCACCGTTGTTGCTGAGGTATAACACCGTATGCGTGCTGCATTACTCACTCTGGCTTGTCTGTTACTTGCGCCATTTGTGGCGTCAGGCTTACTGACTGCCGCTGAACTCCCGAACTTTGCTGATCTGGTCGAGAATAACTCACCCTCGATTGTCGAAATATCCACCATGCAGCGCGTGCAAGGCCGTGCCGCGATCCCTGATGAAGAGCTTGAAGAATTACTGCGGCGATTGAATCCGGGTGACCCTGATTTGAATATAGAGAACCTGCCGGAGTCGCGTCAGCGTGGCGCCGTCGGGTCTGGTTTTCTGATCAGCGGCGATGGCTATGTAATTACCAACAACCACGTGGTCGTGGGGGCTGATGAGATTCAGGTGCATCTCAACGATCGCCGTGTTTTCGATGCAGAAGTAATAGGTCTGGATGAGCCTTCGGATTTGGCATTGCTCAAGATAGAATCGAGCGATCTGCCACATGTTGAATTTGGTGATTCAGATGCACTGCGCGTTGGGGATTGGGTGCTGGCTATCGGTTCACCCTTTGGTTTGGAATTCTCCGCAGCCGCTGGCATTGTCAGCGCCATGGGTCGATCTATTCCCGGTCGTTCTACCTATAATTACATGTCGTTTATCCAGACTGATGTGGCGATTAATCAGGGTAACTCTGGCGGGCCATTGTTTAATCTTGATGGCGAAGTAGTCGGTATCAACTCACAGATATTGAGTAGTACCGGTGGTTCCAACGGTATTTCGTTTTCCATCCCGTCAAATGTGGCCATGAATGTAGTCAATCAACTGCGGGATTCGGGCGTCGTTGAGCGCGGATTGCTTGGCGTCAGAATGCGGGAAGTGGACTATGCATTAGCTGAAATTTTCGGCATGGAGCGCCCGCGTGGAGCCTTTGTCGATGAGGTGCAGTCAGATAGCCCGGCCATGGCAGGGGGTATTCGCAACGAGGACATCATCCTCGAATTCAATGGCCATGAGATTGAATTCTTTACAGATTTGCCGTTCTACGTCGGGCAGTATCAGCCTGGTACCGAGGCTGCTGTGGTCCTGTATCGCAATGGCGAAATACTGGATCGTTCTGTTGTGCTGGGTGAATCGCCGACCAATATCGTCGCCGCTGCCGAACCTGAAGTGGTTCGCGACCGGCGTAATCCTCTAGGGTTCAGGGTGGCTGAATTGAGTAACGAAACCCAGCAAGTCACCGGACTCAGCGGAGTGCGTATTGCCGAATTGAATGAAGGGCCTGGCCGCGATGCGGGGCTCCAAAATGGCGATGTCATTGTTTCCCTGAACCGTGAGGAAGTCTCATCACCGGAGTCTTTCGCAGAAATAGCCAGCAGCTTGCCCGAATCTGGCTTTGTGCCAATCCGCATTGTGCGGGAAGGGCAAGGCACTACGATGGCTCTGGAGCTGCAACCCTGAGCCAGTTTTTTCGTTGCGGCGCCCGTCGCATCCCGACTGACAGAGCGCAGGGATTACTGTAGACTTGCGACCTTCATTTTTTGACGTCCGGCGACCATTCGCGCGCCGGGCGCTTATAGAACTATCCCGCCAGTGACTGAACTTAGCCATATTCGTAACTTTTCCATCATCGCTCACATCGATCATGGTAAATCCACTATTGCCGACCGCTTCATACAGGTCTGTGGCGGTCTTACTGAGCGTGAGATGGCTGAACAGATTCTTGATAGTCTGGACATTGAGCGCGAGCGCGGCATTACGATCAAAGCACAAAGCGTAACGCTCTTCTACAACGCCAAAAATGGCGAACGTTATCAGCTAAACTTTATTGATACCCCAGGCCATGTCGACTTTACCTATGAAGTCTCCCGCTCGCTCGCTGCCTGCGAAGGGGCGCTATTGGTTGTCGATGCCGGTCAGGGTGTAGAGGCGCAGTCAGTGGCGACCTGTTACACCGCTATCGAACAGGACCTAGAAGTAATTCCTGTTCTCAACAAAATTGATTTACCGCAAGCAGAGCCGGATCGAGTGCGTCAGGAAATCGAAGAGATTATCGGGCTGGACGCTAGCGATGCAGTGTTATGCAGTGCCAAGACTGGTGTGGGCATCGATGACATTCTCGAGCAGCTTATTGAAAAGGTGCCACCTCCCACAGGTAACCGGGCTGGTGATCTGCAGGCGCTGATCATCGACTCCTGGTTTGACAACTATCTTGGTGTCGTCTCGTTGGTACGGGTCATGGCCGGTTCGTTAAAGAAGGGCGACAAAATTATTGCCAAGTCGATTCGCAAATCACATGTGGTTGACGCCGTTGGTGTATTCACGCCGAAGCGAACAGACCTGGACAAGCTAAGCGCTGGTGAAGTGGGGTTTGTTGTTGCCGGCATTAAGGATATTCAGGGTGCGCCAGTAGGTGACACGCTGACTCTCGCAAGCACGCCGGATGTCGAAGCACTAGCCGGATTTCGCCGTATCAAGCCTCAAGTCTATGCTGGCTTGTTTCCCGTTTCATCCGATGACTTTGAAGATTTTCGCGACGCACTTGAGAAGCTGACACTGAACGATGCCTCGTTACAGTACGAACCGGAAAATTCCGATGCGCTGGGTTTCGGCTTTCGATGTGGCTTTCTTGGCATGTTGCACATGGAAATCATTCAGGAACGTCTGGAGCGGGAATACGACCTGTCACTGATTACTACTGCTCCCACCGTAATTTATGAAGTGCGGATGACCAACGGCAATATCGTCAATGTCGATAGTCCTTCAAGGCTGCCTGCCATGAATGACATCGAAGAAATGCGTGAACCAATCGCATTGGCCAACATTCTGGTCCCACAAGAGCATTTGGGTAATGTCATCAAGCTCTGTGAAGAAAAGCGTGGCGTGCAAAAAGATATGCAGTTCATGGGGCGGCAGGTGTCGCTGAGCTATGAATTGCCCATGAATGAGGTGGTGTTGGACTTTTTTGATCGGGTCAAATCAGCCAGCCGTGGTTACGCATCACTGGATTACCAGTTTGTCCGTTTTCAGGAAGCCAAACTGGTGCGCTTGGATGTTCTCATCAATGGCGATAGAGTAGATGCGCTGGCATTGATTGTGCATCGTGATCATTCGCAGTCCAAAGGGCGGCTGTTGGTGGAAAAGATGAAAGATCTTATTCCTCGCCAGCTTTATGATGTGGCGATTCAAGCCGCTATTGGTGGTCAGATTGTTGCTCGCTCGACGGTTAAAGCATTGCGTAAAAATGTTACCGCCAAGTGTTATGGCGGTGACGTGACTCGAAAGAAGAAGTTGCTCGAAAAGCAAAAAGCGGGTAAGAAACGCATGAAGCAAGTTGGCAATGTCGAAGTGCCACAAGAAGCATTTTTAGCCGTACTGAAAATGGATAGCTGATCTCGACTATGGATATTGATTTTTCTCTTGTACTCGTTTGTCTCGTCGCGGCCTGCGGGGCGCTATGGTTGCTGGACAGCTTGCTACTGAAAAAGCCGCGCATGGCGGCAATTGAGGAGCACAAGCACAAGGCTAAGGGGCAGAATGAAGAAGCATTGCAGAATGAATTGGCAGAGTTGGCTCGTGAACCAGTAGTCATCGAATATGCCAAATCATTTTTCCCGGTCTTGCTCATTGTGCTGGTGCTGCGATCGTTTCTGGTTGAGCCCTTCCAGATTCCGACTGGATCAATGATCCCCACTTTAAAAGTCGGTGACTTTATTCTGGTCAATAAATTCGCCTACGGCATCAGGCTGCCGGTAATCGGCACCAAAATTATTGATGTTGATGATCCGCAGCGCGGGGAGGTGATGGTGTTTATTCCTCCGCACGAAGACAAGTACTACATCAAACGAGTGATAGGCTTACCGGGCGACACCATTCGCTACGAGGACAAGAATCTCTACGTTAACGGTGATCTGGTCGAAAAGGAGTTTCTCGACAACATCACTGTCGACACCAGCATCGGAGACTTGGCCGGCACACTTTATACAGAAAAGATTGGCGGCATTGAGCATACTACCCAGCACATCGATGCTGCAGGCCGTCGTCGGGCGCGTACGACCTGGGTTATTCCCAACGGGCATTACTTCATGATGGGTGATAACCGCGACAATAGCAGTGACAGTCGCGAATGGGGTGCAGTGTCTGAAAAAGATATAGTGGGCAAGGCTATTGCCGTTTGGATGCACAAAGATCCCGGCCTGAACTTGCCGAATTTTTCCAACAACAAACTGATTCGTTAATAAAAATGTGACCCCTATAACGGTAAGCGCATCCAAGTAGTGCGTTCACAGTTAGCCTTGGGGCAAAATAGATTCAATCCTGGCGCGCACAGCAAACATACTGAGAGCACGGTTATGAGAATCATTGCATCGAATTCTATAAACAAGCAACGCGGTGTCAGCAAATTTGGACTGCTCATCCTGGCGATTCTAATCACCGGGTTTTTCACCATCGGACTCAAGGTCGGCCCTGTCTATATCGATCACAATCTGATTACAGGTATTTGTCAGGATATGATCGATAGTGGTGAAGCGACCAATTTGACGATTGCGGAAGTGCGCGAGCGAGTCTCCAATACATTGCGCATCAATAATGTGGTCGGCTTTAATCTGAATAATATCCGCATGAGCAAGGAAACGGGGAATCCGGTAATCACTATCGCTTACGAACGTCGTGTAGAGATGTTCGGTAATTTGGATGTGATTGCCAGTTTCGACACCGTTTTGCAGTAAATGGCGTATAACCTCGAGACGTTACAACAGCAACTGGACTATCAATTTAGCGACCCTTCACTCGCACGACTCGCACTAACCCATCGCAGCGCAGCACGTGCCAACAATGAACGTCTGGAATTCCTTGGCGACGCTTTGTTGGATTTCATTATTGGTGAAATTCTCTATACGCAGTATCCTGATGCCAGCGAAGGTGAGCTGAGTCGGTGGCGTGCCGCAATCGTCAAGAAAGAGGCTCTGGCTTCGGTCGGTCGGCAGCTGCAACTGGGTGATATGTTATTACTGGGTACCGGTGAAGCCAAAAGCGGGGGACGTGATCGCGATTCCTTGCTGGCTGACTGTGTCGAGGCATTGATAGCGGCTGTGTATCTCGATGCAGGACTGACCGCCTGCCGGGAAGTTGCGACCAAAATGACGGCAGACTTAATCAAGGCGGATCCACGCCAGGCCAAGGCCAAAGATTTCAAAACCCGGTTACAAGAATTGATGCAGAGCGAGGGCAATGAATTGCCACAATATGACGTAGTAGAAACGCGCGGTGATGCCCACGCACAGGAATTTGTGATCACTTGCTCCGTAGCAACGCTCGACACGCCTACAACGGGTCGTGGCAGCAGTAAGCGTGCTGCCGAACAGGAAGCCGCCAAAAGCGCTCTGGAGGCTCTCAGTGGGCTCTGAGACGATCGTTGCTGGCAAAGAGCAGCATTGTGGCTTCGTGGCACTGGTAGGGCGCCCAAATGTTGGCAAATCGACATTGCTTAATCATTTGCTTCGCCAGAAAATCAGTATCACTTCCCGCAAACCGCAAACCACCCGTCATCGTATCCTCGGCATTAACAGTGATGCGACACATCAGGTCATCTTCGTCGACACTCCCGGTCTGCATGGGACAGTGAACAAGACTTTGAATCGTGTCATGAATGAGACCGTGGCTTCAGTGGTCAAAGACGTGGATGTGATTCTGTTTCTGGTCGAGCGTCTGGTCTTCAATGAAGGCGATCAGCTCGTATTGGAGTTGCTCAAAGACAGTAAAGTCCCGGTTCTGTTAATCATTAACAAAGTGGATCTGTTAAAAGACAAAGCGCAACTGTTACCCCATATCAACAAACTGGCTGAAGCCTATTCCTTTGCCGATATCGTACCGCTTTCCGCATTGAATGGTCACAACATGGAAGCCGTTGAAGAATTGGTGAAGAGCTATTTGCCAGCCGGTCCATTTCTCTATCCTGAAGATCAGGTGACTGATCGTAGTTCGCGCTTCCTGGCTTCGGAGTTGATTCGCGAGAAAGTGACGCGCCAACTGGGCGACGAAGTGCCTTACGAGGTCAGTGTAGAAATTGAGCGCTTCGTTCAGGAAGGGCCGACCTTGCACATTCATGGCCTCATTCTGGTCGACAAGGATGGCCAGAAACGCATGGTCGTTGGTAAAGATGGTGAGCGACTGAAGACAATCGGCACCGCAGCCCGGCAGGACATGGAAAAGGCGTTCGATTGCAAAGTGATGCTCAATCTCTGGGTCAAAGTGAAATCCGGCTGGGCCGATGACGAGCGCGCTTTACAGAGTCTGGGATATATGGACTGACGGCGACCCCATGGAGACTCGAGTCGCACTGCAACCCGCATACGTATTGCATACCCGCCCCTTTCAGAACAGCAGCCTCCTGATTGACTTTTTTACCTACGACTATGGCCGCGTTCGTGCCATCGCCAGAGGTGCCCGGCGCGAAAAATCCCGCTATCGCTCCCTGCTACAACTGTTTCAACCTTTGCTGTTGTCCTTTAGTGGGCGCGGTGAGGTAAAAACAGTCAGTGGTGTGGAAACCGGCATGGCGGCAATCTCCTTGCACAATGAGCGTTTATTCAGCGGGCTGTATCTGAATGAGTTGCTGACGCGATTGCTCCAGGATCACGAAGAACACACGCAATTGTACAAACACTATCAGCAAGCGTTGCTGGCGCTGCAGGGGACAGATTCCATGCAGATGATTCTGCGCCGTTTTGAAATGAACCTGCTCGGCGAACTCGGTTACGGTATTAATTTGCAGGAAGAGATTGGTAGCCATGCCCCCATCGAGCCGGAGCAGTTGTACCGCTTTAACCCGGATATCGGGTTTGAGCGCTGGGAAGACGATGCTGACTCCGATAATCGCCTGTTCCGTGGTAGTCACCTGATCGATCTGCGCAACCTGCAGTGGTCAGACAGTGAGTCGGCGCAGTCTGCCAAGCGCCTGCTGCGGCTTGCGTTGGCCACCCACCTTGGCGATAAACCCCTGGCTAGCCGAAGTCTGTTTGCCTCGCGTGCGAAGCCTCGCAACTCCTGATCGCTGGCTTTATCCACTGCGCTAATCTGTGTAGAATTCAGCGCTCCTACAAGCTCTCCAGCCAGTCTTGGCGCCACATCTATGTCATATGCAACTATCGCCAGCCTGATCGGTAATACCCCGTTAGTGCAATTACAGCGCCTTCCTGGCAAGTCCAGCAATACCATTTTGCTGAAACTGGAAGGTGATAACCCGGCCGGTTCTGTCAAAGACCGCCCCGCCTTCAATATGATTCTGCAAGCCGAGTTGCGTGGTGATATTGCACCGGGTGATAACCTGATTGAGGCAACCAGCGGTAATACCGGTATCGCACTGGCGATGGTCGCTGCTGTCAAAGGTTACGGTATGACCCTGATTATGCCGGATAATCTCAGCGACGAGCGCAAGGCCTCCATGCTGGCCTACGGTGCGCGACTTATTCTTGTCAGTGAAGAGCAGGGCATGGAAGGTGCCCGTGATCTGGCGCAACGGATGGCCGCAGCTGGCGAAGGCATAGTACTCGATCAGTTTGCCAATCAGGACAATCCCAGCGCGCACTACATGCACACCGGGCCGGAAATTTGGCGCGATACCAAAGGCAAGGTCACTCATTTTATCAGTTCAATGGGGACTACAGGGACAATCATGGGTGTGTCGCGCTATTTGAAAGAACAAAACAGCGCCATTGAAATTATCGGATTACAGCCGAAGGATGGATCCAAAATTCCGGGCATTCGCCGCTGGCCACAAGAATACCTGCCCAGGATTTTTGATCGAGAGCGTATTGATCGCATTGTTGATGTCGCACAACAAGATGCCGAAGACACTATGCGAGCGCTGGCCCGGGAAGAAGGAATTTTCTGTGGTGTGTCATCCGGTGGTTCGGTGTTTGCCGCGCTGCAACTCAACAAAGAAGTCAATAACGCCACGATAGTTGCCATTATTTGTGATCGTGGTGACCGCTATCTCTCTACTGGTGTCTTTCATGCGGATGCATGAGATGAGACGTATCGTAGTCCACGCTAGCCATGTCATTCATCGTCAGATGAATTTACATGTAACCGGTTTGCAATGCCCATGAGTCGAAGAAGAAGTCGCCGCCAGCGTGTGCCTGCTGAGCCTGTTGCCCTTGATATAACTGCACTTAGTCATGAAGGCCGCGGCGTAGCCCATGTGGACGGTAAAGTGTGTTTCGTTGATGGAGCACTGCCCGAAGAATCGGTGCAGGCGCAGTATGTGCGTCGGCGCAGTCAATTGGATGAATTGCGCGTGGTCAGTGTCGCCAGCAATAATCCGGCTCGCGTCAGTCCGCCTTGCGAATACTCTGACGTCTGCGGTGGCTGTTCACTGCAACACTTCGATACTGATGCGCAACTGGCCTTCAAGGAAAGCGTGCTGCTGGAATTACTGGCCAATAGTACAGGCTTGAGTGCAGATCAGTTTACGGTTTTGCCGCGTTTGCATGGACCAACGCAACACTATCGCCGCAAGGCGCGCCTGGCTGTGCGCGTCGTGACCAAGAAAGGCGGAGCGCTGGTCGGATTTCGGGAAAAATACAGCAGCTTCATCACTGACATGCACAATTGTCAGGTATTGGTGAAAGAAGTCGCAGAATTGATCGATCCATTGCGTGAACTCATCTCGGCATTACCAACGCGTTATGAAATCCCCCAGATCGAAGTCGCTGTCGGCGAACGCGAAGCGAATTCTGACGCACTGCAGGTGGCCCTGATTGTGCGGCATTTGAGCCCATTACAGGCCGACGATCTACTAGCCTTGCGAGAATTCGCGGGCAAATATGATCTCGCGCTCTATCTGCAACCGAAAGGGCTGGATACGGTGCACAAGATCTATCCTGACGATAAGCAGGATTTGCTTGAGTACTATCTGCCGGAGGCGGGCTTGCAACTCCAGTTTCATCCGATGGACTTTACGCAGATCAATGGAGCTATTAATCGTAAGATCATCGCCAAGGCGCTGGAGTTGCTGGAATTGGATTCCAGTGATTCGGTGCTCGACCTGTTTTGTGGCTTAGGCAATTTCACGCTGCCGATAGCTAATCAGGCAGGCTCTGTTCTTGGCGTTGAAGGCAGTGAGCAGATGGTACAGCGGGGCAAAGCCAACGCTGAGCTGAATGGCATGCAAAATGTTGAATTTGCGGCCGCCGATCTGACTAAACCTTTGCAAGAACAACCGTGGCTGCCGGGCAAGGTCAACAAAGTATTGTTGGATCCACCGCGTTCCGGTGCGCTGGAAATAGTCGAACAGATTGCCTTGCTTGAACCAGAACGTATTGTCTATGTGTCCTGTAACCCAGCGACATTGGCCAGAGATACGCAATGCTTGTTGGAGCGTGGGTACAAATTGAAATCTGCCGGGGTAATGGATATGTTCCCTCACACTACTCATGTCGAGTCCATGGCACTCTTCGTTCGTAATCATTAATCAGTCTTATTGGAGTTATTCCGTGGCAACGGAACCCTTTGCAGCACAAACCGCGATCAATCAGTTAAGGAGCTTGATGACTATGCTCCGTGACGGCGATTTTGGTTGCCCCTGGGATCTGAAGCAGACCATTGCGTCGCTTGCACCTTATACGCTGGAAGAAACCTATGAGGTTATCGATGCGATTGAGAAGCAGGATATGGTCGAATTGGAGGATGAACTCGGAGATTTACTGTTCCAGGTGATTTTTTATGCGCAGATTGCCTCGGAAGAAGGGGCATTTGACTTCGATGATGTTGCAAGAGCGATTACCCGCAAACTGATCAGGCGGCATCCCCATGTTTTTCCCGATGGCGATGTCGATCAATTCGGACAGCGCCCGGATATCTCGGCAGATCAGGTGTTAGTCAACTGGGAGGCGATCAAGGCCGAAGAGCGTGCCGAAAAGCGCCAGCGCGGTGGACAAAATAACGATACTGCGCCTGAAAGTGTTCTGGATGATGTGCCCAAGGCTTTGCCCGCCATGGAGCGAGCGAGAAAACTGCAAAAACGCGCTGCCAATCATGGCTTTGATTGGGATAACATCCAGCCTGTTCTGGCAAAGCTAAAAGAAGAGATTGCGGAATTTGAAGCGGCACACGCTGCAGGCGACATTGCCGCCCGAGAGAACGAATTTGGCGATATACTCTTCGCCGCCGTTAATTTGGCGCGACATTGCCAGATTGAACCAGAAATAGCGCTTCGGGGCACTAATAGCCGCTTTGCAGCGCGCTTTAGATGGATAGAAGCAGCGTTACGCGGGCAACAACGCAGCTTGGCCGATGCCGATCTTACAGAATTGGACGCGCTCTGGGAGCAGGCCAAGGAAGCAGGGTTATGAAATCAAGAATTCACAGACGATGGAGTAATACAGACCAATGAGGATTATTTTGCTTGGAGCACCCGGTGCTGGAAAAGGCACGCAGGCGCAATTTATCACGCAGACTTTTAACATTCCCCAGATTTCAACAGGTGACATGCTGCGTGCTGCGGTTAAAGCCAAAACAGAATTGGGGCTACAAGTAGAACAAGTCATGGCGAGTGGTGGTTTGGTAACAGATGACATCATGATTGCGTTGGTCAAAGAGCGCATTAGCCAGGATGATTGCCGCAATGGCTTTCTGTTTGACGGTTTTCCACGCACGATTCCACAAGCTCAAGCGCTGGTGGATGCAGAGGTAAATATCGATGTGGTGCTGGAAATCAATGTCGGTGATGACGAGATTGTGAAGCGTTTGTCTGGCCGACGCGTCCACGCAGACTCCGGTCGGGTCTATCATGTCGAATACAATCCGCCGAAAGTCGCTGATAAAGACGATGAAACTGGTGAAACGTTGATCCAGCGTGACGATGACAAGGAAGAAACCGTGCGTAAAAGGCTTTCTGTTTATCATGAGCAAACTGAACCTCTTGTTTCCTTTTATAAAGATCGGGAAGCAAGTAATGCAGGTGTAAAAGTCATCACCGTTGATGGTGTTGCACCTGTAGAAAGCATTCGCGAACAGATTAAAGCTGCACTTTCCTGAATAACTGACCTCTTAAGAAAAAAGCCCGAATCATTTCGGGCTTTTTTTTGTCTGAAATACGTTGAGCCAGAGTGAATTGCATCAGTTAATTGAACAAAAATGCAGCAATAAGGCGCCGGTGGGGAGAAAAGAAACACATTTGGCAAACTAATTGCTGCGCTTATGGATCTATTATTCAGTTAAGCAGATCAAGAGCAGGGTTCTTTTTCTTAAAGTTTTTTACGTAGCTAGCGAAATATGTGATTGATACCATCTTGAAGTGGGTATCATGTATGTATTATTGAAAGGGATTTTTACAAACCAGTACTGTATTCCATAAACTGTGCGCCAGATAATTTTTGTGATATGTTGCCGGCAAGCAGTGGATACACAGTTGGTCTTAAGCGGGCACGAACATTACCTAGGAGAGATACTAGTATGGCTAAAGTTAAGGCAAAGAAAAAAACATCTGCAAAGAAGAAGTCGACGGTTAAGAAAGTAACTAGTCCGGCTTTGACTAAAGCAAAAGCAACAGTTGCTAAATTGGAGAAAGAATCCAAGGCAGCACAAAAGAAAGTAGCCGCAGCGAAGAAGAAAGCTGTAGCAGCGAAGAAGAAAGCAGCCAAGACCAAAACTGCTGCTACCAAGAAAGCGGCAAGTTCTGCGCAAAATGCAGCCAAGAAAGCGGCCGCTAAAGCAGCAGCAACAAATGCCAAGATAAGAACAGCCAAGGCCAAGGCCAAAGCGGCTGAAGCTGTAGCCAAGGCAAAAGCCAAGAAAGCTGCTGATGCCAAGAAGTATGAAGACGATCTGGATAAGGCAGTAAAAGCATTTACCGCTAATTGGAAGAAGAAGCGCGCCAAGGCTGATGCAGCAAAAGCAGCAAAGCAGGCTCGTAAAGATGCACTGAAAGCCAGGATTGCTGCCAAAAAAGCGGCCAAGAAGGAAAAAGCCGCTGCCAAGAAAGCAGCAGCCAAGGCCAAGGCAGCAGCACGTAAAGCTGCCAAGAAGAAGCCTGCCAAGAAAAAGGCAGTAAAGAAGAAAGCACCGGCTAAGAAGAAAACAGCCAAAAAGAAGGCGGCCAAGAAGAAAGTTGCCAAGAAACCAGTAAAACGTCGTGCAGCGGCCAAAAAGGCTTCTCCGAAGAAGGTTGTAAAGCGCAAAGCTGCCAAAAAGAAGGTAGCCAAGAAGAAAGTCGCCAAAAAGAAGGTAGCCAAGAAGAAGGTAGCCAAGAAAAAAGTCGCCAAAAAGAAGGTAGCGAAGAAGAAAGTCGCTAAAAAGAAGGTAGCCAAGAAAAAAGTCGCTAAGAAGAAAGTAGCTAAGAAAAAGGTTGCCAAGAAGAAGTCTCCTGCCAAGAAGAAGGTTGCGAAGAAAAAGGCGGCTAAGAAGAAAGTCGCCAAGAAAAAGGCTGTGAAGAAGAAAGCTGCTAAAAAGAAAGTGAAGGTTAAAGCGGCAGCCAAGAAGGCATCACCGAAGAAAGTCGCCAAGCGCAAAGCTGCCAAGAAAAAGGTAGCGAAGAAGAAAGTCGCTAAGAAGAAAGTCGCTAAGAAGAAGGTGGCTAAGAAAAAGGTTGCTAAGAAGAAAGTAGCCAAGAAAAAAGTGGCCAAAAAGAAGGTAGCGAAGAAGAAAGTAGCCAAAAAGAAGGCTGTGAAGAAGAAGGTCGCTAAGAAAAAGGTCGCCAAGAAGAAGTCTCCAGCCAAGAAAAAGGCTGCGAAGAAGAAGGTTGCCAAGAAAAAAGTAGCCAAAAAGAAGGTGGCGAAGAAAAAGGTCGCTAAGAAGAAAGTAGCGAAGAAGAAAGCTGCCAAGAAGAAAACTGCGGCGGCAGCGAAGAAAGCTTCACCACGCAAAGTTGCCAAGAAAAAGGCAGCTAAAAAGAAAGTGGCCAAGAAGAAAGTAGCCAAGAAAAAGGCGGTGAAGAAGAAAGTCGCCAAGAAAAAGGTTGCCAAAAAGAAGGTAGCGAAGAAAAAAGTCGCTAAGAAGAAGGTAGCCAAGAAAAAAGTAGCTAAAAAGAAAGTAGCTAAGAAAAAAGTGGCCAAAAAGAAGGTAGCGAAGAAGAAAGTTGCTAAAAAGAAGGTCGCTAAAAAGAAAGTAGCTAAGAAGAAAACTGCCAAGAAGAAAGCGGTCAAGCGTAAAGCTCCCGCCAAATCTGCGGCAGCAAAGAAGAAAGCTCCAGCTCGTAAGAAGCGCTAGTCGAAACGAGCAGGGACTTTAGCCAAACATCCGGCGCCAGGCACGCCCGCTGCGGCGTCGGATAACCCCTTAAATCCCCCTTGAGTTGAATCAAGGGGGATTTTTGCTTTTAATGACCCCATCGCATTTAGTCCATATACATGTCTACGATTCTTGCCATTGATACCTCTTCACCTGTTTGCTCGGTCGCTTTGGCCGTCGCGGGTAAGGTCGTGACGCGGCAAACGCCCGCTGAGAGGCAGGCGGCGCAAAAATTATTACCTCTTGTTGAGGCATTGCTCAGCGATCAGCTACTGACACTTGCGAGTGTCGATGCTATTGCCGTGGTCACGGGGCCGGGCTCTTTTACCGGCATGCGCATTGGTGTCGGTGTGGCCCAGGGCTTGAGTTTTGCTGCTGACTGCCCGGTTATAGGGATTTCAGCGCTGGCGCTAACCGCAGTGTCTGGTCAGCGAGCGCTGCCATCATCAAATCAGCATTGGTTAGTAGCAGAGCCAGCTCGCGACGGCGAGGTTTACTTTGCCGCCTACCATGTGGCCGCCGCCGGGCAGGCTGATCTACTCGGCAAAGAACAAGTAGCAATACCTGAAAACTTGCAAATCCAAACCAGCGATTCCCTCTGGAACAGTGCGGGTGCCGCCTGGGATGAAGACTTGGCAAGTCGGTTGGGGATAACAGTAGCGTCACACTACGAGGCGCTCTCTGCCGACCTGATCGCATTGTGTGATATCGCGCGTCATCGGCTCGAATCAGGGCAGTATCAAACTGATGGTGGCGTGTTGCCCAACTACATCAAAGATCAACTGGATTACTCCTGACCACGATGGAACTAACTGAGCTCGGTTTCGTTCATCTCACTATTCTGGCGTTGATCCAGGGGCTAACCGAGTTCTTGCCCATATCCTCTTCGGCACACTTGATTTTGCCGTCACAATTACTGGGCTGGCCCGATCAAGGGCTGGTTTTTGATGTGGCGGTACATCTCGGCACACTGTTGGCAGTGGTGTGCTATTTTTACCGCGACCTGATAGCCATGCTAGTGGCCTGGCTGGGCAGTTTCGTTGGCCGTGGCGACCGCACTCAAGCGCGACTGGCGTGGATGCTAATTATTGCCACTTTGCCGGCTGGTCTGGCTGGGCTACTGTTAAATGATTTGGTTGCAGAATATGGGCGTTCGAGTCTCGTTATCGCCGCTGCCTCAATCGTCTTTGCGCTGGGGCTCTATTGGGCTGACAAGCAGCGGCGCGGCACACTGGCGCTGGATTCACTAGGTTGGCGTGAAGCGATCTGGATTGGACTGGCGCAAATGCTGGCATTAATCCCTGGGACTTCACGTTCGGGAGTTACTATGATGGCCGGTCTGCTCTGTCAGTTGTCACGCGAAGACGCAGCACGTTTTTCCTTTCTTCTGGCTATTCCAATCATTCTGGCATCAGGTGGCTTACAGGGGCTGGAGCTTGCCACTGCACAGGCTGAACCTATAGCCTGGGCACAGTTACTCTATGGCGTGGTCATCTCCGCACTCGTGGCTTTCGCCTGTATCCATTATTTCCTGCAGTTAATACCGCGTCTTGGCTTTCTACCCTTTGTCATCTACCGCATCGTGTTGGGTGTGGTATTGCTGGCAGTCTACTGGTTGTCATGACTGACGCACCGCTAGCGGTGGTCTCTGACGACGGGCAATTTGCCGATGCCAGTCGTGAGTTGGCTGCCAGTCTCGCTCTGCCATTGCTTGACGAAGCTGCGCTTGCGCACTTACAGCCACAGTTCCGCTTGTGCTTTACCAATAGCGGTCTTGCCTTGCAACAAACGCCGTTTCTAGATGCAGGATTGTTGATTGACTTCAGCAATGCCGATTTGTTGCGCCGGGCGCAAGAGAGCTACAAGAAACAAGGGCTAGGCAAAGCAGTGGGTATCAAACCGGGTTATCGGCCCACTATCCTCGATGCGACTGCCGGCCTGGGTAAGGATTCCTTTCTGCTTGCCAGTCAGGGCTGTCAGGTGACGTTGCTGGAAAGGTCGCCAGTCATTCATGCCTTGCTGACTGATGCGTTTGCGCGGGCCGCAGGGCTCGAGCAACTGGCAGCGGTAATGGCGAGATTGCAGTTGCTGGCAGGGGATTTTCGCTATTCCCAGACTAAAGACTCATCTTATGACGTTGTGTATCTGGATCCGATGTTCCCGGTCACTGGCAAAACTGCACGGGTGAAAAAATCGATGCAATTACTACAAGGGTTTTTACAACAAGCGGAGGAGAGTCTTACTGAAGCGCAGCGTCAGGATGAAGAAAGGCAGCTACTGCAAACGGCCCGATCGATGGCGAGGAAACGAATTGTGGTGAAGCGCGCCAAACTTTCCCATGATCTGGCTGGCGCGGCGCCGGACATCAGTTTCCGCGGCAAAAGCAATCGCTTCGATGTGTATTTGCAAGCAGCGAAATGAAATAAAGCGCTTGGCGGCAACGAAATGCAGCAAATACCTACAGCAACTTCTCCAGAACAGTCTCATAAATGTTTGACAGTGGCTCGAGATCAGCCACGCGGACGCATTCATTGACCTTGTGAATGCTTGCATTGACCGGGCCCAGTTCGACCAGCTGCGCACCGGTAGGGGCGATGAAGCGTCCATCCGAGGTGCCACCGGCTGTGGAGGATTCCGTTGCATAGCCCGTCACTGCAGAAATGCTTGCGTTGACTGCGTCGATAAGCTCGCCAGAGCGTGTCAGGAAGGGTTCGCCGGACAAGTGCCAGTCGAGTTCGTAATCCACATCCAGCGCTGCAAACGCCTCTGATACGCGCTGCTTGATGGTCTCTGCGGTAATCTCGGTGGAAAAACGCAAATTGAATTCGATCTCGATGCGACCGGGAATTACATTGTTGGCACCTTCGCCGGCACGTACGTTGGAAATTTGCAGGCTGGTAGGCGGGAAGACATCATTGCCCTGATCCCACTGCAAGCCCAACAGGGCTTTCAAGGCCGGCACGCTGCGATGAATCGCATTGTCTGCCAGGTGCGGATAGGCGACATGACCACGAGTGCCGCGAATCGCAAGATTGCCGCTCAACGAACCGCGACGGCCGACTTTAATCACATCACCCAGTCGCTGCGTGCTGCTGGGTTCGCCGACGATGCAGTAATCGATCTGCACATTGCGCTGCAGTAAAGCGTCCATGACCTTGCGTGTGCCATTGATGGCAATGCCTTCTTCGTCACTGGTGATGAGAAAGGCAATCCTGCCATTGCTACGCGGCTTGGCCAGGAAACGTTCACAGGCAGTCACCATGGCGGCAATACTGGATTTCATGTCAGCCGCGCCGCGACCATACAGATAGCCATCGCGCTCAGTAGGGGTGAAGGGGTCGGAATCCCAGTCAGACAATGGGCCGGCAGGCACAACATCAGTATGCCCGGCAAAAACAAACAAGGGGCCTGAGTCGCCCCATTCAGCCCACAAATTACTGACCTCGCCGAACGGCATCGACTCGATACGAAACCCCAGAGCTTTCAAGCGCTCGGCCAAAATGACCTGACAATTCTCATCAGCGGGCGTGACCGAAGGCTGCGCGATTAATTGTCGGGCTAACTCGAGAGTGGCTGACATGACAATTCCTAGTTGTGGCTATGCAGTTCTTCGTTAAGGCTCATCTGGCTCTTTAGTGGCACACATTCAACAGCACCATTGAGTGAGTTGCGGCGGTAGAGGTGATTCTCCAGTGTCATTAATTCTTTGGCTTTCACGGTTTTCACTGTATTGCGCTCGCCATCGAGTAGATTCACTTTGGTGCCGGCGGTGACATACAAGCCTGCTTCTACGATACAACCATTGGCCAGCGGAAAACCGATACCGGCATTGGCGCCGATCAGGCAATTCTCGCCGACTGAGATAATTTCTTTCCCGCCGCCAGACAAAGTACCCATGGTGCTACAACCGCCACCAAGGTCACTGTTGTTACCCACAATGACGCCCGCTGATATGCGACCTTCGATCATCGCCGTGCCGAGTGTGCCGGCATTAAAGTTAACGAAGCCTTCATGCATGACGGTAGTACCTTCACCGACATAGGCGCCGAGGCGAACACGGGCCGTATCGGCAATACGCACACCGCGGGGTACAACGTAATTGGTCATCTTGGGGAATTTGTCGACACACTGTACGTCCAGTGTCTCGCCGTTCAGGCGTGCCTCCAACTGTCGAGCGGGTAATTCATCGAGATCGATCGGGCCAACATTGGTCCAGGCCAGATTCTTGAGAATGCCGAACATGCCATCCAGAGCCAATGTCTGCGGTTGCGTCAGGCGATGGGAGAGCAGATGCAGCTTAAGGAACACTTCAGACACTGACGAAGGCGCAGCATCAGTGCCTAACAGACAGACAACGCATTGTTCTGCCCCGGCCAGAGCCGCAAGCGACTCAGCAGCAGATTGATCAACTCCCTGTAGCGCAGAACTCAGATCAGCAATTCCTGCATCATCCAGCTCATAAGTGTCGCAACTAGCGTCAGCATGGTTGAAATGCTTGCAGAGAATGGCGCTGATATCGGCATCTGGCGCAATGACCGGCTGTGGGTAGAAAACCTCAATGATTTCCTGACTGGCGTTCTTGGTGGCGACGCCAAAGCCATAACTAAATAGTGTTGCTGAACTCATTTGCTATCCATTCGATGTTATTGATTGATCAAGCGCTTCATGCGATCGGTATCATAGCCTAATAGCCATTCATTGTTGATGCACATCAGCGGTCGCTTGATGAGGGCAGGGTGTTGCTGCATAAGCTGTGGTGCATTGCTTGCAGTCAGATTGTCTTTGCTTGACTGAGGCAGGCCGCGCCAGGTCGTGCCGCGTTTGTTGATGATTTCCTCGACTGAAAATTGCTTGAGAAACTGTTTGGCCAGCTTTTCTGAACAACCTTCTTTTTTGTAATCGTGGAAATCGAATTCGACGCCCTGGTCGGTCAGCCATTTACGGGTCTTGCGAATAGTGTCGCAATTACCGATGCCATATAGAGTTATCATGATTTAGTCCTGCTTTATTGAACACGGATCGAAGATTAATCCGTGAGTCGTTCTTCCAATTCTGTTTTGATGTCAGCCAGTAATTCATCAATCTGGGTAGTATCGCTCAGCGGTTTGCCGAATTTGTCGGTGATGAAGAATAAATCCTCTACACGTTCTCCCAATGTCGTGATGCGTGCATCCTTGAGGTTGATATCGTGTTCTGCAAATACTTTTCCGACGCAGGCGAGAATGCCGGGTTGGTCAGAGCAGTTCACTTCCAAAGTAGAATAATTCTTGCCGACAGGGTTATTAAAAGACAGCTCAATAGGTTTGCTGAAGTATCTGTCTTTGCGTGTACGCCGCACGCGGGAAGGCGCCATTGGCTTGCTACCGTCGGCGAGGTTTTTTTCCAGTCGTGATTTGATCGCGGTAATGCGCTCAGGATTCTTGCCGACAGGATTGCCATTGTCTTCCAGTACTGCATAGGTATCCATGCAGTAGTCATCGTCTGAGGTGAAAATGCGGGCACCATGAATATTCAAATTCAGTTGCTCGAATGCTGCTGTACTGTTGGCAAACAGATAGTCAGCATTAGGTGCATAAATAAACACTTGGGTTGCGCCGCCATCGCCTTGAGTAGTTTGCAGTTCGGAAACCGAAATGAGCGGGCCATCACCTTCATGACCGGCGATTTCTTCGGTATGCCAGGCGATATTGGCGGCTGATTCGCGAACAAAATACTCATCATCAGCAGTGCGCCAGATTGCCTCGATTGCGGCGTCGTCAAAACCGCGCGCGCGCAGCATCACCAGTGCAGAGTCTTTCTTGTCGGCGATGCGGTCCTCGCGGTCGATGGTGTTATCCAATCCTTGCCGCAGTGCACGTCTGGTATTGAAATAAAGCTGACGCATCAGCGAAGCACGCCAGCTGTTCCACAACTCAGGGTTGGTGGCACAAATGTCAGCTACCGTCATGGTGTAGAGATAGTCCAGATGTAATTTGTCACCAACTGTCTGGGCAAATTCGCGAATCACCTCCGGATCGGAGATGTCTTTGCGCTGTGCCGTCATCGACATCAACAGATGTTTTTCGACCAGCCAGGTAACCAGCTTGGTATCCCAGATGCTTAAGCGATGACGTTCGCAAAAAGCGATGGCATCAGCTTTGCCCAGTTCCGAGTGATCGCCGCCGCGTCCCTTGGCAATGTCATGGTAGAGACCGGCAATATAGAGCAATTCAGGTTTGGGTAGATGACGCGCCAGTTGCGCGGCAATGGGGAATTGTTCATCGGCTTCGGGTAGCAAGAAACGACGCATGTTTTCAACTACCTGCAGTGTATGTGCATCCACTGTGTAGATATGAAAAAGATCGTGCTGCATCTGCCCGGTAATCTGCCCAAACTCCGGCAGATAGCGCGCTAGTATGCCATAGCGTGCCATACGACGTAGCTGCAAGGTCATCTGGTGCGGCGAGCGTAGTAGTTCCATGAACAAGGCGATGCTACGAATATCAACGCGATATTCTTCGTCGATCAAGCGCCGATTTTCCCGAATCAGGCGTATCGTAGAGGCGCGAATGCCTTGTATTTCAGGGTTCTGGCCCATCAGTACGAAAACTTCGAGCAAGGCAAAGGGAAAGCGTTGAAAGACTTCCGGGTATTTGGCTTCGATGTAGTTGTTATGAATCTGGAAGCGATTGTTCAGCGGAGCGATGCGGGTCTTTTCGTCAGCCCGCAAAATAGCTTCGTCCATGTGCTGCAATAGCACATCGTTGAGTTCGCGCAGATTGGCGACGCAACGATAGTATTGCTGCATGAGTTTTTCCACGCCGAGACTCTTGTCATCGTCTTCATAGCCGAATAGTTGGGCCAGTTCTCTTTGTTTATCGAACAGCAAGCGGTCTTCGCAGCGACCTTCCAGCAAGTGCAAGCCATAGCGCAGCTTCCACAAAAATTGCTGGCCTTTGTTGATCATGGTCTCTTCGGATGGTTTGAGAAAACCCAGCTCAACCAGATCGCGAAACGAACTGGCGCCAAAATTGCGTTTGGCTACCCAGGCAATAGTTTGAATATCACGCAGTCCACCCGGAGATGTTTTGACGTTAGGTTCCAGCGCGTAATCAATGTCGTGATATTTGCGGTGACGGTCGGCTTGCTCTTCCAGCTTGGCACGTACGAAATCCTTGACTGGCCAGACCCGCTTACTGCTGATTGCCGTCATCATGTCGGCATGCAATTCATCAGGACCGATAAGCGTGCGCGACTCTATGAGTGCGGTCACCACCGTAATGTCCTTGGCCGCTTCCTGTTTGCATTGTTTGATTGAGCGCACGCTCTGGCCAATCTCCAGACCGATGTCCCACAGCATGGTGAGGAAGCTGGAGATCGTCTCGCTGTATTTGCGATGATTGTCTTTACGCGTGAGGATAAGCAGATCAATGTCCGAGTGGGGCAGTAATTCACCACGACCATAACCACCGACAGCAACGAGGCTGATCATGTCGGCATCGGGCCACTGTTGTTGCTGCCAGGCCAGACGCAATACTTCATCAATGACAGATGAGCGGCCGCGAACGATGTGATTGATATTGAGGTTTTGTTTGTAGCGGTTGTCCAGTGTCTTGTCTGCCAGGTTAACCGCATCCCTGAGCACAGGAATGGGATTACTGGCTTCACGCACTCGCGCCCGTATTTCTGCCAGATCAATCAGATCGCGATCGGGTAAGTACTCGGCCTGAACTTCCAGTTCAGTGATGGAGAAACTGTCAATTGTCACAAGGCTTCTTCGGTGCGCCGAGTGAGAATCTCACAGCCATCGGCTGTAACAGCCAATGTATGTTCCCACTGGGCAGACAAGCGTCGGTCCTTGGTGGTGACAGTCCAGCCATCTTTCTTGGACAACTTGGTGTAGCGGCTACCAGCGTTCAGCATGGGCTCAATAGTAAAGGTCATGCCTTCGACCAATTGCAGTCCGGTGCCGGGGCGACCGTAATGCAACACTTGCGGCTCTTCATGAAAGATGCGCCCGATGCCATGTCCGCAATACTCTCTGACGATGGCATAGTTGTTGGCCTCACCATGCACTTGAATTATATGGCCAATGTCGCCAAGGGTCGTGCCCGGCTTGACGATCTCGATCGCCTTGTAGAGGCATTCCTGGGTGACACGGATCAGGCGCTTGGCATGATCTGGCACTTCGCCAACACAGAACATTTTACTGGTGTCGCCATGAAAGCCATCTTTGATAACAGTGACATCGATATTGATGATATCGCCGGCTTTCAGAGTCTTGCTGTCACTGGGAATCCCGTGGCAGATGACATGATTGACCGACGTACAGATCGACTTTGGGAAGCCGTTGTAATTCAGTGGGGCGGGTATGGCTTGCTGCTCATTAACAATATAGTCATGGCAAATGCGGTCCAGCTCACCCGTGGTCACGCCCGGCACAACGTGGGAGCCGATCATTTCGAGTACTTCGGAGGCGAGTTTGCCCACGACGCGCATTTTGGCCAGTTCTTCAGGCGTTTTGATATGAATCGTCATTACTTCCCAGATTGCGGTGTGAGTGGTCTGAGCCCGGCGCTCGCGCCGGTCCTACAGGATAAAAGCCGGTTATTGTAAAACAGACGCAGTGCTCGTAGATAGTGGCGGTTGGCTCGTACTTCATCTGGCGTGGGCTTCATAGAGTACAGAAAAGTGTGCAAAGGTGGTGCCTAGGAGATAGTCAGAGGTATCGACCATGGCACGCCGTGAACCCATCCCTGGGGGCTCGAGTTCGGCATCCATGCCTCATACGGCCATGTTCAATACCTCTGACTATCGCCTTTGCGAGTTTGCAGTGGACTTCAATCAAGTGAGAATTTCCCCGCAGGCCTGATAGTTAGAGCGCAAATTGCTTTCCGATTTTCGGCAATTGTGGTATAAAGCGCCGCGCTGGAACGGCTGTCCGCAAGGAAAACCGGGATTTCAGCACAATAAACTTTATTTAACGTCGCACATACACCGACACATGTGATCTGGGTGCCTGAATAGCAAGAATTTTCGGGTTGATTCATGGGGTGTATGGAGGCCTAACCCGATTAAGGAAACGACATGACCGTAAGCATGAAAGAAATGCTCCGTGCAGGAGTGCATTTTGGCCACCAGTGCCGCTACTGGAACCCCAAAATGGAGCCATACATCTTTGGCGCCCGTAACAAAATCCATATCATCAATTTAGAGCACACTGTGCCAGCCATGACATCTGCGCTGGAACAAGCTGCTAACCTGGCTGAAAAGAAAAAGAAGATTCTTTTCGTCGGTACCAAGCGCGCCGCTGCCAAAATCGTTCGCGAGCAAGCCGAGCGGGCAGGTATGCCCTACGTCAACCATCGCTGGTTGGGTGGCATGCTCACTAACTACAAGACAATCCGTGGTTCCATCAAGCGTCTGAAAGAGCTGGAAACCCAGGAAGCGGATGGTACGTTTAACCGCCTGACCAAGAAAGAAGCATTGATGCTGCGCCGCGCCAAGGAAAAGTTGGAGCGTAGTATCGGTGGTATCAAGGATATGGGCGGCTTGCCAGATGCGCTGTTTGTGATCGATGTGGATCATGAGCGAATTGCCATCACTGAAGCCAACAGCCTGCGCATTCCGGTTATTGGCGTTGTCGATACCAACAGTAACCCGGATGGCGTTGATTATGTGATCCCGGGCAACGATGACGCGATTCGCGCCATTCAGTTGTACGCCTCTTCTGTAGCCGATGCCTGTGTTGAAGGACAGAAGCGTAGTGGTCCTGGTGCTGTGAACAGTGAATTCATCGAAATTGATGATGATGAAGCTGCTGAGGCTCCGAAAGCCGAAGCTAAAACAGAAGCCAAAGCTGAGCCAAAAGCCGAAGCGAAAGCTGAGCCAGAGGCGGAAGCCAAAGCTGAACCAGAAGCTGCCCCAGCTGAAGAGCCAGTAGCTGCAGAAGCTGACAAAGAACCTGTAGCAGCAGATGCCGAAGCAGAAGCCAAGAAGGCGCCTGCGAAGAAGAAAGCACCTGCCAAGAAGAAAGCTGCAGCCAAAAAGACTGCGGCCAAGAAAAAGGCCCCTGCCAAGAAGAAAGCACCTGCCAAGAAAAAAGCAGCTGCCGACGACGAATCCTAGCAGGGATGCCCTGGAGCCGGATCAGGGAATTGATTCGGCTCGCATCAACTCATCTATTGTCTGAAAAGGGGCGCATTGCCCCTTTTTTCTAAATGATTTTGCATGGCCCTCGAGGCGATGCCCGTTTTAAAGTGAGGCACAACAATGGCTAACATCACAGCAAGCATGGTTAAGGAGCTCCGCGAGCGTACCGGCCTTGGCATGATGGATTGTAAAAAGGCACTGTCGGAAGCTGGCGGTGATATGGAAAAGGCAATCGAAGATCTGCGTAAAGCAAGCGGTCTGAAAGCAGCCAAGAAAGCGAGCCGAGTGGCTGCTGAAGGCACTGTCATGACCAAAATTGCAGAAGACGGCAACTATGGCGTCATCATCGAAATTAACAGTGAAACTGACTTCGTAGCGCGCGATGACAATTTCCTGGCTTTCGCTGAGCAAGCTTTGGATGCAGCATTTGCCAATAAAGAAGCTGATATCGCAGCAATCCTGGAAGGTGGCATCGAAGATGCGCGTCAGGCTCTGGTGCAGAAGATCGGTGAGAACATCAATCTGCGTCGCCTCGATCGTCTGGTTTTCGAAGATGCCAATGACGGTATTGTGGAAAGCTATGTGCACGGCAATAACCAAATCGCCGTTTTGGTGGCACTGAAAGGCGGAGATGAATCTCTGGCGCGCGACGTTGCCATGCATATCGCTGCGGTTAATCCTCTGTGCGTACGCGCTGAAGACGTACCAGAAGATGTGCTGGCCAAGGAATCTGAAATATACTCTGCACAGGCCCGTGAGAGCGGTAAGCCGGAAGAAATTATCGAAAAGATGATTTCCGGCCGTTTGCGCAAGTTTATAGCGGAAATCAGCCTTCTGGAGCAGCCATTCGTCAAAGACCCGGACACCAAGGTTGCTGACTTGCTGAAAGAAGCTGGTGCGGATATCGTCAGCTTTGTTCGTTATGAAGTAGGGGAAGGTATTGAGAAAGAGGAGGAAGACTTCGCTGCAGAAGTAGCTGCTCAACTCAATTAATCCCCAACAAAGGATCAATCGACATGCCAAAGAAGGAACGCAAATATAATCGCATCCTGCTTAAACTCAGCGGTGAAGCGCTGACTGGTGAAGCAGAATTTGGCATTGATCCGAAAGTCCTGGACCGAATGGCTGTCGAAGTTGGGCAGCTAATCGGCCTGGGAGTTGAAGTCGGTATGGTGATCGGTGGTGGTAATCTGTTTCGTGGTGCCATGTTGCACGCCGCGGGAATGGAGCGCGTCACTGGAGACCATATGGGTATGCTGGCGACCGTGATGAATGCGTTGGCCATGCGCGATGCACTTGAACGTGCCAATATCCCAACCCGTGTTATGTCGGCCATTCAAATGAGTGGTGTGGTGGAACACTATGATCGCCGCAATGCCATCAGGCACCTCACTTCCGGCGATGTTGTTATCTTTTCTGCCGGTACCGGCAACCCCTTTTTTACTACTGACTCCGCGGCTTGCTTGCGTGGCATTGAGATTGATGCCGATTTGATACTCAAGGCAACCAAGGTAGATGGAGTCTATTCTGACGATCCCGCAATCAATCCTGATGCCGTGAAATTCGATCGGCTTACCTATGATGATGTCATCGACAAGAAGCTGGGTGTGATGGACTTGACTGCGATCTGTTTGAGCCGCGATCACCATGTGCCGATCAAGGTATTCAATATGAATCGTCCGGGTGCATTGCTGGAAAATGTGATGGGTCAGCCGGACGGCACGTTGATCGAATAAAAACGCCTCGTTTAAGTATCACAAGAGTGCGTAGCGTATAGAAATTCAGGAGAGCAAAAAATGATCAATGATATTATCAAGGATGCTGAAGACAGGATGCAGAAGAGCCTGTCTGCCCTTGAGGATGCTTTCAAACGTATCCGCACCGGACGTGCTCACCCGAGCTTACTCGATTCGGTCATGGTTTCTTACTACGGCGCCGACACGCCGCTAAGCCAGTTGGCCAATATCAATGTCGAAGAAGGCCGTTCGCTACTGATTTCACCCTGGGAAAAGCCCATGATTGGCGAAATCGAAAAGGCCATAATGAAGTCTGATCTGGGTCTGAATCCGTCCAATAATGGCGATACCATTCGCGTCCCCATGCCGCCGTTGACTGAAGAAACGCGTCGCGAATACACCAAGCAGGCCAAGGGCGAGGCCGAGAACGCGCGGATAGCAATTCGTAATATCCGCCGAGATGCGAATTCAGATTTAAAGGATCTGGAAAAAGAAAAGGAAATTAGCGAAGACGAACAACGTCGCGCTGAAGAGCAAGTGCAAAAGCTGACCGACAAGTACATAGCCAATGTGGAAAGTACTTATCAGGAGAAAGAAACAGACCTGTTAAGTATCTAGAAGCGATGATAAAGCTTCACAAATTCTCAAAAGGCATCCTTCAGGTTGTCTGCGCAGTAATGGCAATAAAGTCGAATGACACCTGACTCTACTCCACATCTTCCCGAGCATGTTGCCATCATTATGGATGGCAACAATCGCTGGGCTAAAAATCGCGACCTCCCTACCAAGTCCGGCCATCGACATGGTGCCGAAGTGGCACGGACAATCGTTAATTCTTGCGTTCGCCGAAATATCAAAACCCTGACTCTGTTCGCCTTCAGTAGTGAAAACTGGCTGCGGCCGTCGCGAGAAGTACAAGGCTTGATGGCGTTGTTTCTGTCTGTTCTCAAGCACCACGAAATCATGCAGATGCATCGCAACAATGTGAAACTGAAATTTGTTGGCAACCGCTCAGATTTTTCGGCCAAGTTACAATCAAACATGCGTGATGTTGAAGAGCTCACCGCAAACAATACTGGCACTACGGTTATCGTTGCAGCCGATTATGGTGGCCGGTGGGACATTGCGATGGCGGCGCAAAAAATGGCTGCTGAAGTGAAAGCAGGTCGTTTGGACCCTGAAGCTATCGATACTGATCTGTTGCATCAATATACCAGCCTTTCTGATTACCCTGACCCTGATTTGTGTATTAGAACTGGTGGGGAACGCCGCATCAGTAATTTTTTGCTCTGGCAATTTGCCTACACAGAATTGTTCTTTACAGAATGTTATTGGCCCGACTTCAATGATCAGCAATTTCAGCTGGCGCTGGATGATTTTGCCAATCGCCAACGCCGCTTTGGCGGTCACGACAGCAACCAGTTGTCGCACTCAGATGAGTAGTCCACTACGACAACGAGTCGTGACTGCCCTGATTCTGCTCTTGGGGTTGGTGGCGGCAACTACACTGCTATCGCCATTCGGTTTTGCGGTGCTTATTGCTGTCGTACTCGTGCTTGCGGCATGGGAATGGGCCGGGTTTATAGAAATCGAGAAGCGCCGCTCCAAAACCGGTTTCATGGTGACTATGGTAGTGATGATCGCCGGTCTGTTTTTCTTGCTGGGCGTACGACCAGGCTCTGAGACCATGGACGGTTTGCGAGCGTCGCTGATTCTCGGGCTGGGATTGCTGTTCTGGTTATTGGCGTTTGTCATGCTTTGGGGCTATCCGGAAAACGCCAGTCAGTGGAACAATAAATCCAAGATTGCCCTGATGGGACTCTTCGCGCTGTTGCCGACCTGGGTGGGACTGGTGACGCTCAAGTATTTGCTACCCAACGGCTATCTGGTAATCGGTTTGATTGTGATGGTGGCGGCAGTTGATGTCGGCGCCTATTTTTTTGGCATGGCACTGGGCAATACCAAGTTGGCTCCAAAGCTGAGTCCGAACAAATCCTGGGAAGGTGTGTGGGGTGGGTTGCTCACCTGTTTTACCCTTGGCCTGATTTTGGTCTGGGCGCTGAACGAATATGTAATCAGCTTGCAGCAGGGGCAGCGCATTGCCTTGATACTGCTCAGCCTGACCGTGACGTTTTTTGGAGTAACCGGGGACCTTGTCGAAAGCATGCTCAAGCGTAACTGCCAGATCAAAGACAGCGGTAGTCTGCTACCGGGCCATGGTGGCTTGCTCGACCGCGTTGACGGGTTAATGGCAGTGACTCCGGCATTCGTGCTTATTGTGCTGATGACTCTTACGGATATTGGCCCATGACTGCGCCCATTAAACTTGCCATTCTTGGTTCGACTGGCTCGATTGGCCAGAATACCCTCGATGTCGTTGCCGGCAACGAAGCATTCGTCGTTTATGCGCTCAGCGCGCACCAGAACCTGGAATTGCTCCTGCAGCAATGCCTGCAATTCCGCCCTGAAGTGGTGGTAGTCAGTGCAGCTGACAAAGCGCCACAAATGCGCGAATTGCTCAAAGAGCATGACTGCGCCACCGAAGTGCTCGCCGGGCCCGAAGCGCTGTGCACAATTGCTGAAGCAGAATCGGTTGATGTTGTCATGGCCGCAATTGTAGGTGCTGCCGGTTTGGCTTCATCCATGGCCGCAGTAGAAGCCGGCAAGCGCATTCTGCTGGCCAACAAGGAAGCACTGGTCATGTCGGGCGAGTTATTTACTGAGTCGGCAGCCCGCAATGGTGCTGAGATCGTGCCCATCGACAGCGAGCACAATGCGGTATTTCAGTGTTTGCCACGGTCGACAACTGACGCCGCTGGCTCAAATCTCAATGCGGTCAGCAAGATTGTACTGACAGCTTCCGGCGGACCGTTCCTCCATACACCGGTGTCACAATTGCTCGGAGTAACACCAGAGCAGGCATGTCGGCATCCCAAATGGAGCATGGGCCGCAAAATATCCGTTGATTCAGCCACCATGATGAACAAAGGGCTGGAATTCATCGAGGCGTGTTATCTTTTCGCGGTGGGTCCGGAGCAGGTAGAAGTGTTGATTCACCCCCAGAGCATTGTGCATTCCATGGTGCACTATTGTGATGGTTCAGTGCTGGCGCAATTGGGCAACCCGGATATGCGCATACCAATTGCCTATGGACTGTCATTTCCGGCCCGTATGCCTTCCGGTGCCGCGCAGCTGGATTTGGCCAGTTCCGAGGCGCTGGAGTTTCTCGAGCCGGACCTGGATCGCTTCCCGTGTCTGCAATTGGGTATGCAGGCAGCAGAGCAGGGTGGTACCGCACCGACGCTGCTCAACGCCGCCAATGAAGTGGCCGTGGAGGCATTTCTCGACAATCAGCTGGGTTTTACCCGGATTCCCTCAATAATAGCAGCCGTACTGTCGAAAATACCTTGTGAACCGGCGGCAAGTCTCGCTATTATTCAAGACAGTGATAGCCGCGCAAGAAATCTCGCTAAAGAATTGATTATCAAGGAGTTTCATTAGCTGGCCGAGCCTCGATAGGCACTTCGGTTGACTAGCATCTGACATGTTGGAAATCATCATCAGTATCGCTGCCCTGATTGTCACCTTGGGCATATTGGTCACCATCCACGAATTCGGTCACTTTTGGGTGGCCCGACGTTGTGGCGTGAAGGTATTGCGCTTCTCAATCGGCTTTGGCAAAGCGGCCAAGACCTGGGTGGGCAAAGACGGCGTGGAGTATGTCATCGCGCCTATTCCACTGGGCGGCTATGTGAAAATGCTGGGGCAGGAAGACACCAATGTCCCGGAATCCAGTGAGGTGCCCGCCAGTCAACGGCATATGTCATTCGCCTACAAGCCGCTGTGGCAACGCATGGCGATTGTTGCGGCTGGCCCGATTGCCAATTTTCTGTTGGCAATATTCGTATTTTGGTTAATCAACGTATCCTACGGCGTGAGCGGCATCGCTCCTGTGGTCAGTGGCGTTGTAAATGACTCGCCAGCGGCTGAGGCTGGGTTGCGTGAGGGCGACGAAATTGTCGCTGTCGATGGTGCTGAGACGATCATCTGGCAGCAGGTCACTATCCGTATGCTGGCGCGTATGGGGGAGACCGGAGACTTGTTACTGACGGTCGATCCGGCCGATTCCAACACCCTGCGTGATATCCGCATACCGCTGCGGGCCTGGATGGGAAGTGAAACCGAGCCTAACCCGATTGCTGATCTTGGGATTATTCAGATTCAAGTGCCTGCCCGGATCGCCGAAGTCTTCGCCGATCAGCCGGCCGCCGAAAGTGGCATGCAGCCCGACGACTTGGTGCTAAGTGTTAATGGCGAGCAAGTGTTGGGTTGGAGTCACTGGGTAGATATCATACGCTCCAGTCCGGAACTCTCCTTGCCAGTGGTTGTCCAACGAGGGGACGAGTTGGTCGACCTGACTATCCAGCCACGATCAGTGGACTTGGGTGACGGTCGTACTGTGGGTAGTATCGGCGCTGCTGTCAGACAAGCCAGCTACAGTGAACTGGTGCCGCCAGAGCGGCAGCGTGAAATTCGCTATGGTTTGCTCGGAGCAGTGGGACCAGCTGTTGCGGAGACGTGGGACAAGTCGGTCTTCGTGCTTGATTCGGTCAAGAAAATGATTGTCGGGCTGATATCTGTAAAGAATATCAATGGCCCGATAACAATCGCGCAAGTTGCCGGGGAAACAGCCAGCTATGGGCTTGATGTTTATCTGGGTTTCTTGGCGCTGTTAAGTATTTCACTGGGTGTGCTGAATCTTCTGCCTATTCCGGTGTTGGACGGTGGCCACTTGCTGTACTACATCATCGAAGGTGTTATCAGACGGCCCGTTCCAGAAAGAATACAAGCCTGGGGATTGCAGTTAGGCTTGATACTTATTTCCGGGATCATGGTTCTGGCAATTTATAACGATGTAAGCCGGTTATTGTAATTCGACTCATATTAAACCCGCCGCTTAAGAAAATAAGACGTCAATCGAGAATTCATATCACATGAAGAAATTGGTTTTTTCTTTACTGCTTGCGTTCGGCCTAAGCGGCACCGCGCAAGCACAAAGTTTTACTATCGCCGATATTATCGTCGATGGTTATCAGCGTATCTCACCGGGGATTATTTATAATCTTCTGCCTGTGGGTATCGGTGATACCGTCACTGCGACAACGTCGGCTGAGATTATCCGTTCGCTGTCCGCGTCTGACTACTTCGATGAGATTGAAGTGGCCAGAGAAGGCAACATCCTCGTTATCACCGTTCTCGAACGTCCGTCGGTGGCAGAAATTACCATCGAAGGTAATAGTGTGCTGGAGACGGAAGATATCATCGACAATATGGCGTCGGCGGATATTGCTGAAGGACAGATTTTTACGCGCGCCGCTTTGGAAGCCATTCAGCAGGGTATACAGGATGTGTATTCGTCACGTGGCCGCTATGGTGCTTCCGTGGAAGTGGAAGTTGAAGAATTGCCGCGTAACCGCGTTGCCATCAGCCTCGACATCAACGAAGGTGAAGAGTCGCGCATTCGCAATATCAATATTGTCGGTAATACCGCATTTCCAGAAGATGAATTGCTGGATCTTTTCGAATTGGGAACTAAGCCCTGGTATCTGTTTCTGAGCCGCCGTGACCGTTATTCTCGGGAACAGTTTTCCGGCGACCTCGAGCGTTTGGAGTCTTACTATCTGGATAATGGCTACGTGGAGTTCAGTATTGATTCCACACCAATTTCCATCACACCAGACCGCAAAGAAGTCTATATCACCATCAATCTCGACGAGGGTGACCAGTACGAAGTGGCCAATGTTGATCTGGCTGGCGATCTCGTCGATGCCGAAAATTTGCTGCGTGCGGCAATCTTTGTACGACCGGGTCAGATCTACTCGCAAGGATTGGTTACGGGCACTGAAGAAATTATGGTGCAGTTTCTGGGTAATCTGGGTTATGCCTTCGCAGAGGCAACCGGCGTCCCGGAAGTCAACGATGAAGACCAGACTGTTGATGTCACCTTCTTTATCGAGCCAGGCAACCGCACCTACGTCAATCGCATCAGTTTCACTGGTAACCTCTCTACTGCTGACGACGTGTTACGTCGGGAAATGCGCCAACTCGAAGCAGCGCCGGCGTCCAGTTTGCAAATCGAACAATCGAAAGTTCGCCTGGAGCGATTGGGCTATTTCGAAACTGTTGAAGTAGAGACCGAAGAGGTGCCCGGCACCGAAGACCAGATCGATGTGAATTACTCGGTTGCGGAGCAGAATTTCGGCGCCGTGAATTTTCAGGTCGGTACTGGCGGTGGTGGTAACTTCTTTATTAGTTCCAGCCTGCAGGCGCAGAACTTTATGGGTACCGGTCGCACTATCGCGGTCAGTGTGAACAAGAGTCGTTTTCAAAAAGGGCTTAATTTCCGCTATATCGATCCCTATTTCACTCCCGACGGGGTTAGTCGCGGTTTCAATATATTTGCTCAGGAAATTGATTCGCCATTCAATGTTTCAAACTTCAATACAACGACTTACGGCGGCTCGCTGAGTTTCAGTTATCCATTAAGCGAAGTGCAGTCTTTGGGTTTTGATTTGGGCTTTACCCACACAGAGTTGAGTGCGGGCTTTGGCTCTGTTCAAGAAATTATTGCCAGCCCGTTTTTGTTCGAAGGGATTGATAAGTACGTGATCGAACCTGCCAATGCCAATCCATTCGATGGTCCGGTACGTGACTCTGTGATTGGCAATGTGACCGATCTGGAAGATGAATTCCTGAACATGAATCCGGATCCGGGTTTCGTTGATCGCTATGGCGATACTTTTGATAATTTCACGATTACTGGCAATTGGTCGCACTACACCTTAAACCGTGGTCAGTTGGCCAACGACGGCATGCTGCATCAGATCGGTCTTGAAGTGACCCTGCCTGGCAGTGATCTGGAATACGCAAGACTCAATTACTCCAACCAGATTTACTGGCCGATTACTTCGGACCGGGAGTGGGTTGTGGCGCTGCGCACCAATCTTGGCTACGGTCTGGGCTACGGGAGTACCGAAGAACTGCCTTTCTTCAATAACTTCTTTGCCGGTGGTCTGATTTCCGGTGGCGGCCAAATTCGTGGGTTTGATGAAAACAGTCTTGGGCCGAGCAGCACCGCCGGCGGTCGCTACCTGACGGAGAGTAATATCTCTCTGCAGCGAGATGAAAATGGCGATATCATTCGCCGCGAGGACGGCTCGGCCATATTCACCAATGATGTGGGTTATCAGACTGTGCCAGTACTGGATGACAATGGTGATCCGGTGGTGGGTGCAGACGGCAATCCTCAGGTACAGATGGCCGTGCAAAATTTCTTCCTTGATGAGAATTTTGACAGCTTTGGTGGTAACATATTGACAACAGCTACTCTGGAGCTGCTGTTTCCGATTCCGTTTATTGATGACAGGAGTCGCGTCAGATCAGCATTTTTCATCGACGCGGGTAACGTCTTCTCAGACAGTTGTACAGAACGGCAAAAAGCTTTGAACAAATGTAGCGATTTCGATTTTAAAGAAATCAGATACGCGGCAGGTGTCAGCATCACCTATCTCTCCCCATTCGGTCCGCTCACATTTTATGTCGCGCAACCTTTTGGTAAAGACGGTGATGACACCAAACAGTTCGACTTTACCGTCGGTACTGGCTTCTGATTTTAACTAGCCGCACTGAGCGGCAAGCGAGTGCAGCGCCAGCAGGTCTGCACCAAAACGATTAACTGGAGAATTATTGTGAATAGAATTAAGTTTTTTCTTGTTTGCGCAGGGCTGGTATTCGCATCGCAAACTGTGCATGCGCAAGACACCAAGATTGGCGTTTTGAATGCATTACAGGCCTTGTTCAATTCTGATGCGGCGCGCGTCGTGCAAGAAGAGTTGGAGCAAGAATTTGCTGAAGACGAAACTCGTGCCACCAACCTCACGCAACAGCTACAGGAATTGCAGCAGGAATTCCAGCAGAACGAAGCTGTGATGACGCAAGAGCAAATTCGTCGTATGAATTCAAATGCGCAGGATTTACAGGTTCAGCTGCAACTGATTCAGGAGCGCGTTCAGACCGCGCTGCAAGAGAAAAATCAGGAATTTCTGCAGAGTATGCAAGAGGAACTCGCTGCAGCGGTCAGTGATGTTGTAGCAGAAGGCGGTTTTGATCTGATCCTTAACGCAGATTCGGCGCCGTATTTTGCGCCAGTACTTGATATTACTGCGCGAGTAACTGCCAAACTGAATGAGAATGCCCAAGCGGCAGGCAACGAATAAAATAAACTGCATCACTTCATAAAAGTGTCAGGTGACACATGAAAAGCTATACCCTTGGTGAGATAGCTACGCATCTGGAATTGGAGTTGGTTGGTGATGCAAGTTGTGTGGTCAATGGGTTGGGCACACTCAGTAACGCCCAGCCCAATCAGATCGGATTCCTAAGCAACCCTTCCTATATCGATCAGCTCGCCGCCTGTCAGGCGGCGGCTGTCATTCTGTCTGCCAATTTTGCTGATAATTGCCCGGTAGCAGCGCTGATTTCAGATTCGCCCTATGTGAGTTTCGCCAAGGCGAGCGCGCTGTTCTATGAGCATGCACTTTCCAGTGCGGGAATTCATCCCTCGGCAATAATTGATGACAGCGCGAGTGTGTCAGATTCGGCCATAATCGGCGCCAATGTCTATGTCGGCGCTGGCGCTATTGTTGGTGACAGAACCGTTATTGAACCAGGTTGCTCGATCGGTGCCAACGCAAAGCTTGGTCAGGATTGCCACCTGCATAGCAATGTAACGCTTTATCACGAAGTGCAGCTGGCCGATCGGGTTATCATTCACAGTGGCGCCGTCATCGGCGCTGATGGTTTTGGCTTCGCAATTGACGGCGCGACATCTATTAAAATTTATCAATTGGGCAGTGTGCGCATTGATGACGATGTGGAAATCGGAGCTGGAACCACTATTGATCGCGGCGCTATTGAAGACACAATCATAGAGCGTGGCGTAAAAATCGATAATCAGGTGCAGATCGCCCATAACTGTCACATTGGTGAGAACTCCATTATTTGTGGTTGCACTGCATTGGCTGGCAGCGTGACTCTGGGCAAGAACTGCATTATGGGTGGTGCGAGCGGTGCAGTAGGTCATATCACTATTGCCGATGGCGTACAGGTAAGTGCGATGTCCCTGGTGAGCAAGTCTATTCTGGAGTCCGGTCGTTATTCATCTGGCACCGGTCAAATGCGTACTTCGGAATGGAAGCGCAGCATTGTCCGCTTCCAGCAATTGGATAGTATTGCAAGAAGACTCAAAGAAATTGAAAGACAGTCCGATAAGGAATAATTAGAGATTGGTCCCGGGTAGCCCGCGGAACGTCGAATAGAGAAACTTTATGTTATTGAATGTAGAAGAAATCAAAGAATACTTGCCCCAACGCTACCCATTTTTATTGGTAGACCGGGTTGTTGAGATGGAACTTGGCAAGTCGATCACTGCCTACAAGAACGTCACTGTCAATGAACCTTTTTTCGAAGGTCATTTTCCCGACCAGCCGATTATGCCTGGTGTATTGATTATCGAAGCGCTGGCGCAAGCTGCTGGCGTGCTCGGTTTCAAGAGTCAGGAGAAGAAGCCAGCTGATGGCTATTTGTACTATTTCGTCGGCGCTGACGATGTGCGATTACGTCGCCCAGTAGTGCCGGGTGATCAGTTGACCTTGCAAGCCGAGGTTATCACCAATCGCCGCGGTATATACAAGTTTGCAGCCCGCGCTTCAGTGGGTGACGAACTGGTTGGTACTATGACCATCATGTGCGCAGAGAGGCAGGTTAATGTCGATTGATGAGTCAGCCAGAATAGATCCGAGCGCGCAGATCGATGAAGGTGTTTCAATTGGCCCCTGGTGCATAATCGGCCCGGAGGTCAGTATCGGTGCCGGAACTGTAATTGATTCTCATGTCGTTATTCGCAGTCACACACGGATTGGCAAGAACAACCGCATTTTTCAATTCAGCTCTGTAGGTGAAGACCCGGCGGACAAAAAGTTCGAAGGCGAAGAAGCCTGGTTAGAGATCGGCGACGATAATATTTTCCGCGAAGGTGTCACCTTGCACCGCGGCACTGGTGTTGGCGGCGGAGTAACCCGCATCGGTAGCGATAATCTGATGATGCCCTATGTGCATGTTGCGCATGACTGTATTGTTGGTAGCCACACGGTGTTTGCCAACAACGTTGGTATCTCTGGTCATGTGCAAGTCGACGACTGGGTCATTCTTGGCGGTTACGCCGGTGTGAATCAGTTTCTGAAAATCGGTGCTCATGCCATGATTGGTGGTATGACGCATATCTCCAATGATGTGCCAGCCTACATGATAGTCAGCGGTCGACCAGCCACCGTGCGCAGTATCAATGCGATTGGTATGGAGCGCCGCGGTTATAGCAAGGCAGCAATCGCGGAGGTGCGCGAAGCTTTCAAGATCATCTACAAGCGCAATTTCAGCCTGCAAGAAGCAATCGACCAACTCAAGGTGATGGCAGAGAGTTGTGCTGAGCTTGAAGTGTTGGTTGCCTCGCTCGAGTCATCCGAAAAAGGCATTCATCGCTAATTCCATAACGCCGACAGTAAGCGCGACTGATTACCTTGGTCAGATCATGTTCTGCTGTGGTCCATAACAATCAAATCGGGGAGGGTGCTGCTATCAAGCGTATTGGTATTCTTGCCGGTGAAAAATCCGGGGACATTCTTGGTGCGGGGCTTATTAACGCACTAAAGGAAAAATACCCTGATGCTGAATTCGTCGGTATCGGCGGCCCGCTCATGATCGCGGCCGGTTGTCAGTCGCTGGCCGAAATGGATCGCCTTTCGGTAATGGGTTTTGTCGAACCGCTGGGCCGCTTGCCGGAACTGCTACGCATTAAGAAACGCATCGAAACCACTTTCATTGACAACCCGCCAGATGTCTACATCGGCATCGACTCCCCCGATTTTAATCTGCGCATTGAGAAGAAACTGCGAGCTCACGGCATTAAGACAGCTCACTATGTCAGCCCCAGCGTCTGGGCCTACCGTGCGGGGCGAATCAAAGGCATCAAAGAGTCAGTCGATTTGATGCTAACCCTGTTCCCCTTCGAGACAGCAATCTATGAAGAGCATGGCATCGCCGTGCGCTGTGTCGGGCACCCATTGGCCGACAACATCGCACTGGAAGATCGCCAGGCTGATTATCGTCAGCAACTGGCATTGCCTCCTGATGCCAATGTTTTAACACTCATGCCGGGTAGCCGCGGTGGTGAGATCAAGCGGCTCGGGCCAGTATTCATTGGTGCCGCACTGGAAGCGCAGCAGCAGTGTCCGGATTTAAGATTCGTCATTCCTTGTGCTGGACCTGAAGCGCGTGCCCAGATTCAGAATTTGTTGAAACAGGCCAATGTATTCAGTGCCAATCAGTTTCACCTAGTGGATGACTCTCATGCTGCCATCGGTGCAGCAGATCTTGTCGTGCTGGCCTCTGGCACGGCGACGCTGGAAACCATGTTGCTCAAGCGTCCTATGGTGGTGTGTTATAAATTAGCGGCACTAACCTACGCGTTGGCCTCGCGCATGGTGAAAATCCCGTTTGTAGCACTACCCAATTTATTGGCCCAAAGACAACTCGTTCCCGAATACTTGCAGTCCGCTGTGCAGGTGCCGGTGATACGGGACGAGATTGTCACTTTCTTTGCAGGGAGACGTGATCAGGATGCCACGCTTGCCGAGTTTGATCGCCTACACCGTCTGCTACGCAAAAACGCATCCGTAGCTGCGGCTGATGCAATTAGCACACTGATCGAGGCGCCCCGCGGTGCCTGAACCTGCTCAATTGGCTTTCGAAATCGCCGCAGATATTCCGGTGCTGCGCGCCGGCACTGATGAGGTGGGAAGAGGGCCGCTGGCCGGAGATGTGGTCGCAGCCGCGGTGATACTCGATCCGCAGTCCCCCATAGCTGGGCTTAACGACTCAAAGAAGCTCACTGAACGTGCGCGCGAACGCTGTTATGAACAGATCAGGGATCAGGCGCGCGCCTGGGCCATTGGGCGTGCGAGCGCGGTGGAGATTGATGCCATCAATATCCTGCAGGCCAGTATGCTGGCAATGCAGCGCGCGGTGATGGCGCTGAGCCTGCAGCCTGAGTTTGTCTTTGTCGATGGCAATCGTTGTCCCGACTGGCCCTATCGGTCACAAGCAGTGGTGGGAGGTGATGGGCTGGTTCCCGAGATTGCTGCGGCTTCAATTCTCGCCAAAGTGACTCGGGACAGAGAAATGGTGGCGCTGGAGCAAACTTATCCCGGTTATGGCTTTGCCAGGCACAAGGGCTATCCTACAGCGTTGCATATGACAGCGCTGGAGAAGCTTGGTCCCTGTGCCATCCATCGCTGTTCCTTCGCGCCGGTCGCGCGCTGTCTGGATGCGAACAAGAGATAATCGAAAAGAACTGTAATTCGGCCTTGAGCCTGCTGCCGCAAACCATAATAATTGCTCCATGCCAGACACCCCCCAGACGCAACCGTTCGCCCATCTTCGAATCCATACCGAATACTCTATCCATGACGGACTCGTCAGAGTTGGTCCACTCATTGAGCGCCTGCGCGAGCTAAAAATGCCTGCTGTGGCCATGACTGATCTGGCCAATATGTTTGCCCTGATCAAGTTCTACAGTGGCGCTATCAAGGCAGGCATCAAGCCGGTGTCTGGTTGCGATGTCGTGGTGGAGAATGAAGCGGGGGTGCGCTCGAATCTCGTATTGCTGGTGCAGAACGAAGTGGGCTATCTCAATCTCACCAATCTCATCTCCGAGCTCTATACCCGCGCCGGCGGCCATGCTGAACCGATCCTGCGCATGGAATGGCTGAATGGGCGTACAGAAGGGCTGATTGCTTTGTCTGGCGCACAACAAAGTGATATCGGCAAAGCGCTGATGGCCAACGAAAACGATGAGGCAGCGCGCTTGCTGGCGCATTGGGAATCTCTGTTCCCGGAGCGTTTTTACCTCGAATTACAACGCATCGGCAAAGACGATGAAGAGATCTATATAGCTGCTGCCGTCAATCTGGCAATCAGCACGAATTGCCCCGTGGTAGCGACCAACAATGTGCGGTTTTTGGCGCAGGAAGACTTCGATGCCCATGAAGTGCGGGTCTGTATCAATGATCGCCGCACGCTGGATGATCCGCGCCGGCCGCGCAATTATACCGATCAGCAATACCTTAAAAGCGGAGCCGAGATGGCCGCCCTGTTCGCTGATATTCCCGAGGCTATTGCCAATGCTGGCGAAATTGTGCGGCGTTGCAATCTGTCGCTGACTCTGGGCGAACCCAGCCTGCCCAATTACCCGGTGCCAGAAGGCATGCAGCTGGAAGACTATCTGGCCAGCTTGTCGTCCTCAGGCTTGCAGAAGCGCTTGCAGAAATCACATGCCGAACGCGCCGAAGACCCCGAGATATGCAAACCTTATCTCGAGCGCCTGGACCGTGAGCTGGGGATTATCAATCAGATGGGTTTTGCCGGGTACTTCCTGATCGTGATGGAGTTTATCCAGTGGTCCAAGGAAAACGGCATTCCGGTAGGGCCAGGTCGTGGCTCCGGTGCCGGTTCAATTGTCGCTTATGCATTGGGAATCACCGATCTTGATCCGTTGAAGTACGACCTGCTGTTTGAGCGATTCCTGAACCCGGAACGTGTCTCCATGCCTGACTTCGACGTGGATTTCTGCATGGAAGGGCGGGACCGCGTTATTCAACATGTCTCCGATCTCTATGGGGCCGAGGCGGTCTCGCAAATTATTACCTTCGGCACCATGGCAGCCAAAGCGGTAGTGCGCGATGTGGCGCGGGTGCAAGGCAAGCCTTATGCGCTGGCCGACAAGCTGTCCAAGCTGATTCCGTTTGAGCCCGGCATTACCTTAAAGAAAGCTTTTGAACAGGAACCGCAGCTGGGTGAATTCGTCGACAATGACGAGGACGCTCAGGAAATCATGGAGATGGCGTACAAGCTCGAAGGCATTACTCGCAACGTGGGCAAGCACGCCGGCGGTGTAGTTATCGCACCCACCCGACTGACCGATTTCACGCCCTTGTATTGTGACGAGTCTGGCCAGGGCCTGGTCACCCAGTTTGACAAGAACGATGTTGAAACTGCCGGTCTGGTGAAATTCGACTTCCTCGGGTTGCGCACGCTGACGATCATCGATTGGGCCGTGAAGATGATCAATGCCAAACGCGAAGATCAGCCGCCGCTGGATGTGAATGATCTGCCACTCGATGACGCCAGCGTCTATGAGTTACTGCAAAAGGGCGAGACCACGGCAGTCTTCCAGCTGGAATCCCGGGGTATGAAAGACCTGATCAAGCGTCAGGTGCCCAGTAGTTTTGAAGACATTATCGCACTGGTAGCCTTGTTCCGGCCGGGGCCGTTGCAGTCAGGCATGGTTGACGACTTTATCGAACGCAAACACGGCCGGACTGAAGTGGTGTTTCCACACCCGGAGTTGGAACCGGTGTTAGCCAATACTTATGGTGTGATTCTGTATCAGGAACAGGTGATGCAGATTGCCCAGGTGCTGGGTAATTACACGCTCGGTGGCGCTGATATCTTGCGTAAGGCCATGGGCAAGAAAAACCCGGCCGAGATGGCCAAACAGCGGGCGACTTTTACTGATGGTGCCACCGCGCGCGGTATTGACCCCAAATTGGCAGAATCCATCTTCGACTTGATGGAAAAATTCGCCGGCTATGGTTTTAACAAATCGCACTCGGCAGCCTATGCCTTGGTTTCCTACCAGACGGCTTGGCTTAAGAAACACTATCCAGCCTATTTCATGGCCGCGGTACTCTCTGCGGATATGCAGAATACCGACAAGATCGTTACCTTGATTGACGAGTGTCGCTCGATGGAGCTCACAGTCTTGCCGCCTGATGTCAATATGGGCCGGTTTAATTTCACGGTCAACGATGCCGGCGAAATCGTTTATGGGCTCGGCGCCATTAAAGGTCTCGGCGAGGGCCCGGTAGAGAAGTTGCTGGTGGCACTGGAAGACGGCCCCTTTGAAGATCTGTTTGATCTTTGTCAGCGGGTGGATTCGCAGTCGATTAACAAGCGCAGCATGGAAGCGCTGATTCGGGCGGGCGCACTGGACAAACTGGTGGCGGGCGATGCCGACCATTCACGGGCGCAACTTTCCGTCATGTTGCCATCGGCAGTACAGGCGGCCGAGCAGAGCAGCCGCAATGAAGCCAGCGGTGTCGAAGATCTGTTTGGTGGGATTGCACCAACAGAGCCAGCGCCTGAAGCCGATGGTGGTAGATTCAGCTTTAAGCCCTGGAGCGAACAGCAGCGCTTATTGGCTGAAAAAGAAACCCTGGGCTTGTATCTGTCCGGTCATCCGATTGATGAGCATCTTCACGAGTTGGATCAGCTCACGACAGCGCGGCTGGCTAATTTACGGCCCGAGCGCGGCCCACAAGTCGCCGCTGGTTTACTGCACGGTTATCGGTCGATGAAGAGCAAGGCCGGGGATACCATCGCATTTTTGACTCTGGATGACCGCACGGCGCGCTTTGAAGTGTCGCTGTTTGCCAAGGAATATGAGAAGTTTCGCGATCTCATTCAGAAAGACGAAATTCTCATTGTTGAATGCATTGTGAGCGTCGATGACTATACCGGCGGAACGCGGGGTAGAGCGCGGCAGGTGATGACGCTGGCCGAGGCGCGTAAGAAGCATATGCGGCAACTGGCGTTGCAGCTTGAAAGCGAACAATTGCCCGGTAATTTTTGTGATGTGCTGGAAGAGATTCTGGCACCTTATCGACGCCCTGCTACCGTTGCTCTGGAAGCGACAGGCACGACGGCAGTCACGCCAGATACTGCCGGGCAGGGTAATGGCGGGATGGCCCCGGAGGCCGCGCCAGAGCCCGGTTGCCGGGTTGTCGTTAACCTGCAACGCAGCGCCTCCAAAGGATGTATAATGCTCGGAGACGAATGGCAGGTAGCACCGGCCGACGAATTGATTCAACGCTTGAAATCTGAATTTGGCCGGCACAATGTTGCCATGAAATACAACAAAGCTGCCGCGCCGATTTAATTGTCAGAATTATTGGAACTTGCATGGACCCGAATTACCTCGACTTTGAACAACCTATTGCCGATCTCGAAGCCAAAATCAGTGAGCTGCGACTGGTTGGCAGTGACAGCGATCTGGATATCAACGAAGAGATCCAGAATCTGCAAAACAAAAGCACACGTCTGACGGAAAAAATATACGCCAATCTGTCATCGTGGCAGATTTCGCAAGTGGCCCGTCATCCGCTGCGGCCTTATACGCTGGATTATATTCATCACATCTTCGATGATTTCGAGGAGTTGCATGGCGACCGCCTGTTTGCCGATGATCTGTCCATTGTGGGCGGCTTGGCACAGTTGGACGGTCGGCCAGTGATGATTATCGGGCATCAAAAGGGTCGCGGAACCAAAGACAAGGTACGGCATAATTTTGGCATGCCACGCCCGGAAGGCTATCGCAAGGCGCGACGCCTTGTGCGACTGGCTGAGCGTTATAACCTGCCAGTGCTGACATTTATTGATACACCTGGCGCCTATCCTGGAATGGACTCAGAAGAGCGCGGCATCAATGAAGCCATTGCTGAAAACATGGCTTTGATGTCTCGTATCCGCACGCCACTGATTGCGACAGTTACTGGTGAAGCCAATTCCGGTGGCGCGATTGCCATTGGTGTTGCCGATCAGCTGAATATGTTGCAGTACTCGACTTATACAGTCATTACGCCGGAAGGCTGTGCCACCATCTTGTGGAAATCATCCGACTACGCGTCAGCCGCAGCCGAGGCCATGGGCGTCACATCAGAGCGACTGCAGGAGTTGGGTATTGTCGATCATACGATTCCCGAGCCATTGGGTGGTGCGCATCGCAATGTTGCCGCTGCGGCCGCCAATATCAAGGCCTCCCTGATTGAACAGCTCGATAAATTACAGGCCATGGATCTGGATGCGTTGGTTTCTCGACGCTACAAGCGTCTGATGAGTTACGGCGTCGCTGACTAGGCTGCGATTTGCCAGCTAGCCCTGTTACCATGCCGGGTATGTCTGAATTACATCCGCTTGCTTTACGTTTTGCGTCTGCCATGCAGGCGCTGCCGCCTGCTGCCACAGTGCGTGTAGGGCTCAGCGGGGGCATGGATTCTGTTTCCCTGTTGGCGTTGCTGAGTGACTATCAGCGCGCACACAATCCCCCCTGGCAACTGGCAGCCATTCACGTCAATCACGGCCTGCAATCTGAGGCACATGAATGGCAGGCCTTCTGTGAGCAGCTCTGCCGCAAACTCGATATTCCTCTGAACGTTCGAAAAGTCACCGTTTCCAGCACCGGTTCGCTGGAAGCAGCAGCCCGGGAGGCCCGTTATGGCGCATTCTCGCAGGTGCTGACAGCGCAAGACGTCCTGGTGCTGGCGCAGCATCTGGATGATCAGCTTGAGACTTTGTTGCTCCGCCTGATGCGAGGCTCAGGACCGACCGGGTTATCAGGTATGCCCCGATCCCGACCCCTCGGGCAGGCGACGTTGTTCCGTCCGCTACTGGATTGCAAGCGTGATGAACTGTTGGCGTATGCGCAGGCCAATGCGCTGGAGTGGAAAGAAGATCCTTCAAATTCCAATATCGAATTTGATCGTAATTACTGTCGTCAGCGTGTGCTGCCGCAACTGGCCGAACGCTGGCCCGGCTACCGCGATAGCTGGCTGAAGAGCCAGTCGCTGCTGGCAGAATCAAATGTGCTACTCACCGAGCTTGCTGCTGCAGACTTGCAGTCTATTGGCGAGGATGAAGGTGGTAGTTTGAACTTAAGCAAACTGCAGAACTTGAGCCAGCCGCGACAACGCAATCTATTGCGCCATTGGTTGGGGGGGCTGGGTGTGCAGGAGCCGGGTTGGAATGTGTTGCAGCAATTGAGCAAGGAAGTCATTCCTGCGGGCAACGACAGCAAAGCCTTTGTCGAGTTTGACGAGATTAGTCTGCGGGTGGCTGGCGGTCGCTTGCAGGCGTTGCGCTTGCCGGCGTTACCTGGCGAGCAGGGTCAACACTGGAATGCCGTAGAAAATGGTCAACTCCATTTGCCAGACAATGGCGCGTTGTTAGCGGCGCCGGTCATGGGGCAGGGGTTGGGCCGGATCCATGCTGATGCGCTGGAGATTCGTTACCGCCGCGGCGGGGAATCTATTCGACTGCCAGGCCGTCCGACCAAATCACTGAAGAAGCTGTTACAGGAAGAAGGCTACGCGCCTTGGCTGCGCGAGCGTTTGCCACTGTTGTATGAGGGCGAGCGCCTGGTTTGCATTCCCGGCTTTGGTCCGCTCACCGAATGCGCCGCAAAACCAGACGAGCCCGGCATTGTCATCGATTGGCAGGCACCGCAGTTTGCAGTACGGCCGCAGTCTGACCTGTGAGCCACTGGCATTTTTACCAACTTGATGCACACTTCACATTGAGCTGAAGAGGGCCTTCTGGTAAGCTGTCCTTCCATCTGTCGGAGTTAGCTCCCTGCTAACTCGCTCGCAATGGGTGGGGCCCAATGACTCGTTATATCTTCATTACCGGTGGCGTGGTTTCTTCGCTGGGTAAAGGAATCACTTCTGCTTCCGTTGCCGCAATTCTTGAGGCTCGCGGTCTCAAAGTCACTCTTCTTAAACTCGATCCTTATATCAATGTTGATCCTGGCACGATGAGCCCGTTTCAACACGGCGAAGTCTATGTCACCGAAGACGGTGCCGAGACTGATCTGGACCTTGGCCATTACGAACGTTTTTCCAAGGCCATCATGACCCAGAAAAACAATTTCACGACTGGCCGTGTTTATGAAGAAGTGCTGAAGCGTGAGCGTCGCGGTGACTATCTGGGTGCGACCATTCAGGTGATTCCCCATATTACCGACGAAATCAAACGCCGCGTGATCGAAGGCGCCGGCGATGCCGATGTTGCGCTGGTCGAGATCGGTGGCACAGTCGGTGACATCGAATCGCAGCCTTTTCTGGAAGCCGTACGACAACTGCGTGTAGAGCTGGGTTCAGACAGGGCGTTGTTCCTGCATCTGACGCTGGTGCCTTATATTTCCACAGCTGGTGAGATCAAGACCAAGCCAACACAACACTCGGTCAAAGAGTTGCGCTCCATTGGTATTCAGCCTGACATACTGGTGTGCCGCTCTGAGCAGGAAATCGATGAATCCTCGCGTGGCAAGATCGCGTTGTTTACCAACGTCGAATTGCCGGCGGTTATTTCATTGCCCGATACAGATTCGATCTATCGTATCCCCTCTATTCTGGGTGCCGCTGGCATTGATGAAATTATTGTACGCAAGTTCCAGATTGATTGCCCGCGGGCCGATTTTGCTGAATGGGATCGCGTTGTCGAATCCCAGTTCCATCCCAAGCAGGAAGTGAACCTGGCCATGGTTGGCAAATACATGGACTTGTTGGATGCCTACAAATCATTGAATGAGGCGATTACCCACGCCGGCATTCAGACGCGCACCAAGGTCAATGTCCACTACATTGATTCCAGTGATCTGCGCGAAAAGGGCACTGGCGCCTTGGAAAACATGGATGCCATTCTGGTTCCCGGCGGTTTTGGAGAGCGCGGCGTCGAAGGCAAGATCAAAGCCGTGCAATTTGCTCGTGAAAACAAAATCCCGTATCTGGGGATTTGTCTCGGCCTGCAAGCGGCGGTCATTGAATATGCCCGCAACGTGGCTGGTATCGAAGGCGCACACAGTTCCGAATTTGACCCCGATTGTTCTGACCCGGTTATTGCCCTGATCAGTGAATGGACAACGGCCAGCGGCAACAAAGAACAGCGCGATGAAGATTCAGATCTGGGTGGCACCATGCGTCTGGGAGGCCAGAAATGTGTACTGGACTCAGCTTCCAGGACATTTGCCTGCTACGGCAAGGAAGAGATTGTCGAGCGCCATCGTCATCGCTACGAATTCAACAACGACTACATCGACAGACTCACCGCTGCCGGACTCAATCTGGTAGGCAAGTCCGCCGATGGCATGCTCGTGGAAGTCATCGAAGTGCCGGATCACCCATGGTTTGTGGGTTGTCAGTTCCACCCTGAGTTCACCTCAACGCCGCGTTACGGCCATCCGTTGTTTACCGGCTTTATTCAGGCTGCCAATGCGCACCGAGAACAATTATCATTAGGCGGTGATTCATTGACTGCAGTTGCGCCCGGTGTAGCGGCTGCCAATTCTGCCCAGGCCTGACGCCAAAACCAGTCACTCCAGAACATCTATAACAAGAGTCGGTCGGGGCGGGCCGACTCAATGACCCGAAACAGCTAGCCCAAGGACTGCAACATCCCCATGAGCACCCAACAGCTTACTATCGCGGACATCACGGTCGCGAATGATCAGCCTTTTGTCCTGTTTGGGGGGATGAATGTGCTCGAATCGAGAGATCTGGCCATGCAGGTGGCGGAATCCTTCAAGGAAACCGCCAGTCAGCTTGGTATCCCCTACGTCTTCAAGGCCTCGTTCGACAAGGCCAACCGCTCATCCAAGGACTCTTTTCGCGGGCCCGGACTCGACACCGGCCTGAAATGGCTGGCCGAGATCAAGGAACAATTTGCGGTGCCCATTATTACTGATCTGCATGAGCCCGCTCAGGCCAAGCCGGTAGCCGAAGTGGCGGATGTCATCCAGTTGCCTGCGTTTCTGTCGCGCCAGACCGATCTGGTGGTGGCGATGGCCGAAACGGGCGCTGTGGTTAACATCAAAAAGGCGCAATTTCTGGCGCCCCAGGAAATGGGCCATATTCTGGCCAAATTCAAGGCCGCTGGTAACGACCAATTGATGCTGTGCGAGCGGGGCAGCAGTTTTGGCTATAACAACCTGATCGTCGACATGCTGGGCTTTTCTGTACTGAAAGAGTTCGGTTATCCGGTGATCTTTGATGCTACTCACGCACTGCAACGACCCGGTGGTCGCGCTGACAGTGCCGGTGGTCGCCGCGCGGATGTCACCACTTTGTCCCGGGCAGGTTTATCGCAAGGTATTGCGGGCTTGTTTATCGAGGCGCATCCGGATCCCGATGCTGCCAAGTGTGATGGTCCCTGTGCGTTGCGTTTGCGGCAACTGCATCCGTTCCTGAAGCAAATGCGGGACCTAGACGTGCTGATCAAGTCCATGCCGGTGCTGGATACGGCCTGAGCAAGCGCACCGGCCCTCAATCATAAGCTCGATTATAAATTAAGAAAGTATATTAAGGTATTGAAATGAATAATATTAAGGATATTAAGGCCAGGGAGATTCTGGATTCTCGCGGCAACCCGACTATCGAAGCGGATGTCATTCTTGAAAGCGGTGTCATTGGTACCGCCTGTGCGCCATCAGGCGCCTCTACAGGCTCGCGTGAAGCATTAGAGCTACGAGACAAGGATGCGTCGCGCTATCTCGGCAAGGGCGTGCTCAAGGCTGTTGGTAACGTCAACGGGCCAATCAAGGCAGCGCTGGTCGGCTGTGCTCCGGAAGACCAGAAAGCCCTCGATGATCTGATGCTGGATCTGGATGGTACCGAGAACAAATCCAAGCTGGGTGCCAATGCCATTTTGGCGGTGTCATTGGCGGCAGCCCGGGCCGCGGCAACTGCGCAAGACATCCCGTTATATCAGCATATTGCTCAATTGAACGGCAGCGAGGGTATGTACTCCCTGCCAGTACCGATGATGAACATCGTTAACGGCGGTGAACACGCCGATAACAATGTCGATATTCAGGAATTCATGGTGCAGCCCACCGGTGCCAGCAGCTTTACCGAAGCGCTGCGCTACGGCGCGGAAATCTTCCATGCGCTGAAGTCGGTGCTGGCCGAGCAGGGCTTGAGCACGGCAGTGGGCGACGAGGGTGGTTTTGCCCCGAATCTGCCGTCCAATGCGGCAGCGCTGGACGCCATTCTACAAGCCATCGAGTTGGCCGGGCTCAAGGCGGGCCAGGATATTCACCTGGCGCTGGACTGCGCGGCCTCGGAGTTTTATGCCGACGGTCAGTATAATCTCAAGGGCGAGGGCAAGAGCTACGATTCCGGCCAGTTTGCCGAGTATCTGGCCAAACTCAGTCAGGACTACCCGATTTTGTCTATCGAAGACGGTATGGATGAGTCAGATTGGGAAGGTTGGGCTAAATTATCCGCGCAAATAGGCGATAAAGTGCAGTTAGTAGGTGATGATTTGTTTGTCACCAACACCAGCATTTTGCAGCGAGGCATCGACGAGAAGATTGCCAACTCCATTCTGATCAAGTTTAACCAGATTGGTTCGCTGACCGAAACGCTGGCGGCGATCAACATGGCCAAGCAGGCTGGCTATACGGCAGTGATTTCACATCGCTCCGGAGAGACCGAAGACACCACCATAGCCGATCTGGCCGTTGCCACCGCAGCTGGCCAGATCAAGACCGGGTCATTGTGCCGTTCTGATCGCGTTGCCAAGTACAATCGCTTGCTCCGTATCGAAGAGCAACTAGGCAGTGCCGCGATTTACAACGGCCTGAAAGAGTTTGCGCGCTTTACCGGGTAGAGATGCGCAACAGACATTAGCCTGACATCAGGCGCAGGGGAATTATGAAAGCATTGTTCACCACGCTGGGGATTATTTTCATCGTGCTGCAATACAAATTGTGGCTCGGTGAAGACAGCGTGCGTGCGTTGAACATGCTGGAAGAAGATCTGGCCGCACAGCGTGCCGTTAACGAGGAGTTGGCGGCGCGCAATGATGAGCTGGAAGTGGAAGTGCTGGATCTGAAAAATGGGCTTGAGGCCGTCGAAGAACGTGCCCGTTCAGAACTGGGTATGATTGGCGAAGATGAGACATTCTTTCTGATCGTAGAGTAAGCCCGCAATGACGAACAGGTAGCCATCCGGTGTCACGCATCGACGGCTGACAAACTTATGAATATTTGGGCTATTGTGCCAGCCGCTGGCATCGGACGTCGTATGGCGCCGATTCTCCCTGAACAAGACGCAAGACAAGTTCCCAATACTGTCGCCAGACAGGTTCCCAAACAATACCGTGAAGTGGCTGGCCAGCCTGTGCTTGCGCACTCCCTGTTAAAACTTCTCGCCTTGCCCGAGCTGGAGCAAGTGGTCGTCGTCCTGCATCCTGATGATGAACATTTTGCGCGTCTGGCCATTGCTCGCAATGCCAAAGTCATCAGTACTACAGGTGGCAAGGAACGTCAGGATTCGGTGCTCAATGGGCTGGCGGCACTAAGTGAGGCACAAGCAGACGACTGGGTGTTGGTGCACGATGCAGTGCGCCCTTGCGTAACCGTGGCTGACTTGCAAAAGCTGCTTACGACGCTCGCTGATCACCCCGTAGGTGGATTGTTAGGTGCGCCAGTGGACAGCACCTTGAAAGCGGTCGATGACAATAGCGTTGTTACGGGTACGGTTGATCGCAGTAGGCTTTGGCAAGCCTATACGCCACAGATGTTTCGCGTCGGGCAATTACGCAAGGCCATGCAGCAAGCCAGTGATAGCAAGAAAGCCATTACTGATGAGGCTTCGGCAATCGAGGCGTACGGCTTGCAGCCGCAACTGGTGCTGGGCAACAAACACAATATCAAAATCACCCATGAGAGCGACCTGCAGCTGGCAGATTGGCTGTTGCAAGAGCAGCTCAGGGCAGGGAGCTCGTGAGTAGCTTCATTAAAGTCGTTGCTTCCGGGTTTCGACGACGATTGGAGAGTGCAGCATGACGACACAGGCAATGCGAATTGGCCACGGCTTTGATGTGCATCGCTTCAGTGCCGAATTCAATGCCGACAAGCCACTGACACTGGGCGGATGTGTCATTCCCGAGGCAATGAGTCTGGAAGCTCACTCCGATGGTGATGTGGTGTTGCACGCCGTGTGTGATGCCATTTTGGGTGCGGTGGCAGCAGGTGATATTGGCGATTTGTTCCCCGATACCGATCCGGCGTTTGCCGGCGCAGACAGCGGCGTGCTGTTGAACCAGGTTCTGGCTTTGGCCAACGAGCGCGGTTATGTGCCCGGCAATGTGGATGTCACAGTGGTCGCGCAAGTACCCAAACTTGCCAAACATCGTCAGGCGATGCAGCAACGTCTGGCCGAACTTCTCAAGCTTGGTAGCGACAGCGTCAACATCAAGGCCACGACAACCGAACGGCTGGGCTATGTCGGCCGCGAAGAGGGCATTGCCTGTCATTGTGTCGTCTTGTTGGCTGCACATTCATGAGCCAAGTGCCTGCTGCCGATTTTCGGCAACTCGATGCCCTCGAGTACGCCGGCGGCCGACCCGCAATCAGTGCCTGGTTAAAAACCGATTTTCAGGATTTCAAAGTCGATGAAGAGTTGGGCTTTGTGCCGACCGGATCCGGTGAGCATCTGTATTTGCATGTGCGCAAGACTGACTACACGACGACGCAGGCAGCCCGACGCCTTGCCGAAGTGACCGGTGTGCCTTTACGCGATGTTGGTTACTCAGGCATGAAAGACCGCCGCGGTGAATGCACACAATGGTTTAGCCTGAAATTACCACCGGCTGACGAGTCTTCCCTGCAACACTTTGAAGACGCGGGAATTCAGGTGCTGAAGAGTCAGCGCAACAAGAAAAAGCTGCGCGTCGGCTCCCATAAAGCTAACCGATTTCGCTTGCGCCTGCGGCATTGTCAGGGTGAGCAAGCTGAATTCGAGCAACGTCTGGCGCGTATTTCCAAAGAAGGCGTCCCCAATTACTTTGGCGCACAACGTTTCGGCAAAGAGCTCAGCAATATTCACCAGGTACTGGCGCTTATCGATGCGGCTGGGCAGCCGAAAGCCTTGGCAGACAATGATAGCGTTCGGCCGCGAATGGGCCGACAGCGGCGCGGCATGTTGTATTCGGCAGGTCGAGCCTATTTGTTCAATCAGGTATTGTCGCAGCGTCTCGCCTTGCAGCAGTGGAATCAGTATGTGCCCGGCGATGTGCTTAATCTCGATGGTACCCAGCGCTGTTTCGCAGTAGCGCCTGAGGAATGGGATGACACACTGCAAGCCAGATTGGCCAGTTTCGATATTCACCCTACCGGACCGCTGCCGGGCCGTGTGCTTGCGACTGACAAGTATGTACCGCAGGCGCAATCGGCCGATATTGAAGAAGCGGTATTGGCGAATTACGCGACGCTGGTTGCCGGTCTGATCAAGCAGGGTTTGGAGGCCGCACGGCGGCCACTGCGCTTTCAGGCAATCAACTTGCAGTGGCAGTGGTCAACTGGTGAAGGCCTGCAAGAGCAGTTGAATGATGGCCGGGAAGGCAGCAGAGATGAAAACCCGGGTGAGAGCCTGGATGAAAGTCAGTATGAAAGCCCGGCCACAGACGAGAAAATTCTGGAATTGAGTTTTCAATTACCACGCGGGGCTTATGCAACGAGCCTGTTGCGTGAACTATGTATCGCACACGAGCCGAACAGGAAATCCAGTCATTGATTGAAAAGAAGAATCTCAGCGGCATCGGAATGACGTCGCAACGTACGCGAGAACGGTTGTTAGGCCGGTTAATGGATCAGGGCATTGACTGCATGGCGGTGCTGGATGTTATCCGTTCAACACCACGCCATATTTTCCTCGATGAAGCACTGTCCCATCGTGCCTATGAAGATGTCGCCTTGCCGATTGGGCACAACCAGACAATCTCGCAACCTTATGTGGTTGCCCGCATGACCGAGGCGCTATTCAAGAGTGGCTCATTGGATCGGGTGCTGGAGATAGGCACCGGTTGCGGATACCAGACCGCTGTCATCTCACGATTGGCGGGCAGGGTGTTTACGGTTGAGCGCATCAAGCCCTTGCTGGATCGCGCCAAAAAGAACTTGCGCTTGTTGAAGTGTCGCAACGTAGAATTCAAGCACGATGATGGCTCATTGGGTTGGTCGGAGCGCGGTCCTTACGATGCTATTATCACCACCGCAGCGCCACAACATATCCCGCGCGAATTGCTCGGCCAGCTTGCTGATGGCGGTCGTTTGATCATTCCGGTCGGTGGCGATGCCGGGCAGGAACTCAAACTCATTACCCGGGAAGGGGATGAGCTGCATGAGCAAACGCTGGAGATGGTACGTTTCGTTCCGTTGTTATCGGGTCAATTGCAACATTAAATGCTGTGAATTAGCGCCGGCAAGCAAGCATTGATTGGCCAGCGTTTTCGTATCAGTTCAGGATCAAAAACAATGAGTCATCAAGGTGACAGCGCAGCGCCGACAGTGTCGGCTCAACCCGTATCACTGCGGGAGGCAGCTCTGCTCTATACCAAAGGCGTCGCCATGGGGCTGGGAGATTCAGTCCCGGGTGTCTCGGGCGGCACGATTGCAGTCATCACGCATATCTATGACACGCTGATCTATTCGATTCGCTCTATCGACCTGGTGGCTGTGCGCTTGCTGCTGGCATTGCAATGGCAGAATCTGTGGCGCCACGTCAACGGCAACTTTCTGCTGGTGCTGCTGCTGGGTGTTGTCAGTGGCCTGCTGTTGTCAGCGCAGACCGTCCTGTTTTTATTGGACAATTATTTCGAAGCATTGATGGCATTTTTTATCGGGCTGGTGCTGGCTTCGATCTGGCTATTGCGCGGCAATCTTGATTGGGGGCGGGTTAGTAATCTTGTTGCCATGCTGTTCGGCATTGTCCTGGTGGCCGGGGTAGGCTTGATCGAGCCTGGACTGCGCACGCCATCGTTACCTTATGTTTTTTTCAGCGGCATGCTCGCCATTTCTGCCATGATTTTGCCGGGTCTTTCCGGTGCGTTTATTCTGTTGGTTCTGGGTGTCTATCAGTTCATCCTGCAGGCGTTGCTAAATCTGGACATAGTGACTATTACGGTATTCGTGGCCGGGTGCGCCATTGGTATTGTCGCCTTTTCGCGGGTTCTGGCCTGGTTGCTGCTGCGACACCATGAACTTTGCTACGCTGGCATCTGTGGCTTGCTGTTGGGGTCGCTGATTGTGTTGTGGCCGTGGCAGCAAGCGATTAGCTGGTATACGGACAGCGAGGGAGTGCAGCAACCGCTGCAGACAGTCAATGTTATGCCGATGTCCTATTTTGAGTTAACAGGGAATTCCCCCATGCTGGGAGTTGCCTGTCTGGCTTGTCTGGCAGGATTGGCCAGCGTATTGCTACTATCGCGGATTGCCGCCGATTAAAGTAGCGCACACAAAACGAATCAGGTTTCACATGAGTGGCAGTTTGCGAAAATTACACAATGGCTTGTTCTGGGCAATGCTTGCCGCAGTGCTTTTCTCGTGTGCCAATAATTCACCCGCACCGGTGACTGACTCCGGGCAGCGTCGCGTGATTACGCCGCCATTGATTGCCGACAGTTCAACACCGGACAGCAGTCTGCGCGCGCCAACGCGCAATACAACAGTCAGCTCCAGTTCCAACACTGCTGCGAACGGCAATTCTGTTCGAGAAACTACCAATACCGCGGCACGCCCGTCATCGTATCGCGTGCAAAGGGGGGATACGTTGTTCTCGATTGCTTATCAGTTTGATCTGGATTATCGCAATCTGGCAATGGCGAACGGCCTGCAACCACCCTATACCATTTTCGTTGATCAGCAATTGAATCTCGATGTAACGCGGGTGCAGACTTCAGCGCGTCCCAGCCCGAATAGCTCACTCGGCACGCCGGTGACCGATAACAGCGTGGCGCAAGCACGCGGCACGGGGAATACTACCGGCGCGGTGCTACGCCAGCCCATTGTCTCTGAGCCTGTCGCGCCAGTGTGGCGTTGGCCTTATCAGGGGCGTGTGTTGCGGGCGTTCGGTCGTGACGGTAACGAGGGTATTGATATTGCCGGGGGCACGGGTGATCCGGTGCTAGCCACGAGTGATGGTGATGTGGTCTATGCCGGCCGCGGCGTGCAGGGCGCTGGCAACCTGATAATCATCCGCCACACGGATCGCTTTCTGAGCGCTTACGGTCACAACAGTAACTTGCTGGTCAGCGAAGGCGATCACGTTCGGGGCGGGCAGCAAATTGCGACGGTTGGTCAAAATGCAGCTGGCGTCGCCATGCTGCATTTTGAAATCAGGAGAGATGGTCTGTCTGTCGATCCGATCGGAATCTTACCAGCGCGTTAACTGGCTGCAGCCGGAGCAGTGTTTGCAGCATCCGGTTGACCTGCATCAGTACAGGCTGTTTTAACGTTCCAGATATTGCAGTTTGTTTGGTGTGTCAGTCCATTCTTCGGCATCGGGCAGGGCGTCTTTCTTTTCCGTGATATTTGGCCATTCTTCTGCCAGTTCGGCATTCAATGCCAGAAACTCTGACTGATCTTCCGGTAGCTCATCTTCGGCATAAATTGCGTCAACAGGACACTCGGGCTCACACAGTGCGCAGTCAATGCATTCATCCGGGTGGATCACCAGAAAATTGGGGCCTTCATAAAAACAATCCACCGGGCAAACTTCTACACAATCGGTGTGTTTACACTTGATACAATTATCACCAACTACGAATGTCATGTTCTTTCATCCCTTTCATTTTGTGCACCTGCCGGCAGAGCATGAAACTTCACGTTCATGGGTGGGGCAGGTATTGCTGGAATTCATCTGGCCGTCGAGCTGCAAGCGTTAGCTGTTGCGGCACAGGAGCCGAATTCTAGCAGCTTTTACGGAGCTTTTCTCAATAGCCTGACGGCATTATTGTGGCGCTATCAGTGCTTATCGGCCTTCTTTTTCAACTCATAAAGAATCTGTAGCGCTTCTTTGGCGGTGATTTCATCCGGATTGAGCTTTTCCAGATAATCCACTGCCGGATGCGGAGCGCTGGCGAACAATTCGTTCTGCACGGGCTGGTCTTTTACAGAGGCAACCGGTGCGGCATGGGACTCGGCTTCCAGCTGCTGCAGTTTCTCCCGGGCCTGGTCAATTACGCCTGGCGGTATCCCGGCCAGCTGGGCAACCTGCAGCCCGTAACTCTGGTTGGCGGGGCCGGGCTTGACGGCGTGCAAGAAGACGATGCCGTTGTCATGTTCCACGGCATCCAGATGCACGTTACACATGCCGGCAATCGACTCAGGTAGTACCGTCAACTCGAAATAGTGGGTGGCAAACAGGGTATAGGCCTTGAGATTCTCAGCGATAAACACCGCCGATGCCCAGGCCAATGACAGGCCATCGAAAGTACTGGTGCCGCGGCCAATCTCGTCCATTAACACCAGACTTTCCTGTGTGGCATTGTGCAAGATGTTCGCGGTTTCGGTCATCTCAACCATGAAGGTAGAGCGCCCGCCCGCCAGATCATCGGAAGACCCGATGCGCGTGAAAATACGATCTATCGGGCCTATTGTGGCCGCCTGAGCGGGGACATAACTGCCGGTCAGCGCCAGGAGAACGATCAGCGCGGTTTGCCGCATGTAGGTGGACTTACCGCCCATGTTGGGGCCAGTAATGATCAGCATTTTCTGCGTCTCATCCAGGTCCAGGCCATTGGCGACAAACGTCGCTTCGGTCACAGTCTCAACGACCGGATGACGGCCCTGATCAATGCGGATACCGGGTTCGGCGCTCAACTGGGGGCGGCAGTAATCCAGATTGACGGCACGCTCGGCAAAGGTATTCAGCACATCAAGCTGCGCGATGGCATCGGCGCTGGCAATCAATGCACTGAGTTGGGCAGCCAATGCTTCCAGCAATTCATCGTAGAGCGCTTTTTCCCGGGCCAGTGCCTTGCTCTTGGCGCTGAGCACCTTGTCTTCGAATTCCTTGAGTTCCGGCGTGATAAAACGTTCGGCATTCTTCAAGGTCTGGCGCCGAATATATTCCGCTGGCAGTTCACCGCCAGCCTGACCTTTACTGATTTCAATGTAATAGCCGTGCACGCGGTTATAACCCACCTTGAGCGTGCTGGAGCCTGTCCGTGCCTTTTCGCGCTGTTCCAGATCTACCAGATAGTCACCGGCATTGCTGCTGAGATTGCGCAGCTCGTCCAGCTCTTCATCGAATCCGGTGGCGATGACGCCGCCTTCGCGAATCACCACAGGGGGATTCTCTTCGATGGCGCGGGTCAGTAGTTCAGCTTGTTCGGGAAATTCACTAATCGTCTTGGCCAGCGCTGCCAGTGGCGGCGAATCGATACTAGCCAGACGCTGATGCAAGTCGGGCAACAAACACAAACCATCGCGCAGCCGGGCCAGATCTCTGGGGCGTGCCGAGCGCAGTCCCAGGCGCGCTAAAATACGTTCGAGATCGCCAATATTGCCGAGCACGTCGGCCAGCGCTTCGAAATGAAACTCGTCGATCAGGGCGCTGACAATTTGCTGGCGCTTGCCCAGCTCCTGACGGTCACGCAGTGGGCGATTGAGCCAGCGCGATAACAGGCGACTGCCCATGGCGGTGGCACTGCGATCAAGAACGGAAACCAGCGTGTTGTCACGACCGCCGGCCAGATTGACGTCCAATTCCAGATTGCGCCGACTGGCTGCATCGAGGATAACGCTGTCAGTCAGTCGCTCAACGCGCATACTCTGTATATGGGGAAGGTCAGATTTTTGCGTTTCGCGGGCATACTGGAATACGCAGCCGGCGGCACGCAGAGCGCAATCCATGTCATCGCAATCAAAAGCGGAAAGATCGCGGGTGCCGAAATGTTCGTTGAGAATCTTGCGCGCATTGTCGAGATCGTATTCCCACGGTGGCTGCTTGCGGATCGCGCTGTGCACGATGTGTTCGCGCAGCGTAGTCGCTTCGCTATCGATGAGAATCTCAGCTGGCTTAAGACGTTCGATTTCAGTCTGCAGGGCGAGCAGGCCTTGCACTTCATTCAATACCAATCGGCCGCTGCTGATATTCATCAGCGCCAAACCATAGAGCGGCTGCGCGGGATCATCAGATTCAGTCTGGGCAATCGCCAGCAGGGAATTATCACGCCGGGCATCGAGCAGGGCTTCGTCACTGACTGTGCCGGGTGTAATAACGCGCACGACCTGACGCTCGACTGGCCCCTTGCTGGTCGCCGGATCACCAATTTGTTCACAAATGGCGACTGAGACACCAGCCTCGACCAGCTTGACCAGATAGCGATCGACAGCATGAAACGGAATACCGCACATCGGAATAGGTTCGCCGTTGGACTTGCCTCTGGCGGTCAGCGTGATGTCGAGGATGTCGGCTGCGCGTCTGGCATCGTCAAAGAAGAGTTCGTAGAAATCTCCCATGCGATAGAACAGCAGGTCATCTGGATGCTGGGCCTTGATGCGCAAAAACTGCTGCATCATCGGCGTGTGTGAGGAGGCGTCGGCCAAAGTAGTGCAAACTGCGTTGATCTGATTGAAGCCAGTGATTCTACACGGTTTGTGAGGGTTCTTGGAATCCGAATGCAGCAAGCGTTTCTTGGCGGCAAGATAAAGTAAGGTTTTTCTTTCTCAGCGGCAGTGCAGACTTGGTTAGCTCACTGCAACAGCACTTAACCTTTGCTTGTTGTGGCCTCGAGTCGCACTACGGGCCATCTACGCAAGCCACTGGCGCCGGCCTTCCAGGCTGCCCTCTCTCCGCAAAAAGCCCAAAAGACGGTCTTTTTGCTGCGTTCGGCGTGCGCCTCTGACGTGACTTGTGTAGATGGCCCGCAGCACGAACAAGCATTAGCGAAATCTGTACGTCACCCAACCTCGATAAATATCCAGAAAAACCCGAAACCCGAAATCCGAAATCCGAAATCCGAAACCAACAAATCTTTCAGTTGGGATGCACGAAGGTCAATGGGAACTGCGAGCGCTGGGGCAGGGGTATGGGATAGGCCGGCGTCAAAGCGCCGCACCGACTGACCGAGGAAGACCGTATTCTGGGCTTCCGACGAAGGGAGGGCACCCTGGAGGGGTGCAAGCAGCCGGGCTAGCACATGCTCCTGACCCAGTGCGAAATCCCGTCATCGCGAGAATGAAAATCGAAGAGGCCTCACCAGTTACCAGCGACACACCAGATATCTGACTACTTATCGCTCACAATCTAGCCGTCAAGTAACTTGACAATGTGTTACCTATTTTTCAAAAGGGCGCAATCTCCAATGCCCCGAAATACCTTATTTCTAGGGCTTCCCAGCATTTCGGAAGTATCTGAGAACCTTGACATATTTTGCCGTGATGTTATTTTGACCGGCCCTTTCCGACGGGCCCGGACGGCGCTACCTCGACAGGGGATATACAATTCGCCGTGCCCAATCCGGACATACTCAGCAGCAAATAAGCTCATCCACCCGAGAGGCGCAGCCATCCGCGGGTGGAATGTGGCGGAGAAAGAAAATAACTGCGTAGTCAATTGAGAGAATAATTCTGATATGAGTGATGTGAGTCAGCAGCCCCTGAAATTCGGTTATCCGGAAAAAACAGGACTTTATGATCCCGCCAATGAAAAGGATTCTTGCGGTGTTGGATTTGTTGCCAATATTAAAGGGCAGCCCAGTCACCAAATTATGCTGGATGCCTATCACCTGAATTCACGCATGGATCACCGCGGTGGCTGTGGCTTTGAAGCCAACACCGGTGATGGTGCCGGCATCCTGATGGCGCTGCCGCACAGCTTCTTCCAAAAGATCGCCAGTGAAGAATTGGGTGCTGAACTTCCCGAGGCGGGTAAATACGCCGTCGGCAATATTTTTCTGCCAACCGATAAAGATGAGTTGGCACATTGCAAACAGGTTGTCAGCGATATCGTCGCCGAGGAAGGCCAGACACTGGTTGGTTGGCGTGACGTGCCTGTCGACGCCGATGGCGCCGACGTTGGCCCTGCCGCAAGAATGGCACAGCCAACGATCGAACAACTGTTTATCACAGCTGAAGACAGCCTGACTCGCGAAGAATTTGAGCGCAAGCTGTACATTATTCGCAAGCGCTTCTCGCACAAGCTGCGCAATGACAAGAATCTGAAGGAAGCCAAGCAGGTTTATGCTTGCAGCCTGTCCACCAAGGTTATTGTCTATAAAGGTATGCTGACACCGGGTCAGTTGTTCCCTTTTTATCTGGACCTGTCTAACCAGAGCTTTGAAACGCATCTGGCAATGGTGCACTCACGATTCAGCACCAACACCTTCCCTTCCTGGGACCGCGCGCAGCCGAATCGCTTCATGAGCCACAACGGAGAGATCAATACTCTGCGCGGCAACGTGAACTGGATGGTCGCACGTGAAGGTAAAGTTCAGACCGACGTGTTCGGCGACAAACTCAACGAGATCTTCCCGGTCATCGACAACGACTGTTCCGACTCCGGTACTTTCGATGCCGTACTCGAATTCATGCTGCTGTCCGGTCGCTCACTGCAAGAAGCAGTAATGATGATGATTCCGGAAGCCTGGCAATCTGATACCAATATGGATCAGACCAAGAAAGACTTTTACGAATTCCATTCGGCATTGATGGAGCCATGGGATGGTCCTGCCTCTATCGTATTCTCTGATGGTCACTATATCGGCGCCTGTCTGGACCGAAACGGTCTTCGTCCAAGCCGTTACTACGTCACCCATGACGACAAAGTGATAATGGCTTCCGAAGTAGGTGTATTAAAAGTCGACCCATCCAACGTCAAGCACAAAGGCCGTCTGCAGCCAGGCAAAATGTTCCTGATCGATTTCGAACAGGGCCGCGTGATTTCAGACAGCGAACTCAAGGACGACATCTGCAGCAAACGCCCCTACGGCGAGTGGCTGTCAGAACAAAAAGTGACACTGGACCAGATTGCTGCCGGCAGCGCCGCGCATTCTCTGGACAGTGACGACACACTGCATCGCATGCAGGCATTCGGCTACACCACCGAAACCATGCAATTCATGTTGATGCCTTTGGTCACCGAATCCCGCGACCCACTGGGCTCCATGGGTAATGACTCTGCCCTGGCCTGTCTGTCCGACAAGCCACGGATGATCTATGACTACTTCAAGCAATTGTTCGCGCAGATCACCAACCCGCCGATCGATTCGATCCGGGAAGAGGTTGTCATGTCCTTGCGTGTGTTCCTTGGGCCAGAAGGTAATTTGCTGGAAACCAGCCCGGGGCAGTGCCGACGCTTGAGTCTGGATCACCCGATCCTGTCCAATCAGGAACTGACTACTATCAAGGACATGGATTATCGGGACATGCGTTCCAAGGTAATCGATATCACATTCTCACGCGATGAAGACAATGGCTATATGGCCGCTCTTGATCGCATCTGCGACGAGGCCACCGCTGCTATCAGTGAAGGCTACTCGTTCATTGTGCTTTCTGACCGTGCCACTTCACAAGATCAAGTGCCACTCAGCGCACTGGTTGCCTGTGGTGCTGTCCACCATCATTTGGTCAAGAAGCATCAGCGCACCCAGATCGGCATTATCGTTGAGACAGGTGAAGCGCGCGAAGTACACCATCATTGTTTGCTTAGTGGTTATGGCGCCGATGCCATCAACCCCTATCTGGCATTCCAGGCTTTGTGGCAAGCAAACAAGGAAGGCCTGTTAGGTGATGCCTATCCAACAGAAGATTCTTTAGTTGCTGCCTACAAAAAAGGCGTTGCCAAGGGCATGCTGAAAGTCATGGCCAAGATGGGTATTTCCACATTGGCTTCTTACCGCGGCGCGCAAATCTTTGAAGCCGTCGGACTTGCCGAAGATATCGTCAAGCGTTGCTTTGTTGGCACGGCCAGCCGTGTGCAGGGCGTTGACTTCGACGTACTGGTTGAAGAATCACGACGCCGCCACAGTATTGGCTTTCCAAAAGATGCCAGTGATCGCATTCCTGTGCTGAACAACCCCGGTGATTTCCACTGGCGTACTGGCGGCGATTCCCACATGTGGAATCCCAACACGATTTTCAATTTGCAGAACGCCGCGCGCACCAACAACGGCGATGCCTATAAGACGTTTGCGAAATTTGCGAACGAGGAAAGCACACGTCAGTGTACTTTCCGTGGGCTACTGAAATTCAATACCGACAATGTCACCGCCATCGACATCAATGAAGTTGAACCGGCCAGTGAAATCGTCAAGCGCTTCGCAACTGGTGCCATGAGCTTCGGTTCGATCTCGCAAGAGAGCCACGAATCATTGGCCGTTGCCATGAATCGACTCGGCGGCAAATCAAATACCGGTGAGGGTGGTGAAGATCCTGCACGTTTCAATCCGATGCCCAATGGCGATTCCAAGCGTTCTGCGATCAAGCAAGTCGCGTCCGGTCGTTTTGGAGTTACCGCGTGGTATTTGACCAACGCCGACGAATTACAGATCAAGATTGCCCAAGGCGCGAAGCCTGGTGAAGGCGGCGAGCTACCCGGTGGCAAGGTCGATGCACAGATCGCTCGTATTCGTCACTCGACTCCCGGCGTTGGCTTGATTAGCCCACCGCCACACCATGATATTTATTCGATTGAAGATATTGCCCAGCTTATTCACGATTTGAAGAATGCCAATCGTGAAGCGCGCATCAGCGTCAAGCTGGTTTCCGAAGTTGGCGTCGGCACGATCGCGGCTGGTGTGACCAAAGCCAAAACTGACCACCTGGTTATTGCGGGTCATGACGGCGGTACCGGTGCCTCACCACTGACTTCGATCAAGCACGCAGGTCTACCCTGGGAACTGGGTGTAGCAGAGACCCACCAGACGCTTGTTATGAACAATCTGCGCTCACGAGTCGTTCTGCAAACAGATGGACAGCTCAAGACTGGTCGCGATATCGCCATTGCTGCGCTGTTAGGTGCCGAAGAATATGGTTTTGCCACTGCGCCGCTGATTACGCTGGGCTGCATCATGATGCGCAAGTGTCACTTGAATACATGCCCGGTAGGCATTGCGACGCAAGATCCGGAACTGCGCAAGAAATTCAAAGGCAAGCCCGAGCACGTTGTGAACTATTTGTTCATGGTGGCTGAAGAAATGCGCGAAATCATGGCGCAACTCGGCCTGCGCACTGTCAACGAGATGGTGGGTCGTGTCGACTTGCTGGATTCTGACAAGGCGCTGAACCACTGGAAGGCAAAAGGCCTCGACCTCAGCGGTATTCTCGCGCCCGCCAAAGTGATCTTCGAAGGTACTGAGTTCTACAAGACTCAGGATCAGGATCACGGACTCGACAAGGCGCTGGACAATGCCTTGATCCGCCTGGCCCAGCCCGCGCTGCTGAAAGGCGAAAAAGTATTTATCGAGCACGAAGTCATCAACATCAATCGTGTTGTTGGCACCATGTTATCCAACGAAGTCGCCAAACGTTACAAAGAGGAGATGCTTCCTGAGGACACCATCAACATCAAGTTGAACGGTTCAGCAGGGCAGTCTCTCGGCGCCTGGTTAGCCAAGGGTATTACTCTGACTGTCGAAGGCGATGCCAACGACTATGTCGGTAAAGGCCTGTCTGGCGGCAAGATCATTATCTATCCGCCGAAGGAAAGTACCTTTGCAGCCGAAGACAATGTCATCGCCGGTAACGTCAATCTCTACGGCGCCACCAGCGGTGAAGCCTATATTCGCGGTATCGTGGCTGAGCGCTTTGCCGTTCGTAACAGCGGCGCCTCTGCCGTTGTCGAAGGCATTGGCGATCATGGTTGCGAATACATGACTGGCGGACGCGTTGTCGTTCTCGGCAAGACCGGACGTAACTTCGGTGCCGGTATGAGTGGCGGTGTCGCTTATGTGTGGAATCCGGATGACGATTTTGCCAAGCAATGCAACATGGAGACATTCGAACTCGAAGCTGTCAGCGCAGGCCAGGATATCCTGGAACTGAAAGAGCTGATCAGCAAGCACTTTGGTTACACGCAGTCGCCAGTTGCCAAATCAATTCTGGATAACTGGGAGAATTCACTTTCGCAATTCGTGAAAGTGATGCCTACAGACTATAAGCGTGTGCTGGCGGAGCAAGCTGCTGCCAATACAGCCGCTTGATTCAGCCCAGTAATAATTAAACGCAGTACCTAGGAACACCAATGGGAAAGCCAACAGGATTTAAAGAGTTTAAACGCGAAGTGGCCCCCTATCGCGATGCGATGGAGAGGCTAGTCGATTTCAAGGAAATTTATACCGATCACCGGGAAGATCACCTGCAGACGCAAGGTGCACGTTGCATGGATTGTGGCGTACCATTCTGCCAGTCTGGAGACGGTTGCCCGGTCTACAATCTGATTCCGGAATGGAACGATCTGGTCTACAAAGGTCGCTGGAAAGACGCGCTTGAGCGTTTGCACAAGACTAACAACTTCCCGGAATTCACAGGTCGTGTCTGTCCTGCTCCGTGTGAAGGCTCTTGCGTGCTCGGCATTAACGAACCAGCCGTGACCATCAAGAACATCGAATTCGCTATTGCTGACCGCGGCTTTGCCGAAGGCTGGGTAGTGGCCGAGCCTCCCGAGGTACGCACCGGCAAGAAAGTCGCCATCGTTGGTTCCGGCCCTGCCGGTCTGGCTGCCGCTGCGCAACTCAATCACCATGGTCATGAAGTCACCGTCTATGAGCGCGCCGATCGCATCGGCGGATTGTTGATGTATGGCATTCCAAACATGAAGCTGGAAAAAGACGTAGTAGACCGCCGCGTTAATTTGCTGCGCGAAGAAGGCGTCAAGTTTGTAGTTAACGCCGACGTTGGCGGTACTGGCGACAACGCTGTGGCCGTCGACACACTGATGGCTGACAACGATGCCTTGCTGCTGACCACCGGAGCAACAACCCCGCGTGATCTGCCAATACCGAATCGCGAAGGTGAGGGCATCCACTTCGCCATGGAGTTTTTGACCAAGAACACCAAGAGCCTGCTCGATTCCAATCTCGAAGATGGCAACTACCTGACGGCGAAAGACAAGAATGTCATCGTCATCGGTGGTGGTGATACCGGTACTGACTGTATTGGTACTTCACTGCGTCATGGCTGCAAGTCACTGGTCAATTTCGAAATCATGCCGCGTCCACCGGCAGACCGTGCTGCTGACAATCCCTGGCCGCTGTGGCCGAAGATCTATCGGGTCGACTACGGTCACGAGGAAGCTACCGCGCGCGATGGGCAGGACCCACGTGTCTATTCGATTTCTGGCAAGGAATTTGTCCGCGACGATAGCGGCAAACTACTCGGCATCAACACTGTTGAAGTTGACGACAAGTTTCAGGAAGTCCCTGGCACTGTGAAATTCTGGCCAGCGGATTTGATCCTGCTCTCCATGGGCTTTCTTGGTCCTGAGCACTATGTCAGCCAGCCTCTTGAGCTGGACCTGGACCAACGCTCCAACTACAAGGCTGAGTTCAAAGACTTCCGTACTTCGAATGAGAAAGTCTTTGCTGCCGGCGACTGCCGCAAAGGCCAGTCCCTTGTAGTCCATGCCATTAACGAAGGCCGACTGGCCGCCGAACAGATCGACACCTTTCTCGAACAGGCTTGATCGACACGGTGTGTCTGGCGCTTGCGCCAGACAGCGCACAGCGTTCTCCACAAGCAATACAAACCACACGACAAACCAAAGGCGACTCATTGAGTCGCCTTTTTTGTCTCTGCATTGATTCAGCTTTGTTTCTGTCCCCCACGCTCGCATTTTGCGATACTCCCGGGCAGATCATTACCAAGGCAAGTTCATGCCAGCAAGTGCCCTGCAACTAACCCATGTCCGCAAACAATTCGGCGATTTCACAGCCGTGGACGATATCAGCCTGAGTATTCCTCAGGGGGCGATCTATGGCTTTTTAGGCCCTAATGGCGCCGGGAAGACCACCACGTTGCGCATGGTGCTGGATATCATCAAGCCCACAAGCGGCGAGATCAGCATTCTGGGGGCGTCCTCCGCCCTGGACGTGCGTGAGCGTATTGGCTACCTGCCCGAAGAGAAAGGCTTGTACAAGAAAATGAAAGCCTGGGCGGTGATACAGTATTTCGCCATGCTCAAGGGCATGCCCAAGGCCGCCGCCAAACAGCGCGCATTGGCATTGCTGGAGCAATATGGGCTGAAAGACTTTGCTGACAACAAGGTGGAATCCTTGTCCAAGGGCATGGGCCAAAAAGTGCAGGTGCTGGCAGCGGTCGCCCATGATCCGGAACTGATTATTCTCGACGAGCCGTTCTCCGGTCTCGACCCGGTCAATCAGGCAGTCCTCGAAACCCTGATTCAGGATCTGGCCGCACGCGGCAAGACCATCATTTTTTCCACTCATGTGATGCAACATGCCGAGCGGCTCTGCGATCATATTCTTCTGATTGCCCGCGGCCACAAGATTTTTGATGGCACTGTGCAGTCCGCCAAGGCATCGCTGCCGCGCCGTGTATTGATTGAAACCGATGGCGACGCCCGGGTATTGAATCAACTTACCCAAGTGCGCCAGGTTGAAGTCCTGGCCGAGGCGGGCAGCGCCGCCCAACAGTGGCAAATCACCATAGACGAACAGGCCAATCCGCAACACTTGCTCAAAGCCTGTTTCGACAATGATATTCAGCTAGTCAAGTTTGAGTTCCTTGAACCCAGCCTGCACGATGTGTTTGTCGACCTGGTTGGCCAACACGAGCTAAGCCTGACCGGCGAGGCGGCGCGCGCATGAATATGATTCGCCTCATCGCCATGCGTGAATATCTGGAACATGTGAAGACCAAGGGTTTCTGGCTCACGATTCTGATCTTTCCCCTGGTGATTGGCGGCATGATTTTTTTGCAGAGCGCACTGGAAGAAGCCACTCCAGTGCGCTACTACGTATTGGTCGATCAAAGCGGCCAGTACGAAGACGCTGTCGCCACCGCCATCGGGCGCGAGCATCAGCGCCGCATCTTGCAGGCTTTCGTCGATTATTTGCTGGAACACCGCAAGGAAACTGATCTGGAAGCCACTGCCGCCAATGCAGAAAATGCCGCTGATCAATTCATCGACGACGTGGACGCCGATCAGGTCGCGGCACTGGATGAATGGATCAACAGTGGCGGGCTGGACTATGCCTTGCTGATGGCGGGGCCATATCTCGATGCTGATGCGCCGCCTTTCGAACGCCCGGACAGCCTGTTCGTGGCCGCCGACTTACCCGACGGAATCGATGCCACAGCTGACCCTGAGACTATTGTGAGTCAACTGCGCCCTTATCTCACAGGGCAGCAACAAATACTTGTCGATAACAATCCGCGTGACCTGTTCGCCTTGATTTTGATACCGGCTGAGGTGGATCAGGACATCACTCGACCCGGCACAATGCCAGAAGCACCGGGCAATCTCAGTGGCGTGCAATATTGGGCCAGAAACCTGACTGACTCGCGCCTGCCCGATGCTATCAGCAGCAGTATCAATTCGGCGATTCGGCAGCAGGAATATCAGAGTCTGGGCCTGGATAGTCAGGCCGTGCGCAACGTGCAACGTACGCGGCTGCCAATGAGCCGGCTCGACCCGAGTGCAGCTGCCGGCGAGGAAACCGTCAGCATGGCAGATACCATTCGCCAGTATGCGCCGATGGCCTTCGTCTATCTGATGTTCGTGTCGCTCATGCAGAACGTACAGTACCTGCTCAGCAATACCATCGAAGAGAAATCGAATCGCATTATTGAAGTGTTACTGGCTTCGGTGACTGCCGATGAGTTGATGATGGGCAAGTTGTTCGGTATCGGATTGACTGGCTTGACCACAATCGCCGTCTGGCTACTGTCACTCTTTGCCTTTATCAGTTTCTACGACAACGCGACGACCGAGTTTATCAGCAGCGTGCTGGATGTCATGCTCGGCTCTGAACTCATCCCGTGGTTTGTGTTCTATTATTTTGCTGGCTATGCGTTGTACTCGGGTATGTTTCTGGCCATAGGCAGTTTGTGTACTTCCCTAAAAGAAGCACAGGCCATGATGATGCCGATGATTTTGATACAAGTAGTCCCGCTGGCAATGATGGCCTTTGTCATCATGGATCCGAATAACGGCATTGTTCGTGTACTGTCATACTTCCCACTGTTCACGCCTTACCTGATGATGAATCGCGCCGCTGCGAATCCGCCAATGCTGGATGTGGTTGGCACAACCGTAGTGCTGCTGCTAAGTATCGCGCTTATTCTGTGGGGCTCGGGTAAAGTTTTTCGACAGGGAGTTTTGCGCACCGGTCAGCCACCGCGACTCATGGAACTGTGGCGCATTCTTCGCGTGAAATCCTAAAGGTTCAGAATTTCATCTTGTCCTCATCCTCTTCACTGCGCAGCGTATCGTAACTCAAACTGCAATGAACACAGCGATGGGTGCGCAAATTCAGTAGAATGTATTTAACGAAAAATTGTTCACCACACTGCGGACAACGTCGGCGCGCCATATCGATGGCAAAGGCCGACCAGACACCCATATAGATGAACATGAACGAATCCACACTGCGCTGATTGTTGAGTAGTATCCACACGGCAATCATATAGACTGGCAGAGTAAGAAAGCAGACCAGCAATCGTGTGCGCGAACGCGCAATCGGACGTAACAGACTCGCAAGTACTTCTTTGCTCTCTGTCACCTTGCTGGCATTCGACTGCGGTGGCTTTTTTCCTGATTGTGGATCACGATCCATGCGACTTCCGGATGCGTATTGCGGCAGGGTAGTAACTCATAGGTGTACTCTAGCTAAGTTAAACAACCATGTATATCGAATCACGAAAATTCACGCCGCAACGCGATACAGCGCCCATTAACTTTGGTTTGCGGTGCCCAGGATGAGTGAATTCAATGCCCTAGTTCGTAACAAGCAAGGTAATGGCTGGCGGCGCTTCCGCGATCCCAGCGAAGTAGTGGTCGCCACGACATTGGCGCAAGTCAAACCGGCACTGGCACATATTGAAGCCGCGGCGGCCGAAGGCCTGACGGCTATTGGCTATGTTGCCTATGAGGCAGCGCCAGCTTTTGATAATTCGCTGCAATGCCATCCCTCACGCATTCCCCTGTTGTTGTTCGGACTATTCTCACACAGCGAGGCCGCCGAATTGCCAGCGCCGCCCTTGCATGGACTGGACTTGCCTCTGGCGCCGCAACAAGGTCGGCAGGATTACGAGAAAGCATTGCTGCAGATTCGTGAACACCTGCGCAACGGGGATACTTATCAGGTCAACTACACACAGCATCTGCTAGGGCATACCGATCTGGACCCTGAGCAAGTTTTCGCCGGGCTATATGCGGCGCAGCCGTCCGAATTGGCTGCCTTCATTCAATGGCAGGATCTCAGTCTGTGCAGTGTCTCTCCAGAATTATTCTTCTCACTGACAGACGGCCAGATCATCATGGAACCGATGAAAGGCACGCGGCCGAGAGGCAAGACACCCGAGTTGGATCGCCAACTGCACGACGAACTATTAACGTCGGAGAAGGAACGTGCCGAGAATCTGATGATTACCGATATGGTTCGCAACGATCTTGGCAAGATTGCCGTTCCCGGCACTGTTAAAAAAGAACGTCTGTTCAATATTGTCGAGCTGCCTACCGTTTGGCAACAGGTCTCGACAATAAGCGCTCAGACCCAAGCCTCCCTGTGCGATTTGTTTACTGCCTTGTTTCCCTGCGCCTCGATCACCGGCGCACCCAAGGCCAATACGATGTCCATCATCAAGCACCTTGAACCCGGCCCGCGCGGCGTTTATACCGGCGCCATCGGAGTAGTGCGCAGCGATGGCAGTATGCGCTTCAATGTCGCAATCAGGACCCTGACTCTTGATCGGCGTACATTCAGTGCCGAGTATGGAATTGGTGGCGGGATTGTCTGGGACTCGGACATTGAAAGCGAATGGCAGGAAACACTACTCAAAGCCCGAGTGCTAAGCCCGGACTTGCAAGACTTCAGCCTCATTGAAACCATGCGCTTTGATCCAGACTCTGGCATCGCGCGCCGTGCATATCATGTAGCGCGCGTATTGGACGCTGCTGCCTATTTCGGCATTCCACTGCAACCAAGGCAGTTAGATGCTGCATTGGCTAATCTGACTAGCGCTGAGGCGTGCCGTGTTCGCATGCTGGTCGCCTTCAGCGGCGAGATCACTCTCGAGACCATGGCATTACCGGAACCACAGGCAAACGTCGTCTTGAAAATGGCAGCAACTCCGGTAGATGCCCGGGATAAATTCCTGCAGTACAAAACAACCCGGCGCGAGACCTATCAGCGGTTACGGCAACAAGCGGCAGATTGTGATGACGTGATTCTCTACAATGGCAATGGCCAGCTAACCGAGACCACTATCTATAATTTATATTTGGAGATTGGCGGCGAGCTGTACACGCCAGCCTTGCATTGCGGATTATTGCCCGGTGCCTATCGGCAACAGCTGCTGGACACCGGCGCAGCCACGGAAGCTGTGTTGACGCGAGAAGATCTGCGCAAGTCAACACGCATACTGGTAAGCAACAGTGTCAGGGGCTTGCAGGAAGCTGTTCTAAAAGACTGAAGCAATTTTAAGACCAGTGCTTTTAAAGACCAGTACTCAGGCGTTAAGAAAGCGCCAGATCTGTATCAGACCAATAATGAATAGCACTGCCGCGAGCAAGTGATTCACCGCCCGGCTACTCTCATCAAGATGGCTCTTGAGATAGTCACTGGCAATCACAAAGCCATATAACGCCAGCATTTTTCCTAAGAACACACCCAGCAGAAACAGCACCAGATACCCGCCAACATAATCGAACCCAAGATTCTGGCTGATCGTAGCCACTGCAAACACCCAGAACGGAATCGCCTGTGGATTAATCGTGGCGACAAACAAGCCACGTTTAATGAACGATGGATTCGCAACATTGTTATTGGCCAACGATGGGTGTGAGTCGTGTATGTAAACGTAGATTGCCAGACCAATAAAAGCCGCCGCGATAAGTAAATTGACACTGGCATGGTCGGCAAGAAACCGGCTAATAAACAAACCAAAGTAAATAGCAATCCAGGCCTGAACGGTTTCTACCAGCGATGCACCGAACGATACCTTTAATGCGGCTGCCCGGTGATGGTCGACGGTGGTTTTTACAACGGTAAGATTAATTGGCCCGAAAGGTAAAGTGGCAACAAATGCCGTTAAGAGTGCAACCAGAAAATAAAACAGTGGTGTAGCCAAGCTATTGGTACCCCTGCGCCTGCAGGTTGAACAGCGTGGCATATTGTCCGTCAGCTGCCAATAATTCCTCGTGGCTGCCGCGCTCCTGAATCTCTGCCTTTTCCAATACGATAATATGGTCGGCCATACGCACCGTTGAGAAGCGGTGGGAAATTATGATTGAAATGCGATTTGCCGTCAGATCACGAAAGTGGGAGAAGATATCGGCTTCAGCTCGCGCATCGATTGCCGCCGTTGGCTCGTCAAGTATCAACACATCGGCTTTGCTGCGCATGAACGCCCGAGCCAGAGCAATCTTTTGCCATTGTCCGCCAGATAATTCCTTGCCGTTCTTGAACCAGGTGCCCAGCTGAGTGTTATAGGCATCGGGCAGGTCTTTGACGAACTCATCGGCCATGCCTTTGCGTGCGGCCTCTTCGACTAGATCCTCGCGGGCAATTTCTTTCACATCGCCAATCCCGATATTCTCACCCACTAACAGTTGATAACGGGCGAAGTCCTGAAAGATAACACCAATCTTTTCGCGCAAGACATCGATATCCCAATCGCCCAGATCCATGCCTTCCAGAGTAATGCGGCCTTCTGTGGGTCGGTAAAGCCGAGTCAGTAACTTGATGAGCGTAGTTTTACCACTCCCGTTTTCACCGACAATGGCCAGACTTTCTCCGGAGCGGATATGCAAGTTGATATCTTTCAGCGCAGGAATATCACTGCCCGGGTAATGAAAACTCACGTGCTCGAAGCGGATGCCATCAGTTGGCTCAGGACCAGCGGTTTTATCACCGGTTTGTTCCGGTACTTTATGATCGAGATACTCAGTGAGATTGGACAGATACAGATTGTCTTCATACATGCCGTTCACGGCCGTAAGACTGTTGGTGACAGCATTCTGCCCCAACCGAAATTGCGCGATGTACATGGTCATTTGACCAATAGTGATAGCGCCACCGATTGCGGCAAAGCCAACCCAACCATAAGCAAAATAGAACGCGGCGCTAGCTAGCAGGCCCAATACGTAACCCCAGGCCCCACGCCGTAGCACCAGATTGCGATCTTCCTGATAGATGTTGCGAAAAATATCGACATAACGCTGCAGAAACATCTTGCCCAGTTGCAACAGCTTCACTTCTTTCACACCGTCTTCACGGGTTAATACCATTTCCAGATATATCTGCATTCGCCGCTCGGCGGAACGACGACGATGAATACGAAACGCTTCGCCAGAAAATTTGGCTTCAGCTATAAACGCAGGAACGCCGGCGAAAGCCAGCAACAAGACCGCGTAAGGTGAGAATTGCCACAAGAACAAGCCAATAGTAATCAACGCGATGACGTCCCGGCCCAGATCGAATGTCTTGATAACAAGACTCAGCGGGCGACTTGAAGCCTCGCGTCTGGCACGGACCAGTTTGTCGTAGTATTCGGAATCCTCGAAATGCGCCAGCTCGAGAGTAAGAGCCTTTTCTAGAATCATGACATTGATCTTGTTGCCGAGCAGGACGCGGAGAATGGACTGGCACACCGTATTGAGTTTTTGCGCGCCAGTCATTAGCACAACAAGTCCCGCTTCAATCAGCACATAACGCAAAACATCGCCGCGCGCCTGCTCAGCTTGTACGCCATCGGCCTGAATTGCAGTCGCCACTGCATCAACGAACAAACCGCCAATCGATGCAATGGCCGCTGGCAGCACGCCGGCAGCAAGCGTGCTAAGCGCCATGACAATCGTCAGCAGGGCGTGCGTGTCCCAGACAATCTGCAAGGCGATGCGACTGTATTGAAACGCAGAGACGAATTTACGAAACGGATTCGTGGCTTCTTGGCTGGTCAAAGTCTACTCGGGTTTTCGGATGGGAATGTGCTGCCAGGCAACTAACGATATTGCCAAGCGGGGGAGATTTTAGCACGGTAGTGTAGCGCGCGCTGATTCGAAACAGCCGCCAGATCGAATGCTCTCGAGAGTGACTGGGTGTCACTCTCGAGAAGCGATTCTGGGGTCTTTCTGTCTATTTGTACAATTTGTGCAGTTGGTACAGCTTTTACAGTTTCATGAATTTCAGAACGATACGGTCGGTATTGCGTCCGAGTGATTCATCAAATGGGCCAACCGTATGGTCATCAGCCGGGTTGTCCAGCACTTCACTGCTGCCGACCAGTGCGAAGCCACTTTGAAGGACGGCTTTCACAGCTTCATCAAAAGCGATGCGGTGCAAAGTCGCATTGTCAGCGCCAGGAGTACCCTCGTGGTCGAGAATACCCAGTACACCACCAGTTTTCAGGACGCTCATTACATCGGCCAGAATCGCCTGGGCGCGGGCCGGATCCGAATTATGAAAATCGTGAAAATTCAGGCCAGTAATGGCGAAGTCTACAGACCCGGCTGGGGCATCTGTGATATCAGCGATTTGTTCAACGTTATCCAAACGGTCTGCGCGCGCCTTGGCAGCTTCATCAGCACGCCCACCTGGACGATTCTGCATATAGACTGTGCCATTGGAGCCAACAGCGTAGGACAGGACTTCAGTGTACCAACCAGCGGAGGCGTTGATATCCAGCACAGTCATACCGGGTTCAACACCCATGAATGACAATACCGCGGGAGCTTGGCGGGACGCATCCCGCTCTTTGTCAGCAGCCGGGCGATCCGGGTTGGCCATAGCACGTTCCAGCGCAGCGGTGTCGAGCTGGGCGGTCGCAGTGCTGCAAAGTAAACAAGCGGCGAGCAGAGAAAGGACGGATTTCATAGTCATAACCTTTATTATTCCAATTAAATGCCAAGTGTATTTCATTCACATGGCCGTTCTTATTGAACGGGTTAGGCAGAATAAACCAAGGTCTGACGGGAGTACACCGGTATCCGGCAAGTCGAGCGCAAGAAGCCGTCAGCTTAAAGGGCGGATAATCACCCAAGTCGTGGGCGAATCGCATGGCGTCGTGAATTTAATGTAGTCGCCGGGACAGTTTCAGCTCGCCTTCGAAGAACTCTTTCACTTCGAGGAGTTGTGACACGTCGCCTTCACATTCCATCAAAGGAAGGTGATGCTCGATATCGTTGAGGATATTGGTGATGCTGCCTGTATCCAGTGAGCTGAGATCCAGGTCGAAAGGGAATTTCAATTCCTTGCTCATGTGTTGCTACCGCTCCAAACTGCTATGAAGGCCCTGAGACTGTATTCAGGGGCCACATATGCATACTATCGACTGGCTTTAAGAAATCTTCATAAGAATATCTATTACTTGAAGTTTTTACCCATAGAGCATTGGATAGAAAATCTCCAATATCATCTTTACGCAGTTCACATCTAGGTTTAGACTACCCCCAAAGTTGGTGTTATTTACTGCGAGCATCTATGCTCAATGCCGAACAATAAAAAATTATAAAGGGCAAACCTGACAGGTCTTGCCCGGACCTGGGAGTATCAGGTTGGATCGATTTATCGCTGCTTGGGCGAATTTTGTGCTGGCCCGGCGCGCAGCCATTGTCGCTGCTGTTGTCGCCCTCATCCCTCTGCTGCTCCTCACGGGCGGCCCCTTACCGTTTGATAACAGCACCGAGCGTTATTTCATTGCTGGTGACCCCACGCTAGCCGAATATGACCGGCTGCTCGATCTGTTTGGTGACAACGAGTATCTGCTGGTCGGTATCGAAGCGACCGGTACAAATGATGTCTTCACTACTCCTGCATTGCATGCCCTGCAGGAGATCTCCGATTTCCTCGAGTTCCACCCGGCCATCACCCAACTGCGCTCGCTGACCAATTTCCAGTACGTCCATGCCGATGGCGATGATCTGCGCACCGACTATTTGATCGACGACATCGCCACGCTCGGCAGCGACCCTGCTGCCATAGCTCAGGTGAAGTCAATTCTGGACAATGAACCGCTGGCCATCGATACGCTGATCACACCCGATTTCCGCAACACCCGCGTTGCCGCCCGGGTGGAATACCGGGGCGAAACGTCTGCGCACAAGATTGATTTGGTTCAGGACTTGTTCAGCTTTATTGAAACCGAGTCGCTGTTTGCCGACGCCGATGAGCCCTATCGACTGCATCTTTCGGGCTATCCACTGGTGAATGAACGCTTTGAAACAGTCTCGGCAGAGGACTCGGCGCTGCTGATACCCATCATGACCGTGCTGATGATCGCCATACTGTATTTCAGCTTTCGCTCCTGGGCCGCCACTTTGTTCCCCTGGCTTGTCATCGGTGGTGGCTTGTTGATGCTGCTCGAACTGCAGTACTACCTGGGCATTCCGCAAACCACCATAGACAGCGCTGCATTGGCACCAACCCTGATCATCATTGGTATCGGCATTACCGTACATGTGCTACTGGAATTCTTTCATTACTCCCAGAACACCAGTGACAGCGTTGAGGCTGCCCGATCCACAATTCTGACTATCTGGAAGCCGGCATTTTTCACTGCCATTACAACCTCTGCTGGCTTTCTTGCCCTGTCGGTAACCCGCATCTTGCCTATTCGCGAATTCGCGCTGCTTGGAGCCATAGGTCCAATATTATTGTTCTTGCTCGCGCTAACACTGTTACCCGCGATGCTCAGTTACTTGAAAACCTTGCCTGCCAGCACCAGCGCAGTAATTCGCGGCGGATTGATTACCCGGGCCGTCGCCAATCTACCCGGCATTGTGCAAACCCATAGCAACAAAATTCTCGTGGCCGGCGCACTATTGCTGCTATTTATTATCTGGAACTTGCCGCGTGCCGAGATCGAAAATAATTACGTGACGCTGTTCAAGGAAGACAGTCAGACGCGACAAGACATCGAGTATTTTGATGACGTGTTCAAAGGCATGATGACGCTGGATATTATTCTTGATTCAGGCAGCCCTGAAGGCATCAAAGAGCCGGAGTTCCTGACCAAGATGGCCACCATACAGGATTGGCTATCCAGTCACGAAGACCTCGGCAAGATCAATTCGTTAGTCGACTATTTACATGAAATCAATATGGCACTGCATGGTGACGACCCTGCCTTCCGTGACATACCAATCAGCCGCGAACTCACTGCGCAGTACTTGCTGCTTTACGACAGCAGCGGTGCCAATGAAGATCTGTCAGACCTCAAAGATTTCGATAACCGCTATACACGCATGGTAGTGCCTGTTATCAACTTGCCAGCATCTGCCATGCAAACCGAACTTGATGTCATCAACGAATATCTGACCACCAACTACAGTGAGCTCAATCCAGTGACAACTGGCACCATGGTGCTCTACACAGTGCAGGACATTTATACAGCCGACGGCATGCTGAAGTCATTTCTTACTGCACTGTTCGTTATCTGCCTGTTCTTTATCATTCTGTTTCGTTCTGTGCGCTACGGGCTCCTGTCCATTATTCCAAGTGTATTGCCCATACTGTTGGCGGCCAGCTTCGCCGGTTGGCTAGGAATCTACCTTGATCAAAGCTCGGTGATTGTGTTCGCTATGACTATGGGCATCGCCGTTGATGATGCGATTCATGTCATGAATCGCTACCTGATTAACAAACGTCAGGGTGAAGATGTCCACACAGCCGTGCAGCGCGCCATGTTCGAATCCGGCCGTGCCGTTGTATTCAGCTCATTAACTCTGGTGGCAGGCTTCAGCGTCTTGACGCTGGGTTCATTTACCACGACGATTCACGTTGGAATGTTTGGCGCTATAATTATGGCGATGGCTTTGATTGGCGACCTGGTGTTCTTGCCAGCTATACTGTATCTGGTAGACAGACAGCGCCCCAGCAATAACAATGAGCAATCACTGACTGGATGAGCACTTCCAAGATGACCAGAACAGTAATTTCTAGCAGTTCAAGCCTTCGGCGCTCAGTGCTGGGCGTGCTTTGGCTTGCTGCCCTGCCAGTACTGACAACTTCGGCTCAGAATTCCGCTCTCGATGCCAGACAAGTGATGGAACGCGTCGACAATCTGGCCGACGGCGAAACCGTTACCGCCAACTACACCATGATTCTCATTGATCGTCGCGATCGGCAACGCACGCGTGAGTTAACGCTGTATGCCAAGGATTACGACGACAGCACACGCACACTGACCCGCTTTAGCGCTCCGGCAGATATTAGCGGCACTGGTTATTTGAATTACGACTGGACTGATGCCGAGCGTGATGATGATTCCTGGCTCTATCTACCCGCCCTGCAACGAGTAAAGCGCTTGGCGAGCAGCGAAACATCAGACTCCTTTCTTGGCAGTGACTTTACCTATGCCGATATCAACGGTATCGAGTTGGACTGGTATGACTACAGTTTCGTCTCGGAATCCGAGGAAATCGATGGTCAGGATTGTTGGGTTATCGACATCGTGCCAAAAGCAAGCGTTCGCGAAAAAGCTGAAGAAGCGACAGGTTACTCGCGCTTGCGGGCCTGGATCAGCAAGGAGAACTTTGTCCAGATTCGCGCCCAGGCCTGGGAGTTGCGTGGCAATCGCATCAAGTATTTTCTTGCTGAAGACGTCCACCAGGTTCAGGGTTACTGGACTACCGGTCGCTTGCAGGCCATCACCACACGCAATGATCGGCAGGAACATGCCAGTATTCTGCAACTCAACGACGTGAGCTATGACAGCGAGTTGAACGACGAATTTTTTACTTCTGAATCTCTGCAGCGCAACAGCAACCCGAACTAATCAGCGTGCTCCCGGTGACTCCTATTCGGCAACTACTCCTCTTGCCACTGGCCAGCATGGCAATGCTTTTTACACAACAAGCATTCGCTCAAGGTAACTTTTTCGAGCCTCTCGACGTCCAAGTAGAAACCAGTAGCCAAGACGGCATTGGATTACTGGGCTGGTTGATTGAAGAAGTCAGTTTTGGTTTGCAAGATCCCGGCGCCGGGTTTGCAAGGCAAGAGTCGGGTATCAACAAGATTGAGACTCGCTTGTTTTTGCAATATGACAAAGAGCTGGCTGACGACTGGAATTTCCGCATTAGCGGCAATGTTTATCACGACGAAGTGTATCGGGCCTATGAGTCGCGCAATTACAGTACGGCCGAAATTAACGTTCACCGCAATCGTTATCAAGTACGTGATTTCTATCTGGAACATGAGACTGACAACGGTCTTTATTTCAAGTTTGGCAATCAGATAGTTGCCTGGGGTCAGGCTGAATATTTGCGCGTAACTGATTTAGTGAACACCGAGGATCAATTCACATTTGCCCAACAGGATCTGGAAGACTTGCGGCTTCAAGTACCTGCAGTACTGGCCAGTTTTCCAGTCGGAGAATGGCAAATAGAAGGCGTCGCAACATGGGAAGCCGGGCTCAATCAACTGGCGCCGGAACGAGATGAGTTCGACCCTTATATCGCACTTCGCCAGGCAGGCATACAACCAGTAATACTGGATAGCGCCAAGAAACATGAAATCTTTTTTCGTGCTTCGCGGCAGTCATCACTTGGCGATGTGCAAATTGTGATGGGCGAGTTCAACAATAATACTCCCAGCGGTGTCGGGACTGCTGTGGCGCAAGGTGTGTCGCAACCGCCAGCATTTCTGTTTCAGGCTACACGCAATCGTGCCATCGGCGTAGCCGGGAACCGGGTGTCAGGGCCGTGGCTCGCATTCGCCGAAGCAGGTTTTCACAAGAATCGTGCGCTACGACCCGCTTTAATGACCGTAGCCGCGATGAATAACAGTTGGGAAACTAAAGACCAGTGGTTAGGGGTATTGGGTCTGGAGTATAGCGGCTTTGAGAACTTGCTTCTCAGCGTCGAAATCGACAGTATTTACACCCAAGATCACACAGCTAATCTTTGGACTGACGCTAACCAGACCGGCTTTGGTGCGCGTTTTTACTGGACCGCAATGAACGAGCGGTTGCAAATTTCGGGGGTTTGGAATGAACTTCCGGATGCCGTCGGTGAAGTCACAAGATTGTCGGCCAATTTTGATTGGTCTGACAGCTGGAGTCTGGGTCTGCTTTGGGTCGGTTACAAAAGTGCGCCAGACTCTGTGTATGCGCTTTACGACCAAAACGATGTTTTACAGCTGCAGGTCAGATTTAATTTTCAATACTAGTCGAATAGCGGCAAACCGAACCTAAGGGCTTAGCAATGTTCAGCGACGATCAGGAAAATCAGCAACCTTATCACCATGGAAATGTGAAAGAGGCATTGATTGGTGAAGCAATGAAATTCATTGAAGCCAATGAAACCGAGCAGTTATCTCTTCGCAGACTCGCCAAGGAAGTGGGTATTTCACCGTCAGCGGTGTACAACCATTTCCCCGACAAGAATGCGCTCATGTTGGCGATCAAGGCGCGTCTCTACAGCGAATTCAACCAATACTACGAAGCTCAATGTCAGGAAGCGACTGATCCAAAAGCTGCCATACTCGAAATGTGTCTGGCCTACTATCATTTTTCCCAAGAACAGCCAGCTCGATTCCAGATTCTCTTTGCTTCGACTTTACCTATGGAGTGGTCTTCACCGGAAATGGTCGATATCGCCTGCCAATCCATCATCCGGCTGCGCAAGTTGGTGTTGGAGATTTATCATCAGTATCAGGTGCCTTGCTCCGAAGAAGCGTTGGTGGATCACACCCTGCTGATCTGGTCTCAGCTACACGGTATTGTCAGCTTGAAGAATACCGGCGGCATCAAAGCTGCTGTGACTTATCAGAACTGGCCGCAAACCTGTGCCCTGGTCCACGATCAGGATGTCAAACGTCTAATCAAGAACCATGTCGACAATACCGTGCAGTCCATCATGAATGCCCAATACAATGACAGCCATCACTAGTCAGATAGTTGTCTGGCTAGTGGGTTGGGAGATTGATTGAGAGTTTGGTTGAGAGATTGATTGGAAAGTTGGGTGGGTAACTGACAAGTAGCGTAGTTGAATGCTCAAATCCGGCTGCCCATGGAGCCGGTAATTTCACCCACATAGATCTAGCCAGTGTAGTCCAGTCCCATTGCCTTGCGGGCTAGCTGGTTCTTAACCACCGGCATGCTGTCGACACTATGCAAACCCAGATTGCGCAGCCAGCGCACCGACAGTGCTTGGCCGGCAAACAAGTGCTTGAAGCCTTCCATCAGCCACATCATGCTGAGATTGTGGCCACTACGAGCTCGCTGATAGCGCTTGAGCAAAGTGATATCGCCGGGCGCACGACCACTGGCCAGACCTCGCGACAACTCATTGGCCAGTGCCGCGGCATCCAGCAAGCCCAGATTGACGCCCTGGCCTGCCAGTGGATGAATGGTATGCGCCGCGTCCCCTATCAATGCAATTCCCGGCTGCACATAATCGATGGCATGTCGTTGGCGTAACGGAAAGCTGAAGCGTTTGGCGCAGCTCTCTACCGGACCCAGCGTTGCCTCGAATGCTTCGCTCAGCGCTTTGCAGAACGCTGCATCGGAAAGCTCCATCAACGCAGCGGCCTGATCCGGCAGTGTAGACCAGACTATCGAACTAAAATGTTGCTCGTCCGTAATGCTGTCAGATTGTAAAGGCAGGAACGCCAGCGGACCGGTGTCCATAAAACGCTGCCAGGCGGTCATCTGATGGGGTTTTTCAGTACGCACTGTGGTGACTATCGCCTGATGGCCATACTCCCATTCGCGCGTTTTGAATTGTGCCAACTCCCGAATTTTGGAATTGCCGCCATCGGCAGCTACCAGCAGCCGGGTCGTGAGCTGTTGACCCGTATTTGTCGCCACGCTGATGCGCTTACCTGCTTCGTCATCCAGAGACAGTAATGAGTCGACTGACTCGGGTGGCAGAATTTCCAGGTTAGCGATTGTCTGCAAACGCTGATGCAATGCCGCAAGTACAATACCGTTCTCTACGATAGTGCCCAGGGCCGGCTCACCGATCTCACTACTCGAGAAATGAATTGAACCAGTGCCGTCAGCATCCCAGACATGCATATCCTGATAGTCACAACCGCGCACCGCCTCGATGTGCTGCCAAAGCCCGAGATCATTGAACAGTTTGCGTGAAGCCAGTGTCAGAGCGCTGACCCGGGCATCAAAGGGTTCCGGAATGCCGTCCGGCTTCAGGGGAGTTTTGTCCAACAGGCCCACTTTGACAGGTGCTTCTGCCAGTAAGCAGGCCAGCGTTGCGCCTACCATGCCCGCGCCGACAATCAGCACATCAAACTGGTTCTGGTCTTTCGTTGTCATCTTAACTCCGCTTTTTCTCTATTATAGGGACTTCCGCTGTGTATCCCTAGTCGCAGGATTCTTAAGGACGCGGTTATACTGCGACTTCGATACCGGCTCTAGCCGGATACCCACGGCTATTGTTGAGGACCCACCATGACCTTGAAAATCAATCCTGCACAACTACCCGACTACATTGGCAAAGAGGTAGGGGTTTCAGACTGGCTCTTGGTGGATCAGGAGCGCATCAACAAGTTCGCCGATGCCACCGGTGATCATCAGTACATTCATGTGGATCCGGAGCGGGCCGCTCAGACACCATTCGGCACGACAATCGCGCATGGTTTTTTAACCATGTCCTTGCTCGTACCCATGGGCTTTGAGGCCAGTCTGAAGTTAGAGAACACGGTCATGGGTATTAACTATGGCTTCGACAAGCTACGTTTCATCAATCCGGTCAAGGTTAACAACCGGATTCGGGCAAGGTTCCAGCTCGCCAGTGCCGAGGAGAAAAAAGCCAAGCACTATTTGCTCAAGCACATTGTCACAGTGGAGATTGAAGGCGCGCAGAAGCCGGCCCTGCTTGCTGAATGGCTGGGCATGACGGTGGTGGGTTGATACCACCGCTGATCGCTATCGAGTCTGCACACGTACTACACGGTTTTCGGGGTTAAATTATGAAAAAGTCACTACTGTCCATGTTGCCATTCCTCTCTGCCTGCGCTGGCGAACCACCACAAGACATCGGCGTAGTCGATGGCCGTCTGACCGCTTGCCCGGACTCTCCGAATTGCGTGACCAGTTACGCGAGTGATGAAACGCACGGAATCGCGCCACTGCAAGCGACACTGGAACAAGTTCGCGGTGTCCTGAATGGCATGGAGCGCACCAACATCGTCAATCAGGATGGCAATTATTTATATGTGGAATTCACCACGGCCCTGATGGGTTATGTGGATGATGTGGAATTTCTCTACGATCCGGCTGCCGGCGTCACTCACGTGCGCTCCGCATCACGTCTGGGCTACAGCGACCTGGGCGCGAACCGCAAACGGATCGAGGCCTTGCGCGCCGCCCTCTAGTTAACGACCTCAAGTGAGTCCCTTGACGCTAACTCACTGATCAATATTTTTTGCTTTGCATATTGACTTTACGCCCCCAAGTGCTACTTTTGCAGCATAGTGCTATTTAAGTAGCACCAATTATCGAACCTCAGCTGGGTAATGTCGCTATGCCAAAATTCAATCAGCTCAGTCGCCGCGAGCGCCAGATCATGGACATTGTCTATGAGCTCGGCGAAGCCTCCGCCAAAGACATCGAACAGCGCCTTCCTGATGCTCCCAGCTATTCAGCGATCCGGGCGACGATGAACAAATTGGCGCGCAAAGAGTTTCTCTCGGTTGCCGAGCGCGATCTCAAATATTTCTATTCACCCACAATCGATCATGAAGAAGCCAGCCGCACGGCCGTGCGCCGACTTCTCCGCACGTTTTTCAAAGACTCACCTTCATTGGCCATGAATACGCTACTGGATCTGTCAAAAGAAGACATCTCGGCGCAGGAACTGGATCGTCTCAAGAAAGTGATAGAGGAAGCCAAAGCAACAAAAAGCTAGTCACTCAAAGACTCTTCAACCTGGCAATAGTCCAAACAACTACCCCGGAATGGCACCATGGGCAAAGTCACATCACAAACTTATCAGGCAGGTCTCTCCGAAAGTCTTCCCGTTATTATTGATTGGCTAGTCGTCTCAACCTTGATTCTTTTGATGGCAGGGTTGCTGAATTTTTTCCTGGCTCGTAAATCCCCGTCTTTTCGCAATGCCAACTGGCGTATGGCCTTTGTGGCCCTTGCACTACTTCCGCTATTGCAATGGCTTGGCCCCGAATTGGGAATTGCCATACCGGTATCCCTCAACGAAAGGCTGGCCAACGGCAGTTTTGCCTTCTTGCCGCCATTGGCAAATCTGCTGGTTTACCTGACATTGCTTTATTGCGCGGGAGCCGCTTTCAATCTGCTCAAGCTAACTGCTGATATTCGTGCGGTGATCCGTAGTTCGATAACTTGCCAACCGTGTGACAACCCGGAGTTAGCGGCACAATTGGCTGAATTAAGTCAGCGCAATGGCGTGACCCAACCTGTCTCACTGTATCTTTCCAGCGCCGTCAGATCGCCCAGCACCTGGGGTGTTTTCAGGCATCGCATCATCCTGCCAACCGCAGCGCAGAATTGGGGGACAGTAAGCAACCAGTGCGTTCTCGGACACGAACTTGGACATATTGCTCGCAATGACTGGTTTTTCTACGTGTTAAGCCGATTGGTTGCCAGCCTGTATTGGTTCAATCCATTGGCCTGGTCTGCGCTTGCACGGCTGGAGGCAGAAGCGGAAAAATCCTGCGACGATATCGCAATAGATGACTCCGGCTGTCAGTTTGCCTACGCCGAATGCCTGGTCTGCATGGCGCAAACTATGTTACCTGACGCCTCTAAATACAAACCTGGCATGTTGGGTAATGCGCATCAGTTGACGCAGCGCATCAACCACATCTTGCATCCGCAAGCTGACAGACACCATATTCCCCGCGAGAGTTTCTTGCCTTATCTTTTTACGGCAGTAGCTCTGACCTGCTGCCTGTCCAGTCTGCATTTTAACTTTCAAGCCAAAGAAGACAGCCAACTACCAGGATTGTTAATCCCAGTGCACTTTGTCCCCGCCAATTCAGATGAATTTAAATTACTTATGTCGGGTCAGCCAGTGCGACACCCTAACCAATAGGTGGAGGTTCACTATGATGGATTTCGCTCGCCAATTTTTCAGATTCAATATTGCCATTGTGCTTGCTGCATTGGTCACACTACTGCTGTTCTATTTCATGCAATACCTTATAGCAGTGAGCGACAATGGCCCACAGCGTCTTACTGTAACCCGGCTTATTGATGCTCGCGTTCCCGAATTCGAGATGGAATTGTTCACGGAAATTGCGCCACCGCCGCCAATCGAAGAACCTCTTCCACCCAGTCCTGACATTCTGACACGCACTCCTGTTGACGGAGGGTTTGGGCCAACAACAGACACACAAGTAAGATTGAATGACATCTCCATGCCGGGCATCTCTATCACACCCAGTGACAATGTCATGGTGCCTCTGATTCGTACCACGGCCAACTATCCGCAACGCGCACTGGCACGCGGGATCGAAGGCTTCGTCGAGCTTAGTTTTACCGTCGATGCCGAAGGCAATGTCGTGGACCCTGTTGTACTTTACGCAGAGCCCGAAGGCATGTTTGAGCGATCTGCTTTGCAATCTATTCGCCGCTGGAAATATGCAGCTGCAGTCGAAGACGGTTCGCCAGTTGCAACCACCGACGTCCGTCAACGAATTGTGTTCCAGTTGGAAAAGTGATGTTACCGAACGGATTACAGGCAATGTCAAAAGCAAAGTTTACCGGCATGGTCAATTCGATTATTGCTATAGCCGCTTTTTTTTCATGCTTGTCATTGCACAACGATATCCCTCCACAAGTCGATGATTCTCTGCTTGTTGATTGTGAGGCTGTCAACGCGTAATCGTGTTATAAACCACCGCTGGATTCACAATCATTAGCGCAACCTTTAAACCAATCTTCCAGAAAAGCGCTGTCAGAATCCACAGAGAACAATACAGCATTCAATCCTGACGAGCCAAGCAACTCGCTCGTTGAACTTGCTGTGCAGGAATCGCTCGTCAGGCTAAGGCTTGAGCAACCCGACGAAGCGCTACAGGAACTCGACCCGTTGCTCGAAGATTATGAACAATTGACTGATTCAGAAAAATTTACCCTGGTAAACGGGTATGCCAATTTTTTTCTGGCAGAGGGTCAACTTCAGGATGTCATAGAACTCTACCGGTCGGCATTGTCGCTTGAGGAAATATCGCCCGACGAAACATTGCTATTATATCGAACCCTCGGTCAACTCAGCATGCATTCAGAGCGGTATCAAGATGGCATCGAATATTTTGACAGCTATTTTTCACGCGGTGGACAAGTTGATTCTGCTGTTTCACTGACTTTGGCCCGAAGCCATAATAATGTTGGCAATATCGACCAATCCTTTCAATACTTGCTGCGTCATTTTCAACTCAGTATCACAGAAGGTAATCAGCTACGGCCAGAATTCTACAACAGAACCTATAGCGAACTTGAAGACGTACTCGTCCAGACCTCACAAAGCGAATTGGCAGTAGATCTCGCACTGGAAATAGTGCAGATATTTGATAGTCCGGGTAGTTGGCGAAATCTGGCGCGAATATACTTACGGCATGGTCAGGTGGATGAGTATGAGCAGGTACTCGCTGAGGCTCAGCGGAAAGGATTATTGATCGATAATCAGTGGGTCAATGAATCTCAGTAAGCACTCTCTAGCGGAAGTAGCAATGCTTTAGCAACTCAGACCCCCATGGCAGAACGTGCCAGTTGCTGGCGTAAGGTGGGAATCATGTCAATCGACAACAAGCCCAGTTTTCTGATTAGCGCCTTGTGCGTTCTGGCGCTGGAAAACAGGGATACCAGCTGATCTGTAAACGTGATGACACGTTGTTGATCCTGCGTCTGCTGATCTAGATAACGCTGCAGTACTGCCATTGATCCGGGCGATTCCTGACGCGCTTGCCCTGCCACCAACTCGTTAACCAGACACTCGGTATCCCGTAGTGCCAGATTGAAACCCTGGCCGGCAACCGGGTGCACGGTATGCGCCACATTGCCCAGCAAGACCAGTCCCGGGCGTACTTGCTCAGCGGCGACTGACAGCGTCAACGGATAACACACTCTCTTGCCGATCTGGGTAACGCGACCTGCCTGACGACCCAAGCGTGCATTGAGGGCTTTCACAGTTTCAGCGTCCGATAAAGCCATCAGCTGCTCACTCTCTGCGGCATCAACCGTCCATACCAGCGAAGCACGATTTAAGCCTGTATAACCCGACAAGGGCAAAACAGCCAATGGCCCGCTGCGCGTAAAGCGCTCTATCGCCTGATTGTTGTGGGCTTTTTCCAAAGCGATGTTGGCAATGATCGCATGTTGTTCGTAGCTCTTGCGTTGCTGCTCAATGCCCAATTGAGTACAGATGGGCGACCTGCCCCCTTCTGCTACCACAACCAGAGCAGCTGACACAGTGTGCGTACTGTCCTGGCAGTCGATTGTTAATTCCATTCCGCTCTGCTTTGGCCAGATCTGACTGATCTGCGCGGGTGCCAATTTCGCTATTGTCGGTGATTCTTCCAATGCCGTGTTTAACACGGTACCAAGATGGCGGTTCTCAAGCACATAACCAAGCGCTTCCTGGCGGTGCTCTGTATGACTCAACGAGGCTGATCCAAATCGGCCCTGATCGGAAACATGAATATCATTAATGGCGGTCGCCTCTTCGTCGAGCGCACCCCAAAGCCCGGCGCGCGCGAAAAATTCGCGCGAACTCCAGGACAGCGCCGTGGAACGGGCATCAAAACTGGGTTGGTCTTGCGACCCGGCTGCGACAGCCTCAACGACCAATATAGAAAGCGTGGCGCCGGTTTCATTCTGCAGATGCAGCGCAAAACTCGCACCGACCAGACCACCACCGACAACGATAATGTCGTAGTGATCCTTGAGGGAGTTCGCAGATGAAGAGTTTGCAGGTAAATCGATCAGCATGGGTTAATGTACTGCTTTGGCCATAAAAGTTTCGATTTCGGCAACTGTCTTGGGGATGCCCGTGCTGAGAATCTTATGGCCTTTGCGGGTAACCAGTACATCATCTTCGATTCGCACACCAATGCCACGCCATTTCTTGGCGACCTTGGTATTGTCGGGGGAGATATAAATGCCGGGCTCGATGGTAGTCACCATGCCGGGTTCCAGCAGACGCCATTTTTCATCGATCTTGTAGTCACCCACATCATGGACATCGATACCCAGCCAGTGCCCAACCCGGTGCATGTAGAAGTCCCGGTAGGCTTGCTTTTTGATAAGTTCGGCCGGCTTGCCTTTCAACAGCCCAAGCTTGACCAGGCCTTGCGTGATGACCTTGACTGAAGCCTTGTGCGGGGCATCCCAGTTCGCGCCTGGCTCAACGGCTTTGATCGCCGCTTCCTGTGCCTTCAACACGATTTCGTAAATGGCTTTTTGTTCTGGCGAGAATTTACCGCTGGCTGGAAAAGTACGGGTGATATCTGATGCATAGTGACCAAATTCACAGCCTGCATCTATTAGTACCAGGTCTCCCTCTTTAACTTCGCTCGTGTTCTCAGTGTAATGAAGAATACAGGCATTATCACCGGCAGCCACGATAGACGAGTAAGCCGGAGAACGACTGCCATTGCGCGTGAAGGCATGCAACAACTCAGCTTCCAGTTCATATTCATGCATGCCCGGCTGGCAAACTGCCATAGCCCGTTTATGACCTTCTGCCGATATCTTCGCAGCCTGTGTCATAAGCTTTATTTCGCCACTGGATTTGATCAGACGCAATTCATGCAGTAAATGATCGAGCATCATGAACTCACCCGGTGGATGGGCACCCATTTTCGATTTGCTACGGATGACTTTCACCCAGTTCATGACGCGGTCATCAAACTGATCGTCCTTACCCATGGCATAGTAAACGCGATCCCGCCCTTCGATCAGGCCCGGCAGTATTTCATCGACGTCGCCAATGGGGTACGCATCATCCACAGCCAATTCGTCTATCGCCGCGTCAGGGCCCATTACACGGCCGTGCCATAATTCTTTTTCGGGATTCTTCTCGGTACAAAACAGCACAACCTCACCCTGCTTGCGGCCTGGAATTAATGCCAGCAAGGCATCTGCCTCGGCAAAACCGGTCAGATAGTAAAAGTCACTGCTTTGTCGGTAAGGGTATTCTGCATCAGCATTACGCATTTTCACTGGGGCTGCGGCCAACAGAGCAATACTGTTAGGCTCCATTTGAGCCATGAGTTCTTTGCGGCGGGTTTTCATTTCCCGAATTTGACTGCTCATCGGTATAGCGATTCCTCGAATCAGGCGAATTAGTCAGGCGATCAAGCATATAGGGGACTGAATGGCGAACCAAGTCCCATTTTTTACCCGCTTTATATTGACCCTTCTGCACCTCGGCTCTATAGTTACTGCACTCTTAATGTAAATCCTAAAGTATTGGCAATAGTCCGTTGCGGCTACAGCAGAATTCAATAAAATCAACATAGTACAGACCAATACACACTGACCAAATACAGAATGAACGAAGACAGCTTTCAGAACCTGAGCAGCAAGGTCGATGATCTCATCGATCTGTGTGCGCAAATGAAACGGGAAAACCAGCTACTCAAAGCCAATGAGAGTACCTGGCAAACCGAGCGCCAGAAACTCCTTGAGAAAAACAAGGAGACCAAAACCAAGCTTGAGTCCATTCTGGTTCGCCTCAAGGCGATGGATCAAACCTAATCTCGACACACCGGTTACCCAGTATGAGTGAGCAAAGCACGTCCGTTCAGGTCAAAATTCTCGATAAGGAATATCAGGTAAATTGCCCACCCTCGGATCAGGAAGCCCTGATGAAGTCGGCGCACTATCTTGACGAGAACATGCGCAAGATCAAAGGCCGTGGCAATATTCACGGTGCTGAGAAAATTGCCGTCATGGCTGCCCTGAATATTACTCACGACATGCTACGCAAAAACCGGCTCATCAATGAAGCTCGCCACGTCACCGCACAGCAAGTCAAAGGCCTGGAAGATAAAATTGACATGGCACTAGCCTCTGGCCGGCAGCTCGAGATCTAGTCACCCCCCCCTGTAGAGTTCGCGTAAATTTACGGACGAATCCGGCTTTATCTTAGCCTTCTTACCGGGCTATACTCAGCGCAGAGTTCCCTAGAACATTTGCCAATCAAAAGTGTTCTTGAGCCGATATCTGTATACCCGGAGGCAACTCGTTAGATGTTGTTGTGCACGTCCGCACGTCGGAAAGCCTGATTCATCGCGGGAGCCACCACCTGAACCTTTGGGTTCAGGGCAACTTTGGTAGCGGTGTTCCGGGGAACCTCATTTTTTTCTCACCTTTATTGTCTCACCGACTATGAATCAGGAAGAACGCAATGCTTTGCGTACTGCTCTCAGGCAGTCACGCAACTCCCTGTCCCCCGAACAACAACAGGCTGCGGCACACGCTATCCAGTCAACGATACTGGCTCAGGATTTTTTCCAAAGCGCTCAGCGCCTTGCGTTTTATCACCATGTTGACGGCGAAATTGACACCTCTGGTCTTATTTCCACTGCGCTGACTGAAGGTAAATCCTGTTTTTTGCCGGTGATCGATAGTGGCCAGGAAGAGTTCATGGCGTTTGCGCCCTACACTGCTGATACCAAACTGGTCGAGAATCAATGGGGCATTGCCGAACCACCATCGCCCGATACGATTGGCTCACCCACTGAGCTGGATGTGGTTTTTGTGCCACTGGTAGGATTCGATGAAGGTTGCTTCCGCCTGGGAATGGGGAAGGGCTATTATGATCGGACTTTCAGTTTCAAGATATTTAACCGCGGCAGCAAGCCTTTATTGATCGGCCTGGCTCACGAGTGCCAACTGACCGAGCCGTTTCCGGTGGCGAGTTGGGATGTGCGGCTGGATGCGGTAATTACTGACAAGAAAATTTACCGCCCCGATACTGCGTAGGGCGGTTACTAGGCTACTTTACTACCTGTCCCTGGTTGTCGCTTTCCCTTGTCGTTTTCTTGCGTCGGCTCGCGCCGTCTATTCCTTGCCGAGCATTCTTGCAGGCGTTTATTAGAGCCTGCTAAAACTGCCCTTGTCTCTCTTCTAACTTCCAATGTCTCTCTATGTGTCTCTATGTCTGTCTTGTCTGTCCCCGTTCAAGACTGCCTTACAGTAACGCGCTCTGGGCGACGCTGCTGGCTAGCACTCCTGCTACGAACAGGGCAATGATGACCATGACCATGTCCGGTTTTTTGCTCATTTTGCCTCTCCGCTGCTGGTTCAACGTACAAAATGGGTAGCGGCGCGTTCTGGAAAAGCTTTAATATTCTTAGCTAAAACAATTGATTACAACACTTATCTCGCCTCATTAATAATATTGTTGAAAGCATTGCTTGCCAATAATGGCCGCCTATAATACTGTATGTATTTACAGTACTTTACAGCAGCGGTCATTGCCATGAACTCTCTCAAGCACCACATCGATTCGCCAGAGCCCACGCCCCATGCAGCTTTCAGCCAATATGGAGCGATCCAGTCGGCACCGGGCGCAAACGGCATTAGCAACCAGGTTAGCAGCGCCAATCAGAGCGCGGAGCCCGGGCACAACGAGATTGATGCGCTGTTAGAGCGCCATCCCGGTCTGTGGCGCGGTTGCGACCTGGCTGGCCAGGGTCAACACGGGCGCAGCACTGGCTTTGCCTCACTGGACGCGATTCTGCCCGGACAAGGCTGGCCACAAAAAGGCCTGATGGAAGTCATCGCCCCTTGCTGGGGAACTGGCGAGCTGCAGTTGCTAATGCCATTAATGCGCGACGTGATCGCCAAAGGGCAATGGATACTCTGGGTATCTCCGCCATTCCAGCTTTACGCCCCGGCACTGGAACAGGCCGGCATCGATACCCAGCAGATTCTGGTGGTCGATCTGGATACCTCCTGCAAGGATGCCCTGTGGACTATGGAGAAGGCGCTGCAGAACCAACATTGCGGACTCGTGCTGGCCTGGCAGAACTGGTTACCCGGCAAAGTATTGCGCCGCCTGCAGCTGGCAGCCGACACTGGCGATACGCTGGGCGTGTTGTTCAAACACAATGATAGTAAGTACTCACCATCTCAGGTTCGGCTGCAAATAAAGGATATCCCCTCCGCTGATCAGCATTTTTCCGAGTCGGAGATCACCTTGATCAAGGCCCGGGGTAATTTCCGCCCGCGCCGCACCCGGGTACAACTGCAACCCCGCCTCTAGCAGGGTCATGACTGGTGGACGATTCCGATAGCAGCGCTCAGATCTCTCTGCCGGCTATTCCCGACCGGCAGGGGGCACGCATTATTGCTCTCCCGGTTGCAACACCACGTCGAGCCCCTGCACAACGCCCGGACCAGCCTGCCAAAACCAGTCGGCCTGCGCTGTGGTATGCCCTGTACTTTCCTGCCCTTGTCGACTTGCCCGACAGTGACCAGCAGCAAGCTCTGGAGAAACTGGCTGCAGTAGCCGAATCCATCAGTTCCACCGTCAGCTATCATCCCCAGGCGCTGATTTGCGAGGTACGCTCCAGCCTGAAATATTTTGGCGGCCTGGAAACGCTTCATACACGCCTGCAACAACCCTTGCAGGATTGTCTTGTGCAGTTAGCGCTGCCAGCAGAATTTTTTTATGCCGCCAGTCCTACTGTCTCCGGCAGTTTGCTGCTGGCCAGGTCTGGTCACAACATACTTGTTTACCGACCCGACAATCTGCGCTCAGCGCTGGGTCAATTAAGCACCGATGTTCTGCAATTGAACAAGGAACAGAACCGCCGCCTTTACAATATGGGCATACGCTATTTGCGTGATATCTGGCGCCTTCCAACAGATGGCTTGCGTAAGCGTTTTGGCAGTGAACTGGTTAACCAACTCAGCAAGGCGCTTGGTAATGCGCCTGAAGCAACGCATAACTATATCCCCGCCCCGGTTTTCAACAGTGACTATGATCTGCCCTATGCCATTGAACAGCTGGACAGACTTTTACCTGTCGCCGATGAGATGCTCAGCCAGTTGACAGAATTTCTCACCGCAAGAGATTTGTGCACCAGCCAATTACTGTTTCAATTACTCCACGAAAAACGCGAGGCTACCGCTGTCAAACTCGGCCTTCGCCAACCCACTCGCTGTCGCAGCCACTTGCTTGAATTATTGGAGATGCATTTCAGCAGTCTTGATCTGCCTGCACCGGTTATTGCCATCAAACTGGATGTCAGCAACTTCGATGCGTTTATGGGGCACAGCAATTCCCTGCTCAGCGGTCCGGCGGCAACTCCCACCCCGGACAAAAACAGTAACCTTGATCTGTTCATGGAACAGCTTCGCGCCCGTCTGGGCGGGCAACCAGTACGCAGTATTCACAGTGTTGCCGAACACTGTCCGGAATATGCTTGCCAGCAACTGGATTTTGACGCGGCACGCAACAGTCATCATATAAACCAACAACGGCCCGATGACAAATTGTGGCTGTTGCCTAACCCCAGACCGCTGTGGTTATTATCACAGCCGCAACCACTCACGGTACGCCATGGCAGACTTTATCATCGTCAGCCACTATGTATTCTGCGCGGCCCTGAACGCATCGAGGCCCGTTGGTGGTCCGGCGAAGATGTGCGCCGCGACTATTACATTGCCCGTGAGCGTAACGGCAGCCGCCTGTGGATTTATCACGAACGGCAAGGAGAGCGACTCTGGTATCTGCATGGGGTCTTTGCGTGACAGCGGTAGCAAACTGTCCTTTTCAACTATTTTTAATTAATTATTGACTTAATTAAGTTATATCTTAATAATAAAACCATGGATAAATTCAGCGCACTGGCCGATCCGACACGGCGGCAAATAATCGAACAGCTCGCCGCGAAAGGCACGCTCAATGCCAGCCAACTCGGCCAACCATTCACCATGTCAGCACCGGCGATATCTCAGCATCTGAAGGTGTTGCGAGAAGCGGAGGTTGTGATCATGCATAAACAAGGACAGCAACGGTTATACACGATCAATCCCACTGCCTTTAACGAGATGGAGCAATGGCTGCACCAGGTCAGACAATTCTGGAATGACAGCTTTACTGCGCTGGACACCATGCTGGCCAGGAACGAGAAGGCTTCGTCCAGTAAAAGAGTCAGTGGCAAAACTAACAAGACCAAGAAGAAAACTTGAGCCTGAACACCGCTGGCAAACCAACCTGATCGCCACATTGTGGCCACGAGACAGAAGACATAACGCAGAACAGCAACAAGAATTTGAGAGGTGGAAAATGAACGAAGCGACCAACGCCAAAACCGATGCCGCAGCAGCCTTTGTCTTTCGTATTGAGCGAGAATTTAAAACTTCGCTGACAGCCATGTGGGACGCATGGACTGACCCCGAACAGATGGCCCAGTGGTTTGGGCCCAAGGGCTGTCCGGTCTTTCACAGCACAATAGACCTACGCCCTGACGGCCTGTTTCACTATGGCATGCGCACACCCGACGGTGACGAGATGTGGGGCAAATGGTTGTACAAGGAAATAGACCGACCTCACAAGCTGGTCAGTATTGTGTCATTCAGCGGTGCGGATAGCCGCGAGTTAACTCGCCATCCCTGGGACCCTGACTGGCCACTGTATGTACACAGTACTGTCACTTTCAGCGAAAATAATGGCATGGTGAAAGTGCTGGTCGAATGGCTTGCCTATGAGCCAACTGCCGCCGAGCGCGAACGCTTTGCTGCCGGCCAGCCGGACATGAATGAAGGTTGGGGCGGTACACTGGATCAGCTGCAGGAATTCCTCGGCTAATCAACCTCAGCGCAATCGGATAACAACAAAACAAAGGAGCTTACAATGGCCATGAATCCAGTGAACTGGTTTGAAATCTATGTGCAGGATATCGCACGCGCCCAGAAATTTTATGAGGCCGTATTACAAATAGAAATGAACAGCATCAGCCCACCTGATGGCGAGCTGTCCATGCTGGGTTTTCCAATGGATATGGAACAGTTCGGCAGCAGTGGCGCGCTCGTCCACCATGCTGATGTACCCTCGGGCGGCAACAGCACACTGGTCTATTTCAATAGCGAAGACTGCGCCATTGAAGAAGCGCGCATCGAAGCTGCTGGTGGCAAGGTGGAGAGGCCCAAGATGTCGATCGGTGATTACGGGTTTATCACACTGGCTGTGGACCCTGATGGCAATATGTTTGGTCTGCACTCCATGAAGTAAGCTGTCGCACAGGCTGAGCAATGCCCAAAACCACTAGCCATGTCAGTTCATCTGGTATGGCTTGAGTAGACGTAATGCCAGATTGTTGGAACAATGCAGCAACGCTCGCAGTTCTGTTCAAAAACATGCAGCACTTTGCGCCGAGCAATAATAAAGCCGGCTATTAGCCAGCAATCACACAAGGACATGCAATGCCACTACGTCATTCTCTCGCTCTCGCCACTGTTGTACTCGCATTCGCTTCTGTCAGCTCCATGGCGATTGCTCAGCAAGCCACGACCAACGATGGTGTCTACACTCAGGCACAGGTTGATGCCGGGCGAGAAACCTTCACCGAGTATTGCGCCGCCTGTCATGAAACCAAGTTCTATCAGGACATCTGGCCGGCCTGGGAAGGGCGCTCCCTGAAGAATTTCTGGTTCATCATTGTAGGTGAGATGCCCGCGGACAACCCCGGCATGCTCTATGATGAGGAGTACACCAATATCGTTGCCACGATTCTCGCGGATCTCGGTTTTCCCGCAGGGGATACGCCTCTGGACCCGAATGGCAACATGGAAGACATTTTGATTGCTGCGCCTTAGCATTGCTTGGCGGCTGTCATTATCAACACCAGCTTGAATTAACGCCTGTATCAGACATTGCTATCCGGCGAAAACCTGATTGGCACCAACGCTATAAAAAGGACCCCAAACACACAATGAAAACGATGACTTGCAAACAACTCGGCGGTGCCTGTGACAAGGCTTTTAGCGGAGAGACATTCGAAGAGCTGGCAGAACAGAGCAAGCTGCACGGCATGGAAATGTTCCAGAAGCAGGATAGTGAACATCTGGAAGCCATGCAAAGAGTGCAGGCTCTCATGCAGGAGCCGGAAAAAATGCAGGCCTGGTTCGAAGCGAAAAAACAGGAATTCGCGGCGCTACCTGAAGACTAAAAATCAGCTCCCACGCTCTGCATGGTGGTTTGGCGACTTTGGCCATGGTCTCTCTGTCATCTCCGTCATCTCCGTCATCTCTCCATGGCTTCTCCGCGACCTCTGCAGGCACTTACTCAAGAAGCAATGCTATGGCCATTATCGTCGCCGGTAGAATCTATCTGCAATCAGGGCAGCGCGCCACCTTTCTCACGCGCTCTATGGATGCTATCAAGCAAGCACGCGTGACTGAGGGCTGCACTGATTTTGCCGTCTCTGCTGATCCGCTCGAAGAGAACCGGGTGAATATCTTTGAGCAATGGTCCGATCGCACCAGCCTGGCAACGTTCAGGAATACCGGTCCGGACGATGATATGTTTTCCCTGATTGAGAGCATTGATATTAACGAATATGAAGTAGGCCCCTAGCTTCATCACGGCACGGTTGCCTGCCATCCAACAATCGCCAGGCTTTTGTCTTGGTCTTGGTCTTGGTCTTGGTATTAGTGCTTGCCGATAGCAGCTTGATTCCTGAGCATGTATTGGCAACTTGCTGGAATCATATTGAGAAGTTATGGGAAACTTGTTGGGGAGTTATTAGGGAGTTATTGGGAAGTTATTAGGGAGTTATTAAGGGGATTTACCATGCTGGAGCTTCGCCCCAATTGTGAATGCTGTGATCGTGATCTGCCTCCCGATTCTGTTGAGGCGGTGATCTGCACGTTTGAGTGCACATTCTGTGCAGATTGCGCCAACAATATTTTGCAAGGCGTCTGCCCAAACTGCGGCGGCAATTTTGTGCCAAGGCCGATTCGCCCTGCCCATCTGTTAACAAAATATCCGCCATCTCAAGAGCGTGTTGTAAAAGACAATGGCTGCGTTGCTGTCGAGTCGTAACCATTTCTCCAGCTGCTTCGTGGCATGCCCTTGGAACTAGTCGCACAAGCAATCAGCACAATTGGAATAATGACGGACCCGACTCAAGTAAAATTCCGTGAAGCAACTTCCAGATCTCCCAGCCAGTGACTCAAATCAACCAGGTCGCGAGCAATCAGATGCACAACCCCCTCGCTTTTCTGCACATGACCGGTCACACCCAATAACATTGCCTGACGAACTATCGGACGCTTCTTCTCACCCAGCGTCGGCCACACGACGACATTCACGAACCCGGTTTCATCCTCCATGGTAATAAACGTCACGCCCGCCGCCGTCATCGGTCGTTGTCGGCAAGTGACCAAGCCGGTGACCTTGACGCTGGTTTCGTTGTTCACAGCCTGTAACTGACTGGCCGTATTCACCTGATAACAATCAAGATGGCCACGGAAGAGGGCGAGTGGATGGCGACGCAACGTCAAACCGGTGGCATTGTAATCACCGACTATGTTTTGACCCTCGCTGGCCACTGGTAGCAGAACATCGACACCGAAATCAGTACTGCCGCCTTCGAAGTCCATCGGCACAGTACCGTGTCGGTCGCTACTCGCCTTGGGTTCGATGCCCGAGGCTTGCCAGAAGGCCCGGTGCCGATCCCCACTGAGTCCACGCAAAGCATCCGCCGCCGCCAGTGCTTCCAGGTCTTTCTTGTTGATACCACTGCGAAACACCAGCTCCTGAATAGTGGCAAAGCCTTGTTGCTGGCGCGCCTCAACAACGGCTCTGGCACCGCTTTCAGATAATCCTTTCACCATGCGTAGCCCGATACGCAAGGCCGGCTCGAGCGTACGGCGGGCATGATCGTCCAGTCTGGCAAATGCGTCGTCCAGCTCCAGCGTGCTGTCGTAGTCACTGACATTGACGTCCACAACCCGCACCGGCACACCGTGATGGCGCGCATCCTGAATCAATTGCGCCGGCGCATAAAAGCCCATAGGCTGGCTGTTAAGCAATGCGCAGCAAAAAGCGGCCGGGTGGTAATGCTTGAACCAGGATGAAACATAGGCAAGCAAAGCAAAGCTGGCCGAGTGCGATTCCGGAAAGCCGTAGTCGCCAAAACCCTTGATCTGGTTAAACAGCTGTTCGGCAAAACCCTGTTCATAGCCGCGCTCAAGCATGCCTCGTACCAGCTTGTCACGATAGGGTTCCAAACCGCCTTTACGTTTCCAGGCGGCCATGGCCCGCCGTAGCTGATCAGCCTCGCCACCACTGAAGCCAGCCGCTACCATCGCCAGCTGCATGACCTGCTCCTGAAAAATAGGCACGCCCATCGTGCGCTCCAATGCCGCTCGCACCGCCTCGCTAGGATAGCTAATCTGTTCCTTGCCATTGCGGCGGTTGAGATAGGGATGCACCATGTCGCCCTGAATAGGGCCAGGTCGCACTATTGCAATCTGGATGACCAGATCGTAATAGCAGCGCGGCCTTAGTCGCGGCAACATACTCATCTGGGCGCGGGACTCGATCTGAAACACACCCACCGTGTCGGCCTCACCCATCATGTCGTAGACTCTGGGGTCTTCTGCCGGAATTTTTTGCATGGTCAGTGGCTCTTGTGAATAGCTGCTCACCAGATCCAGACACTTTTGCAGCGCGGTCAACATGCCCAGGGCCAGTACATCAATCTTTAGCAAACCAAGAGACTCGAGATCGTCTTTCTCCCACTGGATGACGGTACGGTCTGCCATGCTGGCATTCTCGATGGGAACCAGATGTGACAATGGGCCCTGACTGATGATGAAGCCACCGACGTGCTGCGACAGATGTCTGGGAAATCCGATCAGCGCCTGAGCCAGCGTGACCAGCTGCTGGATCCGGGGATCGTCAAAGTCCACCTCTGCATCACTGAGTTGTTCTTGCAGTGACGATCCCCACCAGTAGATTGATTTGGCAATATGATCAAGCAGCTCGTCCTCGATGCCCAGTGCTTTACCCACATCGCGCAGTGCACTACGTGAACGGTAAGTGATGACAGTGGCGGCCAGCGCAGCACGCCCCCGCCCATACTTGCGATAGATATACTGGATGACTTCTTCACGCCGGGCGTTTTCGAAATCTACATCGATATCCGGAGGCTCGTCCCGCTCTCTGGAAATAAAGCGCTCAAACAGCACTTCAACACGCGCCGGGTCCACCTCGGTAATGCCCAGGCAGTAACACACGGCCGAGTTGGCAGCTGAGCCGCGCCCCTGACAGAGAATATGCTCGCGGCGAGCAAACGCCACCAGATCATGCACTGTCAGAAAGTAATGTTCGTAATGCAGTTCCTTGATGAGCATCAGCTCATGCTCGATGATGTTACGCACCTTGGCGCTGGCGCCACCCGGCCAGCGTTGCCGAATGCCGGCCTCGGTCAACTCGCGCAACCAGCCATGGGGGGTGTACCCCTCTGGCACCAACTCGCGCGGGTATTCGTAGCGCAACTCATCAAGCGAAAAATCACAGCGCCCGGCGATCTCTACCGTCGCTGCCAATAACTCTGGCGGATACAGTTTGCGCAATTGCTCCATCTTGCGCAGGTGGCGTTGTCCATTGCTCTCGCCTTGCAAGCCTATTCGCGAGATCTGCTTGCCCAGACGAATCGCTGTCAGTGTGTCCTGCACAATACGTCGGGATGGAGTATGCATATAAGCACCGCCAGCAGCGCACAGGGGAATCTCATAACGCTTGCCCAACATCTGTAAACGTTGCAGATAACGCCTGTCATTGCCGCGCAGTAATAGCTCCACCGCCAACCACAACCGCTGCGGAAACAGCCGCTGCAGCCAGGTCGCTTGGGCGGCAATCATCTCGGGTGCCAACGACAAATCTGGCAGCCACAACACCAGACACTGACTGGGCAGATTCGCCTCCAGCATTCGCCGGTCCAGCGCATAGCTGCCTTTGGGGGACTCCCGCCGGGCACAGGTAATGAGATGACTCAATTCGCCGTAGCCCTGACGATTACAGGCCAGCAATACGACATGGGATTCATCTTGCAGACGAAATTCACTGCCAATGATCAATTTGATGTCGCGGGCCCGGGCTTCGCTGTGGGCACGCACGACCCCTGACAAGGAACACTCATCCGTAATGGCAATGGCGCGATAGCCCAATTCATCCGCCCGCGCTACCAACTCTTCCGGGAACGAGGCGCCGCGCATAAAAGTAAAATTCGACAGGCAATGGAGTTCGGCATAGTCAACGCGCGCCACTACCGGCTTTGCGCTTGTCGAGGCGTCCGCTTGACTCTCAATGCCGGCATCACTGGTAGCGCCAACACTACCGGCAATGTCATTGCCCGCGCATGACGACGGCGCACAGCCAGTTTTCCTAGGCGTTTTCTCAGGGGGTTTCGCGGGCATAATGGCATAACCAAATACTGTATAAATATACAGTATTTGGCTGGCATCATTTTGTCAATGCCATAGCCCTCACAATGATTACCAACCGACCCTTGCCAACAAAGTCACGGCACTGCGCATGTTACTGCTGCCGATCCGCTACCACTTGCACAAGCACCGGCGATTTCCATGATCATAATGAGATGATACGTGGCGCTACAGTCAACGACGGCACAGGTAAGTTGGGCCACGTTGCCGATGGAAGGGTCAAAGTCAGGCTGAATTGGTCAGGACTAGCGCTCGTCAGGAGCATCTACTGAAGCCGTTGGCAACTCGCAAAGCGCGTTAATGAGAAACCAGGAAGAGAGGGGAAGAATTCGGAGCTGGAAAACAAAGGATAGCGAACAAAGAAGTAGAAATAGCGCCTGCCGAAGCAGGCGCTACTGATCTGGCAATCTATCTTACAGTTCGAAGTCTACCGCGTAGGAAACTACGAATTTAACTTCATCGTTATCACGCGTTGCCTGGCTTGCGTAATCTTCGATGCCGTCGCCGTTGTCATCGTCACCCAGAGAAGTTTGGGTAACCATCGCAGAGAAACCGTCTTTAGCGATGCTGATGGCGAAATCCCAGTAGTCGTCTGTTGCGCCGTTGAAGGAGTACATGAAGTCACCTTCATGGTAACCGGCGTGCAAGCCGAGTTCGGCACCGCTGGCCAGAGGCACAGCGTAGTCGAATGACCAGTAAGAAGCTTCGCCGAAACCGAAGTCTTCGCCTGGACCTTCATCTGGTTCAGCGCTGGCAAGTAAAGACAGAGTCGCGCTGAAGTTACCGAAACCGATAGAGCCGTAAACTTCGCTGAAGTCATATCCGGCATTTTCGTCGTAGTTGTAATACAGGTAACCGATATCGTAGCTCATGCCACCAGCTTCGCCGGCGAAACCACCATAGATGTCGTGCTCATATGAATACGCATCATCTGCATCGTACTGAACGTTGGAAGCCCAAGTACCAATGTAGAAACCCGACTCGGAAGCCCAGTCCAGGCCACCCTGAACAGCAGGTTCGTTAGTTGTTTGAGTCAAACCGCGCCAGATGTAGTTATTAGTGACTGAAACGTTAGCAGACAGCTCAGCATTTGCGGCGCTAGACAGAATCATCGCTGAAGACGCGAGGATCAGGCCAGAGGCTATGTGGGTTAATTTTTTCATAAATCTTGCTCCAAGATAGTGATCATAGTTTCGCAGGACGGCACTGGTTCTCCCCAGAGTGTCCCGAACAAGGAAACTTTGCTTCCCTTGACCTGCTTGATAGCAAGGAGTGGGCCAGAAATTTTAAATCAATATAATTCAATGGCTTGGAAGATTTCCCAAGCAAACCTGTGGGCGTAGTTGTACTCCCGGTGCGGTGTGCGCACCCTTCTGGTGCCGAAGGTCAGGGCTCGCCTTCAGTAAGTGCGCCGGGGTATGCGCGCACAGCAGTGCGGCAAGCGCATCAGGAAAAGCGCTATCACAGAGAACGTGATCGGGTCTCAAGAGCCATTGCGAATTGCTTGCGAGAAGGCTTACGCGAGTTCACAACGATCACGAGTGAGCGGCGCATTCGCAAATGCCCGTACTACACAGGTATCACGGGGCCTAGTGGCACATTTTGGCGAGATTGGTCTGTTACCAGACAAAGCAGATTCGGCCCGGACAGGGCAAGGGGTCTGGACACAAACAATGTACGCCTTGCTGAGGCTCTGACGGGCTATCAGTAAACAGGGCACTTGCGCTGGCTGTCAGGCAGTTCGCGGTAATTTGCCAGCCGGGTCAGCAAAAAACGCTACATCCCCCGTATTTACTGGCTCACAGGAAAGCCTAACCGTGTCAAAAGATATTGTGCACTCAATCGGTGCTGATTTTCGCACTAAATTACAGCCCGCACTGAAGTAGTGCCAAGCCGGAGAATTGTCAAACTGGCGTTCGGAACCGGAAAGGGGCAAACTGGGGCTATGGTATTTGGAAGCAAACGCAAACAGCGCATCATGCGCGAACAAGTCAAAGACCGGCACACCAGTCATTGGGATCTGGACATGCTCAGCCACGACGAGCTGGAAAAGCTGATGGGAAAGCCTTCTGAACAAGCTGACAACGCCAACCACCAGAGCGACCCGCGCCTGCCCAAACCCGCCCGCTAAGCGAATTTCGCCGGCCAGTTCGGCAACTGCTGGCAGTAACCAAAGCTTGCGCTTGCCAATGCATTCGGCCTTGGACGACCAGCATTCAGGCATAGCTGCCTGGGGTAGCTCGATTCAGGGTAATGGCACTGGCAATGGATCTGGCACGCCATAGCCCCTCTGCACCGCCTCACGTTCTGCAATACGCAAATACCAGTCGCACAAAGCCGGATACTCATTCAGGTTCATATGCTGGAATTCAAATCGCGAAATCCAGGGCCAGGTTGCGATATCAACCACCGAGTAGTCACCACAGATATAGCTGCGGCCAGTAAGCCGTGTGTTAAGCACGTCATACAGTCGGCGAGTCTCCTTCGAATAGCGTTCTTCGGCGTAGGATGACTTGCCGGGATTGAAGTGTACGAAGTGGTGGGTCTGCCCCAGCATCGGCCCAACATGTCCGGTCTGAAACATCAGCCACTGCATTTCTTCCCAATAGGCGGTGCCAGATTGGCTCATCAATCGGCCAGTTTTCTTAGCCAAATACATAAGAATTGCACCTGACTCCATCATTGTAAGCCCCGCCTCATGATCAACAATCACCGGAATCTTTTGATTTGGATTACGGCTGGCGAGCGCCTCTTCATGCTGGACGCCTTTGCCGATGTCGACCGGAATGACTTTGTAATCCAAACCCAGTTCCTCCAGCATAATCGAAACTTTGCGACCATTCGGCGTGCCCCATGTGTAGAGGTCGATTGCTGTATTCGATGCGGAATCTGCCATGTGGGTTATCTCCTTGGTTATTGACCGGCCAGCGCTATTTTCCAACCGCCACGCAACAATTGATTGCTTGTGCCAGTGCAGCTATTGCTGACACGGACAACCGTGCCAGATCAGATGCAGCAATGATTGCTCGCCCTACTTAATGTTTGTATTCTGAGTCTCAGTAATCGCTGTTCGTGGCAGCTCGTGGCAACAAACAAGCTACGCCAGTGATTGCACTTCATGCTTATCGGACGTTTATGCGACTACGATGCCTGGCATTGATCCTGTTCTCCCTCAGTTCGAGCCTGGCCCGGACGCAGCCAGATATTGCCAACCCTCATTCTGAAGACACCAACTGGTTGAACCAGTACGCGCATGGTTTAGGCGAACAGCATACCGAACTGGGTCTGGAGGCGTTACAACTAGGCGACTATGCAAAGGCTGAGCGCAGTTTGCTGGATGCCATACAGGTTATCAAGGTCAATCAGGGCCTCTATGCAACTGACCAATTGCGACCACTGCAGTACTTGATCGAAGCGCAATTAACCCTGGGGGAATGGCATGCGGCCGAAACCCAAATTGAGTATTTCCAGTGGATCAATGTCCGCAATTACCGCAACAGTATTTTCACATATTTAAATGGGACTGAAGCCCTTAGCGGACTGCTATTGGCATCCTCAGCCAACGTCAATAATCCTTATTCTGTCAGACATCTTGTTGCCGCCAAGAATCTGAACTGGCAAGCCGTGAACGCGATCGAACAAACCTTTGGCTCAAACAGTCTGGAGCTCGCCCCCTGGCTCTATCGCATCGTCCTGAACCATTATTATCAAAGCACAATGCTGCGACGCCAGGGCTTGAGTAACTATTCGTTCAAGTCAGACAGTAGTGAAATTGTCAGCGGCTGGACCATGCGACACAACGAAACGTTAGAGATGAGTTACCGCATCGGCAAAGAACTCCTGGGCCGAATCCAGGAGCTATTTGCCTATCATGTTGCTGATCATGAACAGATCAGCAACGATGCAACTGCGTTGATGACCATCTATCAGGGTGATTGGGAGTTGTTGTTTGGCAACGATGAAGAAGCTCTGGAGCATTACCGTTCGGCGTATCAGGATCTGCTGCAAATGGGCCGCTCTGAAGCTCAGGTAGATCGTTTTTTCGACAGGCCCGTCTCACTACCCGCTCCGCGATTGCAAATGCAGTGGCCCGACCAGCTGGCAGCTGAGAGTAATGAACCTTTGCAGTTCTTTGCCTGGTCGCCGATGTATCCGTCTGCGTCGCGGCCCGCAGAGCCCCGTGGTGATGCCTTGGCAGCAGATGATCAACAGACAGCACTGGCCAGATTCGATCTGACGCCAGCCGCGGAAGATGAGCCGGCCGACACAATATTGGCCGACACTAATCTGAGTCTGGATAATTTACAGATTCTTGGCACGACTCCTGACAACGAACTTACCCGGGAACAGGCACGTGTCTATATCTCGCTATTGCAGTTTCGCCCGCGACTGGTTTCAGGAATGCCGGTCAAACTCGAAAATATCGAACTGGAATACCTTTTCCCGCCACAGATGAGTCTGCTACCGCTACTTGATCCGTAGTGTAGGCGCTTACTTAAAAATCCGGGGCACCGAAATGTTTAAAGCGATTTTCGCACTTCTATCTATATTGCTTCTACATGCTTGTGTGGGCAGCCCTGCGCAATCAAACGCGCCACGCTTGCCCACCGACGCCGAAGTTGAGCAATACAACGCCAGTGTGCCTGCCGATGAACATATTGTGTGCCGTGATGAGATTCCGGTCGGTACCAATATTCCGCGTCGCAAGTGTCGCTACGTTCGCGACATTCAACAGACTTCAACTTTTCATCGCGAGCAATTGCGGCGTGCACTGCAATAGGCCGCGGCCAGTCGCATCAGTTGGACGTTTTCCGGACCTTGCGCCACCTTTGTCATAGAGACAAATCAGGTATACTCGATCAATAACGCCGCCCACCATGATTCCCAATGCTTATTTGGTGGACCCGCATTGAATTTTATAAACATCAAGTAACCAGCTTTACGTGATACGACCAATCCCGAGGTACCCCATGTCGACCCTGAAAATATTTGCATTAGCGCCACTGTGCGCTGCACTGCTCAGCTGCGGTAGCGAAGAAAGCATGCCTCAACAATCTGCTGCACCAGAACAAGTGCCAGCCACGCCCAGCGCATCTGCCGCTGACAATACAACGACTGACACTACCACTCCCGAACTGGGGTCTTTTGGTGTCGATCTGAGTTATCAGGATGAGAATGTCGAGCCCGGGGACGATTTTTTCCGCTATGCCAATGGCGTGTGGCTGGACGAATTTGAACTCCCTGCGGATCGCAGCAACTATGGCAGCTTTACGGCGCTGAGTGATCGCTCCGATGAACGAGTGCGCACGATCATCGAAGATTTAAGCAATATGGAACCGGCCGCTGGCACTATCGAACAGAAGATCAGCGACTACTTTCTTAGCTATATGAATACTGAGGCCCTCAATGACCGCGGCATCGCGCCATTACAACCCGGCCTGGCAGCGCTCGCCGAAATCGATAGCCAAGAGGAACTGGTGACAGGGTTTGGTCGTGCCCAAATTGATAACACTGCCAGCCCTTTTGGTTTCTATGTCAGCGCAGATCGTAGCGACCCCGATCAACACCAACTGACTATCGTCGCTGGTACCGGCCTTGGTTTGCCGGATCGGGACTACTATCTTGTCGACAACGCTGACTATCAGGAAGTCCGGGAAGAGTATGCAGCGCATATCGAACGTATCCTTAATTTCGCTGACATCCCGGATGGCGCCGCCAAGGCCGAGTCTATTCTTGCGCTGGAATCGCGTATCGCGGAATTCACCTGGCCACGAGCACAACGCCGTAATCGTGACCTGACTTACAACCCGATGAGCTATGCGGATTTCAAGAGCGAATATCCCGGTTTTGATTGGGATGGGTTTTTCGCCGCGGCCGGCATCACGGAACTTGATGAGCTCAATGTTCTTTATCCGAGCGTCATGTCTCCCATTATTGATCTGGTTGAGTCAGTCCCGGTCGAAGATTGGCGCAATCTGATGACCTATCGCTATATTGTCGACAGTGCCGGGCTGCTCTCCGAAGAAATCGATCAGGAAGCCTTCCACTTTTATTCCACTGTTCTCAATGGTGTTCCTGAACAGCGTCAGCGTTGGGAGCGCGGTGTCACTCGAGTTGGATCCCTGAGCAGCCTGGGTGAGGCAGTCGGTCAAATTTACGTACAGCGCCATTTCCCGGAATCAGCCAAACAACAAATGGAAAACCTGGTCGAAAATCTGCGTACTGCTTTGGCAGAGAGTATCGAAGAGAATGACTGGATGGGTGAGGAGACCAAAGAAGAGGCACATCAAAAACTTCAGGCTTTCCGCCCGAAGATTGCCTACCCCGACGAATGGAAGGATCTGTCTGACATCGAGATTGACCGCGATGACTTGTTCGCCAATGCCCAAAACATTCGCGAGTTCAACTACGAAGATGAAATCAGCCGCCTGGGCGAACCGACAAATCGCGAAGAATGGGGCATGACACCGCAAACGGTAAACGCCTATTACAATTCCTCTTTCAACGAGATTGTGTTCCCCGCGGGTATTCTGCAGCCACCTTTCTTTGATCCCGCAGCCGACATGGCAGTGAACTATGGCGGTATAGGGGCCGTGATTGGCCACGAGATGGGACACGGTTTTGACGATCAGGGTTCCAAATCTGACTATGCAGGCGTGCAGCGCAATTGGTGGACCGATGAAGATCGCGCCAACTTTGAGCAACTCACTACTGCGCTGGCCGAGCAATACAATCAATTTGAACCCGTGCCCGGCTATTTCATCGATGGTAATTTCACGCTGGGCGAAAACATCGGTGATGTCGGCGGCTTGTCACTGGCCTACCGTGCTTACAAACTGGCGCTGGATGGTGAAGAAGCACCAGTTATCGATGGTTATACTGGCGACCAACGCTTCTTCCTCGCCTGGGCACAGGTATGGCAGCGCAAGTATCGTGAAGACAATCTGATTCAACGACTGACAACTGACCCGCATTCTCCTTCCGAGTTTCGTGTTAATGGTGTGGTACGTAATTTTGACGAGTGGTACGAAGCCTTTGACGTGACACCGGAAGATGATCTGTACTTGCCTCCGGAAGAGCGTATTCGGATCTGGTAAAGTAACTCTGACAATCTCAGCAGGAATACCAACATGAAGCTTCAAGTAGTAATTATCCGACTGTTTTTCCTGCTGAGTATCAGCGCCGCTCTGCCGACCACTGTCGGCGCCCAGGAAAATTTCGATATTATCATTAGCGGTGGCCGCATCGTCGATGGTAGCGGCAACCCTTGGTACGAAGCCGACATCGGTATAGTCGGTGAGCGCATTACCCGCATCGGCAACCTTTCCCAGGCCAACGCCAACACTCGCATCAACGCAACAGGTCTGACGGTCTCACCGGGCTTTATCGATCCCCACACTCATGCCTTACGGGGTATCTTTGATGTACCCAATGCGGAAAGTGCTCTTCTGCAAGGGGTCACTACTCTGACAGAAGGCAACGATGGCAGCTCACCATTCCCTATCGCAGACCACTACGCAGACATTGCCGAACTCGGTATCAGCCCGAACTGGAGCGTCTTTGTTGGTCAGGGAACAATACGTTCGCTAGTCATCGGGGAAGAAGACCGCGAGGCAACTGAAGCTGAATTGGAGCGCATGAAGGCCATGGTCCGACAAGCAATGGAAGAAGGCGCGCTGGGAATTTCCACTGGCCTGTTCTATGTGCCCGGCAGTTTTACGTCCACTGAGGAAGTTATCGAATTATCAAAAGAAGCCGCCGCCTATGACGGCATTTATATCTCCCATATGCGGGAAGAGGCTTATCAGCTACTTGATTCAGTACAGGAAACTATTCGAATTGGTGAAGAAGCTAATATTCCGGTACAGATGACACACCACAAAGTCATCGGTGTTGAGAACTGGGGTTCATCTGTTGAGAGTCTACGCATGGTGGACAAAGCCCGAGCGCGCGGCATCGATATTACTATCGACCAGTATCCCTACACGGCGTCGCAAACCGGTATCACAGCGTTGATCCCACAGTGGGCCCAAGAGGGTGGTACTGACCAGTTGTTGAGCAGAATAGACAGTCAGGAAACACGCGGCAGTATTAAAAACGAAGTTGTCGAAAAAATTCTTTACGACCGGGGCGGCGGTCATCCACGCAATGTCTTTATTTCCCGCAACTCCTGGGCTCCTGAAATGGCAGGAAAGAATCTGGCCGAGCTGACAATTGAAGCTGGCATGGAACCTACACCTGAAAATGCCGCGGAGGTCGTTTTTGATATTATTCGTGGCGGTGGTGCTACCGCCGTGTATCACGCCATTGGCCCGGAAGATGTCGACCGCATCATGCAGCATCCTGCCACTGCTATCGGCTCGGACGGACCAGTCGGCATTTTCGGTGAAGGCGCTCCACATCCTCGCCAATACGGTACCTTTGCGCGAGTGTTGGGCTATTACGTGCGCGAGCGCGGTGTCATCACATTGGAACAAGCGGTAAGAAAAATGAGCAGCCAGACGGCTCAGCGTCTGGGCATTTTCGATCGCGGCCTGATTGCTCAGGGTTATTTTGCCGACATCGCTATCTTCGATGCCGACACTGTTGTCGACCGTGCCACCTTTGAAGATCCTCACCAGTATGCGCAAGGCATGCACTATGTCCTGGTCAATGGCACAGTTGTGGTCGAAGATGGCGCGCACACTGGCCAACGTCCCGGCAAAATTTTACACGGGCCTGGCTATACTGGCGCGCGGTCACTACAGCAGGCAAATTTTTAGTGTTTCTGCGGAAAGATTGCAACAACCAGTCGCCAGACTTCATCAATTTCATTTGATTCTTCAAACGATTGGCGGTGGTGAAGACGGTGACGGCTTCTCCCAGCTCTTTCTGCGTCGGACATGCTTGGGTCCGATTTTACCGACCTTGCCGGCATTCAAAGTGGCGAAATTCGCCAATTTCTCATCTCTCACGTCGCTCTGAGCATAACCCCAACTCATAACCTGTTGTTATTTAACAGATAAAATAGTTGGCACAGTCTTCGCAATTATACTCAAGTAGTGTGTTTTTTATCGCCAAGTGGGGCTGATTATTAGCTCTCAGAGCATGGGAAGTGGAGAAGACAATGAGAACACTGGGTAGTTTGCTGACAATATTTCTGGTTATTTTGGGCTGTTTGGCTCTGATTCCGCTGCTGACCTTCAGTTTTGGACTGGTCACTGCAATCGCCCTGTTTGCAGTCTGGCTAGCGCCTTTCTGGATTATTGCCACCTCCGATAAAACCACAGGTTTCGAAAAAATCGCCTGGTTGTTGGCAATGATCTGTCTGTCCTGGTTTGCCTGGGTGTTCTATTTCTTTCTGGCCCCCATCAAACGCCGTCGTGACGACTATTACGACTACCGCTACTGAACGCACAAACGGCAGGATCTGGACGCTGTTAATAGCGAACTGTTCGCGTATGATGGACGCTCCACCGCACTCGTGACCGTCGTGCGGTCAGCACGACAGGATCGACAGCGTGGCGACACCGATAATAGCAATCGACAGACTCTGTAAGCGCTACCCGCTTCCCGACGACAAGAAACAAACCTTTCTTGCCGTAAATGAAGTGTCTCTCAGCATCGACGCCGGCGAAATATTTGGCATTCTCGGCCCCAACGGTGCCGGGAAAACAACCACGCTGGAAATGCTCGAAGGCTTGAACGATATCGATAGTGGCACAGCAACTATTGATGGTATCGATGTTGGCTCGTCACCCTTCAAGATCAAAGAAATTATTGGCGTGCAATTACAGGCCAATGAGTACTTCGACAATCTTTCCCTCGAAGAATTGCTGGTGCTTTTCGCCGCCCTTTACAACCGCAGTGTCGACAGTGGCGAACTACTCGACAAAGTTAATCTGCGTGACAAGGCAAAGGCCAAACCAGACAATCTGTCCGGGGGACAAAAGCAGCGTTTTTCGATCGCGTGTGCTTTGGTCAACAGCCCCAAAGTCCTCTTCCTCGATGAGCCTACTACCGGACTTGACCCACAAGCCAAGCGCAATCTATGGGATCTGGTTCGTGAACTGAACGCGGCCGGTATGACGATTGTATTGACGACGCATAACATGGAAGAAGCTGAAGTGCTGTGTCAGCGCATTGCGATCATGGATCACGGCGAGCTCATTGCCCAGGGTACGCCACAGGAACTCATTCATGCTCATGCCCCGGAGCCACCAGCCGCCCCGATGCATGGCAATCTCGAAGATGTTTTTCTGGTCCTGACCGGCCATGAGCTTAGGGAGTAGCCGCCGTGTTAACCCGCTTACAATTGCATCTCGCTCGCGTTTTTTTGAAAATTTTCCTGCGCGACAAGCAGTCTATTTTCTTCAGCCTGTTCTTCCCGATTATTTTCATGAGCGTCTTTGGCTTCATCAACAATGGCGAACAAGAGCCCGTTGATATCGGTGTTGTGAATACTTCCAGTGGGCCAGTAGCTGAAGATTTCATACAGCAATTGATCAATGACCCATTGTTCAATGTGACCGTAGGTTTGGAGTCCCGGCTACGGGAACAGCTCGAGGTTGGTGATCAGACCATGGTCTTGATTCTGCCTGAGCAAATGAATACCTCGGACAGCATCGATGCTACATCCCTGCGTGTATTAGTCGACGCCGCACAAGTCCAGCAATTGGGGATGATTATTCCCTTGCTGGAGCAGAAACTGCTGGCGATTGAGCGTGAATTCCGCGATATCGAACCACTGTTTACTCTTACTGTGGAAGATGTGCAGGCCCGGTCGCAACGCTACATAGATTTCCTCTTGCCAGGTTTGATGGCGTTTACACTCATGCAACTCAGTATTGCCGGGAGTGGATTCAATATTGTTGAGTATCGCCGCAAAGGCATTCTCAAACGCCTTTTTGTTACTCCGATTCAACCGAAAGACTTCATCGCGGCTATAGTTATGGCCCGGACGACAATCGTGCTTTTACAATTGAGCGTATTAATCGCGTTTGCGGTTTTTATACTCGATGTCAGAATTCTCGGTAATTTTGCGTCTTTCTTCCTGATTGTCATTCTCGGCACCTTCACTTTCCTCAATCTGGGATTCTGCCTCGGCAGTGTTGCCAAAACGCAGCAAGCTGTAATGGCTGTAGGCAACATCATTATCTTTCCTCAGATTTTTCTCTCTGGTGTTTTCTATCCCATCGAATCAATGCCGGAACTACTGCAGCCCATTGCCACGGTACTGCCGCTCAGTTTCGTGGCTACCGCGATGCGGGATATTGCTAACGAGGGTGCCAGTTTACTCGCCGTAGCACCCAGCCTGATAGGCATTGTTATATGGTTTATTACCGGGTTTATCCTCGCCACGCGGCTGTTTGTCTGGAAAGAAGTCGCCAATTGAATCTTGCCGGTTCTGGCACTGATTAAAGTCCTAACTTTTTATATAGGTTCAGAGCTTTCTATATGAATTCAGGGCTGTCTATATGAGTCCAGGACTATCTATAAGAGTTCACGACTGTCTCTATAGCTTCAAGACTGACGCCATAGGCTCAAGCATGGTCAATGAATGAACCCGCATAGCAGTGCATTCGGCGTGAGCGGTGACATTCACTGAAAATTTGTACTATATTCGGCCAATGACAGGTCGGGGCACTGTCTACTGAACTGATTTAATGGGCTATATTGATGAACCGCTCTGACTAAATCGGTTGATTGAATGCATTGAAAGCTTTGCATGAATAGCCAAGTCGATTTATTACCAGGTATCCCAACCGAGGACACGGAGAAGAACTAATGAAGAAAATTGTAGTAATGCTTTGCACACTGATGATCGCTGCTTCCGGCACATTCTACACTGCCGTTGCGCAGGAAATGACACCGGAAGAGCGTGCAGCCGCGGCTGTGGATACGCGCAAATCCCTGTTCAAGATGCTGCTTTTTAATCTGGGACCCATTGCTGGAATGGCTCGAGGTGCTGAATTCGATGCGGAAGTTGCTGAGCGTAACGCGCGCCGAATCGCCGTCATGGCCACCATGATTCCGGAAGTGCTGGCTACCGACACCAGCGCATTCGATGACATCGAAACCACTGCTCTGGATTCAATCTGGTCCAATCAGGATGATATTGCGGTCAAGGCACAAGCTTTGATCGATAATGCCAATGCCTTTGCCGATGCGGCAGCAACCGGTGAACGTTCAGCCGCACTGCGGACCTTTCAGGCTTTCGGTAGCACTTGTGGTAACTGTCACGACGAGTATCGCGTCGACGACTAGATATCAGGCAAGCAGTTAGGCATAAAAAAGCAGCCTTCAGGCTGCTTTTTTTATGACTGACAAAACTGGCTAGTGCAGCTATTGAGGTGGATTGTGTCTGGTAAAGAAAATCGCCAAAGCCATGCGGTCTTCATCAGTCAATAAACTGGTGTTGTGCTCGATCACATCACTCATCTCCCCACCAACAAATTCGTCATTGGGTTTCAAGCCCAACAACAAGAACAGATCAAAGGCACTGGCGCTCCAATCGACCAATGCATCGGCATCAATAGCTTCGATCGTATCCTCGCCCATTGTGGCTCCGGCATATTCGCGGTTCAGGTCAGGAATGCCCAGCGAATCTCTCGGTGTATGACACTCGCCACAATGACCAAGGTTGCGCGCCAAATAAGCACCTCGCGCCAATTGTTCATCATCAAAATCAGCCTGCTCGGGCTGGCGGAAGTCCGCTAACTTGTTCCAACCAGCCACTGCCCAGCGATTGAGCCAAGCCGGGGTATCAGCTTCTGGCACGCTATTGCTGACAGGTTCCAGTGATTGCAGATAGGCCGCCATAGCTAAAACGTCACGATCAGTTAGCCCACTGTAAGCACGATAGGGAAATGCCGGGTAGTAGAAACTGCCAGAAGGCGTGCGGCCATGCTTGAGGGCCAACAGAAAATCGTTGCCGGTCCAGTTGCCAATACCTGTGTCGGGATCAGGCGTAATATTGGGTGCGTAGAACGTGCCAAAATCTGACTCAAGGGGCAGCCCGCCGGCCAGGGTTTCCTCCATGCCTTCGCGCTGACCGGCATGGCAGGACACGCAACCGCCGGCGGTGACCAAATAGGCGCCTCGCTCAATGGCTGCGGCTGTGCGCGGAATCTCACGGCTGCCTACATCAGGTACGGCGAACATCCAGTAACTGCCACCACCAAACAGTAAACCTAACAGGACTAACATGATCAATTTGAATTTCATGCTTATAGCTTAAACCAGATTGTCGTCAATTGCCGCTATCAGTTAGGTGACTGGTCGCAGTTGACAGCAATACTGTCCACACGATTTCTCGCCAAACTGCTCAGGAGTACAATCAAGGCGTTAGTACAACATTGCCCGCCTTGTCCTGCATACAAAGGAGTCGGTAAACTGCAAAACATCAACTTTCTGATCACAGCCTGCTTGGCATACGGTATCGCTCTTGTTGGAATTCGAACACATAGTGCAGGTCAATGATCTTACTAATAGTGGTCTGGCCGCATTGACCCGCAGCCAACTATGGCAAGGCTTGCTATTGCGAGCCCGCAACCCCGAAAGATTCAATCCTGGCCTGCAATGCCTGGCCCAGCCTATCGTGAACAATCAATTTCTGCGCAATATAGAGGCGGGTGAATTCACTTTTGTTGAACAGGTTACACTGGAGCCTGAGGCAGCCATTCACACCGAAACAGTTTCAGACCTGAAGCAATTGCATGCGGAAAGTACCGCTAGAATTGAAGAGCCGCAACCAGGCTATCTGTTTGTGCGTTTCAGCTATAAACGTGAGTTGGAAGTGACTACAGACGCTGTGGATGTCGCTGAACATTTGAAGTCAGCTTACGTGCAGGTGGATCGTGATGCCGTCGCGCTGATTCGCCTGCTCGCCGAATCCGAACTCTTCGATCAGAGTATTAACTAAGCACTCACGCCTGAATTACTGCGGCGTAATAACAAGTCGAAAGCCGATAGTGTCGCTGCGCACACCGGGGTCTACAGCGCCGCGCACAGCAGTGCGTACGTTGTTCGCTGAATCTGAATATGAGCCGCCACGCATCACATAGAGTGGATCGCCATCAGCCAACGTCGTCTCTTCTGCCGGATCGTAGGGATAGTCTTGCAACGGACTACGGGTCAGCTCCCACACATTACCGGCCATGTCAGACAATCCATAAGCACAGTCCACGCAGGACCTCGAACCCACAGGCAGAGTCGCTTCGCTATTAAAATTGGCGAATGCGGTTTGCGGACGAGCACCCCAGGGGAAAACCCTGCCGTCAGTACTGCGAGCTGCTTTCTCCCATTCCGCCTCGCTGGGGAGAATCACCCGGCCACCGTTTTCCAAAATTGTCCGCAACGCTTGCGGCGTTTGCTCTGAATCAAGTAGCTGCGTCTGTAGCCAGCGCCCATAAGCCAATGCCTCAGGCCAGGTGACGTTAGTAATTGGATAGGCGCCACCGGGTGAACCTGCGGTTGCTGCCGTACCAACTCCCGTATCGCGCACAAACGCATTGAACTGCGCTGCAGTAGTTTCGAATTGCGCGATGTAGAAAGCCGGTAGAGACACCTCACCCTGACGTTCAAGATTGGACCAGCGTTCGTTCTGATAGGCCATCCGGTCAAGTGCCGGATTGCTACCCATGGTGAAAGTACCAGCGGGAATTTCGACAAAACCCAGCATTGGCGCATCGGGCAGAAAGAAGACATCGGCACGAAAGCCATCAAGATTTTCGGTCAGTCGGGTATTACTATTCTGGTCGGACTGGTCGAGTGACGCCTGGTATTGCAGCCACCAGGCAACAAACACGATCATCACAACCATGATGCTGAAACCTAATGTACGACCTGGCGTTTTGTTTAGTGCCTGCTCAGACCCACCGGGAGTAGGGGCCGACTGTTTCGTCATGTCTGATTCCCGCTACGCTGACAAGCAAACGACCAATTGTGATTACAGGCGCGCTCATAAAGTTCAGGCAAGGGGGCTTCCATCAAGTTCTGACCACCTTCTCGCAACAACAACCGTAGATCCAACTCACGTGGCTCAGCTCGCGCGATCGAGTCCTGCTCAAGCAGATTGACGCAACCAGCCTGGAACTTCAGCTCACAGGCCCGGGCAAAGAATGCCAGAGCAAGATCCTCATCTGCCGCGACGATCTGTGCCTCGCGGTAATGCGCGCCAAGTTCATTACAGGCCCAGGCTGCGTTGTCATTGCAGTAAGTTCGCTCCAGTTGTACCAATCGCTCACAAGCGTTGGGCAGGCCGTCGGCGCAGGCTTGCTCCCAGAAAGGCAAACTGTCGCCAGTATGCTGGCCGTCCATTTTGCCAAACAGACTCATGGCGCCAAAAAACAGAATCCAGATCGCCATGTGTGCGACGTTACCGCGGCCACCGAACCAACTATTACGCCAAACATTAGTGATGGCTTCCGAATCAATAGAACGCACGGTTTTATCGATCGCAATCACACTCAGGTTGAGTAGTGGCACGCACAATAGTTTGTCATAGAAAGTAGGAGTGCCAAGTGCCCCAAGTAATGTGTACAAACCGAAAACCCCCAGGCCATACAGCACACCAAAAAATACTTTGCCCAACGGCGTGCGCGGCGAAGTCGACGGGTCTGTGATCAACAGGTGCAGACCGAGGAAAACAGCCGCCGGGATTTCCGAATCAAGAAAGTAGGGCACGCCTGTGCTGGCCGAATACAAGGCACTGAAACCCAGCAGCGTGATCGCCGCCATGCCCGCTACCAGAGTGATCGAGAAGAAATACATGACCACGAGACCAGCCAGAAACAGAAACGTGTAAATATTCGGCGCCAGCGTCAACGTGGACGCAATCTCCTGCCCCCAGGTCAGATGCGTCGTATTGGTGAGAATAAGAACAAGGGAAAACAAACCCAGCGCGAATGCAGAAGGATTAAATATATGTACATTGCGGCCTTCGCGGTTCCAGCGCACATACTCTTTACCCAGAAAGCCCAGCGCGATCATTAGAAACTGCATGTAGAACCAGTCGTCACGGAACCACAGGAAGAGATTAACGCTAAGAATAATGGGCACCGGACCAAAGCCCAGGGTGTAATCACGACGTCTTGCCCAGGACAGCAACATGTCGAAAGCGTAGGCAAAGATAATTTGCGCCAGAATCAGCCATGCGTGTTCGTACACCGGCCGCCAAAAAAACCCCCAGTAAAGGTAAACACTGGACTGCACCATGGCCTGCACATAATGCTGCGGCCGCAGCAGCACGTGGAAGCCGTAGCTACTGCCGATGCGATTCACCAGAAAAAGCTGGTAGGCCTGCCAGATGAGCAAGACAGCAACAGTGCCGTAGAACGACGCCGCCAATGTGGCATTTTCCTGTACCCGCGGCACGAAGGATAACAGCAACAGGGCAGCGGTCAGGCCCAATGCTACAGGCAACTTGCCCAACGCCAGCCCACCACCGGATGCAGTGTTTGAGTTGGGCTTGTCGGCCTGTGTGCTTGAAGTCATGGAATGTCCTGTAAAGGCTGGCTAGCGCCTGCAATCCGAAGGCTCGGAAGCATAGCCTAGCTCCCAGACCAATTCAATTTCCCTCAGTATCCGCCAGTCCTCTTGCGTAAAACCCGTTCCGCAATCGCCTTTCCCGAGCAACTGCTTGTCAGATTGGCCTTGAAAATCCCCGGAATCAGGCGTACTTTCAGTGGCTTACCAAAAGGTGTTACGCAGTTAAAGACACCGATAAAAATAAGACAACAATAATAAATCGGAGGTTCATATGACCGCACGAACCCTGCCCCTGCTGCCCGCTGCCCTGCTAGGCCTGTTGGTCGCGCCAATGACGCTGGCCCAGGAAGACATTCCCCGAACTGCGTATGGCCATCCTGATTTACAGGGCACTTACACCTTCCGCACGATCACCCCTCTGCAGCGACCAGTTGAGCTTGCTGACAAGGAAACGCTGACTCCTGAAGAAGCAGCGGAGTGGGAAGCCTATGAGAATCGCCGACAGAACCGCGATCTGATCATCGATTCAGTCGGCGGTGCCGGCTATCCACCCGGAGTCATTTCCTACAACGAATTCTGGTATGAGCGAGGCAGCGAAACCATCGAGAGTCGCCGCACGTCGCTGATCTACGATCCCCCCAATGGCCGCATGCCCGAATTCAATGCCGCAGGCCGGGAACGCCGCGCTGAATACAGCCAGATGGTCTTCGAAAGTGCCGGACCGGAAGGACGTACTACCGTGGATCGTTGTCTCACTGGTTTTGTCGCTGGTCCACCCATGATTCCCGGGTCCTACAACAACAATATGCAAATCGTGCAGACTGCAGATCATGTGATGATTCTCAACGAAATGGTCCACTCTGCACGCATTATTCGCCTCGACAGTGAGCATCACACCAAGCAGTTAAAGTGGGAAGGCGATTCGATCGGTTACTGGGAAGGCGATACGCTGGTGATTCATACCCGTAACTGGTACCACGATTACAATCTGCGCGGCATGTCTGATCAAGCTGAAGTGACTGAGCGCATTACTTATATCGATGAGAATACGCTGGGGTATGACTTTACTGTGGAAGACCCGCTGTCCTGGGATGAGCCCTGGTCTGCGCGGCTGCCACTGCGGCGCTCTGAAGATCCCGTCTATGAGTACGCCTGCCACGAAGGCAATCATGGCCTGATGGGTATTCTGGCTGGCTGGCGCCGCTACGAAGTCATGGGCTTCAATGGCGATGGTTCGCCAAAATCTGAAACTGGCACCGTGCAGCTCGAAGAGTAGACTTACTTTCCTCGCACGAAAACGCGCTTGAAGCGCGTAGTGTTAATCCCGAAGGCCGGCCCACGAAACAATGTGCCGGCCTTTTTCGTGGGTATGAATTACTGCAGACGAAACCCGGGTAGCAATTCCAGTCCGCGAATATTGCAGCCAGCGCGATACCGGCTTTTTTATTGGTGGCGCTGTTGTGTAAACTAGATGGCCTTGTAAATTGTTTGACGCCGCTACCTCGGCTGACGGGTTCAGACTCATTATTATGAAAAAACTCTCGGCAACATTCCTGTATCTGCTCACACCTCTGTTGTTGCTTTTACCGACCAGCGCCATTGCGGTGGATTCGGTATTTGTGCAATCGCGGTTGGACTACAACGCCATTCTCATCAGCGGTGTGGATGTGCTGTTCGTGTATGACGATGCGGCGCTCGAATACATGCCACAGACGAAAAGCAGTTGGTTCTCCGGCAAGCGCCAGTTCCTTGAGCAAGCCGGTGATGCGATCGATCTGGTCAGTGTGTTTGTGCCGCAGGGATTTGATTCGGAAATGATCAGCATGCCCGAACGCAAAGACGAGGCTGTCAAAGTGTTTGTTGTGGCGCAGCACGATGCTTCAAGCCGGGCGCCGATCGATATCACCGACTACGCTCACGTGCTGGTGGAGATAAACGAATTCGGCATCATCGTGTCGCGCCGGGACTAAAGGACTGAAACCTTGCAATCCAGCCAGCTGATCAGCTTTGTACTGGTCTCCGCATTGTTCATTCTTGCCCCTGGGCCCAATGTCATCGTGATTGTGTCGACCAGCCTGCGGGCCGGTTACAAACGCGGTCTGCAAACCGTACTGGGTACTAATCTGGCAATGCTCATTCAGCTGCTTGTCGCAGCTGTAGGCACTAGCTGGTTGCTGGCCTTACTGACCGACGGCCTGCTATGGCTGAAATGGGCCGGTGTGTTGTACCTGCTCTATCTGGGCTGTCGGGCTTTGCTACGCTGCTGGCAGGTACAGGAAGCCGATGCAGTCACGGCGCTTGGCTCCATGCAGCGCGGCTTCTGGATAGCCCTGACCAACCCCAAAACCATTCTCTTCTTCAGTGCTTTTCTACCGCAGTTCGTTACCGATGCGAGCCGTTACAACGAGCAGGTTGCATTGCTGTCAGTGATTTTCTGGCTATTGGCTACGTCCCTGGACGCCTGTTACGCCATCGCCGCCGATCGTTTGCGCTGGTTATTCGGCAATCAGGGCAAGGGAATTTCCGCGCGTGCAGTTAATGGAACATCTGGCACGTTATACCTGACAGCAAGCGCGCTTCTGGCCGGTTCCAATCGCACTCCCTGACTGCCAATCACCTTGCGTACACTGCACCTGCATTGACACAAAAACCGCATTAGCAAACACCGCTCAGGAATCTTAACAAACTGTCACAGCGCCCAGTTTATGGGCCGTATCGTAATTGAATTGACTCCACCCCTAGTTTATCCTTGGGAACCTTTTTCAGTAACGAGAGTTGAGACATGACCAACAAAAACACCATAAAGTCAGCCTGTATAGCGCTGTTTGTGGCGCCTGCTCTGGCGTTTGCGCAAGCTGACATGCCTCCAGTTAATGACCTTCCCAATCCTTATATTACGCAGTCCGGCTTTTTCAAAATGCCAGCCGGTCGTGAATGGGGTTCCTCCAGCACAGTTGATATTCATCCCGATGGCGAAAGCGTCTGGGTAGCCGAGCGTTGCGCTGGAAATGCCAATGCCTGTATCCAGAATCCTGACGTTAACCTGATCATGTTGTTCGACAAAGACGGCAATATGGTACGCAGCTTCGGCGCTGGCTATATTACTTGGCCACACGGTATCGAAGTCGATCACGAAGGCAATGTCTGGGTTGCTGACGCGCGCGGTACTGACCAAATGAGTGACTACGAGGGCGAAGCCTATGGTCACCAGGTTCACAAATTCAGCCCGACTGGCGTACATCTGATGTCCTTGGGTCAGAAAGGCGGCGGTCGTAACGACGAGTATTTCTACACGCCAAACGACGTATTGGTTGCACCTGATGGTTCAATCTTTGTTGGCGAAGGTCACTCCAGCGCCGAAGGCACACCGAACCGCATGCACAAATTCGATGCCGACGGTAATCACTTGTTCTCATGGGGTGAGTGGGGCGAAGGCCCAGGTCAATTCCGCCAGCCACACGGCCTGGCAATGGACTCCAAAGGTCGCTTGTTCGTAGCGGACCGCGGTAACGACCGCATCCAGATTTTTGACCAGGAAGGTAATCTTCTGGACATCTGGTATCAGTTCAGCCGCAACAGCGGTATCTTCATCGACGAGCATGATGTGCTGTACGCTGCTGATTCCGAATCTGGTTCGGTTAATCCAGCACACGGTGACTGGCTGCGCGGTATTCGCGTTGGTAGCGCCATCACTGGTGAAGTGGAATTCCTGATTCCTGATCCACAGCCTGACTGTCGTGGTACTTGTACTGCAGAAGGCGTTGTTGCCGACAAGCACGGCAACATCTTCGGCGCCGAAGTTGGCCCGGTCGGTGGTATCAAGCGCTACGTACGTCCAGTTAAATAACACTGGCCGTCGCTAGACACAAAAAAGCCCGCCTTTTCAGGCGGGCTTTTTTTATACCCGTCATTTTATCCAGTTGGCATAGCGGAACAGGCTATCTGAGCCAGTCTGCCAGACCAGACGTGAACGATCAGATCTTCGCAAGTATGGCGTTCAATGTTGCGCTGGGGCGCATCGCTTCCGAGGCGAGCTTGGCATTCGGCTGATAGTACCCACCAATATCCATTGCAACGCCCTGAGCCGAATTCAGCTCGTTCACGATAGCCTCTTCATTGCTGCTCAACTCAGTCGCAATATCTGCAAACTTCTCTTTCATGGCCGTATCTTCATCCTGCGCTGCCAGGGCTTGTGCCCAATACATCGCCAGATAGAAATGGCTGCCGCGATTATCAAGCTCGCCCACTTTGCGTGAAGGCGACTTGTTATTGTCGAGGAAATCCGCTGTGGCTTTATCCAGTGTATCGGCCAGTACTTTCGCACGGGTATTACCGGTGGCGGTGGACAAATGTTCCAGTGACGCAGCCAAGGCCAGAAATTCACCCAGCGAATCCCAGCGCAGGTGATTCTCTTTTTCGAACTGTTGCACGTGCTTGGGCGCTGAACCACCGGCACCTGTTTCAAACAGACCACCGCCATTCATCAGGGGCACAATAGAAAGCATTTTGGCGCTAGTGCCCAGTTCAAGAATCGGGAACAAGTCGGTCAGATAGTCGCGCAAGACGTTCCCGGTAACAGAGATCGTGTCCTTGCCTTCCCTGATACGCTCCAGGGAGAAACGTGTCGCGTCTTCGGGATTCATGATATGAATCTCCAGACCGCTGGTGTCATGATCAGGCAGGTACTTGTTGACCTTTTCGATCAACTGACGGTCGTGGGCACGATTCTCATCCAGCCAGAATACTGCCGGCGTGTCGGACAGACGCGCACGGGTAACAGCCAGTTTGACCCAGTCCTGAATCGGCGCGTCTTTAACCTGACACATACGCCAGATATCGCCTTGCTCGACACTGTGCTCCAACAGAGTCGCACCATCGGCATCAACCACTTTAACTGTGCCATCGGCTGGCAGTTCAAAAGTCTTGTCGTGTGAGCCGTACTCTTCTGCCTTTTGCGCCATCAAACCAACGTTAGGCACCGTGCCCATAGTAGTCGGATCCAGAGCACCGTGCTCTTTGCAGAAGTCGATAACTTGCTGATAAACACCGGCGTAGCAACGATCGGGAATAATGGCTTTCATGTCATGCAGGTCGCCGTCAGGGCCCCACATCTTGCCGGACGAGCGCAATGCAGCAGGCATGGACGCATCAATGATCACGTCGCTGGGTACGTGCAAGTTGGTAATGCCGCGGTCTGAATCCACCATCGCCATTTCCGGGCGGGTGCGATAGCAAGCCGCGATAGCCGATTCGATGGCTTCCCGTTCTGCTTTTGGCAGATCGGCGATACGGCTATAGACATCACCGATGCCGTTGTTGGGATCAACTCCGAGTTCTTTAAACAGACCACCGTAAGTCTTGAAGACGTCTTCGTAGAAGACAGTCACGGCGTGGCCAAAGATAATCGGGTCAGAGACCTTCATCATCGTGGCTTTCAGGTGTAATGACATCAGCACACCCTTGCTCTTGGCGTCGTCAATCTCCGCAGCCAGAAAGCTGCGCAATTCCTTGACGTTCATGGCAGAGGCATCAATGACCTCGTCGGCCTGTAACGCGATGCCGTCTTTGAGTGTCGTCGTCGTACCCGCAGAGTCAGTGAACTGAATCGATACTGACGTTGCTTTTGCTACCGTCGTGGATTGCTCACTTGCGAAGAAGTCGCCAGTGCTCATGCTGCTGACATGGCTCTTGCTATCTGACGACCAGGCACCCATTGAATGAGGGTTCTTGCGCACATAGGATTTCACTGAAGCCGGAGCGCGGCGATCGGAGTTGCCTTCACGCAGCACCGGATTGACCGCGCTGCCCTTAATGCGGTCATAGCGTGCTTTGGCTTCCTTTTCCTTGTCGTTGGCTGGCACTTCCGGGTAATTCGGCAAAGCGTAGCCTTTTTTCTGTAATTCCTTGATCACCGCATTCATCTGCGGGATTGACGCAGAAATATTCGGCAATTTAATGATATTGGCCAGTGGATCCTGGGTCATTTCACCCAGTTCGGCCAGATCATCTGATTGTTGCTGCTCGGGGGTCAGATAGTCAGGGAAATTGGCAATTATGCGTCCTGCTAGTGAAATATCCCGAATCTCAACCGTGACGTCGGAGGCTGCTCCAAACGCCTTGACGATGGGCAACAGTGAGTAGGTCGCCAGCGCTGGCGCTTCGTCGGTCTCGGTATAAATAATGGTGGATTTTTTCTCTGACATCATGTTTCCTTGGTTACTTGGCTCGCGCACACGTTACGGATTTGACGGTCCCGATTGGATTCGGGTCATCAACATAAGACTCCCGAAAAAAGGCGCGTATTATAGCAGTCAGGCGATTCATCGAATAGTCAGCCCTGCCAAACACCTTCGCACACACTCCAGTAAGCACATAAAACTCGCGTGATGACCTCCATGATTATTGAAACTGCATTGCCTGAATTCACCATTCGCAAGGCTGAGAAGAGCGATTGCTCCCTGATTCTGGCTTTTATCAAGGAATTGGCTGACTACGAGAAACTCAGCCACGAAGTTGTCGCCACGCCACAGATGCTGGAGGAAACCCTCTTCGGCGAGACTCGCTACGCCCAGGTCATTATCGCCGAATATCAGGGCACCCCGGTTGGCTATGCGCTGTTTTTCCACAATTTTTCGACATTTACCGGTCGCCCGGGCATTTATCTGGAAGATCTGTACGTGCAACCGCCCCTGCGCGGCAAGGGCTTTGGCAAGTGTTTGCTCGCCTATATCGCCAATCTGGCAGTGGCAATGCGCTGCACGCGAGTGGAATGGTCGGTACTGGACTGGAATGAGCCATCAATTCAATTCTATCGATCCATTGGCGCCAAACCGATGGACGAGTGGACCGTGCAACGGCTCGACGGTGATGCGCTCGCCCAGTTCGCCCAGGAATTTACGCCCGCTTAACAACTCAACCCGATTTATTACCACACTCGCTTTCAACCACGGAGGTTCACTTGAGCAAGATCGTTTATGTCAATGGCAGTTACGTACCTGAGGATCAAGCCAAAGTGTCCATTTTTGACCGCGGCTATCTATTTGGTGACGGCGTCTATGAAGTAGTGCCAGTAATCAGAGGTCAGGTCGTCGATAAAGCCTATTTCATTGAACGCTTGCGCCGAAGCCTGAACGAGCTAAGCATTGCCTGGCCCTGTAGCGAAGTCGAGTACATGCAAGTCATGAGTGAATTGGCGGAACGCAATCAATTACAGGAAGGCGTAATTTACTCACAAGTCACGCGCGGCGTTGCACCTCGTGACTTTACCTTTCCGCAAGATGCCAAACCGGCCTTCATCGCTTTCTCAACACCAATGGCTTTGCTTGAGCACCCGCAGGCTGCAACTGGCGTCAAGGTTGTGACAACCGAGGACTTGCGCTGGAAACGTCGCGATATCAAATCGGTTAACCTGCTCGGTCAGGTTCTGGCAAAACAGGATGCGGCAAGCCGCGGGGCCACAGAAGGCTGGATGCTTGAGGATGGTTTTGTCACTGAAGGGGTGTCTTCGTCAGCCTATATTGTCAAAGACAATCGCATTATCACCCGACAACTGAGCAATTCCATATTGCCAGGCATTCGGCGGCGGACACTGCTCGAGTTGGCTGCCAAGAGTGACATCGACATTGAGCAGCGTCCGTTCACTGTTGCCGAAGCCCTAGCTGCTGATGAAGCATTTATCAGCAGTGCCACGACAATGTGTTTAGGCGTAGTAGAGATCGATGGCCACACCATCGGTAATGGCAAGCCCGGACCGGTGACTCAGAAGTTGCGCGAATTATATACACAACGCGCATTGGAAGAAGCCGGCGCTGAGGCCTAGTACACTCAAGTCTTGGCAGTTGTAAAACTGATCACTTGCTCAATGCTGGTCGACTTGCTCGCCAGCATGAGCAGACGATCAAAGCCTAACGCCACACCCGAACAGGCCGTCATTGACGGCAGTGCCGCCAGCAGTTTCTCATCCATGTCGACCGGTGTTAAGCCCAACTCCTGGCGGCGTTGCTGATCGCGCCGGAAACGCTGGCGCAGTTCGTCGGCATCCAGACACTCCTGATAGCCGTTCGCCAGCTCCATACCCGCCCCATATAACTCGAAGCGTCGCGCTACCAACTGCCCCTTCGCATCTTCGGCTACCACGGCCAATGCGGCTTGTGCCTGCGGGTAATCATAGACAAAACAGTTCGCCGGCAAGGCGGGCTCGACGACTTCACTCATTAACAATTGCAGATAATCGGTACTATCTAGTGCCTGCGCCTGCAGGTCCACATGTGCGTTGGCGAGCTTGCCCAGCTCAGCATGAGTAGCGGTATGCGGATCGATGCCCAATGCTGTTTTAAAAGCGTCTCGATAACTGAGCCTGGTAATATCGTGCACGCCAAGACAGTGTTGAAGTAATGCGCCCACCTCATCCATCAGCTCTTCGAGACTGTAGCCGGGCCGATACCATTCCAACATGGTGAATTCGGGATTGTGACGCGCACTGGTTTCACCGGCACGAAACGCCTTGCACAGCTGATAGATCGCACCACTGCCCGCTGCCAGAATTCGCTTCATGGCGAACTCCGGTGAAGTTTGTAAGAACAGCGGTGCTTGTGAACCTGGTGAGGCGTCCGCGCGAATCACATTGAGTGATTCAAGATGAACATCGGTAACCGTGTGATTGGTGAGCAGGGGTGTTTCTACTTCAAGCACATTGCGTGCCGCAAAAAACGCTCGTGTTTTCGTCAGTAAGGCGGCCCGCAGACGCAGCGCTTCGAGCGAAGCGCCTGGTTTCCAGTCAGTCATTGGGCCAACACGCTACTTGCTCGCGCGGTTTTGGTATTCCCCACTACGCGTATCAACACGTAGCACGTCGCCCACATTAATAAACAGGGGTACTTTTACGACGGCGCCAGAACTCAACGTGGCTGGCTTCGTGCCGCCTTGCGCAGTATCTCCTTTCAGACCAGGGTCTGTTTCAGTCACTTCCAATTCGACAAAATTCGGCGGCTGCACTGAGATCGGCGCTTCGTTCCAGAGAATCACTTGATACACTTCCTGATCTTTCAACCAGTCCTTGGAATCGGAAATTGCCGCGCTATCGGCAGCAACTTGTTCAAAGCTGCCGTCGGTCTTCATGAAATGCCAGAACTCGCCATCTTCGTACAAGTACTCCATCTCGATTTCCATCACGTCGGCAGCATCGACAGATTCACCGGACTTGTAGGTACGCTCCCAGACACGGCCATTCATGAGGTTACGCAGTCTGACGCGGTTAAAAGCTTGCCCTTTACCCGGCTTGACCACTTCATTTTCTAAAATGGAGCAGGGCTCACCATCGATGAGTACTTTCAGTCCTGATTTGAATTCATTTGTGGAGTAGCTAGCCATATTGTCCTCTTGCCCCGGATTGCTGCCGGCGCTGTTTGCGATGAGTTTGCTGGCGCTCTGTCTGGATGTGTGAGCCTTGCGTTTGCTGCTATGATAAACGCCTTCTTGAACAAGCCCGCCATAACCAATGACCGACCCCGCTCTGCAACTAATCCAATCAGACACCGCTGAAAAATGGCAACAGATATTAGCCGATCTCATAACAGATCCAAAGGAATTACTGGAAATTCTGGAGCTGGATGCCCGGCAAAATCCACTTGGCGAGCATGGCCTGGAAGAGTTTGCCCTCAAGGCACCACGGCCGTTTGTGGCACGCATCAGGAAAAGTGACTGGCACGATCCGCTGCTGTTACAGATCTGGCCGGACCAACGTGAAGCCCTTGCCAGCAAGGCATTGAGCAAGGATCCGTTGCAGGAGAGCCGGTTTAATGCAGCGCCCGGTTTATTGCACAAGTATCAGGGTCGGGTCCTGCTAACCGCTGCCCCACATTGTGCTATCCATTGTCGTTACTGCTTTCGCCGGCATTTCGACTATGCCGCCAATACCCCCGGCCGGCAGCAATGGCGGCAGGCATTGGACCAGATTCAACAGGACAGCAGCATTCACGAAGTCATCCTCAGCGGTGGCGACCCACTAGCCGCCAGCGACCGCCTCCTGGCCTGGTTAATCGATGAGTTGGAGGCGATCGATCATCTGACCACACTGCGCATCCACACGCGCTTACCGGTAGTTATCCCGCAGCGCATTTCGCCGCCATTGCTGGAGTTGCTGGCTCGAACCCGGTTACGGGTGGTGTTGGTGGCCCATTGCAACCACGCCCAGGAGCTGGATCAGGCGGTTTCGGGAGCTTTTTCGGAATTAGCGGCAATTGGCGTCACTTTACTGAATCAATCGGTTCTTTTAGCCGAAGTTAACGACAACGTCGACGCCCTGTGCAAGCTAAGCGACGCGCTTTTTGCGCAAGGTGTACTACCTTATTACCTGCATCTGCCGGATCAGGTTGCCGGAACCAGCCATTTTCAGGTTCAGGAGGAGCAGGGCATTGCGTTGGTACGAGCCATGCGGGCAAGGATGCCAGGCTATCTCGTGCCACGATTGGCCAGAGAAATCCCGGGCGCAGACTCCAAGACCTTACTGTTGTAACAACAGCTGTATTAACAAGAGTGGTTTTATCACTATTTGTTTTGATAATTGTTGCTGTACCGCCAGCCTGATCCTGCAGAGGCGACTACCACCTGTCTGTCAGCAAGAATCGGGGCCCCGTTATGCAAGCACCACTGACACCGAGCAATGTCGCAAATCACAACAGGCTCAACGGTCGCAACAACACTGGAATACTGGCCACCAAAGCTCCCAAGCAACAAACCGCTGACCCCCTGACTGGCCTGCCGACGCATTTGCAGCTCAACAAAGAGCTCGAGTCACGCCTGGCGCAAAGTCGCCGGAACCCGGTGACAGCGACACTGGCCCTGCTGCAGCTCGCCAACTTCTATGAAATCCGCAAATGGGTCGGACGTGCGGAGGCAGATTTGCTGCTGAGCGACATCGCCAACTTGCTGCGCGACACACTGCCAGAGTCAGTCCCCCTCTATCGTTGTGAGCGCTATGAATTCGCCGTCTTGCTGGACAATGCTTGCAGTCTCAATGCCAAAACGCTGATTGAACGGGTCCGGTCCGCCATGCTGGGGGCGACGTCGGACCTGATTCCACCCCAGTTAGAGATGCACTGCGCCGTCGGACTGGCGCAAGTCCATCGCAGCATTCCCAATGCCCCCGTGCTCTTCGCCCGGGCCCGACATAACCTGCAACGCTCGCTAACAGATCATCAAGAGACAGACAGCGCCTATGGCTATCTCTACCAATCTCCTGCACGCAGTATCGACATCCTCAAGACGGCGCTGAGCAATGATCAAATACAGATCAACTACCAACCCATTGTTAGTTTGCGTCACCTGACGACACCCTGTTACGAAGTCCGCTCGGGTCTCGGTAATGGCGCCGAACCAATACCTCCACGCACACTGTTTGATCTGGCCACGATTAATGCCTTGGGTGAAGCGCTTGACCGGCAAGTCATCACAAAGGCCATCACTTGCTTGCAGGCGACCCGCCAAAGCCAAATGCAGCTCAGAATCAGTATTAGCTTGAATAGCATCGTCAGCGGGGACTTCCTCATCTGGCTCGGTCAGCTCTTGCGGGACAACACTGGCTGTAGCGACCAACTACAGCTGCAGGCCAGCGAACAGGATTGCCTCATTGCCCAGCATCATCTGGGTGATCTCAGCGAGGGGCTGTGTTCACTGGGCATTCGCTTCGGTATCAATCACTTCGGTTGCATGGCCGAACCGCTCTGCTACTTGCCAAGGCTCAAAGTGGATTTCGTCAAACTGGACCACTCACTCACGAAAGCGAGTGCCAGCGACCCGGTTCAGGAAGCACATCTCACCGACCTGACCGGGAAATTGCATGACCGGGGACTACAGGTATGCGCTGGTAGCATTGAGAGTCTTCACGCTCTACCAACGTTTTGGCAGGCGGGCATTGATGAAGTCCAGGGTTACTCACTGGCAAGACTCGATCCGCACCCGGATTTTCCTTTCTTTGAAGAACGCAGAATTGGCTGATACCGCCTGCCAGCCGACACATCGGCTGCATAAACTGATTGGGGAACCCGCCGGCTCCTGCTATTCTTGCCGCTCTGAAAGTAACGCTATTCCCAGTACTGACTAATGCCAGCGCAACAAGATATGGCCACTGGCCAGGCAAGCACAGACTCTCCCTCTTCCGGTAAGCGCTCGCGCAAGATTGCTCGCAAGTTCGCGCTTTCAGTGTGTTTGTTGATCGTGCTGACGATGTGTAGCTTTTGGCTAATTACCAGCTTCAATACGCAGAACATACTCAACCGTCAGGCAACAGAGTTGGGCAACTTGCTGGCTGAACAAACTGCGGCGCAGTTAACCGAACTGGTGCTGGCCAATGATCTGATCAGTATGAACGTGGTGCTGTCGCAACTTGCCCAGTCCTCCACAATCGCAGCAGTATCGGTATTGAACGTGGATGGCAATGTCATCGCCAGTGCCACTACTAACAGCCCCACTGCCACACCATTCATGCCGTTACCGATTGCACTCAGCTCCTTGAGCGTGGACTATCTTGCACCTATTAATCTGGCTGATTCTGTCGCCGGTTATATCCGACTACGACTGGACCTTTCCTATATCGAAGTCACCATCGTCAACAATTTACTGTTAATTATTGGCGCGACATTTTTACTCATTGTCATCGCCGCACTACTGACTTCAACCTATTTCCAGACGCTGGTGAGTTTTCCAGCGAATCTGTTGGCCTATTCACTGAGTAACTTGCGCACAGGCAAAATCGAAACCTGTCCGGAGCCAAAAACCGAAAACGAACTTTCGCAGGTTATTCGTCAATACAATGCCACCGCAGAATTTCTGGCAGCCAATACTTACCTCAACAAACTCGATACCCCGGATCCCAATGACACCAGGCAAAAGTTTCAGACAATGGCCAAGCGCGATGACGTCACATTGCTCGCCATTAAACTGGCGAATTTTCACTATCTGGCCTCTACACAAAATGAAGAGTCGCTAATCACACTACTGAATAATTTTTACTTTTTGGCGGGTAAAGTCAGCCAGCTTTATGGCGCAACAGTTTGCTTTTGTAGCGAAGGAGATATTCTGGTCAATTTCGATCGTGTCCCTTTGCAGGAAGAGCGTGCTTTTATGGCAATCTGTGCAGGGCAACTGTTCCTGAAACTGGTCGGCGAACTCGACCAGTTTGACGACGTCAAACACAATGCCAAGTTCCGCCTGGCTGTGCATAGCGGTTCAGCAATCAAGGGTTTGTATTCCGCTATCAGCGATGACAGCGTGAACCTGATGGGTAGCACTGTTGATCTGGTGTGGCAGCTATCAGAGGAATGCCCGGATAATACGTTGATCTTAAGCGAAACCAGTCTCAAGCATGCCGGCCCGGGTACCCGGGTTGAGGCAGAGGAATTTGTAGAAGTCGGAGAGCCGGAAAGCATCAAGACCTATCTGGCCGGCGCCCCTCTGGAAGAATTTCACCTACTCATTGAGCGCCAGGCTAACCAGCTCAAATCCCTCTACAGTGACTAGCGCAAAGCGACTGACAGTGCGTCAGCTGCCTTTCTTCACTACTTCAACATGATCTACATTCTGGAAGCCACGCGGTAGTTTGTTACCACGGCGGCCGCGCTCACCACGATAGTGCTCAAGATCAGCCGGCTTCAAATTATGATGCCGCTTACCGGCATGAATCGTTAGTGTATCTTCTGTAGTCAACACAGCTAGCGCAACGACAAACTCTATACGGTCTGCAACGCGCGCCGTTGGGATGCTGATTATCTTGTTACCCTTGCCCTTGCCCAGTCGCGGCAGCTCACTCAATGGGAACATCAACATCCGCCCCTCATTGGTGATGGCAACGATAAGTTCTCCCTCGTAGTCGGCAACCATAGTAGCCGGCAGAACTTTCGCGCCCTTGGGCAAGCGCAGAATGGCTTTGCCGGACTTGTTCTTGCTGATCAAATCCCCGACCTTGGCAACAAAGCCGTAGCCGGCATCGGAGGCCAGCAATACGTCCTTGTTATCTTCGCCAATCACTACACCTTCAAAAGTCGCACCGGATGGTGGATTAACCTTGCCGGTTACTGGCTCGCCCATACCTCGTGCCGATGGCAGCGAATGCGCGGGCAGGGAATAAGCCCTGCCTGTGGAGTCCATAAAAATCGCAGCCTGATTGCTCTTGCCGCGCGCAGCGAGTTTGAAACTGTCACCGGACTTGTATTGCAATGCCGTCGGGTCAACGTCATGCCCCTTGGCTGCGCGCATCCAGCCACGGCTGGAAAGGACTACGGTGACTGGTTCTGTAGACATGATTTCGGTTTCGCTGAAAGCTTTGGCTTCCTCGCGCTGAACCAATGGCGTACGGCGTGCATCGCCAAATTTCTCCGCATCAGCCTTGATTTCTTTTTTAATAAACGTCTTCAGGCGGGTGGCTGACTTGAGCAGTTGTTCCAGTGTTTTACGTTCATCAGCGAGTTCTTTTTGCTCAGTCTTGATCTTGATTTCTTCGAGCTTGGCCAATTGCCGCAAACGCAACTCGAGGATCGCTTCTGCCTGGGTTTCGGTAAGCTTGAACGCCTTCATCAACGCGGGCTTGGGTTTGTCTTCGGTGCGGATGACCTTGATTACTTCGTCAATATTCAGGAATGCAATCAACAAGCCATCGAGAATATGCAGACGATCTATGATCTTGTCGAGTCGCGTCTGTAAGCGACGGCGCACCGTGACTGTACGAAACTGCAGCCACTCGGTTATCAGCGTGGCCAGATCTTTGACTTGCGGCCGCTTGTTGATGCCGATCATATTGAAGTTGGCGCGGTAGTTCTTCTCCAGATCTGTCGTCACAAATAAATGCGACATGACCCCATCGTAATCAACTCGATTCGAACGCGGCACGATGACAATACGTGTCGGATTCTCATGATCAGACTCGTCACGAAGATCGACTACCATAGGTAGTTTCTTCTTGTTCATCTGATTGGCGATCTGCTCCAATACCTTGGAGCCGGAAACCTGATAAGGCAGAGCGGTAATGACAATTTCCCCGCTCTCGATAGTATATGCCGCGCGCGCCTTTAAACTGCCGCGGCCGGTTTTGTAGAGCTCGAGAATTTCTTCTCTTGGTGTAATGAGTTCTGCCTCGGTCGGGAAATCCGGGCCTTGAACAAATTCACAAAGGTCGTCAACAGTCGCTTTAGGGTTGTCCAGCATATGGACACAGGCATCGGCGACTTCGCGCAGATTGTGCGGCGGAATATCGGTAGCCATACCAACCGCGATGCCACTACCGCCGTTCAACAAGACATTGGGCAAGCGCGCCGGCAAGATCTCTGGCTCATCCATCGTGCCGTCAAAATTCGGCTTCCAATCGACAGTGCCCTGACCTAACTCACCGAGTAAGACATCGGCGTAACCTCGCAAACGGGATTCGGTATAACGCATGGCCGCGAAGGATTTCGGATCGTCCTGGGAACCCCAGTTGCCTTGACCATCAACCAATGGATAGCGATAGGTGAACGGCTGGGCCATCAAGACCATCGCCTCGTAGCAAGCCGAATCGCCATGGGGGTGGAACTTGCCAATGACGTCGCCGATTGTTCGGGCTGACTTTTTGAACTTGGCCGAAGCCTTCAGTCCCAGCTCCGACATAGCGTAGACAATACGTCGCTGTACGGGTTTGAGCCCGTCTCCCAGGCTGGGCAGAGCACGGTCATTGATTACGTACATCGAGTAGTTGAGGTAGGCCTGCTGCGTATAGCTACGCAAGGCCAGTTGTTCTACTCCGTCCTCGTTGACGATGATTTCTTCATTCATAATGCGTTTTCTTGTCTGGATGAATTCTAAAAAGGGTGCCAGTCTATTGGACAATTGGCGATCTTGGCTGTCTGGTTCGACCTATCAGACTTATTCCACCAGCTCTGCTTTATTGCCGCTGTCTTCCAGCCACGCTTTACGGTCCGAAGCGCGATTTTTCGCCAGCAATAAATCCATGGTCTGGAAAGTACTCTTCTTTGTATTGGCCATGGGATTTTCTTCCAGAGTCAATTGCACCAAACGGCGGGTATCTCTGGCCATCGTTGTTTCACGCAGCTGGATGGGGTTCATTTCGCCCAGTCCCTTGAAGCGCTGCACATTGATCTTGCCGGTTTTCTTTTCCGTGGCGATGCGATCCAGAATACCGTTCTTCTCAGCCTCGTCAGTAGCGTAGTAAACGTCTTTGCCTACATCAATACGATACAGCGGTGGCATGGCGACATAGACATGACCGGCGGCGACGACGGCATGAAAATGTTTCACAAACAGCGCACACAGCAGGGTAGCGATATGCAACCCATCCGAGTCAGCATCGGCCAGAATACAAATCTTGCCATAGCGCAGGCCATCGATATCCGGCGTGCCGGGATCAACACCCAATGCGATAGCGATATCGTGCACTGCCTGCGAGGCCAGAATTTCGCCGGAATCGACTTCCCAGGTATTCATGATCTTGCCGCGCAGCGGCATGATGGCCTGAAACTCCCGGTCTCGAGCTTGCTTGGCCGAACCACCGGCAGAGTCACCTTCGACCAGAAACAGCTCGCCGGACATGACATCCTGGGTCGAGCAATCGGCCAGCTTGCCAGGTAGCGCCGGCCCGGAGGTAATCTTCTTGCGAGCCACTTTTTTGCTCGCCCGCAACCGGTTCTGGGCATTGTTGATACACAGTTCGGCAATCGCCTCGGCTTCGGCAGTGTGCTGATTGAGCCAGAAACTGAATGCGTCTTTGACGACGCCGGACACAAACACTGCACATTGCCGTGAAGAGAGGCGTTCCTTGGTTTGGCCTGAGAATTGTGGTTCCTGTAGCTTGGAGGACAGCACGAAGCAGCACTTTTCCCAGACATCCTCAGGTGACAGTTTCAGACCACGTGGCAACAGATTGCGAAATTCGCAGAATTCCCGCAGCGCATCCAGCAAGCCGGTGCGCAGACCACTGACGTGGGTGCCACCCAGCGGGGTAGGGATAAGGTTCACATAGCTTTCACCCGTGATCTCACCGCCCTCGGGGAGCCACTGCACAGCCCAGTCCGCCGCCTCGTCGTTACCTTGCACCGAACCCACGAACGGTTCCTTGGGCAGGGTTTCGAAGCCTTCTGTGGCCTGAATCAGGTAGTCGGTCAGACCTTCCTGGTAACACCACTCGTCACTTTGGGACTTGTCCTTGCTGACGGTATTGTCATTAAAAATGACTCGCAAGCCGGAACACAGAACGGCTTTGGCGCGCAGGACGTGCTTGAGCTTGGGAATGGAAATTTTCGCAGAATCGAAGTATTTCTCATCCGGCAAAAACTTCACTGTGGTGCCGGTATTGCGTTGCCCAACCTTGTCGATGACTTTCAGCTCAGTCGCCTTGTTGCCATCCTTGAACGACATGTGGTGGACTTTGCCATCCCGTTTGACCGTCACCTCCAATTGCTTGGAGAGCGCGTTGACCACGGAAACACCGACGCCATGCAAGCCACCAGAATACTGATAGTTCTTGTTGGAGAACTTACCTCCGGCGTGTAATCGGGTGAGAATCAGCTCCACACCGCTGACTTTTTCACCTTTGTGTTTATCGACCGGCATGCCACGGCCATCGTCACTAACTTCGATGGTCCCGTCTTTATTCAAGTCGAGTGTCAGGGTGCTGGCATGACCGGCAAGGGCTTCATCGACGCTGTTGTCGATGACTTCCTGGATCAGGTGGTTGGGGCGTGTTGTATCTGTGTACATGCCGGGGCGCTTGCGAACCGGGTCTAGCCCGGTTAACACTTCAATCGCATCGGCGTTGTAATTATTGCTCATGGGGTACTTACTACGAGGTTAATGTGTGACGTCTGCTGGATAGTATTTTATCGCACAGAACCGCCAATTCTTGATAGTAGGAATTGTATCGCTTGCGGCAGTTCAAGGTGAAAATTTTCGAAACTGTGGTCGCCGTCTTCATGGACAATACAGTGTGACTCGCCGTAAAGCGATAGCGCGCGACGATAGTCCAGCACCTCATCGTGCTTTTGCAGATAAACCTGATAGTTTTCAGGCTGTCCGATCTCAGTCGGTGCCAATTCTGCAAGTTCCCGCACGTGTTCCGGCGTCACCGAGTGGAGCGTATCCGAATGGTAATTACGGTGCTCGCCCACGTATTGCTGCCAGTAATCGTGGGGGCGCACCGCCGGATTGATTAAAACTGCCGGGGCCCGACAATGTTCGGCCATACAGCTTGCATAAAAACCGCCCAGCGAACTGCCAATAAACGCCAGTTTATCATGACCGGCCACGCGCTTCTGCAACGTATTGATGGTCGCCAGTGGACTGCTATCCAATTGCGGTATAAACAGATTGTCAGCCAATCCCAGTGACGTAGCATAGGCGAGAGTCTGGCGGGCTTTTTTGGACTGGGGGGAACTCAGAAATCCATGCAGATAAACAATAAGTAGTGCGTCCGACATCAATAACCAGTGCTATCCATGTCCGCACTCAGGTCGCTGGCAATACGGTGCACTTCTGTCTTGATCTCGCCGTTACTGAACAATTCCATAGACCGATAACCGGGCTTGGTCTCATCCAATGTGAAGTGGGCAACATCGGGTTTGAACTGGATACAGGTAGAGGGTGTGCAGATACAGCGAATTCCACGGTGATCGAAATCCAGTTCCTGATGCACATGACCATAGACAACGCATTTCACCTTGGGGTATTGACCAACCGTTTCAAAAAACCGATCACCATCTTGAAGGCCAATGTCCCGCATCCAATCAGCATTACCTTTGACAGGATTATGGTGTAGACACAGCAGGCAATGGTCGACCGAAGCGTCACTGTCCGCCACGCTCAGACACTCATTCAGAAAATCATACTCGTTCTTGTCAATCCGCCCATGCACCTGGCCTGCCACACTACTGTTGAGAAAAACAATAAGCCAGTTATTAATTTGCACTTTCTTATCGGCAACTGAGGTATCAGCGACACTGGATTCACTACTAACTGAATCCATTAATTGTGCATTATCGTGATTACCAGGAACCCAGGTAAGTGGCGTATCAAGCTCTTGCATTTTTTCCAGGAAATACTCATAGGCATCCTTCGAACCATCCTGCGCAATATCGCCAGTGGCCAAAATGAAATCCAACTGTGGTTGATTAGCCTGTAACAGTTTTACTACTTGTTCCAGGCTTTGCTGCGTATTCATCTTTAGCAGGGTGCCAGAGGCATTACCGTAAAGATGCGTATCAGTAATTTGAACCAGCCGAATGGGATCTTGTGTAGTCAGCAAGGTCATGATTGATGGACACGGTCTCAGTGACTGTAAACGAGATTTGGCGCAGTCAGACTTCGACCCACCTCGAGGCAATGTGTCAGCCATTCACCCAGAAACCTGTTGACCTGCATTTTCTCATCAGGCTGATACATCTGAGGATTCGGGCGTGTATAACGAGCTTTGAGATGACGGTGCCCCTGGTAAGAGACGACCTCTGCCGTGTTGGCGTCATGATAGACCCGAACCAGCATAGAGGGGTTTGTCATCCATTTCTTGAATTCAGGGCGCTGCACAATCTCAAGTGTTGACGTATATTTGAACGCTTCGAGCACTCTGATAGCGACTGTGACTTTCTCACCACCATCATCAAGGTCTGCGATATAAAATTCCTTGCGCAAACCTTCGAGCATTTTCTCTGGCTCTTTGCTTAGATCACTGAGTTGATCACCAATCGGGGATTCAAAAATCTCATTGCTCAGATCAAGTTCGGCAAAGGAACAGTCGCGGTAGGCACTCAGCTGCGGAACCAACTTCAGAATGCGAATGTAATTGGCATCACATTCGGCCATCTGTTTAATGAGATCCACACTGTAATTCTTCTTCGCCATGATTCCGATTTCTACCTCGATTTTCCGGCTCGTTCATTATAAAACGTGCGCGGCTTCATTCATTGTGTTCGCAATCTGGCGATTGCTTAATCAACATCGGACACTTCAGGTTATCCTACAGCTACCAAATTCGGGATAGGCACTGCTGAATTCTGTTTGGTGTCTCAAAATACGGTGTGCTGCACTACAATCGGTCAGTATTGCTGTAGATGCAGCCAAGCTGCATTCAATACTCGACTACTCATTGTAACCAAATAGGCTGAATTTGCGAGTTTTTGTCAGAGTCGCTCAGGACCAGCGCTTCTGCAGATCCGCCTTGTTAAGTGCCAGCCACTGCAAGGCAATAATGGACATTGCATTGTTGATAGATCCGGCTTGCAAACCGGCCATGGCTTCCTCATAGGACAGTATCACAACTTCGATGTCCTCATGCTCGTGCGCAAGGCCAAACACGCCGCCAGCTGTGCTACTGTCGACTCGGCCACAATATAACGTGACATTTTCGTTGCTTGCCCCCGGACTATTGTAATAGTCACAAATTCGCAGCAAATCCACGGGCTCGATATTGGCTTCCTCCAGGGATTCACGATGCGCTACTGCTTCGGCCGATTCAGCCGTATCAATCAAGCCAGCCACTAACTCCAGCAGCCAGGGTGAACCAGGCTCATGCAATACACCGACGCGAAACTGGCGCACCATCACTATGGCATCGCGATCGGGGTCAAATAGCAGCACGCCCACGGCATGATCTTTGAGCAAGACTTCCCGATCCATGGGCTCGCTCCAGCCACCTGCAAACAATTTATGCCTGAGGCGTAATTTGTCCAGCCGCAACCAACCCTTGTGGCAGGTCTCAGAGGACAATATTTCCACATCCTGCGCTGTGAATTGATCAGACCCGGAACTCATTCAGACTAAAAAACTTGGCGATAGGCGCAACAATAACCCGGCTTCTGCACCGATTTGCAGGCAATCACTATCATTGCGCGCGATGATTGTAAGATTGCAGCCAATGCCGGCAGGTAATTGCGATATGAGTGACTGCCGTCTCCCCAAAAGAGCAAGGGAAAACGGCCGTCGGTTACTGGCGTGGGCATGGCTGCACATGCGGATTAGCTCCGGCTGGTGACTTCCAGCAAATGATAGCCAAACTGGGTTTTTACCGGGCCCTGCAGCGTGTTTACGTCGGCGCTGAACACGACCTTGTCGAACTCTTTTACCATCATACCCGGACCAAACTGGCCGAGATCTCCACCCTGCGCCTTGGATGGGCAGTTGGAATGCGCCTTGGCGACATCGGCGAAATCTTCACCGCCGTCGATGCGTTCCTTGAGTTGCAGACACTCTTCTTCCGTGTCCACCAAAATATGTCTTGCGCTTGCTACTGTCATAGTAAAATCTCCAAAATACAGCTGTGTTAATTATGCCCCAATTGTCGGTGCAGAGACACCGCCATTAGCCATACGTTATAATCCCTGATCGAACAGCCATTGTCGGCAAGGAACGCCCGATGATGTTTTCATAACCACCCGGTTTTACTCTTGATTTATTTTCGGAGATGCCATGCCATTGCCTGAAGCAGTGCCTCGCAAACACCTGCACACCCGCGCAATTGATTATCGCGGATTCCAGCGCGAAGACGGAATGTGGGATATCGAAGCACACATGACCGATACCAAGTCCTATGCCTTTAACAATGACTGGCGAGGCGAAGTGGCTGTGGGTGAACCACTCCATGAAATGTTGTTACGGGTGACCATCGATAATAATTTTGAGATTCGTGATGTCATTGCTGTCACTGACAACAGTCCTTTTGCCATGTGCCCGAATATTGCGCCAAATTACAAAGCACTGGTTGGCATTCGCATGGGTGCCGGTTGGCGCAAAGCTATTCGCCAGAAAGTCGGTGGCACTGAAGGCTGCACTCATTTGACTGAACTGTTATTTCCAATGGCTACAGTGGCCATGCAAACAATCTGGCCCATTCTCAAACAGCATCGCAAAGCGGCCAGTGGTGGTAAAGACGGCAGCGACAAGAAGAGTCAGCGGCCACAGATTCTTGACACCTGCCATGCCTGGTCTACTGAATCTCCAGTTGTGAAGAAATATGAAAATGAGTGGTATACCGGCGACGATTAGATCCTTGCGTCGCCATGCAAGATTGCCAGTGAGTAACTACTTGTAGAACAGCGGAATAACCACCGTCACCACAACACCTTCCCGGTCAGTGCGATTGTCGGCACGAATCTGGCCACCGTGGAAATCAGTAATCAAGCGAGCGATATGCAACCCCATGCCAAGGTGTGGTTGTTTCTGTTTCTCCTGTGGGCGTACGGAGATCATCGAATCAAACAGGCGATCCTTCATTTCCTCGGGCAAATACGGCCCCGAGTTGGCGACCTTGATGACAGCGTGATCACGTAGCGGTCGGCAATAGATCTTGATTGGCTGACCATCATAGGTGAACTCCACAGCATTGGCGATTAGCTTGTCCAGCAATTGTGCAATGTATTCCGGTACCCCGTTGACATTAATAGGCTGGTTATGGAGATCAGATACGAAAAAGATGTCGGGATAGGCCAGTTTATAGCCTTCCACGCAACCATCGAGCACCTTGCACAAATCGATCTTTTCTTTTTCCGAGGTCTGTAGCATTTGTTCCAGACGCGTTGCCTCACTCATATTGGTCAGGATCAAATTCAAGCGGCTAATGCCTTCTTCTGCACGCTCCAAATACACCAGAGATTCTTTGTTGCTCTCCATCATACTCAGATTTTCCAATGACGAACGCACCACGGTGACCGGTGTTCGCAACTCATGGGACAGTCTTGATGACATGTTCTCCAGATAACTCGTGTACTGAGTCAGCCGCTCGACAATATTCGAAAAACTGCGCGACAGGTCGCCAATCTCATCGGAATTACGCGTGGGAACAATGGAATTCTGAATGCGCCCGCTTTCATCGATGATGCTCTCTGCCTGATTTCGTAAACCACGAATGCGCGATGAAATTCTGGATGCAAAGAAGAACAGCCCAAAGACAATCAACAACAGCAAGGCCAGCAGGGTATTGAACAACGACTCCAAGGCCTGATTACGGAAGGTACGCAGACCATTCATGTTCTGATCCACCACCACCGCACCCAATATCTCGCCGTTGGCAAGTATAGGATGCGCCGCCTCGAGCAAGCGTGTTTCGGTACCAGACAGAGTGCGGTACTGAGTCAGCGGAGTGCCATCAAGAGCTGAATCTATGTGTGCGCCGTCTCGCGTCACGCCGGAATAGAGATCATCAATAAAGTCGCTACTGGGCTTGGTAAGAATCTGGTAGTACAGCGGATTGAGAATCTTGTCCTGCAAGTATAGCCAGTACTTGTTAACCGGCTCATCGGCAGCCGGTGTCGTGGGCTGTAGTCCCGTGGCAGTCTGAATATCGCCGACAGATAACAAGACACGACCACTGCGATCGACCACTTGAATGCGGGAATTATTATGGCCCATGCCGGCGACGATGCGATCGATCTCCGGCGTTGGCAAACGTAGCGAACCCAGCCGCTCTTTGTCGTTAATATCGGACGTCGTCACCACAGAGTGAATGTTGCGGGTACGAGGATCATCTACATCGAAAATTGCGAAGCCAAGGCGATCGCCCAACATCTCCATCGGGATGCGCAGTTCAACTTCGTATCCGTTTTCAGTTTCATACCATTGACCACTGATGCGGTCTTCATAAACCGGATCGGTAAAATCAGAGCGCACTTTGTAGGGATAGAGAAACTCGGGTTCATGTGGCGCAATCACATAGCGATCGATGCCACTGCCTTCAGGCGACAACATGGATAACAACAAAAAGTCGCTACGGTGTACACTAAGAGCATCGCGGCTGCGATAGACAATCTTGTCATCGCGCACCTTGAAATAGGCATACAAGGAACCGTTGTACTCACCCACCATATTCTTGTAGCTGAGCGTGCCTTCCTGATCGTACATCCGCGAAGGGTTCAGCGAAGTAGTCATGTAATCGCGATTATCGTAATTCACTTCATACTGTTGATACTCGCGCCAATCCACCAGCGAACCATCATCCAGTGAAAGCGGAGAAAAGATGGGGTAGACGTACAGGTCCTCGGAACGCCGCGCGGGACTGTAGCTGCCTTCATTAAACAGTTCAGGGCGTTCGTTAAGCGCCGTGGCGAGCGCCTGCGCAGTACCCAATACAGTTTGCTCCTGCCCGCGGCGCAAATACTCTTCCATCTCCAGTATGTACTGGTAACCCAGCCACGGCACGACAAGCAAGAAGCTGGACAGAAAGACCAGCTTGAAGCGGATGCCAAATGGATTTTTGAATAGAAGGTTCATTTCAAGGCGTCATTGTCAAAAACTGCCGAGGCGGCAACGAAAGTCATTAACTCGGTACTGCCGGTTCTATATTCCAGCGATAACCCATTCCGTAAACGGTTTCGATGCAATCGAACTCCGGATCTGATTGCATGAATTTTTTACGAATACGCTTGATGTGTGAAGTGATCGTGCTGCCGTCAACAAAGATTTTTGATTCCTGCATCAGTATCTGACGGCTTTTTACGTGCCCCGGATATTTCGCCAATGCATGCACCATCCAGAATTCTGTGACAGTCAATGGTACCGGCTCGCTCTGCCATTGCACGGTCAGACGGCCGATATCCAGCGTCAGTTTGCCACGCTGTAGCAAGCTCTCAGGCGACGGCGGCTGATCTATTACATCGAGGCGGCGAAACAGTGCAGCAATACGTGCAGTCAGATGGGGAAGAGAAATATCTTTGGTCAGATAGTCATCCGCGCCCATACGCAATCCACTCACGGTATCGAAATCATTGTCACGCGCCGTTAGAAAAATAATAGGCAGCGTATCGGACAGCGAGCGCAGCGCCTGACACAAGGTAAAGCCGCCATCGATTTCGTTTTCCAGCCCTATGTCTATGATAGCCAGGTTGGGCAACCGGATATCAAAAGCGGACATGGCATCCTTGCGATTGGCGTAAGTCTGCACCTCATAGCCCTGCTTGCGCAGCACATCGGCATAATTTTCCCTGATCGCCGCTTCATCCTCGACGATCGCAATTCTTCGACCCATAACTTGCACCAACTTTTCCCGATTAATTAAGAGCTTAGCGGAACTATACGGTATTTGTCTGATTTCGGAGAGGAATGGTTTTAATCACAGGTTAATTGCCATGATTCTGCCATATTTAATCATCACATCGCCGCAATGCTTGCCCCTGCAAGCAATAAACATCTTGTTTAATGACTGCTATCGGTACCAGATGGGGACAGAAGCCTCCAGCCTCAAGTACCAGAACCCTTAAACCGGCACGATGCCAACCAACAACGATGTTTTACAGGACCAATCCCATGACCAAGAAATTGCCTCTCGTTTTACTTCTCAGCCTGTCCGCCGGTTCTGTCTTCGCTGATACAGAGCTCGCAAACTACAACAACCCTGCCTCAGTCGAAGAGACTACTGGCTTCTTCAGCGGCGCCCTTGTCGGAGGACTCGCAGGCGGCCCTCCGGGTGCTATCGTCGGCGCGGCCATCGGTGCGCTGACTGGCGACGGCTTTCGTGCCCGTAAAGATATAGGCGATATGCAAGCCGACCTGTATGCCGCGCAGCTGGAATCCAAGCGCGCCAAACAAAATGAAGACGCGATGCGTACTCGCTATCAACTGGCGCAACAACAGCTGAATGAACTACGCAACAATTCCGCCCGGACGATTCCGGCCTATTTGCCGAATCAGCCGACCAGCGCCCCCGTTCAGGAAACCGCACTTAGTGTCCATTTCCGCAGCGGCTCCAGCACGATAGAAGCGCAATACGAAGAGCAACTGCAGTATCTGGTGAAAGTCGCCAAAGACATGCCAAACGCGCGCGTTGAGATTACCGGCTACGCTGATCGCACTGGCGATGCCCAGAAAAACCTGGAGCTGTCCAGAGCCCGCAGCAGCGCCATCAAGTCCTACTTTAACTCAATGGGAGTGCAAAACTCGGCGATCACAACAGTGGCTTATGGCGAGAGTCAGCCACTGCATGAGCAGCAAACTCTTGAAACAGATTTCTTTGACCGTCGCGTCAATGTTCGACTACGCGATACCAGTCAGCAAATGCTGACTCAAAACCCTGAAAGCGAATGACCGTTACATCCTGGATTCGGAGATAAGTAAATGAAAGATATTAGACTTGTCATTGGCAATAAAAACTATTCCTCATGGTCTATGGTTCCCTGGCTACTGTTGAAAATGTATGACGTCGATTTTGAGGAAATCGAAATCGAGCTCTACCAGGACAACACGGCTGAGAAGCTTGGCCCCTATTCGCCGTCATTAAAAGTTCCTGTGTTGCTCCACAATGAGATAACAATCTGGGACTCAATGGCAATTTGTGAATACATATCCGAGGTTGTGCTCGGCGGCTCCGGCTGGCCGACCAACCCCAAGCGTAAAGCGACCGCGCGTGCGGTCAGCGCCGAGATGCATTCTGAGTTCCCGGTTCTGAAAGCGGAATGGCCAATGAACTGCAAGGCCTCTTATAAACTAAAGCCTTCCAATAAACTGGCGGACGAAATTGCGCGCATCGATGCGATCTGGAGTTGCTGTCGACGCCGATACGGTGACAATGGTAACTATCTGTTCGGTCGCTTCTCGATCGCCGATTGTATGTTCGCACCGGTGGCTGCCTGCTTTGAAGGCTATGGCGCCGAGCTAAGTAAAGACGCTAATACCTACATGCAGACCCTGTTAGACAATCCATTTGTCCAGAAATGGATAACTCTTGGCCGACGTGAGCAGGAAACGTTGTCCGTCGTTCAGGCATTACATGCCTGATCTCAAGCTTGCCTGCTGCTGACATTCCCCACGGTAGCAGGCAATTATTCCCTTCATTCTCAACTAGTGCACAAGGCCCTTCGGGGCCTTTTTTATTGGTTCACTTTGGGCCAACCTGGCAGATAAACTATTGCTACTTCTTCAAGAATTTCCGCCAGCCAGTCGATAGCCTGTAAAACGATTACCCAATGCCCATGACGACTAAAGACTCCCCCAAAGACATCATCCGTTTCTGGTTTGAAGAAATCTCGCCGGCGCAACGTTTCAAGAAAGACCCGGAATTCGACCGGATGATTAACGAGCGCTTCCGCAAGGTTCACAAGCTCGCTCGCAGTGGCCTGTTGTATACCTGGCGCGATCATCCGCTGGACGCGTTGGCGGAAATTATTGTACTTGATCAGTTCTCGCGCAATATGTACCGCGACAGCCCCCGCGCTTTCGCTCAGGATACGCTGGCACTCGTGCTGGCCCAGGAAGCGGTTAGACGCAAACAGGATGTCGAATTGGACCCCGGCTACCGCGCTTTTCTGTACATGCCATTCATGCACAGCGAATCGGCAGAGATTCACGAGATCGCTCTATACTTGTTTGATCAGCCAGGCTTGGAAGAGAATTACAATTTTGAGGTGAAACACAAAGTAATCATCGACCGCTTCGGTCGGTACCCACACCGTAATGAGATACTACGGCGCAAATCCACACCGGAAGAGCTGGAGTTTCTATCCCAGCCCGGTTCCGGCTTCTAGTCGCTTGATTTAGTCTCTGACTTGTTTAGTCAGGCTTGCTTCGAGTTGGTAAAACGTCGCGCAGTTTGTCTGCCATCTCCAGCAACGCCGCTTCTGTCGACTCCCAATTCATACAAGCATCAGTGACGGACACGCCATATTGCAATTGCGACAAGTCCGCAGGGATGGACTGGTTGCCTTTGTTGATGTGGCTCTCCAGCATGGCACCGATGATAGATTGATTACCTTCCAGAATCTGATGGGTAATGTCCTTTAGCACCAGCGGCTGCATATCCGGGTCTTTATTGGAATTGGCATGGCTGCAATCAACCACGATGTTGCTGCTGACCTTGCCAGCGGCCAAGGCTTGTTCGCACTGTGTGATGTGCACCGAATCATAATTCGGGCCATTGCTACCACCACGCAGCACGACATGCGCGTAAGGGTTGCCACGAGTCGTCACCACTGAAACCTGACCTTCCGAGTTAATGCCCAGAAAACGGTGCGGGCTCGATACAGACTGCATGGCATTCACAGCCACAGTCAAACCACCGTCGGTGCCATTCTTGAAGCCCACCGCTGAGGACAAGCCAGATGACATTTCGCGGTGCGTCTGGGATTCGGTCGTGCGAGCGCCAATGGCCGACCAGGCAATGATGTCCTGTAGGTATTGTGGCGAGATTGGATCCAGTGCTTCGGTCGACGTTGGCAGGCCAATGTTGACGATATCCAACAGCAGACGACGACCCTTACGCAGACCTTCCTCGATCTTGAAGGAATCATCCAGATACGGATCATTGATCAGGCCTTTCCAGCCAATAGAGGTACGTGGCTTCTCAAAATACACCCGCATCACGATATAGATGGTATCTGCTACCTTGTCGGCCAGCGCCTTCAGACGGCGGGCATAATCCAGCGCCGCTTCTGTATCGTGGATCGAGCAAGGGCCAACCACGACAAACAAACGTGGGTCCTTACGGTCCAGAATGTCATAGATTGTCTGACGAGATGCCTGAACAGCATCCAGAGCAGATCCTTCCAGCGGCAGTTCCGCCTTCAGTTGATTCGGGGTAAGCAGCGCCTCATTGGACGCGATGTTAAGATTGTCAGTACCTGCCGACATGGTTCATCTCCGCTTGTCACAGCGTTCGGTGAAAAAAAGGGCGGCAATAATAGCAAATAGTGTTCAGCAAAGTCATACTTCTGCTCAGCTTTATCGCTGGGCATGACACAAGGAGGTTACGTGCAGATCAGTCAGGAATTCGATTCGGGTAATATTGAAGTCATCGACGCCAGTCGCCACGACGATATCCGACTACAGATTCGCCGCGACGAGCAATCCGGGTTCTACCAGTGGTTTCACTTTCGCCTGACCGGCGCCAAAGGCCTGCCCTGTCGACTGACTATCACCAACGCCGCCGGAGCCGCCTATCCTGACGGCTTTAGAAACTACCGCGTCCTGGTCTCCTATGACCGCCAGGAATGGCGCCGACACGATACTTCGCTGAACGGCGGTGAACTCAGCATCGCCGTTACACCGGAGCAGGATTCGGTGTATTTCGCCTATTTCATCCCCTATTCCATGGAGCGGCATCACGACTTGATTGCCCGTGCCTTGCAGTCACCGATGTGCTCGCATCAAAACCTCGGCGCCACACTCGACGGGCAGGATCTGGATTTGCTCAAACTGACTGCTGCCAGTAGTAGTGCCAAACGCCGTTGCTGGATCATCGCCAGACAGCATCCGGGCGAGTCTATGGCACAGTGGTGGATGGAAGGTTGTATCGAAAAGCTGCTCGACCCCGAAGACCCACTAAGCCAACAGCTACTGCGGGACAATGAAATTTATCTGGTAGCCAACATGAATCCCGATGGCAGCAGACGCGGCCATTTGCGGACCAACGCCGCCGGGCGCAATCTGAACCGGGAATGGGAATCACCCAGCATGAAGGCCTCGCCAGAAGTCTATTTGGTCAAACAAGCGATGTTGGCAACCGGCGTGGATTTTTTCCTCGACGTGCATGGCGATGAGTCATTGCCCTATTGTTTCATTGCCGGCACAGAAGGATTAGCAAACTGGAGTGAGCAAGATCAGGCGCGGCTGGATTTTTATCGTGGCAGGCTTGCCGAGTTGAACCCGGATTTCCAGACCGAGAAGGGCTATCCACCCAAACCTCGCGGCACCGCCAATTTGACTATGAGCACAGCCCAGACCGCCCATTTGCATAGCTGTCTTGCCATGACGCTGGAAATGCCTTTCAAGGATACAACTGCGACACCTGACCCGGTTTACGGCTGGTCAACACAGCGTTGCAAAACGCTGGCGCACTCATGTCTGCAAGCAATGGCAGATTATCTAGCTAGCGACGTTTATTAACCGTCGCTAGCAGATAATCAGGCACGGCTCTATTCAGACTTTGTGATAGAGCTTGCGGCCCTGCTGGTTATATTCTTCCGCCATTTCATCCATGCCGGTTTTTAACGCTGCATCGACATCAGCCAGTTCTTTCTTGGCGGCGTAATCGCGGACTTCCTGCGAGATTTTCATCGAGCAGAACTTGGGTCCGCACATGGAACAAAAATGCGCCACCTTGCCTGATTCCTTGGGCAAGGTCTCATCGTGATAGGATCTTGCCGTGACTGGATCCAGCCCGAGATTGAACTGATCTTCCCAGCGGAATTCAAACCGCGCTTTGGAAATCGCGTTATCTCTTAGTTGCGCACCCGGATGGCCCTTGGCCAAGTCAGCGGCATGAGCAGCGATCTTATAGGCCATCAAACCATCTTTGACATCTTGTTTGTTCGGCAAGCCAAGGTGTTCCTTGGGCGTGACATAGCAAAGCATGGCACAGCCGAACCAGCCAATCATTGCCGCACCGATGCCCGAGGTTATATGGTCATAGCCCGGTGCGATGTCGGTAGTTAGTGGCCCAAGTGTATAGAAAGGCGCCTCGTCACACACTTCTAGCTGCTTCTCCATGTTCTCCTTGATCATGTGCATGGGCACATGGCCAGGACCTTCGATCATGGTTTGAATGTCGTGTTTCCAGGCAATCTTGGTCAATTCACCCAATGTTTCGAGCTCGCCAAACTGCGCCTCGTCATTGGCGTCTGCAATAGACCCAGGACGCAAACCATCGCCCAATGAGAAAGACACATCATAGGCCTTCATGATTTCGCAGATATCTTCGAAATGCGTGTAGAGGAAATTTTCCTTATGGTGGGCCAGACACCACTTGGCCATGATGGAACCACCGCGTGAGACGATGCCAGTAACCCGCTTGGCTGTCATTGGTACATAGCGCAACAACACACCCGCATGAATGGTGAAATAATCCACGCCCTGTTCGGCTTGTTCAATCAGCGTATCGCGATAGATTTCCCAGTTCAGGTCTTCCGCCACGCCGTCGACTTTCTCCAGCGCTTGGTAAATAGGTACCGTACCGATTGGCACCATGGAATTGCGAATAATCCACTCGCGCGTTTCATGGATGTTCTTGCCTGTCGACAGGTCCATTACCGTATCGGCACCCCACAGGGCAGACCAGGTCAGTTTTTCGACTTCTTCCTGAATAGAAGAGGTGACTGCGGAATTACCAATATTGGCATTCACTTTCACCAGAAAGTTGCGGCCGATAATCATCGGCTCGATTTCCGGGTGATTGATGTTGGCCGGAATAATGGCGCGGCCCCGAGCGATTTCGTCACGCACAAATTCCGGCGTAATCACTGCGGGAATCGAGGCGCCAAAATCATTGCCCTTGTGCTGCATGGACAGCTGCGCTTCTTCGCTGGATTGCTGCCGCGCCAGGTTCTCACGAATGGCGATGTACTCCATTTCCGGAGTCACTATGCCCTGGCGTGCGTAGTGCAGTTGGGTGACGTTGGCGCCGGCTTTGGCGCGACGCGGCTGACGTATGTGTTCAAATCGTAAATGCGCTGTCTGGGCATCAGCTTGACGCGCCTGACCAAAAGTTGAAGTCGCGCCGGACAGTAATTGGGTATCACCGCGTTCTTCGATCCACGGTTCCCGAATGGCTGGCAGACCCTGACGCAAGTCGATCTCGACATCCGGGTCCGCGTAGGCTCCAGAGGTGTCATACACGCGCAAGGGTGGATTTTCTTCGACACCGTGCTCGGTTTGCGTGGCGGTCAGCAATATCTCGCGCATAGGCACCTGAATATCCGGCCGACTGCCGGGCACATAAACCTTGCGGGAACTGGGGTAGGCATTACCTGAACCTGTCTCCAGATTACCGATTTCGTCCAAAAAGCCTTCAGAATTTGCGTTCATTGAATATTCCTGTGTCGCCGTCACCCATGGGTTAACTACTCGCCGGGATGGCGGCCAAATCTAGTATCCGGAATTGATCGACCGGGAAGAGGCAGAGCGATGAATTAGTCTCATTATGCCCGAAATCGACGGCGCTCGAAATTGGCCGATACCGGAATCCTCAACTTTACTGTAACCAGTTGCCGGATTTACTCGTCTAACTCCTCAGTATTACGGGATGAAGCGACAACAGAAAAATTGTCACTTTTGGTTACACTGTGTAGAATGCCGATCAGCTTTGCGCGCCTGCTGCCCGCTCCCCCTGCGGCATCCGGCACGAACATCCCTTTCCTCAATTTCAGTTCTGACAAGGCCATAAATGATGCGACGTATTGCGAAGTCTCTTGGTATTTTTACTGTCTGCAGCCTGTTCAGCTCCATCAGCTATGGTGATGATCTATTCGAGATCCTGCAGCTGGCGCTGGACAACGATCCCACCCTGCAACAGGCGGAAGCCACTTATCGTGCGAATCACGAGAACGTGATTCAGTCACGCGCCTCACTACTGCCTACTTTCGGCGTGGGTGGTCGTACCTCGCGAATCACCGCAGGACCAACAGATTCGAGCTTTATTGAAAGAACCGACCCGGCTACTGGCGAAACTGTTTCCGTCTTCCAGCCGGAACACAGTTTCCGCCCGGGTATTAACAACCATGGCTGGGGCGTCAGCCTCAACCAGAGCGTTGTGAATCTGGCTAACTGGTACAACCTGCAAAGTGCCCGCGCCAGCGACCGCGCTGCTGCTGTTAACCTGGCTGCCCAGGAACAGGACCTGATCATGCGCGTTGCCGCAGCTTACTTTGATGTACTGCGCGCCCAGGATCTATTGGATACCAATGTCCAGGAAGAGGAAGCCGCGCAGCGCTCTCTCGAACAGACCCAGCAACGGGAAGAAGTGGGTCTGGTTGCCATTACCGATGTCTTTGATGCCCAAGCTGCATATGACCTGGCTCGCAACACCACTATCTTGCAGCAAAACGCATTGCGTTCAGCCTACGAGGCATTGGAAGCCATCACTGGCATGGCGCACCCGGATATTGATCCGCTGCGCGATGACTTTCCCATTGAAGAAGTCGATGGCAATCTCGAGGCGTGGGAAGATCAAGCCGAAGACAACAGCCTGGCGATTGCCGCAGCTGAGTTTAACTTGCAGGCAACACGCAGAAATCTCAAAGCCCGCAAGGCGGATCATTTGCCGACCGTTGATCTGGCTGGCCAGTGGGGCCATGACGTGACAGCACCGATCGTTAGTCAGGGTATCCAGATTGGCGGTGGTGCCAGTGATCGAACGTCACTCACATTGAGTGTCACCATCCCTCTTTATACCGGCGGAGCCACCAGCTCACGACGTCGCGCAGCCGAATACAATGTGATCGCTGCACAAGAATCGCTGAAGCTTACCAAGCGCCAGCTCACACAGAATATTCGCAATGCCTATCGTCGAGTCAATACTGACGTACTTGTAATCGCTCAGCGTGACCAATCCATAACCTCCGCACAGAGTGCACTGGATGCCACTGAACTTGGCGCTGAAGTAGGCACACGTAATATTGTTGAAGTACTGCGGGCTCGCGAAAATCTGTATCGCGCCCTGCGTCAGTATGCTGAAGCACGCTATAACTATATTATTGATTCGCTGATTCTGAAGCAGGTTACCGGCACACTGACACCACAAGATGTCATTGAATTGAATCAGTGGCTGGAGCAGTAAACACTACGCTGGATCGACAACATTGACGTCTGACACGGACTACCTTTTCGAAGAGAAGGTAGCCCGTTTGCGTTACAGGGCTGGTCAGTTCGCGGGTCCTTTGCGCCAGACCGAAACCTGACTGATGATGTATTCATACTTGCGGCGATGCTCGCGAATCATGAATGGCAAATCCTCTTCATGTAATAGCGTGAAGCCAGGCAAGCATTCTTGCAGACGCGCTAACGTGTCGGCATTTTCGGCACCATCGAGAAACTTCTCTTCTGGTGTGTAGTCGGCCATCCAGGTATTCGGGGAAGCAATAACCAGTATGCCACCGGGCAACAAGTAGCGATCAGATTGAGTGAACTGACGCAGACAATCCTGCGGGCTACTTAATCGACAAAGCAAGTTGCTAAGCAGTACAGCGGAGAAGGGTCCTCCCTCGCCAACTTCCTCAACCTCATTCAGGCTGGCTGCATCACCCTGCACAAACTGCAAGCGGCTTACATCGATTGCTTTGTCAATTTTGGCTGTCATTGGCGTGCGGTAGTTGCCGGTTTCCCAACGTTGATAATCCAAATGCCCGTTCAGGCGCAGCGCTTCAGCCGCGTTTACGAATGCCGCACTGTAATCCAGCCCTACCACCCGATTGAAATCTCTGGCCAGTTCAAAACTCGCCCGGCCTACGGCGCAACCCAAGTCCAACACACTGTCTTTATCACTGACAAATTGGCGCACCAGATCTGCGGTACGATCAATCAGGTTCAGCACCGACGGAAATTCAATGCGTTTGGCCAGCTCTGGGTCCCGCTGTTGTGCTTCATCTCCCCAATGGAACAACAGATACTGATCGAGCACTTCATCAGTATCGTATTTGTCACCCTTCTTCGCCGCACTGCCTAATTCCTGCACGATACGAAAGCCTGCATGTTGAAAAAAGTGGGCGCGAAAGTGAAAGCGCGACCAGATGCTGGCCTCGTCTCCAGTACTGATGAACGAACCACCGAGAATCATTTGGTGCGCGCCATCAAAACACGGAGTGCTGAAGTCGGTATAAAAATCATGAATCGAAAAATCCGGAAGCGGATGGAAGGCGTCTTCACACCACTGCCAGACATTACCAAAAGTGTCGTAGAAACCCTGGGAATTGGCAGGCAGTGCATTCACCGCAGCTTCCGCACCATAGTTCAGATTGTGATTGGCAGCACTGGGCTGACAATCATGCATGACTGCATCCAGCGCCAGACAATTGTTGTCAGCCGCATGCCAGTCCACTGCGTCATGCAAGCTGGGTTCGCGGATCGCATGATGTTCGGCCTCGGTTAACAATCTGTAGGGTCGGTCTGAAGCCTGCGTGGCCGTTAACCAGGCGCAGTAAGCTTTCGCTTCGTAATAATTGACGATCGCCGGCCAACTCCACTGCATGGGTACCTCGGCAATCGTACTGCGCAATTTATAGCGATGCGAACCAGCAGGGCCATCTTGCACCCAGAAGGTTGGCCATTTCACGTTACGAAACTGCCGCCATGCCCAGCCATCCGACGTCCAGTAGGCCTGGTTTTCGTAGCCGCCTTCTTTAACGAACTGCAAAAACTCACCATTACTGATCAGGAACTTGCTGGCCTTGAAAGGCGCAACTTCACGCGTGTCCGAACCGTATTCATTGTCCCAGCCAAAACTGGGCCAGTCGCGAGGTTTGCCAAGCCTTACTTCGGTTGCTGGCAATTCGCGCATGGCGTTGACAGGATAATCTTTGCCTTTCTCCGGTTGATACGTTTGCTTCTGCAAAGGGGAAAGCAATGCTGGCCAGGCATCAGGCTGCTTGACGTATTCGGCCGGTAACTCGCGGATCAATACGCTGGATGTTTCCAGATGAATGCGTTCATGCTCAAACGCCATGGCAAACGCCCATGTGGGGCTGTCCTGTGTGATTGGCTCGTCCAGAGCCGGATGTGTCGTTATCAACTGAATAACCAGTTCATAGACCTGCTGACGGTAGGCTCGCACCGCCGCCAGCTCTGGCCAGACATCCTGCTCGCCTTCGTGCAGATCATCCCAGTTCATCTCATCAACGCCGGTTTCGAACAACAGCTCAAAGTCCTTGTTCACTGGCTTGTTGATCATGCCGCTGACCAATAGTTTGTTGACATAAAGACTGGCAGGATGAGCATAGTAGAAAATCAGCGGATGGCGCGTCTTGTGGTAGGGGCGCACGAAATAGGCTTCGTCGCTTACCAGTGCGGAGAACAGTTGCTCAGTCAGTGACCAGGTATTCTTGAAGTAATTCAGTACGGCGCTGCGGCCAGCATTCAGGTTGAGCAGGGGCAACGAGTGTGGGAGTGCATTGCGCACTGCACTCTTGTCATTATTAAGCGCACCACGACTGGATGTTAGATTGATGATTTCCTTGGACACAGACATACCTTTTCCTGCTGGCCACCTTTCTCAACTCATGCAGCTTTTAAACAAAGCCGCGGTGAACAAACTGACTTCTGACTTATGTTAAGAGAATTGTTTCTTGCTCAGCAGCGTCTGACGAAATTCGGTTACAATGCACTGAAGTACCACAAAATTCGTCAATGCAGCATATAGACCCGCCCGGGAGCTTGCAATTTGCACACTAAATTACCACACGTTGGCACAACAATTTTTACAGTCATGTCCAAGATGGCTCAGGATTATGGCGCAATCAATCTTTCTCAGGGCTTCCCGGATTTCGATTGCCCGCCACGCCTGCGCGAACTTGTCACGCACTATCTCAATGCCAGTAAGAACCAATATCCACCGATGGCTGGCGTACCCCTACTACGACAGCGCATTGCAGAAAAGATCAATGCGCACTACGATTATTTCCCGGATTCTGAAAATGAAGTCACCGTAACCAGTGGCGCCACAGAGGCGTTGTTCGACGCCATTCAGGCAGTTGTCGGACCCGGCGATGAAGTTATTGTGTTTGACCCGGCCTATGATTCATACGAACCCGCCATCCAGTTGGCCGGCGGCAAAGCCGTACATATACCGTTAGCGCTGCCCGACTACACTATTGACTGGGATCGTGCCGCGGCAGCGATTACCGACCGCACCAAACTTATTATCATTAATTCCCCCCATAACCCCTGTGGGGCCATTCTTGATGCTGATGATCTGAACTCGCTCGCTCGCCTGACTCGTGATCGCGACATGTATGTGCTCAGTGATGAAGTATATGAGCACATGGTGTTCGATGGACTCAAACACCTCAGCGTCATCGGCCACGAGGAGTTACGCACACGCAGTTTTGTCGTCTCATCATTCGGTAAGACTTACCATGCCACCGGCTGGAAGATGGCTTACTGTGTTGCCCCGCCGGCATTGACGGCGGAGTTTCGCAAGATTCATCAGTTTGTCACCTTTACGACAAACAGTTTCCTGCAATACGCAATCGCCGACTTCATGCATGAATGTCCTGAACATGCTATTGAACTACCGGATTTTTATCAGCAGAAGCGTGATAAATTTTGCGCCTTGCTTGCCGACTCACGCTTCTCGTTCAGCCCATCAAAAGGCACCTACTTTCAACTAGTCGACTACAGTGCCATCAGTGACAAATCCGATGTCGACTTTGCCAATGAACTCACGCAGGAAAAAGGTGTAGCGGCTATTCCTCTGGCGCCTTTTTACGAGACTCCGCCTGATACGCGCATTCTGCGTTTTTGCTTTTGTAAGGACGATTCCACGCTCGAACAAGCCGCGGAAATTCTTTGTCGCCTCTAGCGGCCACACTCCGTTGTTAGTACAAGCAGCTAGCTTGGGTGGCGAGCACTGGTAGTGATAATTGGTAGCTAAAATTGGTAACCACAGTGGCTATGACTGATCTCGATATGCAAGCGGTAAAAACCCGGATTCAGTCCTGGGGACAGGAACTGGGTTTTCAGCAGGTAGCCGTCTGCGACGTCGATCTCACTGCCTACGCGGCCGACTACCAACAATGGTTAGCCAAACAATTTCATGGTGATATGCAATACATGGCAGAGAATCAGGATCTGCGTTGCCACCCTGAGAAACTCCACCCTGGCACACAGCGCGTTATCTGTGTGCGCATGGATTATGCCGAGAGTACTGAAAATTCTTTAGACCCTCTGCAACGATCGCAACAAGCTTATGTCGCTCGCTATGCCCGGGGCCGGGACTATCACAAATTAATGCGCAAACGTTTGCAGCAACTAGCAGAGAAAATTCAGGCGCAAGTTGGCGAGCATGGTTATCGGGCATTTGTTGATAGTGCCCCTGTACTGGAGCGCGCGTTAGCCGAAAAATCCGGTCTCGGCTGGATTGGCAAGAACACCATGCTCATCAATAAAAAGGCCGGTTCCTGGTTTTTTCTTGGTGAGCTTTTTACTGATATGCCAATACCGGTGGATGAGCCGTCCGAACCTCACTGCGGCTCATGTCAGGCTTGCCTTGATATCTGCCCAACCAATGCCTTCGCCGGAGCCAATCAGCTGGATGCCCGCCGCTGTATTTCCTACCTGACGATTGAATTACGCACCAGCATTCCGGAAGAATTCCGCAAGCCCATGGGCAACCGGGTATTCGGCTGTGACGATTGTAATTTGATTTGCCCGTGGAACAAATTCACGCACCGCACTGTGGAAAAAGATTTCTCGCCGCGCCATCAACTGGATGAAGCGGAACTCATCGAACTGTTCGCGTGGACGGAAAGTGAATTTCTCGAACGAACCCAGGGTTCGGCGATTCGGCGCATCGGTTATGAATGTTGGCTGCGGAATCTCGCCATAGGGCTTGGCAATGCCAGCACGAATAATGCCGTGATAAGCGCTCTGCGCTCGGCTGAAGACCATCCATCAGCGATGGTAAGAGAACATGTTGAGTGGGCACTTAGACAGCATCAGGTCTAACTTTTAACCTTATACTCCTCAAGTAGAGGGCATTCGATCAGGCCACGAAGAAATGCTGACGATAGTGTTTCAATTCATCAATAGAATCCTTGATGTCGTCCATGGCCTGATGCGCCCCTTTCTTGGTAAGACCTTCCAACACCTCTGGCTTCCAGCGGCGCGCAAGTTCCTTGACTGAACTGACATCCAGATTGCGGTAATGGAAATAGTCTTCCAGCTCTGGCATGTAATTCGCCATGAACCGGCGATCCTGGCAGATGCTATTGCCGCACAACGGCGAAGAATTTTTACTGGTATGTTGCTGCAGAAATTCCAGTGTTTGCAATTCCGCATCACGTTCACTGGTCTGACTTTTCTTAACTCGGTCAATCAGACCTGACTGGCCATGGTGTTTCTGGTTCCAGTCATCCATGCCATCGAGCATGGCATCCGACTGATGCACAGCCAGTACCGGTCCTTCGGCGATAATATTCAACTCAGAGTCAGTCACGAGGGTGGCAATTTCGATGATGCGATCTTCATTGGGAATCAATCCGGTCATTTCCAGGTCAAGCCAGATTAGATTGAGATTCTTGTCCATGTCGGCCACACCTCCTTGCAGTCAGGTCGAGATTGTAACAAAGCTACTCAGGCCCGAGTATGCAATAATTCGCTCTTAAGCCCCCAGCCAGATAACTTCTGCAGTAATGAGCAAGCGACAACTCACCCAACAGCAGCGCCAACGCATCGCCCAGCAACAGCAAAAAGCCTTGGCCAATGCCGATGGCGACATCGTTAATAGCGACAGCTGCAACGGCAGAGTTGTCAGTCATTTCGGTCAGCAGCTGCAAGTAGAGTCTCTGGTGCCCGAATCCGCCGGCGAACTCTTGCTCTGTTATCAACGCGCCAATCTGCCAGCTCTGGTGACCGGTGATCTGGTTTTCTGGGAAGCAACCGAGAGCGGGCAGGGCATCATCGTCGCAGCCGCCCAGCGCAGTAATGCCTTCACCCGCCCTGACGTCAATGGCCGTGCCAAGCTGGTGGCCGCCAATGTCGATCGTGTACTGGTGGTCTTCGCCGTGTACCCACAGGCGTTTTTGAATTTGATCGACCGCTATCTGGTGGCTATTGAGAGTCTCGACCTATCGCCCACCCTGGTCCTCAATAAAATTGATCTACTCGACGACGACAATCGCGATTACATTGACAATATAGTGTCGATTTATACCGATCTGGGTTACCCGGTATTCACGGTGTGTGCCGGATCCGGCACTGGAATCGCGGCGCTGGAATCGGCATTAAACGGCCAGACCACTGTCCTGGTTGGTCAGTCTGGCGTGGGCAAATCCTCGCTGATCAATTGCCTGGGTGAGGCAGATTTGGCGGCGGTAGGCGATCTCTCTGCAGCGCGCCAGAAAGGCACTCACACCACGACTACTGCGCGCCTGTTTCACCTGCGCCAATGCGATGTCATAGACTCGCCTGGTATCCGGGAACTGCGCGTACAAAATCTGCACGCCGACCAGGTGACTCAAGGTTTTATCGAACTCAAGCACCTGGCCGACGAGTGCCGGTTTCGCAACTGTTCGCATCAGCAAGAACCCGGCTGCGCTCTGCGCGCCGCAGCTGAGGCCGGCACTATCAATCCGCAGCGTTGGGAGAGTTATCAGCAAATGCTTACTAGCCTCGAAAGCGCCTGATATCGCCACTGCTAGCCAGGTTAGTACAAGCAATCAGCGATCGCACACAGTAGAATAGCGACGCTTAATTCACCCGCATTCACACAACGCAAAACGCCATGAATCACAACGCATTACCCTTATTACTCCAACCCGAAACGTTCGCCGAACAACCAGCACATGATGATGTCCTGTTGGTGATTGTCGCTCAGGCGCAAGTGTTCAATGCCGGACATATACCCGGCTCAGTTCTTGTCGAACCCGCAGAATTGGTCAGCGGCGACAAGCCCGCGGTTGGCAGTCTGCCCAGTGAAGAAAAGCTTAGCGCAGTGTTCAGCCGCATTGGCCTGAACAGTAACAGTCATGTGGTGGTCTACGATGATGAAGGAGGCGGTTGGGCCGGCCGCTTCATCTGGACGCTTGATGTCATTGGTCACCCGCGCTATTCCTATCTTGATGGCGGCCTCGTGGCCTGGAAGCGACTCGGCTTGCCATTGACGGCAGAACCGGATCTGGCACAGCGCAGTGAGTTTCGCGCGCAAATCGATCGCAGTTGCGCCGCCGACAAGGCCGATGTCCTTGCGTCGATTGATGACGAGCAGACCCTCATATGGGATGCCAGGGCGCCGGAAGAATTTGCCGGTAAAAAGGTCACTGCGTTACGCAATGGCCATGTGCCAGGGGCTGTGAATATCAACTGGGTCGATTTAATGGACCATGACAATGATCTGCGCTTGTTGCCGCTGCCGCAATTAACGCACAAACTGGCCGCCAAAGGCCTGACCAAAGCCAGCCACATCATCACCCACTGTCAGACTCATCACCGTTCGGGGCTGACTTATCTGGTCGGCAAACTGCTGGATCTGCCCATTCGAGCCTACGATGGTTCATGGTCAGAATGGGGCAATGACCCCACAACACCTGTCTCTACAGGTCAGTAAGGCTTAACTACTATGGGGCGCTTGTTCGTCTGGATTCAATATGTGCTACCACACCATGCCCTGTCTCGGGCCGTGGCGGCCTGCGCTGCCAGCCGGCTTTTCAAAAAGCCTCTGATTAGTTGGTTTATCAAACGCTACAAGGTGGATCTGAGCGAATCGGCAATTTCGGACCCAAGCCACTTCAGCTCCTTCAATGACTTCTTCACGCGCGCCTTGAAGGCCGATGCCCGCCCGATCGCTCATGACTCTGGCGCCATTGTTTGCCCGGCCGATGGTTGTGTCAGTCAAAGCGGTCCTATTGCGCATGACCAGATTTTTCAGGCCAAGGGCAAACACTACTCACTGCTGTCTTTGTTGGGTAATTCACCAGCAATGGCCGAGCTGTTTCATGATGGCAGTTTTGCCACCGTGTACCTGTCACCCAAGGATTATCACCGGGTGCACATGCCGCTAAGTGGCACCCTGCGGCAAATGACCTATGTGCCTGGCCGGCTGTTCTCCGTCAATCCGGTTACTACCGCCCATGTACCAGACTTGTTTGCCCGCAACGAGCGCCTGATTTGCCTGTTCGATACCCCGGCTGGCGCCATGGCCGTCATCATGGTTGGCGCCATGATTGTCGCCAGTATTGAAACTGTGTGGTCCGGGTTGATTTGCCCAAGCCCGGGCTTTCGCCAGCTTCGCACCGTGTCCTACGCAGATGATCCAGCCGCACCGCAGCTGGCTACCGGTACGGAAATGGGCCGCTTTAAACTGGGCTCCACTGCCATCGTGCTGTTCGCCAAAGACGCGATGGAGCTAGCCGATGCTATCAAGGCAGGCGAGACCGTCAGAATGGGCCAGCTTTTTGGCCAGCAACGCACTTAATCCAGGAACACGCTATGAATCAGGATGACATGAAAAAGGCGGTCGCCAAAGCTGCCTTCGACTACGTAAAAGAAATGATCACTGATGGAATTATTATTGGCGTCGGCACCGGCTCGACGGCGAATTACTTCATCGATGAGTTAGCTGCCGTCAAAAATGACATCGGAGGCACCGTAGCCAGTTCAGAAGAATCGGCAACGCGTTTGCGTGCGGTGGGCATTGAAGTCATGGATCTGAATGCTGCTGGCCCGGTAGCTGTCTATGTCGACGGAGCCGATGAAAGTAATCAGCAACTACATTTGATCAAAGGGGGCGGTGCAGCGCTAACGCGGGAGAAAATCATTGCGGCAGTTGCGGAAGAATTCGTCTGCATCGCGGATGAAAGCAAACTGGTAGATGTGCTCGGCAAGTTTCCCTTGCCAGTAGAGGTTATTCCCATGGCACGCAGTCACGTCGCACGAGCAATTGTAAAGCTCGGCGGGGATCCTGTTTGGCGGGAAGGTTGTGTCACTGACAATGGCAACCAAATAATCGATGTCCACAATCTTCAGATCATGGAACCACGAAAACTGGAAAACGCATTGAACCAGATCGTCGGCGTTGTCTGTAATGGACTGTTCGCCGAACGCGCAGCAGATCGCCTATTTCTTGGCACGAGCTCAGGCGTCGAGACTCACTTACCCCGAAATTAGCCCTGAATCATCTGTGATGGTTAATCACAGAATGAAACACAGAACTCACTAATCAAGTTAACCAGACCCGACCGGATAAGACAGTTTCGAGTCGAAACTGTCTTCATAGCCGGCCAGGAATCGGAGACTCGCTAGTAGGAAATAAAGCTATCTGGAAAAGCTGCCTCGTTAGAGGCTCCAGAAACTACCGCCCAATACTACAGCGGAGTGACGTTGTCCGCTTGGGGGCCTTTTTGGCCCTGGGTAACTTCCATGGTCACTTTCTGTCCTTCGTGCAGGCTTCTACGCCCGGAACCGTTGATGGCGCTGAAGTGAACAAACACATCCTTACCACCATCCTGCTCGATGAAACCAAAACCTTTCTCATCGTTAAACCACTTAACGGTACCTTCAACTAAGTCTGACATATTACTCTCGTGCTATAAAAATAAAAAAAATGGAATTGCTAGCCATAGCAACCCTACGGCCCATAACGACCGTGTGGTCAGTGTACGCCTATCCTCAACAAGAAGGAAAGGCCAATTTTGGCAATTCGAACAATATTTGTCGTCGCTTGACGTAAAGTTCTTACAGTTTGCCTCAGAAATCCCCGCAACAGTGTCAGAGCTAACAATCTATGAGCTTTCCCGGGTTGAGGATATTGTTGGGATCAAACACGCGTTTCACCGCTTTCATGTAATCAATTTCAGCCGCGTCCCTGGCAAAATGCAGATAGGGCTTTTTGAGCAAGCCGACGCCGTGCTCTGCCGATATTGTGCCACCATGCTGTTTAACCGCGTTAAACACCAGATCGGAAACCTTGCCGCACTTGCTAAAGAATTCTTCAGCGGGCAAGGAGTCCGGCTTGAGAATATTCAGGTGCACATTGCCATCACCGATATGACCAAACCAGATAATCTCAAAATCAGGATAGGCGTCCGAGACAATGCCATCCACCTCATCAAGAAACTGTGGAACCTGTGAGACTTTCACCGAGATATCATTTTTATACGGTGTGAATTTGGCTATCGTTTCGGAAATATCCTCGCGAAGCCGCCACAGGTTTTGCGCCTGACCAATATTCTGGCTGATGGTGCCATCTGCTACCCAACCTTGTTCGAGGCAGTGCTCGAACAATTCCATGGCCGACTCCATGTCTTGTTCCGAGCGATTTTCAAATTCAATCAGCGCATAGAATGCGGTGTCAGTTTCAAAAGGCTTGGGCAATTCTTTTTCGGCAATCACATGCGCCATTGCCTTGTCCGAGAAAAACTCGAAGGCGGTCAAGCTCAACTTGCTTTGGAAAGTTTCCAGAATCGGCATGGTGTCCGCCATATTCTCTACACCGAGTAGCAACACAACCGGATCAGTTGGTGGGCTGCACAGATTCATAGTGAGCTCTACAATTAATCCCAAGGTGCCTTCTGACCCAATAAACAAATGTCGAAAGTCATAACCCGTGGCATTCTTTGCCAGACCACGATTGAGATCCAGAAGTTCGCCCGTGCCTGTCACCACTTTCATTCCCGCTACCCAGTTACGCGTCATGCCATAGCGGATCACTTTAATACCACCAGCATTAGTGGCGACATTGCCGCCTAACTGACTCGACCCTGCTGATGCAAAATCGACCGGATAGTAAAGGTTATTCTCTGTGGCGAATTCCTGTAGTTGCTCAGTGATCACGCCTGGCTGACAACGCACTTGGCGGTCAGCCGCATTGAACTCAAGAATTTGATTCATGCGATCGAAGGCAATAACTACTTCGCCGTTTTCGGCAACTGCACCACCGCTCAAGCCGGTGCGGCCACCCGAAGGTACCAGGGCGAACTTCAGTTCATTGGCCAGCTTCACAATTGCCTGCACAGCCTCTATCGAAGCTGGCAAGACAATCGCAACCGGGGCTGGCGTGTATTGCCGGGTCCAGTCGCGGCCATAGCGTTGCAGGTCGTCGCTGTCGGTCTTGACCCATTCGGGGCCGGCGATGCTGGCAAGCCAATCGATAATTTTTTCGGTACTCATGACTATCCTGATTTCTAAAAACAACAGTTAGGTAGAACAGTTGGTTTGTCCTGTCAGAAGAAGTTGCCGGAACGCTGGCTCCGGGCAGCTGACCCGGGTGCCATGCGGTTGTCAGAATTGCCTTGGCGGTAAACTTTGCCGCTCAGGGGATGCCTGCTAAATGTAAAACTTCAACGTCAGTCAAAAACTGCACAGTAAGATTATGTTACCATGCGCCTGCGTTGGGAGCACCGTCAGGGTCTCCCGGTGGCCAGACAGCAGGCATTGAGAGCAGTCCAACGAGTGTAATTTGTAATTTAAAGAGTGCGATCCGAATCAGTCCCGCCTTCCGGCTCCAACTACCGACCTACTAATTTGATTCAGGCTTAACGATCACTATGGAACATATTTCCTTTGAAAAACACAAAATCCGTTTCCTGCTACTGGAGGGTGTCCACCAGAGTGCTCTGGAAACACTGACCAAGGCGGGATACGAGAACGTTGAGTACATCAAATCCTCGCTGGATAAAGACGAGCTTAAGGCCAAGGTAGCCAATGCCCACTTCATCGGCATTCGCTCGCGCACACAGTTAACCGAAGAGATCTTTGCCGAGGCGAAGAAACTGCTGGCCGTTGGCTGCTTCTGCATCGGCACGAATCAGGTTGATCTTACGGCGGCCTTGTCACGCGGGATCCCGGTATTTAATGCGCCCTTTTCCAACACCCGCAGCGTTGCTGAACTGGTCATCGGTCAGGCTATTTTGCTGCTCCGCGGTATTCCTGAGAAAAATGCCCAGGCTCACCGCGGTATCTGGAACAAAGCAGCCAAAGGCTCCTTCGAGGCGCGCGGCAAGAAACTCGGCATCGTCGGCTACGGCAATATCGGCTCGCAGCTAAGCGTATTGGCCGAATCGATGGGCATGAAAGTCTATCTCTATGATGTCGTTACCAAACTGCCGCTGGGTAATGCCGAGCAGTTGGATTCCTTGCAGGAACTGATGAGCGAATGTGATGTGGTCAGCCTGCATGTGCCTGAGACCCATGAAACCCGAAATATGATTGGCGCGAAAGAGCTAGGCTGGATGAAACCGGAAGGCATTTTTATCAATGCCTCGCGCGGCACTGTTGTCGACATCGATGCATTGGCTGCAGCACTGGAAGCGAAAAGCATCGCCGGTGCCGCTATCGATGTTTTCCCGGTAGAGCCGAAGTCCAACGATGAAGAATTTGTCAGTCCGCTGCGCCAGTATGACAATTGCATCATCACGCCGCACGTTGGCGGCAGCACAATGGAAGCACAGGAAAACATCGGCGTTGAAGTTGCTGAGAAGCTCGTGCGTTACAGCGACAACGGTTCGACTTTTACCTCAGTCAATTTTCCCGAGGTTACGCTACCTTCACATCCGGATCACCACCGCCTGTTGCACATTCACGAGAACGTGCCAGGTGTACTGTCTGAGATCAACAGAATCTTTTCAGACATTGGCATCAATATCAGCGCACAATATTTACAAACCAATGAAAAGGTTGGCTATGTGGTCATGGATATCCATGAGCAATACAGTGAACTGGCGCTGTCCAAACTGAATGAAGTCAATGGCACGATCCGTTGTCGCGTCTTGTTCTAGGTCACACACCTTCAACAGACTCCAAACAACTTCTTTAGTAGCCTCTGGAAACCTCTAACAGCTCACCAGCAAACTTCGCGGCCTCTATTCGAGGCCGTCGGCAATGATCTGGTTTACCAGCCCGAAAACCTTATTGCGAAACTCTGCCGACTCGTTGACCAGATGATGTTTGGCGTCCGCCACGAGATAACTAAGCGAGCCCGGAAATTTTGCAGTGATTTCTTCTATGTTGTTTTGCCAGTCAACAGTCTTGTCATCCGTGCCCTGAATAATATGCATCGGGACGTTGCCAACCTCAGCGTGTGCGAAGCGTACCTGATAGTCCAGCATGGCCAGCACCCAGTCGCGCGGCAATCGTTTGCATTGCAAGGCATCTTGCCCGCGCAGGAATTCAAGAAATTCCAGATCATGACTGTTAGCAGAAAAGCGCCGTGGCGTGGATGACAGAAACAGGCGGGTACTGTGAAACAATATTCGTGCCTTGTTCCAGCCATAGGGTTTTAGCAGTGGCGCCAATAAAATAAAGCAGCGAAACGCGAACTGCTCGACCAGACGCTGATTGAGCACACTGTCCATCAATATGGCAGCCCCAGTGCTCTGGCCAATAGCGAACCACGGATGGGCTACGCCTTGATCTTCAACTCGCTCGAGAAGCGCAATCAAGGCATCGCCATAAAGAGCAAATGAAGCAATACTCGCGGGCTTGCCAGTAGACAAACCATGGCCGGGCAAATCCAGCGACACCACTGACAAGCCCTGCTCCAGGCAATTCTTGATCAAGTGGCCATAGAGGCCGGTATGATCAAAGTAGCCATGCAGAATGACCGCTGTGCCAACTTGCCTGTCCATCGGCACTGTAAAATACTGAGCCACTAACGTGGAAGCACCGCTGGTCAGCGTACCGGCATGATGGGTGACGGGTAGTTTGCTACCGCCCAGATTGAGGCCGTAGTAGTCGCAGTATTTTTGCAGAATAGCTGGCTGTGCTTGCTCGCCACCTGCTTGAGCAAGCGGAGAACGCGGGGAAAACGGGCCAAGTGACTCTCTTAATGCTTGTGCATCAGCGCGACTAAACACGAATTACCTGGCCCGGCGACAAAATTGAATCAGGCTGCTTTATCGGCGTAGCGCTGATACATTTCTTCCAGACTGTAGACCTTCTTGATGCGATCAGCGTTGCCGGCAGCACCAAAGGCTTCCAGACGCGCTTTGACGATATCTTTCATGGCACTCATAGTCGGAATCAAAAATTTGCGCGGATCGAATTCAGATTTGTTCTCCGCGAGGAATTTGCGCACCGCACCGGTTGATGCCAGACGCAAGTCAGTATCGATATTGACCTTGCGCACGCCGTGCTTGATGCCTTCCTGAATTTCTTCGACAGGGACACCGTAAGTCTCCGGGATCTCGCCGCCGAATTCGTTGATCACCGCCAACCATTCCTGTGGCACTGACGAGGAGCCGTGCATGACCAAATGGGTATTGGGAATCTTGGCGTGAATTTCCTTGATGCGCGAAATAGCCAGTGTATCGCCCGTCGGTGGACGAGAGAATTTGTAGGCGCCGTGACTGGTACCCACGGCTATCGCCAGTGCGTCGACGCCGGTAGCGTCGACAAAATCCGAGGCTTCCTGCGGGTCGGTCAACATTTGCGCCATGGACAATTTACCTTCTGCACCAATGCCGTCCTCTTCACCGGCCATGCCCGTTTCCAGCGAACCCAGACAACCGATCTCGCCTTCAACGGAAACGCCACAGGCGTGAGCCATCTCAACAACCGCGCGGGTGACACCAACGTTGTAATCAAAATCCATCGGTGTCTTGCCGTCTTCGCCCAACGAGCCGTCCATCATCACAGACGAGAAACCCAGCTGGATGGAGCGCTGACAAACCGCTGGTGAGACACCGTGATCCTGATGCATAACGACAGGAATATGCGGGAACTCTTCAATGGCACCCTGAATCAGGTGTTTGAGAAAATTGGCGCCGGCATATTTGCGCGCACCTGCTGATGCTTGCAGGATAACCGGACTGTTCACTTCATCAGCCCCTTCCATGATGGCGCGGACTTGCTCCAGATTATTTACATTGAATGCTGGTACGCCGTAGCCATGTTCGGCGGCGTGGTCCAATAGTTGTCGTAAGCTGATAAGCGCCATGCTGGTTCCTCTCAAAAATGCTTTGCAAAATGTGTGGCTCTGACCAATTCAGGCAAGGCCATGTAATCAAATAATAATGACGTCCAGACTACTGTGTCTGGCTACGTTGCTTCAATACTTGTACCGCAGGTAACTCGGTTCCCTCGACGTATTCCAAAAATGCGCCGCCACCGGTTGAAATATAGGAGATGGCGTCGCCGATTCCGAACTGCTCGATAGCCGAGACTGTCTCTCCGCCGCCGGCCAGTGAAAATCCGGTATTGTCGGCAATGGCCTGGGCGATTTCACGAGTGCCCGTGGCAAACGCTGCAAATTCAAACACGCCCACAGGGCCATTCCAGAGAATCGTACGCATGGCCGAGATCAGTGTACAAAATGCTCTGGCGGTTTCCGGGCCAATGTCGAGAATCATGTCGTCATCGTCCACGTCCGTCACGGCTTTGACTGTCGCGGTCGCATCGGCACTGAATTCCCTGGCGACGATCACATCAGTCGGTAGCGGAATCGTCGTTGTCTCCATCAGCTTCGCCGCGGTGTCAACCAGGTCCGGTTCACACAGGGATTTGCCAATATTGTAGCCAGCGGCTAACAGGAAGGTATTAGCAATGCCGCCACCAACGATCAGTTGATCCACCCGGGTAGACAGGGACTGCAATACTTGCAGCTTACTGGACACTTTGGCGCCGCCCACAATCGCCAGCATAGGGCGTTCCGGATGGCTCAGGGATTTCTCCAGCGCATCCAGCTCACCAGCCAATAAAGGCCCGGCACAGACCGTCTTGGCCTGCAGCGCCACTCCGTGGGTACTGGCTTGAGCGCGGTGGGCGGTGCCGAACGCATCCATCACGAACACATCACACAGTGCTGCATAACGCGCCGACAGCGCCTCGTCGTTAGCTTTCTCACCGGTATTCATGCGCACGTTTTCCAACAGGATCAGGTCAGCATCTGAATCGGCCACTTGCTGCGGATTGTCCAGATAGTCACTGATGAAGGCCACTTCTCTGCCCAGTAGCTGGCCCAGATAGTCTGCCACCGGCTGCATGGAAAATTCTTGCTGCTGACTGACGGCAACGCCTTCTTGCGGGCGCCCCAAATGCGACATGATGATGACCTTGCCAGCGTTGGCCAAGGCCAACTCAATGGTAGGCAGCGCCGCACGCACCCGCGCATCATTGCCCACCACACCGTCTTTCACCGGGACATTCAAATCTTCCCGAATCAACACTGTCTTGCCGGTCAGGTCGAGATCCGTCATGCGCGTAAAGGTCATCATCTTCCTCGTCTTGATTTTTGCTTTGCTGGCTAACCCAGGTGGCGGTTAGTCACTCAGGTTATGCAGGTATTGCGCCACATCCAGCATCCGATTGGCGTAAGCCCATTCGTTATCGAACCAGATAAGCAGCTTGTAAAGATTGCCCGGTGCGACCCGAGTTTGCGTCAAGTCCACTACCGCCGAACGCGGGTCGTGATTGAAATCGCACGAAGCCAGTGGTTCGTCAGTCACACCCAACACATTGGCTGGCAACTCTTTGGCTTTGCGCCGAAACAATTCATTCAGGTCTTCGCGGCTCACGCTCTTGTTCGCCACAATGGTCAGATCCATGACCGACACATTCACCGTCGGCACGCGAATAGCTTGCGCCTGCAGTTTGCCATTGAGTTGCGGCAGTATACGTTCGATACCGCGGGCCAGCGCGGTCTCGACCGGAATCATGGACTGCATGGCGCTGCGCGTGCGGCGCAGGTCGGCATGATGAAAACTGTCGATGACGGGCTGATCGTTCATGGCCGAGTGGATCGTGGTAATCACACCCGACGCAACGCCCAGCTCGTCATCCAGCACCGATAGTACCGGGACGATGCAGTTGGTCGTGCAGGATGCATTGGAGATGATGCGGTGACTACTGGCCAGCTTCTCGTGATTAATGCCATAGACGACAGTCGCGTCCACATCATTCTCGGCCGGTTGTGAAAACAACACCCGGCCAGCACCAGCCTGCAAATGGCGTTCGGCAGTCGCACGATCACTAAACGAACCGCTGCACTCCATCACCAGATCGACCGACTCGGCCTGCCACGGCAACTGATCAATCTGCGCCTGTTTGGATATGGCAATGCTGTCGCCGCCGACAATGAGCTTGTCATCTTGCACAGACACATTGCCGAGGAAACGGCCGTGGGTACTGTCATAACGCGTTAGATGAGCCAGCGTATCGACGTCTGCCAAATCATTGACGGCGACGATACGCAGGTTGGGGTAGTCCGTGGATTCATAAAAGGCACGCAGAACACAGCGGCCAATACGGCCATAGCCATTGATGGCAATGCGGTATGTCATTCAGGTGCCCCGGGCAATGCAGCTAGTAAGTTTGCGTTCAGAAAAAGGAATTCACCGACTCCACGACATTCGCCGTGGTAAAGCCAAAGTATTCCATGAGCGCGCCACCCGGTGCTGACGCACCAAATCGGCGCATGCCGATGACTTTGCCGTCGAGACCAACATACTTGTACCAGTAATCTACCGCTCCGGCTTCAACTGCCAGACGTTTGCGGATTGTGGGCGGCAGCACCGTGTCACGATACTCCTGATCCTGTTGCTCGAAGACATCGACACTGGGCATTGAGATCAGACGCACCGCTTTGCCTTCAGACTGTAATTGCTTGACCGCGTCCAGACAGATGCTTACTTCCGAGCCGGTGGCGATGACAATCACTTCCGGGCTGGAGTCGCAATCCTGCAGGATGTAGCCGCCGCGCTGAATCGCGCTTACCTGCTCTTCCGAACGCGGCAAGGCTGGTACGCCCTGGCGGGTGAAAACCAGGGCTGTCGGGCCGTCCTGACGCTCCAGGGCCGCCTGCCAGGAAACCGCGGTTTCCGTCAGGTCCGCCGGGCGCCACAGCGACATATTCGGAGTCGTGCGTAAATTGGTCAGTTGCTCGATTGGCTGGTGAGTCGGGCCGTCTTCGCCCTGTCCAATGGAGTCGTGGGTATAGACGAAAATACTGCGTTGCCCCATGAGCGCCGCCATACGCGCCGCATTGCGGGCATATTCCATAAAGATCAGGAAGGTGGCGGTGTAGGGGATCAAACCGCCGTGCAGGGCAATACCGGAGGCCATTGCCGTCATGCCGAATTCACGCACGCCGTAGTAGATGTAGTTGCCGTCAGCCTTTTCAGTAATTGGCGTACTGCCGGACCAGGTAGTCAGATTCGAGCCAGTCAGGTCGGCACTGCCGCCGATCAATTCTGGCAGCAGGCCAGAAAACGCCTCGATACATTGCTGCGAAGCCTTGCGAGTTGCGAGCTTGGCATCGCTGACCTGACACTCGCGAATAAACTCCTGGGCACGCTCGGCAAAATTGCCTGGCAGTTGCCCTTTAATGCGGCGAATCAGCTCCATGGCCAAATGCGGATATTCCTCCTCATAAGCCACCAGTTTTTCCTTCCAGGCCGTTTCCGCCTGAAAGCCTTTCTCGGTAGCGTCCCAGCGAGTTTTGACTTCTTCCGGGACAAAGAATGGCGGGTGTGGCCAATCAAGTTGTGCGCGGGTCGCGGCAATTTCATCATCGCCCAGTGGGGCGCCGTGAGTCGCGGCGGTGCCTTGCTTGTTCGGGGAACCGAAGCCGATAACGGTCTTGCAGCTAATCAGAGTCGGCTTGCCGGTTTCGGCCTGCGCCTCACTGATAGCCTTGCTGATAGCGGCTGGATCATGGCCGTCCACAGACAACACTTGCCAGCCATAGGCGGCAAAGCGCTGCGACGTGTCATCCGAGAACCATTGTTCCACTTCGCCATCGATAGAAATGCCATTGTCATCATAAAAGACAATGAGCTTGCCCAGCGCCAGCGTGCCAGCCAGTGAACAAACTTCGTGGGAAATACCCTCCATCAAACAACCATCACCGGCAAACACATAGGTGTAGTGGTCGACGATTTCATGACCTTCACGATTGAACTGGGCGGCCAGCGTCTTTTCGGCAACTGCCATACCTACCGCATTGGCCAAACCCTGACCCAGAGGGCCGGTGGTGGTCTCAACGCCGACCGTATCGCCATATTCCGGGTGACCGGGGGTGTGGGAATGCAATTGGCGGAAGTTTTCCAACTCCGACATGGGCAGGTCGTAGCCCGTCAGATGCAACAATGAATAGATCAGCATCGAGCCATGACCGTTGGACAGCACGAAGCGGTCGCGGTTTAGCCAGTTCGGATTGCCCGGGTTGTGACTGAGGAAATCATTCCATAGCACTTCAGCTATATCCGCCATGCCCATTGGCGCACCGGGATGGCCGGAATTGGCTTTTTGGACAGCATCCATACTCAGGGCTCGGATTGCGTTAGCGCAATCTGTGCGTGACACAGCGTTATCCGCCATTCATGAAACTCCTCAATCGATCTTGTTGTGGGGCAACTTTGCGTTGCATGATTTTGTGGGCCGACGCTCTCAGGAAAGCCCGACGCTTGGAAATTCAAGGGCCATTTTAAGGGCCCAACAGGCAGCCATGCCTGAAAAAGGCGGCTATTTTCCCGCACCTCGCGGCAATATGCCACTGGCGCAGGCGCTTATTTTCGCCCTGTAAGCCAATTGGGGCGTGGCGTAGCGCAAACATGGCAATTTCAAACCTATATCAAAATATTTTGATATAGGTTTGATCTGTACCACGGAAATTGCTATGGTACGTGCCTCTATCAGACACACCGACCCAACAAATCCGAACCTTTGACTACCGTCGCTATTCACAGCAACGAGGCTGAAACATTCAGCCCCGTAGACAATCTGGCAGCCGTGTATAAAGCACTGGCCGACCCGCTGCGTCTGACTATTTTGCGATTGTTAATGAATGAGTCCTTCGGCGTGCTGGAATTATGCCGGGTTCTGGATATACGCCAATCGGCGCTGAGCCACCACTTGAAGATACTTGCCAACGCCGAGCTGGTTTCAACACGCCGCGAAGGCAACTCCATCTTCTACCGCCGCGCCTTTCTGAGTGGCGACGACAGTTATCGCCGGATGAAGGCGCGCATCTATGAACAAATTGATGCCCTGCCAGTATCAACCACCATGGCGAAAAAGATTCAGCAGATTCAGGTTGAACGCTCGCAGCTCTCCCTGAATTTCTTCAATCGCAACGCTGACAAATTTCACGAGAAGCAGGGCCTGATTGTTGCCCACGAAGATTACGCGGCAACTCTGCATGACGTGATTAACAGCCTGGGGCTCGACGACACTGCCAGCGTCCTCGAAGTAGGTCCTGGTGAAGGACATTTGTTAGTCGAGCTGGCGCCGCTCTTCAAATCGCTAACGGGTCTGGATAACTCCAAAGACATGTTGCAGCGATCCGAGCAAGCAGTGAAAGCCGCTGGCTATAACCACGTTGACTTGCTGCTAGGTGATACGGGTTACGCCAAGAAACAACGACTGCGTTGCGACTTGATCATTTTTGAGATGGTCCTGCATCACATCTCATCTCCGGCCAAGACTTTCAAGCACTGCGCCTCACTGCTCAATCCCGGCGGACAATTGCTCATCGTTGAGTTGAGTCCACACGATCAGGACTGGGTGCGTGATTCTTGCGGTGACCTCTGGCTCGGTTTCGAAAAGCAGGATCTGGATCGCTGGGCCGACAAATACGGTCTGCAATCCGGCCCAAGTTCCTATTTGCAATTACGCAATGGGTTCCAAATTCAAATTCGCGTTTTTAATAGAGGGCACCTCTATTAATACCAAACGGCCTCTGGCCTTCAGGGCATATCAGGATCAAGGCGACTTGCCGAAGACGGGCTGGTTGCCCGCCGAGGTAAGTCAACGCAGAGCCTGGCATGCCCTGAAAGCCCCGAAGGGCGCGGCCTCGGACACTCATCCGCTGCGTTGCTCTTCTTGCCAAGGGCGACGGCCATTGCCGGCGAAGAGCGCCTTGCGGGCTGAGCGTCCGATGCCGCGCAGAGACCATTTGGTATTAGTAGAGGTGCCCTTTACGCGGCACTTAATCAACCACGAAATGTCAATCCAAAGTAAAGGAATAACCAATGGCTGAATCACATTTATTTACATCAGAATCCGTCTCGGAAGGACATCCAGATAAAATGGCGGATCAGATCTCTGATGCCATTCTTGATGCATTGCTGGCGGAAGACAAGCACTCCCGCGTAGCCTGCGAGACCATGGTGAAAACCGGTATGGTTATCGTCGCTGGCGAGATTACTACTGAAGCCTATGTTGATGTAGAAAGCATTGTACGCGGTGTTGTTAATGACATCGGCTACAACCATTCAGAAAGCGGCTTCGACAGCAATACCTGTGCCGTACTCAACGCAATCGGTGCCCAGTCACCTGATATTGCGATGGGCGTCGACGAATCCGACGACAAGGAACAAGGCGCTGGTGACCAGGGCTTGATGTTTGGCTATGCCACCAACGAAACAAGCGTTCTGATGCCAGCTCCCGTGCATTACTCGCACCTGTTGGTCAAGCGTCAGGCGGAAGTACGCAAGAACGGCACGCTGCCATGGCTCGAGCCTGATGCGAAGAGTCAGCTGACTTTCCGTTACGAAGACGGCAAGCCTGTCGGTATCGATGCAGTCGTACTGTCTACCCAGCATCGCGAAGAAATTGGCCTGGCTGATCTGCGTGAAGCTGTTATGGATCAGATCATCAAGCCGGTATTACCTGAAGAATGGGTAAGCAAAGACACTAAATACTTTATCAATCCAACCGGTCGCTTCGTTATCGGTGGACCACACGGCGACTGCGGTCTGACCGGACGCAAGATCATTGTCGATACCTACGGCGGTATGGCACGTCACGGTGGTGGTGCGTTCTCTGGCAAGGACCCATCAAAGGTTGACCGTTCTGCCGCTTATCTGGCGCGTTACATTGCCAAGAACATTGTTGCTGCTGGCCTTGCCGACCGCTGTGAAATTCAGCTGTCCTATGCCATCGGTGTTGCCGAACCTACCTCGGTCAGCGTCGATACATTTGGCACAGGCAAAATTGAAACTGCCAAGATCGAAAAAATGGTGCGCGACAATTTTGACCTGCGCCCCAAAGGTCTTATCAGCATGCTGGATCTGTTGCGTCCGATTTACCGCGACACAGCCGCTTACGGTCACTTCGGTCGCGAAGAGCCGAATTTCTCATGGGAGAAAACCGACAAGGCTGACGCACTGAAGCAAGCTGCCGGAATCTAAAAGACAAGCTATACAAACGAATAAATTACGAACTATGGAGTTCACTATGAATGACTTATCTGTAAAAACTGACGCAGCGCAAGACTATAAAGTCGCTGACATCAGTCTGGCCGATTTTGGCCGCCGGGAAATTACTCTGGCCGAATCTGAAATGCCTGCCCTGATGGCTCTGCGAACCAAGTACTCTGATGAGAAGCCTTTGGCCGGCGCCAAAATTCTTGGCTGTATCCACATGACTGTACAAACAGCTGTACTGATCGAAACCCTGCAAGCACTGGGTGCCGAAGTACGCTGGTCATCATGTAATATTTTCTCCACGCAAGACCACGCTGCCGCCTGTATGGCCGCATCAGGTGTTGCTGTCTATGCCTGGAAAGGCCAGACAGAAGAAGAAGCCGAGTGGTGTATCGAGCAGACGATCCTCAAAGATGGCAAGCCATGGGACGCCAACATGATTCTCGATGACGGTGGCGACCTTACTCTTATGGTGCACGACAAGTATCCGCAAGTATTGGACAACGTCCACGGCATTACTGAAGAGACAACAACCGGTGTGCACCGTCTGTTGGAGATGATGAAGAAGGGCACGTTGAAAGTTCCTGCCATCAACGTTAACGACTCTGTCACCAAATCCAAGAACGATAACAAGTACGGTTGTCGTCACAGTCTGAATGACGGTATCAAGCGTGGTACTGACATGCTGCTGTCTGGCAAGAAAGCCCTGGTCGTCGGTTACGGTGACGTGGGTAAAGGTTCAGCACAGAGCCTGCGTCAGGAAGGCATGATCGTAAAGATCTCCGAGATCGACCCGATCTGTGCCATGCAAGCCTGCATGGACGGCTATGAAGTTGTATCGCCTTACAAAGATGGCGTTAACGGTGGCACAGCCGACAACATCGACGCAGCACTGCTGGGCAAGACAGACCTGATTGTCACCACAACCGGTAACATCAACGTGTGTGACCGCTATATGCTGGACGCTCTCAAGCCTGGCGCGGTCGTGTGTAACATTGGTCACTTCGATAACGAAATCGATACCAAGTACATGCGTGACAACTGGGAATGGGAAGAGATCAAGCCTCAGGTCCACAAGATCTACCGTAACGGCAAAGCCAATCAGCACGATTATCTGTTGCTGCTGTCTGAAGGCCGTCTGATCAATCTGGGTAACGCAACGGGTCACCCATCACGCATCATGGACGGTTCTTTCTCCAATCAGGTACTGGCACAAATGTATCTGTATGAGCGCAAGTACGCCGACCTGTCTGCCGATTCCAAAGTACAGAAACTGACTGTTGAAGTACTGCCGAAGAAACTGGACGAGGAAGTTGCCGCACTCATGGTACAAGGATTTGGTGGTGTCATTACCCGTATGACTGATGCCCAGGCTGATTATATCCACGTACCCACTGAAGGTCCTTTCAAGACCGACAGCTACAAATATTGATCGCGCGATAAAGGAAAGTGCAAATGGACACAGCACAATCGTGTCATTACAGTATTGAGTTTTTCCCGCCTCGAACAGAGGCGGGCGAAGCCAAACTGGATGCCACTCACAAAGAACTCGCAGCACTTGATCCGGATTTTTTCTCGGTTACTTATGGTGCCGGTGGGTCCACAAAAAAAGGCACACGCAAGCTGGTTCTGAAATACCAAAAAGCTGGTAGTCAGGTTGCGCCGCATTTGTCGTTTGGTGGCACCTCGGACAAGGAAGTGTTGAAACTGTTACAAAAATACATGGACGCTGGCGTCAACCGGATCGTTGCTCTGCGCGGCGATGTGCCCTCGGGAAGTGGGTCGTCGACAACTCATCGTTATGCCAATGAACTTGTTGAGTTTATTCGTCGCGAGACGGGTGACCACTTCCACATTGATGTGGCGTGTTACCCCGAGATTCATCCGGTCGCCAAAAGCTATGAATCGGATGTGCAGTATTTCAAGCAGAAGGTTGCAGCGGGCGCCGATTCGGCGATTACTCAATACTTCTACAATGCGGATGCCTATTTCCGATTTGTGGATTACTGTGCGTCAGCTGGCATTACAATTCCCATTGTGCCGGGCATCATGCCGATCACCAATTTTGAGAATCTGGCGCGTTTCAGCGGCAACTGTGGTGCTGAAATTCCCCAGTGGCTTTCTCGCCGCTTGGTCGATTTTGGTGATGACAGCGAAGGGCTGAAAACCTTTGGGCTGGAAATAGTCACCGAGCTGTGTGAAAAGCTGCTCCAAGGCGGCGCACCCGGCTTGCATTTTTATTCAATGAATTCCGCGAACAACGTGACTCAATTGTGGAATAATCTGGGCTTGTCTGACCGCCGTTAATCGGCACCAAGTTCACCCCCAGCCTGCCAAAAGGCTGATTAACAGAGCCGGCTGCCATGCGCATCTCAAGAATTCATGTAGACAGTGCACTGGTAGCCGGATCTTCTCTACCTCTCGATCGTGATACCAGCCATTACCTCGGCAAGGTTTTGCGTGCCCAGGCATCTGACCCGCTTGTCGTCTTTAACTCCGACAATGGTGAATTCTCCGCGCAAGTTGAATCGGTTAGCAAACAGGCTGTGGTCATCAGCGTTGGCGATCAACTGCAAGCTGCATCGCCACCCGCCCTGACCATTCATCTGGGCCTGGGATTATCCCGCGGTGATCGCATGGACTTTGCTGTGCAAAAGTCTACAGAACTGGGCGTGATGCGTCTGACACCTGTGTATACCGAATTTGGCGATGTGCGCATTAAACAATCCGAGCGCGCTGAAAACAAACGCCGGCACTGGCAGCGTATCGCCATCAATGCCTGTGAGCAAAGCGGTCGTATCATGGTGCCAAAGCTGGATGCACCGGAGCCGTTGGCACAATGGCTGGCCGATCGCGAAGCTGGCTACAGTATTATTCTCGATCCAACTGCCGAGTTGCGCCTGAGCAAGGACAACGACGGCAACGAACTGACGCAGGTCAATTTACTCATTGGCCCTGAGGGCGGTTTTTCAAAACAGGAAATACAGCAGGCGGAAGACAGTGGTTTTGTCAGACGCTCGTTGGGGACACGCATCTTGCGTACCGAAACCGCGCCGGTAGCAGCACTGGCGATCCTGCAGCATCTTTACGGTGATATGTAGGAAACCAGTCAGCCGTTGTGGCATCCATCCGCCAAAGAATGGCTTACAGACGGAAACCGAACTTACCCAGTGCCACGCGCCTGCCGGCGAAAGCAAACGTGTACTGACCCAGGTCGATCTCCAGTTGCCCCGGATTGACACTACTGACGATGGCTTTCGGGATGCCCGATTTAGGCGTCTCAGTCAGATCTTCGATACGTGGTTTGGCCAGCGACATACCGTTATCGTCTTTGATGATCGCTATCTTCGGATGCAGCCGATCAGCAACATTCTGTTCAAGCACCAGGGCAATCTCGCCAGTGGACAGTTGCACAACGGAACCCACCGGGTTCATCCCCAATACATGAATAAACTCAACGATTAATTGTTCCGGAAATTTCAATTCCCGTTGCTTGTAGAGTCGTGCAGTGGCCTTGGCTGGTGATACGCGCCCGCGCGGATTATTGCTGCGCAGCAAGCGCTCAAAACTGTAGGCCAGAATTGTAAAACGTGCCAATGCCGGAATCTGGTCGCCGCGCAGCCCACGTGGAAAACCTCTGCCATCGTGTCGCTCATGATGACAGCGCACCAGACGCAGCAAGCGTTCGTCCAGTTCACGATATTGCGAAAGCAATTCAATGCTGAAATTCACATGCTTGCGATAGGCGAGATATTCTTTCTTGCGAAAGTTGCCGCGGATGCTTGTGAGCCTTTCCGGTAGCAAATGCATACCAATGTCTGCCAGCAGCGTGCCTTTGAACAAGTCTTCCAATTCTTTCTGGCCAAGCCCGACTTGCCGACCAAGGATAGTTGCCCAGATCGCGGCGCGTACACAATACAGATTCTCGCCTGTTACTTTAGTATCAGTAAGCAGGATCCAGATAAGTGTTTGTGGATTCGCGATAGCGCATTCAATAAGACTAAGCATCGGCGCTTCGAGCTCATGGAGATTCAGGCGTTGGTCATTGTGCACAGCATCTGTGAAGCTGTCATAGATGATCGCCGTGTCTTGATACCCGCGATAGGCTTTATCAATCTGCTTCTTGACCGGTTGCGTGACCGGGTAGGCATCTCTGTTGACCTTGATCGCTGCTGCCGGCGGCGTCGCCAGGCGAGCTGTACTGAGAATAGTCAGATTGGCGCGTTTTTTAGGGGCCGGCGCGGCACCACGCGTGGTATCGATAGTCACCAAGCGACAGTATTTTTGCAGCACCTGTAGCTCATCACTGTTACGCAGATGAAAACCACCAACGGGAAACGGAGTCGAGGCCCACGAACAATCTATCTCGGAAACAAACATGCCAACGATAAGATCGTTGCATGGCAAGCGTACGAGATGACTGTAATTATTCTTGGAATCGGTGACTGGCATGGAGCGCATATTACGCTCATCGGCGTGTTTGACTGTGAGAAAGCTCACAGATGGACACGTGGATTTCAACGTGGATCACACATTGGCAACACGCACCCCTTCAGGCCCACAAAAGCAGTGCAAGGTAAAACTGCAAAGCTGGCATGGCACGCATATTCATTTATTTCAGGCATAAAAAAAGCGCCTTCTGTTGAAGGCGCTAATACGTAAAAGGTTTACGTTAAGGGAGAGTTGTCTTGCAATGAACGGCAGCCCCGATAACAGGGCTGCCATTCGAAGTCTTACTGAGTTACGAATTCCGGATACGCTTCCATACCACACTCGGAGATATCCACACCTTCGTCTTCTTCTTCTTCGGTAACTCGTACACCCATGATGGCTTTCAGTGCAAACCATACAATCAGGCTGGTAACGAATACCCAGATGAAGATAACCAGCATGCCGACCAGCTGACCCATGAAGGTCGCATCAGAGTCAGACAGCAGGACAGCGAAGATACCGAAGATACCAACCGTACCGTGGACGGAAATCGCACCAACAGGATCATCGATCTTCATCTTGTCCAGGAAGACAATGCTGAAGACAACAATCGTGCCACCGATGGCACCGATGATAGTGGCCAGCAGTGGAGTTGGATCTGCAGGCTCAGCAGTAATGGCAACCAGTCCAGCCAGAGCACCGTTGAGCGCCATAGTCAGGTCAGCTTTACCAAACATGATGCGAGCAACGATCAGCGCGGCGATCAAACCACCAGCTGCAGCAGCGTTAGTGTTCAGGAATACGTTAGCGACTTCGTTGGCAACCGCGATGCCACCCAGTTTCAGAGTAGAACCACCGTTGAAACCGAACCAGCCCATCCACAGGATAAATGTACCCAGTGTAGCTAGTGGCAAGTTGGCACCTGGAATCGCACCGACAGTACCATCAGCTTTGTATTTGCCTTTACGTGGTCCGAGCAGGATGACACCAGCAAGAGCAGCAGCGGCGCCCGCCAGGTGAACAATACCGGAACCGGCATAGTCGCTATAGCTAAGCGCACCGATCAGAGGTACGTCTTTGCCGCCCCATGTCCAACCACCTTCGATTGGGTAGATGAAGCCAGTCATGACAACAGCGAAGCCAAGGAATGCCCAGAGCTTCATACGCTCTGCAACAGCACCAGATACAATCGACATGGCTGTGGCAACGAATACCACTTGGAAGAAGAAGTCTGATGCGCCAGAGTAAACTGAACCGCCATCAAAGCCTTCTGCTGCAGAGTCTGCCAATACTTGCGCAACTGCTGCATCGTCCATACCGCCAACTGTTGTTACGCCCGACAGGAAGTAACCACCGTCGTACATAAACTGATAACCACACACCAGGTACATCGTACAGGCGATGGCGAACAGTGCGACGTTCTTGGTCAGAATCTCTGTGGTGTTCTTGCTACGAACAAGTCCAGCCTCGAGCATGGCGAAACCTGCTGCCATCCACATGACGAGTGCGCCACAGATGAGAAAATAAAACGTGTCCATTGCATACTGCAATTCAAAAATTTGGTTTTCCACCTTTACCTCCGTAGTGGTCTGAGCCTGAGACCACTTGAAATTAAATTAATTGTTATCAACCCTAGATAGCTTCTTCACCGGTTTCGCCAGTTCGAATCCGGATGATTTGTGCCAGATCTGTGACAAAGATTTTGCCGTCGCCGATTTTGCCGGTGTTGGCTGCTTTAGTGATGGCTTCCAGTGTCTGATCCAGCAAACTGGCTCCAATTGCGACTTCAAGTTTTACCTTCGGTAGAAAATCAACTACGTACTCAGCACCACGATACAATTCGGTGTGACCTTTCTGCCTGCCAAAGCCTTTAACTTCTGTGACTGTGATGCCCTGCACCCCTATTTCAGACAGTGCCTCTCGGACATCGTCCAACTTGAATGGCTTGATAATAGCCGTGACTAACTTCATTACATTCGCTCCTTAGTTGTTATAAGCGGGTTGCCCGTTCGAATCTGTACAACTGAAGCTGCTTGTATGCACGGGGCGTGCCAGAAGAGTTTTCCCTTTTAAAAACAATATGTTGGAGTTGCTGTATCAGAAATGACGACAGCAATGGAGGGGACGGCGCACTATTCTGGGCATTCTCAGTGCACCGGGGTGAGTCGCGCACTAATAGAGTGCGAGAAGTGGAGTATTTTCGCTCACCAGCTTCATAGGCTCCCCGTTTAGGGGCGTTTTCGCCCTGAAGTCGCCACCCAGGGCAGCCAATCTCCGTGTGCTAAAATGCCAATCTCTCTCTTTGGAATATTAATCAGGTAGTTTGACTATGCGCGACATTCCCCCACTGACCGATTTAGCCCAGCGAATTGCGGCTCTGTTTCCGGCAGCAGGCACCCTGCAGGAAGAGTTGCGCACCAGGATAGAGCAAACTCTGCAGAAAGGTTTTGCTGATCTGAATCTGCTTACCCGGGATGAATTCGTGGCCCAATCACAAGCGCTTGAGCGCGCGCAACTGCGGGTGGGTGAACTGGAAGGTCGACTTGCGGCCCTTGAGCAACGGCTGGAGACTCTTGTGGGCGGAAAGACTCAGGACAATTCTCAAGACTCTTAAAACTCTCAAAACTCTCAAAACTCTCAGTCATAACGATTGCTGCAAGCGCGATTCCCGGTAGGTGAGCGCCTCCAGCAAATCAGTTCGGCGTACCTGAGCCACACCTTCATAATCGGCAATGGTCCGAGCCACTTTCAACAGTCGGTGCACACTGCGCGCCGAGAGCTGCATCTGCTCGATGGCAGTTTTCAGCACGTTATTCAGTGACTTGTTGAGCCTGCATTGTTGTCGTACCTCGGCAGGTGTTAATTGACTATTGAGCTTCTGCTGGCGCTGCAATTGCCTGTCGCGACTGCAAGCGATATTGGCACGCACAGACTCCCAATCAGTGGCATCTTTGTCCTGAGACAGTATCTCGGTATGCGACAAACTCGCCAGTTCCACCATCATATCCATGCGATCCAGGAACGGCCCAGACAACTTGCCCAGATAGCGTGAGACACGATCTGGACTGCAGCGACAGGATTTATTGGGGTTGGTGGCATGCCCGCAAGGGCACGGATTCATGGCGGCCAATAGCTGAAAAGCAGCCGGAAATACCACGCGCTGATTCGCGCGGCTAATCGTAATCTCACCGGCTTCTAACGGCTCGCGCAAACCGTCAAGTGCGCCTGGTTTGAATTCAGTCAGCTCATCCAGAAATAACACGCCTCTGTGCGCCAACGAGACTTCGCCCGGCGTTATTCGGCTACCGCCACCCACCAGTGCCACCGCCGTACAACTATGGTGTGGACTGCGTATGGGGCGAGTCAGATACGTCTGTGCTGAAGGGTATTCGCCAATAGCAGAACGTACGGCGGCGACCTCCAAAGCCTCTGTGCGCGTTAACGGCGGCAATAGCTCAACCATGGTTTTGGCCAACAGTGTTTTACCGCAGCCTGGCGGCCCAAGCATGAGCAGATTGTGTTGCCCCGCAGCAGCGATTTGTACGGCGCGCTTGGCTGCCAGTTGGCCTCTGATATCTATGGCGGTCAAATCTTTTTGCTGGCTGGAACTTGATAACTCTCCGGTTGAACCACCTGAAGAATTTTGCTGCACCACCACTTCCTGATCTGGATTAGCCAGCCAGGCAACCAGATCTGTCAGCGAATCAACTCCGCGTGCGAATTTGATATTGGCCAGAGCAATTTCTGTGGCATTGTCGGCCGGCAGCACAGCTTTGCGATTCTCTGTATCAGCTGCAATCAGCGCAGAGATCGCTCCTGTGACTTTTCTTACCTGACCATTAAGTGCCAGTTCTCCCAGTATTTCCAGGTTCTCCAAGGCTGATTCCGGAAGTTGCCCCGAGGCACACAGAATGCTTACGGCAATCGCCAGATCATAGCGCCCGCCGGCTTTAGGAATATCCGCCGGCGCCAAATTGACCGTAATGCGTCTGGCGGGAAATTCCAAGCCCGAATTAATGATCGCGCTACGTACCCTTTCTTTGCTCTCCTTAACCGCTGTTTCCGGCAGACCAACGATAGAAAAACCCGGCAGTCCTGCGGACAGATGCGTCTCCACCGTGACCTCGACGGCTTTGATTCCGGACAGCGCACGCGTGATGACAGTAGCAACAGACAACAGTACCAGGCTTGTAGTTTGCTCTAAACTACACAGTGAATGACTACACTTAGTCATAGCTTATAAACACAAGACTGCCAAATTTCAGGCAAAAAAATGGGCTGCAGAGCAGCCCATTCCCGATCATGCTTGTAGTGTTAAAACTACTGGCTGGAACTGATCATGTAGTCAACCAAAGCCTGCAGGTCAGCATCGTTACAATCGAAGCAAAGACCGCGCGCCGGCATGGCATTTATGCCATTGATGACGTTCTGCATTACAGCTTCCATGCCTTTTTCCATGCGCTCAGCCCATTCTGCGTCATACACGCCAGGTTCTACTTTTGGCGCACCAGCAGCACCTGTGCTGTGGCAGGCAAAGCAAGAAGCCATGTATTTTTCTTCGGCGTTGAAACCATCACTGGTTTGCGCCAGCTGCAGTGCTTGCGAATCATCGGCGCCAGCAAAAGAAGCGGTGAATAAAGCACTGGCAATCACAATTGATTTGACCAGTGAAAGATGAAACAGCTTGGTGAAATGTGTCACGTTAATTACTCCTTGGTTCGAAATTGTTCAGATTATCTGACCAGCCCTATTGGCTAATCATGTAATCCACAAGTGCTGCTAACTGATCATCAGAGCAGCTCATGCAAAGCCCGCGTGCTGGCATGGCGTTAATGCCATTGAGCACATTGTTCATTACTGCATCCATGCCTTTTTCTAATCGGGTTTCCCAGGCCGCGGCATCACCAATTTTTGGTGCGCCTGCTGCGCCTGTTGTATGACAAGCCATGCAGCTTTGGTTATAGGCTGCGGCTACATCAAAATCTGTTTCTGCTGGCGCGGCCGCTGTGTTGTCCGCAGCAGGTGCTGCTGCCGGAGCGGGCGCTGGCGCCGCAGGAGCTGGTGTCGCACTGCTGGCTGTTGATGTACTGGCACCACCCCCGGCGGGTTGACCAACGCATGGCTCACCAGCCAGACAAACCTGGCCAACCGGGGCGATAATGTCAGCAGTGGAAGACTGCGCCAGTGTTGAGCTCGCCATCAGAGCTGCAAAAGGCAGCATCAGCAAGGCTATTACGGCGCGTCGTGATAATAATTTAATCTGTGTAAACATAGTGGCCATCGTCTGTCTGCGTTTGAATTAATGTCTCGTTGTATCTACTTGTGTATCTACTTGTGTCGCTACTCTTGGTAGCCGCTGCTTGGCAGCTACCAGACTGAACTTACTATGGCTTACTACGGCGTAGTGCTGTCCGTGGTGAAGTCCGTATCAGTCCGGACTCTCTATCCGGGCTCAGTCGGTGCTCTCAGTTACTGCTCTCAGTTACTGCTCTCAGTTGGTCTTTCCAGCCGCCTGGAGCCGTAAAAATTGCGGGCGAATTATAACGTAATACACCCCTGCAAGTACCCTATTTCATGGCAAGATGTTGTCTTAGATTGTGACAAATCAGCCCTGTATCTTGCCAGCGCCTGCTCCGATTGCGGCTCGGCGAGCCTGATTCCGGGGCGCTATTCTGGCGCCACTATCAGGCTCAGAGGTGTGCCGTGAAAATAGATTTCGTCGGGGTTGGCATGCAGACCGTAACCCACCACAAAATCCACCTCAATAGCGCTAATGCCCAGCTCCGCTGGCACCAGATCATTGGCGAAACTGATCCTCTCTGTAGCCCCCAGCACCAGTTCCCGGGCTCTGGTCAACTGCCCTGCCTGCGGGTCATAAAGCTCGAACTGGCCTTGTTGATTCAACAGGATAATCTCATTGCTGTTGGCCGCCGCCGCCACTAAAAAGCCGGGCTGGCCTTGATGGGCCGGGTCAATATTGATCGTGGCATCGATATCCAGCGAATCCGATGGCGTGAAGACATTGCCATAGGAAATGCCATTGTTGGCGCTAATACCACCAAAAAACTCGGCGCTACTGACATCGCCCAGAAAACTGCTGGCGGCGCCTAAAGCGACCGGGTCAGCGCTGGTGTACTGGACTGTTAGCGCATAGTCGCCGCTGGTTCCGCAGTCATCCTTCACCGGCTCCACAAAGGTATTGGTGAGCAGATAGTAGCTGCCAGCGGCCAGATTGGCCGTCAGCGTCGAATCACAGTCAGCAAAGGCGTTATCGTCGAAATCGAACACGCTGAGGTTGGCATCAGCCAGTAACAGCACCGAATCCAGCGACTCGGACGTCATCGCAAAGCGCATGCTCGCCGGACTGCTCAGGGCAAACTGAAAGACGTCGACAAAACTGTTGTCGTCACCACCTGCCGTCAATTCGAAGACCTGACAATCGCCAGCAGACAGCGCGTCATTCACCGCGCCCAGTTTCAAGGGCCGAATCGTGCAGTTGCTGAGGCCGTCATAGAGCGCATTAACGCCGGCGATATCATCGGCTTGCAGGCGGTCCAGATTGCCGATATTGGGCGCCATGATGGCCGGTGGGCCGCTCTCGTGATCCAGACCAATGGCATGGCCCAACTCATGCAGCGCCACACGGCGAAAATCCAGGCCGGGCACACCAAACTGCACTATCGGCCCATCAAAAATATTGTATTCCACATCCTGATTGATCACGATATCAGCTTCGGCAATACGCGCCGGGCCAAGCACCTCGGACTGAAACTTGCGTATGGTCACAGCAAGGGTTTTGGCGCCGTAGCTGGTCCCGCAAATGGTCGATGTGAAATCAACTCCATTGGCGCCGTCATCACGGCAGGGATCGCGATACTCATTGACCACCGTCAAATCAAAATCGGTTTCTTGCGTCCAGTCATTCGCCGCCTGGGTAAAGGCCGAATTCCAGCTAATACTGCTGGGCGAAAACCCCTCAATATTTATGTAGAAAGTCGCCGCCGCACCGGGCCATTTGCTGCCGCTGATTTCAAAGGCAGCCGCAGGGCTTGTGCAACTCAATATCAGGCTTAAGAGTAATAACTGGCGCATAAGTTACTGTGTCAGAAAATATTCGATGTGGCTTCTTGTTCCACAAGTCTTGCTACTACGATGATTGATCACCAGTCTAGCCGGGGCAAGGTTAACTGAAACTGACCAGCGCAGCGATTTTCGCGCTTTCGGCAGATGGCTGTACAACCGCCCCAGCAGTAAAACCAGCTCACTTAAAGAAGCACACTGACAGGCGCGCGCTGCAGATCAATCCTGATACGAACCATCCTGAATGGCACGCCACCAGGCCTCGTTGTTGAGGTACCAGGCCACTGTTTTGGCCAAACCGGACTCAAACACTTCGGCAGGCTCATAGCCCAACTCACCGGTGATTTTCTCAGCATCGATGGCGTAGCGCGTGTCGTGACCCGGACGGTCAGCGACAAAGGTAATCAGTTCACTTGCCGGAGTCGCCTTGGCACAGGGTGAATCGGGAAAGCGTGTCGCCAGAGAACTATCGGCCTGAAACTGTTCATCGACCAGTTTGCAGAGCAAACGCACTACATCGATATTGGCCCACTCATTGTTGCCGCCGATGTTGTAGGTCTCGCCAGGGCGACCTTTGTTGATGATGAGATCAATACCCAGACTGTGATCATCGACATACAACCAATCGCGAATCTGTTGGCCGTCGCCATAAATCGGCAGCGGTTTGCCAGCAAGAATATTCAGCAAACACAGGGGGATGAGTTTTTCCGGGAAGTGGAAAGGGCCGTAGTTGTTGGAGCAATTGCTCGTGGTAACGCGCAAGCCATAAGTATGATGATAGGCCCGTACCAAATGATCAGACGCTGCCTTGCTCGCCGCATAAGGAGAGTTAGGCGCATAAGGTGTGGTTTCAGAAAATGCCGGATCATCCGCAGACAGAGTGCCATACACTTCATCAGTGGAAACGTGATGAAAATGGTTGTCTTGTACGCCCAGCTCATCCAGCCAGATTTTCTTCGCGGCTTTCAATAATGTGTAGGTACCAACAATATTGGTATCGATGAACGCATCAGGCCCGGTAATCGAACGATCGACATGACTTTCGGCGGCGAAATGAACAATGGTATCCAGACCGTGGTCGCGCAGCAGGCTTTCGATTAATGCTTCATCAGTAATGCTGCCTTTGACAAACTCGATTGCCTGACTGGCAAGCAAATCATCAAGGTTATGTTTGTTGCCGGCGTAGGTCAAAGCATCCAAGACAAGCAGTTGATCATCCGGATACTTGTCAGCCCAATAGTGCACAAAATTTGAACCGATAAACCCTGCTGCGCCTGTTACCAATATCTTTTTCATTACGTTGCCAATTGACCTTTAGTTGCTGTTGGTGCTTTTCGTTTACTATCCGTTTGCGTTTCCATGCTATTTGAACTGTGCTTTTTATTCGATCGAACTACCGCGATTTATTCAGGCCGCCTGGTTAGCTGCCAGTTGCGCAATCACATTGCGTAACTCGTCTCGCCAGCTCTGTGCCGGGCACGCAAAATCACGTTGGGTGGCCAAGGTATCCATCACGCTGTAGGCCGGCCGCGTCGCCGGTGTCGGATACTCACTCGTGGGTATCGGGTTAATCGTTATGGGCTTGGTCAGCAGGCCCTGCGCCAACCCTTCTTCCTGAATCGCAACCGCAAAATCATACCAGCTTATCTGTGCGCCATCGCTCCAGTGATAAATGCCCTGCTCAACGTCACTGGCCAGCGCTGCGAATATTACCTGGGCCAGAGACTGTGTCGAAGTTGGCGATCCGATTTGATCACTCACCACATTAAGAGCGTCTCGCTCAGCCATCAGGCGCAACATGGTTTTGACAAAATTGTTTTTATAAGGCGAATACAGCCAGGAAGTGCGCAGGACAAGTGAGCGCTGTGGCCAGATTCTGGCGATAGCGCGTTCGCCGGCCAGTTTGCTGGTGCCATACACACCGAGTGGCTCTACCGGGCTATCTGGGCCGTAAGGCGAGTCTGCCTTGCCATTGAACACAAAGTCAGTGGACACATGCAGTAATCGTACATTGTGCTCCGCCGACCAGGTAGCAAGATTAGTCGCACCGGCTGCATTGATCAGATGGGCCTGTTCGCTATCTGCCTCTGCTGCATCAACTGCTGTGTAAGCAGCCGCATTAACAATCGCTGCGACATCAGTATTCGCCAAGGCATTGCTAATACTGTCCGCACTGGTGATGTCCAGTTCACTGCTGGAGAAGGCCAACAATTCATAACTGGCCGCCAGCGCGCTGTGCGGCCATAGCGCCTGCAAAGTCAGGCCCAGTTGGCCGGTGCCACCAGTGACGACAATAGCCTTTCGATTCGCCATGGCTTAACTGAACGTCGCCGCGTCGGCCAGTGTTTTGGCGTCGGCGTCTTTGCCGGATAGCAACGGCTGGTCGTTTACCAGCGGCCAGTCAATCGCCAATGCCGGGTCGTTCCACAACAGGCTGTGCTCGTCTTCCGGGTGATAGTACTCGGTGCACTTGTAGGCGATCTCGGCAGTCTTGGAAGTGACGTAGAAACCATGTGCGAAGCCCGCGGGCACCCAGAGCTGTTTATGATTGTCTGCTGAAAGTGTGACACCGACCCATTTACCAAAAGTCGGCGAACTCTTGCGCATGTCAACGGCAACATCATAAATCTCACCGGACAACACGCGCAGTAATTTACCTTGTGGGAAGTTTAGCTGGTAATGCAATCCCCGCAGTGTTCCCTGCGCGGACTTGCTCTGGTTGTCCTGGACAAACTTAACGGCAATGCCTCGCTCGTCGAAATGCGATTGACGCCAGGTTTCGAGAAAATAGCCCCGATCGTCGCCGTGCAGTTTTGGCTCAAAGATCAGGACATCAGGTAGTTCAGTTGCAACAATATTCATGTTAATTAACGCGACTCAGGGGTTTTCAAGAAGCTGGATAAGATACTGACCATAGCCACTCTTTTTCAGCGGTTCGGCCAATGTGCGCAGTTGCTCGGCATCGATAAATTTTTGTCGGTAAGCCACTTCTTCCGGGCAACCAATTTTCAGCCCCTGACGTTCTTCCAACACGCGAATAAAGTTGGCGGCATCCAGCAAAGATTGCACAGTGCCCGTATCCAACCACGCGGTACCACGGTCGAACAGTTCCACATGCAAGGAGCTGTTACGCAGATAGGTATTGTTAACGTCGGTAATTTCCAGCTCACCACGTGGCGATGGCTTGATCGATTTGGCAATCTCAATCACATCGTTGTCGTACATGTACAAGCCTGTCACTGCGTAATGAGATTTTGGCTTGGCGGGCTTTTCTTCCAGATCGATAGCCTTGTTGTTCTCATCCAGCACTACGACGCCATAACGCTCGGGGTCGTTCACGTAATAGGCAAAGACACTAGCGCCTTTTTCCTGATCCACAGCGCTTTTTAGCGTGTCTTCGATATCGTTGCCGTAGAAAATATTGTCACCGAGGATCAAACACACGCGGCTATCACCGATAAAATCTTCGCCGATAATAAACGCCTGAGCCAGGCCATCCGGACTTGGCTGCTCGGCATATTCGATGGCGATTCCCCATTTCTCACCGTCACCCAGCAAATTCTCATAAGCGGCACGATCCTGCGGCGTGGTGATAATCAGAATCTCACGAATACCGGCTTGCATGAGCGTGGTCAGCGGGTAGTAGATCATGGGTTTGTCGTAGACCGGAATGAGCTGTTTGCTCAGGGAGATGGTCATGGGGTGCAGGCGAGAACCGGTGCCTCCGGCGAGGATAATTCCTTTGGTCATGATTAGAGTGAAACTCTCTAGCTAGGTCACTGAAGCGAGCATCACGCGTCAGTTCGTGGATTTCCTGTCGCCTGCACCAGAGCAGGCAATTCCTGATAAAAAGTGGTCTGCGCCTGAAAGCCAAGCTGTTCAAGGGCTGCAGTGTCGGGGATGCAATGATCCGCAACCAGATTGCGGTAGGTGCGTAGCCCCAGGCCGCGTCGCGCCGGCCTGACCAGCCCTATCACTTCCATTGCCAGCGCCGCGCCGTATAGTAACACACGGGGGCAGCGCCACGATGGCTGTCTGCGGCCCCAGGCACGGTAAATTGCCGCTTCAATCTCGTGTAGTCGATAGTCCGTGCCATCTGCAATAGCGTAGGTATTGCCAGCCGCTGACGCCTGCTGCGCCAGCAAGATGGCGGCCTGAGCCAGATCCGCCACCGACACCAGCGCCATGCGCGTGGTTAGCGCAGGCAAGGGTGGCAAGCGGCCAGCACCAATCATCTGAACAAGGCGCTGCAAGTTGCCCTGCATACCCGGACCATAGACGTTGACCGGCCGCAAGATGACGGCCTCAATAGCAGTAGACGCTTGTAAAATTTTCTCAGCTTGCAGTTTGACCTGGCCGTACTCCGTGGCTTGTGCAGAACCTTCCTCGGCCTGCTGGGCCAGAATACTGCTGAAGTACACAATGCGGCTGACCCCCGCAGCGGTGGCAGCCTGCAATACCGCTTCGGTACCGGCCACAACGATCCGCCGTAGCTCATCCTGTTCCGGGCCATAGACATGGGCTACCGAGGCCAGATGAAAGACTATGGAGACCTCTTCCATCGCCGCCGTCAGCGCGGCGGCGTCCAACAAGTCGGCTTCGATATGAGTGACATTTCCGGCCAGGCTCGGCGGCATGGGAGAGCGGGACAGTGTGACAACCTCATACCCATGAGCCAGCAGCTTTGCGGTCAGACTGCGGCCAACGAAACCGCTAGCCCCTGTGACCAAGACGCGCTGTGAAACTGCGCCTCTCATCAAAAGAACCGCCAGCCATGGGTAGCGAAGAAGCGGTAGCCTGAGCGGGCAAACATGCGGATATGAGCCAGACCCTTGCCGGCGCTGTTGCCGCCGCCATGCTGAATTCGCATGGCAGGCACATAAGCAAGCTGACCTTCGTGACCCATGCGCAGGCTCAAATCAAAATCTTCGAAGTACAGGAAATAACGCTCATCAAAACCACCCACTTGCCATAACGCTTCACGCTGGCAAAGCATGAAACAACCGCTGATTATTGGCATTCCCTTGCTGGGTTTGTCTTCCGGCAAATCGCGCATCTCAAAATGCTGCAACGCCTTTTTGAATGGCCGTCGCAACCACGCAGGAAAAAAGCCCCGGGCCAGAAACAAGCCTACCGACGGGTAGCGCTTACAAAGGTATTGTTTTTCACCAGTGGTGTTTCGCACCGCTGGTGCCACCATTGGCACATCGGCATTGTCTTTCAGATAGGCTATACCGCTGGACAAGCAATTATCCTCAAGCACCACATCCGGATTGAGAATCAGATGGAAAACAGTCTTCGATTTATTGATAGCCAGATTGTGCGCGGCCCCGTAACCAATATTGCCGTGGCCCTGGATCAACTCAAGGTCCGTTGCACAGTCGGCGAGCTCCTCTCGCAGCGAAGCACAATCCTCAATGGTTAATGGCTGTTTGTCGCTGTTATCCACCAGCCATATTTTGGCGTTGAAATCGGGCGCAGTCTCTTTGAGTTGTAACAGGTTAGCCGCAAGCGAAGCCATCAGCTGAAGTAGCTCAGCTACCGACGTGTTGTAACAAACAATGGAAATGGACAAATAGGGGGGAGATGGCGCAGTCACTGAACGGTTCGCGCCTCGTTATTCTTGAACGAGGCGATCTCCAAACGGTGTCGAGATAACGCGCATGCCTTCGGGCACATCCTCTGGCGCGATACGCCGCGGGCGGAAGCGTTGGGGGTTTGGATCTGAGGCTGGGTTGTCAGCGGCATTGGCGGCTCGTATGCGGGCGAAGGGGTTGTCGGGGGCTGCTTCGGCGTTTTCTTCTTCGTCGTTGGGTTCTACAGCAGCTGCCTGAGACTGCACAACATTGCCAAGCACCAGAGCTAGTTCAGCCGTGGAGGCGTCGCGACAGCTAATGCCACTGTCAGGATACACCTGACAGATCTCATTCGCCGGCAAAGTGATCGCGACTTGCTGGCTACCACCACTGGTGACCGCAAACCCTTGGTATCCGGGTATTGGCATGGAGCCGTCAAAATCAGCAGTTATGGAAACTTTGACCACTTCACCACTGCGATGACGAAGGTGGATCTGCCTAGAATCTCCTATACGCATGGTACCAAGCAATCTGAATACAGGATCACCACTCATGGCCCGCGCGCCATCTGAAGGCTGCGCTGATGATGAGGCTCCAGCTTCGTTTTCCGTTTCGAAGGGTTGAAACAATGTGAGTTCCTGAGAATAGGCTGGCGATATCACAGCAAAGACTATGGTACAAACAATAGCGCTGGCTACTCTGGCTAATTTCATTGTATTCATTTAAGGCTTCAGTTCGTTAGTACTGTCGTCAGATTACGCTTTTCGTTGCTCTATGAATCATTTGACGCGTTCTGCGTTTAAATAGTTTGTTCTGAACCATTCGTGTCGTGCTTGCTTTCTTGTCCAGACTTAGTAATCAATAACTCCCAGCCCTTTAAAAAGCGAAAGCCGCTCTTTATCGAATTTTGTAGTTAGCTCCTGCAGTACCTCGAGACTCTCTTCCTCGCTCTCAACACTCTTGCCGTCTTTCACTATTGAATGCCCTTGGTTCTTGAGTATTTTCCATACATAAGACACCCAATCTTGGGGTTGATTGTATCCTTCTTTGAAAGCACGCAGAAATAATTGTTCTATGCGGTCTACTGCAATAGCAGTTGAAGTTAATGGACTCACTAGATAGTTGATATCAGATTGACCAACAGATCGCTCGATAATGTGATTGTTCAGACGGGTCGTCTCTGATTTTACTTTATTAACTATTTCTGGACTTTGAGCCGTACTTACTCGCCCATCACTCATTAGAACCATGATTACCTGAGCCAACATCGTCAAATCGATATTCTTGTTTTTTACTTGCTCAAAAAGCTGCCCAATAGAAACGGATTTAAAGTTTCCTAGTGTATCTATAACCGGCCCATATATTTCCGGTGTCAATACTGCTCCACCTAAAGAACCTGTTATTTTATCTGGAACGTCTGATACAGCACTCTGAAGAACAATCTCATGATCTTTGAATACTTGGCGTTTTTCAAGATTTGAATAGCGTCGAATCCCTTTAATCCAGTAGTCTTTCCTAAATTGACGATCAACCATAAAGTCGCGAATAGATTGTCGAAATAAAGGGTCTTGTACAGAATTTATAAACTTTAACTGTTCTTTCGTCACGTTGACTTCGTCCACATGATCGAGATAATTTGCGGAACATGCAAATTGTACTTTGGCTGGCTCTATTAACTTACTAAATGTACCAAAATGCATTGGGTGCCAATCACGATTGAAATATTCGTGAGCAAGATACTCCCTAGCCATCCCTTTTATTTTATCTAAATGATTCTTAACACTTGGGTTTCTTTTCGAATAAAGAGGGGAGCTGCTCAAGAGCCTGTCAGCAAAGTCAATTGCTGAACCAACTCTGTTTTGAATACTCTGATCGGGAGCCGACATACGATTGGCGTGCTCGGTCATTAGATGCTGCATCGGAGTGAACGCAGCCCAACCTGGTAAGGTATTGTAGCTAATATATAGCAGCCCACCTACTTTGAGTTTCCTGCCTATAAAATCCACAAGAATCATACGATTCTTATCTGATATCCAGCTCCATATTCCATGTAACCCTATAAAATCGAATTCAGGGAGGTCTGTCCGATAGCAGAAATCTTCAAAAGCCTCGTCATAAAGTCGAGCCCCCGCTTGGGAGACTCGATTCAAATGTTGAGCCAGAGATGCTTGCGATGGATTGAAATCTGTACCAAACCATTCTGTTTTACTGGCTGCAGCATGGAAATTAGTACTCAAACCTTGCCCAAATCCAAGTTCACAGGCAGTTTCAAACTCAGGGGCAACAATCCCATTGTTCAACAATGCGAACTGTGAACGAAGCGGATTAAGCTCCGAATAGTAGCCGTAGGTATAGCCAATATCTGAAACATAGCCAGAATCCCAAGAACTCACATTTTACTCCTTGTTACCCGCTAGGCATTTGATGAGTAGATTTGATCGCTTTTTCCAAACTGCAACGCCAAATCTTATTTAATTAGTCAAATAAAGTCTTTCTGAAGGTTCATAATATACTGCTGTTTCCATCAAGATTGCTATACAGCGATCCAGTGAGTTGGAGTTATTCGCTCATGACAATAGCAACCACTCTCGGTTAGCTATCAAGCGGATTTACACAATATTACTGTAATCACTAACATCAACTAACCAGTCCGTTTCGCTGATTTTTGTGAATGTCTTTAGTTTGCCCCAAGCTGGCCGCAGGTCAAACCACCACCGCATCTAACTCGGTCTATAATGTTTTGTTGCCAGCTTATCGATACCGGCAGAAGTGGCGATTTTAGAACCGAGGTTAGACTCATCCTAGAATAATTTTTTAGTGCGGCCTGTAACAGTACGCCTCCAACGTATACAATATCCAGTAAGAAATGTGAAACTACTACTTTTAGAAGAACATACATCTAAAAGTAATTTGCTCTACAACTCCTTAAAAGGTCAAAAATTGTCGAACCTGACTCCCGTCTCTACCGAAAAATTTCAAAGTCGATACTGGTTTAAGTATTCAGACTTTGGATTTACTGCTAGCGATACACTCGTTCCGATTTCTGCTAACGAGGTGCCCCAAGCCTGTATCGGGTTGCCTCTTGGTTTTTTACTGAATAAAGATGTTTATTCCTGTGTGGCCTTGCTAGGCCTGAATCCTGGTCAGAATCTTTGTCTGGATAAAGACAATTTATGGAGTGCACGCTATCTGCCGCACCACTATTTATTTTATCCCTTTGTGGCACTTCCAAATACCGATGGCAACTTAGTATTGTGCGTAGATGAAAATAGTAATTTGATCCATAGCGATTCAAGCAGGGGTGGCGAGCCGTTTTTCGATAGTTCTGGCGCTCCCAATCCTAAGATTAACGAGATTTTTAAATTCTTGCATACAAAAGCAACTCAGCACGAGACCACACTTAAGATCTGCGATATTCTCGCGGAACATAACCTACTAAAACCCTGGACCGTCAACGTCCCTGTTTATCAGACCCAGTTTGAAATCGATGATTTGTTTTGCATTGATGAATCTCGCTTGAATCAGCTGCCTGGTAGCGCGCTTCGTGAGCTCAGAAATACCGGAGCATTATTAGTTGCTTATGCACAGTTATTCTCTATGGCTAATACCGCTAGTCTTGCAAGAATTCTTTATTCTGATGGTGGTTCAGCCAAGAAATCCTTAGGCTCTGAGCTTGGGTTTAGTACAGAAAAAGATAGCGGCTCGCTGAATTTCGACAATCTGTAGTTGACCGTTTAGCTAAAAAAATCTATTTCCCAGAGTAGCTTCCAGTTGCTATTTGACTGAAACCTGTTATCGCAGTATTTCCCACTTTTCTTAATTTTGTAATCTACACAAACTTTATTAGCAAATTCCTACCCTCACTTACGCTTACCACAAGTCTCTTTATATAAAAATTCTTCTCAGCTCAACTGGTACTAGCTTCTTTATTTCAAGTAAAAAAAAGGCCAACCTTTTCAGGTTGGCCTTTTTAGTTAAGCGGTGCCATGGACCACAAGTAGTGGCAGTGGCTTCTAACCTAGCTTATTAGATCACTAGCCTAGAGTACTTAACAAACTACTGCTTAGCATCACTGCAGACTTTAGATAAAGTCGCCAGAAGCAAGCGCCGCATCTTCAAATACAGCGATCAATTCAATTTCTGAAGCAGAAATTGTGTTGGCTGTATTTGTAGAGTTGGTGAATCGCAGAACGACTGTACCGCCATCGTTTGCAGTTCCGGCAGCTTCATTGGTTTCAGCATCAATAGCGATCAACACTGACTCAGAAGCACCGAATGTTGCATCCAGATTTGCAATTGTACCGAGGGCAGTAATAGCCGCAGTTTCAACAGCGTCTGCATTTGCTGCAGTAGGTGCTCCAGCATAGGTTGTGAGTGCTGCTTCTAAACCAGCATTACCACCAGCAGCAAGAGTCACAAGAAACACTGTCGCGTCACTGTCAGCAGTGATTGCAGCAGTCAATGTTGCACCGGCTCCTACAGCAATTGCAGTTTTGGAGTCATTGTTAAGAGCACCATTGTAATCAAAGTGATCTTGTGTAGTGACAAATGCTGCTGCATTGGCAGTACCAGCGTCATCAGTTACAAGAACCGCGTCAGCCGCTGTAGTTGCTGAAGTCTGAATTGTGGCTTCACCAGCGTCAGCACTATCCAAAGTAACAGTGTCACGGCCAGAACCAACGGCAATGATCGTACCATTCTGAGTAGTAGCACCTTCCAGATTCAGCGTGTCAGCTTTAGAACCACCAGTGAATTTGAACGCACTAGTGAAAGTGTCAGCGCCTGAAGTGATAGAAACGGCCGCTGTTGAACCTGACGCATCCAGAGTATTAATTGCAAGTGCCTCCAGATTTGTAACGGTCAACCCAGCTGTCGTTGCGTTAACAACAACACTCAACGCATTGGCGAATGTACCTTGAGCCAAGGTGTGAGTGATAGAGCTACCTGCAGAAGTAGAATTCAGCGTCACTGTTTCGATTTGAGCAGCAATAACAGCCGTAGCAGTAGAGATAGCAGTGCTCTTATTCAGCGAGACACTCAACGTGTCATCTGAAGAGCCGGCACCAGAATCAGCTTGAACGATTGTTAATGTACCACCAGTCAAAGCGGAATTAATCTCCACTCCAGCACCTGCCACCAGGTCAGTTACTGTTACATTACCGCCCAAAGCTGAACCAACAACAACGGCTTGTAGGCTAGTAAAATTGCCCACGTCATGATTCACGCCATTACCAGCACCTACATCCAGCTTCTCAAAGTTGGAAAGGCGCGCGACCAATGCGTTCGTCAGAGCCGTAGTAGAACCAATAGTATCGGTACCTTCACCACCATCGATTGTATCGTCAACAGTCAGTGTACCCGCAGCAGTGACAGTATCGTCACCAGCTCCAGTGTTAACTGTGTTGATACCGCCGGTCAGTGTGAAATTGTCCTTACCGGAACCGCCAGTAACAGTAGCAGTCAAGTTACCAACAGTAGTAGTTAGACCACCGCTATTGCCTGAGGCATCAATCGTCTTGATGGCATCGTTCTCAGCATTAGTACCGTCATAATTCAATGTCAGGGTACCAGTACCACCAACAGTCACTTCAGTCAGAGCCACATCAGCGTCAGCCTGCGCGTTAAGTCGCAGGTAGTTGGAACCAGTCGCGGTGATATTAGCTTTAGTATAGATGCTAGTTGTGCCATTAGTATCTAGTACTAAATCAGGAATACGAGCAGCAGCACCTACGCCATTTGTTGTCAGAGTTAATGTGCCAGTAGTTCCAAGACCAGAAGTTCCTACTGTCGCTGCAGTATCGTTGTTATTCTGAACTTTCACATTTTCTAGGCCAATCGTAACATTGCCCAAACCAGCAAAAGTCACTGCAGATGTAGTTGTACCGTCAACACCTGTGTCTTTTACCTTAACACCTGTAACACCAGTCCAGCTGGCGCCACTGATAGTACCTGTAGCCGCAGTTGCAGTAACTTCTACATTCTCAATATTGGCCAAAGTAATCGGATTTGCATCATTATCGGCGATAACCATGCGCAAAGTATCTGTTCCTGCGCCACCATCCAGGCTGTCACCAGTATTGATTGTGTCAGCCGTATCAGTGGCTGAATCTACACCGATATAAGTATCGTTGTTTGTAGTTCCAGTGAACGCCGTGCCGAAATCCAGGCCAGTGGTAAGCGAGAATGCTTTACCAACATTGGCACCGCCATCGATACTAGTTTTCGCACTAGTGACCGTAGCATCTGAGCTTGTAACGTTAACAATTACGGCTTTCAGTTGGTCTAGTGTATCGCCACTCTGCTGAGTAGTTACAGAGTAGTATTCTGCTACTTCAGTTTCGTTGTTCAACCGTGCAGCTGCGGTACCGAAGTTAGTGTCAGTTTCAGGTACTGCGCTAACAGCAGTGATTACGTCGTATACGACTTCACCACGGCTCTTGCCGCTGTTCAACAGGGCAACAACTGCGTCAACTGCCAGAGTAAAGTTAGCAGCAGACACTTCACCAGGATTACCACCTAAAAAGTCAGTCAGGTAGTTCGTAGCAAATTCAGTGTTAGTCAGGAATGATGGGTACTCTGCCTTAAAGACAGCACTAGTGCCTAGAGTGATAGACAAGTCTTTCAGGCTCAGGCCCGCATCGACGGCTTCCGCCAGTTCAGAGAGGACAGACGCACCTGGTGCGGCACCGAACATGCCTACTACCAGCTCGATAATGTCCGTTCGAGTTTCAGCTGTAATCGCCATTGTATGTAAAGCTCCTTGAGATCGATTTCAAATTTTATGTTTACGATTGTGTCAGGTCGAAAGTGCAAATGACCCCTCATCGTTGCAACAAGCATAATCAAGACTCTCCTATTTGCTTGTGACTGTAATCACATGAAATGGAAATGCCTTGGTCGTGCCTGTTTACATCAACTTGGGTGCCTATCTTGCAACCGCAAGCAGATATCGACCGGATATTACAGAGTCTTTAAATTCAATACAACATTCAGGCTGATTTCTTCGCCTATTTCTTGACCGTAACTGACTATTTTTCCCAGCTTTTTTCAAAAAAGCTGAGAAACTGCATTAAATATGTGAAATGGGCCACAAAACCCAATATAGGCTGTTAGAAACGGAAGCTGAAACCGACTTCGAAAGTGTTGTCGTAGGTTCGAAATAGCTCGATGTTGCTGCGCTGGCGCTGATGATAAAGATTAACGAGCAAACTGGTGTCTTGAACGGCCCAATTTAGTGGCCTGCGATACTGAAACAGAACATAACTGCGCTCCAGCCATCTCGCTGCACCGCCCGCAAGCAGTGGGCTGTAGCCACGTCGATCGTCCAGCTGGGTGTGATTTACCAATGCCCTGAACGTATTGTCTTGCCAGTTGGCTTGCCAGTCCATGTTGAGTTGCCAGCCTTCGCGGACGCCACCAGGTCGACCGCTACGCAAAGGCTCGCTATGCACCCAGCCGATATCAATATTCCACTGTTGCTGGCTGTTCTCGCCTGTTCTGGGGCAGCTCAACCCCGCACTGGCCTTGGCTTCCAGTGAATTCAAGCGCTGCTGCTCGTGATAGAGCTGATGTTGCGCCGCCAGTGTAGTGAATGGCCGGCAAGCACCCGGTCTATTCCACTGGTAGCGCCCATTGGCCTCGGTAGCCGAGTAGAGCGCACTGCCACCGAAGAACAGATGCGACATACCCGTGCCTACCTGCCAACTGCTGGCCGGGCCGGGTTTAACAAAAGCGTAACGCGCGCCGATCTGAAACAGGTCAGACTCCTGATCCTCACTGGCGCGGCCGCGCATTTCCGCACTGAAGTTATGCTGGTGGTCGGGAGCAAGTTGTCGATAGCGCATACCCAGGCGGGGGTTGAGATACGGCCCGCTTACCGGCCGAAACTCTTCACTGAGAGGCAAAAAGACAGGCTCCCCAGACAGCGTTAAGGTAATCAGGTCGGGGTCTGGTGCGCCATTGAGATTTGTATCATAGCCAGCCAGCAAATCAGCCTGAAACGACGTCTGCTGAGTCATTGATTGCCAGGTTTGCTGCCGCGCTGCTAACGCAGGTTGCAGGTTAGCGGGCAAATCGCCGCGGTCGAGGATTTGTTCATTCAACGCCAACGCAGAGAATAACTGGCCTTGTTGAAAAAGCGCTTCGGCGTAGTCAATCTGCGCGGCACCGTTGTCAGGGTCCAGTAATAGCGCCCGCTCTAAAGAATCCAGGGACTCAGCGACCATGCCGCTATTGAGTTGCGCAGCACCGCGTAGTGCAAAATATTCTGTAGAACGCAGACATTGCGTCATGAGTGGCGCCAACCGGGCTTCAATGGCTGACCAATCCGGATCACTGTCTGGGTAGTACGCCGATAGATCAGGGCAAGTTTGCGCCGCAACTGGCGCTGCGAAAGCACAAGCAAGTGCGCAATAGATTGCCCGAGGTTGAAACCTCGCCCGGCAGCATAACAAGCGCATGGAAGGCCAGAAAGCCTGCATCATCATTCCAGGCTTACGCCAACTGAAAAACATGCCGGGATTATCGTGAATCACCCCTGAGCATGCAACAAACGTCTTCTGAAGAGTGCTATTGGAGCGATATTGCCGAAATGCACAACGAAGCGTGCGACGAAGAGCAGGGGAATGACGAGAGAGAGGCGATTGGGGCGAGTTAAGTGAGTAAAGAGTAAGGGAGTTAAGAGAGTTAAGAGAGATAAGAGAGTTCAGCCACACCACCTGGACGAACAGAGACTACTTACGGCCACCAGACAGGACTTGCAAGGCAGGCTGGCCATTGCGACCGGTAACCGCAGAAGCAGAACGCTCTGACACCGCAGGGCGCGGCGCGAACAAGGTATGCGGCGTTCGCAGGCCTTTTAACAGATAACTGCCCTGGGACTCCAACTGCTGATCCGTCAGTTGCCGTGCAACGCACTCACCAAGCAGGACGGGCTGCGCCAGATCCGCAGTCATCTCCTGAATACGCAAGGTGATGGCTACTGTGTCGCCTAGCAGCGCGTGAGTACGACGCTGGGCTGGTCCGATCGAGCCAATCAAGGCCGGGCCTTGTTCTATACCAATGCCAAGCGCCAGCGGTTCCAGCCCGAATGGCACTTTCTTGGCGAGTAACTCATCAGGCAATGCCGATTGCATCTCCTGAGCGGCCAAATAGGCTTGTTGCGCCGCGGCCGGGCCTTGGGCGTCCCACACTGCCAGCAAGCTATCGCCGATGAACTCCTGAATTCTGCCACCGTGACGCTCGATAATAGCGGTAGCTCGCACAAAGAAATAATGCAGCATGGCTGCCGATTCCTCGGCCGGTCGCGATTCACCAAATGCAGAGAAGTTGCGCAGGTCAGCACTTAACAATGTCACTTCACAACGCCGTGCGCTGATGGCTGAGCTGGGCAAGCTGAAGGCGATATCCCGCGCGAACGAGCTAGGCAAGTAACTGCTCAGGTTGCCATATACGCGGGTACGCTCTGCCCTGACGCGGCGCTGTTCCAATAATAACAGCAAGCCCGCAGCCAACAGACTGAACAGGGCTGGCGCGATCCAGCCAAGCCAGATACCACTCGTGGCCACTAGCTGAACGTGTACGCCCAGTGCAACCAGCGGCAGGGTAATCGCAGCCACCGGTAAACCATAAGCCACAGTACGATCAGATGCAGTGGCCAATCCCAGCAGGCCAGCAGCAAAGGCCAGGCCCAACAGCGCCAGCATTAGTGGCGCACCGACCGGTGTAAAAGGAATTGTCGTATCCAGCATGCTGGCCAACATGCGAGCTTGTAGTTCAACTCCTGGCGTAGCGCCGCTGTAAGGTGTAGGCACAATGTCGCCCATACCAAATGCTGTAGCACCCAAAAGTACCCAGGTGTTGTCCAGCATGGCGGAATCAGCTGTACCGTTTAAAAGATCGACTGCAGATATCGCCCGATAACTATCCGGTGTGCTGCGGTAAGAAATGCGCAGATTGCCTTCGGCATCAAGCGGCACTTCCAAACCTGGATAGGAGTCCAAGCGTAATATTTGCGCAGGGTCGAACAGGGATTCGCCTGGCGATAAAGTCACCGACCAATCACTGCTCTGGGTTGCCTGCAGCAATGCCGATATTGGCAGAATCGGATACGCCGCACCGGAAACACAAATAATCGCTGGCGCCTTGCGAATCGCACCGTCGTTATCAATGAGTGGCGTGATGTGGCCCTTTGGCGTATTGGCGAACAAAGCATGGGGCGCCAAATAGCTGTTGGTTTGAGGCAAAGTCAGGTTTGGTGTGGCTGAAGACGCAATATTACAACTGGCGCCAATCAGCGGGTGTGTCATCTGCCCCGCCTGCACGGTGCCATCAGACGCCAATACCGGCACTTGTGCGAGCACCGCACCTGATGAACTCTGCAATGCAGCTAGCAAAGCCTGGTCGCCTTGTCGCGGTTCGGAATACACCACATCGTGTATCTGCAATTGTGCACCCGCATTGGCAATTGCTTCAGTCAGCTCCGCCATGGTCTCGCGTGACCACGGCCACGGGCCAACTTCTGCCAGGCTGCGCTCATCAATCGTCACTAGTGTTATACGTTGTTCAATTGCAGTGTCGGGAGCAAGCAACCAACCCAGAGCACCAACGCGCTCTTCCAGTGTCTCAAGGCTGGACCGGAAAAGGCTCAACACCGCGAGCGCGCCAATAGCCGCAATCGCCAATACCAGCAATCTGCCGGCCAAAGGCGACAGTCGAAGAAGGGGGTTCAAGGGATTGAAGAAGTTACCCTTTTTACCTTGGTTACTTTGGTTACCCTGATAAGTGCGAGACTCTGACATAGGACTATTGACTATCCCAAAGCGTCAGGCCGGAAACAGAGCCGTCTTGCAATTGTTTTTCGAAAAAGTAGCCAGCCTCTTGCCCATCGATGCTGACCGCACCAGCCATGGTTTGCTCTGCGAGGCGGCTATTGAAATAACCACCATCAGAGATATTGCCGGATGCATTAAAATTCACAGCCCCAGTGATATCGTGACTTAAATCCAAACCGGTATCGAAAGTGCTCGCAACGAAATCAATATCCAGATTTCCGCCGTCCACTTGCATGGCCACAACACCATTGGCCGAGTCGTAAAACGCCTGGGCACTGGTCAAGCCAAAGCTGATCACGCCGAGATCTTGCGCAACACGAGTGCCGTTAAGTTCAGGGCGATAGAGGCGATATTCCAGATCATCAGAGGCAACAGTGATTTTGCGGTCGAATTGCTCAGAATTATAGGAAAGGGTAATACGCTCGGCATCACCATACCCGTTGGACCAGCGGCCCCAGACCAATTGACGCTCATTCAGAATAGACGCAGTTACCGGGTTTTCCGGCGTAATGCCTGGTAAAGGGTCAACTGTGCCTGCTTGTCCCTGATCCAGACCCGCCGCCTCGGCAGTGACGCGCGTTGTAGTCACACTTTCTAAATAAACATCATTGCTGATGGTCTTACCGTCTTCATTTTCATTACTTTCCGAGTCAGCCAGAGCTAACTGCACTTCGCCGCGCATGGAATTCGGGTCGCGCTCATGGGGCGCGGGCATCAGTCGAGGTGTGGGTGATTCGCCTTCAAGCTCAAAAATCTGCAGTGAAGCATCAGTAAGTTCGACTGCATTCAAGTCACAAGGGCCGAAAGCATCCATCGCACACTCGGATGAATAGGGTGCCATGACGATAGCGCCTTCGCGCACCAGAGCACGGGTTGTTCGATCTGTCGCGCTCACAATAAAGTCTGTGCCACGCACGCCAATCGCGGCAATAGGGGTGTTCAGGCGAAAGCGGTCGCGAGCTGACTTGGCGGCATCGCCGGAGATGGCCCGGGTAACACCTTCTTCGAGATTGAATTTGACCGAGGATTGTTCTGGGCGGACTGGGTCATAGTCGTAACGGACGATTTCCAAACGACTGCCTGGCCGGACGCTCACCAGCGCATCATCAGCAAAATGGATATGAACGTGACCATTGGCTTCGGTAAATACCTGATCGCTTGCCTGCAGCTGCAGGCCTCTGCGAGCAGCCACTCGCTCATTATCAGCATTGACGATAAACGCTTTGCCAAGCACAAGCGAAATTTCACCCACAACAGAATGACCTGCTGGAGGAGCTGGCTCTGCAGCCTTGGCGCCCATCATCATGATGGTGCAAGCCATAGCTACAAAAAAGGAATGCTTGAATCTGCTCATGTTATGCGTAAATCTGACGAGTATGTTGAGTGTCATAGTTTAAATCACGTTGACTGCTTGCATAGAGTAGAAACACTGAAATTGACGGTTTCATGCGCTGATTGGCGTTTAAAACCAGCTATTTAGCTCTATTCACGCAGGTATCCCACGCTAGGTAGGAGAAAGTTACCTTAAAGATGGGCACATCCGCGTGACTGGAATCACATGGCACTGCGATATTAGCTTTTAACCCGATTCTTCAGGCACTTATAATTCTCGCCCGGTCGGCCTTTTGGCACCACTTCCGTCATTTTCAGGGATATTAGTTCAACGTGGTTACCTCCGAACTATTGAGCACTTTTCCGCTCTTGAAATCCCTGCCTAAAGCCACTCTGGCTCCGCTTGCAGAGCAATGTGTACTGCAAAAATTTAGCCGGCGCGGGATCGTCCTAACTGCAGGAAAATCGGAAGAAACTGTGGTTTTCCTATTTGAAGGAAGGCTACAAGGCGTTGATTTTACAGTAGATGGCCGCGAAGTAGGCATTTACTTCGTAGAGCCGGGCGAGTACTGCGGCGAGCTTGGTGTTTTTGATCGCGGACCACAGCCTGAGTACATCATCGCTCTTAGCCCCTCTGTGGTCGTCACAATGCCAATGGACGCGCTGCGTCAGGCAATGCAACACTGCCCCGAACTAACCAGTACACTTGCTATAAAAGTGGCTAATCGCGTGCGTCAGTTGACTCTTCAGCGCTCTTTGTTAGGTATGCCTAATGTCGAACAGCGTGTATGTCACCAGCTTTTACTAATGGTGCCGGATAAAGACAAGATCACTTTGCAGGAGTCGGCCATTGCCAATCCACCGACGCATATGGAAATCGCCATAATGCTCAATTTAAGTCGAGAAACCGTCACTAGGACATTCCGGAAATTACAGGACTTGCAAATAGTGAGACGCGACGGCAGCTATCAGCTCAAAATAGTCGATTTACGTGCCCTTAAAGAATTGGCAGACGGTGATAGAAAAGCTGGACAAGAGTAAAACATCAATACCCCAGATTATTGTCCGGATTACTCATCAACAGCCGATATTGCTCTAGATAAGTTTGGCGTCGGGAGCGTATTGTCTAAACAGGGGGTTGAAATGCATCGAAACTCCCCTCATTTAAAGGTGACTATTAGCCCAACGATTGAAAGCGAAAATTGTGAGTCTATATTTCCTCAACTGTTGTATTAAGAGTTTTCTAGCGGAAAATTAATTAGCCCATGGTCAATAATTCGAACAACCCTGAATATCAAGAGCTCAAAAACACGCTGAAGGAGATAAAATCCTATTTTATCTACGCAGGTTTGTTCAGCGCTGCAATCAATGTGCTCATGCTAACTCCCATAATTTACATGCTACAAGTCTATGATCGAGTGATCTCGAGTGGCAGCCTGTCTACCTTAACTATGCTAACTCTGCTCATGATTGGTTTGCTCGTCGCTATGGGTGGCTTTGAGTGGGTAAGATCCATGATCCTTATCAGTGCTAGTAATAAGATCGAGTCAAAATTGCGACGACGCGTATACAGTGCAACGTTCAAGCAGGCGCTTTTGACTGGGGGGCTAAATGCCAGCCCACAACCTATTTCCGATTTATCCGCTTTGAGACAATTCCTGACTGGCAATGGACTGTTCGCATTTTTTGACGCGCCCTGGTTTCCAATCTACATCGGCATCATGTTCCTTTTCCACCCTTGGTTTGGAGTCGCTGGGATTGTTGCTGGCTTGATCATGGTTGTTCTAGCTATCACTAACGAAAAAGTAACCAGCAATAAACTTAAAAAAGCAAATCAGTTAAATAACAATCTGTCTGGCCAAGTCACGAATACTCTTGCCAACGCTGAAGTCGTCGCCGCCATGGGTATGGAAGATAGCCTGCGCTACCGCCAAGAAAATAGTTCTGATGAAGTGTTGAAGTTACAAACCGACGCCAGCCGCTCCGCGAGTATGTTGACCAGTTTCAGTAAGTCATTTCGCATCATCATGCAATCTGCTGTGCTAGGTCTAGGTGCCCTCCTCGCGTTGAGGCAAGAAATCTCGCCAGGCATGATGATAGCAGGTTCTCTATTATTGGGACGTGCACTAGCACCCATCGACTTGTTAGTAAGTTCTTGGAAAGGCTTCTCTGTGGCTCGAGCTCAATTTGCTAGATTGGGCGAACTCTTGGATCTAATTCCAGCAACTCCCCAAACCATGGAATTGCCGGCGCCAGAAGGGTCTTTGCATACCGAAAAGCTTGTTGTTGTACCGCCTGGATCAAAAACCCCTGTCATCCGTGGAATAAGCTTCCAGGTAGAGGCTGGCGAAGCTCTCGGCATTGTCGGCCCCAGTGCATCTGGCAAATCCACATTGGCACGAGCACTATTAGGAATATGGCCCGCTTATTCTGGCAAAGTGCGGCTAGACGGTGCCGATATTTCATCTTGGGATCGAATCAAGCTTGGACCACATATCGGATATTTGCCTCAAGATATCGAGTTGTTTACTGGCTCTATTTCGGAAAATATTTCCCGGTTTGGCGATGCTGATCCGGAAAAGATTGTAGCCGCAGCAAAATTATCTGGAGTGCATGAACTTGTTTTAAAACTACCGCAGGGCTATGACACAGTTATTGGTGCAAGTGGTGGCGCACTTTCAGGTGGGCAACGTCAACGTATCGGGCTCGCGCGTGCTGTATATAACAATCCTAAATTGTTGGTTCTTGATGAACCAAATTCAAATCTAGACGATCAAGGCGAGCGTGAGTTAGTCGAAGCTCTGCAAAGGATCAAGGCCAACGGCTGCACAATAATTGTTATCAGTCATCGCACGATGATCCTTCAGTGTGTTGACAAGATTTTAGCGATCAAAGAAGGGACTGTTGTAGGCTTTGGTCCGAGGGATCAAATACTTGCAAACTTAACCGGTTCTACACCACAAATTCATAAATCCGCGGCAGGTTAAAAGCCCAATATCGAAATATAGGCATGCAAATTGAGTAAACAAACGAACAGCAACTTGCCCATCATTAGTGAACAAGCCTTGGGCACGTCTACATTAGAATCTCTTACTAGTATGGAATATCCCAAACGAGTTGGGCTAACCATATTCCTATTGGTATTTGGGGTATTCGGCTTATGGGCAGCTGTAGCCCCACTCGATGGTGCAGCATTTGCCGCTGGTACTGTAACTGTTCGCTCATATAAGAAAGTAGTTCAACACCTAGAAGGCGGCATAATAAGCGATATCCTCGTTCAGGATGGGGACATTGTAGATACAGGACAACCATTATTGCTGATGGACAATACACAACCCCAGGCGCAGCTTGAGATTGTGAATAGCCAATACATAGCAATGAAAGCACGGGAAGCTCGGCTAATTGCAGAGCGGGATAATAGAGAGACAATTGAGTTCCCCGAGCTATTGAATTCCGATGATTCAATAGCTCAAGAAGAATTAAACGCACAGCAGGAAATCTTTACCGCTAGGCGAGAGGCTCGACTTGGAGAAGTTGAAGTTCTGGAGCAGCGCATCCAACAGTTGCAATCGCGTTTAGTCGGACTGCGCGGATTGAAAGAAAGCAAAGAGCAGCTTGCTAGATCATTTAGCGAAGAGTTATCCGATATTAGTGAACTCCTCAGCCAAGGATTTTCAGATAAAAACCAATTACGGGATCTGGAAAGAAACCAATCAAGACTACAAGGTGAAGCCGCAGAGCTATTGGCATCTATAGCTTCTACGGAAATGCAGATAGGAGAAGCTCGGCTGCAAATACTGCAATTAAATAGAGAATTTAAAAATGAAGTCGTGCAGTCACTTAGCGAAACACAGACTAATATTAAAGACGTACGCGAACGCATGTATGCCTTGCAAGATGTCGTATCACGTACCATTGTGCGAGCGCCAGTAGCAGGGATCGTTAATGGCATGCAATTCCATACAATTGGCGGGGTAATTAGCCCAGGCACTCAAATAGCTGAAATAGTTCCACAATCTGACGAACTGATTGTCGATGCGCGCGTTCTGCCTATTGACATTGATAGAGTTGCCGTTGGTCAAGAAGCAACGGTACGCTTCTCTACATTCGGAAGTTCTGTACCAACTATTACCGGCGAAGTTTTGAACCTGTCAGCTGACAGTTTCCCAGATGAATCAACTGGCATGACCTATTATCGCGCCAGAGTGGAAGTCACTGAAGAAGGCATGGAAGAATTGGGCGACCTGACACTTCTTCCCGGCATGCCAGCCGAAGTGTTTATTGCAACCGGCTCAAGAACTTTCTTGCAATACTTGTTTAAACCCTTTTCAAATGCGATCGCACGTAGTTTCAATGAAGATTAATCGTAAGCATCTAACAACTGCAGTCAGTCTGTCTGTACTGCTGTCTGTGCCATTTGGCTTGCAGTCAGCAGAACTGCCATCGCTCGGTTCTGATCCAGTGAGCCCTGCCGGTCTGACAATTGGAGAATCTCTCGAAGATTTTTTCACTGCCGCGCTGGATTACAGCCCGCGTATGCGTATTGTAGAAGAAGGCCTGAATATTGGCGCCGCGCGAAAGCAAGCTGCAACCGGGCAATTATTGCCTCAGGTGCAAGCCAATGGCAGTTTGTCTGACAACCGGCGCGATACTGGTATTGAGGTCCAGAACTTCGATGGTCAGCGGTATTCAGTGCAACTGAGTCAGGTGCTATTCAATTGGCGCGCATTTTCAGCGCGCAAACAAGCCTTGCTTGTCGAAGATCAGCTCGAAGCGCAGTATTACTATGAGCTAGCCACAGTGCTTACCGATGTAGCGGATCGTTACTTCACTGTGCTGCAGGCGCAGGATGCGCTGGACTCTATCGCCTCTGAATTGGAGGCGGTACAGAATCAACTCGACCAGATCCAAAGTCTTTATGATCGCCAATTGGCACAGATTACTGATCTGTATCAGGCCCAAGCCAGTCTCGCTGCCGTGCGCTCGCAGCAACTGCAATTGCAGAGTGAACTTGCGATCGCGGAAGAGTCACTGCGCTCGGTTTCAGGTATAGATGTTGGCGATTTGTACCAGCTGCAAGCCGATGCCGAAATACCAGAAGTTGAGGAAAATATCGATTATTGGGCTGAACAGGCGCGCGTCAACAATCAGCAAATCGAAGCCAGTGAATATGCCTTGCAGGTGGCTGACGAGCGCATATCGGAACGGCGTGGTTCCTATATGCCCGAAGTGTCTTTTATCGCGCAACGTCAGGATTCTAACCTTGGTTTCGACAATGCGCCTATATCGCAAACTGATACTACTTACTACGGCCTCAACGTATCCATTCCGATCTACGCCGGCGGCGCCAATCGCGCCCGTGTTAGCGAAGCCAAAAGCCAGCGCAATATCGCCGAGAATGAACTGCGTCAGGTAGAGTTGGAAACCAATGAAAGTGTACGCACGGCCTATTTGCAGGTTCAGTCCAGCGCCAGCCGTACCGAATCGGCGCAAATTCTGGCCGAATCAACAGCCTTGTCCGCCGAAGCCATGCAACAGGGTTTTAACCTCGGTGTTGTCACCAGCGTTGATTTACTCAATGCGCTGCGTGATCAATTTCAGGCCGAGCGTGACTTTCAACGTGCGCGCTATGAGCATGTGCGTTACCTGCTGCAACTCAAGCGCGAGGCTGGCTTGTTAGTCCCTGCGGATCTGATTGAGGTCAGTAGTTGGCTGACCGATTCTGCTAACCAGTAACCACCGCCGAACTCACGTGTCACGCATTCAACGCTTTTCTTCCGTCTATATTGATTCTGAAGATCGTATTCGTCTCACCGGCAAGACCGATGACGATGCGGTGCTTGGCTGTATGTTAACCATGCGCTTGCTGCGCCGCTTGATTCCGCACTTGTTAAAAACTCTGGCACCGGAAGAAACTCGAGAAGCTGCGTCAGATGCATCAGCTCAGACTCGACAAGAGACTGCAGCCAGTTCTGCGAGTAATGAACTGGCTCAGGGTATGGCGCAACTGCGTGCCCAGTCCGCGATCAAGCCGGAAGCACCTGTCAATCTGCCTGAATCAGAAACTCCCTGGCTGGCTCATGCTGTGGATATCGCCGCTAACGAGCAACAAGTGTTGCTGACGTTTCGTGATGGCGATGAAGCGAGCCTGCAAGTACAGCTGGACGGCACACAACTGCGCCAATGGCTGGGTATTCTGTTTCATCTTTGGGTCAAGGCCGAGTGGCCTACCGATCTTTGGCCGGAGTGGATCAAGTCTGAATCGTTAGATGGCAAGCAAACATCCGATACCGTTCATTAGTCCCACGGCATTCTTCCAGCGCAACCAGTCTCCGTAATCGCAATGCTCTGCACGAAACTTTCGCTGTGCTTTCGTTGTACAGTACAGACCTAATTGTTAATTCGGGAAAGTGAAGCGACAGCAGAGTTGTAGTGAACTGCTAGCGACCGCATTCAGAAAACAATCGGAAAATAGCAGCTACTGAAAATAGCGATTGAGAATTTTTTGCAGCACGCTGGCCAAAGGCTCACCAAGATCCGCATGCGAATAGTGATAAAACCCCTCAGCGTATTCAACCTCGGCAGGTAAAGTGAACGTACGCCCTTTATCGAGGGCAACAACCAGTTCAGGGTAATTATTCTGACTGTTTTGGCTGGCATACAAATCCATTACCTGCTTCTTGTGATCGATCACTTCGGTTATATCGATCAGCACATTGGCCGGATTCTGTACGCTTATTTCATAGGCGTAGGCCTGCGGTAGCGTGCCACCGTTATTGCTGATTGTCTGTAGCGCTGACCAGACGATCTCGGCGGTCATGCGGTGGTCCGGGTGCAATTCCATGGAACCGGGAAAAAACACGCTTGCTGGCGCGATGCTGACAATGGCTTCGGCAACCTTGCCTACCAGCTCGGTTGACGGCTGCAGCCCCCGGTCCGGCTCACCCCAGATAGCCAATGACGACAAACCCAACATGGCCGCGGCCTGTTCCACTTCCGATTCGCGCACCGAGACCAGATCGTCCTGATCACCACCCAGCGCACCGTCTGTCAGCACGATGACATGTGTCGCAATACCGGCTTGTTTGGCTTTGAGCAGAGTGCCGCCCATACCAAAGGTCTCATCATCGGCGTGGGGGGCAAAGACGAGCCATGGGCCCGCTGGTAGCTCGGAGGTTGTGAAGGCAATCAGCTCGTGTTCTTGGGAGGGCATCGGTGATCAGCAGGCAATAACGTCAGAAGCGGCAAATTATACGGGCTTGAATGGCTTATTTTTAGCTTTTTTACGGCGATTCATGATTAAATTCGCACCCTGACAATCGTCATTGTCACTGCCAGCTCGCAACTGAATTCAATTACGTTGAGCTGTCCGACAGGGAATCACGCCAGGACCGGGAATGCTTTTTAAACTGCTACAACACTGGGCGCTTACGCCGTATACCCATTTTCGGCTTTTCCAGAATTTCACACGACAAGATTTTTACGCACAATTCACTGCCTCAGTGGGCGGGATGCTGTGGCTGTTTCTGACGCCGCTCACCCATATCATTATTTACTCCTTCGTCTTTGCGTATATTTTTCAGGTTCGCCCACCAGAAGGCTTTGGTGAAACGCGCTTCGTCATTTTTATGATGATTGGCTATCTGCCCTGGTTTGCCTTTGCCGATGCCGTGAGCAAGGCGCCTGGCTTACTGCTTGAGAAGGCGCCACTGATTACCAAAGTGATGTTCCCGGTCCAGTTGATTCCAGTGGTTGGTACTGTGGTGCCCTATATCACTCATGCGATTGGCTTCAGTGTGTTGCTGTTGTATCTGGCGTTTCAGGGTTACCTGACCTGGTTATGGTTATGGCTACCGCTGGTGTTGTTTCTGCAGTTTCTATTTACCATGGGGCTGGTTTCTATTTTGTCTGCCTTGTGCGTGTTTTTGCGCGATCTGCAGCAGATCGTTGCGCTCATGGTCATGGTCTGGTTTTTCCTGACGCCAATCATTTATCCGATCTCGCTGGTTGGCGATCCCGCAATTCAAAATATGTTCTTGCTCAACCCCATGCACAGCTTTGTGAATTTTTACCGTGAGCTGATTCTGTTGGGCAATTTTTCCATGGTGAATTTTCAGATCATCGTGCCGGTATCACTCATCAGTTATGTAATCGGCGGCCTTTGGTTTATGAAGATCAAACAGGCTTTTGGCGACGTACTGTAGTTACAGAACAGTCTCAAAACGGTTTCAAAACAGACTCAAGACAGTAACGGGACAATCCCAAGACACTTAAAGCAATGACACGAATTACAGTCAACAATCTGCACAAGGAATTCAAGATCTACGATCGCCCCCAGGATCGTCTGTACGAGATCCTGACCCGGCGCCAGCGGCACAAGGTCTATCATGTGCTTAGCGACATTTCCTTTGCAGTACCCGACGGGCAGAGTATCGGCATTATTGGCGATAACGGCGCGGGCAAGTCGACTCTGCTGAAAATGCTGGTTGGCACGTTGCAGCCTACTTCCGGAACCATCGACATGCAGGGGCAAGTCGCTGCGCTGCTGGAACTCGGCGCCGGCTTCCATCCCGAGTTCACCGGTCGCAAGAATATCTATCTCAATGCGTCCTTGTTAGGCGTACCTGATGAAAACATTCACGAGTTGGAACAGGACATCATTGAGTTCTCCGAGCTTGGCCAATTCATCGACCGGCCCGTAAAAACCTATTCTTCCGGCATGTATGTACGCTTGGCCTTTTCTATTGCCACCATGGTCAAGCCGGACATCCTGGTGATCGACGAAGCCCTGTCAGTTGGCGACATGGCGTTTCAGAAAAAATGTGTCGAGCGCATGAACGAGTTCCGTGCCCAGCGCAAGACTATGGCGTTCTGCAGTCATTCCATGTTTCATGTTCAGGAATTATGCGATATCGCTATTTGGCTGGATCAGGGCAAGATTCGCGAGATCGGCGAGAGTGACAAGGTAGTAGGGCACTACGAACATTTCTGTAACAGTAAAAAGGTCTATCACAGCATTCGCGAAGACATGCCGGATGAAAGCGGTACTGGTAGCGATGGCGAAGCTGGTTCGGAAGATGGCGCAACAGACAGTGCAGCAAAAACCGAGGCCAAGCAGGTACAGGATTGCCGCATCAATAAACTCTCAGTGCGCTCTATGGACGGCGAAGACCTGACCAGCGTCCAGGCACTGCAAGACATTCGATTAACCATGGAAGTCGAAGTGCTGGCCGACAATATCGAAGGCAACTTTGGTTTTGCCTTTATGAAGTCTTCCGAAGAACCCATCGCTTCTTTTCTCACGACCAGTGTCGAAGGCGTCGAGAAGGGGCCTTTCCACAAGGGCGATACCTTTGAAGTCTCACTCGTCGTGCGCAATATTGCCATGCGGGTAGGTGATTTTTACGTACTGGGCGGGCTGGCAGATAAAAGCGGATTGCTCTGGTATGAAACCAAGTTCAGCAAACAGCTGCATATCGATGCCAACAAAGGCGTTGGGCCATTGATCATGGAATCACAGTGGTCGGTGGTGCGCGAAGAAGAAAAAGAATAAGTTCTGCGTGAACGCGTTTTATTGGTTTCGCTGTTCAGTCGAAGTAGGAGTTGTCCAACTCCACTCGCGGCGGAGCGGTATCCGGCAGATAGCCGTAAGGGTCGACTTTCATTACTGTGGGTAGTTCCCGGAAACTGCGCACTTCCACGATTTCCATGTAGGCCTGGGTCACAGGGTCGGGATTGTCATAGTCTTCTCCTGCGCCGTTTTCTTGAGTGTCTCTATTCTCTCCATTCTCGCCATTCTCGCCATTCCCTCTACCTGGAACAGAAATTTGCTCCGAGCCTTCCACCGCTAATGCGTTGGCCTCTACTTTGGGATACACATAAACGGTGCTGACCTGGGAGAATTGATTGCCAATCCAGGTGCCAAGCTCCACCAGATTTTCATAGGGAATGAGTTCGTTGATCTCTTGCCGATTATTGATGTCTTCGACTTCCCGATAGGCCAGTATGCGCTCGATAATCTCGTCGTCCATGCCCGGCAATAATTGCAAGGCTTCGCGGGTCGCCAGATTGAGATTGATCGAACGCTCATTGCCATAAATGGTAAATGCCGCTTCCAGATTCACATCGCCAAACAGTTCAGCAAAACCGCGGATCAGCAGAAGTTCGTCCACGGTATCGAACGTGGCGCTATTGCGTGGTGCATAACCGGGCTCCAGTGATTGATAGTAGTCACTCTCTGCGCCGCCCAGTGTGCTGGCCAGATCATTCAAATCAGTCCAGTCAGTCCACGCAGCCATTAGTTCTTCAACTTCATCCGGGTCGGCTTCTTCACGGCCGCCCAGCTGCACTTCGATAAGCTGTCGCAGTTTGCCTCGCTCTATGCGGTTCAGATTTATCTTGCCTGCGTGATTGTAGATACGCACAACGATGTCGTCCGACACAGGGTAATGCAGGTTCAATGGCTGACCATTGAAGCGGTACCGTTGTTCACGTATCTCGCCTTCTTCACTGGTCACCAAAGGCTCACCGACAGGCCGCGCCATGTTCTCCATCATGAGTTCCATCTCGGCCTGACTCACAGCGCCCATCAGTTCTGCCCAACTCACTGCCGCTTCGTGATTATGCACAACTGTCTTGGCCGACAGTCGCACCTTGCTCGCCATGGCGGTGACCAACACAGTCAGCAACGCCGCTGTCCACAGGACGATGATAATGACGGTGCCACGTTGGTTATTAAAGCGCCGCATTACAAGCCCTGCTGCACAAACGTGTTGGGGGAAATGTCTCGATGTAGATTGGTGCGAATTCTGGTCAGGATTTCGATAACGTCTTCATCATCATCGAAAGCCTCAAAACGGGCATAGATTGCCAATGGCAGGCTTAACGCTTCATCCCCGAGCCAATCATCACGCCAGACATGATCTTCATTGCTGTCTTCATACAAATAGGCAAATTCAACGGTGTAGCCGGGCAGAATCAACCGTGGTGTTTGCGCATCGAGCCGCTCACCGGGGTGGTCAGTGTAGGCAGGGCTCAATGTGACATAGACACCTGCATCCGGTTCTGAGGTGATTGCCCAAGCAGTCAGTCCTGAGGTGCGTTGTGGCGACACGGTCGACACAAAACGCAGTGTATCGTCGTCGCCCTGAAAGAAGATTTCCCGGGAGAGATTATCCAGATTGGTATAACTGTGGGGAAAGGCACCTTGAAACGCGCGGTCGAGTTGCAACAAGGCCAGTGACTCGTCCAACTCGTTGTCGAGCACGTCTGAGTTCCGGTTCCAATCCTCCGCCACAACATAGACACCGGTGCTCAGCAGCCCTAATAACAAGGCGGTCAAACCCAGCGCCAGCAATACCTCAACGAGTGTAAACCCGGTCTTGTTAGTTGCATTAAACGACGGCTGCATCACAGAATATCCACCTGAAATTCTACCCAGCGCACACCTCTGTAAGTTTCATCAGTTTCAGTATTGAGAATCTCGTACTGCTGGAGACCATTAGGTGTTGCTTGCGTTTTACGTTCAGGTTTTTCAAGAATCTCGCCCGCTTCAACCGCAAACATATCGTGCTCAAGAATTTCTTCGACAGTGTTGAATTCATTTTGAAGCAGAGCAAAATTGGCCGCGGCACGAATCTGGCGTGCCCGTTCCAGGTTGTCGCCGGCGCGCCAGCTCAACTGCTTGCTGCCAGCGACCAAGGTAAACAAACTGCCCAGAATAAACCCGGTAATAGCCAAAGAAACGATAACCTCCAGCAAGGTAAACCCTTTATGGTTGCGAATCCTAGTCATCCTCTTCCTCGATGTTGACGCGACCGGTAAATGGATCAACAGCAATAGCGGCTTCGCGTTCGTCACGAGCAAACAATAACCGGCCACCAGTACTGCCACCTTCGGGGTAGAACACGATCTCTAAACTCTCATCCAGGTCGACGGTTTGTTCGGTGCTGTTTTCATAACGAATTTCCGTAAGCTCGCTCTGCCACGTACCTACACTCGTGCGCGCAGCTGGTGGCAAAGTCTCGTCTGGGTCTTGCAGCGTGTAGAAGGTGACGCTACTTGGCAGGCCACGTACGACAGCCGTGCGCCGGGCATAGTTCAGGAGAGTGTGAGCTTGCCGGACTTCCACGTTAAAGCTGCGGGAATCAAGACTGCCGACATTGGGGATAACAATCAGGCTGGCGGTGCCGATCAATGCCAGAACAAGCAGGATTTCCAGCAGGGTAAAGCCGGCAATTGTAGCCGGCTGGCAAGACGCGCCAAGGTGCTTGGGTGGTCTAGCGGTTAATATCGGCGTCATCACCTTCGCCGCCTTCTTCCCCATCGGGGCCATAAGAGATCAGGCTAAATTCCCGGCCATTGGATTCATACACGTATTCGTTGCGCCATGGGTCCAGCGGCACATCACCTCGCAGGTAAGGGCCGTTCCAGGAGGCGCGCGACGAATCATCTTCGATCAGGCCATCAAGTGTGTCAGGGTAGCGCTGCACATCGAGATAATAGGCATCGAGTGCTGTTTGCAGTGCAGAGATTTGCGCCATCGCCGCATCACGCTGCGCTCCTGCTTGCTGACGAAACAGGTTCGGAGCCACCATCACGGCCAGCATGCCGATAATGGCCATCACCACCAGTATCTCGATCAACGTGAAACCACGCTGTGTCATTGGCAGGCGCTTGCGGCTAACTTCAGTGTTCTTCATGACTTCTCCCGTAGTAATTTGACGCGTCCATAGCCTGCGTCATTTAGTCTGTTCGTGCTGCTATCTTTACTCTGGCTCAGTTCTGGCTTTGCTCTGACTTTTTCGTTTGCTCGATTTCGATCATCTCAATCTGCCACGCTTTAATCGATACCATGCTCGGCAAACAATTCCGAGGCGAGCTCAAAACGTTGCAATATGGCCGAGTATTGTACACTGCTCTGTTCATTCAGATTGACGATCTCGGGGCGCAAGACGATAAACAACTCACGGCGCTCCTGATTGCGTTGCTGATAGGAAAACAGATTGCCGACCACCGGCACACGATTCAAACCGGGTATACCGGTGTTCAAGCGCTCGCTGTCATTCTGAATCAGACCGCCCAGTACAACGTTCTCGCCGTTGCGCACCACAACCGTGGTACTGATCTCCTGATTGTTGAAGGTCGGATTCTGGCGTACACCACCGGCACTGGAATCCACCGACGACAACACCTGACGTATCACCAGATTGACCACGCCGTCACTGTTGATCTGCGGTGTGATGTAAAGCTCGATACCCGTATCCCGGTATTGAATGCTCGATGTCGCGACGCCACCATTGCCAATACTGGTTTGCGATTCAACTGGCACCTGGGCACCAATTTGAATTTCCCCTTCCTGGTTGTTGCTCACAGTCAGCGAGGGGCGTGCCAGCAGACGGACATCGTTGTTGGTAGCAATTGCTTCCAGCGTGGCCTCGACCCGTGCCGCGCCATCCAGAAAGCCCTTGGTAAACATCAAGCCACCGAGCCCACCGTCCGGCAGAAACCCGGTGCTAGTCGTTGTCGAAATAGGGTTTAGATCCGCATTCGCGGCAACCCGGCTCCAGTCAACCCCAAAGCGCGTCTCATTGTTAAGTGTAATCTGGGCGATCACTGCGTTAACCATTACTTGCAGCGGTACCTGATCCAGTTGCGCAATTGTCGTCAGTAGCTGTCGGTAATCTCGCGCCGTGCCACGAATCAGCAAACTGTTGGTAGACTCATCCGCCACGATTCTGACACGCAAGTCAGCGGAAACAGCATCGCCTGTGTCCTGCGACTGTTCGGCCTGCTCGGCTCTTTGTGTCACGAGCCTCGGCTGACCATCTTCGCCTTCAACGGCAACAAACGCCGATCGAGTCTGTTGGTTATCATTCACAGGACGCGGCTCGTCCTCATCATCGTCATTGTCTTCTTCAAAGACCTGCGACAGGGTATCCGCCAATTCCAGCGCCGCCAGGTTTTTTACGCGGTACATAAAGAGTTGTTCAACCTGCTCCTGGCGGTCGGCATCCAATATCCGCACCCAACGCCCGATCTCATCGAAACCACGCGTGGCCGGTGCCGTGACCAAAATCGAATTGATGCGTTCGATGCCACGTACCTGAAAGGCCGGATTGGGGCCTTCTATCATGGTCAGGATTTCCGATAATTCTTCAGCAACTTCAACGGCGTTGGCATTGCTCAGTTGATACAAGCGAATGCCCTGATTGCTGAACGGATCAGCATCGACAAGCTGGAGCAATTCATTCACACGCTGTAACTGTGCTTCAGAACCGGTAATCAACACCAGATTGCGGCTACCTAGTGCCGTAATAGTGCCATCGGGCGCCAACATGGGCTGCAGTATTTGTGTGGCTGTTTGCGGTGATACATAAGTCAGCGGTGTTGCCTGCATAATGCGTGCGGCGGTGCCATCACCCAATTGCTCCGGCGTCGTGATTTCCAGCGGCAGGTTATTATCGGATTGGCGTGCCGTGTAGACATTGCCATTTTGTTCGATCAGCACACCAGCGTTGCGTGTCAGCAGACGAATCAGTGGCCAGATATCAGCCCGGCTCAGAGGCCGGTTTGCCGACGTACGAATGCTAACCTGATTGTTGATGGACGGATCGATGATCAGTGTAATATCCAGCGCATCAGCCAACTCTTCCAGTACCAGGCGCAGATCCGCCTGTTCATAGTTTAGCTCGACAATATCCTCGCCCTGCGGTGCAACCGCAGACGGCCCATTCTCGCGATAGCCCTGAAAATCCAGCGGGTCGCCATCCCGGTTGATTTCATCGATTAACGCCTGTTGTTCGGCACTGCCCCCAGAAGTGAGCACCGGGATGCTGCTATTTGCAGAGTTGCCAGCAATGGCGCCTGATGATTGCGCTGTGTTTGACGCAGATTGCGCCGGCGGATTGCCCGACTGTGACTCCAATGTTGCGCAGGAAGAAAGAAGTACAGATGCAGAAATAAATAGTGCCAACTGTCTCTTTTTAATATTGCCAAGCGCGGGCAGCAACCAACGCTGGTTACTGGCTGCCCGACCTTCGCAATTTTGCTTGATTCGCTTCACAACAATTCTCCAGTTAAATCTAGAATTCCACGGCGTTCATACTGAACACGGCGGAAAGCATGGTAATCGTGATGCCACCAACAGCGATGGCCAAAAAGATAATGAGTGCCGGTTGCAGTGCCGCGACCAGAGCCGACATCTGGTTGCGCACATAGTTATCGAAAGTCACGGCTGTCTTGAGCAGAATGGATGACGTGCGGCCTGATTCCTCGCCTACGGCAATCAGTTGATGCAGCAGAGTAGGGAACTGGTGGGTCTTCTCAAGAGACAAGCCCAGACCGGCACCACCGCGAACATCTTCTTCGACTTGCAACAAATGGCTGGTTAGAACGGTGTTGTTGACGACTTCTCTGGCCACGCGCAAGGCCCGTATAAGCGGAATGCCAGCACCCAGCAAAGCGCCCAGCGTGCGGGCAAACACGGCGCAGTCCTGATAGAGAATTAACGTACCCATGATCGGCAGAGATAGCAGGAAGCCGTCTTTCTGCAGTTTGGTTTGTGGGTTGCGGTCCAGCCAGTTCCAGAAGAAGACAGCGGCGACCGCGAGCAAAACAAAGACAAAGCCGTAGCTTTGAATAAAATTACTCAAGCCAAGCAGAAACTGCGCCGAGCCGGGAATTTCAGTGCCAGCATCTTCAAACATAATGGCAAATTGGGGTACAACAAAAACCAGCAACAACACGACAGAGATGACACCGGTCACCAGTAACACGGCCGGATAGATCATGGCCGAGATCACGGCCTGACGAGTGCGGGCACTGGTTTCCAGAAATTCGGCCAGGTCCGGCAACAGGTCATGCAAGATGCCGCCTTCTTCACCGGCCCGGACAATGTTGATGTACATCTTCGAGAAGACCTTGGGATGCGCCTCCATGGCTTCGGCCAACGACTTGCCTTCTTTGACATCCCTGAGCAGATTGAGCACCAGCTCCCGCATGGCAGACGATTCGGTAATGCCATCAAGCAGTCGCAGAGCCTTGTCGATCGGCACGCGTGCTTCGACCAGCGTGGTGAGGCCGTTAGTGAAATCCAGCAAGTCGTTGTGGCTGATCTTCTTTTTCTGGCCGCGCTCGCCAGACTGTCTGGTTTCCTGAATTTTGACTGGCGTAAGATTCTTGCCCTGCAATATTCGCACAGCTTCACGCTCAGACTCTGCATTGAGCTGACCGTTCTGCACATTGCCGGCCGCATCGAAGGCCTGGTATTTGAAATGCAGTGTACTCATAAGGCGCGAGTGACCCTCACGACTTCTTCGGGCGTTGTCAGCCCGGCTTTGAGTTTCTCCAGCGCATCCTGGCGCAGGGTTTTCATGCCGGCCTTGATGGCTTCACTGCGGATAACATTGGCATCGGCGCCGGTGGCGATGTGGTGGCGAATCTCATCACTGAGCAAGAGCAATTCGTAAAGGCCGACACGACCGCGGTAACCCGTATTGCCGCAAGTTTCACAGCCACGGCCACGCTGAATTGAGGGGTAGTCCTGGATAGTAATTTCCAGCACGTCGGCTTCGTCCGCGCTTAGCTCAACAGTCTCCGCGCAGTCCTTGCAGACGCGGCGCACCAGACGCTGCGCCTGAATGGCCAGCAAGCTGGAGCTAATCAGATAACTTTCCACGCCCATGTCTTGCAAGCGCGTTACTGCGCCGGCGGCATCGTTGGTATGCAAAGTGGAGAATACCAGATGCCCGGTCAGTGCCGACTCAATGGCAATCTCGGCTGTCTCATGGTCACGAATCTCACCGACCATGAGCACGTCCGGGTCTTGCCGCACAATCGAGCGCAAGCCGGCAGCAAAGCTCAACCCGATACTGGCATTGGCCTGAATCTGGGTTATGCCGTCCAGCTGATATTCCACCGGGTCTTCCACGGTGATGATTTTCTGGGTTTCGTTGCTGATTTTTTCCAGGGTGGCGTAAAGCGTTGTTGTCTTACCGCTACCCGTCGGGCCGGTAATAAGAATCATGCCGTGGGGCTGATTGATCACGCCCTGATACTGGCGAAGCACTTTCTCCGGCATGCCCAGCTCCATCAGATCTACCGACATATCACTGCGATCGAGGATACGCAATACCACCGATTCGCCATGCACGCCGGGCAATGTCGACACTCGCATGTCAAGCCGCTTGCTGCCAACCTGATAGTCGATACGACCATCCTGCGGCAAGCGCTTCTCGCCGATATCCAGCTTCGCCATCAACTTCAAGCGCGAGGCGACCGCCGTGTGTATCTTGATCGGCAAACGTTCGATGCGGGTCATGATGCCATCGACGCGGCAGCGCACATCGAGATGATTCTCGTTGGGTTCAAAATGGATGTCACTGGCATTCAGATCCAGTGCGCGCGCAAACAGGTGATTTACCAAGCGGATAATAGGCGCTTCAGAGGCCAGATCGATTAGCTCTTCATCGTCTTCGAAACCCGAGACGAACAAGTCTTCTTCGCTGCTTTCAATCTGTGGCGATAACTCTGCGCGCCAGTGCTTCATCAGGCGCCGGACTTCGTCTTCACTGCGCACATCAAAGCTGACCGGTTCTCCTAGCACGAAGCGAATACGTGCCCGCAACTCGACCGCCGGCGGCTGACTGCAAACCAGTTTGCCGGAATCGGTATAGTCGTTGGCAGGCGCAATGCCCTGGGGTTCGAGCAATTGCGAAAACACACCCATGGTCATGGGCGCGTACGCTGTCGCTGGCTGCTCTGCTGTAATTTCTATTTCTGACATAGCTGTTTAATTGCTACTCGCATTGGGTAACAGGCCTTCGCTGCGGGCAAAGCCAACCACCGTAATCGAACCCGTGAATTGCGCACGGCTGCGGTCCAGAGAAAATTCTTTCACGTGCAGTCGCGGTGTCGAGGTTTCCAGCAGGCGCAGTAATTCGACGGTGTTACTGGCGTCGTTGGTGCGAAACGACATCTCCTGGCTGACCAGAATCCAGCCTTCGGTTTGTTCGCGTTGCGCCAGCCTTGTGGAATTGATCGTGATGTCGGATTGTCGGGCATACTGCGTCAAATCCCGTTGTATCGAGGCTTCAATCAGCGGGATCGTATTACCCTGATGAACCTGGGCAGCAAGTTCCTGGCGTTGTTCTTCTGCTGCGATTCTGCGCTCACGCCAGCGCTCGGAATCTTCGATGAAGCGCGTTTCCCGGGACAGATCCAGTAATACCGAATCAATACTATTGGCACGCTCCTGATAAAAATCCCTGACCGTGGGCACGACATAACTAAGCAGAAAAATAACAGTCGTGATGGCAGCGAGAATCAGAATATTTCTCTCCCGCGTGCTCAGTTGTAAATTCAGTTTGTTTATTTTGCCAATCATGATTGTTTAGTTGTCCGGAAAATAGCGCAGCATATAACCTTCAAAGTTCACCGGGTTCAGGCGCAGGTCAATGAAGTACCGCGAGTTGTTGGTTGCTCTGGCAAACACTACTTCGGTAAACAACGGATCTTGCTCCAGACGCTGCAAGATAGCTTGCGGGTCGGCACTCGTGCCTTCGATACTGATCAGCCCTTCCGACAATTCAAAAGACGTCAGCTGTTCTGGCGCCAATACATCCTGCAAAGTAAACAAGGTTTCGCTGACGTTCTGTTGCGGGTAGTCAATGACTGGACCCCATTCATTCTCAAAGTTCGCAACAATGGCCTGGTCTGCCCGGGCATCGGCGGACAACTCACGGTTTTCAGCCAATGTCGCCGCGGCGCGCCTGAATTCAATCGACTGCCACAGAAAGGGCACGGCCGCTAATACGACAAGCACAACCGCAGCGATTCCGCCCGCGACAAGACGACGCCCCTGTTCGGCTTTATGGACATCCTGTAGAGCAGCGCCTGGAAAGAAACTATACGCAAGGGAAGCGTTAACTGAATTCTTGATCGTTTGTTCACAATAGTTTTCGGGTGTATTCAGCGCGATGCTCTTGGCAGCGGGATGGCTTTTAATTTCTTGTTCCCACTGTTCGGCAAAAGCCGGCGTATTCAGGTCGCTCTTGTGAATGTGTAACCACTGGGTGATCACTTGTTTGTTCACCGCGACACTGGATTGCGTATTGATGTCGCTATCATCCAGGCGCGCCTCAATGTCTGACAATGTCACTGCCAGCGGCCGGGGTTTGACTGCAGCCAGAAACAGCCCCACATCAGCAAAGGCATTGAACAACTCATCCAGTCTTTCCTGACTGATCCACAGTGCAATGTGGTCGTCACCCAGTGTGGTGGAATCCGGGTTGATGCCCATGGCCAACGGCATGTCCAATGCGGGCAGTAATGAGTCTTGCTGCAAGGCGATCGCAGCAGTGAGATTGTCCCGGGTAACGCCCGGCATGTGTTTGCTCGTGGCGACAAATTCACTGGGTGGCAGCAAGAGCATTACGCTGGCGTTGTCGCGTTGCAGTACCGATGCAGCTGCTTTCGCCAAATCGCTCGCGGCAACAACGGCCGGTGTAGAACTTTGTTCACTGTCACCAGCCACTGAGCGCTGGGTGCTCGCTTCCAAATGCACAAGCAGATCGTTGAAGACGAGCAAGGTCGCATTGACCTGACCGATCAGCTCGCGCCGTGCATCACGGCTAATGAAATTGCGCAGCTGTTCGGGCAGTGCTGCCCGCAGTTTGGTTTGCCATTGCGCCATGATTGCTTCGTGCCTTTTACAAGCGTTGCCTTGGTTTTCTCTCGATGGAAATCTCTCGATGGAAATCTCTCGATAAAATTTCTCTCGATCAATTCTTCTCGATTCCCTTACCTTGACCACAAAGTAGCAATGGCTGCCGCTAAGGAGACAGGCAGCCCGCTATTGGTCTGCAAAGGAGAATCTGGCTAAGCGCTTGAATGATTTATTGATTCTGAGGATTAAGACTGCGCCAGACGGCAAAAAGTTTGGATTTCAAGCAATAAAGTCAGCCAATACATCACCTTGCGAGGCTTGCAGGTGTCGGTATTGGGAGCTTGATGACGAGATAAACGACAGAAGGGGGGGCGATCAGCCCGGACAGAGGACCTGTCCGGGCAAAATCAGTCTGGATACGGGGTTATTCGCCTGATGAGCTAAGCGTTGCGCGCTCTTTTTCGACCAGGAATTTCACCACATCCAGCATGTCTTGCTGAGTCGGTACCGATGCACCTGTCGTGATCAGGTACTTGCCATTCACGACCATGTTGGGCGTGCTGCGAATCTGGTAATCCTGCATGCGGCTCTTGGCCTGATTGACCTTGGTGCGTACTGAGAAAGAGTTAAACGCGGCTTCGAAGTCTTCCTGGCTGATGCCATGCTCAGCGAACAGGGCGCCAATCTGACGCTCGCTCTGCAAGCGATTGCCCTGCACATTGATGGCATTGAAGATAGGCTCGTGCAATACGTCCAGTGCGTCCAGTGCCTCAGCGGCATAGTAGGCCTGACCGTGAACCTCCATCAAGGCATTCCACATGGCCGGGAACAGAGTAAAATCCACGTAATCCGGAGCATTGGCTTTATAGTCGTTAATCAGTGGCTCGAAACGGAAACAGTGCGAGCAGCCATACCAGAACACTTCCAGTACTTCTACTTTGGAGGCATCGCGCGTATTTACCGGATTATTCAGTTCCGTGTAATGCGTGCCAGCGACATATTTCTCAATCTGGGCGTAACTGGACATGGCCAGTGGCATCAGGGCCAGAACGACCAATACTTGTAAGCTTCTTTTAATCATTGTGCGACTCCGTCACAGGGGGTTTCAGCAATGTTGAAAAAATTATCACAGCCTTGTGGGCCTTGCTATTACCGAGGTACAGCAATAGACCCGTTAGCCGCAAATTTGCTTCGCTAGGCCTAGTTCAGCCCCGAAACGTAGCTGGCAACAGCTTCCAGCTCGGCATCAGTCAATCGTTCAACTGTCATTTGCATCATACTACTGGCGTCATTATTACGCTCACCTGAACGGAAGGCGCGTAATTGCGTCAGTGTGTACTCTTCGTGCTGACCACCCAGAGCAGGGAATCCGGCAGGGCCATTGCCGGCGCCAGTCGGGCTATGGCAAGCCGAACAGGCGGCGATGCCGATATCTTCGTTACCAGCTCGGTAAATAGATTCACCCAACTCGATTTGCGCCGGGTCAGCGCCACCCAGGGTTACTTCCTGCGAAGCATACCAGGCGGAGATATCAAGAATGTCCTGCTCAGACAGGCTGGCTACCATGGCGGTCATCGTCGCATTTTGACGTGCGCCTGATTGGTAGTCCTGCAGTTGTTTGACCAGATAACTGGCACTCTGACCGGCCAATTTTGGGTTCATAGGGATCTGGCTGTTGCCGTCTGCACCGTGGCAAGTAGCGCAAAGTGCTGATTTTGCCTGGCCTGCAGCCGCATCGCCCTGTGCCATCACGAGTTGTGGCAGTACCACACCAATCACAGCCGACGCGAAAAAAGTCACTAATTTGTTCATTGCTATTCCTGGGATTACTTCTGAATGTCTGCGTTTACCAATCCAACCCACCATCTTGCTGCGACTGTAGTTGCAGCATTAGCCTCTTATTCAGCCTCTCAAAGGCCAGCTTTTCCGCATGGCCGGGTCGGATGGCACGATTGCGGTCGCGGATTATAGCCTAATTACAAGGGCGACTCTATGAAAATGGCATCTGAAACCCTCGTTATTGCGGGGATTTGCTACAGAGTCCTTCGCGTAAATGAATAGTTCCCGGCTCAGGCCGCCACGAGTAGAATAGGCGCCCATGGATTTTCGCCAGACAGCATTTACCATCAGCGCCGATCGACTGGCTGCTTGCCCCGAAGACAGCCTTGCCGAAGTCGCCTTCGCTGGCCGCTCTAATGCGGGCAAGTCCAGCGCGATCAACTGCATCACCAATCAGACTCGACTGGCCCGTATCAGTAAAACGCCCGGGCGCACTCAGCTGATCAACTTCTTCAATGTGCAGCCACAGCGCTATTTGGTCGACCTGCCTGGTTACGGCTTCGCCAAGGTGCCGCTGGCAGTGAAGGATAAATGGCAGCGCGAACTGGAAAAATATCTGCGCGAGCGGGAAGCACTGGCTGGCCTGATCCTGCTGTCCGATATTCGTCACCCACTTAAAGAGTTCGACCGCATGATGATCGAGTGGGCGGTGCAATCGGAATTGCCTTTGCATTTGTTGCTCACCAAAGCCGACAAACTCAAGCGCGGCGCCTCCAGCAATACTTTGTTATCGGTACGCAAGGAATTGCAGCCATTCCCCAATGTCACAGTGCAATTGTTCTCGGCGTTGCAACCTCTGGGTGTTGATGAAGTCCGCAACCAACTCACAGAATGGTTGAGTGATGGCGATGATGTAGTTGAGGGCGAGGAAAATGCTTCGGATCGCAATGATCAGGATGCTTCAACTACAGCGTAGAAGCCTATCTGCATAAGTCGCCGAGTTCGCTTGCCAGCTAGCATCTATATTTTTCCCTTTTTAGAATTTTCATTTTCCAACCTTTTCCTCTTTTCGATAGAAAGCCCCGCTCAGTACTTATCTCACTGAATTCGCAAATTTTCTGAGATTGTTTGTGTTTAGTGTGGCCTCGAAGTCGCACTGCGGGCCATCTACACCAGTCACTGGCGCCGGCCTTCCAGGCTGCCCTCTCTCCGCAAAAAGCCCAAAAGACGGTCTTTTTGCTGCGCTCGGCGTGCGCCTCTAACGTGACTGGTGTAGATAACCCGCAGCACGATCAGACAATTGCGAAGCCCGAAATTAATGCAACTTCGAAAATTCTCGAGAGCAAGCCAACAAGTAGATTTTGGTTTGGGGTTTGGGATGCAAGATCGTCAATGGGAACTGCAAGCGCTGGGGCAGGGGGCTGGGATAGACCGGCGTCAAAGCGCAGCACCGACTGACCGAGGAAGACCGCGTTACAGGGCTTCCGACGGAGGGAGGGAACCCTGGAGGGGTGCAAGCAGCCGGTCTATCCCAGCCCCCTGCTTCAGCGCGCACCTCCAACAAATCTAATAAAGACAGCGAAGCAGAAACAATAACCCCTAATAAATGCCCAAACTTTAAGCACAACGACACTAGAGAATACTAATGCGCCTGATCCCAGTTATCACCCACACCCACATCAACTACCAACGGCACATCCAGTGACGCCGCCGAAATCATGCGAAAGCGCACGCCTTCTGCCAGCAATTCCACGTCTTCCTCAGCCACTTCAAAAACCAATTCATCGTGCACTTGCAATACCATGCGCGCTTGCAAGTCACACTGACAAAGCCAGTGGTGCACATCGATCATGGCTTGCTTGATGATGTCCGCTGCCGTGCCCTGCATGGGAGCGTTGATTGCCGTGCGCTGTGCCGCCCGGCGCAACATGCCATTGCCGGCATGAATATCGGGTAGATAAAGACGGCGACCAAACAGGGTTTCTACATAACCTTTTTCATCAGCGATCGCCTGCGTCTCATCCATGAATTTGCGCACGCCGGGATACTTCTCAAAATAGCGATCCACATAGTCCTGCGCCTCGCCGCGACTCACGCCGATCTGATTGGCCAACCCAAAAGCCGACATGCCGTATATCAAACCGAAGTTGATGGCCTTGGCACTGCGGCGCTGGTCCGCGCTTACTTTATCTAACGGCGTATTGAAAACGTCAGCGGCTGTTGCCTTGTGCACATCCTCATCGCTGGTAAATGCTTTGAGCAGACCCGGGTCTTGCGACAAGTGCGCCATAATGCGTAGTTCAACCTGAGAGTAATCCGCCGCCAGCAGTTTGTTGCCTTTGCCGGGTACAAACGCTGTTCTTACTCGCCGGCCGGCCTCGGTGCGAATTGGAATATTTTGCAGATTCGGTTCGGTTGAAGACAATCGCCCGGTTGCGGCAACTGCTTGCTGAAAAGTTGAATGAATGCGGCCAGTGGTCGCGTTCAATTCCAGCGGTAGTTTGTCGGTGTAAGTGGATTTAAGTTTGCTCAGCGAACGATGTTCCAGAAGTAGATGGGGCAGTTCATAGTCCTGAGCCAGCTCCTGAAGAACAGGTTCGGCGGTAGAAGGTTGCCCGGTCTTGGTCTTCTTTAGTACCGGTAATTCCAGCTTTTCGTAGAGAATGGCTTGTAGTTGTTTCGGTGAGCCGAGGTTGAATTCCTCACCTGCCTGAGAAAAGACTTCGGCCTGTAACTTGTCGATCTGCTTGCCAATCTCCTTGCTCTGCTTGGCAAGAATAGTTTCGTCAAGCTTGATGCCATTACGCTCGACTGTTTGCAGTGCTTCAACCAAGGGTAATTCATAGTACTGATATAAACCCAGCAGGTGTCCCTCTTTAGCCAGCGTTTGCTCCAGATGCAAACCCAGACGCAAAACAACATCGGCTTTCTCAGCCGCGCATTCGGCATACTCTTCTACCGGAACCTGTGCCAGAGTCCGTTTTTTGCGGCCTTTGCCCAGCATGGCTTCGCCATCTTGCGGCGTAAAATCCAGATAGTAACTCGCGACATCGCGCAAATTGTGTTTGATGGCTACTGAGTTCAGAACGTAGGATGCCAGCAAGACATCGCTTTTGAGCGGTTGCAGATCGATATCGACATTGGCCAACAGATGGCGCAGCTTTTTCAGGTCGTGGCCAACTTTGGTGATCTCGCCATTTTCAAGAATCGGGCGCAAGCGCTCGAACACCATCTCCGGAGACAGTTGTTTGGCACCTTCATGCAGTAAAGGAATGTAGCTGGCTTGCCCTGGCTCGAGACTAATGCCGACGCCGATAATGTGGGCTTCCATATAATGCCCGGCTTCTGCTTCGAGGCTGATACCAAAACGCTTGCTGTTTTCGATTTGCTCGATAAGTGCATCGAACTCGGCTTCGCCGGTAATCGTGTTGTAGTCAATATTTTCTGGCTTGAGGACGGCCTGCGCAGTTTCCTCATTCGGAGAACCCTGATCGCTTGCAGCTAGCGCCGCGGCAGAGGGACCATCAATTCCCTGTTCTTCCAGTTCTTTAATCCAGCTTTTGAATTCCAACTCAGTGAACAGATCATATAGCGCTTGCTGCGCATCATCGGCTTTTACCAGGTCCTTGATCTGAATTTCCAACTCGACATCATCTTTGATAGTCGCCAGCTCATGGGACAATCGCAGCAAATCAAGATTTTCGCGCAGACGTTCGCCGATCTTGCCGCCAATGGCGTCGGCATTTTCGATGATGCCTTCCATCGAGCCGTATTCAAGTAGCCATTTAACAGCCGTTTTCGGGCCAACACCCGGGACGCCGGGGATATTGTCTGCCTTGTCACCCATAAGGGCCAGGTAGTCCACAATCAGTTCGGGGCCAATACCAAATTTCTTTTCAACGCCGGGAATATCAAGCAGTTCGTTGGTCATGGTATTGACCAGTGTGATCTTGTCCGTCACCAGTTGGGCAAGATCCTTGTCACCAGTGGATACCAGGGTCTTCAGGCCCTGCTGTTCGGCCTGCCGCGCCAGAGTGCCAATCACGTCATCGGCTTCGACGCCCTCGACTACTAACAGTGGCAAGCCCATGGCCTTCACGATGTCGTGAATCGGTGCAATCTGGCCACGCAACTCATCAGGCATTGGCGGGCGGTGGGCTTTGTATTCGGTATAGATATCGCTACGAAAGGTCTTGCCCTTGGCATCGAAAACAATCGCCACATTGCTGTCGCTGTGCGCCTTGAGTAGCGCACGGATCATATTGATAACGCCTTTGACAGCACCGGTTGGCTGACCACGGCTGTTCACCAGAGGGGGCAGGGCATGGAAGGCGCGGAACAGGTAAGAGGATCCGTCGACCAGCACGAGGTCCTTGGGTTTGGGCACAGGCTTTCCTTTTTAATTCATTTCAGCGGGTGACAGACAACCAGTAAACGCCCCCGCGACAGATTCAATAAGCTCGGGGTAAGCAGCTGCACTAATAGCAATACCGTAGCCAAGCGGATCAATGGTGACAACCCGCAGATTACTTCGATCCGGTATTAAAGTAGCGACCAGCGGTTCACGGGCATCAGGCTCCAGCAGCAAGCAGTCCGGCTGCAAATCCGCAATCTGTTCACGTTTGCTCAGCAGTGCGCGCATGCCTGGCTCAACTTCGGGGTTGTCTACTAACGCCAGAGAATGGCGTAGTGAAAAATACTCTTCGAAATACTGGTAGGCGTCATGATAGACCATGAATGATCGCGTACTCAGCCCCTGCAGTTCGTCTCGGTGCATTGCTGTTGCTGCTTCGACGGCAGCAACAAAGTTCTGCAAATTGGCCTCGAAGTCAGCTGCCAGCTCTGGCTGCAGAGCGGATAGTTCTTCACTGATCGCCCGCGCAATCACAGTGGCATTATCCGGGCTTAACCATATATGAGGGTCGGTCTCGCCACTGGCCAAACTTGAGATTGTCATTGTGGGCAAACTGGCGGCTCGTATGACAGCCCTGCTGCGTTCCTGGTCAAACAGAAAGTCAGCCAGTTCGGTTTCCAGTATTGGCCCGACCCATACCATGATTTCACTGTCGGCAATTTGCAGGCGATCACTGGGTGTGAGGGTAAAATGGTGGGGAGAATCTTGCGCATCCATGATAGATTGCGCCTGCCCGTGCTGACCAACAATCGCCTGGGCAATAAACGCTAACGGCCGTATCGTCGTGATCACGTCAACTGCCGCGTAAGCACTGCTGGCCGCGCACAGAATAAGGCCGGCTATTACGCCGATGACTGATCGAGCTGGTCGAAAATAGTTAAGGTTTGACATCAATCACATGATATACCATTGTCAGCCGTGCTCTAAGCATCCAGCCTCAGCAACTAAAGAAAAATAGTTAATACTCTTGTTGATACAGCATTGAGTACAACAGTGAGCTCGACAGTGAACACCACTGCTACAGAATCCACTTCCCTGATTAGCGCCAGAGGCATTGTTAAGACCTTTGGTGAGCGCACCATCTTGCATGGTGTGGATGTCGATCTGGCGCCTGGCCGCGTGTTGACTTTGATTGGCCCCAATGGCGCCGGTAAAACCACTCTGGTTCGCATACTGCTGGGGCTAATCGATGCTGATAAAGGGCAGATCAAACGCCTGCCGGGTCTTCGCATCGGTTACATGCCACAACGACTCGACGTCCAACCTACACTGCCGCTGACGGTCGCACGCTTTTTGAAGCTCAGCCAGCCTGCGCCCGACGTTGATATGGAAGCCTTGCTCAAGCGGCTGTCCATCGCCGACTTGCAATCCCAGCAGCTTATTGCAATCTCTGGCGGAGAATTACAACGAGTATTGTTGGCCAAGGCTCTGCTACGCAAACCCCAACTACTTATTCTTGATGAGCCAGCCCAGGGTGTCGATCTGGCCGGTCAGGCCGAGTTGTATCAGCTAATTGGCAGTATTCGCACTGAGCAAAATTGTGGCGTGCTAATGATCTCTCATGACCTGCAGTTGGTGATGTCTGCTACTGATGAGGTGATTTGCCTGAATCACCATGTTTGTTGCCATGGCAAACCTGAGCAAGTCAGCAATGATCCGGCGTTTATCGAATTGTTTGGTCCGAATATTTCCAAGGGTCTGGCGGTGTATACACACGACCACAACCACGAACACGATTTGGCCGGGCATGTGAAACCTCACTCGCACTCATGAATTCATTTTTGCAATTATTCACCGCTGATTTTTTCCTCTTTGCACTTTGCGCAGGGTTGGCACTGGCTTGCGTCTCTGGACCACTGGGCTCATTCATAGTATGGCGCCGGATGTCTTATTTTGGCGATACCCTCGCCCATGGCGCCTTACTCGGTATCGCCGTTGGCTTGATTACCAATAGTAATCCACAGCTCAGCATCATCATTAGCAGCCTGATTCTGGCCGTGTTATTAACGCTGTTAGACCGGCGCCCAACGCTGTCTACCGATACTGTACTGGGCATTCTGGCACACAGCGCACTGGCGCTCGGCGTGGTGGTTTTAGCGCTTACCGGTTCACAACGAGTGAACCTGGAAGCCTATTTATTCGGGGAATTACTGACTATTTCCGGCCCTGACCTGATTTGGGTTGTAGCGGTAACAGCTATAGTTGCTATTGTTTTAAAGCTGTTCTGGAACGATCTTCTGGCAATTACAATACATGCAGAATTGGCAGAAATCGAGGGCTATAAAGTACGCCGACTGAATCTGCTTTTAGTCATTTTGCTGGCCATGACCATCGCTGTGTCAATGAAGCTGGTAGGGGTATTGCTGATTACTGCATTGCTGATTATCCCACCCGCAACTGCAAGACGAGTAGCCAATAGCCCAGAATCAATGGCGTTGATTGCCAGTGGCATCGGTATAGTTTCAGTGTTGTGTGGTTTGTTGTTGTCGTTCTACTACGATACGCCGGTCGGCCCGACCATAGTGGTCATGACAACGCTATTGTTTATTATTTCCTACCTGATGCCCCAGGCAGAAATCAATCGCTAACGATCGAGCAGCATTTTATACGACCCCATGATCTGCTGATCGAGGTGGGGGAGTCGCATGACAGCGTAGAGCTGTCCTTCGGGATTGATCACTGATATATGGCCGCTGTGATTAAATGTGCCTTCTGGCACCTCAGTGGAACCCATGCCTGCATGACCAGCATGTTCATCGCCTTCCATCGCATTCTCCATCTCGCCCTCCGCCAGGTCACTCGAAATGACCACGTAGAGTTGTGACGCCAGGTTCTCCAGCTCTTCAATACCGCCTGTCAGTCCGGTAAAAGCAGGGTTAAAACGCGTTACGTATGAGGTCATCTCTGCCGGTGTGTCCCGGTCGGGGTCGACTGTTGCCATAATAACCTGGGGGATTTCCCCAGCATTGTCGTCGACTAATTGGGTGTAAAACTTGTCCAGCTCGGCCATCGACATGGGGCACACATTCGGGCAGTTCGTGAAGCCGTAAAAAATCAGTGACCATTGGCCAAGCAAGTCTTCTTCAGTGAATGTCTGTTGGTCGTGGGTTGTCAGCTCGAATGGCTGAATCTGATTGGCAACTGGATAAATGCTGGTGCCTAATTCGCGCAGTGCCAGTTGCTCATCGCGTTCGGAGCGGATAAGGAACAGAAACAGGACGACGGCGCCGAGTAACACATCGACGGTGAGAAAAACGGTCCATTTGATTTTACTGCGGCGACTTAGCGGCACGGTGTCAGTCGATTAAAACAAGTAGTGGTCGACTACCAGCGCGACGAACAGCAAGGCCAGATAGAGAATGGAGTACTTGAAGGTATCCATCGCTGTAGTCGGGCGAGGTCGAACCATTAACAAGATTGACCAAACCAGAAAGCCTATACCCAGTGCCAGTGCCGAACCGAGATAGAGCCAGCTGCTCATACCAGTGAAGAATGGCAGGACGCTGGCGGCAATCAACATGACGGTGTAGACGATGATGTGCACCTTGGTGACAAATTCGCCGTGAGTCACGGGCAACATGGGAACGCCGGATTTGGCGTATTCGTCTTTACGATGAATCGCCAGAGCCCAGAAGTGGGGCGGCGTCCAGGCGAAAATAATCAACACCAGAATCAGCGCACCGGGTTCGATCGTGCCAGTCACGGCAGCCCAACCCAGCAGTGGCGGCATCGCGCCAGACAAGCCACCGATGACGATATTCTGTGGCGTGGCGTGTTTCAGATAGCCTGTGTAGATAAAGGCGTAGCCGATGAACGAGGCCAATGTTAGCCAGGCACTGAGCGGATTGACGAGCAATAGCAGGATCGCCATGCCCAGGACACCGATGACGATGGCAAAAATGGCTGCCTGACGTGGTTCCACTCGACCCTGAGCAACCGGGCGGTTGTGGGTCCGCTTCATAATAATATCGATCTTGCGATCAATCAGGTGGTTAACCACGGCGCCAGAGCCCGCCACCAGGGCGATGCCCAGATTACCGAAAATCAACACATCCATTGGCACCATGCCGGGTACGGCAAGAAACATCCCCACCAGCGAGGTGAGAATCATCAACATGACGACGCGCGGTTTGCACATCTCATAGAAGTCGCGCCAGCTGGCCGCCTGATTGGAAGTAATGTCAGTCACAGATCTAATATTTTCAGAGTGTTAAATTGGCAAGGGTCCAGATACCTGATTTGCCTAGTTGAGCCGCTCTCCTGGAGAGTTTTCAACGTTCGGCAATCGCTCATCTGGAGCGGCGGCATTCAACCACGTTTGCACCCGAATCTCAAGGCAAACACACTTGATACAAGCAACATTCTTCCAGTTTTTCCAATTGAATGATTGAGAAACGAAAGAGTCATAATCGAGAATGACAGTTTCCTGTCAAAAATGCTTGATTTAGCACGAGTTTAAGCATTTTTACGGATGGGTTTAACTTGCGATAAAAGGTGTTTTTCTATAGCATTCCGATGCGCGTGAGGTGTGCGTAAAGCCTTAATTCTGGCGGTTAAAACCACGTTGTGGTTGCGAGGGTTAGGGCACATCGATACCCCATCCAAATAAAATAATTATTAGGGAATTCATTTAGGGCACTACAGTTTTGTGAGCGGCTGATATGACATGCTGCCTTTGGGTATTTTGTCATTTCAACGAGCGCAGCCTGTATATCCCCGGGTGAAAAATTGAACACAACAGTTCTTGCTGTTCAGTCAGTGTTGTATTGCTTGCTGAGCCCATCGAGACAGGTTTGAAAATTTAGAAGGAATACTGGTTTATGGCTTTAGCGGTCGTTATCTTTCTACTAGTCATTGGATCCATCATTTTCCATTTCGCCAGCCCTTGGTGGTTTACCGAAATAGCAGCTGATTGGGGTTCCATCGATTTTACTATTAACTTGACCTTTTGGGTCACAGGTTTCGTGTTTGTTGCGTGCAACCTGTTCCTTGCCTACTGCATCTGGAAATTTCGCCAGAAGGAAGGTCACAAGGCGGTTTACGAACCGGAGAACCACAAGCTGGAGATTGGCCTTTCCGCCATCACCACGGTTGGTGTTATCGCCATGTTGGCGCCGGGCTTGTTTGTCTGGGCCAGCTTCGTAAACGTCCCTGATGATGCCGTGCAGATCGAAGTACTCGGCTCACAATGGCAGTGGCAGTACCGCTATCCTGGTGCTGACGGCCAATTGGGTACAGCCGACGTATTGCTGGTCACTGAAGACAACCCCTTCGGTGTGAACCCGGAAGATCCTCGCGGTCAAGACGACGTTGTCGTCAACGACCCGGAGTTGCATCTGCCACTCGGTCAGCCAGTTCAAACTCTGCTGCGTTCACACGACGTACTGCATAACTTCACCGTACCTCAGTTCCGCGTGAAAATGGACCTGGTTCCCGGTCTGGTTTCTTACCTCTGGTTTGATCCGACTCGTGAAGGCCGCTTCGACGTCATGTGCGAAGAACTGTGCGGTATTGGTCACTTCGTCATGCGTGGCGCTGTGGTCGTTGAACCACAAGCCGATTTCGATGCCTGGATAGCCCAACAGACTACTTTCTCCGAGACTCAAAACATGGCTGCGCCTAACGTTGCTGCCGGTCAAGCTGCTTATGCTGCTTGTGCCACATGTCACGGTCAGCAAGGCGAAGGCAACCAAGCTCTGAACGCACCTAAACTCGCTGGCCAGCAACCCTGGTACATCGAACGTCAAATCCAGCACTTTAAAGATGGTGCGCGCGGTGGCGACGGTGATACTTACGGTGCCCAGATGGCAGCTTTTGCCAACATGCTTGCCGATGAGACAGCAGTACGTAACGTCGCTGCCTACATCAACACTTTCCCGGATACTCCTGCACAACCGACCGTCACAGGTGATGTCGACAATGGCTACGATATTTACGATCGTAACTGTGCGGCCTGTCACCTCGATAACGGTCAGGGTACCTGGTACAACGATTCGCCAAAATTGGCTGGCATGAGTGACTGGTATTTCGTCACCCAGATCAGCAATTTCCGCGCGGGTATTCGTGGCCTGCATCCAACGGATGACTATGGTGAACAAATGGTCTCCATGGCCACTGCTATGTCCGATCTGGAAGAAATTCAGGACGTCGCCGCCTATATCAATACGCTGCAGCGATAACGGTAAAGAACAAACTTTGGGTTTAGAAATTTACGATAGCTACGGCTATTGATTTAAGAGTTAGGAGGTTTTAATGGCTTACGTCCCATTAGCTGACCAAGACAAAGAGATGGAGATGCACCATCCTCATAGTTGGGTCGAGAAATACGTGTGGAGCCAAGATCACAAAGTGATCGCGATTCAATACGGTAGCATTGCAGTATTTACCGGCATCATTGGTTTGACGTTGTCTGTGCTGTTCCGTTTACAACTGGGTTTTCCGGAGTCAGTAGACTTTATCGATCCGAACTTCTACTACCAGGCCGTGACAATGCACGGCATGATCATGGTGGTTTATTTCCTGACTGCCCTGTTCCTGGGTGGTTTCGGTAACTACATGATCCCCTTGATGTGTGGTGCGCGGGACATGGTATTCCCGTTCATGAACATGCTCTCGGTATGGACGTTCCTGTTGTCAGTGATCATTCTGATGGCCAGCTTCTTCGTAGGAGGTGGACCAACCGGTGCCGGCTGGACGCTCTATCCGCCGCAGACTGCGATGGAAGGTACGCCAGGTCATGACATGGGTATCGTCCTGATGCTGATCTCACTGGCTGTGTTTATCGTGGCGACTACCATGGGTGGTCTGAACTACGCTGTGACAGTCTTGCAGTATCGTTGCCGCGGTCTGACCATGATGCGCCTGCCTTTGACGGTGTGGGGCATTTTCGTTGCCACCATTTTGGCACTGTTTGCCTTCCCGGCTCTGCTCGTTGCCGCCATCATGATGTTGTTCGATACCCTGTTGGGTACCAGCTTCTTCATGCCAGCTGTCATTGAAGCCGGTGCGCCGCTTGACCATAACGGTGGTAGCCCACTGTTGTTCCAGCACTTGTTCTGGTTCTTCGGTCACCCGGAAGTGTACATCGTTGCGCTGCCAGCCTTTGGTCTGGTCTCTGACGTACTGTCGACTCACGCGCGCAAGAACATCTTCGGTTACCGCATGATGGTCTGGGCGATTATCGCCATTGGTGGTTTGAGCTTTATCGTTTGGGCTCACCACATGTACGTATCTGGTATGCACCCTTACTTCGGCTTCTTCTTTGCCACGACCACATTGATTATTGCGGTCCCAACGGCATTGAAAGTCTACAACTGGGTACTGACGCTTTGGGAAGGTGACATCCGACTCAACGCGCCCATGTATTTCGCCATTGGCTTTATCTTCACGTTTATTCACGGCGGCCTGACCGGTCTGTTCCTGGGTAACGTGGTTATCGACTTGCCATTGTCCGATACCTATTTCGTGATTGCTCACTTCCACATGGTAATGGGCGTGTCACCAATCCTGGTATTGTTCGCAGCGATCTATCACTGGTATCCATTGATGTCTGGTCGCATGTTCCATGAAGGCCTGGCCAAAGCTCACTTCTGGCTGACTTTCCTTGGCGCCTACGCGATCTACTTGCCAATGCACTACCTTGGCTTCCTGGGTGTACCACGTCGTTACTATCAAATCGGTGCGACCGATTTCATTCCAGCTTCTGCACAGGATCTCAATGCATCGATCACGATTGCAGCGATCTTTGTTGCTGTGGCACAGCTGCTGTTCTTCGTGAACATCATCTGGAGCCTGAAGTACGGCAAGAAAGCCGAAAAGAACCCTTGGGGTTCTGCTTCACTGGAATGGCAAACACCTGATCTGCCACCCAAGCACGGCAACTGGGGCGACGAACTGCCTACGGTTTATCGCTGGGCTTATGACTACAGCGTGCCAGGTGCCCATGAAGACTTTATTCCTCAAAATACACCAGAAACCGTCGAACCAACCGTGGACGAAGAACACTTCGACCCGGATCAAGACGCTTCAAAGGCTGATATATGAGTCTATTCAAGAGTCTCGCGGTAAAGCCGTGGGAGCGTAAAGGAATCATCGGAGGCCTCCGACCTGAGGGGGCCTTCGATACTTCACCTGAAAAGGTGGGGCTAAGCTACTTTCTGGTTATCGCCAGCGTGGTCTTTTCGCTTTTCATGGTCAGCTACGTCATTCGTATGGAGCTGCCAGACTGGCAACCGTTGTCCGAGCCAGGGCAATTGTGGGCCAATACCTTACTGCTGATTCTCAGCAGCGTATTGTTCCAGTGGACACGCAACATCGTAAGCAGCGACAAGCCTCGCAACCTGATGACCGCCTTTTTTGGTGCCGGTCTGTTTGCGATCTTGTTTATTGCCGGCCAGTTGATGACTTGGGGTAACTTGCAGGAGGGTGGTTTCTATCTCACATCCAACCCTGCCAACGCCTTCTACTATTTATTGACTGGATTGCACGCAGTTCACCTGTTGGGCGGTTTGTGGGTATGGAGCAAAGGCGCCATCCGCTTGCTGTCTGGCGCCGAAGCCAAGGATCTCCGACTGAGCGTTGAGTTATGCACGCTCTATTGGCATTTCTTGCTTGTCGTTTGGTTGATACTGTTTGCCTTTCTGGCCAACACATAATTTTGTTTAATTGATTAGAAAAACGCGAAAGCGAAACAAGTAACGGGAATTTTAGGATGAGTGAAGCAGCCGTAGCAGCAAATAGCCCAGCCGAAGGTATGGATGGGCTGGTCGACGACTGGAGCGCCGACAAGCAGGCGTATCATGTGCCTTGGGGTAAGGCCATGATGTGGTTATTCCTGGTCAGTGACACCTTTATCTTTTCATGCTTTTTGGTGGGCTACCTGAATGTCAGGATGACCACTACTGAGCCCTGGCCTGTCCAGAGTGAGATCTTCGCCCTGTCATTTGGTGGCGCACCGATCCCTCTGATTCTGATTGCCATCATGACTTTTGTGCTCATTACCAGTTCGGGCACCATGGCCATGGCGGTCAATTATGGCTATCGCCGGGACAAGACCAAAACCTTCTGGCTAATCTGTGCCACAGCCCTGTTTGGTGCCATGTTCGTTGGCATGCAGGTTTTCGAGTGGTCAAAACTGATTGGCGACGAAGGTGTACGCCCCTGGGGTAACCCCTTTGGCGCTGCCCAGTTCGGGTCGATCTTTTTTATGGTGACGGGCTTCCACGGTCTGCACGTAACCTGCGGTGTTATCTATCTGATGTGGGTAGCACTCAGGGTCAAGCGGGGTTATTACGATGACAAAGGTTTCGAGATTGTCGAAATCGCCGGTCTCTACTGGCACTTTGTTGACCTTGTTTGGGTATTCATTTTCGCGTTTTTCTATTTATTGTAAGAGGGGACAACAATGTCATCAGATGCAGGACAACAACATCCTCTAGGGATTTACTACAAGGTTTGGATTCTACTCTTCGTAGTTAGCTTCTTTTCCTACATGGTAGATTATCTGGAGTTTCAGGGCGCATTGCGCTGGACTCTGGTTCTTCTGTTCATGGTTATCAAGGCTGGATTCATTATCGCCATTTTCATGCACGTCGTTTGGGAGCGCATGGCACTGGCCTTAACTATCCTCGGCCCTCCAGTCGTACTGTTACTCTTGATCGGTTTGATGGCCGTTGAAGGTAACTACACTGAAGAAGCGCGCTTCAACTACATGGGTCACGATCGTGACGCAGTAGCGCTGACTCCTGCCGATTTACACGGTGGTGAACACGGCGGTGAAGAGGAAGCTCACTAAACTGCTATTGAGCACAAAGTGAATACGCAAAGAAAAGGGCTGTGAGAACAGCCCTTTTTTTGTGCCTGTCGTTTATGACAGGCGACGATCAATAAACGGAGACTTAGCGGCGCAACGCGGCAATGACCGGCTGCGTTTCCGGGCGTTTGCCTTGCCAAAGCAGGAATGATTCAGCGGCTTGCTCCACCAGCATGCCCAGCCCATCCAGACAGACTCCTGCGCCATGTTGCTTGGCCCAGCTAACAAAAACTGTGTCGCTATCGCCATACATCATGTCATAGCAGCAGGTAGATTCAGCAATCAAGGCCGGGGAGAGTGCTGGAAGCTCGCCATGCAAACTCAGGCTGGTGGCATTGATGATGATATCGAAAGGCTTTCGGTCCAGTGCTTCGAACGAAGTGGCATCAACCCTGGCGATGTCTGCGAATTCATTCTGAATTGTTTGCGCTTTGGCCAAGGTTCGATTTACCAGCACAATCTGTTCAGGAGACTGCTCAATCAGCGCCGGCAATGCACCACGTGCAGCGCCTCCTGCACCAACCAGTAAAACGCGTTTGCCGGCAATCGCCACCTGATGGTTTTCAGTAATGTCTGTCACTATCCCGCGGCCATCGGTATTGTCTCCGAACAACTCGCCATTGCTATCCAGCATCAGGGTATTGACCGCTTTTGCCAGTTGCGCCTGTATGGAGGTGGACGCACACAACGCAAACGCCGATTCTTTATGGGGTACTGTGACGTTTAGACCACCACCCCCGGCTGAGAAAAATTCATCAACGAAAGATTTCAAGCCATCGGCTTCGACCTGTATCGCCGCGTATTGCACATCGGCGGTAAATTGCTCGGCGAACAGTGTATGGATACGCGGTGATTTGCTGTGCGCAACGGGGTCGCCGATAACGGCGTAACGAGTCATGGGTTGGTTTGGCCTGTTAGTTCATGCATTGCTTGTTCTGCATTTGTCTTTGGTATCGAACCTGAATCCAAACTCACGCCTAGACCCAATCTCTTGGCGTAAGAAAATCTGTTGCCAGTTTGCTTTCTACGCTGCCTGCCTCGGGCTGCCAGTCATAGATCCAGCGCACGACAGGCGGAAGTGACATCAAAATTGATTCGACTCGACCAACGCCGGATTGCAATCCGAATAAGGTGCCCCGGTCGAAAACCAGATTAAACTCCGCGTAGCGCCCACGGCGGTATTCCTGGAATTGTTTGTGTTGTTCCTGAAACGGCGTGTTCTTACGCTTTTCGACAATCGGCACATAGGCGTCGAGATAACTCTTGGCCAAAGCTTGTACAAAAGCAAAGCTGTCGGCAAAACCCAGCTCGTTGAAGTCATCAAAAAACAGCCCGCCAATTCCACGTGTTTCTTGTCGGTGTTTAAGATAGAAATAGTCGTCACATTGCTGCTTGAACAGTGGGTAGTACTTTTCACCGAATGGTGCACAGGCATTTTTCGCGGTCTGGTGCCAGTGTACGCAATCTTCTTCCTCTGCATAATAGGGCGTTAGGTCATAACCACCCCCAAACCACCAGACCGGTTCTTCGCCAGGCTTTTCCGCAACGAACATTCTAAAATTTGCATGGGAAGTGGGAACAAAAGGGTTCTCTGGATGAATGACCAAAGAAACGCCCATTGCTTGATAAGCACGTCCTGCCAGCTCCGGTCGCGCTGCAGTGGCCGAGGCCGGCATGGCGTTTCCGAATACATGGGAAAAGTTGACGCCGCCTTTTTCAAAGACATTGCCGTCGGTGATCACGCGGGTGATACCAGCACCGCCATCATCACGATCCCATTTATCCGTATGAAACCTGGCTTTGCCATCGGCTTGTTCCAGCCCGCTGCAAATATTTTCCTGCAAAGACAGGAGGAATTCTTTGACTGCTGAGATGTCTTGTTGGTTCATAACTACTACCGGTGATTGCTATTACTGTTAAGAGTTTTCATCGAATAATAGCACCGGTCATCAAGTCTCTTATTTGCGATGGGTCAGATTCCTGGCCGATTTCACCAGTCACAATGAAGTCCAGTGCGTCCCCAAAACGTTGACGCACATCCTGTTCGTTTCGCAGTTCAGGTTCATTGGCCTGATTGGCCGATGTCGACACGATTGGACCACCGAACGCGCTACACAAGGCATGCACGACAGGGTGGGAGGAAACACGAATGGCAACAGAGGTATGCTGGCCACGAATCCAGGCAGGGAAGAGTGGTTCCGGGTCGGGTATAAGCCAGGTCACCGGGCCCGGCCAGGTTGCCTCGAGCTGCCCGATTTGTTCGCTGGCAAGCGGCGCCAATAGTGGCTCGACTTGCTCTTGATTGGCGGCAACCAACAGCAAGCCCTTGTCTACTTCGCGCTGTTTGATGGCCAGAATCTTGTGCACTGCCTTTTCATCAAACGGGTCACAGCCAAATCCCCACACTGCTTCTGTCGGATAAGCAATGACATGGCCCTGACGCAGGTGATGCACGGCCTGCTCAATAGCGACGTTGCTCATATCAAAATCTCGGTGCGAAAAAGCCAGGATGCATTAGAGGACATGATCAGCAAATTCAGTTCATTGCGCATTGTTGGTCAAGTCCGGTGCCAACAAATGAAAAACGGCAAGCTACAGTACCCTTGGCCCGTTGGCAAGTTAGTGAGCCGGCTCAAATTAGCCCGGGGTGGGCAGCGCTATAATCCGCCCACCTTCTTGTCTGATCAACCCGGCCAACTCAAGTTCTTGTAGGCCACCGCTGATTTGAGGCCATGGCAATCCTAACTCGTTTTGCAGTTCATCGGGTAGACAGCCTTGCCCCTGAAGTCGTTGCCAGATTTGCTTACCGGTAGCACTCAGCGCTGCCTCAGCCAATTGTCTCTGCTGCGATTGATCGCTTGGCTTGTTAGCCTCTCGCCACTCAGTCGTCACCTCCAGCAAATATTCTTCAAGCTCTTCTACTATATGCTCAACTTGATCAACCAAAGTGGCGCCTTGTCTTATCAGGGTATGACAACCTGCTGATTGCGCTGCCCCAGGAGGGCCCGGCATGGCAAATACTTCCCGGTTTTGTTCCATTGCCAAACGCGCGCTAATTAACGAGCCCGATTTCGCTTCTGCTTCCACAACGAGGACGCCCAGACTCAAGCCCGTGACAATACGATTGCGGCGCGGAAAATTAGCTGGATATGCCCGCGTTCCTAGCGGAAATTCACTCACCAGCGCCCCATTGTTCTTGATGTGTTCTGCCAACTCCTGATTCTGTCGCGGATAGACCTGATCAATGCCTGTGCCCAATACCGCAATAGTCGGCTGGCCGGCATCCAGTGCGCCACGATGGGCACACGCATCGATGCCATTGGCCAGCCCGCTCACGATGGTTAACCCGCGCTGACTACATTGCCGCGCCATCCACCGAGCGTTTCTGGAGCCGTTAATTGAGCAACGTCGCGAACCAACGATCGCTAGCGACGGGTGATGTAAACAGCTTTTGTCACCAATAACATAGAGAATCGGTGGGGGAGAGTCGATTTCCCGCAGTTGCGCCGGATAGTCTTGCGACTCGAATACCAGCAAATGTTGGCCGGTGGATTCACCCCAGCGCAGTGACCGGTTAATCGCGTCGACATCGATCACAGAACGATGCAAATGGGTCTCCAACCATTCGGCTGTCTCTTCCCGCTGCCGCAGTGCCGCGAGGCTGCCACAGGTTTGCAGCATCCTGGCAAAACTGGCGGTCACCGCCGCTGATTGCAGACACAATGCAAGATAGTCAGTTGTCAGTGTTGTTGCTGATGCTGGTGCTGTTTGGTGAATTGATGACAACGTTTTGGCATCCGCCCCTGTCACTGATGGTTGAGTAGTCGCGTACAGCCGCGCCTAAAACTTGCTACGGCTTCCTGGCCAACTAACGCAAGAATCGTCTGAGCTGAGCTGTTTAGCGCAACAGGTTGTCATCTCAATTCGGCTTTGGGGTGTTATTTGTTGTAGCGGCTCAACTGGCGCTTGTGGCCAACTGAGCGAAGCTCAGGGATTTGTTACGCGAAAGTTTAGTTCAATAGGGCGGGGGCTGCTAAGAATCACAGCATAACTAAAACCATCGAAGACTTTATAAACAAGCAGGGTCCCGATGTCGTCGCCGGGCAGGGCCACGCGAGCCTGATTGTTGGAGAAAATATTGCGCATGCGTTCCTGGAAAGTCATTCGGCTCCGTTCGACCACATCGACGATATTCGAATCCTCTGTGCGTACCGCCAGAACGTGACCGATTTCCAGATCTTCCTCAGAGCCAATGTTGATGACCACGGTGTCGAGCTGGGATCCCATTGCCTCGCCATTGAGCACGGACATTATACGTGCTTCGACGGGGTGGCTGGGTTCAGTGGGGAAGATAGTTGCGCCAAGTGACGTCTGTTCGCGGACTAGTAAGCGGTCACCAACTCTTATTTCTTTGCTGCTGTTGTTGATCAACAGGCGGCGAACATTGTCTTCATGCGAACTGACAATCGTTGCGAAACCCAGATATTCCACTTCCAGCCCCAGTAGCTCATCACCGGAGTCGTCAAAGTATTCGCGGCTCGGTCGGTAGACTTCAAACGAAGTAGTGCGCTCTGGCCAGGTCCCGCGCGCGAAAATCTCATCACCAGTAGCAATCGCCAGATTGTCGCCCAGATTTTGCACAATATAAGGAGCTGCGTCGTACAACTCCTGTGTGACAATACGATTCTGGGTAAAGCTGTTTTCAATAGACTCAAGAGGGATGGCCGGTATCGCGCTAGTGAGTGTTTGCTCACGCATAGTCGGGCTGAGTCGTTCGACATCTTGTGAGCCACGCTTGACCATAATACGGGGCGAGCCGCCGACGAAATTCACCGTGAGAATATCACCCGGGAAGATAAGGTCAGGGTCGTCCAGATAGCGGTCTGGCTTCCAGATTTCCTGCCAACGATCGGGATCTACCATGAATTGACTGGCTATTTCCCAGAGGCTGTCGCCTTCCTGGACCGTGTAACTGGTCGGATAATCATTGCGCAGCAGAGAGCTGCTTTGTGCCCAGACACTTGAAAGCGGCAAAAAACAAACTATATATAGAAACAGTAAGCGGGACACCGCGCGAGGAGACAACGCAAAAGGTGGGACTTGCTGGGAAACGCGCGGGTTAAGCATGTAATAAATTCCGCCCTTTTTGGCAGCGATATCTTAGCAATACGGTATAATTATCACTAGAAGCAGTTCACAGTCTGCTTCTTCTGTCGCAATTCTCTTTTATTGTCTCGAGCCGAGTACTCGAGCCGGATCTGACCTTACAATGGCCAAACTCGACATTCTTGAATTTCCAGACCCACGACTGCGTACCAAAGCGACGCCGGTCACTGTCTTCGATAGCAAACTCGAAGCGCTGATCGATGACATGTTCGAAACCATGTACGAAGCTCAGGGTATTGGTCTGGCCGCAACTCAGGTTAACGTGCATAAGCGTTTGCTGGTAATAGATGTATCGGAAAATCGCGATACTCCTCTAGTATTTATTAACCCGGAGTTCGAAATAATTGAACACGAGCTCTGTGAATACGATGAAGGCTGTCTGTCTGTGCCTGGTTTTTACGAAACCGTTTCCAGGCCACAGAAAATCGCCGTTACCGCGACTGATCGTACTGGCGAACAATTCACAGTTGCGGCCGAAGGCATTTTGGCCACCTGTGTACAGCACGAAATCGACCATCTGGACGGCAAACTCTTTGTCGACTACATCAGCACTCTGAAGCGGCAACGTATTCGCAGCAAGCTGGAAAAAGAACACAAGAAGTCGGCCTGAACCTGATGCATTCTTACCGGATCTGTTTTGCAGGTACGCCTGCCTTTGCTGCCGGTCACCTAGACGCTTTACTCAATTCCTCCCACCAGCTGTGTGCAGTGCTGACACAGCCGGATCGGCCGGCCGGTCGTGGCAAGCGCTTGCTGCCCAGCCCGGTTAAGCAACTGGCATTGGACAACAACTTGCCAGTTCATCAGCCGGCCAGCCTGAAGTCAGCCGAAGCAGAACAATTACTTGTCGATCTTGATGTCGATTTACTGATCGTTGTGGCCTATGGGCTCATACTGCCCGCCAGTATTCTGGCTATTCCCAAACTGGGGTGTATTAATGTCCACGCCTCTTTGCTGCCGCGCTGGCGTGGCGCCGCGCCCATTGAACGCGCCATGCTCGCCGGCGATAGCGAAACCGGCATTACGATCATGCAAATGGATGCGGGCCTGGATACCGGACCGATGCTACTTCTCGAAGCTACACCTATCGCTGAAACTGACTCGCGGGATGCTCTTGAAGAGCGACTGATGCAATTGGGCCGGCGCCTGCTGACAGACACACTGGCTGATTACGAGTCCTTGCGTGCCAATGCCACAGAACAGGATGACAGTCTTAGCACTTATGCGGCGAAACTGGACAAGACCGAGTCAGAAGTGGATTGGCACAACAGTGCCAGGCAGATTCTTCGACAGATTCGCGCCACCGCCGGCCGCAACCCTGCCTATAGCCATTTCAATAGTGATCGCTTGCGGTTATTGGATGCAAAGGTGTTGTCGGATTTTTCCGGAGTCTCTTCTTCTACCGAACCCGGCACTATTATCGATTCTGACCGACACAGTTTTACAGTACTCTGCGGCGAGCAGGCTCTGCAAATCACCGCGGCACAATTACCCGGCAAAAAGGCCATGGCGGTGACTGATATCAGCAATTCCCGCCCGGATCTGTTCGCCACTGGCAAGCAATTCTCCAGCCCCGCCAACGCCACATGAAGCCTCTTGCTGCTCGGGCCCAGGCCGCACTGATTCTCGATGCTGTTCTAAAAAGTAAAGGCTCACTTACTACACAACTAAGCAAACACAAGGAGCGGGAAGACTACCCGCTTTTACAAGAAATGTGTTTCGGGGTCTGTCGCTGGTATTTTCAACTCGATGCCATTGTTGGCCAACTACTCAGCAAGCCGCTCAAGACCAAAGATCAGGACGTTAAATTACTGCTGTTAATCGGCCTGTATCAGATTCGTGAGATGCGCCTGCCGGACTATGCCGTTATCAATGAGACGGTCGGGGCAGTCAAAGGCCTGAAGAAACCCTGGGCGCGCGGCCTGACCAACGCCGTATTGCGAAATTATCAACGCCGCGCCGCCGAACTCGATGAGTATCTCGCCAGTTTGCCGCTCGCTCAACAAACCGCCCATCCGCAATGGCTGGCTGATCGCATCGCCGCGGACTGGCCCGAGCAAAGCCAGGTGCTGTTGGCCAATAACAACCTGCGCCCACCCATGACTTTGCGCGTCAATCTGGCTCGGCAGTCACGCGATGCCTATCTGCAGCAACTCGCTAACGCCGGGATCGATGCCAAAGCAGGCCTGCTGTCCGACAGTGCCATCTACCTAGCAGCGCCTTGTCCGGTGACCAGCTTACCGGGCTTTGAGACTGGCAGTGTGAGTGTGCAGGATGAAGCCTCGCAACTGGTTCCTGGCGTGCTGGATCTGCAACCTGGCCAGCGTGTGCTCGATGCTTGCTCCGCGCCTGGCGGTAAAACCTGTCATATTCTTGAGAGTGAGTCATCACTAACTGAAGTGGTGTCCATTGAACTGGAAGCCAGCCGCATGCCCCGGCTGGAGGAAAACCTGCAACGTCTCGGTCTTCAGGCTACCACTGTCTGTGCGGATATTACCGAAACACCTTTCTGGTGGGATGGTGTCGAATTCGATCGCATTCTGCTTGATGCCCCTTGCTCGGCAACCGGCGTGATTCGCCGCCACCCCGATATCAAAGTCTTGCGCCAACTTGAAGACGTCGAGACATTGGTCGAATTGCAAACGCAAATCCTGCACTCGCTATGGCCTTGCCTGAAATCTGGTGGTCTTTTTCTCTACACCACTTGTTCGATCCTGCGTCAGGAGAACGAAGCCAATCTGGCAGCGTTCCTAAACTCCACGCCAGACGCTAAATATGAGCGCATCACGGCCGATTGGGGAGTAGAATGCAATTATGGAAAGCAGCTGCTTACCGGCCAACAAGATGGAACGGATGGCTTTTACTTCGCCCTGCTTCGCAAACAGTAGTCGCGGCAGCAATCTGAGAATACCGCAGTCATGAAAATCATTATCCTCGGCGTCAACCAGGTAGGTAGTACGCTCGCGGAAACCCTGGCCAACGAGGCCAATGACATTACCGTAGTCGATAGCGATATCGAAAAACTGCGAGAATTGCGCGACCGTATAGATCTGGGCATTGTCGATGGCAAGGCCTGTCATCCCGACGTGCTGGAGCGCGCCGGTGGCAATGACGCCGACATGATCATCGCCGTTACCGAAAGCGATGAGGTCAACATGGTAGCCTGCCGGGTCGCCCATTCATTGTTCCAGACTCCGAAAAAAATCTGCCGCATTCGCGCTTCTTCTTATCTGGTGAGTGACAAGCTGTTTGGTCAGCAGGGCATTGCCGTTGACGTGGTCATTAGCCCGGAAAAAATTGTCTCGGAATACATTGCTCGCCTGATCGACTTGCCTGGCTCGCTGCAGGTGCTCGATTTTGCCGATGGACGTGTGCAGTTAGTTGCGGTAAAGGCCTTTTATGGTGGTCCATTGGTTGGCCAGGAGATTCGTCTGTTGCGCCAACACATGCCTTCTGTTGAAACCCGCGTCGCCGCAATCTTTCGCAAAGATCGCCCCATTATTCCCGAAGGCTCTACTGTGATTGAAGCCGACGATGAGGTGTTCTTCATCGCCGCACAAAAAGACATTCGTGCCTGCATGGGTGAATTGCGCCGTATGGACAAACCCTACAAGCGCATCATGATCGCCGGCGGCGGCAACATCGGTTCACGACTGGCACTGGATCTCGAACAGCGCTATCAGGTGAAAATTATTGAGCACAATCCTGAGCGCTGCGCAGTGCTGTCGGAAAACCTCAACAAGGCGATCGTTCTCAATGGCGAAGCCTCGCAGCGCGATCTGTTGATGGACGAAAACATCGAAGAGACTGATGTGTTTCTCGCCCTGACCAATGATGACGAAGCTAACATTATGTCGTCGCTGCTGGCCAAGCGCCTGGGTGCCAAGAAAGTAATGGCGCTGATTAACAACCCAGCTTATGTTGATCTGGTTCAAGGCGGCGAAATTGACATCGCCATTTCTCCGCAGCAGGCCACCATCGGCACTTTGTTGGCACACGTGCGTCGCGGTGATGTAGTGAATGTGCACTCCCTGCGCCGCGGTGCAGCTGAGGCCATGGAGGCTATTGCGCACGGCGATGAAAGCACCTCAAAAGTTGTCGGCAGGGCCATTGAAGATATTGACCTGCCCGAGGGTACGACTATCGGGGCAATCGTGCGTAATGACGAAGTGCTAATCGCCCATGACGATACTGTTGTGCAAACCAATGACCATGTCATTCTCTTTTTAGTTGACCGTAAAACCATTCCGGAAGTGGAACGCCTGTTCCAGGTCGGCTTTAGCTTCTTCTGATGCATGCCTCTATAACAGTCAAGATTCTTGGTTTACTGCTCATGTTTTTCAGCGTGCTGGCCAACCTGCCGCCGTTGTTTGTCTCCCTGATTTATAGCGATGGCATGGTGTTGCCGTTTCTGCATTCCATGCTCTCACTCTTTATTCTTGGCTTTATAATGTGGGCCACTACGGCCCGTACTCGCAAAGACCTGAGCACACGCGACGGTTTTCTCGTAGTAACACTGTTCTGGGCGGTACTGGGTACTGCCGGCTGTTTGCCATTTTTACTATCAGATCAAGTTACCTTGTCGATCACAGATGCCGTGTTCGAATCTCTGTCCGGGCTAACGACAACCGGTGCGACTGTTATCTCTGGCCTGGAAACGCTGCCTAAATCTATTTTGTTTTATCGTCAGCAACTACAGTGGCTGGGTGGCATGGGTATTATTGTGTTAGCCGTGGCACTTTTACCGATGCTCGGTATCGGGGGTATGCAGCTCTATCGTGCAGAAAGCCCCGGCCCGGTGAAAGATAACAAGCTCGTGCCGCGCCTGGCGGAGACTGCCAAAGCACTCTGGTATATCTATCTTTCCCTCACGGTAATTTGTGCGCTGGCCTACTGGCTGGTGGGCATGGATTTGTTTGACGCCATCAGTCACAGCTTCACTACTGTCGCCATCGGTGGCTTCTCAACATACGATGCCAGCCTGGGCCATTTTGATAACCCGGCAATCGAGATGATTGCCATCGTATTCATGTTTATTGCCGGGGTGAATTTCGCCTTACATTTCGCGGCCTGGCGCAATCGTTCCTTGCGCAGTTATTTCGATGATCCAGAATTCAAATTCTATGCATTGATTCTGCTGTCTGTTTCCGTCGTTACAATTCTGGTACTGGTGTATTCAGATGTTTACGCCAGTATGTCCGAGGCGTTTATCAAAGGCCTGTTTCAAGTAGTGTCGATTGCCACGACCACTGGCTTTACCACCGCCGACTTTAATTCCTGGCCGCTATTTTTACCCTATGTGTTGCTGTACGCCGCTATCATCGGCGCCTGTGCCGGATCAACCGGGGGCGGGATGAAAGTCGTGCGTATTCTGCTGATTTTCAAACAGGGCATTCGTGAGGTACAGAGACTGATTCACCCGAAAGCTGTGATTCCAGTCAAATTGGGCAAGAAGGTAATTTCCGACCGGGTAATCGAATCCGTCTGGGGGTTTTTTGCAGTGTATGTAATGGCCTTTATGGCCATGCTTTTAGCATTGCTGGCCACTGGCATGGACATCATCACAGCCTTCAGTGCCGTGGGCGCCTGTATTAACAATCTGGGTCCTGGGCTGGAGAATGTGGCGCAAACCTATGGCGCCTTGCCAGCAACAGCAAAATGGATTCTCTGTCTGGCTATGCTGTTGGGCCGGCTGGAAGTCTTTACCCTGTTGGTGCTCTTCACGCCGATGTTCTGGCGCCGTTAGACCCGCAACACCTGGCCCACATGCTTCCGGGCTGATGATTCAATAAAATTCCTGATTATCGGGTCGACGCCGAAAACGCTTATATTCCCACTGATACTGGGCTGGCGCCAATTGCACACAATCTTCCACGCTGCGATTCAAGCCGGCTAGTGACGCTGCAATATCACTGCTGTATATCGCTTCATCGGCGCGCCGGAATACCGCCTTGAATCCCCGACCACCCGGCAAGCGTTGCGCAAAACCGCAGAACACATGCGCGCCGGTGCGCTGCGCCAACTTGCTCACCAATGTCATAGTGTATGCCGGCTCACCAAAAAACGGCGCAAATTCACCGCTGCCATCCGCCGGGACCTGATCAGGTAATACACCCACCATTTCTCCACGCTTTAATGCGGCCAGCACCTGGGCAACCCCGGCTCTGCTGGTTGGCGCCATCTGCACACCACTGCGTGACCGTACTTCTTTGAGGAGTCGATCCATAGCCCGGCTGCGAGGCGGTTGATACATAAAATTCGAGGGTAGATCCTGGCAGGCATAAAACCCGAAAATTTCCCAGTTACTCAAGTGTGGCGCTAACAGGATCACGCCCTTGCCAGATTCACCGGCTGCCAGAAACTCCTGATAGCCGTCTTGTTCTTTTACCAGCGCGATAGTCCGTGATACAGGCTGGGCCCAGGCTTTGCCCATCTCCAGAGCGGTAGCCACGGTATGACTGAGGCTGTCTTTCGCCAAAGCGGCAATTTCGGAATCTGACTTATCGGCAAAGCAGGTCTGCAAATTCTTGTAAGTGGTGGACTTGGCGCGGCTGGGCAGGGTGTTGGTCAGCCAGCCACCCACGCGTGCCAGCCCATGCAAAAGAGGCAGTGGTGTGAAGGCCAGGCATTTAAGGACCAGCAACAGTAAATAATAACGCAGAGTATCGATATCAGGCCTCGTGCCGGTCACAGCGAGCAGGGTCAAAATCAGGTTTGTCGAAGAGTCCGTGTATGGGCTCGTAAAACAGGAGCCTATTGTAGTGCCATTGTGCTGAATGACAATTGCCAGTCAGCACGAGATTACTGCGAATTGGGCCGGCTCAAGAGTGCCTTGCTGTGGATTAGTCCAAGAGAATCGCGCATAATTGCAGCCCCTTGATTTTATGAACATTTCATCATCGTGAGCTCACAGAAGGACCTATTGACGTTCCAGGATCTGGTTCTGGCGTTACAACAATTTTGGGCCGAACGCGGATGCGTCGTGCTGCAACCTCTGGATCTGGAAGTCGGTGCCGGCACTTTCCATCCGGCCACGTTCTTGCGTGCCATCGGACCGGAAAGCTGGAATTCAGCCTACGTGCAACCTTGCCGCCGCCCAACAGACGGCCGCTATGGCGAAAATCCGAATCGCCTGCAGCACTACTATCAGTTTCAGGTCATCCTCAAGCCATCGCCGAAAAACATTCAGTCGCTGTATTTACAGTCACTGGAAGCCCTCGGCATCGACATGAGCATTCATGATGTTCGCTTTGTCGAAGACAATTGGGAATCGCCGACATTAGGCGCCTGGGGGCTGGGCTGGGAAGTGTGGCTTAACGGCATGGAAGTCACCCAGTTTACTTACTTTCAGCAAGTCGGCGGTCTCGAGTGTCATCCGGTAAGTGGTGAAATCACCTACGGTATCGAGCGCATCGCCATGTATCTGCAGGGCGTGGACAGCATTTACGACATCGTCTGGACCGAGGGCCCCAATGGCGTGGTCACTTACGGCGATGTGTTCAAGCAGAACGAAGTTGAGATGTCCGCCTATAATTTCGAGCACGCCGATACCGATTTACTGTTTCGCAATTTCGACGATGCCGAGCAGCAGTGCGAAAAGCTCATCGACAACGGGCTGGCGTTACCCGCCTATGAGCAGGTACTCAAGGCATCGCATTTCTTCAATTTGCTTGATGCCCGCAACGCCATCTCGGTCACTGAACGACAACGCTTTATTCTGCGTGTCCGCACGCTGGCTCGCGCGGTTGCCCAAGCCTATTACGACAGCCGCAAGGCCCTGGGCTTCCCGTTAGCGCCCGAAGCCTTGCGCAAAGAATTTCTGGAAAAATCGTGAGCACAAATAAACACGACCTGCTAATTGAGCTGGGTACTGAAGAGTTACCTCCCAAAGCCCTGCCGAAACTCTCGGCGGCTTTTGAGAAACTGTTGACCGATAAACTGCGGGAACAGCAACTCGACTTTACAAGCAGCAAAGCTTTCGCCACGCCGCGACGGCTCGCCGTATTGATCAAAGCCCTTGATGAGCAACAACAGGATCAGGAAAACACGCGCTTTGGCCCTGCTGTGCAAGCTGCTTTTGCTGATGACGGCAAGCCAACGCCGGCCGCCATGGGTTTCGCCAAATCCTGTGGCGTGGAAGTGGAAGATCTGTCCCGCGCTGAAAAAGACGGCGTCGAAAAGCTGTGTTATCAAAAAACACAAAAAGGGCAGCCCACCACAGCGCTGCTGGAAAATATTCTGGTCGAGGCACTGGCGCAACTGCCAATCCCGAAGCGCATGCGCTGGGGAAGTTCGCGGGCGGAATTTGTCCGACCTGTACACTGGCTGCTGGTGCTGTTTGGTGACAAGCCTGTTGCTGTGTCCGTGTTTGATATCAAGTCTGGTGCAACAACAATGGGGCACCGCTTCATGCACAATGAAGCGATTACCATCAGCAAGCCGGACGACTATGAATCTGCATTAGAAGACCCGGGCAAGGTGATCGCCGATTTTGGCAAGCGCCGCGAACAGATCCGTGAGTTGGTTGAAGCCGAAGGCAGTAAGTTGTCTGCCACACCGATGATCGATGACGACCTGCTCAATGAAGTCACAGCCCTGGTGGAATACCCGGTCGCTCTTACTGGTGACTTTGATCCACGGTTTCTCGAAGTGCCCCCCGAAGCACTCATCTTAACGATGAAGTCGCATCAGAAGTGTTTTTGTCTGACTGACGAAAAAGGCGAACTTATTCCCAAGTTTGTTGCCGTTAGTAATTTGCTTAGCAAGGACCCGCAGCAGGTCGTTGAGGGTAACGAACGCGTCATTCGTCCGCGCCTGGCCGATGCCAGCTTCTTTTTTGAGACGGACAAGAACAAGACATTGGAATCACGCTGCCCGGACCTTGAAAAACTCAAGTTCCAGGACAAGCTCGGCAGTGTCGGCGCCAAGAGTGCCCGTGTCGCACGTCTGGCCAGCTGGATAGCAGAGCAGGTCGGGGGAGATTCACAGCTTGCGGCTCGCGCGGCCAAGCTTGGCAAGTGCGATCTGCTCACCAACATGGTCGGGGAGTTCGCCGAACTGCAAGGTCTTATGGGCTACTACTACGCCCTTAATGATGGCGAACCCGAAGCGGTGGCTATTGCCCTTAACGAGCAGTATCAGCCGCGCTTTGCCGGCGCTCCGGTACCGGAAACACTGAACGGTGCGATTGTTGCGCTGGCAGATAAACTCGATACCACAGTTGGCATGTTCGGCATTAACCAACCGCCTACCGGTTCCAAGGACCCGTTCGCACTGCGTCGTTCAGCACTGGGCATCCTCCGCATTCTTATCGAGAAAGAACTCGATCTGGATCTACAGGCCAGTATCGCTTATTCAGCCGAAGGGTTTGCAGGCTTGAACCTGGCAGAGAAAACCAGCGAGAGCGTATTTGATTTTATGCTCGATCGCTTTAAAGCCTGGTATGCCGATGAGGGTATTGCCAGCGGCGTATTCCAGTCTGTGTTTGTACTCAAACCGACTCGGCCACTGGATTTCCATCGCCGCATTCAGGCGGTTAACTCGTTCGCCTCTTTGGATGAGGCGGCGGCGCTGGCGGCTGCCAACAAGCGCGTCTCCAATCTGTTAGCCAAACAGGAAGCCGGTTCTGTCAGCGCGAATGTTGACGAGTCTTTACTTACCGACGCAGCAGAAAAATCCCTGTTTTCTGAGGTTAAAGATTGCGAGTTGGAAGTCGGCCCGCTGTTTGAGGCCGGCAATTATAAAGAAGGCCTGCAACAGCTTGCTAAACTGAAGGACTCTGTCGATTCATTCTTCGATGACGTTCTGGTTATGGCAGAGGACGAGCAGTTAAAGCTCAATCGGCTGGCTTTATTATCGCGCCTGCGCAAACTGTTTCTGGCCACTGCTGACATTTCTCACCTGCACGCGAATTAGTCCCGTGCCAGCAACCAATCACGACAAGATTGTAGTGTTGGACCGGGACGGTGTAATCAACCAGGATTCACCTGACTACATCAAGTCCGCTGATGAATGGTTACCCATTCCCCGTAGCATCGAAGCCATTGCGCAATTGCATCAAGCAGGATTCCTCGTTGCGGTAGCCACCAATCAATCCGGGTTGGCGCGCGACTATTTCGATGCGTTCACCCTGGCACAAATTCATCAAAAGTTAGCGATGACTGTGGAAGCGGCCGGTGGTCTGGTATCCGGTATTTTCTATTGTCCACACGGACCTGATGACGGTTGTACTTGTCGCAAACCCGGGGTCGGTTTATTGCAACAGATTGAAGCCGAGTTGCGTGTAAGTTTGCCGGGCCATTGTTTTATTGGCGATAGTCTGCGTGATCTGCAGTGCGCTCGTGACTATGCCATGCAACCAGTGCTCGTGTTGAGCGGCAATGGTATTAAAACCCGCGAACAACTTGCTGAGAATAGGCTAGGCGATACACCGGTGTTTGCAGATCTGCTCGATGCTGTTCAACAGCATATTCTGGCTTAGGTGGTAACAGTCACCCTATGCTGATAATTCGCTCTGCCTTGTTCTATCTCGGTTATGTGCCAATGACGATATTGTTGTCATTGCTGTTTATCACACTGTTTCCCATGCTACCCGCCAGGGGCCGCTACAATTTTGCAGCTATGTGGTGTGGATTCGTATTGCACTGGCTGCGCATTTCCTGTGGCGTACGCTGGCAAATCAAAGGCCAGGAAAATCTAACCGGGCAGTCAGCGGTAGTATTAGCCAATCATCAAAGCAGCTGGGAAACCCTGAGTTTCTACCGCCTGTTTTTCCCGATAGCACCGATTCTTAAAAAGGAACTATTGCGCATTCCGTTCTGGGGCTGGGCCCTGCGCTTGCTGCAGCCCATTGCAATTGATCGCAGCAAACCAAGAGATGCCGGCAAGTCAATCCTGAAACAAGGGGTGCAACGGTTACGCGATGGTTATTCGGTGATTATTTTTCCCGAAGGCACGCGTGCGCATGTGGATGAGGTAAAACACTTTTCGCGCGGTGGAGCCAAGTTGGCAGTAGCCGCCGGAGTACCGATTATTCCGATTGCACTACGCACCGGGCATTGCTGGCCGCCGCGGCAGTTTTTGAAGTACCCGGGCGTTATCACTCTGGAGATTGGTGAACCGATGGCAACCGATAGTGGTGATGCCAATGCCCTGACCGACGCTGCCGAACAGTGGGTCCGGCAGCGCGTTGCGCTTATGTCAGAGCAAGACTAAATATCGAGGTTTTGCGCAGCCAGCGCATTTTCCTCAATAAACTCACGGCGTGGGTCGACCTGATCACCCATCAAGGTGTTGAACAGCTGGTCCGCACCGATCGCATCATCGATAGTCACCTGCAACATGCGACGGGTTTCCGGGTTCATGGTAGTTTCCCAAAGCTGCTCCGGATTCATTTCTCCCAGCCCTTTATAACGCTGCAAGTAATGGCCCTTCATGGCGTCTTTCGTCAACCATTCGATCGCTTCAGAAAAATTAGCAATATCCTCTTTGCGTTCACCGCGCTGCACATAAGCACCGGGTTCAATCAAACCATCCAGTGTTTCACCCAGATCGGCTAAAGCGCGGTACTCACCTGAATGGAAGAAATCCTGATTGAAGGTGTAGGGGCGTTCCAGGCCATGCAGGCTATGTTTCACCACTGGCAGTGACAGGGAACGCTCGCGGTCTTCGACGACGTCGAAGACATAATTCTTGCCAACTGTCGGGTGAATAGTGGCAAGACTTTCGATGAGCTTGGCCGACCATTCAGTGACTGCCTTGGTGTCTTTCAACAACTCTTCTTCCAGCCGCTCGGTATATATCATCGCCTCCAGCACTTCGGTCGGATAGAGGCGGGCCAGGCGGCTGATAATGGCATAGGCCCGGTTGTACTTATTGACCAGAGATTCCAGAGAATCATCGGTAATGCCTGGCGCTGTGGCGTTTACGTGCAAGCTCGCACCTTCCAGAGCAATCTGGGTTTGGTAATTGCGCAGCTCAGCTTCGTCTTTCAGATACTGTTCTTGCTTGCCTTTGCGAATCTTGAACAGGGGAGGCTGGGCGATAAAAATATGGCCCCGCTCGACCAGCTCGCGCATTTGCCGAAAGAAAAATGTCAGCAACAGAGTGCGAATATGGGAACCATCAACGTCGGCATCGGTCATGATAATAATGCTGTGATAGCGCAGGTTTTCCGGTGTGAATTCCGTGTTACCGATGCCGCAGCCGAGCGCTTTAATCATAGTGCCGATTTCAGCCGAACTGAGCATCTTGTCAAAGCGCGCTTTCTCGACATTGAGAATCTTACCCTTGAGCGGCAAGATCGCCTGATTCTTGCGATTACGACCCTGCTTGGCAGAACCGCCCGCTGAATCACCCTCCACTATGTAGATTTCAGACAATGCCGGATCTTTTTCCTGGCAATCTGCCAGCTTGCCCGGCAAGCCTGCGACATCCAGCGCGCCTTTGCGGCGGGTCATTTCCCGTGCTTTCCGTGCGGCTTCTCGCGCCCGGGCAGCATCGATCATCTTGTTGACGATTAATTTGGCGTCTTGCGGGTTTTCCATCAGGTAGTCATTAAAATGGGCGGCCATTTCCTGCTCCACCACGGTTTTCACTTCTGATGAGACCAGCTTGTCTTTGGTCTGGGAAGAGAATTTAGGGTCCGGCACTTTGACGGAAATAATGGCGGTCAAGCCTTCGCGGGCATCGTCACCAGAAGCGACAATATCTTTCCCTTTTTTATTTGCCAACTCCTTGTCAATATAGGATTTCAATACGCGGGTGAGGGCGGATCGGAAGCCAGCCAGGTGCGTTCCACCATCACGCTGGGGGATGTTGTTGGTGTAAGGGAATATGTTTTCCATATAGGAATCATTCCACTGCAGCGCCACTTCGACGGTAATGCCGTCTTCTTCGCGCTCGGCCACCATGTGAAACAGCTTGTTTACCGGCGTTTTATTCTTGTTCAGGTAGTCAACAAAAGCCTTAAGGCCGCCATCGTATTTATACAACTCTTCTTTACCGCTTCGCTCATCGGTAAGTTTGATGGCGACTCCGGCGTTAAGAAACGCTAACTCACGTAATTTTTTGGCGAGAATATCGTAGTGGAATTCGACGTTGGAAAATGTCGCGTCGCTGGGCTTGAATTGACACTCGGTGCCGGTTGAATCGGTCTCGCCAACGACCTTCAGAGGCGCTTGAGGAACACCATGATGATAAACCTGCTCGTGAACTTTGCCATCTCGACGAATCGTCAGCTTCAATTCTTCGGAGAGGGCATTCACTACCGAGACGCCCACACCATGCAGGCCGCCAGAGACTTTATAACTGTTGTCATCAAACTTACCGCCAGCATGCAGTACTGTCATGATGACTTCCGCAGCGGACACACCTTCTTTATGCATTTCCGTGGGAATGCCGCGGCCGTTGTCCGACACGGTGATTGTTTCGCCAACATGGATGACCACATCGACCTGATCACAATGACCGGCTAGCGCCTCATCGATTGAATTGTCCACCAGCTCAAACACCATGTGGTGCAAGCCGGTTCCGTCATCAGTATCACCAATATACATGCCTGGGCGCTTGCGAACGGCGTCCAATCCTTTCAGGACTTTGATGCTATCGGAATTGTAAGCTGATGGGGTTTGTTCACTCATACACGGTTCTCCATTTGGCATGGTCGCAGGTGGAAGCCTGTCGTATCACATGCCGAATTACACGCCCTGGAGCGCGCGAATTAGGTGTTTATTTTACCACGTTCCACGTGGAACGACGCCATTTCCGTCGCTTTCTGCTGCCCGGAATTGAAGGAATCTTTGTCCACACAGGTAACGAACAATTGGCTCTTAAGACCAGCGAGGGTGGCCAGCACAGACTCGCGGTTTTCGCGATCGAGTTCCGCTGGCAGGTCATCCACCAGGTACACACTATGCCTACCATTACTATCGGCGAGCAACTGACCCTGTGCAATTTTTAGCGCGCTGACCAACAGCTTTTGTTGACCACGGGACAAGACTTCCAGCGCCTTGTGCTTGCCGGTCTTGATAGTGACGTCCGCGCGCTGCGGACCGAATTGGGTAGCCCGATATTTGCAGTCCATATCCCGCGACTGAACAAAGACCTCGGCCAGGGATTTCTCTGCGTCCCAGCCCCGATAATAAGTGATCGACAGGTCCATAGCACGTTCGCCGGCTATGTCACTGTATACGGAACGAAACACGGGAAGCAGGGCAGCCAAATACTGATCCCGGTACTGATCCACCAACTCAGCCGCAATGATCAACTCCTTGTCCCATACCTGAATCTGGTCAAAGGCGGGTCGCGGTTGTTTGAGCAAATGATTTCGGCTCGCTAGGCTTTTGCGGAAGCGCCGCCAGGCCGTGAGGAAGGTTGGTTCCACGTGGAACACGCCCCAATCCATAAACTGTCTTCTGGCACGTGGCCCGCCTTCCAATAACAAGAAGGCACTAGCATCAAGAACCAGCACCGGCAGAAGCCGAGCCACATCATCCCAGTTGCTCTGCACACTCTCATCAAGCCGCAGCTGTTTCTTGTCATTACGGGACCGGCTAATGCCAACCCTGTGACCCCCTGCTAGCTGGGCAAATACCACCGCTTCATTGGCGTCATTATTAATCAGTGATTCGGTAGCTGAAGTACGAAAAGAGCGTCCATTAGCCAGCAGGTGTATGGCTTCCAGAATACTGGTTTTACCACTGCCGTTCTCCCCGTGGATGAGTGTGAATTGGGGATGGCACTCGAGTTCAAGCTGCGCGATGTTACGCACCTGGTTTATGCGCAGCGACTCAATAATACTCATGCTGGTGGCAGCGTGATGGACGCCAGCCTATAACCGCATTGGCATGACAACGTACAAAGCGTTGCTTTCACCGTCATTGGCTTCCAAAAGGGCGCTGCTATTGGGATCTGACAACGTGGCGCGAATCGACTTGCTAGAGACAGTGGTCAGCACATCAATCAGGTAGGACACATTAAAGCCTATTTCTAATTCATCGCCATCATATTCTACCGCAACGACTTCTTCGGCTTCTTCCTGCTCCGGATTATTAGCAACAATACGCAGCTCGTTTGGCGACAGCATGACGCGGACACCGCGATACTTTTCATTGGAGAGAATAGACACCCGGGTAAACGCCTGCTTCAGCAGCTGACAATCACCAATCATCACGCGATCGCCACCCTTGGGCAGTACACGGTTGTAGTCTGGAAACTTGCCATCAACCAGCTTGGAGGTGAAGGTAAATTCCGGAATCTTGGCGCGAATGTGGTTCTGCCCGAAGGTCAAATCGATATCACCGCCGTCATCAGACAGCAGACGGGACAATTCAGTAATACCCTTGCGAGGCAAAATAAGCTGCTGAGTCTCGCTGATGGAGTTATCCATATTCAAGGTTTCCATCGCCAGGCGATGACCGTCAGTGGCGACGACCCGCAGATAATCCTTGGCTACTTCAAACAGCATGCCATTGAGGTAATACCGAACATCTTGTTGCGCCATAGCGAAGCTGGTGCTTTCCAGCAAATCGCGCAATTTCTCCTGAGACATAGTCAGGGAGAAAGTGTCCGGCTCTTCTTCTATAGAAGGAAATTCAGTCGCCGGAAGTGTCGTCAGGGTGAAGCGGCTACGGCCAGACTTTACCTGCAACTTGGCGTCGTTAAGCTTCATTTCGATCTCGGCGTCGTCAGACAGCGATTTACAGATATCCAACAGCTTGCGGGCAGGAACAGTCACCGCGCCAGGCTCATTGGCCGCATCGATAGACACGCGACCCACCAGCTCTACTTCCAAATCTGTGCCAGTCAACGACAATTCGTTGTTCTTTACTACCAACAACACATTCGATAGTACGGGTAAGGTCTGGCGCCGTTCTACCACACCACTGACCAGTTGCAGCGGGCGTAAAAGCGCTTCTCGGGAGATCGTCAATTGCATTACTTACTGTTCCTTTTCCTTATTTATCAACAACTTATCTAGTTGGAGAGGGATCTCAACAGGTTGTTATAATCTTCCTGAATATCGATCGAGCTGTGTCGCAGTTTGTTAATTTGCTTACAGGCATGCAGCACTGTTGTGTGATCGCGTCCGCCAAAGGCATCGCCAATTTCAGGCAGACTGTGGTTAGTCAGCTCCTTGGACAAAGTCATCGCTACCTGGCGGGGGCGTGCCACTGAGCGATTGCGCCTTTTCGACAACATATCCCCCATTTTTATCTTGTAGTACTCGGCCACCGAGCGCTGAATATTATCAATCGTTACCAACTTGTCTTGCAGGGCAAACAAATCCCGCAATGCTTCCTTGATCAGATCAATACTGATGGGTTCAACCTTGAAGTTGGCGTGGGCAATTACCCGCTTCAGAGCGCCTTCGAGTTCGCGTACATTGGAACGCAAGCGCTGGGCAATAAACAAGGCAGAATCATAGGGCAGGTCCACATTACATAGCTCAGCCTTGTTGATCAGGATCGCAGCACGGGTTTCCAACTCGGGTGGCTCAACTGCCACCGTCAGACCCCAACCGAATCGCGACTTGAGACGCTCTTCCAGACCATTGATCTCTTTATGATAGCGATCGCTGGTCAAGATGATTTGCTGGCCACCTTCGAGTAAGGCATTAAAGGTATGAAAAAATTCTTCCTGGCTACGCTCTTTGCCGGCGAAAAACTGAATGTCATCAATCAACAAAGCATCAACCGAGCGATAAAAGCGTTTGAATTCATTAATGGCATTGAGTTGTAACGCTGTAACCATGGTGGCTACAAAGGTCTCCGAATGCAGGTAAACCACCTTGGCGCCTGGCTTGCGGGCCTGCAAGTAGTTGCCCACCGCATGCATTAAATGGGTTTTACCTAAACCCACACCACCATAGATAAATAGTGGGTTATAGGCATAACCCGGGTTCTCTGCCACCTGACGTGCAGCGGCACGCGCTAGCTGGTTGGATTTGCCAACAATGAAATTGTCGAAATTGTTCTCTTCATTGAGCGCACCACGGTGGCGAAGTTTGCCCTCTATAATAGTATCCATACCGCGGGCCGATTCGCGGCGTCGAATATGCACCGCCGGGGCGGTGTCCACTTGCGCAGCAGTTTGAACCGCTTGCGCTGGTTGGGTGGGTTCTTGAGCTACCGTTGAGTATTGCTGCGCACTGGAATGGCGGCTGCTCGTTACTTGCTCTGTTCCACTAGTAGTACCAATGTTAGAACCAGTATTAGAACCTCCACTAGACGCTGGTCTGGCAGCCGGACTTGATAGTGGGTCGTTGTTGACTTCCAATTGAACCACGATGCTCTCTGCACCAAGTTCGATGAGCAGCTCCTGAATACGCGGGAGGAACTTGCCTTTCACCCAGTCCTTGATAAAGCGGTTAGGCGCCAAAACGCGAAGAGTATTGTGTTCGGCCTGTACCTGAAGGGGTCGTATCCAGGTATTAAATTGCTGGGAGGGAAGCTCGTCCTGCAGATTGTCGATGCACTGTTGCCAATAATTCCTGATTGCTTCTGCCACTACGTCATGCCTGTTGGATTATATTTTTTGTCTTGAACGGCCTGAAATTCTAGTCCCACGACTAAAAGTTATCCACTGCTTTAAAGCTTTTGTCGCGTTTTTTTGGGCTCTGGTTTTTTAGTTTATTTTCAACCAGTTATGAAGCTTGACGCCTGTTTTACCGGGGTTTAAGAAGGGTAATTTTCCGGTAATACACAAAAACCTGTTGATAAATAATCTGTGGATAAAGTGTGGTTAACTTTGGGGTAAGAGCGCTGCTCCGGGTTGGGGCGGCCGCCCCAAGTTATCGTCCTGTAACAATTCCATTATCTGTGCCACTGCAGGCTCAGCGACCCAGTACAGATTACTTACTATTGCGGTTTTCTCACGTATTGAGCGTTGCAAGTTTGGGGTAAAACCTCTAGAATTCCGCCTCCTTTTCGAACCGCCTTGGTTCGAAATCCTTTATTTAGTCAGTAGTTAGCGGCAACTTGTTAACTACATACATTGTTGGACATTCAGCTATGAAACGAACATTTCAGCCAAGCGTTTTGAAGCGAGCCCGTACTCATGGCTTCCGCGCACGGATGGCAACCAAAGGTGGCCGTCTTGTACTCAAGCGCCGTCGTGCTAAAGGACGCGCTAAACTCTCAGCGTAATTATCATTTCACTCCACCTCGATGAGAGAAGTGAATGTTCCGTGGCAAACAGCAGCTATCCAAAGACATCCAGGCTGCTGAATGCCGGAGAGTTTCAAGCAGTCTTCAGTCATTCCCAATTCAAAGTCTCCTGCCGTTATTTTCTGGTGCTGGCTAAAACCAATGACCAGAACAACACCAGAATAGGTTTAGTTGTGGGCAAGAAGAATGTTTCCAAAGCCGTGCAGCGCAATCGGGTCAAACGACTCATTCGTGACTGGTTTCGCCGGCATCAGGAATTCTCGCCCAATCTGGACATGATCGTGCTGGTCAGGAAAGAGGCTGACACTCTGAACAATCAGCAACTGCTGAATCGGCTCGCCAGTTTATGGGACGATCTGAATACCAAATGCCTCTCGGCAGGCAACTAAGCATCACAGGTGACCAGATCGAGCTGACTATGTTGAAAAACGTTCTGATCAAACTCATTACTCTCTATCAACTGACCTTGAGCATGCTCATCGGTCAGCAGTGTCGTTTTTACCCTACCTGTTCGCAATACACCAAAGAAGCCATCGCCCATCACGGATCTGTTAAGGGAATCAAACTCGGGATGCGTCGCATTTCCTGTTGCCACCCCTGGCACGCCGGAGGCTACGACCCTGTACCTGGAGTTGAAGAAAAATAATTTCTGCAACGCAATTTACCTATATATAGACGCTAGACACTTCTTGTTATGAATCTTACTCGTTTCTTTTTATACACAGCGCTGGCCGTAATCACTTACTTGATGCTGTTGGCATGGCAAGAAGACTATCCGCCACTGATCGACAACGGTGACAACGTCGTCCAATCCAGTAACTCGACGCAGCAGGATATACCAGCAACACCCACGCAATCTGATATACCCAATTCAGCGCCAGCGGCAGCCAGCGACGATGCTGACCTACCCAGCGTTGCTACCAGCACACCACCGGCGCCCGCCGCAAACAATGATGCCGGCATTGTCGAAGTCCGCACCGATACTCTCGTGTTGAACATCGACCTCAATGGCGGCGATATTACCTATCTGGCCTTGCCGCAATATTTACGCGAGTTGAATGGATCTGATGATCCGTTTGTTCTGCTTAGTCCGAATAACCAGCGCACCTATGCAGCACAAAGTGGATTGATCGGTCGTGACGGTATTGATTCACCGGCCCGGGCTGTCTACAACAGCGCCGCCACCAGCTACACACTATCCGATAGTGAAGAAAGCCTGACTGTCGATCTTGTCACCAGTACCAATACTGGCGTGCAAATTACCAAGCGTTTTGAGTTTCAACGTGACAGTTATCTGATTGATGTATCTTTTCTGGTTGAAAACCAGTCAGGCGCATTGTGGCAAGGCAATGCTTTTGGTCAGATCAAACGAGATGATTTTGATGACCCGAGTGACGCCGGCGGTTTTGGCCGTACATATTTGGGCTACGTCACCACGGCCAGCGATGACCCTTACATCGAATGGGAATTTGACGACGTTGAAGACGGCGTCACCCCTCATGAAATGACAGGCGGTTGGTTAGGCTTTAGCCAGCATTACTTTATTACTGCCTGGGTCCCTAATACTGATTCCACCAATCGCTACAGCGCTCGCCGCAATGACAATAATGAATACTTTGGCGTATTCACCAGCTCACCTTTTACTGTAGAGCCTGGTCAAACCGGTAGTCACAATTTCCAATTCTATGCCGGCCCCAAAGATCAGTACGCGCTGGCAGAAGTCTCCGACAATCTCGATCTGACCATCGACTACAGCTTTCTATGGTTCCTGGCTGCACCTATTTACTGGTTGCTGCGCCAGATCAATTCGTTTGTCGGCAACTACGGCGTGTCCATTATTCTGCTGACCTTCTGTGTCAAAGCCTTGTTCTACAAGCTGTCGGAGACACAATACAAATCCATGGCAGGTATGCGCCGCCTGATGCCCAAGATGCAGCAACTCAAAGAGAGTTATGGCGACGACCGCATGAAGCTGCAGAAAGCCACTATGGATTTATACAAGAAAGAGAAGATCAATCCTTTTGGTGGTTGCTTACCCATGCTGGTTCAGATGCCAGTGTTTATCGCCCTGTACTGGGTACTGATGGAGAGCGTTGAATTGCGCCACGCTCCATTCTTCCTGTGGCTGGAGGACTTGTCAGTACGCGACCCGTTCTTTGTGCTGCCGCTACTCATGGGTGCCTCCATGTACTTCCAGACCAAACTCAGCCCGGCGCCAGCAGATCCAATGCAAGCCAAAGTCATGCAGCTAATGCCAATCATGATGACTGTTTTATTCTTATGGTTCCCGGCTGGCCTGGTACTCTACTGGCTGACCAACGGTGTATTGGGTATTGCGCAACAGTGGTATATCACGCGTAAGATTGAAGCTGAATACGCCGCCAAGGCTAAAAAGGCCACCTGACCCCGGGCAGATGCTGGCGGCTGCCCCTTAGCGATTAAGCTTGCCATGTCCCAAATCGACAATGACACTATCTGCGCCATAGCCACGCCTCCAGGGCGCAGTGGTGTCGGCATCATCCGTATATCCGGTGACGGTGTTGCCGCTGTCGCCAGTGCCATAATTGGCAAGCTCCCCGAACCCCGTTTCGCTCACTACAGTAATTTTCGCGATGCCGACGGCTCTATTATTGATCAAGGCCTGGCGCTGTTTTTCCCCGGGCCCAACTCATTTACTGGCGAAGACGTGCTTGAGTTACAGGGCCACGGCGGCGCGCAAGTACTCACCGCCTTACTGAACAGAGTACAGTCTCTTGGTCCCAGGCTCGCCAGAGCAGGGGAATTTTCAGAACGGGCATTCCTCAATAACAAGATCGATTTACTGCAAGCTGAAGCCATTGCCGATTTGATTGATGCCAGCTCTGAACAGGCTCGGCGTTCGGCGATGCGTACACTGCAAGGTGAGTTTTCCCGCCAGATTCACTCATTGGTTGCCGCCATTACCGCTATTCGCGTCAACGTCGAAGCGGCAATCGATTTTTCTGATGAGGATATCGATGTCATGTCAGACACCGGAGTCGGTACAGCTATTCAGGATTCGCTAGCCGCCTTGCAGACTATTTTCGAGCGCGCCGAGCAGGGCGCCTTGCTCAAAGAAGGTATTAATGTGGTGATTGCCGGGCAACCCAATGCCGGCAAATCGAGCTTGCTCAACACTCTCTCGGGCCAGGATTCAGCCATTGTCACTGAGATCGCCGGCACGACAAGAGACTTGCTACGCCAGGAAATCAATCTGAACGGACTGCCGATTCATGTCACCGACACCGCTGGATTACGTGACAGTGACGATCCGGTTGAGCAAGAAGGGGTACGCCGAGCCCGTGCAGCGATGACGCAGGCCGATCAAATTCTGTTGGTTGTCGACAGTAATCAGACAGAAAACTGGGCTGAACAGCTGTCTGTTTTGGCCCTTGATGAATTGTCCGACGAGAATGCCAAATCAGTTCTGCGACGCACAACACTCATTGCCAACAAGATCGATCTGCGCCCCGGGGTAGAACCCCACATGCAATCAACAGATTATCAAGGGGTTACCCTGAGTGTTATCCACCTGTCGGCACAGCAACAGTTGGGGATAGAACTGTTGATATCCCGTTTGCAAGATCTTGTGGGGTTTACCGCCAATGAAGAAGGCGTCTTTGTCGCTCGCAAACGCCACCTGGATGCCTTGGCCAGTGCCCATAATTATCTCAACACAGCCGCTGGTGGGGTGAGCAACCATGCGCCTTTAGAGCTGATTGCTGAAGATCTGCGGCTTACCCAGCGGGAATTGGGTCAGATTACTGGGGAGGTGAGCAGCGATGATTTGCTCGGGGAGATTTTCAGCAATTTTTGTGTTGGAAAATAACAGCTATAAAAGAAGACACAGACAAGTCTAGCCGCAAACAGCACCAGCTACTAACAAACTGTGTATGAATACGCCTGAGCAGTGGATTAAACCGGGACAGTTATGAATAACAAATAGGCCGTTTTCGGGCCGGTAATTTAATGTACAAGACATACCGGCTTTTAACCCCGTCTGCCAAGGGCTTGTCCACCTGCTTATACTTGTTCTAAAACCATGAAATCATGGCACTAAATACGGTTACCCACAGAAAAGTCGCTGACCATTAATATCAACATCTATACCCTATCTCTATTTACTTTATTTAATTACTTAGTATTTTTAATTAGTTATAAACACCGGTTTTTAAAGAATTGAGTTACAGTAACGCCTTGGAAGTATTGATTTATTTTTCTGAGCAAATCTTTATACTGCTCAGCCCCTGAATCCACGAAGCCGGTCAAACGGCCTAAAATCAGCAAAAACACCATGGAATTCAATCAGCAATACGACGTAATCGTAGTCGGCGGTGGCCACGCCGGCACAGAAGCCGCGCTAGCCAGCGCCCGGCAAGGCGTCAAAACGTTGTTGATTACACACAGCATCGAGACTCTCGGGCAAATGTCCTGCAACCCGGCAATTGGCGGCATTGGCAAGAGCCATCTGGTCAAGGAAATCGATGCGCTGGGCGGCGCCATGGCCAAAGCCGTGGATCAGGCCGGGATTCAGTTTCGCATTCTCAATGCCAGCAAGGGCCCCGCAGTGCGGGCCACTCGAGCGCAAGCTGACCGCGTGTTGTACAAAGCGGCGATCCGGGAAATTCTGGAAAACCAGGCCAATCTGGACCTGTTCCAGCAGGGCGTCGACGACCTGATTATCGACAATGATCGCGTTGCTGGTGTGATCACCCAGATGGGCCTGCGCATCCGTTCAAGCAAAGTCGTTTTGACTACAGGGACGTTTTTGGGGGGCAAGATTCACATCGGGCTGGAAAATTCCGCCGGTGGTCGTGCTGGAGATCAACCCTCGATTGCCCTGGCGCAGCGCTTGCGTGCCCTGCCATTTCGAGTTGATCGGTTAAAAACCGGAACGCCACCTCGTATCGATGCCCGCAGCGTGGATTTTTCTGTCATGCAGGAACAAGCTGGCGACACACCCTTGCCGGTAATGTCGTTTCTGGGGCAGGAGAGCGAACACCCACAACAGGTCAATTGCTACATCACGGCAACGAACGAACAGTGTCACGAGATCATTCGTGGTGGGTTGGACCGCTCACCAATGTACACCGGTATTATCGAAGGCACTGGGCCACGCTATTGCCCGTCAATCGAAGACAAGGTCATGCGTTTTGCTGACAAGTCATCACACCAGATTTTTGTTGAACCGGAAGGGCTTAATACCCACGAGCTTTATCCCAATGGCATTTCCACAAGCCTGCCTTTCGATGTGCAAGTGGCGATGGTGCATAACATCAAGGGGTTCGAGAATGCGCATATCACTCGCCCCGGCTATGCCATCGAGTATGATTTTTTTGATCCTCGAGATTTGAAAAATTCATTGGAAACCAGGTTTATTGAAGGGCTGTATTTTGCGGGCCAGATCAACGGCACGACAGGCTACGAAGAAGCCGGTGCACAAGGTTTGCTAGCGGGATTGAATGCCGGGCTGGCCGTGCGCGGCATGGATTCCTGGTGCCCACGCAGAGACCAGGCCTACATCGGCGTGTTGGTTGATGACCTGATTACATTGGGCACTAACGAGCCCTATCGCATGTTTACCAGCCGCGCTGAATACCGGTTAACGCTACGGGAAGACAATGCGGACATTCGCCTCACCGAAGCAGGCAGAAAACTCGGGCTGGTGGATGACGCCCGCTGGACATTTTTCAATCGCAAGATGGAAGCAGTGGAACGCACATTACAATCTCTGCGCGCTACCTGGATTCAACCCAAAAGCGAACAGGCTACAGCCATTAACCAGCTTTTGGAAAAACCGCTCAGCCGCGAATATTCACTGGCCGACTTGCTGGCGCGTCCAGGTGTTGAGTTTGGCAAGTTAATGCAAGCGGCAAATTCCAATCGTGAGCTTGATGATAAAAAAGAGACAACTGACGCCTCTGAAATAGAGACAGCTTTTCAAGAGAGGTTTGTCAGCGATGGTGATGCCGGTAATCCTGATTCACTATTGTGCAGAAACAACAGCCAGGCTGAACTGCAATCCGAAATACAGATCAAGTATCAAGGTTACATTGATCGCCAGGGCGAAGAGATAGAACGTCTCAAGAAACAGGAAAACACGGTAATTCCAGCTGATCTGGATTATTCGCAAATGCAGGGCTTATCCAATGAGCTCAAGCAAAAATTGATCACCGCGCAGCCAGAAAGCATTGGCCGCGCGTCACGAATTCCCGGCATGACACCGGCGGCAATTTCTTTGCTGCTCATCTATCTGAAAAAACATCGTGGCCCGGATCGCAAGGCAGGATAAAACTCGAACTGATTCTATCCGGTTCCAGCCACTGACATGACTTCAACCTTTCAAACGGCGCTGACTGCAGGTATCGAGACACTCGGGTTAGAGTGTAGCGCTGCACAACTTGAACTATTACTTCGCTATCATGAGCTGCTGTTAAAGTGGAATAGCGCGTTTAATCTGGTCAGTGGTGGTGAGTTAAATCAATTGGTGTCGCGACATTTTCTCGACAGCCTGGCGATTCAACCGTATCTCGATGGTGAGAATATTCTCGACATTGGCACCGGTGCAGGCTTTCCTGGTATACCGTTAGCAGTGCTAAATCCTGATAAAAACTTTGTGCTATTGGACAGCAATGGCAAGAAAACGCGTTTTCTTTTTCAAGTCCAGCTGGCGCTGCAACTCGACAATATCACTATCGAAAATTGTCGAGTCGAGCACTATCAAAGTCCGGGGCAAATTGATATTGTGACTTGTCGCGCTTTCGCCTCACTGGCTGAGGTACTGATCAAAGCGCAGTCGTTCTTCCTTGATGGTGCACAGTTATTGGCTATGAAAGGCCGATTTCCCAATGCTGAGATTGAAGAGTTGACCTCGATCGTGATCACCAATAACAAGACTGACTTAACGGCGACTCCGGAACTTATTGCTACCCATCAACTGACCATTCCTGGAAATGATTCGGAGCGGCACCTGATTGCGGTTAAACTAATGCATAGACAGACACATGCGCAGCAGTGACACACAAGCGGGAACAGGGAATAAGTCGTGACTAAAGTTCTGGCAGTGGCAAATCAAAAGGGTGGAGTAGGCAAGACCACAACGTCGGTCAATCTTGCTGCGTCGCTGCAGGTCACCCGCAAGCGCGTCTTGCTGATTGATATGGATCCCCAGGGCAACGCCACGATGGGATCTGGCGTCAATAAATCGGAACTCGAATACTCCATTTATGACTTGCTGGTACAAACCAGTGAGTTCGATGACGTGGTCGTTAAACCTGAAGGGGCAGACTACGATTTGTTGCCAGCCAATGGCGACCTCGTGGCGGCCGAAGTCGAATTAATGAATGTCGATGGGCGCGAACATCGTCTGCGTCACATCGTGCAGAAGATCGCGGATCGCTATGACTACATTGTTATTGACTGCCCACCGTCACTAAACATGATTACCGTGAATGCGCTGGTTGCGGCCACCGGCGTGTTGATTCCCATGCAGTGTGAGTACTATGCGCTCGAGGGGCTTTCTGCCTTGATGGATACCATCGGTGCCATTAAAGACCGGTTAAACCCCGATCTGCGCATCGAGGGTATTTTGCGTACCATGTATGACCCAAGGAACAAATTGACCAGCGAAGTGAATGGTCAATTGTTCGATTATTTTGGCGACGCGGTGTATCGCACCGTGGTGCCACGCAATGTGCGACTGGCCGAAGCCCCCAGTTACGGTAAACCGGTGATCGCCTATGATCGGCAATCACGTGGGGCAATAGCCTATTTGGCGCTGGCTGGTGAAATGCTGCGTCGTAATGATGAAGCTGGCAAACTGGCTAGCCAATCACCCTAAAAGAATTCGGGCGAAACGATTCATGACAGACAAGCGAAAACTCGGCAAAGGCCTGGATGCACTGCTCTCTGGAGGCAGTTCGTCCTCGATGGCCAGCCTGCTGGGCAAATCCACACCAGCAGTGCCAACTGATGGCAACGAATCAGCGGTGGACAACACAGACGGCGCTTTACGCCATATCCCGATTGAGCTGATCCAGCGTGGGAAATACCAGCCCCGTACTGACATGCATGAGGAAGCCTTGCAGGATCTGGCTAACTCAATTCAGAAGCAGGGCGTCATGCAGCCCATCGTTGTGCGCCCGATTTCTGCTGATAAGTACGAAATCATCGCTGGTGAGCGTCGCTGGCGCGCCAGTCAATTGGCCGGCCTGGACAAGATCCCGGCCATCATCAAGCCAGTGGGCGATGAAGCGGCTATCGCCATGGCGCTGATCGAGAATATTCAGCGCGAAAACCTTAACCCGATTGAAGAAGCCATGGCGCTCAAGCGTCTGCAGGATGAATTCGAATTGACTCAGCAGGAAGTCGCTGACGCCGTGGGTAAATCGCGCACGACTGTGACTAACCTGATGCGCCTGATGGCCTTGAACGTCGACGTGCGCCGCATGCTCGAGCACGGCGATTTGGAGATGGGGCATGCCCGGGCCCTGCTTGCCCTGCCTTATGACGAGCAGTCGGCTGCTGCGCGCGCTGTCGTGGGTCGTGGCTTGTCAGTCCGGCAAACTGAAGCGCTGGTACGCAAGATGACCAGCGAAGCCAAAAATCAGGGCGCGCAGACCAAGCAGGCTGTGAATCCGGATATTAAAAATCTCGAAGACAATCTGGCCGACAAGCTGGGGGCCAAGGTTCTCATCCAGCATACCGCCAAAGGGCGGGGAAAACTGGTGGTAAAATACAACAGTTTGGATGAATTGGACGGTATCTTGTCCCATATTAGCTAGAAACCCAACGTAGTTGATTGCACATTACAAAGTCCCTATAATGCGCGTGCTTTGGGTGGCAGTGGTCGTAATTTAGTGGGGTCACAGGTCAGATTCGGGCAGCGATAAAAGCCTGTTGAAACCTTTCGAGCTAACGTAAGTGTTAACCAACGTGAACTCCATAAAAGCTCCTTCCATCTATAACATCATTATTGGTCAATGCGTTGCCACTATTGTCTTGGCAACAATTGCCTGGGGTTTTTCGGGTGTACCGATGGCCATTTCGATTGGTCTCGGTGGTGCTATTTGCCTGATAGCGAATGCGGTCTTTACGATCAAGGCATTTCGCCATTTGGGGGCAACAGCATCGCGAAAAATCCTCAAAGAATTTTATATGGGAGAGGCATTTAAGATTCTTCTAAGCGGCGCCGGATTTGCGCTGACGTTTATTTACGTAAGTGTGGCGCTGCCAGCTTTCGTATTAGCGGGCTATGTATTGGTTTACCTGGTAGGGATGTGGGCAACGATCAAAGCGGTCAGTGCCTACACGCAGTCACCGCGTTAAACCAGAACCTCACAAGAGCGAACATTTTTAACAGGCAACATTCTTTATTGTCTTAACTGTCTTTGTCGGTCCGCGACGGCCCGATCAGTCAAGTGAAGAGATAATCAAAGGACTTTAAAAGATTATGGCATCAGCTGGACCAGAAGGCGCAGAAGTAGCACAAACAGCTACGGAATACGTATCCCACCACTTGGGCTTCCTGAGATATGGCAGAACCGAAGATGGTACTTGGGGGTTTGCTCACTCAGTAGAAGAAGCAGATGCCATGGGCTTCTGGGCGATCAATGTCGACACTATGTTGATCTCTGTGCTTCTGGGTCTACTCTTTGTGGGCGTCTTCCGCTTTTGCATCAAGAACGCCACGGTTGAAAACCCCAGCATGTTCCAGAACATCATCGAGAGCATTGTTGAGATGGTGCAGAACAGCGTTAACAGCAGCTTCGATCACAAGAATAATTTGATTGGACCATTGGCGCTGACCATTTTCTGCTGGATATTCCTGATGAACACCATGGATATTATTCCAGTAGACTGGATTCCACTATTGGCTCAAACAGTAGCTGGCGACAGCCATTTGTACTTTAAGGCTGTTCCCACAACTGATTTGAATATCACTATGGGTTTTGCCATCAGCGTGTTCTTCCTGATTATCTTCTACAGTATCAAAATGAAAGGGTTGGGTGGATTCCTTGGTGAATTTGCTTTCCAGCCTTTTGGTAAATGGGCTGTACCTCTAAATTTATTGTTGGAACTACCGGGCTTCCTGGCGAAACCAGTATCGCTTGGCCTGCGACTGTACGGCAACTTCTTCGCAGGTGAGGTGATCTTCCTGGTAATCGCATTGCTGGGTTGGTACCAACTCCCTCTACACTTTGGCTGGGCTGTATTCCATATTCTGGTTATTACACTGCAGGCATACCTATTCATGATGTTGACGATCGTCTATCTCAACCAGGCACACTCACATCATTAATCTTAAATTCACTTTACTACTGACTATTTGTTAAAAAACGGAGACAAAAATGGAAACAGTACAGGCTTTCTCACTGCTGGCTGCCGCAATCATTTTCGGAATTTGTGGTGCCGGTACAGCCGTCGCTTTCGGTAACCTGGGTGGCAAACTGATCGAGAGTTCAGCCCGTCAACCAGAACAAGCACCTAAACTGCAGACGCAGTTCTTCCTGGTTGCAGCGTTCGTGGACGTAATCTCCATCATTGGTGTGGGTATGGCGTTCCTGTTCATCTTCTCAAATCCGTTTGTATAACTGTCAGCATTTTTCGTCCTGCGATTAAACAGGCAGGACTCGCTTAGTTATTCAATCAGTTATCCAGGGAAACCTTCATGAATCTTAACGCTACAATTTTCGGACAAAGTATCGCTTTTTTCTTCTTTGTCTGGTTTTGCATGAAGTACGTATGGCCACCCATCGTTGCCATTCTGGAAGAGCGTCAGAAGCGAATTGCTGATGGCCTTGAAGCAGCAGAGCGTGCCCGAGTCGATCTCGAGAAGGCACAAGCTGAGTCTGCCGACCAGATGAAAGATGCCAAGGTGGAAGCCGCGGCGTTGATCGATCAAGCCAACAAGCGTGCAAACCAAATTGTCGAAGAAGCCAAAGAGCAGGCGCGAGAAGAAGGTAAGCGTATCATTGCGGGTGCCAACGCCGAGATCGAACAGGAAATCAATCGCGCCAAAGAACACTTGCGCGCTCAGGTTTCTTCTATCGCGATCGCCGGCGCTGAAAAGATTCTAGAGAAATCTGTGGATCAGGCAGCCAACGAAGAAATGCTTAACAAACTCGCCTCAGAACTGTAATCGCAGGAAGCTAAGACAAGACTATGGCCGAATTAACTACACTGTCACGACCTTACGCGAAAGCGGCTTTCGAAGTAGCGCTGTCAGACAACGCTCTCGATAAGTGGTCAACCATGACCGGTTTGGCCGGTGCTGTCGCCAGTCAGTCGGCAGTGAAAGAATTGCTGGCTTCACCTGCGTTGTCATCAGAGCAAGTTGCACAGGCGTTTATCGATGTGTGTGGTGACGAGCTCGACGAAAAAGGCCAGAACTTTATTCGTCTGCTGGCAGACAACAAGCGTCTGACGTTGTTGCCACAAATCGCCGAGCTGTATGAAAACCTCAAAGCCCAGCAGGAAAAATCACTGGACGTTGAGATCACGACCGCATTTGCAGTGAGTGAGTCAGTGGCTACTAAACTGGCCGACGCACTCAAGTCCCGCCTGCAACGGGAAATCAAGTTAGCGACGAAAGTCGATCAGTCACTGATAGGTGGTGCGATTATTCGCGCCGGTGACACAGTCATCGACAGTTCGGTCCGGGGCAAGCTCGCCAAGTTAGCTGAATCAATGAATTCCTGAACGAGTCAGGAACAAAGGAAACAAGCATGTCACAACTGAATCCATCCGAAATCAGTGAAATTATCAAGCAGCGAATCTCGTCGCTGGATGTGTCGGTGCAAGCCAAAAATGAAGGCACCATTGTCAGCGTATCTGACGGCATTATCCGCATCCACGGCCTGGCCGATGTGATGTACGGCGAGATGATCGAGTTCGAAGGCGGCATCTATGGTATGGCGTTGAACCTCGAGCGTGACTCGGTCGGTGCCGTAGTCCTGGGTGACTACCTCAAGCTGAAAGAAGGTCAGACCTGTCGCTGTACACAACGAATTCTTGAAGTACCGGTCGGTCCAGAACTGGAAGGCCGCGTTGTTGACGCACTGGGTAAGCCGATCGATGGCAAGGGCCCGATCAATGCGCAAATGACAGATCCGATCGAAAAAGTGGCACCTGGCGTAATTGCTCGTCAGTCTGTTGATCAGCCGATTCAAACCGGTCTGAAATCTATCGACGCCATGACGCCTGTTGGTCGTGGTCAGCGCGAGCTGATCATTGGTGACCGTCAGGTGGGTAAGACTGCGATCGCAATCGACACGATTATCAACCAGAAAGGCAAAGGCATTAAGTGTGTCTACGTGGCGGTTGGTCAGAAGGCCTCCTCTATTGCCAACGTGGTACATAAACTGGAAGAACACGGCGCCATGGAATACACAGTGGTTGTAGCCGCTTCCGCTTCCGACCCGGCGTCCATGCAGTTTATTGCCCCTTACTCTGGTTGCTCCATGGGTGAGTACTACCGTGACCGCGGTGAAGACGCCCTGATTATTTATGATGACCTGACCAAGCAAGCCTGGGCCTATCGTCAGATTTCCCTGCTGCTGCGTCGACCACCGGGTCGTGAAGCCTATCCTGGTGACGTTTTCTATCTTCACTCACGTTTGCTCGAGCGTGCTGCCCGCGTTAACGCTGATTACGTAGAAAAGTTCACTGAAGGTAAGGTGAAGGGCAAGACCGGTTCTTTGACCGCTTTGCCAATCATTGAAACCCAGGCTGGTGACGTCTCCGCATTCGTACCGACCAACGTGATCTCTATTACCGATGGTCAGATCTTCCTCGAAACCGACCTGTTCAACTCCGGTATTCGTCCGGCGATGAACCCGGGTATTTCGGTGTCTCGAGTAGGTGGTGCGGCACAGACCAAGATTATCAAGAAGCTGGGTGGTGGTATTCGTATCGCTCTGGCCCAGTATCGTGAGCTGGCGGCTTTTGCCCAGTTTGCTTCTGACCTCGACGAAGCGACTCGTTCCCAGTTGGAACACGGTCAGCGCGTTACTGAGCTGATGAAGCAGAAGCAGTACTCGCCACTGTCGATTGCGGAAATGGGTGTTTCCATTTACGCCGCCAACGGTGGTTACCTGAAGGATGTTGAGCTGAACAAGATTCTCGACTTCGAAGCTGCGCTGCTGAGCTACATGAACAGCGAGCAAGCCGACCTGATGGCCAAGGTCAATGAGTCTGGTGACTGGAACGACGATATCGAAGCGCAGTTCAAGTCAGCCGTTGAGACTTTCAAGTCTACCCAGAGCTGGTAAGCGACTTACTAAAGCATTTGGTTTACTAATTCATTAAAACGAAGGCAATAACTCACAATGGCAGGCGGTAAGGAAATCAGATCCAAGATCTCGAGTATTAAAAATACTCAGAAGATCACCAGCGCCATGGAAATGGTTGCGGCGTCCAAAATGCGCAAAGCACAGGATCGCATGGAAGTAGGCAAGCCCTACGCCCAACGCATCCGTTCTGTGATTGGCCATATTGCGAACGCCTCTTCCGAGTATCGTCATCACTTTTTCGATACTCGCGAAGTAAAACGAATCGGCTACATCATTGTCTCTACTGACCGTGGTTTATGTGGTGGTTTGAACATCAACTTGTTCAAAGCCACTGTTGCATCCATGAAGCAGTGGGCAGACAAAGGTGTTGGCGTGGATGTGTGTGTGATTGGCGCCAAAGCCGCCAGTTTCTTCAACTCCTACGGCGGCAATGTCGTCGCGGCACAGCGAAATATTGGTGAGTCTCCAGAATTGGAAGATGTCATCGGCGCAGTGCAAGTCATGTTGAAGAAGTTTGAAGACGGAGACATTGATCAGGTCAATCTGGTCTGCAACACCTTCGTTAACACCATGACACAGCAGCCCACGGTTGCGCAGTTGTTACCGCTGCCACCGAGTGAAGAATACGATCAAGCATTACCCTGGGATTATCTCTACGAGCCGAATGCCGAAGAATTGCTGGAAGGCCTGCTCTCGCGTTACATCGAATCCCAGGTCTATCAGGCAGTGGTTGAAAACAACGCCTGTGAACAAGCGGCACGTATGTTGGCGATGAAGAACGCCACCGACAATGCTGGCGACATTATTGAAGAGTTGGAACTGGTTTATAACAAAGCGCGCCAGGCATCCATTACTCAGGAACTGTCAGAAATTGTGAGCGGCGCAGCAGCGGTTTAATCGTCTGATTATCAGCTCACAACGACAAACGAATTTAATTTACACACTTTAGATTGCCTAGAAAGACTAGCGAGAATTTAAGAGGAACCGGACATGAGTAGCGGTCGAATCGTACAAATTATTGGTGCTGTTATCGACGTGGAATTTCCACGAGACGCCGTACCCCAGGTTTATGACGCCCTGACAGTTGATGACACTGAAGTCACACTGGAAGTGCAACAACAGCTGGGTGACGGCATAGTGCGAACTATTGCCCTGGGTTCCACGGAAGGTCTTAAGCGCGGCTTGAACGTAGCCGACAGTGGTGCACCAGTTTCCGTACCGGTTGGTACAGAAACGCTTGGCCGCATCATGGACGTGCTGGGTCGCCCGATCGATGATTGTGGCCCTATCGGTGAGAAAGAGCGTATGCCGATTCACCGTGCCGCTCCTACTTACGAAGAGCTTTCAGCGACCAACGAGCTGTTGGAAACCGGCATCAAGGTTATCGACCTGGTATGTCCGTTCGCCAAGGGTGGTAAAGTTGGTCTGTTCGGTGGTGCCGGTGTTGGTAAGACCGTTAACATGATGGAGCTTATTAACAACATCGCCAAGGCCCACTCCGGTTTGTCTGTATTTGCCGGAGTTGGTGAGCGTACTCGTGAAGGTAACGACTTCTATCACGAGATGCAGGAATCCAACGTTGTTGACGTTGAGAATTTCAGCAACTCAAAAGTATCGATGGTTTACGGTCAGATGAACGAGCCACCCGGTAACCGTCTGCGTGTTGCCCTGACTGGTTTGACCATGGCGGAGAAATTCCGTGACGAAGGCCGTGACGTACTGTTGTTCGTTGACAACATCTACCGTTACACACTGGCCGGTACCGAGGTATCAGCACTGCTGGGCCGTATGCCTTCTGCGGTAGGTTATCAGCCAACACTGGCCGAAGAGATGGGCGCCCTGCAAGAACGTATTACTTCCACCAAGACCGGATCTATTACTTCGATCCAGGCTGTGTATGTACCTGCGGATGACTTGACTGACCCGTCACCGGCAACCACGTTTGCTCACCTTGATGCGACGGTTGTACTGTCACGTGATATCGCCTCGTTGGGTATTTACCCGGCGGTGGATCCACTGGATTCCTCATCACGTCAGCTCGACCCACTGGTTATCGGTACCGAGCATTACGAAACAGCGCGTGGCGTACAGACCGTACTGCAGCGCTATAAAGAATTGAAAGACATTATTGCGATTCTGGGTATGGACGAGCTGTCTGAAGAAGACAAGCAGACTGTTGCCCGCGCGCGTAAGATCTCCCAGTTCCTGTCCCAGCCGTTTACCGTTGCGGAAGTATTCACCAACGCACCTGGTAAGTACGTATCTCTGAAAGACACGATTGCCGGCTTTAAAGGCATTCTTGCGGGCGACTACGATCACCTGCCAGAACAGGCCTTCAGCATGGTAGGTACCATCGAAGAAGCGGTAGAGAAAGCTGAGAAACTGAAGAACAAATAGAGACAGGTTTTGCCTGACTTAACTTCTGATTACTCGACTGATCAAGTGCTGTGTCGTCAACGACGCAGCCAACCGAAATACACGCTTGATGCGTAAAGGAACAGACTAAATGGCTTCAACAATGCATTGTGACATCGTGAGCGCAGAGCAAAGTATCTTCTCAGGTGAAGTTGAGATGGTCGTTGCCGCTGGCACACTGGGCGATTTGGGTATTGCCCCTGGTCACGCACCTTTGATTACTGGCCTGATTCCCGGACCGGTTCGCCTGATCCTGGAAGGTGGTGAAGAAGAAGTATTTTATGTCTCCGGCGGTTACCTTGAAGTACAGCGCGGAGTGGCAACACTACTGGCTGATACGGCTCTGCGCGCGGACGACATGGACGAGGCAGCGGCACTGGAAGCCAAGGCCGATGCTGAACGCGCCATTGCCAACCAAGGCGCCGAGTTTGAATACTCATCCGCAGCTGCTCAATTGGCGGAAGCTTCAGCGCAACTGCGTGCCCTGCGCCAGTTGAAAAAGCTGTAAATAATTCGCACTGATCCTGGTGATCAAACGCGTAAGAAAAAGGTAGCACTAGCTACCTTTTTTTTTGGTACTCTTTTGAGCTACGTATCAACCTGAAGAGCACTAAGCAGAATATGGAAGTTGTCGTTTTAGCGGCGGGTAAAGGTACTCGCATGTACTCAAGTCAGCCCAAGGTACTACACAGTATTGGCGGCCAAGCCATGCTTGAGCGCGTGTTGACCACCGCCAGCAAGCTCAACCCCAATAATATGCATGTGGTCGTGGGGTTTGGCGCCGACGCTATCGAAGCCCATTTCGCCAATAGCCCATTGAGCAGTTTGAACTGGGTAACCCAGTCCGAACAGCTTGGCACGGGCCACGCCGTGCAACAGGCCATAAGTGAGATTGATATCACTACCGACGACAATCAGGTGCTGGTGCTGTTTGGTGATGTACCCCTGATCAGCGAAGCCACACTACAAGATCTCATCGCGCAATGCGGTCCGGATACTCTGTCCCTGCTAACTGTTGTTACACCCGAACCCCATGGTCTCGGGCGGATTATTCGCAATGACCTTGCGCAAGTGGAAGCAATCGTCGAGCACCGCGATGCCAATGCGCAGCAACTACTCATCAATGAAATAAACACTGGCATCATGGCAATTCCGGCGGCCAAATTGGCGCGTTGGCTGAACATGATCGGCAACAACAATGAGCAGAAAGAATATTACCTGACAGACATCGTTGCGTTGGCAGCCAAAGAAGGTTGTAAGGTGACGGCAACGCAAGCAAGCGATGACAAAGAAGTAATGGGCGTAAACGACAAAGTGCAACTGGCTTTGTTGGAGCGCCACTACCAAGGTCAGAAAATGGAAGCGTTGCTACGCAGTGGTGTGACCTTGCGTGATCCAACCCGTGTGGACGTGCGCGGCAATTTGACGTGCGGCCGCGATGTAGAAATTGACAGCAATGTTATCTTCGAAGGCAATGTAGCGCTGTCAGATAATGTGATAATTGGCGCTAACACAGTCATAAAAGACGCAAAAATAGGCGCTGGAACAATAATTCTTGCTGGCACGCACATCGACGGTGCTGAGATAGGCGAACACGTTACTATCGGTCCGACTGCGAGAATCAGACCTGGCACTATACTTCATAACAACGTGAAGGTTGGGAACTTTGTCGAAATCAAAAAGTCTACTCTTGGCGAGGGTAGCAAAGCCAACCATCTGGCCTATATAGGCGATGCGATACTGGGCACCAATTGTAATATTGGTGCCGGTACGATTTTCTGCAATTACGATGGCGCCAATAAACATAAGACTGTCATTGGCAACAATGTCTTCGTTGGCTCTAACAGTGTGTTGGTGGCGCCGGTAGCTCTGCAAGATAATGCGTTTGTCGCTGCCGGGTCAGCGATCAATACCGATGTGCCCTCTGAACACCTCGCCGTAGCTCGTGGCAAGCAACGCAACATCGCCGGCTGGAAACGCCCGACGAAAGATACTGGCTCTCATTAGAGCTCATCGACTGAGTTTGCCGAATGCCTAACCCCGATACTTATAAAACAGGCTCAACAGAATGTGTGGAATAGTAGGCGCAATCGCTGAACGCGAAGTTACGCAAATTTTGCTGGAAGGTCTCAAGCGCCTGGAATACCGGGGCTATGATTCAGCAGGTGTCGCCTTGATCAATGATGGTAGTCATAAGCTCAAGACGGCCAAGGCGGTCGGCAAAGTGTCTGCGCTGGTCAACAAGGTGAACAAGCAGAAACTCACTGGCAAAATTGGTATCGCCCATACTCGCTGGGCTACACACGGCAAGCCTACTAACGCCAATGCTCACCCGCACTTGTCCCATGACCAGATTGCGGTAGTGCATAACGGCATTATCGAAAACTACGAATCGATTCGTAAGAAGCTGGAAGCAGCCGGCTACAAATTTTCCTCACAAACAGACAGCGAGTCCATCGCTCACCTCATTCATCTGGAGCGCAAAGGTGGCAAGGTGCCCCTGCTGACTGCGGTTAAACGCACGGTCAAGCAATTGCATGGCGCTTACGGGATCTGTGTGACTGATGCGCTGGAACCGGAAAACCTTATTGTTGCTCGCTCGGGAAGCCCGCTGGTAATTGGGCTTGGCATTGGCGAAAACTTCGTCGCCTCTGACCCGTTGGCACTCGGCCAGGTCACAGACCGTTATATCTATTTGGAAGAGGGCGATATCGCCCGAGTTAGTCTTACCGAGATTGAAATCTGGGCTGGTAATAAAAAGGTCAAGCGCGAAGCTACCACAGTGCAGCATCGTGGCGATGCGGCCGACAAAGGTGAGCACAAGCACTTCATGCTCAAAGAGATCTTTGAGCAGCCACAAGTGATTCGTGACACTCTGGCGGGTCGAATCAGTGAGGGCAAGGTTCTGGAAAACGCGTTTGGCGTCAAGGCCAAGGCGATTTTCGACAAGATCAAGCAGGTACAGATCGTTGCTTGTGGTACCAGCCATCATGCCGGGCATGTCTGTAAATACTGGCTCGAATCCATTGCCAAGATGCCGTGTTCAGTGGATATCGCCAGCGACTATCGCTACCGCGATATCATCGTTCAGCCCAATACGCTGTTCGTCACTGTCTCGCAGTCCGGTGAAACCGCCGACACGCTGGCAGCTCTGAGCTACGCCAAAGAACTGAACTATGCCGGCTATCTGGCTATCTGTAATGTGGCGACCAGCTCGCTGGTGCGGGAATCCGATATCAGCATTCTCACCATGGCTGGCCAGGAAATTGGCGTGGCGTCTACCAAGGCATTTACCACTCAATTGACATTGCTTCTTATATTGGCAATTACGCTGGGCCGGCGTAATGGTTTAAAACCCAAGGCCGAAGCCGAAATTGTCAATGAGCTGGCCAAACTACCGGAATTACTGGAAGCCACTCTCAAACTCGACAAGCCCATCAAGAAACTCTCGCGTGCGTTCAGCAACAAGAACCACAGCTTGTTCTTGGGCCGCGGCATTCAATACCCGATTGCCAAAGAAGGCGCACTTAAACTCAAAGAGATTTCCTATATCCACGCCGAGGCGTATCCGGCCGGTGAACTCAAACACGGGCCATTGGCGTTAGTGGACAGTGACATGCCGGTAATCGCGGTTGCGCCCAATGATGATCTGTTAGGCAAGCTGCGGGCAAACCTGTCAGAAGTCAGCGCTCGGGGCGGCAAGCTCTATGTGTTTGCAGACGAGAGCGTCACCTTCGAAGGCGACAAGAACTGTAAAGCCATCCATGTACCAAACACACCAGACGTACTGGACCCCATCGTCTTTACCATTCCGCTACAGTTATTGTCTTACCATGTGGCGATTGTTAAAGGTACAGACGTGGACCACCCGCGGAATCTTGCAAAATCAGTAACCGTGGAGTAATCAGCAACCCTGGGGATTCAGAAATGACAAAGCGCATTGTTAAAAAAATGGCCGCCGTAGCCCTTGGCTTGCTTGGCGCCGTGATGATTTTTCTGGGCCTGCGAGCGGGGATACTGGCCCCTTCGGTGACAGGCCTTGGATTTTTCGTCATTGCGGCCGTATTTGCTTTGGATTCGTGATCTCAGTCTAAACTCGCAGACGAAAACTCATACACATTTGCAGCACTGAGAGTATTAGCTAATCCGGGTCACTAGTGCGCAGAGCTTTCTGTGATTTCTGTAAGCGATTTAAGTGCTCTTTCAAGAGTGGCTTGCGATGTCGCGCCACACCGGTAGCCAGCACATCGATCACAACCAAATGTGCAATGCGTGACGACACCGGCGTCGAAGCTTGCGAGTCTTCTTTCATGTTAACCGTAATAGGAATACTGCACTGCTTGTTCAGGGGTGTACCGGCTGGTGCCAGGCCGATAACAGTGGCGCCAGCTTCCATGGCCAGTTGCACACCCTCTAACAACGCCTTGGTCTTGCCCGACTGGGAAATTGCCACCACCACATCTTCGGTGCCTAGCGAAATCGCCGACATATTCTGAATGTGAGGATCGGTATAAGCCGAGGTGGACAGTTGCAACCGGAAAAATTTGTGCTGGGCGTCAGAGGCCACTGAGCCAGAGGCACCAAAGCCGTAGAATTCAACCCGCCGTGCCTTGGCGATGGTGTTGATGGCGGTCTCGAGCACATCCGGGTCCAACTCATCACGCACGCTAAGCAGGGAGCCAATCGTGGTGTCGAACACCTTGTTGCGCAGGTCGGCAACGGTATCGGAGTCATTCACGGCGAACTGGGTATAGACACTACCCATGCCCAGCTGCTGGGCCAGCTGCAGCTTGAAAGACAGAAAGCCATCGAAGCCAATGGCCCGGCAAAAGCGGATCACAGTGGGTTCGCTGACTTCAGTGTGATTAGCCAGATCGACAATACGCATATTGATTACGTCTTTGGCGTTGGCGAGCACAAAGTCGGCCACCTTGGCCTCGGACTTGCGAAGCTGCGCGCGATTATCAGTCAGTCGTCGTATCAGATTAGGTGAATCCACCCGGCACCTGTTAAATTAATCAGCAAAATGGCATTGCCCGCAATGCTACTGAAATTACCAGACCCCTGCACCCCATTATTCAGCCGGCAGTTTGCAACCCTATGCAAGACCTCGCAGTTACCTTTGTCGACTCCATCACTGCGATTGGGCCTGACGACTGGAACAGCCTCACCGGCACCGACAACCCCTTTATGCGCTACGAGTTTCTCCATGCTCTGGAGAATACTGGCTGTACTACCCAGCGTAGTGGCTGGCAACCTCGTCATGTCGTCGTACGCCGGGTGAACCCGGGTCTGGATGAACTGGTTGCCGTCATGCCGTTGTATGAGAAGACCAATTCTTATGGCGAGTATGTGTTCGACTGGGCCTGGGCCAATGCCTACCAACAGTATGGCTATGACTATTACCCCAAGTTTGTCACCAGCGCGCCTTTCACGCCCAGCACCGGCCGCCGACTATTCCACACCGACGAGGTGGACACGCAAGCACTCATCAGCCTTATCAAGAACGCCATCGAGGAACGCGCGGACTTCATTCGTGCCTCGAGTTGGCACGTCCTTTTTCCAACCGAGAAAGAACACGCCCACTTCACTGATAACGACATGCTGGCGCGCACCGCCTGCCAATTTCACTGGTTTAATCGCGACTATCAAAGTTTTGATGATTTCTTGCAAACCATGAGCTCAAGAAAGCGCAAGAATCTGAAGAAGGAACGCCAGAAAGTCACCGATGCCGGGATTACCTTCAAGCGCCTGGAAGGCAGCGAGATCAGCGACGCATTATGGAATGACTTTTACACGTTCTATCAAAGCACTTATATGATGCGCGGTATGCAAGGCTATCTCAGCATCGAATTTTTTCTGGAAGTCGCCCAGACCATGCCGGAACAACTATTCATGGTCTGCGCTCAACAGGGCGAGCACACTATTGCGGCGGCGCTATTCTTCAAGGGCTCACAAAATCTTTATGGCCGCTACTGGGGAAGCGCAGCAGACTATCAATTCCTGCATTTTGAAACCTGCTATTACCAGGGCCAGGAATACGCCATTGAACACGGCTATAAACTGTTTGATTCTGGTGCACAGGGCGAGCACAAGATTCAACGCGGCTTTGAACCTGTTATTACCTACTCGAATCATTGGATTGCTGACGAGGCCTTTCGCGATGCGATTGCCAGGTTTCTGGAAGAAGAGAAGCCACATATCGAGCATTATCGAAATGAGGCCAGATTGCTGCTGCCGTTCAAGTCAGAGTCAGCCGATTTGTCTAACAAGCTCTAAATAGCAGGCTTGGCATGTGACACAAAGTTCACATTCGATATTTCGGACTATAAATTCCAATTCCCGGGAATTGCCGATAAACTCGATCGTGGCCCACGAATCTTCGGGCGAGGAAGGCCTTAGAGGGTAATTGGCCCTATAGTCTGCGAACGGCGAAAAGCGCACAGAAGAATAGACGGGATATCAGACATTTAGGTGATAAACGTCAACTCGGCAATGTTTATAAGGTTTACCTTCTAATAATTATTATGGGGCCGTAGGCCTCATTAACAGGCTGTTATGTTTACAGGCTCCGATAAGCTATGAGTGAAGAAGAGAAAAAAGCATTAGCGGAATTTCTAAAGGCCTACCCCAAAGCTGTTGAGCGTGTCTACGAAGACGGAGCGTCTGATGCCCTTAAGCAAGTAGGAGGGCTAGCTACAAACTTAGTAAAAGCCTTTCGACTTGTAACGGCACCAATCCAATACATGAGTTTGTTGCAAGATCGTTTGGCACATCATCTGAAAAAAGTAAGCGATTCCATTCCATTAGATGACCAAGTTACCCCGCCGGCATCATTGCTGTTGCCGCTTCTCGAAAAATTGAAATACCAAGAGGACAACGAATCGTTAACCCAACTATACGTTGAGCTTCTTAAAAGGTCATGTGACAAAAACAGAGTGGCTGAAGCCCACCCCGCATTCTTTAATCTAATTGGGCAACTATGTGAAGATGAGGCAATGTTGCTTTTTCACATGAAACGGATAACAAATGACCCTGGAACCTATTTCATATCTAAAGATCAAAACAAAGAAGACAAAGTTTTTGACCACTCGAAATTTGGCAATATCGACCAACCCGAGAATTCTAAGAAACATCATGTTCACACACTAAATAGCCCAAAGCTTTCTAGAAGACTTTTCCCGATTTCGGAACTGATGTCGAAGAACTTTATAGATGTGTATCTCTCACATATTGTATCTCTTAACCTAATCGAACTATTCAATTCGCCAGGTCTAGTTGAGATACATTTCAGTGAAGATGATGCGAAGAGGCACAAAACTCAGAAAAAACGAATAGTCTGTTACAGACTTACATCATTTGGGCAACTTTTTGCTAATGCATGTATACCCGATAACTTGGAAACATAACAATCAAATCAATCAAGGACAGGGCTAAAGCCCTGCCCATTATTCAAGGCGTTAGCTGGTTCGATTGCTGAAGTTCATGCTCACCGGAGGTGAATCATTGGACGAAAAAACTGGAGAAGTACCAAATGACTTCGCCAAGTTAAGACGAAAGGTTCTGGATGCGTTGGGTGATATCGAGCCAGCGGGTAAGCCTCGATCGGATCATGAGCCGAAGGCACTGATGCTGTCATCTACGACAAGAGGCAGTAAGAGACTCCCTCCCTATTATCTCGTGTACTTCATGTTCGTCGATTTTCTTCAGTATCCCAGGATGGGGGCGTGGGAAAAAAGCGCGTGGACTGTGCCAATCAGGTACCAGGACAGGCTCTACGCAATAGAGCACCAAAAGATGGGGCTTCGAATTTGTGCTCCAAATAGAGATCCTGGTGCTCGCATGAGCGGTCGTCCGAATGAGCAACAGGAAGAAGATTCGGATTTGATAGCAAATAAAATACGGAAAGCTGTAAATTTGGCAGGACCGTATTTTGATTGGCGCGCAAAACAAGAGGCCAAGGGCAACAGGCTTAACGTACTCAACCATAGCAAATGGCTCTTCGGGCGTTACCAATTTTTCAAAGATAAATTTATAGAGCAAAAGGCTGAAGCGGAGAGACGGAGTGCGGAGCTAAGGCAAGAAAAGGATTCCTCTGATCTCCAGTCACTGCTAAGAGCACTCAATTCAGGTGTTTTGGAACTTGCTTCTGAAACCGATTGGATAGGTCAGGCTGCCGTCGATGCATTTTTTAGCTGGTCTGAGCATGCGTTTATTCATGTTGCGATACTGAGGGGGCGTATAGAGAACGGATATCAAGTCGCCGAACTGGCTGCGGCCAACTGGAAAGAGAAATTTCGAGCAGCATTAGATTTAGATGATCCTTGCTTTAAGGGTCATTACGATAAGCTCTTACTACTGCGGGTACAGATGAGAAACTTCATGGCCCATGGTGCTTTTGGTAAACGTGGGGAAGCATTCTCATTTCACTCGGATGCCGGGGCAGTTCCGGTGCTTTTGGCTGAATCCGGAACGAATCGTTATTCATTCAGTGGGGCGCCTGCTTTTGATGAGGTGGAGGCAATCAGAAATATTGATACCTTCTTGGATGATTTTTGGTCAAGTGAGTTGTCGCCCGTGAGATCGCATCTTTTTAGCACCGTACCAAGCATACTTACTTTTGTTGCTGATTCTACATACTCAAAAGCTATGTGCTCAGATGAGGCTATGTCAGAGCTTGTGGAATATCTCGAGAATCAAATGGACGCAGCAGCAAACATGGAGCGGTGAATGTTGGATGTTCTCTATTTCGCCAAGAATAAGCTAACAAATGGCTGTTGTCGGACGTGCCTACGCTGCGCTCCGGAACGCCGCAAAGCCAAGCGTTAGGTAGCAATCTTAGAGTTCAGTGATGCCGAAAAAGAAGACCAAAAAATCGGATCTCGAGTCTTCAGTGTTAGAGCATCTCTCTGTTCTTGGTCCGTTCGTTAAATCGTTTGCCCAAGGAAACATGGCGAAGAACAGAATGTACTCGAACGCAATACGTGCCGCTTTTGCAAAATGTTATGAGTTTAACAATCTAGCTTGGAAAGATGAGAATTCAGATACCTCGTTCTATTGGCTCCCATCATTAAGAGGAATTTGCGAAGACTTGATTGTACTCAATTTTATACAAGGGGCTGCCACTAAAGATCGAGACCTATTAATAACAGCAATGATGCAAATTGACTTTCAGAAACACCTTCTGATCCAAAAGAAATATTTCGCAGAAGCAAGGCCAACGCAGAGAGTGATATCACCCCCTACCAATAAACCAGAAGAACTGACCAAGCTCGAATTAGAGATGCAAAGAATATGGCAGGAGAATGGGTGGCAACATATTGGGCTAGGAAAAGTACCACCAGTGCAGCAAATGGCAGCAAAAAGAGGTGGGGACATATTAGAAGTTCTCTATGAATATCTTTATAGGATTACCTCTCGCTCAGTGCATTTTGATGTAATGGGCTTATTTAGAACTGGCTGGGGAGAACTACCTAACGCTAAGTTCTCTACAGCCAATTTCCATAAGTACTACGCCATGTTTTCGAGGGTTTATGGGCTTTACCTGTTCTGCTGCTATTTTGAGCTTTTTGCTCGCTTTTTAAGAGCGCCCAAAAAGGTTAAAAACACCGTCAACGAACTTAAAGAAACGATTGTAAGTATCCCAAGATGGCCTGAAGTTGTAACCTTTGAGGAAATGAACATAGAGCCACCCAAACTCAGCATCTTCGAAGTACTGGGAAGTAGGTGGATGTACCCTAGGGATCAAGGCCACATTAAGTTACTGCGCAAATAGTAGGTGCAATTGCTACCTAACGATCAGTTCAATCAGGGACTCAGCTTAGGCTGAGCCCATTAACAAGGGCGTTAGATATCAAATGGAACATTCGGAAGAATATTTGGAAGCAGAACTCGTAGCTGCCAACGAGCAAGCCTTGGGGACATATATGGACGCTCCCCTGAATTCAAGCAATACTAACCCGCGATCCTGA